>Ga0207868_1000004_pt1 | contig 500692 bp, 453 predicted proteins | sample Passage237B_FD_187370 | JGI IMG/M metagenome (GOLD analysis project Ga0207868, IMG submission 187370) | Cellulose adapted compost microbial communities from Newby Island Compost Facility, Milpitas, CA, USA - Passage2 37B (SPAdes) (version 3) ...
ATAAATCATATTGCCAAATTTTTGAGATCGGGGAAAAGAACGCTCAATAATTGATACCAAAATCGGACCCGCCAAAAGTTGGGTTGATTTGTTTTCGGAAATATTTTCTTAATACATTCTCGGTAAGGAAATTCTGAATTCGGTCCCTTTTTCTAAAGAAGAATTCACGCTAATATTTCCTTTGTGGAAGCCAATGATTTTTTTGGTGATGGCGAGTCCTAACCCCGAACCGGGAAGATGGCTTGTAGCGGAAGAGCGGAAAAATGGCTGAAATATAGAAATCAGTTCCTCGCGGGGAATGGGGTTGCCGTAGTTTTTGATTGAAACAATCAAATGGCTGTTTTCATCTGACAATTGTACGTAAGCCTTGCCTTCGGAAGAAAATTTGCAGGCGTTTTCAATGATGTTTTTCAGAGAGATATAAATCAGGTCGGCATTCCCGTAAACAATCATAGATTGCTCATCTTCTCCTGGATCGTCAAAATGAAGTTCCACCATCCAGTTGGGATGGGTCTTATGCAAATCACTCATAATCCTGAAAAGGATTTCATCAATTCTTACCTCAGAAAGTTCTACACTTCCTTCCACACCCGTTTTGGCAATTTCCAGCAGGCTTTTGGTTAATTGCAGCAGGTTTTGGACATCTTCTCTGATTGAATACATCACTCTTTTGTATTCTTCAGTGCTCCTTTCTTTCTGAAGGGTTACCTGAAGCTGACTGGAAATAGAGGTCAAAGGGGTGGAAAGCTCATGAGAGGCATTGGAAATAAAGCTGTTTTGGGAGGCAAAACTCCCTCTGACTTTTTCCAGCAGATTGTTGAAAGTAATCCCAAGCCGGCCCAGGGCGTCTTTATTATCTTTTACATGTACTTTGCCGGAAATATTATTGGCAGCAATTTCATTTACTTCATTAATCATCCGGTTCACCGGTTTAACCAGCCAGTTCGAAAACCAAATTCCTACCAGAACAGCCAGGGCAATACCAATGGGGATGCAAATCAGAAAAATGTTTTTAAGCTGGTTGAGTACCCGGTAGCCTGCTGCATCCAAAGCTTCTATCACAATAATTTTATTGTGATAATTTAAAGGCGGGAAGTATGCCAATGCCTCTTTTTCTCCCTTGGAGAAGAAATACATTCCATTGGAAAGGCTTCCTGAAAGGGCTTCGGGTTCAAGAACGCTTCTGTAAGAGGAGTCGGAAGAGAATTGATATACGGGATTTCCGTTCAGGTCAAAGATTCCCACATACAAATCGGGTAATAAATACGAGGAACCCGAACTTATCCTGTCAATAAAGTTGAAGCTGTTGTTTTCAAGAATGGTATAAAGCTGGTCGGTAAACTGTGCGCGGCTTTGCAGGCGGGTATGAAAGGCATTCTGCCTTTCCAGAGAAACAAAATAATATACTACAGATCCCAGGACTATCAACATTACTGACGCCAGTAAGGCAAACAATAATGTTATTTTGGCTTTTATACCCACTGATATTATTCCTTTATGATATAACCCTGTCCAACCTGAGTATGAATAAGCTTTTTATCAGCGTTCTTATCGAGTTTCTTTCTTAAAAAATTTACATAAACGTCAATCACGTTGGTTTTTGTATCGAAATCGATATCCCACACATTTAGTGCAATCTCCGAACGGCTGACAATTCTTCCCTTATTCCTGATCAGGTATTCCAGTAACTGAAATTCTTTGGAAGTGAGGGAAATGGTTTCATCTCCTCTTTTCACTTCTTTGCTGTCGAGATTCAGCACAAGGTCTGAAACTTTCAGCATATTTCCGGGAGACATTCCCGGATTCACCCTTTTCAAAATTGCCCTGATTCTGGCCAGCAACTCTTCAAAATCAAAAGGTTTAACAATATAATCATCGGCTCCGGCATCAAAACCTTCAATTTTATTTTCACGGGTGTTCAGAGCAGTAAGCATGATTACCGGAACGTTGGGATGTTTAACCCTGTTTCTGCGGCACAATTCATATCCGCTTACCCCGGGTAGATTAATATCCAAAATTAAAAGGTTGTAGTTACCTTTTTCAATTTTTTCTTTACCGGAAATTCCGTCATATGCCACATCTACCTGGAAGTTATGCTCCGAAAGGCCTTTTAACAAGGAATCTGCAATTTTTCTCTCGTCTTCTACCAGCAGTATTCTGATTTCATTCATGAATAACCCTTTTAATCTTATTGTGAAATTTAAAGAAATCGGTACAATCCTAAGATTAAACTCAAATTAAAAACCAATTAATAATAGCAGGAAAACGGTTTGTGGAGGGTTTTGAGGAATAATTTCCACGAATCCTCAAAATTTCCCGATTAAGTTTATACAATTTCTTATAGAAAGGCGATCAGGATAACTGGCATAATATTTAATGATATTCATGTAACATGTTTAGGGTTTAGGGGTTAACCTCGCTTCACGGCGGGGTTTTTTATTTTATGCAGAAAATAAAAAAACCCGTGGTTAACGGGTTCATTTGCAATACTTTCCCGGGCCGGCAGAAATTCCATGACTCCGATTGAACGGCAGTATTCTGCACCAACATTGCTGTGAAATTATGGACAGCCCGAATAGCAGCATTCGTAGGGCATAGTTAAAAAATTTTTTATAAAACCAAAAGCCCCCAATGGAAAAATCACCTGATTTTTTGAAGATCTAAGTGTTTTTCCCTTCCAAAACATAGAAAAATCGAGCATATTTATTGTTGAAATAGCTGAAAATGCGCAACAATTTTTAAAACAAATTCAAATATTTAGGAGTATTCAATTACAATATTCACCTCCGGTAACCAGTTTATATTAAATATTACCGGTCAAATTTTATCATCCGGCTTTATGAAGAGACTTTGGAATTCAGTATTGGTATTCATGTTCCTATTAACTGCCTTTTCCTGCCAGCGGGAATTGCAATGGGAAGATATAATTGGTATCCCCGATCCTCCTCCGCCTGTTTGTACAACGGTAAACAGAATTTTGGTCCAGGAAAATAATCAAACCATCAATGCTTATATTCCACGGTATGATACAGATGGAAAAATGACAGGAATACTCGACAGCCTTTCCGGAGTGCTTTATTCCATATCTTATCATCATGCTCTTCAGATTGCTTCCATTACCTCTCCTCTGGGGACAACCGATTTTGCCTATTCCGGGAATACACTCACCTCCGTGGAATTTACTTTTCCTGTTAAATCGTTGTACAGAGTCGAATATGTAATGAATGAAGAACAAGGGTTGGGGAGTGTTTTTGTGGAAAACAACGGAATAATGAAGCTGATGCACAATCAGTACTATTCCTATTCCCCTCAATTGTTGGAAACAGATTATGACAGTTTAGGCTATATAAAAACAGATTTGGTATACTTTCATGATAAAAAGGATATGCTGATGAGGTTATTTCAGCAACTGCAGTTTGGAACCGAACTTCAATTCGGATTGCCAATGCCTTTCGGAATTTTACAGGAGAATTACCCCGAAAAATATGAAAGCGAAAGGTATAAGGTGAATACCGGTTACCATTACAGTTTTTCTTCCGTTGGAAAGCTTACGGAATTTTCCTGGAACAATAGCCCGGGAAAAAAACAGGTATTTAAAATTCTTTACGGCTGCTGAGTTTTTTCGGCCGGTGGCTTACGCGGAATAACATATCCATCATAACTCACGGGGGTACGGTTTAAAAGGGTGACTCTCAAAGATGCGCTACCATTGTCGAAAATGGAAAACAACAGTGACTGGACTTCCGTTTCATCTTTTGGACGGATTTCAATTTCTATTGCCCCTCCCTTGCTTCGGCTTTCCCTGAATTCAAAATTTGTTGAAGTAAAATTGATTCCTCCGTTTCCGGGATAAATAGGAGCAACATATGCCCTTCCAAAATACGGTAAAAAGCTTTTCAATGTATCTGTAGCCACTACAACATCATAATAGGAATTTAAATTAAAAGACCTTCCTTTGTATGGCATCATTCTGTTGGCAACAAATACGAAATCACGGTCGCGTACCGATTGAATAATTTCTTCATCTGAATAATCAGACAAACGCTGGGTGGAACCACAGGATAATAATATGGAAACAAAGCCAATCCCTAACAAAAGGAAAATAATCTTTCTCATCTTATTCATTTTAACCATAGGGGTTAAAAACATATGCCAATTCTTATTTTTACAAATTGATTTATCAATCCGTTAACCAATCTGATAATGAAAAACAAAATTCGCCTGAGCATACTCGACCAGTCGATCATCCCTCAGGGTAAGAATGCAAAGGAAGCCGTAGAGGAAACCATATTTACTGCCAGGTTTGCGGATGCTTTGGGGTACCACAGGTTTTGGTTGTCGGAGCACCATAATTCATCTTCTGTTGGTGGTTCAGTTCCTGAGGTGTTGCTGGCAAGAATCGGCAATGAAACATCATTTATCAGAATTGGTTCCGGGGGGGTAATGCTGCCCAATCACAGTGCACTTAAAGTGGCAGAAAGTTTCAGGATGCTGGAGGTGTTGTATCCGGGCAGGGTTGACCTTGGAATAGGAAGAGCTCCCGGAGGTGACAGGATAACCGCGGCCTTGCTGAATCCCTCCAACAATTTTTCGGAAGAAAGTTATCTCACCCAACTCGATTATCTACAGTTGTTTTTCAGGGATATGGCAGAAACACAATACGGAAAAATAATTGCCATACCTCAAAGCGAATCCATTCCACAGCAATGGATATTATCCTCCACCGGTGGCAGCGCGGCTATAGCTTCACGTTACGGAATGGGACTTGCCATTGCAAAATTTATTAATGGGAATGTTTCTCCTTCCATCGTAGAAGCTTATAAAGAAAACTTTACCTATAAACTGAACCTGGAGAAACCTGAAATCCTTGTAGCCATTTTTGTGATCTGCTCCGATTCCGAAACCAGGGCAAACGAATTGCGAAAGCTGTATCATTATATGCTTGCCAAATTTGAAAAGGGACAGTTTGAAAAATTGCCCTCCTACGATCAAATTGAAGATTATGCATTCGACGATTTCGAACTCGCCGCTATTGAAAGAAACAAAGGAAAAGTTATTTCCGGTACCCCGGCCCGCGTGAAAGAAGAATTAATGCAGCTGGCAAAAGACTTTTCCGCAGATGAAATTATGATTTCTACCGCTACACATTCTTTTGAGGAGAGAAGGAAATCGTTTGAATTGATTATGAGGGAATGGAAAAAGTAAATGCAATTTCCGATTTACGATTTTTTAGGATTTTGCAATTGGGGGGATGAAGGTTCTATTTTAATCAGCCATAATTACCAAGAGCATTCCTGAATGCCTCCTTATTAATTCTTTTTTATAGGAATGTTCCGCTTACAATTTTTATTTTCTCGGAGCATCAAATCGTAACCCGTAAATTGATTAATAGAGTTCATATTCCAACAACCTGCATTCAATCTTACTATTAAAAAATACCATCCTCTTATTTGCTTTTAACCCGATCTTTTTAGCCAGTTCCGGGTTGCCGGTAAATACATAACCTTTATATCCTTTGCATTTCTGTTTCATGAAGTCGCCCATTCTTTTATAGGTAGCTTCCAGTTCGGTAGTATTACCAAGCCTTTCGCCATATTCCGGATTGAAGCATATTACTCCTTTATTCTCCTGAGGAACTGGTGTGGAGGCGAAATCGCATACTCTGAACGAAATAAATTTTTCTACTCCCGCGGCTTTGGCGTTTTTTCTGGCGGTTTCTATAGCCGCTTCACTAATGTCTGTAGCAACAATAACGGGGAGGTTTTCTTCCTGGATTTCCTCTTCAACAGCATTTCTGATACGGTAATATTCTTTTTCATCATACCCCATAATATGCATGAATCCAAAATTCATTCTAAACAATCCGGGTGCAGTATTGGTACTGATGAGCGCTGCTTCAATAGCCAATGTTCCCGACCCGCACATAGGATTAATAAAACTCGATTGGCCACTCCAACCCGAAGCAAAAATTGTGGCTGCTGCCAGGGCTTCCAGCATTGGAGCCTTTCCGGGGGATTTTCTGTATCCGTGCCGGGCAATCGAATCTCCTGAGGTGTCGAGGAATAATTCGGCTTCTTCGTTTTTCCAGTGGAGGCTGATTACGGTTCCTTTTAATTCAGCCCCTGTATCCGGACGGTTGCCTCTGATTTTTCTTAAGCGGTCGTTAATGGCATCCTTAATGCGAAGGTTCACAAAAAGGTTATTGTTAATAGTAGGATGATCAACGGTACTTTTCACAGAAAAATATCCGGGGTTTTCAATTATGCTCTCCCATTTGATTTTTCCCGCTTCTTCGTAAACATCATCGGGATGATGAGCCTTGAATTTTTTCAGACTGTATAATACCTGGCTTGCACAGCGCAGTTTCAGGTTGAGCAGAATACAGTCGTTCAGACTTGCCCGGATAAGCACCCCGGTATTGCCCGAACGGAGAATTTCAAAATTTAAAGATTTTATTTCCCGTTCCAGATACGGGCCCAGCTGCCGCTGGCAGGTAACAAATACATTTCCGGGGTTGTTGAAAGCCATCATTTGCCAAAGATACATTGCAGGAGGTTTCGTCACATTTAATTGCCGCTTTATCACATTTCCTTTTATAAGACCATATGTTGCAGAATATTTGTAAAAAATTGATTCATGGAGCAGAGATTTTATCAGCAGTTTCAAAGAATTGAATTCTGGACGGCTACAGGTTTGTTCATATTGTTTGCCCTCGGATTATTGTCAAGGGCTATTAATTACGACCACTGGTATGGGAACAGGCATCTGTTTGAAAATGCCGGAATAGCGTTTAACTGGTACCATAACTACATGCTCCCCACCTTGTTTAAAGGCATAATATATTATGCCTCATTTCTTCTGCTGATATTTCAGGTTGTGGAATTTCCGGTCGGTAAAAAAGCAATTCTGAGTAAGTTTTTTCAGGTTCTCGGGGTATTTATTTTAATGGCATTGCTCACCGGAGTATGCGATACATGGCTGAAAGCTTATATGCTAAAGCGAATGGATACCACGGATTTTTATGAGAAGATATTTGTTGATGCAGGTATCTATTGTCTCTGGTTGTTTATAGTATTCTGTATTTATGTCATTTTAAAACACATTGCCTGTTATCTGCTGGTAAATACGGCTGCTATTCAGGAAAAATATTCCATCGTAAACCGGGAAAGTATCATCGGCCTGATTGTTTTTATGTATCTGCTCTTCCTGATGATTATTTCCGGTATGCCGGATGCCCTGATATCTTTTGTTGGCCTTGTGGTTCCGGCTTCCATTGCACTTTACTGGCTTTCCGTCTCCAGGCTCATTCCTCAAAGCATGAAGGCCAATAAGCCGCTGAGAAGATACCTCAGAGATGTGCTCCTGATTCTTATTGTGTCTTTATTCCCCCTATCAGTTATACTGGCGATAATAAAAAACCATGGAGATTTTATTGCCGCATTTCTGGTAATAAACTTTTTGTTTCAATTGCTGATTACCACTCCGGCTGCATGGTTTATATATAAAAACAGGTTTGCCCGCGAAACCGAATTACAGCAGCTAAAAACAGAACTGGGTACTTCAACGGCCAATCTGGATTTTTTGAAATCACAAATTAATCCTCATTTTCTCTTTAATGCACTGAATACACTTTACGGAACAGCTATACAGGAAAATGCCATGCGCACCGGTGAAGGTATTCAGAAACTGGGGGATATGATGCGCTTTATGCTGGAAGAAAATCTTCAGGACAAAATTCCCCTGAACAGAGAAATGGATTACATCAAAAATTACCTCAGCCTTCAAAAGCTCAGAATTGGGGGAGCTGATAATGTGAGAGTTGAAGAGGAAGTGGATGAACAGGTAAATGCTTTAAGTATTACTCCAATGTTGCTGATACCTATTATTGAAAATGCCTTCAAACATGGAGTAAGCCTTAGGGAGCCTTCGCATATCAAAGTGTCGCTAAAGCTTGAAGGGAATGTTCTGTATTTTGATGTGTACAACAGCATTCACAGATTGAAAGAAGATGATCCTGAAAGAAATCATAGGGGGATAGGATTACAAAATGTGAAATCAAGGCTTGAGCATCACTACCCTCATAAACATGAGCTGATCATCAGGGAAAACCTCGACGAGTACTTTGTTCACCTAACCATTCAATTGTAATATGAAGAACAAATGGCTATTGCCTGCAGGTATATTAATCATGTTGTGTGTTTGTTCCTGCAAAAGCAAACCTTCTGAAGGCGGAAGGTTATATTTGCCGGGAATACATCAGGTATTAAAAAAATAAATACACAGAATGAAGGCCATTGCATTAGATGACGAACCTCTGGCACTGGAAATTGTGAAGTCGCATGCTTCCAAAATTCCTTGGCTGAAGCTGGAAGCTTGTTTTACAGATGCATTTAAGGCAATGGAATATCTTCAGAATAATCCAGTTGATTTATTGTTTCTGGATATAAAAATGCCCGATATCAGCGGGCTGGATTTTCTTTCTGGATTGCACAACAAAAACAGTTACATCGTCATTTTTACCACTGCCTATTCCGAACATGCAGTGAAAAGTTTTGAACTTGATGCTGTCGATTATTTGCTGAAACCTTTCTCTCTTGCCAGGTTTATGAAAGCCTGCGGGAAAGCCCTGGAATTGCATAATGCCAGGAAAGGCAAAGAAGAACCGGAATTTTGCTTTATCAAAACAGGATACGAACAGGTTAAAGTTTTTTATGACCAAATCTTATATGTAGAAGCAGAAGGTAATTACCTGAGTTTTATTTTGCCGGAAATAAAACATTTGAGCAGAATGACGATGGCTGAGGCAGAGCAATTACTTCCAATGGACAGGTTTATTCGTATCCACAGGTCTTATATTGTGAACATCAGAAAGATAGACATCATAGAAAGGAGCCAGTTGACTGTTGCAGGCAAGGCCCTTCCCGTTGGCGAAGCCTATCGCCAGGCGATACAGGGGTTGAGTTTAAAAAGCTAAAAGAAGATTATTCCATCTTCGTATAAATTTCAATATATTTTTCTCCGTTGCCGCCTTTAATTGTTTGCCTGTACCGCGATTTTCCAAGGATATCAACAGTGAGGTCGGTATCTTTTCCTACCAACAGCGTATGATAGGTGGAATTAATATTGTTTTCCTTTAAATTTTTACCATTCAGCGTAAATGTTCCGTAACCAAAGCTGGTTTTGGGTTGTCCTTCTTCGGCTTCGGGAAAATCTGTTATCCATGCGAAATAGCCATTTTGAAAAATTTTAAACTGAATCCGTTTATCGGAAACAGTGTCTCCGTTAGGACGTATAATCATGGCTTTTTCAAGTTTCCATAACCCGTCGAGGGCAGATTTTCCGGGCCTTCCTATTTTTTCGTAATCTTCTGAAAGCACGAATTTTCTGTTGGTTTGCAGTTCAAACTCAATTTCCTGGGTAAAGCCCCTTTCGGTAGGAATGATTTTCAGTTCGAAAGTGTCTTTTAGATCGCCGGCAACCGAACTGTAAATAACATATTCGGTAAGTTTTTCTCCGTCGAAGATGTATTTGCCCACTCCGAATTCTCCTGCGGAATCATTGTGACGGGGAGAAGCGTGAAGCATGTACTGATCGGTGTAAAATTTAATCTGCTCCCGTTTCAACAGGGAATCTTTTCCCCCTTCCACATGTGCCTGGCGAAGCATTTTGTACACACCCTTAATATCATTGTTTCTCTGGGCAAATGCCGTTATGGCCAGAAAGGATGACAGCAACAAAAAGTAAGCAGACTTTTTCATAACGCATGGTTTTGATGATGAATAATCAAATAACCATTTAGGGAGGGATGAAAATTGAAGAGGAAGTGAGGCCCGTGCTGTAAAATTTCCACGCTTTATTGTCAGCGCCTTTTATTAAAGTTACAAAAATTCTGCCCCGAAAGAAAGAATAATATGATGATGATGGATATAAGGAAGAAAGGAAGATTTAAATTCAGCAATTATTCCGGACGAATGGTAAAAATGCAACATTGAATTACGGCGATTCGGTCCGGTTTTTTATGAATATGCGATATGATGAATTCAAAAAAAATAAAAGTGCTGATTTTCGACCTAGATAATACAATTTACCCTGTCAGCGCCATAGGGGAAGAAATTTTTGCTCCTTTGCGGAAATTGCTGAAAGAAAAGCATGTGGATGAAGAGGTGATATACCGGATGAAACCGGAAGTCATGAGGAGGCCCTTTCACGATGTGGCCGCAGATTTTGAACTAGAGCGAAATATCGCAGAAGCTGCTCAGCAGCTGCTTGCCGAAACAGAATATGCCGGGGAAATTCAGTCTTTTGAAGGTTACGAAGCAATCAGATCGCTTCCTGTTCATAAATACCTGGTCACCACAGGCTTTAGCAGGATGCAAAACAGCAAAATCGACGCATTAGGCATCAGGGGAGATTTCCGGGAGGTGATGGTGATAGATCCCATGGCAGTGGATTACGGAAAAAAGGAAGTGTTCCGGCAGATATTGGAAAAGGAAGGAATTGCTCCCGAGGAAGCGCTGGTGATTGGGGATGATCCGGGTTCAGAAATTCAGGCAGCCGACAGCCTGGGAATTGGTTCTGCCATTCTTGACCCGTCCGACAGGTATACCTACGCTAATGCCGATTTCAGAGCCAGGAGCTTAAAGGAAATTTTAAATATTGCGGCAGAACTGATTTAGTGTTTTAATTAATTCAAAATATTTATAAATTTGCGACGCTGGTCCCGTAGTTCAATGGATAGAATAGGAGTTTCCTAAACTCTAGATACAAGTTCGATTCTTGTCGGGACTACATCAATAAAGCAGGAAGAATTTCTTCCTGCTTTATTTTTTTATGATAATCAGCCTCTTAAACATTAAAATAAATCTACAGGTATAATTCTTGACTTTTTCCATTTACCCACTGCATTAGGAAACCACTTTCTCAAAAGCCATTCTCGGACTTCCTCTGAATACTACTTCCCCGCAATAAGTATATCCCAATTTTTCAAACAGCCGCAGCATTGGTTTGTTATCGAAATTGGTATCGGCCTTAACGCTGGGAATGCTGTTCCGGCGGGCAAATGCTTCAATTTCCCTCAACATGCGGGTGGCCAGTCCTATCCCAAGGTGCGATTCGGCTATTGCCACCCTGTGGAATACTACAAAATCACCTGTGGTAAGCCATTTTCCTTTCAGCCGGTCGTATTCCGGTTCATCATTGATTATTATGGCACAATAACCAATAACCTTTCCTTTGTCCGTCAGCACATAACCATACCCGTTATCCAGGTCGCGTTTTACCACATCAGGATTGGGATAACCGTCCTGCCACTGATTGCTGCCTTCTTCCGCTCTTCTTCTGATTGCATCTTTTAAAATATTCCAGATGCTGACGGCATCATCGGCATTTGCTTTTCTGAATGCATACTGCATAGCATAAACCTAATGGTAAATAATCTTTCCCGTTCGTATGTGTCATCTGCCATTCATCCCTTTCACCCAAAAGGGGGATAATCGCAGGAATGGAACAGGATAATTTTGCCCCGAAAATAAAATGATATGAAAAGAATAATAAAATTATTTCTCCCTGTGCTGTTAGTGTTTGCAGGAATGTCGGCAAAAGCCCAGGAAACCCGGCCCATGACGGAATCTGAGTTGGCTTTTTATCAGAAACTTATGAACCTGATTAAAGAAGCTTTTCCTCATGGTAATTTTGGAAAATGGGAATTAAGAAGCCACAAAGAAAGTTTTTTCCCAACTTTTTTAAAAGAGACTCCAAAAGACGAAGGTCCTTATCACTTCACCTATGATATAGAATTTTCAAAATCTGCCGAAACCCTGAATGCCGAAATAGAAGCTGTTTCCAAAAAAATGGAAGGGGTAACCGATCCTGTGGCAATAGAAAAAATTGCAAAAGAAATGGAATTGCTGAGTCAGCATCAGGGATTTAAAGTAAGTGTATGGATTAATAATGAACACAATCCTTTGGAAAGTTGCCAGGGAAAATATTCCATCAAAAGCTATAAAACCTCCCAAACCGGCTGGGGGGCAGATATTCACTATGCATCAGTAGTTCCTTTACAGGAAAATGAAAGCAAAAGGTATTGCAGTCAGAAAATGATGCTGATTCTGGGTGCCGGTGGGCCGATTCAGTTTAATAAGTATCCTTCAAATCCGGGCGGAACCCTCCTCTCCACTGTAAAGCTTCCCCGGTTAAAAGGAAAAGACGCTTTTAATATATACAACATTGTAGTGTATATCAGCCTGGATGAAAAGGAAGCAATGGAATACCTGAACAAGGTGAACTGGAAACTGCTTAAAGACAACCTCAGCCAACTTTAATCACATGAAAAGAAACTGGATCATGATTTGGGGGATATTGCTCATCGTAGTAAATATTGCCCATGCTCAGATAAAAGAAATCAACAGGGTGAAGCTTACCGAAGAGCAACAGAAAATGTTGCAATCGGCCATTGACCAGGGTTTGATTTCTGCCGACGACCTGAACAGGATAGGACAGCATGATGATGAGGAGGAAGAAGAAGTGAAAAAATTTGCCCCCCAAGCCAAAGATGTAAAAAGGCTTCAGTCTGTTCCCAATATTCCTGCAGAAAAAACCTCCATGTTAAAATACCTGAACACCCTGCGTCAGGCAGTTTGGGAAATGTCAGGCCAGGAAGTCATCGGCCGGTGCATGGAGTATGTTAAAGGAAAGCCTGTTTATGAAATCGCTAATATGGCAGCCTGGTTAAGTATTACAGGTTCAGAAGAAGAACCCATCATTCTAACGCTGGAGGCTATACGAATGTCACCCGACAGTGCTTCATACTGGAATAACCTGGGGGCATTGTTTAATCTGGCGGGAATGGAAGAATATGCCGTTCCTGTTTTGAAATATGCGCTGGCACTTGATCCACAAAATGCCAGTGTGCTCAACAATCTCGGACAGGCATTTCTGGGTATGGGAGATGCTTTAAGAGCAGAGCCTTATCTTAAACAATGTTTGACACAACATCCCCATCACCCCGAAGCACAACGCTCGATGGGTATAGTTGAAGCTACAAAAGGCAATGCAGAAAAAGCGGCAACTTATTTGCAAAAAGATGTAGAGCAGCATTTGCGGGAATCATCTTATCACCTGCTAAAAATGGTGAATCCCGGAAAGTATTCTCTGGCGCAATTAAAAAGAAAATTCCTGACCATAAAACAATATCAGGAGAGGAATTATTATGAATTCATTGCGCTTAAAAACCTGGAACTCCCCCGGCTGCCCTATTCAACAGACGAAACCAAAAGATGGGAGGCGCAGAAAGAGATTTATCTGAAATCATTGGAAGCTGAGAGGGCGTACTGGATGGAAAGGTCACAGGCTGTTGGCAACTCGGGAGAGAATTATTACAGGTATCAGGATATCCCTTATTATTCCTGGCTGGTAGAAGCCTTAATCAGCGAATTGAGCAGGGTTTATGAATATGATTTACTTCCTGCTTCGGATATTTTTTTGAATGAGATGAGCGCAAGAATGGAGGAATATATGGAGGAACTGATGGAACTGGAATGTGAGGAGCCTCCTGCAGGCGCAGATATCAAAGTGCAGAAAGCTTATAACGCAAAATGTAATGCACAAAAGAAAGCCATACACGATGCATTCATGGCCAGGCATAATGAACACGTGAGAAGGAATTATGAAAACAGAAGGGGAAAATGGATTGAATTCCTGAATGAAATCATTAGTGCGGTTGAGATATGTCCCACCCCCGATAATGTGTCCATTGCATACATGTACATCAGCCATTATATGGCCTTTTTACAACAGTCGGCCGGAATGGTTCAGGCTATTCCCAATCCCATGGAAGATAGCATGTCGGAAGAAATGGCAGATGCAATTATTAAGCAATCAAAACGCAATCTTGATCTGAAATGCCCCGACTTCCTGCAGTATGATTTGAAAATCCCCAATATAGGTAGTATTAATTTCGGCTGTGCGTCTTTTAAAGCAGAATTATCCCCGGGTCTTGCAAAGGCTTCCTATAAAAAAGATTTCAAAAACAAAACTGCCACCATAGCATTGGGTGTTGGTCCAAGTTATGAATTGCCGGGTTTAACGGTTTCTGCTTCTGTTGAAGGGTATTTGGTATTTGATAAAAATGACCGGTTTATTAACTCGGGAGTTTCGGCAGAAGCCAAAGCATCTTTACCACACGGAGCATTGGATTTATCTGCTATTGCTAAAGTGGAAATGAATAGTGGGTACAGCCATGAAGTGAAAACTGATAGCCGTTATATTCAATCGTTAAAGAAAACCATTGCAAAATATTAATCCGGTGAACTCCTTTTCAGGATGGCTAAACCAGCTGAAGTTCCATGCTTTTCTTCACCAGAATGGCAGTGTTCTTGGCATCCATCTTGAAAAGGAGGTTTTTTCTGTAACTCTTGATGGTTTCAGGGCTGAGAAAAATTTTTTCCGCAATTTCTGCATTCGTCATCCCTTCGGTGATATACCAAAGAATTTCTTTTTCTCTTTGAGTAAGATGAATTTGCTGATGTGCCGGACGGTTCAGAATGGCTTTTGTTTCATCACTGATAAAAAATTCACCGGCCAATACAGTTTCAATGGCTTGTATAACCACATCGGTACTTTCATTTTTCAAAACATATCCGCTGGCTCCGGAATCAAGCATGTGTTTAATAACGGAAAATGCATTATGCGAAGAAACACCTATAATTTTAAGGCAAGGGTTTTCTTTTAATAAACTTTCACAAAAATCGGTTCCCTTCATATCGGGAAGAGAGATATCCAGCAGGATAATATCCGGTCTCCAGAAAACCAAATTATCACGGCATTCCTTTCCAGAGCAGGCAATTCCGGTTACCCGTGCCGTTTCGGTTGAATTGATGGCACTGGCAATACCTTCTGCCGTCAGCCTGTGATCGTCTACGATTACAACGTTAATCATATTGTATAAGGTTTAATTTCAAATTCCATGATGATTTCTGTTCCACCTTTGCCTGAACTGATATCCATTATTCCCCCGTAAGAGTGAACCCTATGTTTTAAATTTTGTAATCCCATTCCGGATTTTCCTGTTTGCTTAACCTCAAAACCTTTTCCATTGTCTTCTACCGTTATGGAAATGCGCCGGGGTTCCTGAATAACCTGAACATTAATCATGCTTGCCTGAGCATGTTTGAGGGCGTTGGTTACCAGCTCCTGCACTGCCCTGTATATCAGCACTTCCAGTTTGCTGTCTATTCTTTCCTCATTCCCGTAAAAAGCAAAGGTTAATTTTTCATGCGCCTGACAAAAATCTTGCAGTGCCTCTTTTAAACCCAACCTGATCAAAGATTCCGGCATCATATGATGAGCAATTCTTCTTAGTTCACCAATAGACTCATCCAAAAGCCCCAATGCCCTATTGAATCTTTTCTCACTTTCTGAATCTATAACCGTTCCTGCCTGTATTGCAGGAATGCTGTGTTTCACTACGGATAACATGCTTCCCAATCCGTCGTGAAGGTCGCGGGCAAGCCTGCTGCGTTCACTTGTTTCTCCTTCGAGGGCAGCCTGTGTAGCCACCAGCTGCTTCTCTCTTTCCAACCTTTCCAGTTTTTCCTGATTCAACCTTTCCCTTTCCTTCATCAGCCTGCTTCTGCCGATATAATAAATGACCAGCAAAGCCATGGCTACCAGTGCAATTCCAATGGCTACTGTCATCCATAATTTCTGCTTTTCGAGTGCAGTGATCTGATATTCCTTCTTCTCGGTTTCGTATTTTACTTCCAGTTCAGATAAAGCCGACTGGTAGTTCTCTCCTGCGAATTTGTTGATATGGCTGTTGTATTTGTCCATGTATTCAACAGCCTTCTCTTTATCCCCGGCGTAAACAGCCGATTTTGCAATGATGGCAAACAGATTCCCCACAAGGTGTGAAGTAGTGGTATCTAATTCCAGAGCCGATTCAGCATAGCTGATAGATTTCGAATATATTTTTTTGTGGTAATAAATATTCGCTAAAACATTCAGTACCTCTACCCTTAATTTTAAGAACTCGGTTGCATCGGCAATTTCCAGAGCCTGTAATGCATAATCTTCGGCTGCATCATGCTTACCAATGGTATAAAGGCATTGCGAGATGGTAAGCAGCCCCATACCTTCATTATAGGCATCTCCATTTTCCCTGAAGCCATCGAGTGAAGCTTTTGCCAGGCTAATGGCCTTTTCAGGATCGGATTCCATGTAAATATTACTAATGGCCATATTTAAAAACGCCATCGAATATGTATCTCCGATTTTTTCTGCTATTTCCCTGCTTTTTTTAAAATGTTTCAGAGCGGGTTCCATCTGATCCATCCGCTGGTATCCCACACCAATGTTATGGTAAATCTTTCCCGACTCTCTGTCCATTCCCAGTTTTTCCGTGAGTTTTAAAGCCTTCAAATAAGTTTCATTGGCTTTGTCATAAAAACTCGTTTGCAGGTAAACATTGGCTTTGGCCAGTAATGCTTTAGCCTGGAGTTTTTCGTCATGTATATTTTCTGCTCCCAGGTAAGCCCTGTCGAGGTAATAATGGGCAGAATCATACATATCGCCCATATAATAGGCTACCCCTATGTTCCTAAGAAAAAGGGCGGCGTATCCTTCATTATTGGTTTTAACAGCTAACTGATAGCCTTCCCTTCCATAGCGGATGGCGTTTTTAAAATCGGAATTGATCAGGTCCCAGGATATGTCATCGTACAATTGAAGCTGCTTTTCAACCGAAAGGCTTTTGCTGTTGAGCAGGTGAATGAGTGAATCGGCCTGCTGGCTGTAAGCTTTCTGGCAGTAAAACGCTAATAACATGAATAATATCCTTCCCCGGAATAACATATATGGTTATATGGCAATGGTAATTGACCGGCGAAATTAGATTTCATGGTTTTTGATTCCCATAAACTTTACATGAACGGTTATTACGGAGGATTTTTCACCCTTTTGGGGGATTACAGGGAAAAACCGGGAGGATAATTTTGCAACGAATTTCAGCTACCGTGAAGATGTTGGAATATACTCCTGATCTTTTTAGCTAAAATTTGCTGATTAACGAACACCTGTAAACTAATCAAACCATTAACCATTAAAACATATTTGACATGAAAAAATTCTTTATTGCTTTACTGCTGTTGTCTGCAGTGTTTGTGGCTTGTAAAAAAGACAAAAACCTTAAATGGGAAAATGATGATGAAGAGGAATTTGTTTTACGCAGCAAAGTTCCTGATGAATTGACACATGGTGTATGGTATGCAGGAACTGATATTCCTATTTCTTTTTTCCAAAGAGACGGTCACGTACTTGAATCTGAAGAAGAGTATGGAATAGAGTTCAGGTTTAATAATGATGAGTTGGGAAAAGGAAGAATTAAGATGAGAGAATATACCGGGATCCTGTCTTATAGCGGATGTGCCAACGAAAACTTCACTTATAAAGAAGGAGAAGCCGGATTTAAGTCTTCAAGATTCACTTTCTATCCTCTTGCAGGAAACTACAATCTCCTTAATTCAAGTTGCGATGAAGGCGACGATCAGATTACCGGTGATTATGATGAATCGGAACTGGAGGCTGTTAGTTTCAGATACAAACTAAAGACAGAAAACGGTCAGAAGCTGCTGTACCTCTATCTCGACCTGGATGTGAACATGCACTCGCCTATTTATGTACTTAAAAACGCAGAATAAACCATGAAGCTGCATAGGGCTATTATGACATTGTTTTGGCTGATTGCGTATTCTTCCGGAAGTTTTGCTCAAACACAGGAATTTATTCCCGGTGATGAAATCCTTTATGCCGAAAATTTTGATCAGGATGTTCCGGAAGAATTTCCCCTCAAATGGTTTACCAACCATACCGGTCCGGTGAAACAGGTGAGTGGCATGGAAGGGAAATGGTTCAGGATGAGTCATTCGGGGAGGTATCTTTCTCCTGTATTTCATGAAGCATTGCCAAAGGATTTTACTTTAAGCTTCGATTTAATTCCGGATCTTATTTATAACGACAGGGTATTTCCTGAATTTACTTTCAGTTTAATTCAAAATATCCCCAACGATAATAACGGACGGCTTTTTTTAAATGAAGCTCCTCAGCGCAATCAGATTTCGACGCTGAATTTCATTCTGGCACCTGCAATGGAGAATTTATCCAACCTGCATATGTCCAGTTACGATAAAGGAAGTCTGTACTTAAATAAGGAAGGAATCAACCTGAAAGCTTTCAGTCAGTGGCTTGGGAAAAAAGTAAGTGTGCGACTATGGGTGCAAAACAACAGGCTACGTTTATGGTTAAACGACGAAAAGGTTCTTGATGTTCCAGGTGCGCTTCCCAATCATCCCGGATTTAACAGGCTGGCCTTTGAAATAACATCTTCTTCACAGCCTGATGCTGAAATCGGGTTTTATGTTTCGAATATCGTAGTAGCGGCTGCACTTCCCGATTTAAGGACGAAGATGATTCAGGAAGGGAAATATTCTACTACCGGAATATTGTTCGACTTCAATTCTGCGGAAATCAAGGAGATTTCATTACCGTTGATAGCACAAATCGCAAAAGTGCTGAAAGATAATCCGCAATATAAATTTCTGATAGCGGGCCATACCGATGCAGAAGGAAGTGACGAATACAACCTGAAGCTTTCCGAGAAAAGGGCAAATGCTGTGAAAGATTTTCTGATAAAACAACACGGAATACCGGCAGAACAACTTGAAGCCAAAGGACTGGGAGAATCTCAGCCGGTTGCCGATAATAACACCGAACAGGGAAGAGCTAAAAACAGAAGAGTGGAGTTTATCCGCTTATAAGTATCACTTTCTCATGAAGCGTTAGTTGAGGATCACAAATGGGCTTGAAAAAGCCCATTTATTGTTTCTTCAGGTACCACTCCCGATTGTCTCCACACTATTTTTCCGTTTTTAAACAATATCAATGTAGGGACCGATTGAACCTGAAACTGCCCTGCAGCCTCCGGGTTTTTATCAACATCCACTTTAATAATGGTAGCCTTTTCGCCTAAATTTTCCTTAACCTTTTTCAATATAGGCTCCTGCATCTTACAGGGTCCGCACCAGGTAGCATAAAAATCTACCAGAACGGGTTTATCGCTGTTGATGATTTCTCCAAATCTGCTCATAATGTTGGGTTATACTGTAAAGTTAAACAGTTAATCATAGCCTCTGCAGTCTCCGAAGGAACATTTGCCCGTATTTTCAAAAGATTTTCTGAAATTTGGAACCTGTCGGGATTAAATCAATAAATTTAAATGCTTACTATGTTAAGATTTTCAGGCTTTCTGGCCTTTATAATGCTTGCTGCGGCTTCCTGTAACGATGAAGCATCATCCCGACTAAATACCGAGAAAGAAAATTTTGTCTCCGAAGCCGACAGTATTGCCATTGCCGCTCAAAGGGCCTTTATAACCAAGCTCACCGGAGCACTGGAAGGAGGTGGAGCGGAACATGCGGTAGACTTTTGCAATCTTGCTGCAGTGGAACTTACCAGCGCTCTTTCTACGGAATACGGAGTGGAAATTCACAGGTTGAGCGAGAAGAACCGTAATCCCGCTAACGGTTTACAAACCCAGGACGACCACGATGCCTGGGAATATTTCCTCAGAAATCAACAGGCGGAACATTTTACAATTGGGGAAAACGAAAACATGGTAGTATATAAACCCATCAAAATAGGGATGCCTACCTGTCTGGAATGTCATGGAATGCCCAATACCGATATTTTACCACAAACGCTTGCCAGAATAAGAGATAAATATCCTGATGATAAAGCTACCGGTTACGAACTGGGAATGTTAAGGGGAATGTGGAAAATTGAAAAACCCGCAAACCTTAAACAATAGATTTTATAATAAGTAAAACTGAATTTGATTATGTTTTTTCAGCATGTATATGAACCTACCCTCGCCCAGGGAAGTTATGTAGTAGGGTGCCAGGCTACAGGAAACGCCATTGTGATAGACCCCAAAAGAGATATTGATACCTACCTTAAAATTGCGAAAGATAACGGCCTAAAAATCACCCATGTAACGGAAACCCATATCCACGCCGATTTTCTTTCGGGATCAAGAGAACTGGCAGCAGTTACCGGTGCAGAGCTCTTTCTTTCTGATGAAGGCGGCCCCGATTGGCAGTATGAGTTTCCCCATACAGGATTGAAAAACAGCGATGTGATTAAGGTGGGTAATTTAAGTCTGGAAGTAATTCATACTCCCGGGCATACTCCGGAGCATATCTGCTTTTTACTGAGAGACCATCCCGCTTCCGATGAGCCTGTGATGCTTTTTACCGGAGACTTTGTTTTTGTGGGAGATATCGGAAGGCCCGACCTGCTCGAAAAAGCCGCCGGAATTGCTGGAACAAAAGAAGAAGGCGCAAGCCAGATGTTCCAATCCTTGAAGAAATTCAGAAGCCTTCCCCCTTATATTCAGGTATGGCCCGGACATGGAGCCGGATCAGCCTGCGGAAAAGCCCTTGGAGCCGTTCCATCCTCAACCGTTGGATATGAACTGATTCAAAACTGGGCATTCAGGTATAATAAATCAGAAGAGTTTATTGAAGAACTATTAAGTGGCCAGCCCGAGCCTCCGAAGTATTTCGCCATGATGAAGAAGCTGAATAAGGTAGACAGGCCTTTGCTCACCGAAGTGCCTAAAATTAAAAAGCTATCGGCATCAGAATTTGGTGATTTGTACAATAAAGGGGTGAAGGTGATTGATACCCGCGATAAAACGGAATTTGCAAAAGGACACATTCCTGGAAGCATTTCCATTACCAATAACAAAGCATTTACCAACTGGGCAGGATGGTTTATAGGATATGATGAAGACTTTATATTGGTTGTAAAAGATGAAGATACCGATGCGGTAACCCGAAAGCTTATGCGAATAGGCCTGGACAGAATTGCAGGATATGTGGCTTCGGTTGACGAAACCGGAGTTCCGCAGGAAACCAGTGAGAGCATTGATATTGAAACCTTCAAAGCTTTAAAAGATAAAGAAGGAGTTCAGGTATTTGACGTAAGGAACTCGGGAGAATATGCTGCAGGACATATTGAAGGAGTTGAACATCTCTTCCTGGGAACATTGCCCGATAATCTTGGAAAAATTGATCCCAACAAAGAGATTATTGTTCATTGTCAAACCGGTGCCAGGTCGGCAATTGCTCAGTCAATTCTGCAGGCTAACGGATTTAAGAATGTGAAGAACTATTCCGGTGGTTATGCTGAATGGAAGAGATTGGAGGGGGCAAAGTAATATTACAGGCAACATATTAATCAAAATAACTTCAGAGTAACAATGATTTTCTCCGATATTTAAACAAAAAAGCTGATGATGATTAAAAAATCCCTTAGGTTATTCACCTTACTGATTTTTGCCGGATTTCTGGCAAAAGCTCAATCTCCTGTAGAGAAAGCATTAGACAGTGTGATGAAGGAATTCAATATGGTGGGGTTGTCGGTAGTAGTATATAAAGATAACAAGCAGGTATATGCGCAAAATCTGGGTTATAAAAATCCCGAAACCAAAACTCCGCTTTCTGAGAATGATATTTTCAGAATAGCATCCATTTCAAAGTCTTTCACATCTACTGCTTTGCTGCAGCTGGTAGAGAAAAAGAAAATCAGTTTGGATGACGACGTAAGCGATCTCATCGGTTTTACTGTTCGGAATCCTAACTTCCCCGATAAAAAAATTACACTGGAGATGTTACTTTCTCACAGGTCATCAATCAGCGACAGACAGGGTTATTTCAACCTTGATGTTATAAATCCGGAAAAATCTGCGGATGCGGGTAAATGTTATAACGATTACGAACCCGGTTCAAAATATCAGTATTGCAACCTGAACTTCAACATGGCCGGAGCCATTCTGGAAAGGCTAACAGGAGTAAGATTTCATGAATATATTCAACAGCAAATCCTGAAGCCTCTTGGACTTTACGGGGGTTATTGGGTTGGCGGACTGGACAGTTCCCGGTTTGTTCCTTTATATGAATATAATTCCGAAAAAGGCGCCTTTGAAGTATCCCCTGCAGCTTATCACCCCAGAACTGAAGAGCTCAAGTCTTATGTAATGGGATACAGTACTCCTGTATTTTCACCTACCGGGGGTATGAAGATTTCTGCCCTGCACTTAGCCAGATACATGGCTATGCATATGAATTATGGCAAATATGATGGGGTAAGAATATTGAAGAAAAAGACATCTCAAAGGATGCAGACTCCGCTGGGCACCGATGGAGGCTACGGATTGGCTTTATCTGAATCTACCACCATGCTTCCCGGCCATACGCTTGTTGGCCATACCGGTTCTGCATACGGATTGTATAGTGCAATGTTCTTTGATCCCAAAAAGAAATTCGGATTTGTGGTAATTACCAACGGTGGAAGGGCTTCTTACCGCCAGGACACAAACCAGTTACTTGCAGCGACTATTCAGACCTTGCATAAATACATTATAGAATAATGGCTGAATGATTTTTAATTAGGAATTGGGAATGAAGAATTAGGAATAAAATCGTAAATCGTATGTTGTATGTCGTAAATCGTAAATTGCCTTATGTTTTTTGATTCCGATGAAAATTTCAATTCATTATATCCCGAAGAGATTGCTGCTTTGTCGCGGAAGCATTGGACGCCGTTGTTAGTGGCAAAAAAAGCTTCCGCATTTCTTGCGGAGAAGGGTGCCAAGGTTCTGGATGTGGGTAGCGGAGCAGGGAAATTTTGTCTGGCCGCTGCATATTATCACCCGGAAGTGAAATTTACCGGAATAGAGCAAAGAGCGCATTTGGTGAAGCTTTCTCAGGATACTGCCGCCAAATTGAATTTAAACAATGTGGAATTCCTTCACGGCAATTTTACTGATCTGGATTTCAGCAGGTTTAATCATTTTTATTTCTATAATTCCTTTTATGAAAATCTTACAGGAACGGATAAAATTGATCTTACGGTAGAATTCTCTCCGCAGCTTTATCACACCTACACCTATAATTTTTTAAGGAAGATGGAGAAAATGCCGGCCGGAACAAGACTGGTCACCTATCACGTGCTGGAGGAATCCCTTCCGGGATATCATATTGTAGGATCAGATATCAACAACCTGCTGAAATACTGGACCAAGGCTTAATAATAGCGGGGAAAATTATTTCTTCTTCACGAATTCTGTTTTAACCACCACCATAGCGCCATTTACTTTTCCTTCAATCATGGCATCGTCGTCGGTCAGACGAATGTTTTTGATTACGGTTCCTCTTTTAATGTCAGATGCCATTCCCTTTACTTTCAGGGTTTTGTTCACGATTACAGCGTCTCCTGCCTGCAGAATGTTTCCGTTACAGTCTTTTACTTCCATATGTTGATTTTCCGCAAAGATGCCAAAAGAAATTGTAATGGAAAACCGATTTAAAATTTAAGATTGAATTCCTAATCCTATAGTAATTAGTATGTCGAAAAAATCGTAAATCGTAACTCGTAAATCGTAAATTGATATCCTATCTTTGCGGTCTTATGAAGTTCTACAAGTTTTTAATTAAGTACAGGCTGTATATTGGCCTGGTGTTGATAGTGGCAGGCGTTATTACCAATTATTTTGCCGGATTCTGGCCTGCATTTCCCGCCTACCTCGTGGCGCTGATTCTTATTGCCGGACATTTTTTCATAGGCCCGCTCAGGCTTATCCAGGATTATATGGAAGAAGGCAACCTGGAAGGAGCCGAAAAGGTTATCAACAGCATCAAATTTCCCAACCTCTTGTATAAACCCGTGCGTTCGGCTTATTATACCATCAAAGGTCAGCTTGCTATGATGAAAATGGACCTTGAGGGTGCCGAATCTTCACTGAAAAAAGGTATCGACCTGGGTTCTCCAATGAAAGAGCTGGAAGGTTCCAACTTCCTGCAAATGGGTATGATTAACCTGCAAAAGGGGGATTTGAAAAAAGGAGAAACCTATATCCGCCAGGCTTTACAAAAAGGATTGCCGGATAAAGAAAATAAAGCCGCGGCCTATCTTCAAATGTGCAGCATCATGATTCATAAAAGGGAATTCAGGGCTGCCAAGGATTATTTCCGGAAAACCAAGGCATTAAAACCTACCACTCCTGAATTGGTGAAGCAAATCAAGGAGATGGAAAAATATATTTCCAGAATGCCCGGATAGTTTAGGGAAGACTGAAGTCTTTTTTCAGCCTTTCCATAACCTCATTCATCGCTCTGCTAATTTTTTCAAATTTAGAAGGAATCGATTCCAGGCCGGTCATTTGCCTGGAATTGTTTTCTATAGCCCTGATATCCTCTTTTATTCCTGCCATCCCCATGGCGTCTATGCTCGATTTCATTTTATGCGCAGTATTTCCCGCTGTTTTCCAGTCCTGATTACCAATAGCATCACCAAGGGTTTGAAGAGAGGAAGGCATGGTATCCAGGAACATCCTGACCATTTTTAATACAAATTCTTCATCACCACCCGAAAGGGATCGGATTAAAGTAAGATCATATAATGTATTGTCTTCATCTGTTGCGGCAGAAGCTGCGGAGGGTTTTCCTTCGGTCTGATCATTATCCCCTTTGACAATCATGTATAAAATATTTAATAGCTCTTTTTCATTAATGGGTTTGGATATGCAGGTATTCATGCCGGCATTATGGTATTCTTCTTTAGCTCCGGGTTGAATATTGGCTGTAACCGCAATAATGGGTATGGTTGATTTCTTTTTATCCGGTAGTGCCCTGATTCTTCTGGTGGCTTCCACGCCATCCATTACCGGCATCTGAATGTCCATAAGAATGAGGTCGAAATCCTTTTCCTTTAGCTTTTGAATTACTTCTAAACCGTTTTCTGCCAGAGTAATAGCGCATCCCCAGGATTCTACTATTTTACTGATGAGAAACCTGTTTATTTCATGGTCTTCGGCTACCAGAATAGAAAGCCTTCCCAAATCCTCTTTAAGAATTCTGTTTCCGATGGTTATAAGTTTTTAATTTATACCTTCAGCCGGAGAGATTAACGCTGAATCAGTTCTCCTGCCTGTATCATCCTGTAAATGGTAGATTTTCCTATGTCCAGTTTTTTCGCCACCAGCAAAACATCCCCTTTGTATTTATCCAGGAAATGCTGCAAAATCTGGCGTTCGTATTCTTTGAGTGTTTTTTCGTGATTCAACAGGTCAGAAAGCGAAGCCGAGCTGTTCAGGCTGATATTTTCAGGAAGAATGGTGTCTCCGTCGGCCATTACCACACTCAGTTCGCACACCGATTTCAATTCCCTTACGTTACCCGGGAAAGGATACTTCAGCAGTTTTTGTTGCGCCTCCGGTGAAAATGTTTTGGGAGACATGCCGTTTTCTTTACAGAAATTATCAACAAAATGCTTGGCAAGAATAAGAATATCGTTACCGCGGGCTCTTAATGGGGGTACTTCTATCGGTAATCCAATCAACCTGTAATAAAGGTCTTCCCGGAAGTTTTTTTGTTTTACTTCTTCCAGAAGGTTTCTGTGGGTGGCCACAATAATTCTGGCATTTACCGGAATTACCTCATTTCCTCCAACCCTGTTAAGCTCTTTTTCCTGCAAAACCCTCAATAGTTTTGCCTGAAGGTTGATATCCAGTTCGGCTATTTCATCCAGGAATAAAGTACCCCCGTTGGCTTCCTCGAATTTTCCAATCCTTCTGGTATGCGCCCCCGTAAATGCACCTTTTTCGTGTCCAAAAAGCTCACTTTCTATTAGGTCTTTGGGAATGGCAGCCACATTTACGGCAACAAAAGGCTTTTTGGCTTTATCGGAATTATAGTGAATGGCTTTTGCCACTACTTCCTTACCCGAGCCGGTTTCTCCCGTAATGGAAACCGTAATATTGGTTTTGGTAGCTTTTTCCACCAGACGCAAAACCTGCCTGATTTCCTCGCTGTTTCCAATAATGTATTTTGAGAAATCGTATTTCTGCTTAACCTCTTTCTGGAGCGTTTCCACTTCTTTACGCAGACCTTTAATTTCTCTCAGGTGCAAAAGGGAATTCCAGATTCTTTCCTTTGTTTCGTCGTCTTTAACGATATAATCAAAGGCGCCGTTCTTGAGTAAGTTGATGGCAGTGGAGATGTCTTCCTGCCCTGAAATAATGATTACCTCGATATCGGGATTTATTTCCTTAACCTTTGTAAGCACTTCTGCACCGGTAATATCCGGAAGGGAATAATCAAGCGTAACTACATCAGGTTTCTGATGAAGACTTTTGAGGAAGCTTTGTGTATTGTCGAACCTGTGGACTTCATAGTCGGGGTTCAGACTTAAATAATGATGCAGCATTGAACCATACCACACATCATCATCCAGAATAAAGATCTTCAGGGGATTGGAGTCTCTCATAGAATAATTAGTTGTTGGATTAACGCACAATGATAGTAATTTATTCCAAAAAACGGAAGATTTCCTAAATAGATAAGGATTTTCCCTTATATCCGTTTTTTGATTTATTTTTTAGAGAAATATTATTCAGAATCCTACCGGTACGAACTGGCTATATTTGCACATATGAGCAAAAAAAGGGAGCAGCTCAAGGAAATCTTCCTGAGGGAATTTGACAAACTCAACGAAAACCAGAAAAAGGCGGTGAGCCAGATTGAAGGCCCCGTAATGGTCATTGCAGGCCCGGGAACGGGTAAAACCCAGATTCTGGCGATAAGAATCGGTAAAATCCTGTTGGAAACCGATGCTCTCCCCCAGAATATTCTTTGCTTAACGTATACCGATGCCGGTGCGGTGGCCATGCGCGAAAGGCTGATACGATTTATTGGTACCGACGCCTATAAAGTGAATATATCCACTTTTCACGCCTTCTGTAACCAGATTATTCAGGAAAATCCCGGTGCTTTCAACAAATTCGAATTAAATCCTATTGACGACCTAGAGAAGGCTAGGATTATGAAAGAAATCATCAGCACCCTGCCCAATGACCATGAACTGAAAAAATTTAAAGGCAACCTGTACTATTATTCCGGTGCGCTTTCAAGATTGTTTTCGGATATTAAAAGAGAAAACTGGACGGTAGCGTATCTGGAAGAAAAGATTAAGGAATACGTAGAAAGCCTTCCTTACAGAGAACAATTTGTATATAAGCGGAATTCCGGAAAGTTCAAAAAGGGCGACCTGAAAGAGCTCGAAATTAAGAAGGAGAAGGAAAAAATGGACCGGCTGCTGGCCGCAGTAAAGCTGTTTACAAAGTATGAAGCCCTGATGGATGAATATAATTATTATGATTTCGATGATATGATCAACTGGGTGATCAAGGCTTTTGACACCCGTCCGGAATTGCTTGCCGATTATCAGGAACGCTACCAGTACATTTTGGTAGATGAATATCAGGATACCAGCGGTAGCCAAAATTATCTGGTGGAACAATTGATCAGCTATTGGGATAGGCCAAATATTTTCGTAGTGGGCGACGACGACCAGAGTATTTATCGTTTCCAGGGGGCCAACGTTAAAAACATGGAGGACTTCTTCAGCAGGTACGATGCTTTCCTCAGCACGGTGGTCCTTACCGAAAACTACCGCTCCACGCAACCAATTTTAAATATTTCCACTTCGCTGATAGCAGAAAACCAGGAGAGGCTGATTAATAAAAGAAAAGGGCTTTCCAAAGACCTGGTCTCTTCCAACCCCGATTTCAAAAATCTAACGCATCTTCCGGAAGTACATGAATACGATTCGGTAAAACTGGAGCTGCTGGGAATTGCCCAAAGAATCAGCGATCTTGTGGCTTCGGGTGTGCAACCCTGTGATATAGCGGTAATCTTCAGGGAAAACAAACCACTGGTAGAACTGTTAAATATTCTCAGGGTAAAAAACATTCCGGGTTATTGCAAACGAAGCCTTAACCTGCTCGACACTCCTTTCTGCAATAATTTTATTGACATTATCCGGTATATAGCAGCAGAATATAAAGAGCCCTTCAGTGGGGAAGAACTTTTATTTAAAATCCTGCATTTTGAATTTTTCAAAATTAGTCCGCTTGAAATAGCAAAACTTACTGCGGCCATTAAATACGAGGAAAACCCCGGGAAAAGGAAAAGCCTCAGAGAGGCCATCAACGAAAAACTAAACACTCCTCCGGCAACCCTTTTTGACCAAAGCCTTTCCGGGGAACTTCAGCAGGCTGCAGAAGTTTTGGAATGCCTGATAAAAGCTGTTCCGAATAACACCATTTTGTCATTAATGGACAAAATTGTTCGTGAAACCGGATTGCTGCAGTATATCATGAATCATGAGGAGAAGATTTGGATGTTGCAGATGTTAACCGCTATTTACGATTTCGTAAAAGCGGAAACTTCCAGAAACCCGATGCTAAGTCCGGCTGATCTGGTGGATGTGATAGATTTGATGCGGGCAGAAAATATTCCTCTTCCCCTGGTTCAGGTAACCGGTTCCAATAAAGGAGTGAATCTGCTTACCGCGCACGGTTCCAAAGGGTTGGAATTTGAATATGTTTTTCTCGGAGGAACAGCCAAAGAATTCTGGACTGAAAGGAAATCGAATTACGGATTCCGCTTTCCCGATACCATTATTCCTTCCAACAGCAGTGGAAGCGATGAAGAGGAGGCAAGAAGGCTTTTTTATGTAGCCATCACTAGGGCTAAAAAATATTTGTATATCAGCTACCCCGCATTTTCCGATGCAGGTAAACCATATGAAAAATCTGTTTTTGTGACTTCTATTCTCGATAATCATCCCGAAATAAAAGTGCAAAAGCAGGAAATCAGTGCCGAGATACAGGCGCTATATCAGGCAGCAATGTTTGAATATGATGCACGACCTGAACTGCAGAAAATAGAAGAAGATTTTATCACCAGGCTGTTGGAGAAGTTTGAGATGAACGTAACGGCTTTGAACAATTATCTCGACTGCCCCCTGAAGTTTTATTATAATAACCTGATTAGAATTCCTTCAGCTAAAAATGAATATACCGAATTTGGGTCTGCCGTGCATTATGCATTATACATGCTGTTCAGTATTACCCCTGCCACAGGAAATATTCTGAGTAAGGATGCCTTTATCGGTGAGTTTAGAAAGTACATGCAACGCAGGAGAGAAAACTTCACCGAAGAAGTTTTCAAAAACAGGATGGCATATGGAGAAAAAATATTGGGTGAATATTATGATGCAAGGGCGGCAGAATTTCACCGCAAAGTGAAAGTAGAGGATACTGTGAAAACGGTGCTGAACAATATACCTTTAAAAGGAAAAATAGATAAAATAGAATTCTTCGATAACGGCATTAATGTGGTAGATTATAAGACGGGAAGTTATGAGAATGCCAGGAAAAAATTCAATCCTCCCGATCCTCATAAAAACGATCCCCATGGAGGGGATTACTGGAGGCAGGCTGTTTTTTATAAGATTCTGATTGAAAACTCCTATCAATACCGTAATCAGGAAGTTTCTTCAGTTGAATTTGATTTTGTGGAACCAACAGAGTCTGATCCTGTATATCCGAAAAGAAAGGTAGAGATTTCTCCGGAGGATGAACGGATAGTCTCGGAACAAATCAGGTCGACCTGGGAGAAAATCCATAACAGAGATTTTTATACCGGATGCGGAGATCCGGATTGCAGCTATTGTAATTTTGTAAAGCAAAACAAGTTGTTTACAAAGCTGCACGCTCCTGAACCCGAAGAAGAAGAATTAGAAAATTATTTAAACGAAGCGGAGTAGTTTTACCCAAAGTAAGCAGGATGAAATATTTTTTCTGGATAATAGGAATTGTTTTTGGTATCGGGTGGCTGGCAGGTACAGGTGCAGGGTGTGCAAACAGGATACCCCCAACCGGTGGCCCCCGCGACACGCTTCCTCCCGTGTTGGTATCTGTTGTTCCTGCCGACTCAACATTGAATTTTAAAGCAGACAAGATCGTTTTTACTTTTGATGAGTTTATCCAGCTGGATAATATTTCCAGAAATCTGTTGGTTTCTCCTACCATGCCTACTAATCCAATAGTTACCTATCGTCTTCGTACGGTAACCGTAAACCTGCATGATACTTTGCTGAAACCCAATACTACTTATACCCTGGATTTTGGGAAGGCATTAAAAGATAATAATGAAGGAAATGTTTATGAGAACTTTACTTATATATTCTCTACCGGCAACCATTTCGACTCGCTATCTATTTCCGGAAAAATAATCAATGCCGAAACCGGAACTCCCGATTCTACCCTGCTGGTACTTTTATTTACCCAGCCGGAAGATTCTGCAGTGATTAAAGAAAGGCCTGCTTATAAAGCCCGTCTGAATAGGGAGGGAAAATTCATGTTCAAAAATCTTCCTTCAGGAACATTTTATCTGTATGCCGTAAAGGATGAGTCGGGATTGGGGAGATATTCGGGAAAAACTCAATTGTTTGCTTTTGCGGATGACCCGGTAGTATTGTCACCCGGCTCATCAGTTTCTGATATTACACTTTACGCATTTGTGGAAGCCTCCGAAACAGAAGAGAGAACCACTTCCCGGGGAAGGCAGAAATCTGAAAAAGACCCGCTGCAATATTCTCTCAACATTAAAGATTCAAAACTTGGTTTAAACACTCCTTTAATACTCACCTTTGCAGATTCCCTTGCGGAAGTTAATGAGGGAAATATCCGCATTACGGATACCGCATTCCGGCAGCTCATGCCCGATTCGCTGGTATTGGACAGTACGGGAAAAATTTTCAACATACATTATCCGTTTCAGTCCGGAGAGGAATACAGGCTGATTCTTGAAGAAGGTTTTGCAAGAGATACTATAGGCAGAACCAATACTTCCGATACTTTAAGAATTCTTACCCGTACGGAATCCGAATACGGAAGCCTCAGAATGCGTTTTTTGAATTTAAATCAGGATAAAAACCCGATTTTATTACTGCTGCAGAACAACCAGGTGAAGTATACTTATATCTTCAAAAACCGCGAAGTGAACTTACCTTTGGTAGAACCCGGAGAATATGATTTAAGAATAGTATATGATGAAAACCGCAACGGCCAATGGGATACCGGAAGGTTTTTCGAAGGAAGAAGGCAGCCTGAAAAAGTATTGCCGATTCACAGAAAGCTTACCATCAGGGCCAACTGGCTGAATGAAGTGGATATTGAACTGGAACGATAATATGCTCACGGCTTTCACTTAAATTTGCAGCATGCAAATCTCTTCTGTATTACTGGAAAAAGCTGTAGCCGAATTTGCGAAGCTGCCCGGAATCGGTAAAAAAACAGCCCTGCGACTGGTACTTCATCTTTTAAAACAGGAAGAGGAGTTTGCCGAAAATTTTGGGAATACCATCATACGCCTGAGGAAAGAAATCAGGTACTGCAGGCATTGTTTTAATGTTTCCGATCAGGATATCTGCAGCATTTGTTCCAACCCCTCCAGAAATAAAGAGCTGATATGCGTAGTGGAAAACATTCGCGATGTAATTGCTATAGAAAGCACCCAACAGTTTAATGGTACTTATCATGTTTTAGGAGGAGTAATTTCTCCTTTGGATGGAGTTGGCCCCGACCAGTTAAACATCAATAGTCTGCTGGAAAGAGCGGAGAATGAAGAGATAAAAGAAATCGTTTTTGCCCTGAATGCCAATATTCAGGGTGATACAACCGTGTATTACATTCAGAAAAAACTTCCCCCAAAAGACATAAAGGTGACCACCATTGCCCGGGGAATAGCGTTTGGGGGTGAACTGGAATATGCGGATGAAATGACCCTTGCCAGAAGTTTGCAAAACCGTGTTCCGGTAGACCATCTCCTCAGGAGATAGTCTTTCTTTTTCGTAAATAATCTCTGCTGTTCACTATAGCGGTAATAAGAATGATCAGCACAAATACAATTGCAGTAACGCTGTCTACCAGATTGGCCGGGATATCCGAACCCGATATTTTATCAGCATAATATTTAATAAAAGAAGACGGAAGGTTTTTCTGCCCTAATGCACGTTTAACTGTCCAGTGCCAGTCGGTAAGTACGCAATAACCCAAACCGTACCATATTCCCAGTATCAGCCAGGAAGCCAAAGTGAGTCCAATAGTAATCAGATGAGCTTTTCTGGTTTTCTTCCATATCCAGCCTGCCAGGTTAAATAATGTAAAACCGAGGTGGAGGATAGTAAGGAGTATATCCAGAAAATAAAGCATGGGTATAAAAATAAAAATTGTAAGTGGTAAGCGAAAGTTAACAATTCCGGTCTGATTGATGGAAGGGATAATCCCTTAACTTTGCTCCTACCGGCGGATTTGTTTATTGTTCGGCCGAAACGGAACTAATAAACGCTCGTGAAACCCTCCTTTTGTGTTTTCCCGTCGTTTACTGTTCCATTCATCATACCGGAAATGCATCCGGAAAACTATTTTTATTATGCGCATTCAAGAGGAACTTGAAAAAAGAATCCTGGTTATTGACGGGGCAATGGGAACCATGATTCAGCGGTATAAGCTGAAGGAGGAAGATTACCGTGGGGCGCGGTTTAAAGACTGGCCTGTAGATTTAAAAGGCAATAACGACCTGCTATGTCTTACCCGATCCGAAATAATCAAAACCATTCATCTCCAATACCTGGAAGCAGGTGCTGATATTATTGAAACCAATACATTCAATTCCCAGCAGGTTTCTCTTGCCGATTATCAGATGCAGCATCTGGCTAAGGAAATAAATATTGCTGCTGCCAAAGTGGCGAGAGAGGCTGTTGAAGAATTTATCCGGTCACATCCCGATCGCCCAAAGCCATTTGTGGCAGGGTCCATCGGTCCGATGAGTAAAACGCTTTCACTTTCTCCCGATGTAAACAATCCGGGATACAGGGCGGTAAATTTTAAAGAAGTGGCAGATGCCTACTACGAACAAGTAGAAGGATTGTCGGAGGGCGGAGTGGATGTACTGCTGATAGAAACCATCTTCGATACTTTAAATGCCAAGGCAGCTATATATGCCATCAGAAAATACTTTCAGGATAGCGGAAAGCCAGAACTTCCGGTCATGATCAGCGGAACCATAACCGATAATTCCGGGAGGACTTTAAGCGGACAAACATTGGAGGCTTTTTATATATCTGTTTCGCATGCACGGCCCCTTAGTATTGGATTAAACTGCGCACTGGGCGCAAAAGAAATGCGGCCACATATTGAAGAACTGAGCAATATGGCCGGGTGTTATATTTCTGCTTATCCAAATGCCGGACTTCCGAATGCCATGGGAGAATATGATGAACTTCCCGAGGTTACTGCAGGATATATTGAAGAATGGGCGAAAGCTGGCTGGGTAAATATTGTGGGAGGATGTTGTGGTACAACGCCGGCGCATATACGAAAAATAGCTGAACTGGTTAAGGGTATTCCTCCAAGAAAAATACCTGATACAGGATTAATTAATCAATAATGTTTCATGTCTGAAAAATCTTTTATAAAAAAATATCTTTCTCTGGCAGGCCTTGAACCTTTGGTGATCAGGCCGGGAATGAACTTTATCAATATTGGTGAAAGAACCAATGTAACGGGTTCGAGAAAATTTGCTAGGCTTATTAGAAGCGGTAATTACGAAGAAGCCCTAAGCATTGCCCGTCAGCAGGTGGAAAACGGTGCGCAGATTCTTGACGTAAACATGGATGATGCGTTGCTTGACGGAGAAGCGGCTATGCGTACGTTTCTGAATCTTTTGCAGTCGGAACCCGATATCGCCAGGATTCCCATTATGATCGACTCTTCCAAGTTTAATATTATTGAGGCAGGGCTGCAATGCCTGCAGGGAAAGGCTATTGTGAATTCCATTTCATTAAAGGAGGGAGAAAAGCAGTTTCTGGAGCATGCAAGGATATGCAGTAATTATGGAGCTGCCGTAGTGGTAATGGCATTTGACGAAAATGGTCAGGCCGATACTTTGGAAAGAAGAGTGGAGATTTGCCTGAGAGCATATGATTTACTTACCGGAAAAGCAGGTTATTCCCCTACCGATATCATCTTCGACCCCAATATTTTCGCCATTGCAACAGGTATTGAAGAGCATAACAATTACGGAGTGGATTTTATTGAAGCGGTAAGAATTATTAAATCCAAACTTCCGCTGGTGAATATCTCCGGAGGAGTGAGCAATATTTCCTTCTCATTTCGTGGAAACGAACCCGTTAGGGAAGCCTTGCATTCGGTGTTTTTATATCATGCAGTGGCAGCGGGAATGACCATGGGTATTGTGAATGCGGGTCAGCTTCAGGTATATGATGAAATTCCTGAAGACCTGCGGGAGCTTTGTGAAGATGTAATTTTAAACAGAAGACCGGATGCAACGGAAAGATTGCTGGCTTTTGCAGAAACCGTTAAAGCCAGAGGTAAAGTGGCAGAAAAGGATGAAGAATGGAGAAAGCTTCCTGTAACCGAAAGGATAAAACATGCTCTGGTAAACGGGATAACCGAATATATTGAAGCCGATACAGAGGAAGCACGTACATTATTTGAAAAACCGCTCGACCTGATTGAGGGTCCGCTCATGGATGGAATGAATGTGGTAGGAGACTTATTTGGAAGCGGCAAAATGTTTTTGCCTCAGGTGGTGAAAAGTGCAAGAGTGATGAAAAAAGCGGTAGCCGTGTTAACACCTTATATTGAAGCAGAAAAAGAAGAAAGGAAAAAACTAGGATTAATACCTGAAGGAAGTAATACTCCAAAAATTTTAATGGCTACCGTGAAAGGAGACGTACACGATATCGGAAAGAACATAGTGGGCGTAGTGCTGGGATGTAACGGTTATGAAGTAATTGACCTTGGGGTAATGGTTCCTGCGGATAAAATTTTATCCGAAGCAAAAGAAAAGCAGGTAGATGCTATTGGCCTGAGCGGGTTGATCACACCTTCTCTGGATGAAATGGTGCATGTGGCAAAAGAAATGAAAAGGCAGCATTTTGAAATACCCCTTCTGATTGGAGGTGCTACCACTTCCAGAATGCATACGGCAGTTAAAATTGCGCCGGAATACGATCATGGAGTGGTACATGTTCTGGATGCCTCGCGCAGTGTAACCGTGGTGAGTTCATTATTAAATAAAGAGCAGAAAACAGAATTTCTGGAGAGGATAAAGGAAGAGTATGCCAGGCTCAGAGAAGATTTTGAAAAGAAAAAGACAGTAAAAGCCCTTATCAGGTATGAAGAGGCTATAAAGAATAAGGTTAAGCTTAACTGGGAAGATTATCAGCCGGTGAAGCCTGTCCTGAACGGAGTGCAGGAATTTGAGGATACAGATTTGAATGTGTTAAGACGGTATATCGACTGGCAGCCGTTCTTCATAGCCTGGGAACTTCATGGAAAATATCCCGATATCCTGAAGGATGAAAAAGCAGGAGCAGAAGCTATTAAGCTTTTTAAAGATGCCAATGCCTTACTGGATAAAATCATTTCAGAAAAATGGCTTCATGCAAAAGGGGTGATAGGAATATGGGAAGCCGTTTCCAATGGAAGAGATACGGTAACCCTCAATGATGGTAAAGGGACCAGACTGGAATTTTTACGTCAGCAACTGAAAAAAGCAGAGGGGCAGCCTAACTTTTCGCTGGCAGATTTCATCATGCCGGAGGGTTATGGAAAGACAGATTACATGGGAGCGTTCGCTGTTTCCATACACGGCATTGAGCCATGGCTGGATAAATTCATTGCCGAGCACGACGATTACAATAAGATTATGCTTCAAGCACTGGCCGACAGGCTGGCTGAGGCTTATGCAGAATATTTGCATGAATGTGTGAGAAAAGAATACTGGGGGTATGCAAAAGATGAAAAGCTCAGCAATGAGGAACTGATTAAAGAAAAATACAAGGGCATTCGTCCGGCTCCGGGTTACCCTGCGTGTCCTGATCATACAGAGAAATACAAACTCTTCGATTTGCTACAGGCTACCCGTCTTGCCGGGATTCAACTCACTGAATCGCTGGCCATGTATCCCGCATCTTCCGTTTGCGGATGGTATATAGCTCATCCTGAAAGCAAATACTTTGGATTGGGCAAAATTTCTGTCGACCAGCTGAAAGATTATGCAGTGAGAAAAGGAATTTCTGCAGAGGAAGCATCCAGGTGGGTAGAAGTTCAGGATATTTAGCTAATCCTATTCTTCTAACAGGCAAGCCTATCTTAAAACAGGCAAAAGGATAGGTATGTCCAAAAAAATAAGACCCGAATAGAAATTCAGGTCCTTTTTTAATCCAATATCCTATGAAAAACCGATTAACTATTTGCCAATTGTGTGCCAAAACAAATCATGAACAAACCGGTACGCTTGAAAAATTTTGCCCGCCTACCTTGTTAATATGGTATATACTACCTGATCCATAAATATAATCTTCCTCTAAAACCCGCTACGGCTGTACGTTTTATAGAAATTATACCATTGTCTTCCAGACCCCGTTTATTCCAAAAAAAACTTCCGGATCCAATTTGTCGTCCCGGAAAATACCATTAAAATGGTATCGGCTTTCCAAAAACAGGAACAATCCATTCAATTTGGGAAGGATAAAATAATGGATATTAGTGTTGTCACAATAAACTGTGGAATAGATTAACCAACATCAAACGGGAATTATTTATTCAACAACTTGCTGAATCTTTTAAGGTCTTCTTCTTCTGAGCGGGTAAGAGGTTGATTGTTGTCGTATTTATTTTTAAGGAACAGAACCGCTTTATGCTGCGGGTATTTTTCCAGGATAGAATGGATGAGCTTTCCGGTTGCTTCGTCCTTTTGGTAAACGGGAGACGGAGGAGGTGCTTCTGATTTATACCGGGTAGGCATTTTTTTAATGATGGCTTCCAGGGTTACCAGTTTATTATGAGGGAAGTTTTCCACTTTGGAAGCCTTTCCGTAAAGCCCCTGAAGTTGTTTCTTACTAAGGCTGCCTCTTTGAAGATATTGTTTGTACAAACTAATCACAAAGGAAGATGTAGGATAAGCCAGGAGGCATTCTTCCAGTACATCATTAATGATATCTATTTTTTTGCCTGCAGCCATAAGATATTCTGCAAAGAAAACTAAGGAAATTTATTATTTTTAAATAAAAAGGCCATATTACCTAGGTAATATGGCCAACGAGCTGTAGAGGGAGGATTCGAACCTCCACGAGGCGGTTAGCTATAGCGCAATCTGTGGTGGTCAACCCCAGTCGGTCCGTTTACACGAACCGGCATTACACTACGTTTATCCCGTTATCCTCACCCCCGAGACAAGAGGGCATGTCTGCCTAAAGTTCCATCACTCCACAGTATTATTCTGTGTGTATTGATGCAAAGATAAAGAAAGAACATTTTCATTGCAATATTTAAAAGAAAAATTTGGAAAATTTAGAAAATGTTTAAATATTTGCTATAATAAATAGAAATATTCAAATTTAATTTTTAATATGGCGGCAAAATTGAATCTTGACAAACTGGACTTGCAGATTATTCAGGAAATGATGAATAATGCAGAGATATCCTATGCAGATCTTGGAAAAAAGTTTTTTGTTTCGGGTGGTACCATCCATGTTAGGATTAAAAAACTCCAGGAGGCGGGAATTGTGAGGGGTTCCAAACTGGATGTGGATTTGAAAGCACTGGGGTATGATGTAACAGCTTTTATAGGCATATTTCTGGAAAAAAGTTCATTATACGATAGCGTTGCCAAAGAACTCCAGAAAATACCTGAAATAGTCAGGTTAAACTATACCACGGGAAATTACAGCATGTTTGCCGAGGTAGTATGCCGCGATATTTCTCAGTTGAGAAAGGTTTTACATGACGAACTGCAAAAGATTAAAGGCATAGAAAGAACAGAAACGATTATTTCCCTCGAGCAGAGTTTTGAACGTAATGTGACTATATATGCTGATGGAAAATAATTATATTACATGGTCGAATAACTTTTATTTATGAAGAAAATCCTTTTAGTTTTAGGATTATTTACCATTATCGTAACATCTCCTGCCTGTAAAAAGAAAAAAGGAGGCGATTCGGGTGGTTGTGATGAGGCTTCCATAAGTTTTGTATCCAATCCTCCGGTAAACTCAACGCAAACACCTGCCGCAGGCCCGAATTTTCCACTGGAAATAAATATTTCCAATATGCCTTCGCAGGGTGTAAGCATTACTGTTAGGGCCAGGCCGGAGTCTCCTGCAAATGCCGCTGCGTTTTTTACCGAAACCCGTAACAGTAGTCAACAGGTGAATAATTTTACCATTACCAATACCCCGGTGAATGTGGCTTCGATTGTAGAGATTACCATTACTTCAAGATCTTGCAGTAATAATTCCATTACCGGAAGTTATCGTTACTCAAGAAAGTAACATGCTCAGATTTTGATTTTTCTTCCCTTCCAGGAATAAACGCCCGTTTTTCCAAGAAAACCGGCAATAACAATATAAAGAATGTGGAAAGGCTGCATGAATATAAATAGGTTCATCAGCCTTTCGGCTTTAAAAAACTTAGTTACGGTATACAGAAACGGAAATTCGATCAGCACTTTTCCCAGCATAAATAATAATAACAGGAAGAGCAGCATGGGATGTATAAATACTAGGATGGTTAAAATGATAAAGAACAAATTGTAAATAAAAACCAGCAACAATATTTTATTAATAGCCTTGTCGCTGTAAGATTTTGATTTACTCGCCCACCTTATTCTTTGCTGAAGGAATGCACCGGGAGTTTCTGCTGGTTTGGTTTCCACGATGGCCTCGCTGCATTTTACATAAGAGATGGTATCAGGATATTTTGCTTTAATTTTCTGCATCAGCAGCATATCATCTCCGCTGGGCTGATTGTCTACTCCGGAAAATCCTCCCACTTCGTAAAACAGTTTTTTCTCATACAGAAAATTCGCCCCGTTGGCCATAATATGCTTCCCCCATTCCAAAGCTCCTCCGGTAATACCCTGCATGGTAACAAAATCCAGTTTTTGAAAAATACTCATGGGAGTTCCTGATGAAGCACTTATAACAGGTCCTGCCAGACATCTTTTCCCCGTGGTTTCATAATATTCTACCATTGATTTTAACCACAGGGGATGAAATATACAATCGGCATCAGTAGTAAGAATAAGGTCAAATGAAGAAAGACTGATTCCCAGTTCGATGGCTTTTTTCTTATACGCATTGGAAACCATTCCCGGGTAATGATCCTGAAGCTTTACAAATTTGAGGGGAAAATCCACTGCCGCGTATTCCAGAACCTCAGCTGTAGAATCGGTTGAATGGTCGTCGACAATAATCACTTCCCAAAGGTCTTTAGGATAATCTATCGAAGAAAGGGAAGCAAGTAATTCCGGTAGGTTACCGGCCTCATTTCTTACCGGAATGATTACCGAAATCCCTGTTTTTACCTGCCTGCCCCCGGGAGTAAATTTTTTCAACCTTTTCCAGTGTTTATGATAAGATTCTATAATCCAGGCATATAGGGCAGAAATGACCAGAAACAGAAAAATGAAAATTTCCAACACAATTCAAACTTAAACCTTCCTGAAGGATTTTTTTATTTTCCCCTTGTTTTTATCAGAATAATTAATTAGGTTTGGATAGTTGTATAAACAACCGTATGCTCGACAACCAATTTTCAAAAGGCGAACTCTACAGTTTTATCATGGGTAAAGCATCTATAGCTATTGCCCGCAGGCTGCAGAAGAAATACAATATGGCAGGCCTAAACCTTACCATAGAACAATGGAGTGTATTATATTCTTTGTGGAAGAAAGAAGGAGTAAGCCAGCAAGACTTATGCAAATCGACTTTCAGAGATAAACCAAGTATTACAAGGCTGGTAGATAATCTTGAAAAACTCAAACTGGTGAAAAGGGTACCTTCGGAAGAAGACCGGAGGATTAATAAAATATACCTTACTCCGGCCGGACAAAAGCTGGAAGAGGAAACCATGAGGCTGGCGGAAGAAACCCTGAATGAAGCACTGGAAGGCATTCCGCGCGAACAGGTAGAACTGTGTAAGGAAATCCTCCAACAGGTATATGACAATATTAAAAACCTTGAATAATCTTAAAAACTTTAATCATTAATACTATGAGCACTGCAACCGCCAATAAGGGAGTACCAAAAGGTGCCGAATGGCTGATAAAGGAGTCTTCCCCATCAGAAATCTTCATTCCCGAGAATTTCAATGAAGAGCAAAAAATGGTAAAGGAAATGTGTAACGATTTTCTCGATACGCAGGTCCTGCCCATTGCAGAAAGAATTGATAAGCTCGAACCCGGACTGATGCCTTCACTGGTAGAAAAAGCGGGTGAACTGGGTTTATTGTCTACCTCCATCCCTGAAGCATTGGGAGGTTTGGGTAAAGATTTCATAACTTCCACCCTGGTAAATGAAGGACTGGGAGGCGGATATTCATTTTCGGTTGCGGTTGCCGCTCATACCGGTATCGGTACGCTCCCAATTCTGTATTTCGGTAATGATGCTCAGAAAGCCAAATATATTCCCAAACTGGCTACCGGTGAATGGAAAGGTGCCTATGGACTTACCGAGCCTAACAGCGGTAGTGATGCTTTAGGTGCCAAAACCACTGCAAAACTAAGTGAAGACGGTAAGCACTATATTCTCAACGGCCAGAAAATATGGATTACCAATGGTGGATTTGCGGATGTGTATACCGTTTTCGCAAAAGTTGACGGGGATAAGTTTTCCGCTTTCATCGTTGAAAGAGGATTTGAAGGATTTACCCAGGGGCCGGAAGAACAAAAAATGGGTATCAAAGGTTCTTCTACCGTTCAACTATACTTCCAGGATTGTAAAGTGCCTGTAGAAAATCTGCTGGGTGAAATTGGTAAAGGCCACATTATTGCCTTCAACATTCTCAACATAGGAAGGTTAAAACTTTGCGCTGCAACGCTTGGCGGAGCCAAACGGGCTTTGAACATTTCACTGAAATATGCCATTGAAAGAGAACAGTTCAAACAAAGCATTTCCAACTTTGGTGCTATCAAAAACAAACTGGCCAATATGGCCATACGTACATGGGTATGCGAAAGTGCTCTGTACCGTACCGCTAAATGGATTGATGAAAAAGAGCAGGAGCTGCTTCAAAGTGGAAAACCATTTAATGAAGCCCTGCTTGGTGCTGCTGAAGAATATGCAGTGGAATGTGCAGTACTGAAAGTATATGGTAGTGAAACGCTCGATTACGTGGTAGACGAAGGTGTGCAAATTCATGGCGGCAACGGGTTCAGCGCCGAATATGAAATTTCACGCGCTTACCGCGATTCAAGGATCAACCGTATTTATGAAGGAACCAATGAAATCAACAGGCTCCTGAGTGTTGACATGGTATTGAAACGCGCCATGAAAGGAAGGCTCGACCTGATGGGGCCAGCTATGAATGTTGCAAAAGAATTGATGAGTATTCCGGATTTTGGTTCAGGAGACGATCAACCATTTGCAGAAGAACTGAAACTCATTACAAATTTCAAAAAAGCTATTCTGCTGGTTGCTGGTGGTGCAGTTCAAAAACTGATGATGAAACTGGAAAGCGAGCAGGAAATTCTGATGAATATAGCTGAAATGGCCATTGAAACTTTCCATGCTGAAAGTGCACTGCTAAGAGCCATCAAGCTTTCCGAATCAGGAAACGAAAGCAGCTTTGCTTTGGATATTGCCCGCTCTTATCTCTATGATGCAGCCGATAAAATTAATAAAGCAGGTAAAGATGCTGTTAACAGCTTTGCAGAAGGCGACGAACTGAGGATGATGTTGCTGGGTATTAAGCGATTTACCAAAACCCAGCCATTCAATATAAAAGAAGCAAAAAGAAGAATTGCCGACAAGTTAATATCAGACGGAGTCTATCCACTCTAACCATTAATAACTAAAAATTGGGTTACACTGAAAATCGGGCTGTATGCCCGGTTTTCTTTTTGGAACAGTAATGAAAATAGTTTTGAACAATTTCCATCAGGATAGCCGGTTTCTCATTTCTCTCCGGTAAATTTAGATATCGGTAAATAAAAAATTTTCGGCTATGAGGGGTCCTGATAAGCTTACCATTTTTCCACTTCAGCATTATAAAAGGCTGTGTTTTCTGAAAAACATTGTCAAATACCCCAACATTCCTTATTCCGTAGTAGGTGGAAATCCGGCTATTTTAATCAGGAAAAGATTTTCGGACGAAATAATTCAACAGCTTCTGGAAATTAAGAGGTGGGACGGGGATATTGAAAAGATAACATCTAACCGGAAGTGGTTAACCGGATAAAATACTTCTTTTACCATCCTCTGTCTGCTGATTTAAAATGTTGCTATATGGAAGTTATAAGACTAAATGCTAATGGGGTGGATGAATTTATCAGGTTAATAGAAATTTTTTCAGAGGTGTTTGAAATGGAGCCAATGCATCCTCCGGGAAGAGAAGTTTTGGAGAATTTATTAAGGTCAGACGATTTTGATGCGTTTGTATGTATGCACAACGGGAAGTTGATTGGCGGACTTACGGTGTATTTACTTCCGCAATACTATCAATCCGAAAAGATTGCTTATATATATGACCTTGCTGTGTTAAAAGAATTTCAAAGAAAAGGAGCAGGAACTTTATTGATAAAAGAAACCAGGGATTATTACAGGGCAAGAGGGATAAAAATCATATATGTTCAGGCGGAAAAAGCAGATGATTATGCCGTGAAATTTTATCGTAATACCGGTCCTGATGTAGAACTTGAAGCAGTCCATTTTGAATACCGATTTTAATTATGGAATCAGATAAACTAAAAGAAATAGCATCCCAGCTTCGGAAGCCCGATGGCAGCAAGGGCCTGGAAATAGCTGCAATGATGGAAAATACCAATGCGGGTATGATCAGGCAATCATTTTCCTTGCTTGATTTGCAAAGCGATGAATTTGTACTGGAGTTGGGCCCGGGTAACGGATTTCATGTAAATGAAATATTTTCCATTGCCAATATCAAAGAATATTGTGGTTTGGAAATATCTTCTCTTATGCTGGAGGCTTCCATAACTTCCAATAAAAAATTTATTAATAGCGGTAAGGCAGAGTTCAGACTATATGACGGGAAGACCATACCTTATCCTGATGGATATTTTGATAAAATATTTACTGTGAATACTATTTATTTCTGGGAAAGCCCTTTGGATTTCCTCAAAGAATTAAAAAGAGTATTACATCCTGAAGGATTGCTAAACATCACATTTGCCGATAAATCTTTCATGCAATGGCTGCCTTTTACTGCTTTCGGGTTTAAATTATATGATTTGGAAGAAGTAAAAGATTTGGCTGAAAAAGCAGGATTAAAAATTAAATTTACAAAGAGCGGAGAAGAAGAGGTAAAGGCTAAAACAGGAGAATTGGTAACAAGGAAGTTTCTGACAATTGGATTGGGATGGGTGTAATATGTAAACTTACCTGAAATGATCACTTCCATCATTCCTAAGTTGCCCATGCGCAACATTGATACTACTTTGAAATTCTATACAGAGCTGCTGGGTTTTGAATTAATGCATGCATTTCCCGATTATCTTCTGTTGAAAAAAGATCACAGTGAAATTCACTTCTTTTTCTATCCCGGACTGGATATCGATTATAATTACGGGCAGGTATATATAAGGGTAAAAAATATAGAGGAACTTTACAAAGAATACCGGAAGAATATAGATTTTCAGCCCGGAGATATGTTGCATTTGAAACCCTGTGGACAAAAGGAGTTTTCTGTGAGAGACCCCGACAACAATCTGCTTACATTTGGCCAGTCTCAGCTTGATTAGTAATTATGGTAATCCCTTTCCTCTGGTGTTGAAATTGATTAACCTGATTTTTTTTTAAGAATAGTATAAATTGCTTCATTATTCAGAACTCTAATAACGAAAATGGTTCAAATGAAAAAAGTATTATTAGTATTACTTGCTGTTGTTCTAGCAATAGCAGTATTCGCACAACCTGCTCTTAATGATAAGGAAGTACCTCGTCCAAAACTGGTGGTAGGTATTGTGGTGGACCAGATGCGTTGGGATTATCTTTACAGATATTACGACCGTTATGGCGATGGAGGATTTAAAAGAATGCTCAGGGAAGGTTTTTCCAATGAGAATGCCTACATCAACCATGCTCCAACGCTTACCGCAATTGGCCATTCCACCACATATACCGGTTCGGTACCGGCCATTCACGGGATTACCGGAAACGATTTTATTATTCAGGCAACTGGTGCCGATATGTATTGTACACAGGATGATAGTGTTAACGGACTGGGCACAACAGAAAAAGAAGGAAAGATGTCGCCCAAAAACCTTTTGGTTTCTACCATTACAGACGAGCTGAAACTTGCCACCAATTTCCGTTCGAAAGTAATTGGAATATCCATTAAAGACAGGGGTGCCATCCTTCCTGCCGGCCATTTTGCAGATGCTGCTTATTGGTTTGAAGGTAAATCGGGCAAATTCATTTCCAGCGATTATTATATGAAAAAACTCCCCGACTGGGTAGAGAAATTCAATAATAAAAAACTTCCATTACAATTACTTAAAACCGACTGGACTCCTTTATATCCTATGGATACTTATAAGCAAAGTATTCCTGATGGAAATCCTTACGAAGGAAAACTGGGAGCTTCAAAAGATGCCACCTTCCCTGTTAAAACTTCTGAGCTAATAAAAAACGGTGCTAATCCGGGTATCATCACTTCTACCCCATACGGTAACACTTTGCTGGTGGAATTTGCCAAGGAAGCGTTGATTAATGAAAACCTGGGTAAAAATCCGCATAACGTTCCCGATTTCCTTGCCGTGAGTTTTTCTTCTCCCGATTATATCGGCCACCAGTATGCGGTAAATTCCATGAAAGTTGAAGATAACTATCTGAGACTTGATAAGGATCTGGCTGATTTTTACAATTTTCTTGATCAGCATGTAGGGAAAGGAAATTACACTGTATTCATGACCGCCGACCACGGTGCTGCACATAACCCTCAGTTTTTTGTGGATAAAGGAGGAAACGGCGGATATTTTGATGGCAGAGCCATGCGCGACAGTTTGAATAATGTACTGAAAGCTAAATACGGCGTTGAAAAACTGGTTATCAGTACCAGCAATTATCAAATTCATCTGAATAACCCTGTTATTATTGAAAAAGGACTGGATGAAGAAGCAATCATCAACGATATCATCAAGGTCTTGAATACATACGAGCATATTGCTTATGCCGTGAACAATCGTAAACTGGGCGAAGCCGGAATTCCTGCAAGAGTGAAGGAAATGCTGATAAACGGTTTCAATCTGAAAAGGTCCGGTGTAATCAGCTATGGTTTAGTTCCTCAGATGTATCCCGGCAATTATGGAAATACAGGAACCACGCACGGAAGCTGGTATCCTTATGATGCCAAAATTCCTCTGGTATGGTTTGGATGGGGAATCAATCACGGAACCAGTGTACAGCACGTTTATCAGGTAGATATTGCTCCTACGCTCGCAGCATTGTTACGCATTCAGGAACCAAACGGAAACATTGGAAAACCCATAAAAGAAGTTATTAAAAAATAACGTCTTTATATAAACGAAATAATCGTATGCAACCAATAAAAAACCCGGGATTTCCCGGGTTTTTTATTTTATACCAACAGATAATTTAGCACACACCATTTACCGTCATTTATAACTAATTTTTTGTATGGCAATCCTTTTAAATTCCACCGGTCCGTGATCTCCCTGAATAAGGATGGGTCCGGGTTCCCCTTCTTTGCTGTCAATAGCGCCACCGGTAATTCCGGGTATTTCCTCATTATGAATAACAGTTTTACCATTTGCTACCAATGTTACCATTCTTCCTTGTAAGGTTATCTCGTAAGTCTGCCATTCTCCCGGTCCTTTTGAAGCAATTTCTGAGGGTGAAATGAATCCGTATACTCCACCAAATTCCACACTGGATGGGCGGGTTGTTTTACTGTCCATAATTTGTACTTCATATCTTCCTCTCAGATACACTCCGCTATTGCTTCCTTCAGGATATCTGAATTCAAGGAAGAGTTTGAAATCATCAAACTTCTCATTGGTGAAAATATTTGCTCCGGGTTTGGGATTTATCAGTATACCATTTTCTACTTTCCAGTTGCTTTCTCCATCGGCCGACCAGTTGCTGAGATCTTTTCCGTTAAACAATTCCACTACTTCGCCATATACAGCTTGTCCGGTTCTTACAAGGTCAGGAGCTCTTTCCCCGGTAAAATTGTATTGCTTACCGTCGGGGAAGGTTACTCTTCCTTCCAATCCACCATTTACAAAACGACCCTCAACTTTCAGATAATCCCCTTCTTCCCATTGTGGCGGAATGGCAAAGTGAAATCCATCGCCCTGTAGTTTTACTTCTGACACAGGCCTTGCACTTCCGTTAACTCCCACATAATAGCCTACCAGTGTTTTAATTCCCGATTTTTTTACTTCCAGCCAAGATGGAAGCGTGGTTGTTCCGTCTGTAAGCGTAAGGTCCCATCTTCCTGTCAGATCTTCGGCTTTTATGGTGATTTCTTGGTGGGCCGGCATATTATTATCGTTTTCATTGTTATTACAGGAAATCATTCCGGCAGATAAAACAGCCGAAAGGCTTAAAATAAAATTCTTCAGCATATGTTAAAATTTTGGAGGCAAAAGATAACCAAAAAAATTTCTAAAATATCATTCAACTCAAAACTGTCTTTTAAAACCCGAAATAAACCCTTAGATTACATTCAGAAATATCAGTAATATCTTGAATAGCCGTGCGTTTTCGGTGGAAAATATATTCCCGGTGGCATAATTTTTTAAATACATAAGAAGAAAACCCGGGTTTAATGAGCAAATTCCTCTGTAAGATTCAAGCATTTTGTGATTTAACCCCATTAAACAGTGATATAGATTTGAGATGAAGGAAGTTAATTTAAATACCCCTGGGAACAGCATGTACCTTAAACCTCAGTCTGATAAATACAGCGATATCGAAGCAGAATGGGAATCTGCAGGCATTGCTGTACATATTCTTGAAGACGACGGAACAGTTTATTATGCCAATACAGCGGCACTCCATCAGATAAGCCTCGGCCCCGATGAATATTTTGGACAGAACTTTTTTGAATTTTTTCAGGATGAAACCAAGTCGGCCATATTATTAAAGTGTTTGCAAACAGGTAAACCGTTAAAGGAAATTGAAATTGTTTTCAGTCTGCCCGACGGCACTTCCAAACCTCTGAATATTTTTTCAGGGCCCGGACTGGAAGTAGGGGGAAAAGAATTTCATCTGTTATTTTCCATTGATATTTCAGATAAAATAAGTTTGTTAAAAGCTTACAGAAGAATTGAAGCCGCGTACTTTAAAGATATTAACAAGTGTGTAGATGCGGTTTATACCTGTGATGCAGAGGGAAATATCAATTATCTGAACAAATCCGCAGCTTATCTTTTCGGTTATACACCTGATATAGTAAACGATAAGGTAAAATTTCATGCATTTTCCAAAATATGGATAGAAGGAAAGCCGGAAGAATGCGGTTCCGAGCCATTTAATTCTATTCTGAAAACAGGTGAGCCCGCTCAATTTGAAGCCACCATTGAAAGAGCCGACGGTATTCCTTTCCAGGTAAAAATGAAGGTGAATCCTTTAAAAGATACATCAGGAAAGATTACGGGTTTGATAAATTTTATTGAAGAATTAAAGCCGTTCGGGCAGCATGAAGAGAACATCAATTATGATCTGCATTTTTTCAAACTGATTCAAAACCTTCCAGCTCCTTTTTATTTTATCGACAGAAATGGCAGCCTGGTGTATTATAATCGTGCAGCAGCCGAAATTTGGGGCACCGAACCCGAACTGGGAAAAGTTAAATGGAGCGGTGCCTGGAAAATTACAGAATTAGACGGAACACCTATTCCCATTAACAAATCTTCACTGGCTATCGCCTTACAGGAAGGAATAACTGAAATTAATAAAGAAATTGTTGTTATTCGTCCTGATGGAAGTAAAAGTATAGTAAAGGTATATCCCCAGCTGATAACAGATGATGAAGGCACCGTTATTGGCGCCTATAACATGCTGGCAGATATTACTTCCATTCGCCAGTCGCAAATGGAACTGGAAGAAACACAGAAGGAGCTTTCTAAACTAAATGCTGTGCTTGAAGAAAAAGTAAAAGAAAGGACAAGGCAGCTTGAGGAGAAAAACCGTTTATTGAAAGAAAGCGAGGAACGATATCATAAAATGGTGAATGTGGTAAGTGAATATGCCATATTTTTCCTGGATGCAGAAGGAAATGTTCAGAGTTGGAATAATGGAGCAAGAAAGCTGAAAGGGTATGAAGAAGAGGAAATTCTGGGAAAACATTTCAGAACGTTTTATGGAAAAGAAGACCGGGATGCTAAACTTCCGGAAAAGCTTCTGGATACTGCCAAAGTGCAGGGAACTTCCATTCATGAAGGATGGAGGGTTAGAAAAGACGGCAGCACATTCTGGGCAAGTGTTGTAATTACGGCAATATTCGATGATAACAACAGGTTAATAGGTTTTTCCAAAGTCACCCGCGATCTTACTGCAGCCAAAACTGCTACCGATCAGGTGAAATTGTATGCGCGCAAGCTGGAATTTCAAAACAAAGAACTCGAACAGGTTTCATATGTTGCTTCCCACGATCTAAAAGAACCTTTAAGAAAAATTCAGTTTTATAATTCTTATATTCAAACCAATTTTTCCGATCTTCTCGACGAAAGAGGAAAGGAATATCTGAGACGTTCGGTAAACGCCTCAATGAGAATGCAAAAGCTGATTACCGACATCCTGGAGTACTCCCGAACATCAGTAGGTGTTGGAAGTTTCGAGGCTGTAGACCTTGATAAAGTTGTTCGTGAAATTATTTATCTGAAAGAGGAAGACCCTGAACAGAGTGTGGCAGATATCCGGTACGAAACAGATAAACTTCCGGTGGTGCTAGGCATTCATTATCAACTTTTCCAGCTTTTTGACAATCTCATCAGTAATTCCATTAAATACCGGCATCCCAACAGAGATTTGCATATTCAAATAAAGGTAAGAATGCTTCCGGTGGAGCAAATACCATCCAATGATGGATTAAGTGAAAAAAATTATTATGAAATTTCCGTGAAAGATAACGGCGTGGGTTTTGATCCGTTGTATTCAGAAAAAATATTTGAAATCTTTCAACGATTGGGTGATTTGAAATCTGCATCCGGCTCGGGAATAGGGCTGGCCATTTGTAAGAAAATTGTAGAAAATCATAATGGAGTAATTACTGCCCATGGCTCTGAAGACGGAGCAGAATTCAAGGTATATCTTCCCGCACTCCGGGGATAATTAATTTCTGTATGGGATATGAATACTGATTTTGTAATTTTAATACAGAATCAATACCATAACCCTCTCCTATGCCCGTAAATAAAAATTTTGCCCTTCGTCTGGAAGTTTTGGATGCCTGCCTGAGAAATCATTTAAAATCATGGGATATAGACAGTCTTGTGGAGGAAGTGAATAACCGGCTGCTCGAATACGGCTTTTCCGCAAGTAAAAGATCGGTGCAGGCCGACCTAAAATTTCTTCAGGATAATTACCAGGCTCCCATTGAAAGAAAGCGGAAAGGAAATAAAAATATCATCCGATATTCCGATCCTCATTATTCCATCAAAAACCTTCCCGTCAGTGCAGAAGAAATTGAGTTGCTGAAAGATGCGATTAATATTCTCAACCAGGTTTCTGACTTTAAGCTCGTAGATGAAGTGGCAGAAATCGTAAATAAACTTCAACACAGCATAAGTAACCGACATGAGGCTACACAGGCTTATATCCAGTTTGAAAGGCAACCTCTGACCAGAGGGTCAGAATATATTGACAACCTATTTACGGCCATTAAAGCAAAATCTACTTTAAGGATAAAATACCAACCATTTTATTCCGGTGAGGCTTCTGAATTTATCTTTTATCCTTACCTGTTGAAAGAAGTGCGCAACCGCTGGTACGTCATCGGCAGAAGGCAGGGTTATGATTTTCCCATCACCTACGCTCTTGATAGAATTATATCCCTGAAAAACTCCAAAGAGCCTTTCATGCCCAATGATTTATTTAATCCTGAAACATTATTCGAAAATCTGATTGGTGTAACTATTCCTAAAAACAGAAAAGTGGAGGATATAGCCATCAGGGTCAAAAAAGCCACTGTTCCTTATTTTCTCACAAAACCCTTTCATCATTCTCAGCATCAGTTGCAAACATATGCAAACGGAGATGTATGTTTTGGATTCAGGTTAATTATTAACCGCGACCTGATTTCACAAATTCTGGCTTTTGGAGCTTCAGTGAAAGTTTTAAAACCTGTAGTGTTGAAAAACGAAATAGAAATGGTTTTAAAGGAAGCTTTGAATCAGTATAAAAAATAAGCTGCCCTGTTACAGACAGCTTATTCACACACATAAAACTCAACCAAGGTTTAGGTTTAACGGTTAATGACTCGTGCAGCCTGAAATACGGTTTCAGAGACGGCCTGATGTATTCAAATGTAAAATCGGTGTGTGCAATGTATTTGCACACCAAATTCACCTGATGAAAATCCTGCAATGCCCTGATAAACCTCAGTATTTTGGAATACAGGGGGATATATTTTTGTGGGCGGAAAGGATAGGTAGCTTTCCTGTGAATGATTTTTTAGATGAAACTGGTTAACCCCGGAACCCCTGCCGGCTTTTTAGCCGGCAGTCTTTATTTAAAAAATACTCCGGGTTTTTAAAAATTGTTTATAAACACCCTGTTGAAAAGTATCTCCCCACAAATCTGCAGGCTATTGTTAAATTCGCCGTCCGGGTAAACTTTTTTTACGGGAACAAACACCATCGGCCGGATATCTTCTTCGGTCTTCCTGAAATCCTGTTTAAAAGATTCATAATCAACATAAATTCAGCCCGGCAGTCTGCTGAGCAGTATAATTTTTTGTGATTGCCAAACATTAAAACCTTTACAAATGAGTGTATTTGATAAAAGGGTTTCTTATAAACCATTTGAATATCCTGAAGTGTTGCAGTTTGTGGATGCGATAAATAAAACCTTCTGGGTGCATTCGGAAGTGGACTTTACTGCCGATATACAGGATTTTCATTCCAATCTGACCCATGCAGAGAGAATGGCCATTAAGAAAAGCCTTCTGGCAATTGCACAAATTGAAGTAGCAGTAAAAACATTCTGGGGTAATTTATACCATCATCTTCCCAAGCCAGAGTTTAACGGACTGGGTGCCACTTTTGCCGAATGCGAATTCAGGCATTCCGAAGCTTACTCAAGATTGCTGGAAGTGCTGGGATATACCGAAGAATTTGAAAAACTGATGGAAGTACCGGTAATCCGTCAACGAGTGGAATACCTCTCCCAGGCTTTGAAATTTACCAAAAGCGAAGTTCCTCAGGAATATATATTTTCTCTGATATTATTTACCCTGCTGGTGGAAAACGTTTCCCTGTTCAGCCAGTTTGCAATTATCCTTTCCTTCTCCAGGTTTAAAGGATATATGAAAAATACCAGCAATATTATCGGGTGGACCTCCATCGACGAACAAATCCATGCCAATGCGGGTATTTATATAATTAATAAAATCAGGGAGGAATTCCCCGACTTCCTTTCGGCCGAAAGGATGATTGAGATTAATGATATCGTAAAGAAGTCTCTGGATGTGGAAAGGGAAATCCTGAGCTGGATATTTGAAGAAGGAGAGCTGGACACCATCAGCCCCAACAACATCATGAACTTTATGAAGTTCAGGATCGACGACAGCATGCAAAAAATTGGTCTGAAGAAAATATATAATGTATCGGAAGAAGAGTATGCTCCGATGAAATGGTTTGAAGAAGAGGTATTCTCCAATAGCCTGGATGATTTCTTTGCAAAACGTCCGGTTGATTATACCAAACACGATAAGAGCATTACTGCTGCAGATTTATTTTAATAATGCGATACCGGATAAACTGATAAGATATGGAAAGATTATGGTGGCTTAATGAGGAAAGCGAGCAAATTCTCAACAGAGGATATTTACTGAAAGGAGAAACTGTAGACGGGGCGATTGAGAGAATTACCACCGCTGCCGCAAAACGTTTGTATAAACCTGAAATCAAATCTGCCTTCAGGGAAATGATTGAAAGAGGCTGGATGAGTTTGAGTTCTCCCATTTGGGCCAACCTGGGTACTGAACGCGGATTGCCCATTTCCTGCTTTAATGTGCATGTTCCCGATAATATCGAAGGGATTACGCATAAGCTGGGTGAAGTAATTATGCAAACCAAAATCGGAGGAGGTACCTCAGGATATTTCGGAGAACTTCGCCCAAGAGGAAGTGCGGTTACAGATAACGGTAAGAGTTCCGGTGCGGTATCATTCATGAAGCTTTTCAATACCGCAATGGATACCATTTCTCAGGGAGGGGTAAGGCGCGGTGCTTTTGCAGCATACCTCGATATTGACCATCCTGATATTGAAGAGTTTCTTCAGATTAAAAGTATTGGCAACCCCATTCAAAACCTGTTCTTCGGAGTATGTGTGCCGGATTACTGGATGCAGGAAATGATTGACGGAGATATGGACAAGCGCCACATATGGGCGAAAGTGCTGGAGTCTCGTCAGCAGAAAGGATTGCCTTATATTTTCTTTTCTGATAATGTAAACAGAAACAAACCACAGGTGTATAAGGATTTAAACATGACCATTAAATCCAGCAACCTGTGTTCTGAAATAGCCCTTCCTTCTACTGCCGACGAATCATTCATCTGCTGCCTGGCTTCAATGAATTTAGAGCTTTATGATGAATGGAAAGATACTGAAGCTGTAAGAGTAGCAATTTTCTTCCTGGATGCCGTATTACAGGAGTTTATTGAAAAAACTGAAGGTAATTTTTATTTGGCTGCAGCCAACAGATTTGCCAAAAGGCACAGGGCGCTCGGATTAGGAGTAATGGGATGGCATTCTTACCTGCAAAAGAATATGATTCCTTTTGAAAGCCTAAGGGCAAAACAACTCACTCATGAAATTTTCAGCCATATCCATGAGAAGGCAAATAAAGCTACGGTGGAACTGGCAGAAATATACGGAGAGCCGGAAGTTTTGAAAGGATACGGAAGAAGGAATACAACTCTGTTGGCAATTGCTCCAACTACTTCTTCTTCTGCAATTCTGGGACAGACTTCTCCCGGTATTGAACCTTTCAGCAGCAACTATTATAAAGCAGGTTTGTCTAAAGGAAACTTCATGAGGAAAAACAAATACCTCAAACAATTGCTGGAAGAAAAAGGAAGAAATAATGAAGACGTGTGGAGGAGTATTATGCTGAATCACGGAAGCGTTCAACATCTCGACTTCCTTACCCAGGATGAAAAAAATGTATTTAAAACCTTCAAGGAAATCAGCCAGCTTGAAATTGTTCAACAGGCTTCTATCCGTCAGAAGTTTATAGATCAGGCACAAAGCCTTAACCTGAACATTCCGCCCAATATGCCTGTGAAAGATGTAAACAGAATTCTGATTGAAGCATGGCAGCTGGGTGTGAAAACCTTGTATTATCAACGCAGCCAGAGTGTGTCTAAAGAACTGGTGAACAATCTGGTAAGTTGCAGCAGCTGCGAATCCTAAATGTATTTCGAGTGACCTTAAATATCAATCCCTGCATATCTATGCAGGGATTTTTTTTTACGAAACATTACTCTTTTTTGCCTTTCTCTTTTAATAATGCTGAAATATCTTCCGATTCCAGATCAAATATTGCGGGAGCATTCAATACCTTACCTCTTGGATCGAACCTTGCACCATGGCATGGACAATCCCAGGATTTTTCTTCACTGTTCCACTTCACCTCACATTTCATATGCGTGCATTGCGGATGAATGGCATATAATTTTCCCGACTGGCTTTTATAAAGCCCCAGGGATGTTCCTTCGAAATTAACTAGGCGGGCATCATCATGTGCAAGTTCAGACAGCGCATCAATATGCGGGAAGGGCATCAGCTTTTTCAGTAATTCTTTTACAGTAGTGGCATTATGCGCCATAAAGGAAGTAAAGCCTGCAGCGGGTTTTATTCTTTCAGGGGTAAAAAGGTTATCGTAAATAATATTTTCTTCCAGCATTTTCTCCAACACAATGGCAGAAACATGGCTGTAAGTAATTCCGTTTCCTCCAAACCCTGTGGCTACGAATACGAAATTATACCCCGGCATTCTTCCGATAAAGGGTAATCCGTCTACCGATTCGTAATACTGTGAAGACCATTCGGCTTCTATGCTTTTAACCCTGAAATGCTTTCCTACATGGAACTTCAGAGATTCTGCATGCTGACGATGATCGGCTTCATCTCCTGTTCTGTGGTCTTCACCTCCTGCAATCAGGTAAGGGGTGCCCTCAATAATTTGTGTACGGTAATAATGATATGGGTCTTCCATATCATAAGTTAAATCACCCGGATATTGCCCGTCTTCAAGGGTAACTGCCATTGCATAACTCCTGTAAGGCACACAGCGCATATGCAGGATATTTACACCAGGTGGAATATGAGTGGCATAAACGAAATGGCGGGTTTCAAATTTTCTGCTACCTGCTTTTACATGCACACCTTTTTCTTCATCTTCTTCCACTTCGGTTACGCGGTGATTTTCCAGAATGCTGCCTCCCGCTTCTTCGAATGCCCTTGCAAATCCGTATACATATTTAACAGGATTAAACATGGCCTGGCCTTCTGCTTCAATGGCTTTTTTAAAACTGAAAGGAACGGGAATTTGATTGGTATACCGGAGCGATAACCCTGCAGCTATACTTCCCTCCGCAATGGATTTCAGTTCTTTTTCCTGATGTTCATCTTTTGCAAATAAATAAGCTTTTGCTTCAGCAAAATCGCAATCAATATTATAAGTACGGATATTGTTCTTTATCAGTTCTATTGCATCATTAGCTGCGGTAGCAACTGCAACGGCCGCTTTTTCTCCGAAATTCTTTTTAATGACATCGTAAGGAGTATCCAAAAGGGTATTGATATGTGCTGTACTTCCTCCTGTTGTACCGAAGCAAATGGTATTGGCCTCAATAATCAGTACTTTTCTTCCGGCTTTCTGTAAACGCAATCCCAGGCTTAATCCCGTTATTCCCCCACCTGCAATAATCACATCGTAATGGTGTTTGAAAGTTTCAATCTTCCTCGTAGTATAAGCCTCACTGTGCACCTGCCAGAGAGAACTTTTGAATCCGTCGCGCCTGAACATTGTAATAGTATTATAACATAAAGGTATTACGGATTACTCTACCAAACCAATTCTAATTATAAATGGCCTTCATCGCCTGCTGCATATGCCTTTCATTATGATACACCACCACCCTGAGTGTATCTCCCAGTTTCAGTTTTACCAGCTTTGAGATGCTCACAGAAGTTTTGACTTTCCCCAGATGGACATTTTTACTTTTTTCCAGCAAATCGTTTAAAGTTTTCAGATAGGAAAGAAATGTCTCAACCACAGATTTATCCAGTTTGGAATGGATGGGGTTCATGGATGAAAAAGTCTTCATTTTTTTCATCTTCTCTCCCGGGAGCATGGATTTCGCAAAATAATCACCCAACACTCCGGGGCGGTACGATTCCGAAGCCTGATGATGGGCGTTGAAAATCCTCCTCTGTATTTCGGGTATATAAAATTCAAAATACCGGTTAAGGTGTTCCAGGCATTCCAGAGCCGACCAGCTCGTATCTGTTTTCCGTCGGTTCAGCACCTCATCAGGCAGACTGAGCAAATTTTCCGCTTCTGCCATATGGCCGGATGTAAAATGTTGAAGCTGAGCGATTAGTTCAATAGAAGAAATTGTCATATGATTAATTTATGCAAAATTCCGGCTATCCCGGTTGGTGAATCTTGATTCAACTCAAGACTTTTTGAGTCTTGACAGGGTTTCGGGGGTCATTCGCAGGTAGTTGGCAATATAGCGGTGGGGAATTTCCTGGAAGAGCCGTGGACTTCTTTCCAATACTCTTTCATAGCGCGCTTTAGGGGAGGTGGTCAGCAGGTCAATTTCGCGGTCGAGTTGCTGAAGACTGAGAGTTTGAAGAACATTTACCCATTCTTTCATGGTTCCGGTGTCTTTGGAATACCAATCCATTAAAGTTTTTTTTGATATCTGGGTCAAAACGGATTTTTTCACTGCCCGGAAGAAAAACCTGGTAGGCTTTTCTGAAATAAAAGAATCGATGGCGGCTACGAAATCTCCTGAATAGCCGAAACGGATGACCTGTTCTTCGTCTTCCACCAGAATATAGGCCAGAAGAGCGCCTTCTTTAATAAAATACAGATGGGTATTGGTTTCTCCCTCCCTGATGAGGAAGTCGTTCCTTTTCAGGACAATCTCTTTCCGGGGTATTTCCGGCCGGGTTAACAGCTCCTGCAGCATAGCGGGAAGTTAAGGCAAAATCTTCCGCCTAACCCTTTGGCCACCAGGGAATAAAAATTTCACACACAATATTTTGCAGGAAATTTAAATTGCTTATTTTTGCAACCCCAACACGGGAAATTCCTCCTTAGCTCAGTTGGTTAGAGCATCTGACTGTTAATCAGAGGGTCGCTGGTTCAAGTCCAGCAGGGGGAGCAAAAGCGCAAACCGGTTTTATAGGTTTGCGCTTTTTTTTTACGGTATCCTACTTTCCCTGATTTGATTTTTTCCTTTTAACCTACCACAATTCTTAATACCTGACTTTAATTTTTCTTCTGCAATTCCAGCATAAACTCAAACAAGTTCACCTCCGTGGGAATGTTCAGCTTCTTCCTCAGCCTGTAACGACTGATTTCTACTCCCCTCACCGATATATTCATCAACTGGGCAATTTCTTTGGAGGCCAGGTTCATTCTTAAGTAAGCACAAAGTTTTAATTCATGAGCACTGAGCTGGGGGTATTTTTCTTTTAAGGCAATCAGGAAATCGCCGTGTACTTTGTTGAAATGGACAGAAAACTGCTCCCAGTCTTCATTCATTCTTTCTTCTTCGGCAAGCAGTTTCATGATTCTTTTCAATCCATCAACATCTTCTTCTTTTTTGTTGTTCTTTACCAGCTTTTGCAATTCTGCTTTTATCTTCTTCAACAATTCTCCTTTCTGCACCACGTGCATAGCCGAAGCTGCCAGTTGCTGGTTTTTAAATTCTATTTCAGATTCCAGCTTTTCGTTTCTGAGTTTTACAATTTCTTTCTCGGATTTTTCCATTTCCAGCTGGTGCAGGCGCTTCAGCCTTTCCTGTTCTTCCTTGTGTTTTTGCTGCTGTTTTTTGAGCCTGCGATCCACTCTGATTTTAATAAGGTAGGCAAATAAAACAGAGAGAATGAAATAAGCTATATAGGCAAATGTTGAAAGATACCATGGGGGGGCGATGGTAAATTCAAATTGTTCAACAGGTGACTCATTGCCAAGATTGTTACGGGCTTTTACTTTAAATACATACTTACCATACCTGAGGTTCGCATAATCTCTTTCCGTTCGATCCGACCAGGGCGACCATTTTTTATCAAACCCCTCCAGCATAAAGCTGTATTCAATATTCGATTGTTGTTCGAATAAAGGAGAAGAGAATTCAAAGCGAATGGAATTGGAGCCATGTTTGATTTTTTCTCCTCCTGAAAGCAGACTGTCTTTTTTGCCGTATGATAAAGCAGAACGGATAAATACTTTAAGGTCGTTGTTGTTTCTTTTATATTTATTGTAATTGATCAGATAAAAACCTTTTTCTGATCCTATGAGAATGTTTTGTTGATTGATAGGATTTACATGTTCAAATCCTGTTACGGTTTTATCATTCAGTTCGGTGAAATAAATAATTTCAGGTTTTTCTTCTGAAAAATCCACTACCCCGAGGGTTTTTTTATGAATGAACCAAATGTTACCCCGGGCATCTTCTTTCAAATAGGAAAGAGACATATCTCCGAAGATGTCTTTATAATAAGATGAGGGTTTAAACTGGTCGGTAACATGATCATATTCATAAATTCCTCTTTCTGTTGCAACCGCTAATCTGCCTTTTATGTTATAAACATAATTATTCATGGTGGAAGGCAGTCCGCTTTTGGAAGTGTAAAGTTTTACTTTGGGTGCACCGTTAACTCCCATAATAATTCTGAATATTCCGCGATAGGGATGCGAAGACCATATGCTGTTTTTATCAACAGCGAGAAATCTGCTTGATTCGTTGTAGGTAGTGCATACCGGAACAGGAATTTCTTTTTGTTTTAAAATCTTTACCCCGTTATAGCTTCCCGCAATAATATATCTGAGTGAATCATTTTTTTGAAACTCTCCGAATAACCAGTATCCTACAGATTTATCAATGGGAAAGACTTTATCGTTTATAATTTCGTATAACCCATCGTGTTTTCCTAAAAATATTCTTCCCTCTATCTCTGAAAGATTCCAGACCTGCCCTTCTGACCCCTGGATAAACGTAAAACTGAATTTTTGGTCTCCTAAATCTGTAGTGCCATCGGGAAGTTTTGCCACATACACTCCATTGGATAATCCCAGGTATAATTTATCCTTTACCAACAGGGAAGAATACCCGGCGCTCCCCAGAAACTCCTCAGGCAACATGTGTTTTACCGCATTATCGAAAGCAATGAAATCAATACCTGTATCAAGTGCAAGCCAGAGGTTTTTGTTTTTATCTACGAGGATACTTCTGATATTGTTGTTCTGAATATGCGTTTTGTTGTGATAATGTTCCAGCAGACGGCCTCTTTTGTCAATTATCAGGCAGCCGTTAGAAAAACTGGAAAGTGCAAATCTTTCTTCGTCAATCCTCACCACTCCGGAATAGGCAGGCTCGTGATGGAGATGATGTTGAATAGCAAATGGAATCAACTTTTTGTCGGTCCATATCAAAACTCCGTGCTTTTCGGTGGTGATAATAGCAGAATCTTTTCCGAATCCTGTTATACCGGTAATCAGGAAGCCTGAAGGGAGATTGTTCAATTCGGGTATATTCTTCCATTCGCCATTGTTATATTCGAATACTTCCGGTCGGGAGTTCTGGGCAATCAGTTTTCCGTTGAACCGCCCCAGGAAAGTCCATATATAATTATTATCTGAAAGATATTCCCTGACTGATTTTCCATTATACTGGAAAATATGGTGGTTGGCCATGAAGAAAATTTCATCTTCAAGGGTTTCGGTAAACCATACATCGGAAAAGTTTCGGCTTTCTTCGCGAATTAAGGATTTTAAAGATTGGTAGGAAAGCTTTCCGTTTTTTAAAGGGGTAAAATATCCGAATTCATCCTGGCCCCCGGCATATATACGCCGGTTGTGCAGGGCAAGGGAGCGTACAATAGTGTTGTTGGGCAGATTGTATTTTCTCCAGTAGGTACCGTCGAAGGTTAGGAGTCCCTCATTGTTTCCGGCATAAATAAATCCATTGGAATCCTGTATTAGCGCCCAGTTTTGGCTGCCGGCCCGGTAATCGTGCTTGTCAAAATTGACTATTTCAGGCAAGGCTACCGGCAGCTGGCCGATAAGGTATAATGGTAACAGGATTACCCATATAACGAGTAGCCTCATAAGCAGTTTTGGTTTTATCAAAATACAAAAATTCTCGTTGATGTAGTAGGGTTAGGGTAAAAAACATTGAAAATCAATCATATTTTTATTTCTGTAGTAGTAGTGATGTAGTCGATAAATAGGAGTGGGGATGGTATTTGCATAGATTTGGTTATCATTAAAACGATTGCCATGAAGCCAAAACTATCCGCTTTGCTGGGTTGCCTCATGCTATTCTTCAGTTTAGGCGCCCTCGCACAGTCCCGCACTATTACGGGATATGTCACTGACCAATCAAATGTTCCTGTTCAAAATGCCAGTGTGGTGGAGAAATCTTCCAATCAAGGAACGGTAACCGACGAGAACGGAAGGTTCGTTCTAACGGTTCCTGCAGGAGCTACAACACTGGTGATTTCCCACACAGCCATGGAAACGGTTGAAGTACCTATAACAGGAGATGAATTGAACATTCAGATGAAGAACAAACTGGGAGATCTTGCCGAAGTCATCATTATTGGTTACGGACAGCAAAAGAAGTCCCTGGTAACCGGAGCCATTTCATCCGTTCGTGCCGAAGAGCTGGAAAGCGCATCCAATCTCAGGATCGATCAGGCTCTTCAGGGAAGAACATCCGGCGTTCAGGTGGTTCCCACATCCGGACAACCCGGAGCAGGTTTAAACATCCGCATCAGGGGTACCGGGTCGAACAGGAACTCCAGCCCGCTGTATATTATAGATGGAGTAAGAGCCGGGGGAATCGAATCTATCGACCCATCTGAAATTGCCAGCATAGAAATTCTTAAAGATGCAGCGTCCGCTGCCATTTATGGTGCGGAAGGTGCAAACGGAGTAGTGATTATTCAAACCAAAACAGGAAGGTACAATTCCTCAGAAGTGAATTATTCCGGACAATTGGGTATTCAGTCCGTTAAAAAAGATTTCATTAAAATGATGAATGCTTCTCAGTATCAGCAATATCTGGAAGAAGCAAATGTTCCCGGAAGGCCCACTCCTGCAGATGTGGCCGGTATTGGTGAGGGTACCAACTGGCTGAGAGCCGTATTGCAGGATGCCCCCATGCAACACCATTCCTTAAATTTCAGCGGGGGAACCGATAAATCTACCTACCTCATTGGCGGAAATGTTTTTACTCAGGAAGGTATTGTAGGTGGAGATAAAAGCCGCTTCCAACGTTACACTTTCAGGATAAACACCGATCATAAACTGAAAAACTGGCTGAAAGTTGGTAACAGGTTTATGTATTCTCATCACAGAAGAAGGGCTATTTCCGATAATGACGAATTCGGTTCCATATTATCCAGTGCCCTTGTAATGGATCCCGTTACTCCCATCAGATATGAGAACAATGCCAACCTTCCGGCTCATGTTCAAAATGCGATAAATTCCGGAAAGCCTTTACGTACAGATGCTAACGGTAATATTTATGGTATTTCCAATTATCTGAGAGGGGAATATGGTAACCCTCTTGCCCGTATAGACATGGCCAAGGGTGAAAACGTTCAAAACAAAATCGTGGGGAATGTTTACCTGGAATTGTCCCCTATCAGAAATTTTGTTTTTACCTCAAGGTTTGGAATAGATGCCGCCTTCCAGAGAGGCCATTCGTGGACTCCTACTTTCTGGTTCTCGGATGAAAGCCAGAATACGGTTGCAAATGGTAACGATTATACCAACAACTGGTTTACCTGGCAGCTTGAAAATTTTGCCACCTATAATATTCTCACCGGCGAACATAACATTAACCTGCTTGCCGGGGTTTCTGCCCAGAAAACAAATGAATATCATCTTGGAGGTAGTTACTCAGGATTATTCAAGGAAGAAGATAAATTTTCTTATGCCGATTTTGTGCCCGATGATTTGGACAGAATCGGAGGTATTAGTTTCAACAGAACCCTTGCTTCCTTTTACGGAAGGGTAACTTATGATTATGCAGGCAAATACCTGCTGGCCGCCACCTTGCGTCGCGATGGTTCATCATTGTTCTCTCCCGATTATCAGTGGGGAACATTCCCCTCAGTGTCGGCAGGTTGGGTATTTACCAATGAAGATTTCTTTGAATCCTCATCAAAGCTTACTTATGGAAAGTTAAGGGCCAGTTGGGGACAAAACGGTAGTCTTTCCAGCGTGGGATTAGGAGAATGGATGAACTCCATTGGTGCCAACCTGCTTTATCCCGACGGGGCCGGAAACCTGATAGTAGGAGCTGCTCCTACAAGTCTGGCTTATCCGCAACTAACCTGGGAAACATCCGAACAAATTGATATAGGCGTAGAACTCGGATTCCTGGATAATAAACTCAGCCTTACTGCAGATTATTTCATTAAAAAAACAAAAGACCTGCTTACAGCCGGTAACGCTCCAATGTTTGCCGGTAACGCCCTCCGTTCGGTGAATGCGGGTAATGTTGAAAACAGAGGTTTTGAACTTGAAATTGGTTACAGAAACAGGAAGAGCCGTAATGAATTCTCTTATGAAATATTTGCCAACCTTACTACTTTGAAAAATGAGGTTACTTATCTCGATCCCAATTCTCCTATATTGTATGGTGCAGGTGTTGGTACAGGATGGAGCGCCACTGCCATGCAGGTAGGATATCCCATCTGGTATTTCAATGGTTATAAAACAGACGGCATATTCCAGTCTGCAGCCGACATCAACGATTATCTGTCCAAAACCGGAATTACAGGATATAATCCGAGTCCCGGTGACCCAAGAGTGGTGGATGTAAACGGAGACAAGCAAATTTCTCCGGGGGATATGACCTTCATCGGAAGCCCGCATCCCGATTTATTATATGGTATCAGAATTGGCTTAAGCTATAAAGGTTTCGATTTCCTTGCTTTTGCCCAGGGGCAACAGGGTAATGAAATACTGATGGGCTTTAACCGTACCGACCGTGCTACTGCAAACAAACCGGAATTTTTCTTTACCAGAAGGTGGACAGGAGAAGGAAGTACCAACAGCTGGTTTGCTGCTGATGGTTCTAACCCATATATCTACAACAGCGACCTGATGATATTCGATGGTTCGTTTATGCGTATCCGTCAGTTACAACTGGGATATAACTTCTCTCCTGAATGGTTAGGAAGGGCCAGGGTAAGCAAAGCCAGAATATATGTATCACTGGATGATTTCTTCACCTTTACCGATTATCCGGGTGTGGATCCTGAAGGCGGAAGCAACGGAGTGAACAGTATCGGTATAGACAGGGGAGGATATCCTTTACCAAGGAAAGCTTTGGTAGGCCTTTCATTTACCTTCTAATGCTCAATTAAAAAAGAAAAATTATGAAAAAGTTAATCATACATATAACCATCGGAATATTTGCCATTACCGTTTTCAGCGGGTGCAAAAAATTTCTGGAACAGGAGGTTCCGGGTGCATTTCCCGAGCAGGACTTCTATAAAACCGATATGGATGCTGTGCAAGCTGTAACCGGCGTGTACGATATGATGCAAGCCCATTATAATACCAACTGGGGAAGCTTGTACATGGTAAAAACCCTTTTATCGGATGAATGTAATGCAGGTGGAAGTGATGCGGGTGACCAGCCGGGGTATCAGACACTCGACGATTATAATTTTGATGCTTCCAATGACAAAGTACAGGAGGCCTGGAGGATGTGTTACTTCACTATATACAGAGCCAATAAAGTGATTAACAATGTTGAGGAGAACAACGAATTACGAAGAAGGCTGATTGGAGAAGCGAAATTCCTGAGGGCTTATAATTACTTCGAACTCGCCACATTATGGGGAGATGTTCCTCTTGTACTGGGTGATATTGATCCTGCAAGCTACTCTTCCACAGGCCGTGCGCCAAAGGCGGAAGTGTTTGCACAAATTGAGCAGGATTTAAAAGATGCCATTGAAGTGCTGCCTCTGAAATCAGCGTATTCTCAGGCAGATAAATTCAGGGTTTCTAAAGGTGCTGCCCAAGCCATGTTGGGAAAACTGTATTTGTTTCAGGAGCGCTGGGGCGAAGCTGCCACTTTGTTTGACCAGGTAATTGCTTCCAACGAATACGATCTGGCTCCAACAGTAGGTGCGGCATTTTCAAGGCAGCAGGAATTTGGGATGGAGTCGCTTTTTGAAATTTCCTATACTTCCGACAGAGGTTACGACTGGGGCAACTTCCCCTGGGATGCGGCTCCTGAAAGTAATATTCACATTCAGCTCATGGGCCCAAGGGGTGACTATTATACCAAGGCTCCCGGCGACTCACTGATAGCAGGATGGGGATTCATTCTTCCCACTCAGAAATTATGGGATGCCTATGTAAACGCCGGTGATGTAAACAGGAGAAGAGAAACCATTATGTCGGAGCAGGAGTTAATCAACGCCGGAGGTAACTGGTCAAACCCCAATGCTTACGATTATGAAGGATATTTTCAAAGAAAATACGGGTCATTTGAAACCCAAACCGGAGGACCTATTGGTGAGCTTAACTATGGAACCAACTGGAGGCATATCCGCTTTGCTGATGTATTGCTGATGGCTGCAGAAGCGCATTACAGAAGTGATGAAAACAAAGCGAGAACTTACCTCAACAGGGTGCGCACCCGTGCCGGCCTTCCTGATGTGACTGATAGCGGTAACGACCTGTTTGAAGCCATTGTAAGGGAAAGGCAACTTGAACTTGCATTTGAAGGAATGAGATTCCAGGACCTGTTAAGATGGGGCAGAGCACCCCAGGAACTTGGTCCGCGTGGTTTTGTGGTAGGGAAACATGAAGTACTGCCCATACCGATTTATGATGTAAGAACCGGTAATCTTCCTCAAAACAATCAGTATTAAAATAATTATGAAAATGACAGGCTTTCTCGTTGCAATAGTTTTAATGATAACCACTGCGTGTTCAAAAAGCAGCGATGGAGAGGGGGGAGTTTTTACTCCCTCTCCTCCTGTTGATAAGGGTTGGGAATTCGAAAGCACTCCATTCTGGAAAGATGAATTCGAATATACCGGCCTTCCCGATCCCGCCAAGTGGGGTTATGATGTTGGGGGACACGGATGGGGAAATAATGAGTTGCAGTATTACACAGAGGAAAGGGAAGAAAATGCGAGAGTGGAAGATGGAAAGCTTGTCATTACTGCTATAAGAGAAAACATTCAGGGAAGAGAGTACAGTTCTGCAAGGATTGTTTCCAGAGGAAAAGGCGATTTCCTTTATGGAAGATTTGAAATAAGAGCAAAGCTGCCCGCAGGCAGAGGAACCTGGCCCGCTATATGGATGCTGCCAACTGACTGGGAGTATGGCAACTGGCCTTCGTCAGGTGAAATTGATATCATGGAACATGTGGGTTATGATCCCAACAATGTTCTGATGAGTGTGCATACCGAAGCTTACAACCATATGATAGGCACACAAAAAAGCGGAGGCAAAAACGTTCCTACAGCCATTGACTCCTTTCATGTTTACCGCATCGACTGGACACCTTACGCCATTCGCGGATTTATCGACGGAGAACAGATTTTCACTTTTGTAAATGAAGGCAAAGGATATAAAACATGGCCGTTTGATAAAAAATTTCATCTGCTAATGAACCTTGCCGTGGGAGGAAACTGGGGAGGAGCACAGGGAATAGATGAGACGATTTTCCCTGCAAGGTTTGAAATTGATTATGTAAGGGTGTACAGAATGATAGAGCAATAGTTGTCTCATTTGCGTTCATACATACACACAAAAGGCTGCCGTTCAGGCAGCCTTTTTTCTTCACTTCGGAACAATTATATTTATATTAGATAATCAACCTTTTCAACTAATGGGGAAAAACATTCAAAAGCATACTACCAATTATGCTGATGTATTTATAACTGTTTCGGAAGATACCAAAACGCTGAGCAGTAAAACTCCCAAACCCGGTACTATAGCCTACCTGCAATATCAACTCATTACGGAAAACCCCTATCAGTTTACATCCGATGAAATTATGTTTAAAGTGCATGCCATGCGTACGCCCGGAGTGAAAGAAAATTCACAAAAAGATTATCTGGAATTCTTTTCTAGGCCAAAGGCCTGCTTCAGGTCTTCTCCACTGGTTAAGTCCCATGGGTTCGGAATTCATTTCAATTCGGAAGGAAAAGTGGCCATTTACGGAATGGAAACAAAAGAATATGCCGCTTTCTTAAAAGATAAAAAATTAAAAATCATAAAAGGGATGCGGTCTGCACGCGTTTAAAGTTCCCGGTTAATATTTGTGCTTCTTTAAATATTTCATTTCTGTTCAAAATCTCCTACCTTTGTCGTGTTATTGGTTGCCAAAATGATGTTTTGGCATTAAAAGGGAATCCGGTGAAAGTCCGGAGCTGACCCGCAGCTGTAAGAAGCATTCACGAAAAGTGAAAAACACTTCGGTAACTGCAATCCACTGTCCGCTTAATGGATGGGAAGGAACGCCGGAGTGGCTTCAAGCCAGAAGACCTGCCATAACAGTCCTGTCAAGGCTTTCGGGGATAAGCCGGAAACAAAATCCAGACTCCTGTCTATTCTGTTTACTGCCTCCCTTATAAGCCTTTATTTTAATTCGGAAGCATAACTGATGAAGGTTAAACATTTCTTTTTTGCTGCCGCTTTATTCGGCACTTATGCTGTTCAGGCTCAGAAAGACAGTACAACAGTACTGGATTCCGTGGCTGTGATGGAAGTAAAATCCAGGCAGGTAGAATCTTCTGCCCTGCCCTTTCTGGAGCTTAACAGAAAAGCGCTTGAACAGTTGAATGCCAAAACCATTGGCGAAGCGGCAAGGTTTCTCCCCGGAGTACAAATTAAAGATTACGGTGGAGCAGGAGGGTTAAAAACCATTTCAGTAAGAAGCCTTGGGGCAACACATACAGGTTTGTTATACGACGGATTACCTGTAGCGGACATGCAGGCCGGTCAAATAGACCTTGGCAGGTATTCGAAAAGTTTCATCCAGTCTGTAGTATTGTATCAGGCGAATCCTTCAGAAACATTGTTGCCTGCAAGAGCCTATGCATCTTCATCTGTGCTGGGCATATATTCCCGTTCATTTTATCCAGCTATTATTGCTTCCAATGAATATACATTGGGATTAAAAGCAGGATCGTTTGGTTACAAACAATTTACCGGCGGCGGAGTTGTCATCCTTCCCAAAGCATGGCAATTGCATGCTTCGACGGAGTTGACAGGTTCGAAAGGCAATTATCCTTTTATGTTACACAACGGAAACTATAGTGAAAGGAAAAGAAGAACCAATGGAGAACTGGAAACGGCTCAGGGAGAATTGAACCTTGTGAAGAAAATTAATGAAGATACCGGCTTTCAGCTGAAATCACGCGGAGAATATTCCCTTCGAGGGCTTCCGGGTGCTATCAGGTTTTATAACGACAGATCTGTCCAGAGTTTAACCAACCGTGATTTCTATGTTCAATTAAGGTATCACAGCAAAATATTCGAAAATACAAGAATAATGTTTTTAGGTAAATACAATCATGCATTTACCAATTACAGAGATCCCGATTTTTTAAACAACATTGGAGGGATCAACGACAGGTATAAGCAAAATGAAAAATACCTGAGCATGGCTATTGATCATTCTTTCAGTTCCGGATTATCTGCAGGATTTGCTTCAGATATATCTTCCGTCGATCTTTGGTCTGACCGCACCAATTTTACCTTCCCCAAAAGAATCAGCAGCTGGAACAACTTCCGGATAAATTATGAAGACAGTTTATGGAAGGTGAACTTCTCATTGTTATATTCAGCTTTTACTGATGATTCTGATAACACCGCTATCAAAGAAAGTAAAAATTCATTTTCCCCTACTATAGCAATCAGCAGAAAGATATTAGCATCATCACCTGTTATTGTTAGAGCCTATTACAAGCAAAGTTACAGGATGCCCAATTTCAATGAATTGTATTATACCATTCTGGGAGTGGCGCATCTTGATCCTGAAACAGCGAAGCAGTGGAATATCGGATTGGCGTACGATAAAATTATCAGGAAAAAACTAACCCGGTTAAGCTTCTCTGTTGATGCTTATTACAACCGGGTAAATGATAAAATCATCGCCGCCCCGGGAATTAATCTTTTTTCCTGGACAATGCTCAACCTTGGAAAAGTTGAAATCAAAGGGGTAGACATGACTGCTGAAGCTGCCGGAATGTTATCGGAATATTTACACTGGAATGCAAGAGTGTCCTATACTTGGCAAAATGCCATGGATATAACAGATCCGAATAGCAGCAGGTATAAAGACAGGATACCTTATAGTCCCGATCATTCGGGAACCGCAATGGTTTCAATGGATTTCCGCCAGTGGTCGATGGGTTTGACAGGAATGTTTTCAGGAACAAGATATACTCTGGGTGAGAATAATCCCTTCAATCAATTGGATGGATTTGGAACAACAGATATTTATTTATCCAGAAAGATGGATATCTCTTTTGTTAAGATAAACATCCGCCTTGAGTTAAATAATCTTTTTAATAAACAATATGATGTCATCCGGTATTTCCCAATGCCGGGAAGAAATTATTTAATCAGTTTACAATTTAATTTTTAATCATTCTATGAAGCATGTTTCGTTAAAGACGTTGTTATTCTTATTGGTAATATCAGCTGTATCCTGTACAAAGGATGAGGTGCCTGTTGGGGAAACTCCTGAGGTAACACGAGGAGTATATGTATTGAACGAAGGGAATTTTAATGCCAATAATACGACCCTTACGTATTACAGTTTTCAAACCCAAACACCGGTAACGGATTTTTATTTTAACGCCAACGGAAGGGGGCTGGGTGATACCGGCAATGATATGATTTTATATGGTGGTAAGCTGTATATCGTGATGAATGTATCGAGTTATGTGGAGGTGGCGGGTGCGAATGATGCGAAATCGCTTAAAAGAATTCCACTGGAAACCTCATCAGGGGTGAAGCGCATGCCACGATTTGTTGTTGGTTATAAAAACAAGGTGTTTGTTTCATCTTACGATGGAACCGTAGCAGTAATTGATACTACCAGCCTTGAAGTAGAGAAGTATATTCAGGTAGGAAGCAATCCGGAAAATATGGTGGTATCGGGAGAAAACTTGTATGTTGTAAATTCAGGCGGACTGAATCCTGTATTTGATTCTACTGTTTCTGTAATAGACCTGGCAAGCTTAACAGAAGTGGATAAAATTACTGTAGGAGTAAACCCTGCTTTTATTACTGCGGATGAGGACGGCTATTTATATGTGGCCTGTACCGGAAATTATTTCGATATCCCTGCAAGCCTGGTGAAAGTGAAAGCCTCTACCAAAGAGATAGTAAAATCCGCGGATACTGCTGTTGGAAAAATTTTCTATCACGACGGATTGTTATATGCTACCGGAGGTTATTTCGGATCACCCCACCTGAGGACGTTGCATACCGATGATTTTTCCCAAACCAGAGATAACTTCATCACCGACGGAACCATTGTTTCTATTCCTTATGGTGTAAAAATTGATGAGGAAAACGGCGATGTTTACCTGACTGATGTGAAAGATTTCTCTTCATCAGGAGAAGTATTTTGCTTCGATAAAAACGGGAGAAAGAAGTTTTCTTTTTCTGTGGCTCCGGGAGTTAATCCCCATGCTATTGCATTAATAAAATAACGAAAGTTCATAGGATATAAAAGGGAATTGAATTCGCTTCAATTCCCTATTTTTATGCCTATAAATATGGAAAGCACTGTTTATTTTTCCGAAAAGCAAAAGTTTAAGAATCCTCTGATATGGATTCCTTTGATTATTGTTAACTGCCTGATGATATATCTGGTGCTGAAAGGGATTGCCAATGCTGCCGGAAGTGCCGAAGGAATCATAATTCCGGCAATAGTAATTGGGGTGGTATTGCTTTCTACTTTTTTATTGTATTCCATTAGCCTGGATACTCAAATACGTAAAGACGGCGTGTATTTCAGGTTTTATCCTTTGCAGCAAAAATATCAATGCATACCCAGGGAAAGGATTTCGCAGATATATGTCCGGCAGTATAAACCTCTCAGAGAATATGGAGGATGGGGCTACAGGGTAAGCATTACCGGAAATGGGAAAGCCCTGAATATTTCCGGAAATCAGGGCATACAGATTATATATGATGAAAATAAAAAACTCCTGCTGGGTACCCAAAAACCCGCAGAAGCCGATATGATATTAAAGCAGTGGTATGCTGATCTGTTACCCAAAGGATAGTTTACCTGAGAACTTCAATTTCCACATGGGTTTCAGGAACAGGTGTGTAAGCCATACAAACTGCACATTGTTTGATTTCTCTGCCTTTCTTAAATGAAATGGTATCACCTTCTTTAATGTCAGCAGGAAAATCACAAATATTTTTTACTGAGAATACATTTTTATAACTTTTACCTGTACTTTCATCGGTCCAGGATTCTTCAAAATTCAGCCCTTCTGCATCCCCTAATACTTCCACCACCTTCTGGGAACAAATCCCGGATTTCACCAAAACGCCTTTATATACCATATCTCCGGCATCAGTGGTATTAACAGCCATTTTCCTGTTGCAGGAAAACAGGAGTAAAATTCCGAACGCAAGGGAATAAACCGCTATCTTTTTTTTCATAATAGTTTATTTATGATGTAATTGGATGGTTAATGGCTTTAATGGTTTAATGCCTGACTGAAAATTTTCATCATCCGTTGCTTTGGGATGCAAAAAATCCTTCGGCAATCAGGGTATTATTCACAGCCCCTCCGGCAATATGTCCGGAATTGACAGCCCCTGCAAGCGACCGGTTAGCAGTGCAATCTCCGCAGGCATACACCCCTTCCACATTGGTTTTTTGTTCTTTATCGGTTTCAATTAATCCTTTATCGTTCAATTCGCAACCTAATGATGCGGCTAGATTGCTGGCCTGTAATGTGGTGGGACTTACGTAAACAGCTTTCATGGGGTATTCTTTACCATCAGCGGTAATGATGCATTTGAGTTTGCCATTGTCATGTATTAATTCCTTTACCGGTGTTTCAATCAATTCAACTCCCAGCGCTTTTATTGACTTGATTCTTTCTTCAGTTAATTCAGGGTCGCCATTGGTAAAGAGAAATAAGGCGGAGGTCCAGTTGCTGATCAGTTCGGCATGATGAATTGCAGGAGCTCCTTTTATAATAATTCCTGTTGGCTGTGCGTGATATTCATAACCATGGCAATAAGGACAATGTATGGCTGAAATACCCCAGCATTCTTTTAAGCCCGGTATATCATCCAGGATATCTTTGATGCCTGTTGCAATCACTAATTTCTTGCCGTAATATTTATTTCCTTTGGTAGCAGAAAGTTCAAATCCTAAGGAGGTCTTTTTACAATTTTCAACAGTATTCTCAATTAAAGTGACCGTTTTATAATTTCTGATATTTCGCAATGCATTGGATTTTAATTCATCTACAGGAATTCCGTCCGCACCCAGAAAATTGTGGGCGTGAGTGGCATATCGATTGCAAGGTTCCCCTGAATCCATCACCAATACTTTCCTGAGAGATCTACCCAATGTAAGTGCACAGGCCAGTCCGGCATAACTACCTCCGACGATGAGCACATCGTAAGAATTCACCATAATAATTTTTTAAAGGATACAGGATGTTTGATACAAACCCTGTGCCTTACATGGGTATGGATAAATTCTTATTCTACTGGGATGATATTTTCCTCTTCTTTAATTAGAGATTTCACGGGTATCAGTACAAAATCGCGCAATTGTGCATTGCGGGTTTTGGGATTAAGAAATTTTCCGTTCAATTTACTAATATGGAAATGTTTGAATACGGGGGTGCTGTCTGTAACCACATCATTCACATCCTCTTTGGCAATATACAACAGGTAATCTTTATACTTTAAGGTATCCATTACCGAAAGGCTGTCGACATACTGGACTCTTTCATTAAGGTAAAAATCCAGTGCAAAAGAGCGGTATTTGTAAGTCTGTACCACAGGTTGTCCCGGATAATTGTGGTTGAGATATTCTGCCACTGACTTCCCTGCCTGATATTTCATGATTTCGGGGTAGAATATCAGGTTTACATAAATATTTACGGCAAGAATGGCAAAAGCCGAACGAGTAATTAAATCAAATTTCGGGTAGATTCTTATTCCATAAGGCACATATATTACCCCGGCAAGTAAAATGGAGATAATCATCCATGGAAAAACATAGTTTCCTTCAGGTTTAAGCAATAAAAAGTGAAGAAGCGGAAGTGCCGCTAAAAGTAATCCTATAATTACGTATTGCGTGTATTGCATCCATCTGATGCCTTTGCTGCTTTGAACATAATAAATAAATGCAGCAGTAATGATGGAAAAGAAAGGGAAAACAATATTCAGGTAATGTGGAAGCTGAAATTTTGATAGCGAAAATATCAGGAAAAGGAATAAGGCTCCGCAGAGGGTATACCATTCTTGGTTTTTTCTTCCTTTGGTCTGAATTTGCCTGATTATTGCAGCATACAACAAAACCGACCAGGGAAGAAATGCCCAGAGCAAAGTATGGAAGAAAAAGAAAATATCTCCTTTACCTTTAATGGGCCCTGTATTAAAGAATCTTCCGAACTGGCTGTCCCAGAAGAAAAATTTAATTCCTGATACATTCTGCTCTCCAAAGACAACTTTTTCGGGATGAAGGTCAAACTGGATATATAGCGTGATTAATTCAGGAATAAAGCAAATAAAAGTAAGGATAGCCGCCAGTACCCATCTCCAGTGAAATAATGCTTTCCATTGTTTTGTGATAATAAAATGACCTGCAAATGCTCCTGCAATGGGGAAAAGGGCAAACATTCCTTTTGTCATTACCGCACAACCTGCGAATATCGACCCGTATAACAAATGAAGAAAAGATTCATCTTTATGGGCTTTATAAAAATGATAAAAGCAGCCCATAATCAAACCTGTGAGATAAGGCTCTGCCCTTACATCATTATTGGAAAGCAGAATATGCTGAGCGGTGAGAAATATCAGCGTAGCCCATAAGGCAATTCTTTCTTTACCGTATCTGTCTTTTACAAATTTATAAGTATACCAGGCGGCCAGATAAATAAAGAGAATAGCCGGCAGTTTATACGACCAGGTAGAAATACCAAATACCTTAAAGAACAAAGCAGTTATCCAGAAAGGAAAATGAGGCTTGTCCAGCCAGTCTTTCTGCATTACATACAGCTCGATGTAATTATTATCCAGCACCATGTTTTTGGCTATGGAAGCATATAATGCCGCATCGGGTTCCAGAAGGGGGATGAATAAACCACTAAGGTTTACGATTCCGGCGAAGATAATCAGGAATTTTATCCAGGAATACCTGTCACGATTTCCCTCCATTGAGATTTTTTGTTTTATGGTTTAAAGATTGCCTGATAAAATATATAAACAGATAATACAACAAAACACCGGTTCCGGTTCCCAATATTGCACCGGCCAGAATATCCGCAGGATAATGCTTCCCAACATACACCTGACTGTAGCCTATTAATATTGCCCATAACCAAAGCCAGTACCATTTTTTTCCGGCGAGATGCCGGATAGCCATGAACCAAAAACAGGCCAAACCAAAATGATTGGAAGCATGTGTGGAAGGGAAGGAATATTTTCCTCCGCAGGATAGCAGCCTTCGCATAATTTCTTTCAGTTCTTCATTATGGCAAGGCCTTATTTTGCCCGACCATGGTTTGATAACACTTGCTGAAACGAAATCGGTGATGGCAAAGCATATGAGGCTGATGATCAAAAATGGAATGGCAAAAGACCTGCATCTGGTGAAGATCCAATATAACAGCCATACATACAGGGGAATCCAGGTTGAAGCGTTTCTTAATACCAGAAATACCGGATCAAGCCCCGGAACAGCCCATTCGGAGTTAATCAGCAGGAACAGATCCTTGTCCAGCTCAGCTATCCATTCCATAACATCCATAGGGGTAAAGATAAAATTTAATAATGTTAGCGGTCTAGAATAATAATTCTTTGATGCCTATGTAAATACCATCATTTCTTTCTTCAAAGGGATAAGAATAAAGTTTGTAACCTTCACCTGAAACATTTCTTCCGGTTTTCAGGCAAAAAGTATATCCGTGCAATGGACAAACTATCCGGCCTTTTTCATCGGGCTGTTCATCTGATAAATCAAATCCTGCATGTGGGCATCTGGCAGATGAAGCATGAAATTCTTCTCCGTTTTTATATATCAGAATCCATCTTTCCGACACAAATACTTTATGCAAGGGGTTACATAGTTCAGCCAATGCTTTTTTGCTTTCAGCAATCTTAAACCATTGAAGTGGGAGCATTTCAGTAATAATATTCAGTTTTATAAGGGTACCTCCGACGGTATAATTCTTTAACTTTATTTAAAATAGTGGCTCTTAAGGTGTCCAGGTTACGCCTTTCTATAGCCGAAATGAATACGCAGTTGCCATTGGATTCCCTTTCCCATCTTTCCTGAAGGTCTCTGAGGATTTCCTGTTTAACCGATTCTTCCAGCCATGGATCGAAGGTTTGGTCTTCATAAATATCCATTTTATTGAACACGGTAATCACCGGCTTGTCGCTCACATTCAGTTCCTGAAGGGTTTTATTTACCACTCCCATTTGTTCTTCATAATTGGGTGCGGAAATATCTACTACGTGTAAAAGAATATCGGCTTCCCGTACTTCATCCAGTGTGCTTTTAAAACTTTCCACAAGGTGGTGAGGAAGTTTTCTGATGAATCCTACAGTATCGCTCAACAAAAACGGAGTCCTGTCGAATACCACCTTTCTGGTGGTTGTATCCAGTGTAGCAAACAGCTTGTTTTCTGCAAACACTTCAGATTTGCTCAACAGGTTCATAATGGTAGATTTGCCCACATTGGTATATCCCACCAGAGCCACCCTGATAAACTCTCCTCTTTCCTTTCTTTGAACGGCAGCCTGTTTGTCGATGGCTGCGAGCTTTTTCCTCAGCAATGCTATTTTATCTTTTACAATACGGCGGTCGGTTTCAATTTCAGTTTCACCCGGACCTCTTGTACCAATACCACCTCCCAAACGTTCCAAGTGAGTCCACATACCACGCAACCTTGGCAGGATATACTGGTATTGTGCCAGCTCTACCTGAGTTTTAGCCTGGGCGGTTTTTGCCCTTCGGGCAAAAATGTCGAGGATAAGGTCTGACCTGTCGATAACTCTGATCTTCAAAACCTTTTCAATATTGCTGATTTGTGATCCGCTAAGCTCGTCGTCGAAAATCGCCAGATTAATATCTTTTCCTTCAATGTATTTTGCTATTTCTTCGAGTTTACCTTTTCCAACATAGGTACGGCTGTCGGGGGCCTGAAGCTTTTGAACGAATTTTTTTACCGTCACCGCTCCTGCGGTTTCAGCAAGAAAAGCCAGTTCATCGAGGTATTCTTTTACCTGATGCTCATTCTGATGCTGATGAATCACCCCTACCAGGATAGCTCTCTCCTCTTTTTGTATCTGATTTTTCTTTTCAATCATGAATTCTGTATGGTATAATATAAAAATAAGATTCCCCGGTGAACGGAGAAAATGAAGACAAAAATAATACCCTTCATTGCAAAGGGTATTAGGCAAAAAATTATATGGTTAAGCTGTTACAGTCCTGAAATAGTCAGCCCAATCATAAATGGTTTAAGATCGGGACCGAGTCCGTCTTTTACAAAGCTGTTCAGTTGGTAGGATCCGAAAAGACTGAAAGCTCCAAATCCTACCCTGGCTGTAGCGCTAATGCGGGTACCGTTGAAAAATCTTTTAGATTTTTCTTTTAAAATATAAGTGTTTACAGTGTTTTCATTGCTGTTTTGCAGATTTTTGCCTTTTGTGCTTGCCCCCACCAGGGTGCCCACTTTCACGCCAATGGCAGCTTTGAATGATTTTCCCGGTTCTTCAGGATGAGAAGTATACCTCAATTCAACCGGAGCTTCCAGGTAGGAAGTCATCATTTTATACTTTTTAAAATGAAGGGTATCGGAAACATCGGTAAAAACCAATTGATTATTTCTCAGTCCGGCAATATCGATATTCATTTTATCGAAGAAATAGCTGCTGGTAGAAATGCCAGGCCCGATGGCTGCACTGAGTTTAGGGTTGGTTTTAAAAGGAAAATCAAACAAAAAATATACATTAAAGGTTCTGGAGAAACCTTTCATATTAATATTCTCAGGTTTGTTTGCAAATCCTGTGTAACCAAACTGAATCATAAGCTGGTCCTTGGTAGAAGGAACATATACAGGCTTATTATTGTTGGAACTGTCCTGCGCAAGGCTCAAAAAAGATATACTTAATGCTATACTAAACAGGAAGATTTTTTTCATACAAATGATTATGGATAAGTCAAAATCAGCCCGCAATTTAAGGGAAGTTTTGTTTTCAGGCTTATAAAAGACGTTAAAACAATTTATTTGGTGAATTTAAAAAGCAGACAGGAAGAGAAAGGAACTTATAAAAAGGCCTGAAAAAACGCGCGGTTTATTGGGGAAATGACCATGGGCAGGGCAAGCAGGGAAGGTAATTTTGTTTCATCGCCTATATTACTGAGCGGAAGAAGTTCGGCCGGCTTCTTTTGCTATTGTTTGCTGAATGACAAATGGAACGGGCATTCGGAAGGGAATGGCATACATGCGGGCAACAAAAAAGAGTGTAGGTGGTGGGGGAGGGGGCCCGTAAGGGCAAAAAACCGGAAACTTTGCGCGATTTCCTTTAAGCCCCGCAGATTTTCCTCATTTCTTTTTGTATTAAATTTTCTAAACTCTTTCCCACCCTTAAGCCAAACCGAAGAAATTTACATTTTACCCTTTCCTTTCCATCCACTAAAGCCGGTCTTACATCAACTCAATCTTTCCCTTCCGGCCCTTCTATAATTCTGGAGGCATTCAATCGGGCAATTTTTCAGCTAAATGAAATTAAAAAATACCCCTCCTCTCATCGCTCGGCTCTTTATCAATTAAATCCTTTTTGCAGGGGGCGCAACATGCTATCTAGTAATTTGTATTATTAAAATAGCCAAATAGTTGATGAACATTAACTTCAAAATAAAATTAATTGGCTTAATGCAGTGAGCATTCAAATATTAAAGAAAAATGAAGAGGGAAGGATATAAATGATTAGAAGTGTGGACCCTGCTGGGCTCGAACCAGCGACCCTCTGATTATGAGTCAGATGCTCTAACCGACTGAGCTAAGGGTCCAAATTGTAACTAATTGAATATCAAAGATATGTAGACTTTGCTTTCTCAAGCTGGTCGACAAAATTAGTTACGAAAATGCTTACAGCCAAAATTTTTAATATTCCGAAATAAAGGTTTAATACTTTTGTTTAAGCAGCAGTTTTTTATTACAAACTGTCTTTTAAACGATTGTATGTCAACTGTTGAAAACGTTCGATTGCTTCAGGAGAGATTGGCAATTTCCGGTGACGAAACTGCTTACAGGGAATTATTTGGTGTATTCCGTCAGCCTCTTATGCGATATGCGTTCTCCGTCTTCCCCGTTAAAGAAGCTGCTGAAGAAATTGTTTCGGATGTTTTTATCAAGCTCTGGGAAATACGTAAACAGGTACATAAAATCGATAACTTAAAACTTTACCTGTTTAAAGCCACCCATAATACAGCACTGAATTACCTCCGAAACCATAAAAAGCATCAGTACGAAATCCTTTATAATGTTCCGCCTTCCTATGCCTCTCCCTCTCCCAATCCCGAACAGGTAATGATGAATTCGGAGCTGGAAAACAGGTTACGGAAAGCCATCAGCGAACTACCACCAAAATGCAGGTTGGTATTTCTCCTGGCTAAAGAATACAAACTTAAGTACAGGGAGATTTCCGAAATCCTCAACATCTCCGTTAAAACCATCGATAATCAGCTTGCCATTGCCGTTAAAAAGCTTGCGCTTGCCATCAATGTCAAGCTTAAAAAAAATTCCAGAAGTTTTTTTTAAACCCATTTAGTAGATTTTTTTCTTTCCTGTGTCTTTATAAGTACTTGCCAAATTATGGTGCATAAGGAAAGAATTTGGGAACTTGTAGCCCGCAGACTTGCAGGAGAAATTACCACAACAGAACAGCGGGAATTGGAAGAGCTATTGGAGGCTCATCCCGATTTGCATTTTTCTATTGACCTTATCTTAAGTGAATGGAAACTTTCAGGTGAAAAAGAACAAATTAGTGAGGAGGAATATTTCAACCGTCATATTCAGAGGCTTCAGCTTTACAGAGCTATTGAAAAGCCTTTAAGCAGAAATCGTTATATTTATCTTTCATCAGCCCTGATACTGGTGTTGGTTATAGCCGGCTGGTTATGGATTTTAAAAGGGAATAACCCTGCCGATACCCCAAATGTTCAAAACCCTCAACTGAGTTTTACCGTACCCTCGGGAAAAAGGTGGAACCAAACGCTTCCCGATGGCACTCAAATCTGGCTAAACAGCGGTTCGGAATTCACCTATGCCGATGACGGGAAAGCAAGAATAGTACATTTAAAAGGAGAAGGGTTTTTCAATGTTGCTAAAGATGAAAATCATCCTTTCCTTATTCATACCCCATCCATGACCGTTCGGGTGACAGGTACAAGTTTTAACCTCAAAGCATATCCCGAAGACCCAACCGAAGAAATGTCTCTGATTTCAGGCTCTGTAAAAATTAAACCCAAAGCTTCATCAGAGGAAATTCAATTAAAACCTACCGAAAAATTAATCCTGAAAAAAGATGCTGCTTCAGGAAAAATTTCGGTTAATGATGGTATGGTTATTTCAGAGCAAAATCTGCTTGTGATGACGCACATCAACCTTTTGGAAGAAGACAGTTCAGTGTTGGAAACGGAATGGATCAAAAACAGGTTGGTTTTTGAAGATGAAAGCCTGGAAGATCTTGTAACAAAATTTAAAAGATGGTATGGGGTAACCATACTTGTGATGAAAGACGACCTCAAATCCAAAAGGTTTACCGGAAATTTTGAGCAGGAAAATGTACACCAGGCTATTCAGGCATTGAAAATTACTGGAGGATTTGATTATTCCTCAAGAAACGACACGATATGGATTTATTAATCCAACCATTTTGAAAGCACTATTATCAATATACAATGCTTTACATATGAAGAATTCGAAAAACCGGAAACGAACCGGCTTAAATCAACTTAAACTCTCTGTTATGACGAGAAGTATTTTAATGCTGTTGCTGTTTATTAGCCTCACAGCATCGGCAAAAGGGTTTTCACAAACCTCCGTTACCATTCATCTCAAAGGGGTGAATGCCAAGCAGGCGATTGCTGCCATTGAAAAGAAGACCTCTCTTCGTTTTGTTTATGAGCAGTCGTTAGTTAAAGACATCAGAAATATTCACCTCGAAGCCGAAAACGAATCGGTTACCAATTTGCTCAACAGGTTATTTTCCAATTATGGTATTCATTATACGATACTGGAAAATAATCTTGTAGTATTAAAATCCGCCGAGCTGGCTGCGGTTGCCGATACCACAGTAACCGGTACGGTAACCAACCCCGACGGTACTCCGGCAATTGGAGTTACAGTAACCATTAAAGGAACCAACATTGCAACTTCCACCGACGAAAACGGTAGATATACCATTACCGTTCCGGAGGGAAGTATTCTGGTGTTTTCTTCAGTAGGCATGCAAACCTTCGAAACTCCTGTAGCCGGAAGGACGGTAATTGATGTGCAAATGACTGAAGATGTTACCGATTTGGGTGAAGTGGTGGTAATCGGATATGGCTCTGCTAACAAAAGAGACCTGACGGGTTCCATCGTTACCATCAAAGGGGATGAAATTGCCAACAGACCAGCTGCTAACCCCCTCAATCTCTTGCAGGGTAAAGTAACAGGTTTATCGGTGGTGAACTCAGGAGCTCCCGGCGCAGAACCCGATATCAGGGTAAGAGGTACCAACTCCATCAATGGTGTAAGGCCTGTGTATATTGTTGACGGAATTCTCAACGATAACATCAACTTCCTTAACCCTTCTGATATTGAAAGTATTGAAGTATTAAAAGACCCCTCATCACTGGCCATCTTCGGTGTGCGTGGGGCAAACGGTGCCATTGTGGTGACTACTAAAAAAGCAAAAGCCGGACAGCTCCTGGTTAACTTCAATACCACTTTTGGTATGAAGAGGGTGCAGGACAGAATGGACCTGACCGATGGGCCGCAGTTTAAAGAACTTTACGACGAACAACTGGCCAACCAGGGGAATCCTCCTTTCAATTATGATTTCTGGACGGCAAATACCGACTGGCAGGATGTGATTTTCCAAAACGGAATGTTGAACTATAATAACATTTCCATTACAGGTGCATCCGAAAAGAACAGATTCTATCTTGGCCTGGGATATATTAATGAAGAAGGAATTATTCTTTATGAGGAATACAAAAAATACACTCTTAATTTTAACGACGAATTAAAAGTAAATAACAATCTCAGGTTCGGAATTACATTAAATACTTATTATGCCGACCTGCCACGCCTCGGCTCTGTGGGGTCTGCCATCCGTGCCGCACCTATCGCTCCTGTAAGGGATCCTGCAACAGGATTACTGCATACACTTCCTTCATTCCAAAGAGCACAGGTGTTCAACCCGCTTGTAAGTATAGAAAATGAAAGGTTTACCAGCATTCGTAAAGAATACCGGGCAGTAGGAAGCATTTACGGTGAGGTAGACTTCTTAAGAAACTTTACTTTCAGAGCACAGCTTTATGCCGATTACGGATTTAACACTTCAAGAGGATACTCACCAATTCTTTATGTATACAATCCTGAAATTACCGGACCCAGCAAAAACGATACTTCCAGATATGCTACTTCGGTAAACCAGTCGCAGAATATCTACCCTAAAACGCAGATGGATTACCTGCTGACTTTCAAAAAGGATTTTGGCGATCATAATCTGACAGTACTTGGAGGTTTCACCACTTACTACAGTGGATTTGAATCTACGTCCAGTTCCATTCAACAAGGTTCCTCCATGATTATTCCCAACAATCCAAACTACTGGTATGTTGATCAGGTGGGTGACCCGGCTACTCGTCAGGGTTCGGGTTCTGCATGGGAAGATGCTTCCATGTCTTATCTGGCAAGGGCTTTATACAGTTTCCAGAATAAATACCTGATCAATGCATCCTTTAGGAGAGACGGAAGCAGCCAGTTTTACAGACTGGGCAACCACTGGAAAAACTTTGGTGCTGTAGGTCTGGGATGGGTAGTTAGCCAGGAAAACTTTTTCGCAGATGTAGATAAAATCGATTACCTCAAACTGAAAGGTTCATGGGGTGTGTTGGGTAACAAAAACATAGACGATGCCTATCGTTATCCTGCCTATCCTACTCTTACCAGTGCCAATTCCGGCGTATTCGGGGAAAATGTGGTGGCTGCACTTCAGCGGGAATACATTCCTTCTCCGGATTTGAACTGGGAAACCGTACATTCATGGGAAGCCGGCTTTGAACTGCGCGCATTCCGCAACAGATTATTCTTCGAAGCCAACTATTATCATAAACTTACCAAAGACGTACTCACCCTTATTCCCGGTCCTTCCGGAACTGCACCGGGATTGGCTAACCTGGGAGAAATCCAGAACAAAGGTTTTGAATTTGCAGCCTCATGGGATCAGGAATTGGGAAATGACATGATTTTAACCATTTCCGGTAACCTGACCACCATAGACAACAAGGTGAATAAATTAAACCTTGAAGGTTTTGAAATCGTAAACGGGGCTTCCCGTACAACTGCAGGTTATCCTATCGGCTATTTCTACGGATACGTTCATGATGGAATTTACCAGACTGCAACGCATATCCTGAGAAGTCCTGCAAGTATGATAGGTACTGTTCTTCCAGGAGATATTAAATACAAGGATATCAATGGCGACGGATTAATTACACCGGAAGATCGTACCGTGATTGGTAATCCGACTCCCGACTTTATTTACGGTGGATCTATAAACCTTAAATACAAAGGTTTTGACCTGGGTATCGACCTTCAGGGAGTGTATGGAAATGAAATTTATCGTGCATGGGATCAGGGAACTTTTGCAGATGTTAACTATCTGTCAGACCGCATGAATCGTTGGAGGGGTGTAGGAACATCCAACTGGGAACCCATCCTTAATTCAAAAAGAGCCAACAACTATCAAAATTCTTCTTACAGAATAGAAGACGGAAGTTTCTTCAGAATCAGAAACGTTCAGCTGGGTTATAACTTCTCACCATCTGTGCTGGAAAGCATGAAGGTGAAATCTCTCAGATTGTTTGTGAACGCACAAAACCTGGCAACCTTCTTCAACAGTACAGGATATACTCCTGAAATCGGAGGTAGCACTACATCTTTTGGTGTAGATAACGGAACCTATCCTGTGCCTGCTATTTATACTGTAGGATTAAATCTTAACTTCTAAATTTTGAGTAAAATGAAAAATAAAATATCATATAAATGGCTGGCTCTGCCAATGCTGATGATGGTCATTTCCTTCTCGGCATGTAAGAAGGATTTTCTCGACAGGAAGCCGCTGGGTAGATATACCGATGAAGATATCCCTGCCGGATCTTACGACAGCAAAGTGTTTGCAGCCTATGCCATATTAAGAAAAAACGGTTTCAACGACCACCTTTACCTTGGTATTCACAGCTACCGCGCTGATGAAGCTATTAAAGGAAGTACAGAAGCCGATGGTGCAGTACATGGTGAAATGTACGACAACTTCCAGTACGATGCCACCAATGCCGGTATAGCAACTTACTGGACACACCATTACGAATTAATCATCGCTGCAAATGAAATTATTGCAGATATTGACTCATTAGGACTTAACGAACCTGCTGCGCTGATCAATAAAGCAGAGGCAAAATTCCTGCGTGCGTTTGCTTACTTCGACCTTGTACGCACATTTGGAGAAGTGCCTTTGGTAGATTTTAAAATTTACAGTGCAGGAGATGTAAACGTTCCCAAAGCTCCGGTAAACCAGATATTCCAACTTATTGATGCAGACCTAACCGAAGCTGCTGCTGTACTTCCCCTGCAATGGGAACCGCAGTATATAGGAAGGCTTACCAGTGGTGCTGCAAATGCACTTCATGCAAGAACCTATTTATGGAGGAAAGACTGGCCAAATGCCCTGGCAAAAGCTACTGCTGTTATTAATTCAGAACAATACAGCCTGGTACCAAACTTTGGAAGCCAATTCAGAAAAAACGGTGAAAACGGTCCTGAATCTATCTTCGAAATTCAGGCCTACTATTCTCCTACCCTTGACCTCGGAATCATTTATGCCAACGTTCAGGGTGTAAGAGGTGCCGGACAGTGGGACCTCGGATGGGGATGGAATACTCCTTCCGCCATTCTGGAAGCTGCATTTGAACCCGGTGACCCAAGAAAAATTGAAACACTCTTATACACCGGTCAAACTGATCCACTATACGGAGAAACCGTTCCTGCCGGTTTGGCAAGGCCTTACTGGAATAAAAAGATATACACAGATCCGGCCGACAGGCTTGCTCTTAACAACAGGTTTGGAAGATGGATGAACCACAGAATCATACGCTATGCCGATGTACTGTTAATGGCTGCCGAAGCTGCGAATGAAATTGGTGGTCCGGATAATACGCAAAAAGCACTCGAATGGTTGGAAATGGTAAGAGCAAGGGCAAGAGGTAACAACGCCTCCATCCTTCCTCCCGTCACTACCACCAATCAGGCTGAACTCAGGGATGCCATCAGGCATGAAAGAATGGTGGAACTGGCAATGGAAGAACAAAGATTCTATGACCTCGTAAGATGGGAAATTGATGTGGATGTTCTTCACGCTGCAGGCCATACCAATTATGAGGTAAAACACCGCCTTCTGCCTATACCACAGGCTGAAATAGATAAATCAGGAGGAATTCTGGTTCAAAACCCCGATTGGCAATAACTGAAATTTTAAATGATTAACCATGAAATTACGATTCGTCATATTTAACATTGCCGCTTTCATGCTTATAGCAGTGGCATTCAATTCCTGTCAGAAAATGGACAGGCCGGAACTTGGTGAAATTATCCTTGACCCGGAACCCCCTCCATATGAGCCATTGAAGTCATTTTTCCGTTTTAATGGTAACCTTACCGATGAAGGGGAGAATGATTTAACGGCAACGGAGACTAAAAACATCGAGTATGTTACAGGTGTAGACGGTCAGGCTGTTAAGTTCGGCGACCAGGGATATATACTGCTTCCTGTTGTCGGCGACACCGTTCGGCATCCTAATGAGTTTGTGGGCCTCCCTGCCGATACCATTATTAACCTTGGTAGCTATACCATCTCTTTCTGGGTTAATGTTCCCGGTCCGGTTACCGGAGGAGCTCAGGGTATATTCTCCATTACCAATAAGAACCAGTTCTGGGGCAACCTCGACATCTTCTTCGAAAACCTCGATAACGGAGACGAAGCATTTATCAAAGTGCACAGCTTCAACTATTCCGGTTCTGGTAACGGTGAATCATGGACCGAAGTAAAAATCCCTGATTTCCTCAGTAAATGGTCGCATTTTGCAGTAACATATGATGCTGCCACGGGAATGCAAACCCTTTACGGTAACGGACAGAAGGTGTTGGAAAAAGCTATGGGTACTGCTTACGGACCGATAACCTTTATAGATTTTAATGGAATAGTGATAGGAAACCACCAGTTCCAGACTGTTCCAACCAGGTCTAACCACGGGCCTGAAGACTGGGCAAAAGCCTTAAATGGTGCCTTGGATAACTTGAGAATTTATAATAAGGCGCTTACTGAAGCCGAAATCAATTCTCTGTATACCAATAAGCAATAATTATTTCTGTTAAACCAACATTAGCCGGACAAATGCCGGCTAATGTTATTTATAGCATCATTCTTTCTTATGGTGAAACTTCCTAACATAGCAGCATTAGTTTACTTTCCGACCTTGTTTCTGAGTGTAGGAATAATGATGCTATCCTGTAAAAAGAATACCAAAGAAAACCCTCCGGAATTTTTTCAATTGGTTTCTGTGGCTGTTTCAGGTATTTCCGGAGGCCCTGAATTTAAAAATGTTCCCCTGTCTCCTGATATCACTTTAGAATTCTCCGAACCGGTAAATCCTCAACACGCCCTTGAAAATATTACATTAAGAAAAAACGGAAACATAAAAATCAATTTATCGGCATCCCGTTCAGGTAATAAAATTGTTTTCACACCCCAAAATGCCCTGGAGGAATTTTCGGAATATCTTCTTACAATAACCCCGGCGCTTCAGTCGGAAAAAGGGGCTTTTATCAGACAGGCAGAAGTGTTTACAATAAAAACCTCTTTTGATACCGCAGATAAATTCCCCCGGATCCCCGAGGAAGATTTACTTACGCTTGTTCAACAGCAAACATTTAAATACTTCTGGGATTTTGCCCATCCGGTAAGTGGGATGGCAAGGGAAAGAAATACTTCAGGAGAAATAGTAACTACAGGAGGTACCGGATTTGGAATCATGGCGATACTGGTAGGGATACACCGGAATTTCATTACAAGAGAAGAAGGATTGGACCGCATCCTTACTATTACAAATTTCCTTTCCGCCAAAGTAGAGAAAATTCACGGAGCATTCCCTCACTGGGTGAATGGCAGTACCGGCGCTACTGTCCCTTTTAGTGAAAAAGACAACGGGGCTGATTTGGTGGAAACTTCCCTGCTAATGCAAGGGCTGATTACCGCAAGAGAGTATTTTAATTCCCCCGATCCTAAAGAAACAGAGCTTCGTAATAAAATCAATGCTCTATGGGAGAATGTTGAATGGGACTTTTTTAGAAAAGATGGAGAAAATGTCCTCTACTGGCATTACAGCAACGAGTATCAATGGGATATTAACTTAAAGATTCAGGGATGGAATGAATGCCTGATTACTTATGTTTTAGCAGCTTCCTCTCCTACCTATTCCATTCCCAAAGAAGTTTATGATGAAGGCTGGGCAAGGGCGGGAGCAATGAAAAACGGAAACAGCTATTATAACATCCCTTTACCGCTCGGGCCAAATTACGGCGGACCAATGTTCTTTGCACATTATTCTTTCTTGGGTCTTGATCCTTTTAAACTTCAGGATGATTATGCATCCTATGGCGATCAGAATCAGGCGCATGCACGAATCCAGTGGGAATATGCAAAAGACGACCCTAAGCATTTCGGATATAGTGAATATATATGGGGACTAACTGCAAGTGACCATCCCGAAGGTTATGCAGCCCACTCGCCTGCCAACGATTTAGGAATTGTTGCTCCCACTGCAGCTTTATCCTCTTTCCCTTATACGCCTGAAGCCTCTATGAAAGCCCTTGAAACTTATTATTACAAATTGGGTAACAGATTATGGAAAGAATATGGTTTTGTAGATGCCTTTAGTCCTTCCACAGGATGGGTGGCCAATTCCTTCCTTGCCATAGATCAGGGCCCCATTATAATAATGATCGAAAACTACCGCACAGGATTTTTATGGAACCTGTTTATGAATGCCCCGGAAATTAAACAGGGGCTGTCCAAACTCGGATTCCGACCTTATTAAAACAAGTGGTAAACCAGAAGCACATGAGTAGATTATTACCTTTCATATTATCCTATTTCATCTGCATTTCTGCTAAAGCAAACGAAACGCCATACGTCTACAGTTTTTTTGTCAATAGCAGAATGGAGGGAAATTATTTCTATTCCGGAGTAGATTATGAGGGTAATTCCTGGGTAAAAAATATCCGTAAAAAATTACCGGTAAATGCAAAACAGTTTTTTACCCCGGGTAATGCACTCGAACTGGAATTTGTAAACGGAGATTCCGGCTCGTGGTCGGTAGAAATTGAAAAAGCGGTTATTCGGGGTCAGGACAGATTTGTGAACCCCGTCAGGCTCAGCTTCAGAATGTTCATTGCTTCGCGAAATACCTCCATAGATAATCTTCCCAAAATCCAACTGGGAAATAAAGATTCATTGTATAAGGCGGTAAACCTTAGCAACGCTTATGGTGAAATCAAAGGAGGCCAATGGTTTGAAGTTTCCATTCCACTGACTGAACTTGGCATCACTACTGTAACCAATCTAGACAAGGAAGTAACGAGGCTGAGGTTTTTTCAAAACGATATTGACGGTGAAAGGCATATAATCCTGATTGATGACGTGGAACTTCTCCCGGAGAAGTCACGTTCATCTATAACCGCAATTCCTTCCATACTTTCTGCAAAAGGTTTTGAGAGGCATGTAGATTTAACCTGGAGTCCGGTTACAGATCCTTCAGTTAAATACATAAAAATTTACAGAAGGGAGCGGGAAGGTGAATTCCGGCCTGTAGGAATACAAATACCTCAAATCAGCAGGTATGCCGACTATACCGGAATTCCGGGGCGAGAATATCAATACAGAATCAGCTTTTTAGATCATAATTATTCCGAAACCACCACTTCTCCCATTGTAGCGGCATCCACCCGCCCTATGAGCGATGAAGAACTTTTAACAATGGTCCAGGAAGCCGCTTTCAGGTATTATTGGGAAGGAGCCGAACCCAATAGTGGTCTTGCTCTGGAAAATATTCCGGGAAGAAAGACGATGATTGCCACAGGCGCTTCAGGGTTTGGGATGATGGCCATCATTGCAGCCGTGAACAGAGGATTTATTACACGTGAACAGGCTGCTGAAAGGTTTCTGATAATGATAAACTTCCTTAAGAAAAGCGATACCTTCCACGGGGCTTTTCCGCATTTCCTCGACGGTACGACAGGTAAAACAGTTCCGTTTTTCGGAGCCCGTGATAACGGTGCAGATCTTGTTGAAACATCTTTCCTTATGCAGGGATTACTCACTGCAAGGGAATATTTCGATAGCAATTCCGCTACTGAACAACTCATCGTCAAATCAATTAATGAAATTTGGGAAAAAATTGAATGGAGCTGGTTTAAACAAACTCCGGATAGTAAATTCCTTTACTGGCATTGGTCGCCCGACAGGCATTGGGAAATCAATCACAGGTTGATCGGATGGAATGAAACAATGATTACCTACCTTATGGCCATTGGTGCTCCAAAATTTTCCGTCCCTGCTGAAATGTATTATACCGGATGGGCCAATACCGATTCTATCGGTAAAGCCTATAGGATGAACTGGGGCAAAACCGACCACGGAAGTCATTATCAGAACGGTAATCATTATTATGGTGTAGAACTTCCCGTGGGTGTAAATAATGGCGGGCCACTGTTTTTTATTCATTACTCCTTTATGGGCCCCGATCCCAACCAGATTACCGATAAATACACCAATTATTTTTACAACAACCGCAATATTGCTTTAATCAATTACAGGTATTGCCTTGAAAACCCCAAAAATTTTGAGGGATACGGAGAAGGCGTTTGGGGGTTAACCGCCAGCGACGGACCTTACAGATATTCTGCAAACGAGCCAATGGAACATCAGGACAGAGGAAAGATCGCCCCCACAGGGGCAATTGCCTCAATGCCCTATCTTCCTGAAGAAAGTATTTCAGCCTTAAAAACCTATTACAGAAAATACGGGCACTTTCTTTGGGGAGAATATGGATTCAGGGATGCTTTCAGCCTGGAAGACAACTGGTGTTCGGATATTTATATGGGATTAAACCAGGCCCCTATGGTGGTGATGATAGAAAATTACCGTACAGGATTTATCTGGAAGACTTTTATGAAAAGCCCGGAAATTAGAAAAGCCTTGCATCTTATTCAGGAATCAGACAATATAATGCAATGAAAAAACTATTCACCTGGATTTGTTTAAGTCTCGTTCTTGCAAATTGCGAAACCATGCCGAAGGCTTCGGTTAATGATGCCATTCCTGCAGATTATGATGCTCTTTTTACAGAAGTTCAGAGAAGAACCTTTCAGTATTTCTGGGAAGGGGCAGAACCTGTTAGCGGAATGGCGAGAGAAAGATTTCATGTAGACGGGATTTATCCGCAACATGATAAGCATGTTGTAACCAGCGGAGGAAGTGGATTTGGGGTAATGGCCATACTGGTAGGAATTGAAAGAGGGTTTATCACCAGAGAAGCAGCGGTGGAACGATTTGAAAAAATTTTGAATTTTCTTGAAAATGCCGACAGTTTCCATGGAGCATTTCCTCACTGGTGGGATGGTGAAACAGGAAAAGTAAAACCCTTCAGTAAATATGATGATGGTGGCGACCTTGTGGAAACTGCATTTTTAATGCAAGGACTGATTTGCGTAAGGGAATATTTTAAAAATGGGAACGAAAGGGAAAAATCCATTAGCAATCGAATAGATTCTTTATGGAGAAAAGTGGAATGGAACTTTTATACCAAAGGAGAAAATGTTTTGTACTGGCATTGGAGCCCGCAGTATGAATGGAAGATGAATTTCCCCGTTACCGGTTATAATGAATGTCTGATTCTTTATGTGATGGCAGCTTCTTCCCCCACTTACCCTGTAGATACTGTAGTATATCACGAAGGTTGGGCAAAATCTGGGGAAATAGTAAAACCTTCCACTCAATACGGATATACGATAGAATTAAGTCATAACGGTGCAGAGCAATACGGAGGGCCTTTGTTCTGGGCACATTATTCCTATCTCGGTCTCGATCCAAGAGGATTAAGAGACAGATATGCTGATTATTGGGAACATAATAAAAATCATACGCTCATTAACAGGGCATGGTGCATTGAAAATCCTAAGCAATATAAAGGATACGGAGAAGGAAGCTGGGGGCTTACAGCCAGTTATTCTATCAAAGGATATTCTGCTCACAGGCCGGGAGAAGATGGCGACCTGGGTGTTATTTCCCCCACTGCTGCTTTAAGTTCCATGCCATATACACCGGAACATTCCCTGCAGGCGATGAAGTACTGGTATGATAAGTTTGGAGATAAACTCTTCGGTCCATATGGCTTTTATGATGCTTTCAGCGAAACACACGACTGGTTTCCGCAACGTTACCTGGCAATAGACCAGGGACCCATTGTGGTGATGATGGAGAATTATCGTAGCGGCCTGTTATGGAACTTGTTTATGCAGGCACCCGAAATACAATCCGGCCTCAGGAAACTAGGTTTTCAAAGTCCTCAAATAAAATAACTATGACCAACAACCGAATTTTGCTGCTCCTTTTTGTTGTAGGATTATATTCCTGCACATCTTCCGGTCTTACTATTGCAGTGCTACCGGATACGCAAACCTATGCACAGAAGTTTCCTCATATAGTAGATCATCAACTGAAATGGCTGGATAGCAACAGCAGGAAATTTGATTACGTACTTCAGTTAGGCGACCTTACACAGAATAATGTTGACAGTGAATGGGTGGTAATCAGAAATGCTTTTAATCATATTGAAAATAGTATTCCTTATTCAATAGTTGCCGGGAATCACGATTTGGGTAATAACGGAAGGGCTGATGTAAGGAATTCTGATTTGTTCAATAAATACTTTCCTTCATCAGGTTTTTCGGGAACATACGGATTGTTCGAAGACGGTAAGTCCGATAATTTCTGGAAAGAATTCAAAAAAGGGAACAATACCTGGATCATCATGGGACTGGAATTCGGCCCGAGAAATGAGGTACTGGATTGGGCAGATATGGTGGCCAAGGAACATTCCGATAAAACCATCATTTTGTTTACCCACGGATATATGTATTCTGACAGCACCCGGCTGGGAGAAGGAGATAGCTGGAGACCTCAGGCTTACGGAATAGGAAAAGACACCGGTACAAAAGCCGTAAACGACGGTGAGCAGATTTGGGAAAAGCTGGTGAAACCTAATGCCAATATCAGGATTGTATTAAGCGGCCACGTGTTGCATTCGGGAGTGGGTACACGTGTGGATGAAAATGATGCGGGTCTTCCGGTTTATCAGCTGCTGCAGAATTATCAGGAAGGTGTCAGAGGCTCTGAAAATGGCGGCAACGGGTATATGCGGATAATGAAAATCAATACCAAGAAGCAAACGATAAACATTTCAACTTATTCACCTTATCTCCGAAAAATTCACGATGGATCCGGGCAAAATTTTGAATTCAGGAATATTAAATTCGGAAGGTAATTTAAACAATAAAAAATGATTAAAAATTGCAGTTTAATATTGGCATTGATATTCATGCAGTTTTATGCAATATCTCAAAGGCCGTTTGAAAAAGACATTGAAGATTTCAAAAGCCGGGATAAAGAAAACCCGCCGGAAAAAGGTCAGATACTTTTTATAGGAAGTTCGTCCTTTACGCTTTGGAAAGATGTGCAGGACTATTTCCCGGGAAAGAAAATTCTCAACAGGGGCTTTGGAGGGTCTTCCCTTACCCATCTGATAGAATATGCCAATGATATCATCTTCCCCTATGAGCCTTCTCAAATTGTAATCTATTCCGGCGAAAATGATATTGCAGGAGGTGCAAGTGCTCAGGTAACTTATGAAAGATTTAAAACCGTTTACCGGATCATCAGGGAAAAACTGCCTGAAGTGCCTATGCTGTACGTCTCCATGAAACCAAGTCCCAGCAGGATGAAGTATTATAACGAAATGACTGAAGCCAATAAGATGATTAGCGATTTTATTAAGAAAGAAAAAAACATAAAATATGTAGATGTGCATTCAAAAATGATGAAGAAGAATTATCCCATTTCTGAAATCTTTACTGCAGACAGTCTGCATATGAATGCAAAAGGCTATCAAATATGGAAGAAAAAAATTCAACCCCATTTAATAAAACAATAAAATCATTCACCATGAGGAGCAGATTGTTTTTAAGTATTCTGATCATTTCGGGTTTAATAATTTCGTGTTCATCCCCTTCGAAAAGTAGTAATCAACAGACAGGAGCAGGAAGAGATGCTGAAATGGACAGCTTTATTGCTGAGCTGATGAGTAAGATGACGCTGGAAGAAAAAATTGGCCAGCTTAATCTTCCATCAATAGGCTTTGATGTTACCGGTCCGATTGTCAGTAAAGGTGTGGAAGAAAAAATAAAAAAAGGTCTGGTGGGAGGAGTTTTTAATACATTTACTCCAAATGCTGTCAGAAAGCTTCAGGAAATGGCCGTTAACGAAACCCGGTTAAAAATTCCTCTGCTTTTCGGGTATGATGTAATTCACGGACATCGTACAATATTTCCCACCAATATCGGACTTTCTGCAAGCTGGGACACCAGTCTCATTTATCGCATAACCCGTGCGGCAGCAGAAGAAGCAACAGCCGATGGTTTGAACTGGGTTTTCTCTCCCATGGTAGATATTGCACGCGACCCCAGATGGGGGAGAGTGAGTGAAGGCTCCGGTGAAGATCCCTTCCTGGGATCGCAAATTGCCAAAGTAATGGTGAAAGCTTACCAGCTTGATGACCTGTCTGCTCCTAATACAGTGATGGCTACCGTAAAACATTTTGCTTTATACGGTGCCGGAGAAGCCGGAAGAGATTACAATACCGTGGATATGAGCCTGCATAGAATGTACAACGATTATTTCCCACCCTATAAAGCTGCAGTAGAAGCCGGTGCGGGTAGCGTAATGACTTCTTTTAATGATGTAAACGGAATCCCTGCCTCGGGAAATAAATGGCTGATGGATGATGTGCTGAGAAAACAATGGGGTTTTGACGGACTAATCGTAACTGATTATACTGCTGTGATGGAGATGATCGCTCATGGGATGGGCGATGAACAAAAAGTAACGGAGCTAAGTCTGAATGCCACCGTGGATATGGATATGGTAAGTGAATTGTTTATCAAACACGGAGTGGAACTGGTTAAATCGCGAAGGGTTTCAGAATCGGTAATTGATGCTGCATGCCGGAGAATTCTGGAAGCTAAATACAAACTGGGATTGTTTAAAGACCCTTATTTGTATGTAAATGAGGAAAGGAATAAGGCAGAAATCATGAGCGAAGATAAGCTGGCGCTGAGCAAAGAAGCCGCAATAAAATCAATGGTATTGCTTAAAAATAAAAACAGCATTCTGCCTTTAAATTCTTCAGCGAAAATTGCATTTATCGGCCCGTTGGTGAAAAATCAAAGAGACCTTATAGGAAGCTGGAGCGGTGCGGGAGACTGGAAGCAGGCAGTGAGTCTTTGGTCGGCACTGGAAACTGAATACGGGGCAGGAAAATTTTTATATGCAAAAGGAGCCAACCTGACTGATGATCCTGAGTTGATTAAAAAGCTTAACCCTCATGGCGCCATGATAGAACCTGATCCAAAATCTCCGAAAGCTCTGTTAGAGGAAGCTGTTGCCGTGGCGCGACAATCTGATGTGGTGGTAGCCGTTTTGGGAGAACCATTCGGAATGACAGGAGAAGCTGCCAGCCGTTCGGAAATCGGGTTGTTAAGCAACCAGCAGGAGCTGCTGAAAGCACTTAAGGCAACAGGTAAACCCATTGTCCTTGTTGTAATGAGTGGCCGGCCTTTGACATTGCAATGGGAAGACAATAATTTGGATGCTATCCTCGAAGCCTGGCATCCCGGTACAAAAGCAGGTGAGGCTATTGCCGATATTCTTTTCGGAAAAGCCAATCCTTCCGGAAAACTTACGATGACCTTCCCCAGGAATGTGGGCCAAATCCCTGTCTATTATAATTCACGGAACACAGGAAGGCCTTTTGATGCCGAGCAGAAGTATACTTCCAAATACCTCGATGTGCCTAATACTCCCTTATATCCTTTCGGGTACGGATTAAGCTATACCAGTTTCGAATATTCCTCACCGGTAGTAAATAAAAACCTGTTCTCCATAGGAGATTCTCTGGAAGTAAAGGTAACTGTAAAGAATACGGGAAATTATGATGGAGAGGAGGTAGTTCAATTATACGTACAGGACCTGGTTGCTTCCAATACAAGGCCGGTTAGAGAATTAAAAGGGTTCTACAAAGTCTTCCTTAAAAAAGGAGAAGCTAAAGATGTAGTTTTCAGGCTGGGAGAATCGGCCTTCGGATTTTATAATAACGAACTGGCATGGGTAACCGAACCGGGAGATTTTAAAATATATGTTGGTGGCAGCAGTTTGGCAGATAAATCAATACTTGTAACCTTACAGTAATACTTATGCAACTGAATTTTAAAATAATTTTTCTTTTGGTTTTCTTTCCCTGCGTGATAATGGCACAAGGAAAGAAAAAACCCATGAACATCATTTTTATCCTTTCCGATGACCATCGCTATGATGCCATGGGGTTTATGAACCGCTTTCAGGGACTGGAAACTCCTGCCATGGATTTTATGGCAAAAGAAGGCGCGCATATTAAAAATGCATTTGTTTCTACAGCCTTATGTTCTCCCAGCAGGGCATCTATATTAACCGGCCAATATGCGCATACTCACAGAATTGTGGATAATAATGCCCCCATTGCCAAAAACCTGGTTTACTTTCCGGCTTATTTGCAAAAAGCAGGTTATAAAACCGGTTTCTTCGGAAAATGGCATATGGGCAATACCGACGACCAGCCTCAACCGGGATTTGATTACTGGCTTAGTTTCCGCGGACAAGGGGTTTATTATTCTCCCGAGTTCAACATCAACGGAAAAAGGATTAAGCAACCCGACAGCAGTTATACTACCGACCTGCTGACCGACTATGCCCTCGAATGGCTGAACAGCCTTAATAAAGACAAACCATTTTTTCTTTATCTCTCACACAAAGGCGTGCACGCAGAATTTTATCCCGCCAAAAGGCATGAAGGAAAATATAAGAACTTGAAGATTACCGCCCCTCCTTCTATGTATCTTACGGCTACCGACAGTAGTAAACAATTTGGAGAAATGACTGCACCTTCCACTCCTGTAAACTTCAGAGATATTCCGGAATGGGTAAGAAAACAAAGGTATTCCTGGCACGGGGTAGATTTTATGTACCATGGCGCCATTCCATTTGATGAATTTTACAGGAGTTATCTCGAAACACTTCTGGCAGTGGATGAAAGTATTATGCGAGTGATAAACTGGGTAAAGGATAACGGATTGGAGGACAACACCCTTGTGGTGTATATGGGAGATAACGGATTTTCTTTCGGAGAGCATGGGTTGATAGACAAACGTCATGCTTATGAAGAGTCTATGCGGGTTCCACTGTTGTTTTGGTCCCCTTCCCGGATAAAACCCGGAACCGTGGTGGAAGAGCTGATTCAGAATGTTGACATTGCACCGACCTTTCTCGAACTTGCAGGAATTGGAAAACCGGAGCAAATGCAGGGAATGTCTTTCCTGCCATTATTGGAAGGAAAGCAGATTCCATGGAGGGATATGATTTATTACGAATACTACTGGGAATCGGCCTTTCCCTCTACACCCACTATATTTGCAGCAAGAAGTAAAAGATTTAAATACATTTACAATCACGGGGTTTGGGATATCAATGAGCTGTATGACCTGGAAAATGACCCCTGGGAAATGAACAACCTCATCAGGAGCAGGGAATTTGATAATGAAGGAAAGAAACTGCGTGATGCCCTGTTTAACTGGTTGGAACAAACCGGAGGGTTGTCTATTCCATTGAATAAGGCAACAGGAACAAGGTTTGACAATAAATTTAACCGCACATATTAACCGAAAAATTCATGCGTATGCGTAAACTGATATATCTGATCATATTGCTGAGCTTTAGTATTACTGTATGGGCACAGGATGAAGAAGGATTTTTGAAAAGAGAATTTATTCACAAAGGCGATACTTTAAGATACAGAATTCTGTATCCGAAAGTTTACGATGTATCTAAATCATATCCCATGGTACTCTTTCTTCACGGAGCAGGAGAAAGAGGCCGCGATAATGAAAAACAACTGATACACGGAAGCAAACTTTTCCTCGATGAAAAGTTCAGAAGAGAGTATCCGGCCATTGTAATTTTTCCTCAATGTCCTGAAGAAGATTTTTGGGCCAGTGTAAAATTCACTACCACTGCTGAAGGAAAAAGGGAATTCACTTTTGCCGACCGTGGAGAACCTACCAAATCCATGGGATTATTGATAGAGTTTATCAAACACGTACAGAAAACCGAACCTGTTAATCCGCAAAGATTATACGTAGGAGGATTATCCATGGGAGGAATGGGAACTTTCGAATTGTTGTGGAGAATGCCTAAAACTTTTGTGGCTGCTTTCCCAATTTGCGGTGGCGGAAATCCGGATATGGCAAAAAAATATGCAAAGCATGTAAACCTGTGGATATTTCATGGGGCTGATGATGCAGTGGTGCCTGTTTCATTGTCGGAACAAATGGCAGAAGCCATTAAAAAATACGGAGGCAATCCTAAACTTACCATTTATCCGGGAGTAAATCATAACAGTTGGGACAATACTTTTGCCGAACCTGAACTAATGGAGTGGTTGTTTAATCAAATGAAATAGCATTGGCAGCATATAAAAACATCATTTTCGACTTAGGCGGAGTTATACTGAATATTGATTTCAACAAAACAATTGAAGCATTTAAAGCCTTGGGATTGAATGAAATTGACCGCTTGTTTGGGTTGGGCCATGCAGCCTCCTATTTTAAAGAATATGAGGTAGGTAAAATCTCCGATGATGAGTTTATAGAAAAAATCAGGGAGAGCCTTTCAGAAACCACGGAAAAGGAAAAAATAATCGCAGCCTGGAATGCCATGTTGCTCGAATTTCCTCCTGAAAGGGTGGAAAAACTGAAAGCATTGAAAAAGAAATACCGCACCTTTCTTTTCAGCAATACCAATTCCATTCACCTCAGGGCGTTTTCAGAAATCTTTCAATCGACTTATCCGGGAGAAAAATTCGAAGATCTTTTTGAAAAAGTTTATTATTCCCATTTGCTCGAAGCACGCAAACCCGATTTGAAAGCATTCAGGAAAATACTGAATGAGAATTCCCTCGCTCCGGAGGAAACATTATTCGTGGATGATGCTGAAGTGAACCTGGAGGGAGCCCGGGCAGCGGGCATGCAAACCCTTCTGATTGCCGGAGAAAAGACTATTTTGGAACTGGAATAAACCGGATGCCCGGCATCAATAGCCTATTTGATTTCTTCAAAATCAATGTACTCGCCCACATTGGAAGATCCTGAGGGCTCTTTGTGGGGGTGTTCAGGCTGCTGAAAGCGCTGTTGCTCTTGCTGCATCCTGTTTTGAAATTCCCTAACCTGGCGGCGCATTTTAATAGTAAGCTGAACGACAGGGATGATTAGTTTAAAAACCAATTGATAGAATATTACCGCCGCTAAGGCAATTAATAAGATTCTTCCCATTGCGTAAAGGTATTATCATTAGAAGAAATTCCGGGCTGAAAAATGTTAATTCTGTTAACGAATCAGCAACGGGCTTCCGGACTACAGATTATTTTTTGGAAATATGCCTTAAATAAGCGTAACTTTGCATTGGAATCAAAGACTGACAGAAGGGAACGGAAGCCGTTCCCTTCTTTGTTTAACATATGAATAGGGAACAGCAAATTGAATTTATTACAGGACTTGCAAACGAGGTTTTGCAGGAACATCCTTCCTGCTTTCTGGTAGAAGTTAAAATCAAACCCACCAACAATCTGCAGGTATTTGTGGATGCCGATGAGGGTATTTCCATTTCAACCTGTACCCTGATTAACAAAGCATTATACAAGAAGCTGGAAGAAAGCGCGATATATCCCGAAGGGGATTTTTCCCTGGAAGTGTCTTCTCCCGGATTGGGTGAGCCACTTAAGCTGGTACGCCAGTATATAAAGAATGTGGGCAGACAGGTAGAAGTACAGCTCAAATCAGGAGAAAAGCTGGAAGGAAAACTGCTGAACGCAGGCGAGGAGCATATTGAACTGGAACAGGTGAAGGGTAAAGGGAAAAAACAGGAAATTCTGCATCACAATATTTTGTTTAACGATATCAAATCAACTAAAATTCAAATTATATTTTAAAAGATTCCGGCAGCCGGATTTTTAAAATTGAACCATTATGGCAAGTATAAACTTAATTGATGCCTTTCAGGACTTTAAGGAAGCTGAAAATATCGACCGCCCGACCATGATGAAAGTGGTGGAGGATGTGTTTAAGACATTGCTCAGGAAGAAATACGGAAGCGATGAAAATTTCGACGTTATCGTAAACGCCGAAAAAGGGGACCTTGAAATCATCAGGAGGAGAATGATTGTTGAAGACGGACAGGTTACCGATCCCCTCGCAGAAATTGCCTATTCCGATGCCATAAAAATCGAACCGGATTTTGAAGTAGGTGAAGAACTTTATGAGGAAGTTAATATTATGGATTTCGGAAGAAGGGCTATCCTTGCAGCAAAGCAAACCCTGGCTTCCCGTATCAGCGACCTGAAAAAGAACGTACTTGCCAAAAAATACAGCAGCAGGATTGGTGAAATCATCAGTGCTGAGGTTTATCAGGTATGGAAAAAAGAAGTATTGCTCATAGACGAAGAAGGTAATGAACTCATCCTTCCCAAATCAGAGCAAATCCCTCAGGATTTCTTCAAAAAAGGAGAAACCATCCGTGCCGTGGTGAAGAAAGTGGAAATGAAAAACAACACTCCTGTTATCATCTTATCACGTACTTCACCCGAATTCCTTGCCAAACTGCTGGAAATTGAAGTGCCCGAAATCTTCGACGGCCTGATTGTTATAAAGAAAATCGTAAGGGAACCGGGAGAAAGAGCAAAAGTGGCAGTGGAATCTTATGACGACAGGATAGATCCCGTAGGAGCCTGCGTAGGTATGAAAGGTAGCAGGATTCATGGCATTGTGCGTGAGCTGAAAAATGAAAATATCGACGTAATCAATTATACCAATAATATTCAGTTGCTGATTCAAAGAGCGCTGACTCCTGCCAAAATTACCAGCATGGAGTTGGATAATGAGAAAAAGCACGCCAATGTATACCTCAAACCCGACCAGGTTTCCCTGGCAATTGGTAAAAAAGGGGTAAACATCAAATTGGCGCAGGAATTGACAGGATACACCATTGATGTATTCCGTGATAACGAAGGAGAAATCGAAGAATTTGACATCGACCTCGATGAATTCAGCGATGAAATTGATGAATGGGTAATTAACGAGTTTAAGCGTATCGGATGCGATACTGCCAGAAGCGTACTTGCCCTTTCAGCAGATGAACTAGAAAGAAGAACAGATCTGGAAAGAGAAACTATAGAAGAAGTAAGAAGGATTTTACAGGAAGAATTCGATCAGGAATAACACTGATTGGGTTTGTATTGAAAAAATGGTTATCATCCTATCGGATTAACCCAAAAAAATTGTCTAAAATTTCGAATGGCAGAGAACACAACACCAAGGTTAATGGCTGCGGCCAAGGAGTTTAATATCGGTAAAGACACACTGATAGACTTCTTGATCAGCAAAGGTTTTAACAAAGACGATCTGAAACCCACCTCGAGGCTTACAGAAGAGATGTATTTTGCCCTGCAGGCAGAATTCCAGAGTGACAAGGTAGCTAAGCTGAAAAGTGATCAGATCGACCTTCCGAAAGGAACTGCTATTGTTGAAACCAGAAAGAAAAAAGAAGAGGAAGAGGTTGCTTTTGCTAAGCCTGCTAAAAAAGCTGAGCCGCAAAAGGAACCTGAAACTGTTGTGCCCGCACCGGAGCCTCAGCCTGAACCTGTTGAGGAAAAACAGGCCGCTCCAAAAGAAGAAAAAGAACCTAAAAAAGAAGAGCAGGAAATTGTTTCTACTCCGCTCCCCGAAATTGAAGGGCCGAAAATTTTAGATAAAATTGACCTTTCCAAAATAGATTCTTCCACCAGGCCAAAGAAAACGGCCAAAAAACCTGCTAAACCCGTTGAAGAACCTCCTGTAAAAGAGGAACCTCCTGTGGAAGAACCACCTGCAGAAACCGTACAACCACCCGTAAAAGAACCGGAAGCACCGGCAGAAGATAAAGAGGAAAAACCTGCTCCTGCAGCAGAAACCCCTAAAGAAGCGGAAGCTGATGCCGAACAGGAAGAAACACCTGTTATCACTAACCTGCGTCCGCAAAAAATTACCGGTCCTAAAATTCTGGGTAAAATTGACCTTCCCGTTGCAGGGGATCAGAAACCCAAACAGGAAGAAAAGAGGAAACGGAAGAGAATTCCTATCGAAAGGAAAAATGTGGGAAGGGAAAGGAAAGAAATTACCAAAGCCGGGGAAGGAGACAACAGGGGGCGTCAGCCTCAGCGTAGAGGCGATAAACGCCAGCCTTTCATTTCCCGCGAACAAAAGGAAATTGACAAGAAAGAAATTCAGGAAAAAATTAAAGAAACCCAGGCTAAACTTGCCGGGGGCGGTAATAAAAAATCCAGGGCAAAACACAGAAGGCAGAAAAGAGAAGAAATGGAAAATGCAGCTGCCGGTGAAATGACCGACAATACACTGCAGGTGACCGAATTTATTTCGGTAAGTGAGCTTGCCTCTCTGATGGACGTAAGTTATGCAGACGTTATCAGTAAATGTATGAGCCTTGGCCTTATGGTATCTATCAACCAAAGGTTGGATGCTGAGGTTATTGAACTGGTGGCAGCTGAGTTTGGATACGATGTGGAATTCATCGATATGCAAACCCATCTTGAAATGGAAGATGAGGAAGAAGAAATCAACGAAGAAACTGCTGTTCCAAGACCTCCGATTGTAACCATCATGGGTCACGTAGACCATGGTAAAACCTCTTTGCTCGACTATATCAGAAATACCAACGTGGTAGGTGGAGAGGCTGGCGGTATTACGCAGCACATCGGTGCCTATGTGGTTACCCTGAAAAACGGCAAAAACATCACCTTCCTCGATACTCCGGGTCACGAAGCATTTACTGCGATGAGGGCAAGGGGTGCTAAGGTTACCGACGTTGCAGTAATTGTAATTGCCGCCGACGATGCGGTGATGCCTCAAACCAAAGAGGCTATCTCACACGCTCAGGCTGCCGGTGTACCAATGATTTTTGCCATCAACAAAATCGATAAAGAAGGAGCTAATCCTCAGAAAATATACGAGCAACTGGCTAACATGAACATTCTCGTTGAAGAATGGGGTGGTAAATTCCAAAGCCAGGAGATATCTGCCAAACAAGGGCTGCATGTAGATGACCTGCTGGAGAAAATCCTCCTTGAAGCAGAGCTGCTCAACCTGAGATGTAATCCCGAAAAACCTGCTACCGGTACCATTGTGGAAGCCTCACTCGACAAAGGAAGAGGGTACGTGGCTACCGTACTGGTGCAAAACGGTAAGCTCAAATCAGGAGATATTGTAGTATCAGGACAATACTACGGTAAGGTGAAAGCGATGTTCAACGAAAGGAACAAGCGCATCAACGAAGCCCCTCCCGCTACTCCGGCACTCATTCTTGGCCTTAACGGTGCTCCTCAGGCCGGAGAGAAATTTAAGGTTATACCTGATGAGAGCGAAGCAAAAGCAATTGCCAACCGCAGGGCTCAAATCCTACGCGAACAGGGCATTCGTACCAAAAAACACATAACCCTGGATGAAATCGGAAGAAGGCTGGCTCTGGGTAACTTTAAGGAACTTAACCTCATTATCAAAGGTGACGTGGATGGTTCGGTGGAAGCACTCAGCGACTCCCTGCAGAAGCTTTCAACCGATGAAATTGCCGTTAACGTTATCCTGAAAGGTGTGGGTGCCATTACCGAAGGGGATGTGAACCTGGCCGCAGCATCAGATGCCATTATCGTGGGCTTCAACGTAAGGCCAACTGCAGGTGCATCCAAACTGGCAGAAACCGAAGGCGTTCAAATCAATACCTACTCCATCATTTACACCGCTATTGAAGAAATCAAGAGCGCGATGGAAGGTCTGCTAGAACCTAAGATCCGTGAGAAAGTGGTGGCCAATGTGGAAGTACGGAATACCTTCAAGTTTGATAAGGTAATGGTTGCCGGATGTTACGTACTGGAAGGAAAAATCAACAGAAATTCCAAAATACGCGTTATCAGAGACGGTATCGTAATCTTCCCTAGAGAAGAAGGCGGCTCAGCAGAACTTGCCTCACTGAAACGCTTCAAAGACGACGTGAAAGAAGTGCCTTCAGGAATGGAATGCGGTCTGGTGGTAAAAAACTTCAATGACATTAAAGTAGGAGATATTATAGAAGCATTTGAGGAAGAAGAAGTGAAGAGAACTCTGTAAAGCAATTCCTGAATCTTTTGTTAATCCTTAAGATTCAGGAATACGCTGCTTCCTGAATACCATTAAATTTGAATTCTCAGCATCATCCATATATGAAAAGAATCATTTTCGCCTTTAGCCTTGTAATCGCTATCCTGCCATCTCTGATGGCGCAAAAAAAGGTAGTGGCAGATAAAATAGTAGGTGTTGTTGGAGATAAAATTATTCTTCAATCAGATATTGAAAATGCCATCCTGGATTATAAAAGAGAAGGCGTGGATCTTCCTCCGGATGCGTCATGCTATCTGATGGAGCAACAACTGTCTATGAAAGCCCTGGTGCTGCAGGCAGAAAGAGATTCAATCGTAGTGGAAGAAGATGAGCTGGAAGCCCTTTTGGACAACCAGATTAGAGGGTTTATCAGGCAATACGGTTCCAAGGAAATCCTGGAAGAAATTGCCGGAAGGACTATTTATCAAATTAAAGAAGATTTCCGTCAGCCTTTCCGCGACAGAAAGCTGGCTGAAAAAATGAGGGATAAAATTGTAGCCAACGTAAAAGTTACCCCTCAGGAAGTGAAAGCATATTTCGATAAAATACCAGTCGACAGCCTTCTGTTCTACGAATCGGAAATGGAAATCGGCGAAATTGTGCTTTATCCAAAACCCAGCAGGGATTTTGAACTCCTAGCCCAACAGGAGCTTGCCGAACTGAAAGAACAAATAGAAAGCGGCAGCCGTTCTTTTGAAGCCATGGCAAGCCTTTACAGTGAAGATCCGGGAAGTAAAAATACCGGAGGGCAGTATGCCATCAACAGAAATGACGGTGTTTTTGATCCCGAATTTGTAAGACAGGCTTTCCGCCTCAGAGAAGGACAAATTTCTCCCGTATTCAAAACCCGCTTTGGTTACCATATTATCAAAATGGAAAGCCGTGCAGGAGATGATGCGGTGATCAGGCATATCCTCAGAATTCCTAAAGTAACTCAAACAGAAATAGATGCTGCCGTTAAAAAACTGGATTCCATCAGAGCCAACCTTATCTCAGGAACCCTCAGTTTTGGAGAAGCAGTGAATAAATTCAGCGAAGACGAAAACTCCAAATTCACTGCAGGTAGAATTCAGGGACCTAACGGAAATTATGTTACCATCGACCAGCTTGACAAAGACCTCGTATTGATGCTCGACAAACTTGAAGTGAATGGTTACAGCCAGCCGCAGGTTTATACCGATATGCAGGGAAAACAGGCTGTAAGATTAGTGCACCTTATATCCCGTACCGAGCCTCACCGCGAAAATCTGAAAGACGACTATAACAAGATAGCTCAAAGGGCATTGGAAGAAAAGAAAGCCAGGGTGATGCAGGAATGGTTTTATGAAAAAATCCCAAGCTTTTATGTGATGGTAGACGAAAGTTTCACCGGTTGCACTCCTATGCAAAACTGGCTGAAATATGCTGCTATCAGTAAAAACTAATGCTGCTTTCCATAGGAATTCTCCTTACGGAATATCATAATTCCGAAAGGATGTAGTAAATTATGGAAAATCATCCGGTATTCGGTTTAAACTCTGACCATTACTAATGTCGCTGAAATTATCGCATACACCCATGAATGAGGAGCTGTCTTTGTATTCAGCGAAACATGATCTTCTTATTCTCACCGATGAATTATGGAACTGCTTAAAGATTCATCATCGCGATACCTGTCACCCGCTGGCCCTTCTGGAAATTGGCCAACCATTTATCTATCTGAGTCCTTCTGAAAAAAACCATATCGAATCCCTGCTGTTATGGGAAGCTGTTGGCACAGTACATAAAGAAATTCCGGTTTTCTTAGGCAATAAATCCTTTTCAATTAACCTGCTCATCAGCTTGTCTGATGCTGTTTTCGGAGGTTACCTTATTAGGGCAGACTATATTTCAGATGAAGAAATACTAAAAGGTGACGAAGAATTCATCAACTCCCATTTTTTCGGGCTTTTCCATTCTCTTGAAGCCATCGAAAAGAAATATTTTGCCCTGCTCGATGCAATGGATGAAGGCATCGTGATGATAAACAGAAACGGTGAATTTTTTGCAAGAAACCATAATGCCTACAGGATATTCGGAGCGGATGTTACAAAAATTAAAAACAGGGATTCTGTCATCAGTTTTCAAACGGAAGATGGTAAACCTCTGAAATTTGAAAACCTTCCCCTCTTGCATACGCTGCGTACCGGGGAAAGTCTGCATAATGTTAAGGTAAAATATCTCAATGCAGGCAAAGATCCCATATGGCTTTCTATCAACTCTCACCCCATATATTATTCGGGTAATATCAAAAACGGGCCCGATGCCGCAGTAGCCACCTATTCAGATATTACTTCCGAAGTTGAAAAAGATGAAGCTATTCAGGAACAAAACAGAAAAATTATCAGCTTTTCTTCCAGAATAGCCAATATCCTGAACAGTATCAGTCATGGATTAATCGCCCTGGATAAGGATTTGAAAATCGTTTTGTGGAATAAGACTGTGGAAAATGCTACCGGTATTTCATACGAACAAGCATTGGGAAAAAATATTCAGGAACTGCTTCCGCAATATATCGACAGGAAAGAATTCCGCAGGTTGAAAAAAGCATTAAGGGAAAAGCGTACCACGGTAACGGAGATGTATAGCCCACAATTGAAAATTTGGATTGAAACCTCCAGTCATCCCACTGAAGAAGGAATGCTGATGTATGTCAGAAACATCACCGATTCCAAAATCAGGCAGAAAATCATGAAACTGGAAAATAACCTGCTTCCTTATGCGCAATCGGAGAATTCAGATATTTCCGATATTCTGGAGTATTTTATCAAAAACATTTCTGAAGTTGCCGGAGAAGAAATGATCGGAGTGGCTGTGCTGATTAATAACTTTAAAATGGAAATACCGGTGGCCATAAAAGGCAAATCCGGCCAGAAAATAAAATTGCTTCTCACCGAAAAATCGCAGAACGAACTTTACGATTTCCTGGCAAAAAATTTCTCCCAAAATCTGGTATTGAAGAATATTGAAGAGTGCGGAGAAATTGTTTCCGCTTTGAGGGAGAAATCCAATATTGATTCGGTGGTGGTATTGAATATTCCGATTCCCGGTAACCAGTGGAAAGTATCGCTATTCCTTTTATACAATTCAAAAGATTCCCTGTTTTCCAACAGGTTATCCATAATTCAAAAGCCCGGAGAAATTCTGGGTACCGTACTATCAGGGAAACTTTCTTACCGCAACCTGATTCAGGCTAACGAGCTGTATTATTTGTCTTCCCTGGCTACGAAAGACTGGTTGTACGACTGGAATCTTGAAAACAACAGACTATTCTGGAACCAGGCATTTTTCGACAGCCTGGGTTACAAACGCTCTCCTGAAACCGAGAATGTGGACTTCTGGCTTTCTATTATACATGAGGAAGACAGGCAGCGGGTGAAAAAGCGCACGTATGAACTTCTGAACAGTTTTGCCCGTTCACAGGTAATCATCGGAGAATATCGTATGCGTACCATAAATGGGGAGTACCGGCTGGTATACGACAGAGGTTATCTGATGTTTAACGAGAAAGGAGTCGCCACTCGAATGGTTGGTGCCGTTCAGGATATTACCGAACAAAGAAAACTTCATGAAAAGTTAATAGAAGAAAAAGTAAAACATCAGCAATTAATGGCCAGGGCGGTGCTGGATGCACAAGAACATGAGCGGATGGAAATAGGAAAAGAATTGCATGATAACGTGAACCAGATTCTCTCAACCGTAAGGTTGTATCTGGATCTGGAAAAAACCGGAAAAAAACTGCCGTTCGACCTGATTGAAAGAAGTTCAGAACTCATCAATTCTGCCATTGCGGAAATCAGAAACCTTTCCCGCACACTCATCCAGCCCAGCATTAACGATATTGGCCTGGAACAGGCGGTAAAAGAATTGCTGAATGTCATTGAATTGTCAGGAAAATTAAAAGTGCAACTCGTTTTTGACAAAAACATAGAATCCTTTCTCAATCGCCAGCAAAAATTAAATATCTTCCGGATAATTCAGGAACAGCTTAACAATGTGATGAAGCATGCTCATGCAAAAAAATTGTTCATTTCTGTTAAAAAAGAAAAAAATTCTGTTTCTTTAACGGTATCTGACGACGGAATTGGTTGTGATCTTAACAATATTGGACACGACTCCGGCGTTGGATTATCTAACATATACAGTAGAGCGGAGTTGTTTAACGGATCAGTGAAGATTACTACGGCCCCCGGCAGCGGATTTTCCTTAAATGTATTTATACCAATATCTTACAAATAAACTATGCAGAAGATTAGTGTAATGATCGCAGACGATCATAAGTTGATCAGGGAAACCTGGAGCTATATTCTGAATAATGACGACCGCTTTGAGGTAATTGCAGAATGTGGCGATTCAGAATTAGCAGTGGAGATTGCCAGAGAGAAAAAACCCGATATTATCCTGATGGATATCAATATGATGCCCATTACCGGATTTGAAGCTACAGAAAGAATCAGGAAACTCTCTCCCGCTTCGAAAATCATAGGTGTTTCCATGCACTCTCAACCTGCTTACGCCAAAAAGATGCTTCAGATAGGCGCAAAAGGATATGTTACCAAAAACTCCTCCAGAGAGGAAATGATTAAAGCCATTCTGGAAGTGTTTGGGGGGAATAAATACATTTGCGACGAAATCAAAAACAATATTTCTGAGCTGATTCTGGAAGAAAATAAGGATGTGCCGAACGTAAATGCACTTACAGAAAGAGAAATTCAAATTATTAACCTCATCAAAGAAGGGCTTTCTTCCAAAGAAATTGCTTCCGAGCTGAATATTTCTCTTAAAACCGTGGAAGTGCACAGGCATAATGTGCTGAAAAAGCTGAAACTGAAAAATTCCGCCTCCCTGGTAAACTTTATCAATAACTCAGCTACCTATTAAGGGATGCCATCCTGATTTGTTAAAACCTTAAGGGACGGTTCAGGTTTTTCATTTTCTGAAGGAATTTTTCCTTTCCGATTGCCTAAATTTGTGTTTTCCTTTTTACAGGCATAACACATGAGTGATGACATTAAGCATGAATGCGGTTTGGCATTCATAAGGCTAAGAAAACCCTTCGCGCACTATTATAGGAAGTACGGAACTGTAATGTGGGGACTGAACAAACTGTATCTCCTGATGGAGAAACAGCATAACCGCGGACAGGACGGTGCAGGGGTAGCAGCAGTAAAACTGAATGTTGAACCGGGTTATCCTTTCATGCACAGGATAAGGAGCAATGCGCCCCAACCTCTGGTAGATATTTTCTCTAAAATCAATAGTGAAGTAACCGAACTGGTGAAATACCATCCTCCCCTGATGTCTCAACCCGGGTATCTGAAAGGGCATGTTTCATTTCTGGGCGAGGTCCTTCTGGGCCACCTTCGTTACGGTACCCAGGGTAAAAACCAGGTTTCCTTCTGTCATCCATTCATTAAAAGAAATACCATTCCGGCCCTGAACATGGCGCTGGCCGGAAACTTCAACCTTGTTAATACCGAAGAGCTCTTCGAATTTATCAATATGCATCCGGGCGATTTTCAAAAACAAAGCGACCTGGCTGCAATGATGGAAGTGATTTATCATTTCCTTGTTAAGGATGAGGAAGCGCATCCGCACCATCCCGATATCACCAGAATCCTTCAGCAGTCTGCCGAACGCTTCGACGGAGGATTTACCGTAGGAGGCATGCTGGGTAACGGGGATGCATTTGTATTTCGGGATGCCCACGGTATCAGGCCGGCTTATTATTACGTAAACGATGAGGTGATAGTAGCCGCTTCGGAAAGGGCTGCCATTAGAACCACTTTTAATGTGGGTGAAAATGAAGTACACGAACTCATGCCCGGCAATGGATTAATCGTGGAAGCCGACGGCCAGTATAAAATTGAACAAATCCTTGCCCCAAAAGAAAGAAGGGCATGTAGTTTCGAAAGAATCTATTTCTCCCGCGGCAGCGACGAAAAGATTTATAAAGAAAGAAACCGCCTGGGATACAACTTAAGCAACCAGGTACTGGAAGCCATTAACTACGATTTAAAAAATACCATCTTCTCTTATATTCCCAATACTGCAGAAGTAGCTTTCTACGGCCTTTGGAAAGGGCTCGACGATTATCTGAGAAATATCAAAATTCAGAGGATTCTTTCCTGGGGAAATGATATAACCGAGGATAAGCTAAGGGAAATGATCGACAGGAAGATCAGGATTGAAAAAATTGCCATCAAAGACGTCAAACTCAGGACTTTCATTACCGAGGATTCCAGCAGGAATGAAATGGTACAGCACGTGTACGACATTACCTATGGAACCGTAAATTCCGGTAAAGATACACTGGTGGTAATAGATGACTCCATCGTAAGGGGAACCACCCTTAAAGAAAGCATTATCAAAATGCTGGCAAGGTTAAATCCTGCAAAAATCATTATTGTTTCTTCCGCCCCTCAAATCCGCTATCCCGATTGCTATGGTATAGACATGAGCAAAATGGGAGATTTTGTTGCCTTCAGGGCAGCAGTGGAATTGTTGAAAGAATCGGGGCAGGAACATATTCTGCAGGAAACTTATGAAAAATGTAAAGCGCTGGCAGAAAAGAAAATGTTGCATACCGAAAACCTGGTAAAAGCTATTTATAAACCCTTCAGCACCGATCAGATATCGGAAAAAATAGCACAACTGGTTACCGATAAGGAGGTGAAAATTCCTGTGAAAGTTATTTTCCAAACCATTGAGTCACTTCATGAAGCTTGTCCTACTAATACAGGCGACTGGTATTTTACAGGAAATTACCCCACACCGGGAGGAAACAGGGTGGTAAACAAAGCTTTCATGTACTACATGGAAGGAGTGAATGAAAGAGGTTATTAAAGCAGCGCTGCAGTTCATCGTACAGGCTTGAGCAATGATTGCCTTACAGGGTTTCATGTATATTGTTATCTTTCATGCCGGGTAATTTTTTTATTAAGCGAATTTTTATTAAACTTAATAATGATTTCCCCAATATCCCGGCCGATGAACTGATGGTTTCGCTCAAAAAAATCGGTATTTCATGATTTTTAAGGCAAGGCCCGAAGCATTACTGGATAATTCTTCTGGCACATATTACATCTGTATAGACAAGGAAGGCCGGCTGGTATATTCCAATCGTAGTTTTCTGAGAATTTTCGGTTTGTCTGAAAAAGATTACCAGGGAATTGCTTTTACCGGAATGGTAGAGCCGGATGACCATAACAGCTTTCTCCAGGTATTGGATGAATGCAGACAAAATCCGGGTTCTACTGCATATTGCGATTTGTGCCTGTTAAGAAATGACGGAAGCAATTTTTATATCCGCTGGGAATTTTCTGCATTGGTGAATGAATCGGGAGCAGTTGAAGGCTATCAGTCGCTTGGTCATGATTTTACCGAAAGGAAAAGATCGGAAATCAAAAAGGATATAACCGAAATTCAGTTTAATACGCTGCTTAATAATATAGATGAAGGCTTTATGCTGCTCGACCGGAATTTCAATTTGGTATTGTTTAACAGTTCTGCAGTTAAAAAGCTGAAGCTCTTCTCCGGTAAAGATATCGAAACCGGAACCTCATATATCGGTTATGTATACCCGCAAAATATATCAGGTGTAAAAAAAGCTCTTGAGGATGCTTTAAAGGGTAAGGAAACGGAGAGGATGGTAAGGCATCCGGATGGTATAACAGACATTGTATTTTATTTTCATTACAAGCCAGTTACCTTTGGAGATGAACCGGGTATAATTGTTACCTGCAGGAATATCACTGAAAGAATTAAAGCAGAAGAACAACTAACTGAAAGGGAAAGATATTATCGTACGCTGATTGAAGACAGTGCCGATGGAATCGTTTTGCTGGGGGAAGATTTATCCATAAAATTTGCAAGTAATGCGGCCATAAAAATTATAGAATATTCTCCCCGGCAAGTATTAAACCAAAGGATAATAAAATTTATTTCAAAGGATTTTGAAGAGAAAGCATATTCTGTACTGAATCAGATTAGGGAAGAACCCGGAAAGACAATAAAAGACGAGCTGATTGTTATAACCGGTAGGGGCGAAAAAAGATGGGTTGAATTTACGGCAAAGAATATGCTTGCGGAAAAATCTGTACGGGCCATTGTTATTAACTTCAGCAATATCACTTCCAGGAAAATTGCTGATGCAGCTCTTGCGGAATCTGAAGAAAAATACCGTTATCTGTTTTACAATAACCCCCAGCCCATGTGGATTTACGATCTGGAAACCATGTATTTCCTCGACGTGAACTCCTCTGCCACCCAACATTACGGTTACAGCAGGGAAGAATTTCTTTCCATGAAAACCACTGATATAAGATCGGAAGAAGAGAAAGCAATTTTGCTGAAAAGAATGGAAGAGATTAGGGAATTAAAAGGGTTTGCGGTGCACGAAAGGATATGGAAACATATCAAAAAGAACGGCGAGGAAATTTATGTAGAAGTAAAATCGCACCGTATTGACTTCGCAGGAAGAAACGCCATGCTGGTTTCTTTAAACGATGTGACAAGGCTGGTAAAAATAGAGCAGGAGCTGAAGAAAAGTAACGACCGGTTCTACTATGCCCTTAAAGCCAGTTCAGAAGCTATCTGGGAAAGGGATATTCTTACCAATGAATATCATTTGAATGATGTATATGCTAAGATAAAAAGCTTTACCCGGGAGCGGCTGAGCGATATCATGCAAATTGCAAAATACATTCACCCCGATGACATAAAAAGAGTTGGTAGAAAAGTAAATGCAGCCCTGGCAAATCCTCATAGAAATTCATATAACCTAGAATACCGGTTTTTGCTGGAAGACGGAACCTATGCTTATCATAAAGTAAACGCCTGGATTAGCCGGGATGAAGAAGGGTATCCCGTGAAAATCATGGGCTCACTGGCAGATATAACCGAACAGAAGAATTATGAAACTTTATTGTTTGAAAGCAATGAACGTTTCCGATTGGCAGGGCAAGCTTCTTCCGATGCCATATGGGACGCTGATTTGAAAAAGCAAACTATTTATTGGGGAGAAGGATTTGAAACTTTGTTTGGATATAAACTGAATTCCAATCCTGAAAGTGGCGACAGCTGGATACAAAATATTCATCCTGAAGATAAGGAAAGAGTTCTGCGTAAGCATTATGACGCCTTAAATGACCCGACAGCAAAATATTGGAGCGACGAATACCGGTTTATTAAGGCAGATGGCTCAGTTGCCGCCGTTTCCGACCGGGGTATCATTATCAGGGAAAATGGAAAGGCAGTAAGGGTAATCGGGGCAATGCAGGATGTTACAGAAAGAAGAAGAATTGAAGAACAGGTGCAGTATGAAAAGTATATTCTTAAAATTCTTATAGATCACCTGCCCGATTATATTCAGTTCAGGGATAAAGAAAACAGGTTGATTATTGCCAATAAAGCGTTCCTTGATTTCTTAAATGTGGGTGCCGAGGAAGAAGTTATAGGAACTACCCCATATGATTTCTATCCTCCCGAACTTGCCGAAAAATATGTCAAAGTTTATGAGAAGGTTATTCAAACAGGAATCACTGAAATCAATGTAGAAGAAGAGTTGTTTACACCTAAGGGAGAAAAAAGGTGGATACTTTCTACCAGGATGCCGCTTAGGGATAAAGACAATAATATTTTGGGATTCCTTGCCATTGGAAGAGATATAACCGAAGCGCGGGCATTGGAAAAAGTTCTACAAAAAACAAGAAACAAATATACCATTCTTAGTGAGGCTTCAAGGGATGCCATTTGGGACCTTGACCTAACCACCAATGAACTCTCTTGGAGTAAAGCCATAGAAACGGTATATGGTTACAAGCTGAGTAATCATCTCAATTATAACTGGTGGATATCCAAAATTCATCCGCAAGACAGAAACCGTGTGGTGCAGGTAATGGACAGAGCGGTAGAGAATAAGGATGAAACCTGGCAGGTGGAATACCGGTTTAAAACCAATAATGAAGATTACAGGTATGTGATAGACCGGGGATATGTCATGTACGATGAGCATAACAAGCCTTATCGTTTGATAGGCTCTATGATTGACATTACCGAAAGAAAGATGCTGGAAGAAAAATTTGCCCGCCAGGAAATCAAACGTCAGCGACAAATTACAGAAGCAACAATTCTGGGGCAGGAAAAAGAAAGGACTGAAATTGGACGGGAGCTGCACGATAATATCAATCAGATACTTACTACCACCAAATTGTATCTCGACCTGGCCATTAACGAACCTGAGATCAGAGATGAAATTCTGCCCAAATGTTATAATAATATATCCAATACTATAGAAGAATTACGAATGCTTTCAAAATCGCTGGTACCGCCATCTCTTGGAGATATGGGAATTGTTGAAGCTATTAATGAAATGATAAATGACATAGAAAGAACGGGAAGGCTGAAAATAAAATTTCAGTCGCGTGGGGTAGAATCGCCTGCAATGGACAGTCAGCTTAAGTTAATGGTGTTCAGGATAGTGCAGGAGCAAATCAACAACATATTGAAACATGCTGAGGCAGAAACTGCCACAATAAATTTAAATTTCAACACAAATGCTTTAAATTTAAGTATTATTGATAACGGAAAAGGATTTGACCCTACTCAGAAAGCAAGAGGAATAGGCTTGAATAACATTGCCAGCAGAGCTGAACTTTACAATGGTGTGATGGAAATAAATAGTGCTCCCGGAAAAGGTTGTACATTAACCGTTACAATACCAATAAACTGAACCTATGTCAAAAATAACCATCATGATCGTGGATGACCACACTCTTATCAGAGAGACCTGGTCATTTCTTCTCAACAGGAATGAAAAATTCGAAGTAATAGCCGAATTGGGCGATGGTCAGAAAGCGATTGAGGTAGCAAGGGATAAACGGCCTAATATTGTTTTACTGGATATTAACATGAGCCCTTTAAACGGCTTCGATGTATTAAAAATGATTCGCAAATTGTCGCCTTCCACCAGGGTGATTGCAGTATCTATGCATTCTCAGCCTGCCTATACCAAAAAGATGCTGAGATTGGGTGCGAAAGGATATGTTACGAAGAATTCCCCACGTCAGGAAATGCTGGACGCCATAGAGGAAGTGATGAAGGGTAATATTTATATCTGTCAGGAAGTAAAGAATATTCTTTCAGAGCAGATGCTGAGTGAAGAAGATGAAACTACTGCAGGGTTGAACAAACTGTCCGAAAGGGAAATTGAAATCATCAATCAGATCAGAGATGGGCTTTCATCAAAAGAGATTGCCGACAAGCTGGGTATTTCCATTAAAACTGTGGAAGTGCACAGGCATAATATTCTCAAAAAACTAAAAGTAAAGAATACCGCATCCCTTATCAATTATATTAACTCAAGTGGACTATAACTAACCGGTTTATATATCCGCTAATAAGAAACCCTTATTTTCACAGAAAAAAATTTCACATCAAAGCATATAAATTTATTTTAGAACCCTGATTTTAATGTTTCCTTGCAATGGTGGTGAATTGCAACATTTTCAGTTTTTAATACTGATATATGAGCAATCTGACCACTATACTGATAGTAGACGATAATGCCCATATGCGGGAGACATTAAAATACCTCATTTCCCGCCAACCGGGTCTGAAGGTAATCGGAGAAGCAGCTTCGGGACAACAGGCAATGGATTATATTCATAAGCAACAGCCGGATGTAATTCTGATGGATATCAATATGGCACCCGTTAATGGGTTTGAAGCTACCAGAAAGCTTGCCAGGTTATTTCCTTCTTTAAAAATCATAGGGCTATCAGTAAACCGCGAACCTTCTTATGCGCGAAATATGATTTCTCTAGGAGCCAAAGGATACCTTACAAAAAGCTCTCCTTCATCTGAAATCATTGATGCCATTCTAAGGGTATCAGGAGGAGAAACTTATGTGTGTAAAGAGATCAAAGACCACGATACAGATTTCCAGTATTAATCGATGGTTATTCAGCAATTGCTTAGTATCTTGAACACCATAGCATAAAGATGCGCAGAACAGTATTGCTGATACGGCATGCCAAAAGTAGCTGGGATGATCCTAGGATGAAGGATATCGACCGACCTCTCAACCCGAGAGGACGAGAGGAAGCGCGTTTGATGGCCGAAAAGCTTAAGGAAAAGGGAATCGTTGCAGACAGGTTTATTTGCAGCCCTGCTGTAAGAACCCGTGAAACTGCGGAAATTTTCCTTCAGATTCTGGAGTTGCCTCCTTCTGCTCTCGAGATTATGGACGACCTTTACGAACCGGGAATATCTGATTTTGAAAAAGCCATACTTTCTGCCCGTTCTTCCGATGCCACTATCGCCATAATAGCGCACAATCCGGGTATTACCTATTATGCAGGGATGGTCGCAAATGTGAAAATTGACAACATGCCCACTTGTTCAATATTTGCTTTCGGAGGAGATGCTTCCGACTGGGCTGAATTTTTGCATATACAAAAGGAGTTCAGATTCTTCGAATCGCCGAAGGTTTAATACCCAAATTTTATTTGGGACCAACTTTTGTACTTTAATTCAATTCCTATCCTTTTGAATACTCTTTTCCAATCCTGTGATATTTCTGTAGCGAAAACACAATTTTACCATGAAAAGAGTGCTAAATTTCAAGCAATTCTTAATTTCTGCTATTATTATCATCCTGCCTTTTTGGGGTTTCACTCAGATTACAGATTCCTGTCTTTTCCGGTCAGATGTGGTGAAAAAATTAACCAATATTACACTTGTTCCAAATGTAGAGGTCTCTCCTGGCCCGGGTAGATTTTATGGATATGTTGAGTATAAACCTACGGATTACGATCCATCCAGGAAATACGGTTTAATCATCTTTTTTCATGGAATGAGTGGGATGGGAGATGGTTCAGCAAATGATTATAGAAACGGGTTATGCACTATGCTGAGAGATTCTTATAATACAATTTTGGGAATTGCAGATGGTTTGGCCGATGGAAAAACCTTACCGGAATATATTCTGAAGAATTACATCATATTTGCCCCGCAATATAGCAATTACAATTTTGTTGAGGGTAATCCCGAAGCAAGTGATTATCCGACTGACAGAAATGTGGAAGATGCAATAAATTTTGCTTTGAATATTTATAACAACATTGACGAGGATGCACTGGTTTTAGTGGGCATGAGTTCGGGGGCTAATATGTTAACTCAATATTTGTCAAGTAGCGTGGAAAGAGCAAGCCGTTCAAGGCTTTCCATTATATTATCCAACTGTACCAGAATTAATGTTAACCCTATTGGGGCAAATGCTGCAGAAATCATTGCAGCATCAACTACCCAAACATATTTTGTGGGATGCTTGCCCGATCTTACATGCAATTATAGTCTATCATCACTTAATTGGGTAAATCAAATCAATGGCCTGAATCCAATTTACCCTGCAATCTTAAATACTATTTCTACTGCGGATTCTTGTTTTACTAACTCTCATAATACCTGGACATATTTTTTTGATCCCAATTATAGGGGAGCCCCGGGGGGATTGAACGTTTATGAATTTATGGAAATCACCGCCATTGTACCGGTTACTCTAAAGTACTTTGAGGCCAGGTTAAATGGGAATACGGTATATCTTGACTGGGTAACTTTACAGGAGCAAAATACAAATCATTTTATTATAGAAAAGGCAACTGAATTTCAGGATTTTATTGAAATAGCGCGAATTAAAGGGGCCGGAAATGCTAATCATGAGAATCTTTATTCATTCGAGGATAAAAAACCTTTTCCCGGAGTAAATTATTATAGGTTAATACAGGTAGATGTAGATGGGAAAAAGAAAGTATATCCCATAAGGAAGGTTATAAACAATAATAATACCTTAAGCATAGTTATAGCTGCTCCCAATCCATTCAGGGACAATGTTTCAATTTTTCTGGATTTAAAAACTCAACAAAGATTAAATGTATATATAACTGACATAAGTGGAAGAAAGCTTATTTCCAGGGTCAATAATTTTAAAGAAGGAAGACAAGAAATATCCTTGAATACTGCCTCATTATCACCAGGGATATATTTTCTTAGAATTGAAGGAGCAGGAATATTTGAAACACAAAAGATAATAAAACAATAATTAAAATTTAAATGGATATATAACAGGGCCTTTTATGGCCCTGTTGTGTTATAAAAAGGAATTTATTATTTTCACATCTGGCCTCTGATTGGATGTGTTCATACTCCCTAAATCATTTTATTGAAGATCATGTTTAAATTTTCTACCTGGTTTTGGCCAGTATTAATAATCTCCGGGATATTTATTTTTCTTATTTATGTTCCCAAAGAAGATTGCGATTGCATAAAATCCGTAGTCAACATTGATGCTCCTACCAATTTTTTTGCAATGAAATTCAAAAAAATTGACAATATTAATGTGGCATCAGGTAGGTTTCCTCGTATGTTGGAATATGTTCCGGAATCTGCTAAGCAAAATGATACCGGCAAGTATCCTTTAATTCTGTTTTTACATGGTTACGGCGCTTTGGGAAACGGGACCTTGAAAGATATTTGCAGAATTCTCTTCGATGGTACTGGCTTTGAAGGGGGGGCGCTTCCGGCAAATCTGGAATGGGGAAATGTTCCAAAAGTTTCCATGAATGGTAGAGATTTTGAGTTTATTATTCTTTCTCCCCAATACGATGATTATGAATTCCCGGATAAATTCCCTACTTCAGAAGACATAAATACATTTATAGATTTTGCGCTATCTCGTTATCCTCAAATTGACTCTTCAAGAATATATCTAACCGGAATCTCTTCAGGAGCAAATTTGACTTTGGAGTTTATAGCCAGCAAAGAGGGTTTTGGAAAAAGAATTGCAGCAGCAGCGATGTCTTCTGTATGTGGGTATGTGAATACAGGATGGTATATAGAAAAAGGAATCCTTCCTGAAAACGTTGCAAAAGCTCAGATTCCAATTTGGTTTATACATGCAAAAGAAGATGATAAAGACTGCCCTCCTATCATTCCGCAGGAATGGGTAGATGGCATAAATGAAAACGGAGGTTACCCTCCCCGGTTTACCCTTCTGCACAGTAGCGACACCCTCGATCCAGCATACAAAACTGTAAGGTTAAAACACAACACCTGGTTCAGATTATACGACCCGAACTTTGCAGATACCCCCAATATTTACAAATGGTTCTTAATGCACAGCAGAGGACCTGAAGGGGAATTGATAACCAATACGGAAGCGGTTCAGTAATAAGGACTGATCAACAGGTACACCAATACACCGGTTACCGAAACATACAACCAAATTGGCCAGGTAATCCTGGCTATTTTTTTATGGGCTGGCCAGTCTGAAGTAAGCGCCCTGTAGGTGGTAAATAAGATAAAGGGAAGTATTACGGCAGCCAGAAAAATATGCGTGATGAGAATGAAATAATAAATGTACCTGATGAAGCCTTCCCCGCCGAAACTTACAGAATCGGTAAATATATGATGCAGGACATAGGAAACCAGAAAAAGAAAAGAGCCGGTCATGGCCAAAAACATCATGGTGCGGTGAAATTTATACTGGCGCGATTTGATGGCAAAGAAACCGGCAATTAACAGAATGGTCACTGCTGTGTTAATCAAAGCATTAATCCCCGCAAATATCCTGGGATCAAAACCAAGTTTAACATCTATACTGATTCTGTCGAGAAATACTACCACCCCAAATACCACAAATGATATCAGGTAAATGATGGTTTTATATTTCTTGTCGTTTTTACGGATTAGGGGTGAAAACATTACAGGGGTTTTGGTTTAAACAAATCTCTTTTAGCATTCGGGTCCTTTTCCATTTTCAAATAAACGATATCTTCTGCCAGTTTTAAAACCGAAGTGGAATCAAGGCCATTATAAAATCCTCTAACGACTTTGTCTTTATCCAACAACACAAATCTTTCTGAATGAATGAAATTTTCATCCACCCCTTCACCGTCTACGGTGGCAAGTTTTAATTCATTGAGTATGAAATCATAAATCTTTTGCTTTTCACCTGTAAGCAGCCACCATACATCTGAATTTACCCCGTGCTTATCAGAGTATTCTTTCAACGCCGGTACAGAATCTCTTTCAGGATCTATACTGATAGAAATAAAATGCACAAAAGCAGTATCGGAAAGTTTCCTTCTGTCGCGAATCTTCATGCTGTTTTGCAACTTTTTCATGTTGCTGGTAAGCATGGGGCAAATAGAAGGGCAACGGGTGAAGAAAAAGTCTAGTACCACTATCTTCCCTTCCAAATCGTACAATGAAACTTCTTCATTTAGCTGATTGGTAAGCGTGATATTTTCTACTTTATGCCAAACGGTATCTACAGAAAGTTTACCGTTGACCACATTGGTAACTACTGTATCATAGAAATAACGGGGAGGCATTATAGTTACCTCTTCACTCATATTTTTTACTATAAGGTAACTGATCAGCGGCAGTAACAGCGCTATTCCTAAAGCCAGAAAAGTTTTTTTCTTCAAAATCCCTAATTTTAATAGGCAAATTTAACTCAAACCACATGTATTTCCTGTTAAAAACAGTAATTTGAAGTTTTTTAAAACTTTCGCGCTTTCCCTTTTGAAATATTAATTATTAAAATATATAGTAAAATGGCTAAACGCTTTTTGTTGTTTGTTTTGCTCTCGCTGCCGGTATTCTTTGCCGGAGCGCAGACCGGTTACCTGAAACCTCCCAAGGATATTGAAGACATGGTTAGGGCTAAGCCCACACCTTCTGTGAATTTCGACAGCAAGGGGGAATGGATGCTTCTGTTGGGAAGAGAAAGTTATGGCTCTGTGGAAGAACTAGCAAAGCCGGAACTGAGGATTGCCGGTTTGAGGATTGATCCTGCCAATTTTACTTTATCCAGACAAAACTTTATTACAGAAGTAACTTTAAAAAACATCAAATCCGGAGAAGAATTCTCCATACAAGGTTTACCATCTCCATTAAAAGCTACTTCCTTTTCCTGGAATGGCAGCAGCACTAAAATTTCTTTCGTACAGGTGGAAAACGACAGGGCTGATCTTTATGTGATTGACCTGGCTACCAAATCAGCATCGAAAATAAACCGCACTCCGTTGAACCTTATTCTTAACGGTCCGGAGTGGTATGATAATGAATCGCTTTTATATTTTACCATAACCGAACCTGCTGATAAAGCGCCTAAAGCCAGCCTGATGCCGGATGGGCCAACCGTACAGGAAAATTACGGTAAAGCTGCGCCAAGGCCTACCTATCAGGATATGATTAAAAATCCCTTCCAGGAGAAGCAATTTGAATTCTATACCACTACTCAACTGGTAATGAATACCGGAGGAAATGAAGTAAAAATCGGCAGCCCGGCGATTTACAACAATATCAGCGTATCTCCCGATAAACAATATTTCCTCATTCGTACTATTAAAAAACCTTTCTCTTATATCGTTCCTGCCGGCGGATTCCCTACTGAAGTGAAGATTACCAATACAAAAGGCGAACTGGTGAAACATATCGCCGATCTTCCTTCCAGCGAAACCGCTCCTTCAGGATACGATAACATCCAAGACGTAAAAAGAGGTTTCCAGTGGAGGGCAGATAAACCGGCTACCCTCATATGGAGTAAACCTCTCGACGGTGGAATGATTAAAACCAATGTTGAATATCATGATGCCGTTTACGCTTTGGATGCACCATTTAACGGGCCTGAAAAAGAATTGTTCAAAACCAAAGAAAGGTACAGAGGCATCATCTGGGGTAACGATAACCTGGCTATTGTTTCCGAAGGTTTAAGGAGCCAAATGACCTCCAAAAGTTATCTCTGGAATCCCTCCACAGGGGAAATGAAGCTGATGGAATCAAGGAATACCACAGATGCTTATTCCGATCCCGGAAGCCCGCTTACCACCCGTAATGAATACGGAAGAAACGTATTATGGTTAATCGGTAAAGGAAGATATCTGTATTTCAATAACACTACAGGCAGCTCTCCAAAAGGCGACCTTCCCTTCCTTACCCGCTACGACCTTCGCACAGGTAAAAAAGACACTATCTGGCGTTGCCCCGAGGGAAGGTTTGAATATGTGGCCAGGGTATTGGATGCCGAAAACCTCACCTTTATTACCCGAAGAGAGTCTTCCACCGAAATGCCCAATTACTGGGTTAAAAACCTGAAAAAAAGAATTGCAGATATTCAGCTGACTCATTTCGAAAATCCTTATCCGCAACTGGAAGGCGTACATAAAGAGAAAATCAAATATACGCGTGCCGACGGAGTAACGCTTACAGGGGAATTGTATTTGCCAAAAGGATATGATCCCAAAAGGGATGGTCCGCTGCCCACCCTTATCTGGGCATATCCAAGAGAATACAACTCCGCCAGCGATGCTGCACAAATCCGTGGTAGCGAACACAGGTTCACCTTACTGAACTGGGGTTCACCCATCTTCTACGTTACTCAGGGATATGCAGTGCTGAATAATGCCGAAATGCCAATCGTGGCCCCCGATCCTACCAAGAAACCAAACGACAACTTTGTTGAGCAGTTAAGGATGAATGCCGAAGCCGCAGTGAATGTTCTGGCTGAAATGGGTGTGGGTGACCGTAACAGGATGGCAGTGGGAGGCCATAGCTATGGAGCATTTATGACAGCCAACCTGCTGGCACATACCAACTTGTTTAAGGCAGGAATTGCCAGAAGTGGTGCTTATAACAGATCTCTGACTCCTTTCGGATTTCAGAATGAAGACCGCACCTACTGGGAGGCGCCTCAGCTATATTACGATATGAGCCCATTCTCCTTCGCTCATCAGATGAAAGCTCCTATCCTGCTGATTCACGGAGAAATGGATAACAATACCGGTACTTATCCTATCCAGAGTGAGAGGATGTTTAATGCCATCAAAGGAAACGGCGGACATGCCCGCTATGTAAGCCTTCCTTTTGAAAGCCACGGATATTCAGGTATGGAAAGTATTCTTCATACCCTGGCCGAACAATATAACTGGCTGGAGAAATACCTGAAAAACAAATAAAAAACCAACTGCATATAGCGATAAGCTGTCCTACAAGGGGCAGCTTTTTTATTTTCCCCTTTTGGATAAGAAATGCCTCATACTGTTTATCCATTTCCTCTAACAATAAAAATCCGCTAACCGGGCCGAAAATGGCATGAAATTTCAATTGTTACCTGATGAATATGAATAAAAACCGGCATTATGAAAACATTATTATGGATGGCTGTTACTGGAAGCCTGATCTTATCCTGCAGCAAGGCAACCCTGGAAGAACATTATGAAGAGCATGCACCCACAGTGGCTACTTTGGTTTTTAATGAAGAAAAGAAAGTCAATATCACCGGGTTTTACGGATATTATTTAACCTTCCCTTCAGATTATGCAGATAAAGGAGCCTTACCCGTTTTAATTTATTTACACGGGTTGGGCCAGAAAGGAAAAGGCGGAGCCGATTTGCAGTTACTGGGTGAAGACGGACTAGGCAAGTTGATGATAGAGAAAAAGCTACCGGTTTACTTCAGAGATGATAGCGGCAATGAGCAATCCTTTATTACCATTTCTCCGCAATGGTTTGAAAAACCGGGAGCTACGGCTATTCGGCAGTTGATAGATTTCCTGGATGCAAAATTTAATATCGACCGTACGCGAATTTACCTTGCAGGAATATCCGCAGGAAGCATGGCACTTTCAGAAATTCTGGTATCAGAAGGGAACAAAGTTGCCGCTTTTATTCCAATTTCAGGGGTCGCCAGAGATCCGGACGGAAAGATTGCCAAAGCGGTAGCAGAACATGATATTCCGGTTTGGGCTTTTCACAATACAGAGGATACCGTAGTGCCATTCAGTTATACAGAAAGGTTTATTCAGAATATTAATAAAAATCAGGTACCCTATAAAGCAAAGCTTACCAAATTTTCAAGTGTAAATCATGATGCCTGGTACAGGGCATTGAATCCTGAATTCAGACAGGATGGAAAGAATATTTACGAGTGGTTATTGCAATATTCGAAAAGATAGAATAAATTCGCAGACTACTCCCTTGCTGATCCAATCTCTTTTTAAATCCTCGCACTCTGTACTCCTAAAAAAAGAATAATTCAGGATTTCCTAACACTTGGTGAAGAGTAACAGATGAAGAGTATATTTTGGCGTTATGTCATTTTTTCGGCATACCTGTTGTTTCCGGCAGTTATATTAAAAGCTCAGAATTATCAGGCCTTTTATGGTTCAGATTATTTTGGAAGCCTGAATGTGTCGCTAAATCCGGCTTCTGCTTTAAATAATCCCTATAAATGGGATCTTACTTTATTTTCCGGCCAGTATTCCATTATCAACAATGCGGTCGTTCCGGATAAGCATGCACCTCTAAACCTTCCTTTTAGCTATAAGTATAAAATTCTGCCCGGGAATTACGATCGGGCTGCCTTTGCAAGTACCGACCTGCATATTCTTAATGGAAGATATTCCCTCAATAGCCGTCATGCAATAGGCTTTGGAGCCAATATCAGAGGGTACGGAATGCTGAAAAGTGAACCATTTTTTTACCATGATTCTATTACCACCACCTCCAGTTTTTTTAAACAAAACAGTAACACAAACGTCCATTTAAATCTTGCTGAATCCTCCTGGCTGGAGTTTTACGGATCTTATGCTACTACTATTTTGAATAATCAACTGGGAAAAGCCAATGCAGGTATTAGTATAAAACTTCTTAAAGGGCTTTCTTCTGTTTTAGCAGAAGTAGCGGATGTTGAATTCGTACCAGGCTTTACAGATGAAGGTCCGGATGTATTTATCCGGAAAGGAAGGGCATATTACGGTTATTCCGATACGCACGAGCCTCTGCAGAACAATGGTGCTCCAATAGATGTACTCAGGAAAGCACTTCCCGGTTTTTCAATAGATCTCGGAGTTGAATTTATTCTGAATGCCGGTTCCATAATAAGTTTTAATGATGGAGTATCATCTTTATACTCATGGAAATTCGGAGTGGCTGTGCTCGACCTGGGATGGAATAATTTCCGGTATCATTCTGCCAGCAGGGAATTTGCAGATTTGCACAGTAATATCAACGGTATTGTGGCCAACAATAAGGTTTATGATGTACAAAGCATTGAAGAGCTTGGCGACAGCTTGGCAACAATGGTCCGCTTTGCTGTTCCGCTTACAGGAAATTATAAGGTATTTAACCCTGCAAGGATAGTTCTTAATGCCGATCACAGGATAAATGAAGAAATAAGCGTAAATGCCAATCTTAGTGTGAGCCTTACCGGTATGGTAGGTGGCAGATATGCTGTTTCTGAAAAACAACTGCTCACCATTACTCCCCGCTGGGAAAAGAAAAATATAGGACTTTATTTGCCTGTGCAAATCAATTCCAGAGGAAATTTCTGGCTGGGTGGAGCTGCAAGGTTCGGTCCGGTGTTTATGGGCTTACATAACATTCCCAATGCTTTATTCGGAAAAGATAAACCTTTAAACGGCGGAGGATTTTTAGGCATTGTCATCAGGCCGTTCCATAAAAATGCGGGAATGGGAGAAGGAGATATCGATTGTCCTGAAATAAGATTATAAAATCAGCTTCTTAATAATTCAATCTGTTCAATCAAAAGATCAGATAAATCACAGGAAAGTTCTTCGCTGATATGCCATGATTCATTTTCGTACCAAATCCATATAGGATGCGATGCCTGATCCGGGCTTAACTCAGAATCGTTAACAACATTCACACAATAATCGTCTTTTCCAAAAGAACTGATCTTGATTTTAAATCTCCTCCCGGAAACCACCATGTCTTTTGTAAGCACCAGTTTCATAACGTAAAAATATGCTTGATGACTTTGATCAAGATGTTTTATTTCTCATATTTCATAGAAATAAATATTTATATCTATTATGGATATAAATTTTTCTTTTTTCATCAGTGTAAACGATACACATACTAAAATGAATTTAAGTTGCAACATGGAAAATTCTTTTGTTGCAAAAGTTTTTTCATGGATGTTTTTATAATTTCAACCATATGAATTTTCCTATACCATGGAAAGTGTTCAAAAATGCTTTTCTTGAATTCAATCAGAACGAACCGATTCGCATGGCAGGTGCAGTTTCTTTCTTCACCACCTTTGCTCTTCCTGCTTTAATGCTGATTATGATTCAGATTCTCGGAATCATATTCGATCAGGATCACGTAAGTGAAGCGCTATCGGGAACACTGGAAGGAATTATTGGCCAGAAAAGTACGCATCAGGTAAATCTTACACTGGAAGCCTTCTTACAAAAGGCAGAAACACTTTTCATATCCATTTTCGGTTTTCTCTTTCTGTTGTTTGTTGCTACCACCCTCTTTAAAGTAATTAATGGTTCCATTAACCAGATATGGAAAATAAGGGTGAGCAGAAAAATCAGTATCAAAACAATTATGGTTAACCGATTGAAGTCGGCTTTAATTATACTTGTTACCGGTATATTATTTATGGCAGGCATATTTGCCGAAACAGCCCAGGCATTCCTGGGCGAAATACTACAGGAAAACCAACCCGAAATAGCCGGTATTTTAAACCCTTCCCTTAACATCCTTATTTCGTTGATTGTAGTCACCGCATGGTTTGCAGTACTTTTTCGCTATCTGCCCGATGGAAAACCCGAGTGGAAAGTTGCCATAATTGGAGCGCTGGTAACGGGCGTTTTGTTTAATGCAGGAAAGTTTATTTTAAGAATTCTGCTGGTGCAGGGAAATATAGGCGAGTTTTATGGCGCCGCAGGTTCATTTGTATTGTTATTGTTATTTGTATTTTATTCCTCCCTGATACTTTTTTACGGTGCTGCTTTTACCAAAATTTGGGCAGAGTATAAAGGAATGCCCATTCAGGCCAATCCTTACGCTTTTCAATACCGTATAGAGGAAAAAGACCGGGGCTGAAGATATTCAATTAAATTTGCGCCATGGGTCAGAAAAAATTATGGCGTTTTGAGCAGATTAAAGGGTTTAAAAATGTTTTCCAGTATCCTGAAAACGTTAAAGGGACCTGGAGTAACTACTTCGGCAATACTCATCCCCTTATACTGGAGCTTGCATGTGGCAAAGGCGAATATGCCGTGGGATTGGGTAGAATGCATCCCGAAAACAATTACATCGGTATAGACCTTAAAGGCAACAGGATTTATGTTGGGGCTAAAACTGCATTGGATGAAAACCTGAATAACGTTGCCTTTATTCGTTCCCAAATAGATAAAATCGGGAATTATTTTAATCAGGGTGAAGTTTCTGAAATATGGATAACCTTTCCGGATCCACAGCTGCGCACTTCAAGAGCTAAAAAAAGGCTTACTCACCCGAGGTTTTTGAGAATTTATCAGGAAATTCTTAAGCCGGAAGGCTGCATTCACCTAAAAACCGATTCGCCTGTTTTATATGAATTTACCCTGTTGGTATGTAAATATTATAATATTCCAATAGAACAGGCCAGCGATAACGTGTATGCGCAGGAACATGTTCCGGATGAATTAAAAATTCAAACTCATTACGAAAAACTCGACATAGCCAAAAGCAACCGAATTCATTATATCAAAATGATTCTTCCTGCAGAAAAACTTCCTGAAAGAGATGATGAGCTGAAGAAGCTGGTGGAAGAAAAAGAGAAATCTGCAACATCTGAGGATACGGTTTCGTAAATTGACATATGAAGAAAAAACATCCTGCATCTGTAAAGCTTAAAACCGTTAAACCTTCAGGAGAAAAGGAAAACAGTTTTTTCGAGCTGGTTTATCAGATAGTCAGGGAAATACCCCCAGGCAGAGTTACTTCTTATGGAGCCATTGCAAAAGCATTGGGCGCAGGATCATCAGCAAGAATGGTAGGGTGGGCTTTAAATGGCAGTCATCATGTCTCCCCTCCTGTACCTGCCCATCGGGTGGTGAACAGAAATGGAATGCTCAGCGGGAAAATGCACTTTAATCCTCCTGAAAGAATGGAAGCGTTATTGCGCCGTGAAGGTGTTGAAGTGAAAGACGATAAAGTTGTAAACTTCGCCAAAATCTTCTGGGATCCGGTAGGTTTATAACGGAGATCTTTAAACGCCGGCTGCTTTCAGGTATCCGGATATTTTTTCAAATGAAAATTCCTCCTGTGTCAAATAAGGAGTACCGTATTGTTCATGATGATATTTTGCCAGATACAATTGTTCACCCTGCCCGGGTGTTGGAACAAATACTGCTTCCCTTCCTAAAACATTCAGATCCATAATAGTACTGTATCCCGGACGGGAAATAACCATTGATGCCTGAGAAATCAAATAAACCATTTCGCATGCACTTACATGTGGCAGAATTTTGATTTTGGTATCATCATGCAGCGGAATATTATTTTCCCCGGGCTTGCCTCTTAACAATATTACTGGAAGGGGAGCATTGTGGATGTCATGGATGATTTTGTTTTCAAAAAGGCTCCTCTGAGGTTCTGGGCCCGATACGATAACTAAAATAAATTTTTCAAAACCTGTATGGCTAAGCGTTTTTGCAGTGACTCCTTCCAGGCGCGACAGTGGTCCGAAGTATTTCACCGGAATTGCCGGTAAGTTTTCAGGATGGGACAATTTGCCTGCAAGGTCATTTCCATTTTCATAATCGGGAACCAGGCATTCCTGAAACCTGTTGATATACCGGTATAAAAAATTCTGCATAAAACGGTCTGCAGCCTTCCCCAGGCCTGATTTGGGAGACAGCTGATGAGTAATCAACACCGAGCGGATATGCTCTGCACGGAATCCGTAGCGATTATCAGAAACAATCAGGTCTACCTTATGTTTTTTAAGAAATTTCTTTACCCACCTGAATTCTTTCTTGATTGCGATTAAGATTTTTGGAATTTGAAGAAGAATTTTCAAAATTGTGGCTGTTCCGCTATTTCCATAACGGATATCATATCCGGAAATTTCCTCATACATAACTTCCGAAAATTCTTCTTGTAAAATTTTCTTTTGTGCTGAATTACAAGCTATTATAATTTTATAACCTTCCTGTTCCGCTTTTCTGATAATGGGAAAAACCCGGGTGGTATGACCCATGCCCCAGTCGAGCGGGGAAATAAGCAGGGTAGGTTTTTCGTTATTTTTGTCAGCGGAAAACATTTTGTAGAAAAGGGTATTATAATTTATTTTTATAAAGATTAATTTAGAACCTGTTTATGAAGACTTCTGTGGTAAAGATATTGTTCTTATGCGTATTGATAGCAATTACGGCGGCTGCCTGCAGTTCCGGAGGACGTTTGAATGGCAATAAAAATTGCGGCTGCAACCTCAATAAAGGATTTGTTGGGTATTAAAATTATTATATCATGAAAAAGCCTAATCGGGATCTCTTAGTGCTGGTAAATGGAGGTAATGGTGAGGGTTTTGAAAATGAATTGGAACAACTGGATAAGATACTGGTTGCTGCCGAATCAGTAGATTCTGTTTCGCTTGCCCACGAAGTATTTGATTTGAACCGTTATAAAATACACAGAAAACCTTCCCGAGTAGCCAATTACCTTGTAAGGGAATTCAAACCATTTGTTTTTCTGATCAATAAAAACTGATCATCTTTTTTCGAATTCCAACTAATTTACTGTCTTAATCCAAAGCAGATTTTAATGCCGCCAGCATATCGCTGATTTCTTCTTCTTTGCAGGTACCCACGCTTAATCTGTACCATGGTGAATTGGCAGCAGCTCCGAATGCAGAAAAAGGTACCAATGCGATACCGGCTTTGTTCAGAATATAAGATGTGACTTCCTGCTGATTTTTCAGTTCAGTACCGTCGGATAATTTCTTTCCTGTCAAATCAATTTTTACGGTAAGATATATTGCAGCCTGAGGATTAACTGCATCTACGGGATAACCTGCATTTTTGAGGCCTGTAAATCCCTGATAAATCTTTCTTAAGCGGGTTTCGATTTTGCCTTTAAATGCTCTCAGGTATTCCTCTATGGCATCATATTCTTTCAGGAAGGCGGCAGTTCCTTTTTGTTCCGCCATAGGTGCCCAGGCACCCACATGGGTGAGGATGGCTTTCATTTTGCCGATGATCTCTTCCGGTCCAAAAGCCCAGCCTACCCTAACGCCGGTGGATGCAAAAACTTTACTGATGGCGTCGATGTAAACCGTGTATTTTCTCATTTCAGGATTCAGGGAAACCGGATCATTATGTTTCACTCCTCCGTATGTGAGATGCCAGTACATCTGGTCGTACATCAGGTAAAGTTTCTTTTCATCATCCTTCCTGCTTTTGTTTTCTTCCACTATCATGTCGCAGATTTCTTTCAGGGCTTCCTGCGAAAATGTGGTCCCTGTAGGATTTAGAGGAGAACACAGCGATATCAGGCTGGCACCTTTTACATGCGGCCTGATTTGTTCTGCCAGGGGCATAAAATTACTTTCCGCTCCTGTTTCAATGGCCACATGTTCCCCTTCTACAAAATGGGTATAATGGTTATTGTTCCAGGATGGCACGGCGTAAATTACCTTTTCTCCTTTATCCACTATTGCCCTGTACAATGCATATATCAGGGGCCTCCCTCCGGATGCCACCAAAATTTCAGAAGGATGGTATTCCAACTTCTGATAACGGGAAATGAATTTTGAAATGCTGTCTCTTAAATCGGGATTGCCTTCTGCCGAAGGGTAATTGGTAAAATGGTTTCTGTAGCTGTTGATAATGGCATCTTCGAGCGCCCGGGGAATAGGAAATATTTTGGGGTCAAAATCTCCTACAGTATAGTTGTAAATTTTTTGCCCTTTGGCAATTTTTTCCCTGATTTCCCCGCCAAGCTTCACAATTTCCGAACCTATAAGGGTTTCCGATAAATGAGATAGTTTCAAAATTCTTTTTTGTTTGCAAAGGTACGATTTCATCGGTTAATAGCTTTTTTCATAAAATTCCCCCTCGTTCCGGAAGAGGGGGAATGGGAATATTGTGGCTGCTTAGATTAGTTTTCATAATATGCATAATCAGTATATCCTTTTTCGCTTCCACCGAAAAATGTAGCCGTATCGGGCTGATTAAGAGGGGCATTTAAAGCAAATCTTTCCGGCAAATCGGGATTGGCGAGGAAGTTTACTCCGAAAGAAATAAACCGGGCTATTCCTTTTTTGAGTTCCTCCTCACCGGCTTCCCGGGTATAACCTCCATTTGCAATGATGGTATGCCGGGTCATTTTTCCGAAAATTTCCATTTCATCGCCTTGCGGATAATGCTCAAGCAGGGGATGCATTCTGCTTCTCCGGGAAAGTTCTATAAAGCAAAATTCCAGTTTGTCAAGTTCAGACAAAAGATGCCGGTAACTTGCTACGGGGTCATCGAATACCATTCCGGCGTAAGGATTCAGGGGAGAAATCTTTATTCCGGTCCGCTCTCCTCCAACAGCCTCTATTAAAGTTTGCATTACCTCCACGATAAACCTGCTTTTGTTCTCGATGCTTCCACCGTATGCATCGGTTCTTTTATTTGAACTGTCTGCCAGAAACTGATTAGGCAGGTATCCGTTGGCAGCATGTAATTGCACTCCGTCAAATCCTGCTTCAATGGCATTTAATGCAGCCTGCCGGTAATCGACAATAATTTGCATGATTTCATCTTTAGTTAACTCCCGGGGAGTTTCATAATCCTTTAACCCCTGTGAAGTAAAGTGTTTCATGCCTTCAATGGCTATTGCAGAAGGAGCTACAGGCAGCCGGCCATAGCGGTCTGTGGAATGCCCCACGCGGCCTGTATGCCAAAGCTGGGCAAATATCACCCCCCCTTTTTCATGTACCGCATCTGTAACCTGCTTCCATGCGGATATCTGTTGGTGTGTAAACAATCCGGGTGTGAAAGGGCTTCCGATTGCCTGAGACGATATATTAATCGCTTCCGATAAAATCAAACCTGCTCCAGCCCGCTGGGTATAATACTTTTTGGTCAGTTCATTTACAAGGCCTTCCTTCCCCGCCCTGCTTCTGGTCATTGCAGCCATGACCATTCTGTTTTTGAGGTGAAATTTTCCTAACGCTGCCGGTTCTAATAACATCATAATTTAAAATTTTTGGTTTTGGTCTGCCGAAATTAGCACCAATACTTTACATTTGTAAGCAGTCACATCATTGTATAGTAGTAACACAGAGTAAAGTATTGCCTGAAATCAAGGGTTTTATGCGTGTAAAAAATAATGTTAAAGAAGAATTTAAGTGTACCCTCAACGATATTTTAAACATTCTGGGCGGAAAATGGTCTATTCCTGTAATTCATAATCTGTTTCCGGGTAAGAAAAGGTTTACGGAACTGGAAAGGTCAATTCCCAACATCAATACAAGGATGCTGGTGAAAGAGCTGAAAAACCTGGAGAAGTTTGGAATTGTGAAAAGGGAAGCTTTTCCCACTGTACCCATTACCGTGGAATATTCCCTAACGGAAAAGGGCAGGGCTTTAGAGCCCATAATTGTTAAAATGCTGGAATGGGGAGATAAATATATTCGGCACTAACATTTTAAAAATTATTTGATATTTGAAAGAATTAAAAATTTTCTGATATGACCAAACCCGTAATGATTGCTTTGTTTGCCATTCCGTTCTCGGCAATGGTTTTTAATGCCAAAACCGCTGATGAGACCATTCTTGTTCCCGCTAAAAACAATGTTGCCGAAAAGGCAGAGCAGGCTCAAACCAAAAACTGGATGCTCGACAGAAGCCATTCCAACGTGAAGTTTACTGTTACGCACATGGTGGTTTCAGAAGTTGACGGAAGCTTCGGGAAATATAACGGAACCATGGTAACCAATGGGGATGATTTCACCACTGCCAAAATTAACTTTACTGTAGACGTAGCCTCTATTAACACCAATAACGAAGGACGCGACAGGCACCTGAAAAACGACGACTTTTTCAATGTTGAAAAATTCCCTGAAATGAAGTTTGAAAGCACTTCAATGAAGAAAACCGGAGATAACAAATACGAACTCACCGGTAACCTTACCATCAGGGATATTACCAAGCCTGTAAAATTTGATGTGGTACACCTGGGCAACACAGTAGACAGGGGAAGAACCAAAGCAGGTTTCAAAGCCACTGCCACTATCGACCGTTTCGACTTCAACCTTAAATGGGACAGGGTAACTGAAGCCGGAAGCCTGGTGGTAGCAAGAGATGTAAAAATCAACATCAACTGTGCCTGGGTAGAAGCTCCTCCTGCACAAAACAATTAATCTTATTTAAATTCCATCTTATTTCCAAGCAGCGGCTATATGCCGCTGTTTTTGTTAAAGATTATTGCAAAATACTAAGACAGGAAAATATCACAGGGGTAATGTTTAAATTTATACCCTGTATAAATATTTTAAACGCATTAGATGGCCATACATTACAACCGGCTGAACAAATGGGGAAAATTATTCGGCTTCCTGGTTATGCTTTTCCTTTCCATCAAAGGATACAGCCAGGACGGATATAATATTGAACTTACGCTCACTCCCTGGAAAAACGATAAAGTGTATCTTGGTTATTATTACGGGAACCGGAAAGCCCTTGCAGATTCTGCCATGCTGAATGAAAGTTCACATGCAATTTTCTCAGGAGAAAACCCTCTTCCCGGCGGAATTTATTTTGTAGTATCCTCCAGAATGGAAATTTTGTTTGAGCTGTTAATTGATAAAGACCAGCATTTTTCCATTGTTGCCGATACTGCCACCATGTTTAGCGGAGTAATTTTTAAAGATTCTGAGGAGAATAAAGATTTTCAGGAGTATGCAAAGTTTTCTTCTTCTATAGGAAGGGAGATTAATAATATTCAAAAACGAATAGAAAGCACGCAAAATGAAACTGAAAAAGACATGCTGCGTGCGGTGGCGAATTCGCTGAACGACAGGCTGGTGCAATATCGCGACAGTACAGTTAAGGCAAACCCCGATGCTTTTCTTTCGCTGTTGTTCAAAGGGATGACCGAGCCAAAGGTTCCGCCTGCTGAAGAACATCCCGGAGGCAGGTATGATACATTGTATGCTTTTAATTATTTCAAATCTCATTACTGGGACGGAATTGCTTTTGATGACGCCAGGCTGATCAGGACACCTTTTTTTGAAGCCAGATTGAATAAATATTTCGACGAGCTGGTTTCTCCCGAACCCGATTCCATTATACCTGAAATAGATTACATGCTGTTGTATGCACGCACACAGCCGGAAATGTTTCAGTTCCTCACCGTGTTCTTTGTACAGAAATATGTGAATCCTAAATACATGGGGCAGGATGCGGTTTTCGTGCACTTGTTTGAAAAATACATCAACACCGGAATGACGCCGTTCTTTACAGACAGCTATCGCGAGTTTCTCGACAGGCGCGCTTTCAGCCTTATGGCTAACCTGATTGGGAAGCCTGCTCCCAACCTTGAAATGATTACCGCAGATGGCAGGAAGCTTCCACTGTACAATGTAAATTCCGATTTTACTGTTGTTTTATTCTGGGATCCAACCTGCGGACATTGTAAGGAACTGCTTCCCAGGCTCGATTCCATATACAATGCAAAATGGAAAAATGAAGGAGTGGCTGTTTATGCTGTGAAAGTAGGCGGTCCTGAAGATGAATGGAAAAAAATGATCAGTTCGCATAATATTCAGCATTGGATTCATGTTTATCCACCGGAGGGTTATGAAGAAAAAGAAATTGCAGCCGGAAGGCCTGGGTACAGGCAACTGTATGATGTGTATATGACCCCAATTATGTACCTGTTGGATAAAGACAAAAGGATTATTGCCAAAAAGCTTACCTACCTGCAAATGGATGATATCATAAACATGAAGAAAAAAAATCCTTAAGCCATGAAACCCAAATTGCAGCACCTTTTTCTTTGCTTAAGCGGAACTGTTTTGTCATTTTACGTCCAGGCACAAATCATTTTCAGTTACGGTAATCATGAGGTGAAGAAAGATGAGTTTCTCAATGCTTATTTGAAGAATGCTGAACCGGGTAACCATAGTTCCGGAAAGGTTAACGACTACCTGAAGCTGTATTCAGTGTATAAGATGAAAACGGCGGAAGCCAAAAGGTTGGGATATGATACCCTTGAAAGGTTGCAGCAGGATCTTGAAAACTTTAAAATGCAAATCACTCCGGGCTTTCTGATAAATGAGGAATTTATTAATAAAGCCGTGGAGTATGCCGACAGAAACAGCCGTAAAGAAATTAAACTGGGAATTGTTGAATTTGGCAATACTTCCGAAAGCGAAAAGCAGGCATGGAGGATGTATGATGAACTAAATAACGGGGGAGATTTTCAAACCCTTGCTTTAAAATATTCTACAGATCCTGCTGTCAAAAAGCATAAAGGAGTTGCGGGCTATATTACTGCTTTTATTCTTCCTTACCATCTGGAAAAGATTATTTTCGATTTGCCGGCAGGTAAATATTCTAGGCCCGTTGCCACCGAATCCGGTTGGTATATTTTTGCCAATCTGGAAGAAAGACCTGCATCGGGCACCATTACCATATCTCAAATATTTTTTTCCTTTCCCCCTGAAGCTTCTCCTGGCGATAAGCAAAAAACCGCATCCCTTGCAGATTCCGTTTATAACCTATTAATGCAGGGAGCCGATTTTGAAGAACTTTCAGTGAATTTCAGCGATGATATACATTCTGCTTCATCAGGCGGACTCATGCAGCCCTTTACCACGGGTGAGTATTCTGATGATTTTACTGAAAAGGCATTTTCGCTTAAGCAAGATGGTGAGATTGGCAAGCCTTTCCAAACTGAATTCGGATATCATATTATCAGGAGGATGCAGTTAAGCCCTATTCCTCCTAAAGGTGATAAAGAATATGAATCCAACCTGCGTTCGAGGGTGATGAATGATGAGGAAAGGATGAAGGAAGCAAGAAAAGCAACAGTGGAAGCATTGGTGGATAAATTGGGGTATATGGAAATGGCTGAAAGGGAAAAACTACTGGAGGCTGCGAAAACAGGAAACCATAATTGTAACGGGCAAAATGCCATTATTGAATTTGCAAATGGCGATATAGTCTCCTGCGACGAATGGAAGCAATATGTAGATCAGAGATTTAATCCTCAGGAAAAAAATCCCGATTACCCCTGGGAATTCTTTGAATATTTTAAAGAGGAAATGATTCTTCGGCAATATGAGAAGGAATTGCCGGAACATAATAAAGACTATGCCCTGTTGCTGGATGAATTCAGGGAAGGCAACCTGTTATTTGAAATTATGCAGAATGAAGTATGGGAAAAAGCTGTGGCTGATTCGGCAGGACAAATGGAATTCTTCCGTTCCAGAAGTGCTGCATACAAATGGAAAGATGGTGCTGAAATGATCATTTTTTCTGCTTATGATTCTTCTATCGCCTGGAAGTTTATGGATGAACTTAAAAAGAATCCCCGCGAGTGGCGGTATATTCCTTATATCACCGAAGGTTATATCATTGCAGATTCCGGCAGAATGGAATATGCCCATATTCCGTTTGAAAATGCCTCCTCCATAGCTGAAGGCCAATTTACCGATATGCAGAAAAATGAATTCGACGGAAGTTATTCTTTTGCTTATATCATTAAAAAAGTACCAGGAGGGGATGAAAAGGATTTCGAATCTGCACGCGGTTTCGTAATGCTGGATTACCAAAAATATCTGGAAGAAAAATGGGTAAATGAACTTAAACAGCGTTATCCCCTTAAGATTAACAAAAAGGAGTTGAACCGATTGATAAAGGAACTGAAAAACGGTAAATACAATAAAGGATAAAGTCTTTTATTGAAATGAAATCATAAAAATTAAGGCTGCCCATTGAGGCAGCCTTAATAATGAAGTATTGCTGTTAATTAAATATTTAATCCGCCACATACGCTGATTACCTGCCCTGTGATGTAAGAACTCATATCGGAAGCAAGGAACAATGATGTATCGGCAATTTCTTCTGCGCCGGCAAACCTTCCCAATGGAATTTTAGAAAGGAATTCTTTACCGGCATCTCCGTCTTTCAGATAATGTGTCATATCTGTTTCCACAAAACCCGGGGCTATGGCATTGCAACGGATGTTTCTGCTTCCCAGCTCATGAGCCATAGATTTGGTAAATCCGATAATACCTGCCTTGCTGGCAGCATAGCTTCCCTGGCCTGCATTACCACGGATACCGATTATGGAACTCATATTGATAATGGAACCTTTTCTGGCTTTCATCATTGGCCTGATCACCAGCTTAGACATGTAATAAACACTGTTCAGGTTGGTCTTGATCACTTCATCCCATTGCTCGGGAGAGAGTCTTAATAAGAGGTTATCTTTTGAAATACCGGCATTGTTTACACAGATATCGATAGCACCAAATTCGTTTAAAACTTCATTTACAAAATTTTCACATTGGGCATAATCGCCTGCATTGGCTCTGTAAGAACGAGCAACCCCGCCATTGGCTTTAATTTGCTCTTCAATAGCCCTGGCTTTTTCAGCACTGGACTCGCTTACGTATGTAAAAGCCACGGTTGCTCCATGAGCAGCAAACTTCTTTACAATGGCTTCCCCAATACCTCTTGCAGCACCGGTTACAATGGCGACTTTGCCTTTCAATAATTCCATATAGTTAGGTTTTTCTAATGTATACTAATGGTAAAAATCATGTTATACCGGCCAAATATAGGGCAGATTTTTTATTCCTCTCTTTATTCTTCACCCGTATTCACCAGCCGGAGTATTTCCTCCACGTAAATCCTTTCATTGTTCAACCTGGGTACTTTATGCTGTCCTCCAAGTTTGCCTTTCATTTTCAGCCAGCGGTTAAAGGTGCCGGGTTGGAGGGAATGGATTTTAGGAAGACTTAAGGCAATGTCCTTATGGCGCTTGGCTTCATAATCGCTGTTAAATCTTTTCAAGGCATCATCTAAAAATACAGTAAACTCATGGAGGTTGGCAGGTGGTATTTCAAATTCTATCAGCCATTCATGAGCACCGTTATTATTTTCTCCGAAATAAACGGGTGCAGCCGTATAATCATTTACGCTGGCACCTGTTTTATTACAGGCTTCCGAAATCGCCCTGTCGCAGGTTTCTACCATCAGCTCTTCGCCAAAAGCATTGATATAATGCTTTAACCTTCCGGATACAATTACTTTAAAAGGACGTAAAGAGGTAAACTGTATGGTGTCGCCTACGATATATCTCCATAACCCTCCGTTGGTACTAATCACCAGCCCGTAATTTTTTCCGGTTTCTACCTCTGATAAGGTTAAAGTGGTAGGGTTTTCTTTTCCATATTCTTCTACTGGAAGAAACTCCATGAAAATACCGTGGTCAACAAACAGCAACATGCCATCGTCGCCGGGCTTTTCCTGGGCGGCAAAAAATCCTTCACTGGCATTGTACATTTCCAGGTAATGAATGTCTTTACCTATGAGATATTTAAACTGCTCACGGTATGGTGTAAACGAAACACCACCATGCATATACAGCTCCAGTTCTGGCCATACTTCACTGATGTAATTTTTACCGGTTATCTCAAGAATTCTTTTGAAAAGTACCAGCGTCCAGGTAGGCACACCGGAAATGGAGGTAACATTTTCTTTAATGGTGTTTTCTGCAAGCTTTTCAATTTTTGATTCCCACTCATCCATCAGGGCAATGCTTAAATCGGGAGTTTTCAGCCAGGAGCTGTAAAAAGGGGCATTTTGTAACAATACGGCGCTTAAATCGCCATAATGCACTTCTTCGTTTACCTGGTGAATGGTATGGCTGCCACCTATTACCAAACCCTTTCCTGTAAGCAGATTGGAATTAGGGTTGAAATTGTAATACATGGTCAGTACATCCTTAGCCCCTTTATAATGGCCATCCTGAAGGGTTTCTTCCGTAACCGGAATGAATTTGCTTTTATCGCTTGTTGTACCTGAACTTTTGGAAAACCAGTACACAGGAGTATTCCATAGCAGGTTTTCCTCTCCGTTCATCAGCCGGTGAATATAATGCTTGAGATCGTCGTATTCGTGCAGGGGCACCTGCTTTTTGAAATCATTTAAAGAAAAGATATCAGAAAAACCGTGCTTCCTTCCAAACTCGGTGTATTGAGCGGAAGTAATCAGGTCCTGAAGAATTTCCCTTTGGGAATCCTCGGGATGATTTTTCCAGGCGTCTATTCTCCACTGCCGCATACGGGCAATTGATGATATGGCTGGTGATAATATTTTCACTGCTTTCCTGAGCTTTTATTCTTTATAATGGTTTGGAAATTTATGGATTGCCGGTTTCGGATGAATCTTCCGGAATTCCGGAAGTATCGTGAATTCTGGCTTCTTCATGCAGGTAATCTTTCCTTTTCAGCTCGAAATTCCTTCCCAAGTATAATTTCCTAACCTGTTCGTCTTCTGCAAGTTCTTCTGCAGTTCCGTGCTTGAAGATCTTTCCTTCGATAAGCAAATAGGCACGATCGCAAATGGACAATGTTTCGTTTACATTGTGGTCGGTAATTAATATTCCGATATTCCTGTATTTCAGCCGGGCAACAACGGATTGGATGTCTTCTACCGCAATGGGGTCTACTCCGGCAAAAGGTTCATCCAATAATATGAATTTGGGATTAACCGCCAAAGCACGGGCTATTTCAGTCCTTCTTCTTTCACCACCACTTAATGAATCTCCGTTGTTTTTCCTAACATGATGCAGGCGGAATTCATCCAGTAATTCTTCCAGCTTAATGCTTTGTTCCTTTTTGGTGAGCCTGGTCATTTCCAGCACAGCCTTAATATTATCTTCTACGCTCAATTTCCTGAATACACTGGCTTCCTGCGGAAGATAGCCTATGCCAAGCTGCGACCTGCGATACATGGGGAACCTGGTAATATCCTGATCATCAAGCTTTACCACCCCTTCATCGGGTTTTATCAGGCCCACCACCATGTAGAAAGTGGTGGTTTTTCCTGCTCCGTTAGGGCCAAGCAAGCCCACAATTTCCCCTTGTTTTACGTTAATGGATACATTATTCACTACGGTACGCTTACCGTATGTCTTCACCAGTCCTGTTGTGGTAATTTCGCTGTTCAAAATCTCCAGTTTGGACAAATTTACCGTATTGGAGGCAATCCTGAGGTATGTTTAAGAAATTATAACAGGCAGAAATTGGAATTGCTGTGCTAATATTGCATGAATTTTTAGGAAAATGAAAGTAATTGATCATATCAGGCAGGCAAAAGATACATTGATTTCTTTTGAAATATTGCCTCCCCTGAAGGGCAAAACCATCAATTCGATTTACGAACATCTCGATCCGTTGATGGAATTTAAGCCTTCGTTTATCAATGTCACATATCACAGAAGTGAATTTGTGTTTAAGAAAAAAGCCGACGGTACTTTTGAAAAAGTGGAAGTAAGGAAAAGGCCGGGTACTGTAGGAATCTGTGCTGCATTGATGAACTATTACAAGGTAGATCCGGTTCCTCATATTATTTGCGGTGGTTTTAATAAAAGAGAAACTGAAGATGCTTTAATAGACCTGAATTTTATCGGGGTGGATAATGTGCTGGTGTTAAGAGGTGATGCTGCTAAGAATGAAGCTGTTTTTGAACCGGAACCCGACGGGCATTCCTATGCGATTGACCTGTTAAAGCAGGTGGTAAACCTTAACAATGGTATTTATCTGGAAGATGATATTAGAGATGGTTTCCGTACCAATTTTTGTATAGGTGTAGCAGGTTATCCTGAAAAGCATTTTGAAGCGCCCAATATGGAAGTGGATATCAGACACCTGAAAGCCAAAGTGGATGCAGGGGCCGATTATGTGGTTACCCAAATGTTTTTTGATAACCAGAAGTATTTTGATTTTGTAGAGAAGTGCAGGAATGCCGGTATTCATATTCCTATCATACCGGGTTTGAAGCCATTGACTTCTTTTAAACAGTTCAACACCCTTCCGAGAGTGTTCCATGTAGATATTCCTACCGACCTGAGTAAGGAAATCATGAAATGCAAATCCGATAAAGACGTGGAACTGGTGGGAACGGAATGGCTTCTCCAGCAGTCAAGGGAACTGAAGCAAACCAATGTTCCTGTATTGCACTATTATACACTGGGCCAGTCGAAAGTCATATGGAACGTAGTCAGCCAGCTTGTATAAACAATATTCAAATCATAAAAAAGGCTGTCAAACCGACAGCCTTTTCCGTTTTTACCAATGAAATCATTTCTGTGCAAGCTTCAGCAATTCCTTCACTTTTTCTTTGATTTGCCCGCTTTCAAAATAAGGGTATAGATTCTTCCCGGGGCAGTTGGTCATACTGCTATGATCGCGGTGGGTGGCAATGGTGTCGGGAGAAATATTGTACTTAATGCAAAAATGTGCAATCAGCCTTGTCAGTACATCTTCCAAATGTGCATTCATTTCCATTTCATTGTAATTGCCCAGAAAACTAATGAGCAAATGGCCGGTGGGATCATATTCGGTATTTGTTTCTCCTACGGTAAGAGGATTTCTGCCTTCATATACAGTTCCATCAGGCGCTATCAGGTAGTGATAGGGGATATCGGTCCAGTTTCTGTCGGGTCCCATACTCCATGTCTGAATGGCCTTCAACCTTTGTCCGGCATCATCGGTGACTTTCAATACTCTTCCGCCTTCATGATGCACGGTAATACGTACCGGGGTATGTTGTTTAAATGGCCTTGGATCTGCAGCATTCCATTCTTTTCTTGGTACAATCTTCACAATGTCGGGAAAAGCTGTGGTTTTTTTGCTTTCATTACCCGTACGGTCAACCGCAGATACCGCAATGGCATTAATAGTTTTATTTTCTTCCGTAGTTTTTAATTCCAGGGTGCGTACAGGGGCATTTAATATCTGATAATCCCATGTATTGCCGTATCGGTAATAAACAACCCATTTAAACACATCATTGGGATGGGTATGGGTCCATTGAATTTTGATTTTATCACCCTGCTCGGAATAAGCCAGTGCCGGCGCTTCGGGTGCTTCATTATCTAACCAAGGGCTTGCAGGTATTAATGCAGGTTTTTTGTAAGGCCCTTCCAAAAGGGATTTCTGAAGAGCAGGATTTTTTGTATCTGATGAAATGCTCCAGTGAATAACACCCGGACTTTCCGGTAGCATACCTCTGGAAATCATGATTTGACCTATGGTTTCATTTACCACTGCTCTTGCGGTATCCCTACCCACAGAAATTCCCGGCCATAAGTGTCTTTTCTTTGTATTCTCAGATGCCCACCAGCCCAGCAATACGGGAAAGCTTTGTCCTACCCTTACTATTGGCCAGTAGAGTTGTGGTGAAAAATAATCTATCCAGCCTTCATTCAGCCACAGTTTTGCATCGGCATAAAGCTCTTCATACTGGTTGAAGCCTGACACAATTGCTTCCGGATATCCGGGCTTCCAGATACCAAAAGGACTTAATCCAAACTTCACATGTTTCTTTTCTTTCTTGATTTCATCATACACTCTTTTTATGAAATCATTTACGGCTTTTCTCCTCCAGTCTGAACGGGAAAGTTTGCCCCCCGAGGCTACATATTGATTCCAGCTTAAGCTGTCGGGGAAATCTTCATTGTTGTTGTAAACTGCATAAGGGTAGAAATAATCGTCGAAGTGTACCCCATCAATTTCATATCTCTTCACAATATCCATAATCACGTTCACGCCGTGGTCCTGGGTTTCTTTCCGGGAAGGGTCAAACCACCAGTATCCTTGTTTCAGATGAACCACCAGGTCTGATTTAGTTTTCACTACCGATTTATCGCTAACGGGCCCTCCGGAAATATGATGAGCGCGGTAGGGATTTAACCATACATGCAGTTCGAGCCCTCTTTTGTGCGCTTCCTGAATCCAGAATTCAAGAGGGTCATAATAAGGGTTTGGCGCTTTACCCTGTACTCCGGTAAGGAAATACGACCAAGGCTCAAGGGAGCTTTCATAAAATGCATCTGCCTGAGGCCTTACCTGAAACACCACTGCATTGAAATTATGCTTTTGCAGGAAGTCGAGCAGTTCAAGCGCTTCTTTCTGCTGTTGGGCAGTGCTTAATCCCGGCTTGCTTGGCCAGTTGATATTGGCAACTGTTGCTACCCATGCAGCCCTGAACTCCCTTGGAGCACCGGGGATTTTAATTTCTTCAATATCAATAACAGGTGGTGGGGCCTCTTCCACCGGAGATTCCGCCGGATGTTTGATTTCAACCGGAACCTCAATAAGTTCAACTTCTTTTTCTTCAACAATTTCAATTATTTCGGTACTTCCGGATGCAGCTTTTTTGGGCGTGCAGGAATATAGCAAACAAGCGGCGATTATTCCCAATGCCAGGACAGTTCTTCGTGTGTACATGAGCGAAAGATATTTTATGAGTTCAAGTTACTGAACATTCAATAGGATATCCCGCCAAATCCTAATTTTTTCCGAAAAATCTTCCTTGATATGATTATTTGTTATTGAGAAGCGCTTTCCCTTGTACCAGTAATTTTCCGCTGATTTCTGCCCTGGATGCCAAAAGGTTGTCCCAATGTTCGGTTCCTTCCCAGAAAGTCCTTTTCAGGTATTTCATTGCTTCGGGGCTATAATGTGTAAGGGATTCGGCAAGCCTGTGCACTGCTTCGTCGAGGTTTTCCCTGTTGGGATGCAGTTCTGCATATAATCCTTTCCTTCTTGCCCAATCGGCATTTCTCCACATTTGTGCATCAATTGCCAATGCGGTAAAGGCGCTTTTGCCAATTTTTCTTTCCACAGCAGGTCCTATAACAAAGGGGCCAATTCCTATGGCCAGTTCGCTGAGTTTTACATCGGCACCTTCCATGGCCAGCGTGTAATCTGCTGCCGCGGCAATTCCCACTCCGCCACCAACGCATTTTCCATGCACGCGTGCAATTACAAATTTTGAAGATTTTCTGATGGCATTGATAATATTACCGAAACCAATAAAGAATTCTCTTCCGGATTCGGCATCGTGAATGGTAGATAATTCATCAAATGAGGCTCCTGCGCAAAATGCTTTTTCACCTCCTGACTGTATTACTATTACTTTTGCTCTTTCATCATTTTCCGCGTTGTAAATTTTCTGGGTAATGTCTTCCAGCATTGCGGATGGAAGAGAATTGCCTTTGGGATGGAAAAATTCAATGGTTGCAATTCCTCCTGCAACGGTTAAGTTAACGTAAGCTGCATCGCTCATAGATTCAAATATTTTAGGGTTGATGTTGTTCTTTTTTAGCCACCATGGTAAGGATGGAAGCTATTGCCACTTCTTCATTATCCTGATCATATACTTCTACCAGCCATTTTACTATTCCTTTCGGAATATCGTTTTCGACTTTCTTCTCCTGGCTTATTTTTTCTTTACAGGTTAGTCTAACCCATATTGTGGTTCCGGCATATACGGGTTTTAAGAAACGGCATTCATCCAAGCCATAATTCAATAATACAGGTCCTTTGGCTGCATCCACAAACAATCCTGCTGCAGCACTTAATATGAAATAACCATGGGCTACAGGTTTTTCAAAAACTGTTCCCTCAAGAGATGTGTGATCGGTATGCGCATAAAAATGATCCCAACTGATATTGGCAAAGTTTACAATATCGGCTTCGGTTATGGTTCTGCGATGGGTGGTAATGCTGTCACCCGGCTGAATTTCTTCAAAATACTTTCTGAAAGGATGCTTTTCATCTTGCCTGGTAGCTCCTTTTGGAAAATAATAATTCAGCGCTCCTCCAAGTGTAGAAGGACTTCCCTGAATGGCTACTCTTTGCATGTAATGTTTCAATCCTCTAATGCCTCCCATCTCTTCTCCACCACCGGCGCGTCCGGGTCCTCCATGAACCAATACAGGAAGGGGTGCTCCGTGTCCGGTATTTTCCTTGGCAGATTCTCTGTTTAAAACCAGCATCCTGCCGTGATAAGGCCCTGCCCCGAGGATGAAATTCCTGGCTGTTTTATTGTCGTAAGTAACAATTGAACTCACCAGCGAACCTTTGCCCATATTGGCCAGCGCAATGGCTTCCTCTTCCTCTTTATATGGCATTATGGTGCTTACCGGCCCGAAAGCTTCTACTTCATGAGAAACAGTGTTTTCAAATGGTTTTTCGTTTAAAAGTAAAACAGGGCTGAGGAATGCTCCTTTATTATAATCTGCATCAATCAGCTCAATGGCTTCCAGGCTGCCGTAAATCAGGGCGGATGCTGACAGTAATTTTTTGACCTGTGCGGTGACTTCCTCACGCTGTTGGATACCCGCAAGAGCTCCCATTCTTACTTTTTCATTTGCAGGATTGCCTATGGGGGTTTTGGCAAGCATGGAAGAAAGGTCTTTTGCTACCGCATCCACTCTGTGATCCGGAACCAATATCCTTCTGATGGCAGTACATTTTTGTCCTGCTTTTACCATCATCTCTCTTCTGATTTCCTTCAGGAAAATATCCCATTCCTGGGATCCGGGCTCAACATCTCTACCCAATACGATACAATTGAGGGAATCGGCTTCCATGTTAAAAGGTACATTTTCCCTCATAATTGCAGGATGTGCTTTCAGTTTTAACCCTGTTTCTGCAGATCCGGTAAAAGTTACCACATCCTGGCAGTTAACATGACTGAGCATATCTCCCGCGCTGCCGCAAATCAGTTGTAATGCCCCATCAGGGAGAATTCCCGATTGTGCGATACGTTTTACAACAGCTTCAGTTAAAAAGCAGGTTACTGTTGCCGGTTTTACAACTGCGGGTACACCTGCCAGTAAGTTTACTGCAATTTTTTCCAGCATTCCCCAAACAGGGAAGTTATAGGCGTTAATATGAACGGCTACTCCGGTTTTTGGCACCATGATATGCTGGCCGATAAAACTTCCTTCTTTTCCTACACGGTTAAACTCGCCGTCTAAATAATAAGGTTCATCAGGAAGTTTCCTTCTCAGCGATGCGTAAGCAAATAAATTTCCAATGCCACCTTCAATATCGCCCCAGCTATCGGCTTTTGTGGCTCCTGTTTTAAAACTTAATTCGTAAAATTCAGGAAGGAATTCTCTTAAATGCAGGGCAAGCGCTTTCAGCATTAATGCTCTTTCCTGAAAACTCATTTTTCTTAAGGCAGGATTACCTTTTCTTCTTGCATATTCCAAAACTTCTGCAAAGTCGATACCTCCGGAACCTGCAGTGGCAAAAGCCTGACCGGTTACGGCATCATGCAGTGTGGTTCTTTCTCCGTTTCCGGCTACCCAGCGGCCGGTGATATAATTTTCTACTGTGTACATATCAACGAATTTATAATAAATGATTTGTATTAAATAATGGACAAGAGAATTTTAAGATGAAGTATAACCTTCCTCATCCGTACATTTTGGTTAGCTTTGCAGCAATGGTTAGCTTTGCAGCAATTTTGAATTTTCATTAATTACGCATCATGAAAAATTTTTTCCTTTTATTGCTTCCCTTTATTTTTTTGGCTTCCTGCAAGGAAGACCGGGGACATGCTGTAAGACCTGTTCCCGAAACGAAAGCCGACAGCCTGTTTCAGGAAGTAATGCAAGGCCATGATGTGGGAATGGCAAAAATGGGTAAAATCAAAGGACACTTAAAGCAGGTTCAGAATGAGCTCGACTCTCTGACTGTATTAAAAAATAAATCTGCAGTTTCTGAAAGAATCAGCGAACTGGAAAAATTGAAATCTGCCCTACAACAGGCTGATGAGGGAATGTATCTGTGGATGAAAGAATTTAAGGCAGACTCGGGAGAAAACGATTCCCAAGTCCGCATTAAATATCTTGAATCAGAAAAAATTAAAGTAGAAAAAGTAAAAGAGGATATTCTGGAAAGCCTGAAGCTTGCAGATTCTATTTTACGGAATTAGCATATTCCAGGTCAATCTCCTGGCAAAGAGAATTGAAGATTTCCTCAACGCTTCCTTCTCCTTTGACATTTTTTACCTTGCCGGACTTTTGGTAATAATCAGCCACAGGAGTTGTTTTATCGAGATATTCCTGAATTCGGGCTTTGATGATATCGGTATTTACGTCATCGCTTCTACCGGAGGTTTTTCCTCTGTTCAGAAGCCTTTTGATTAATTCTTCTTCGCTCACTTCCAAAGCAATCATCATATTGATTTCTGCAGATTTTTCTGCCAGCAGTGCATCCAACGCTTCTGCCTGGGCAACAGTGCGGGGAAACCCATCGAATAAAAATCCTTTTGCGTTGGAATTTTCTTCTAAAGCAGAGCGAATCATCCCAATCACCACTTCATCAGGTACCAGTTTTCCCTGATCCATATAGTTTTTTGCTTCCAATCCGAGCTTTGTCTGCCTGCTGATTTCATCCCTTAATAAATTTCCGGTAGCCAGATGTACAAGGCCGTATTTTTTGATCAGCATATCAGATTGAGTGCCTTTCCCACTTCCCGGAGGACCAAAAAGAATTAAATTAAACATGTAGCGCTACAAATATTTTAGATTTCTAAAGTGGTAAATATAAAACATCGACTTTAAAAATCCTTTAAGAAATATTCCAAATTGAAAATAGCCAATAACATTTCCCATGTTTTTTTGAATAAAATGTTCTGGAACAGGCTATTAAATCTAAATTTTTAAAGGAAACCCGCCCCTGAAAGCTTAACTTTGGAATACATTCCCGGATGATGGCCGTAAGATTTACCTATATCCTATTTGTGCTGGCATTCGGCTTATCGTGGATAAGCTGCAGCAACTCACGTACGGCATCCGAAAATCAAAAAACAACAGTTATGGAAAATTCCGGAAAAAGTAAAAATCCTTATTACTCACATACAGATGATCAACCGGTTTCGCTTTCAGAAGAGGAATGGCAGAAAATCCTGCCCCCGGAAGTGTACAGGATAGCAAGACAGAAAGGTACCGAAAGGCCTTTTTCCAGTCCCTTCGAAACTTTAAATGAAATCGGTACTTATTACTGTGCAGCCTGCGGAAACCCGCTTTTTCAAAGCGATACCAAATTTGACAGTGGTTGCGGATGGCCAAGTTTTTACAAGCCAATATCCAAAACCAGCATCATTTACGCCCCCGATCATTCCCACGGCATGGTACGTACTGAAGTGATGTGCGGTAGGTGTAAAGCCCATCTGGGGCATGTTTTCGACGACGGTCCGCCACCTACAGGCCTCAGGTATTGCATCAATGGTGTAGTGCTGGATTTTGAAAAAGCCCAGAAAGCTGATAAAGATTATAAGAAGAACTTATGATTTGCTTTTAAACCCCTGACTTAAATTTGCCGGGTGAGAAAAAGAAACAGACAAAGGATATTGGAAAACATCCTGGTAGAAGATTATGCCGCTGAAGGCAAATCGCTGGCCAGGGTAGACGGGAAAGTGGTGTTTATTACGGATGCAGTTCCCGGTGACAGGGTAAATGTTCTGCTGTCTAAAAACAAAAAAGACTGGGCAGAAGGGCGCGTTGTACAAATCCTCGAATATGCTCCCGACCGCAAGGAACCTTTTTGCATGCATTTTGGAGTCTGCGGAGGTTGCCAGTGGCAAATGCTACCTTACGAAAAGCAACTGGTGTATAAAGAACATCAGGTAAGAGAAACCCTGTCAAGAATAGGTAAAATTCCCTTAAAAGACTTCAGGCCTATAATCGGAGCCGGTTCAGACAGGTATTACCGGAATAAAATGGAGTATACTTTTGGAAACAGAAGGTTTCTTTTACCGCATGAACTGGCAGATGAACAGATTTCCGCTAATCAGAATGTGGCAGGATTTCATGCAAAAGGGTATTTCGACAAACTGGTAGATATCATACAGTGCCATTTGCAACAAGAGCCCACCAACAGGTTAAGGAATGCTGTCAGGGAATATGCAAATGAAAACGGATTGACCTTTTACGATATCCGTAACAGGCATGGGTTTCTGAGAAACCTTCAGCTAAGGGTATGCCGAACAGGAGAGGTTATGGCCAACCTGATTGTGGGGGAAAATGATCCCGGAAAGCTTTTTCCGCTGTTGGAATTTATCGTAAAGGAGTTTCCCGGGTTAACTACCCTTTTGTACACCATCAATACTAAATTCAACGATAGCATTTACGATCTTGAACCCGTTGTGTATTCCGGTAAAGGCTATGTAATAGAAAAACTGGAAAACCTTGAATTCAAAATAGGTCCGAAATCGTTTTTCCAAACCAATACCGAACAGGCAGAAAGATTGTATTCGGAAGTAAGGAAACTGGCAGGGCTTACCGGCAATGAAGTGGTTTACGATCTTTATTGCGGTACCGGAAGTATCGGACTGTTTTGCAGTGCCGGAGCTAAGAAAATTATAGGGGTGGAGGTGATTCCCGAAGCTGTGGAAGATGCAAAGGAAAATGCCCGTCTCAATCAAATTGTACATGCGGAATTTTTCGCAGGAGATGTTGGCGAAATCTGTACGCCTGAATTTTTCGGTATTCACGGCAAACCCGACGTAATCATTACCGACCCTCCGCGTGCAGGAATGAGCACCACACTTGTAAAACATCTGTTGAAAATGCAGGCACCGGTGGTGGTTTACGTTAGCTGTAATCCGGCCACCCAGGCTCGCGATCTTAACCTCCTCATGGAAAAATATGAGGTGGAAGCCATTCAGCCTGTTGATATGTTTCCTCATACACACCACATTGAAAATATTGTGAAGCTGAGGCTAATTGGATAGACAGGTAAAAATCTTTTTATGAATCAATTCAGAATGAGTGGGTTTCAGGCTATCCCACCGGTTATAAAAAACCTGCTGATATTAAACGGACTGGTGTTTCTGGCTCAGGTGACGTTTCAGAATAGCCCCTACATCAATATGTCTAATCTGTTCGCCCTGCATGATGTCAGGTCGGAGTTTTTCCGTCCCCACCAGTATGTAAGCCACATGTTTATGCATGGCGATTTCTGGCATCTTTTCTTCAACATGTTTATCCTGTGGATGTTTGGTGCTGTGTTGGAGAATATATGGGGATCCAAAAGATTTCTGATTTTTTATGTTGTCTGTGGTTTGGGAGCGGCATTTCTCCACTCAGGAGTATTGTATTATGAACTAAGCCCGGCATTTCAGGAGTTTGCAAGACTGCCGGAAGAACAACAGGAGTATTTCAGATATAATCCCAACGTAAACATCAACCTGGCCACTGTTGGAGCATCCGGCGCTATTTACGGTTGCCTGGCAGCTTTTGCCTACCTTTTCCCCAACAGCCTACTGTATATTTATTTCTTTTTTCCCATCAAAGCCAAGTATTTCGTCATCTTCCTTGCGGCGATGGAATTCTGGCTGGGAATAAGCAACAATCCGGGAGACAACGTTGCCCACTGGGCACACCTTGGGGGGGCGGCAGTAGGTTTTTACCTGGTATGGAAATGGAACCGTAACCGCAGAAGGTATTATTAATCCGCAAAGGATTTTTTTGTAAATTTCAATTCATATAAACGCGATCAGGTGATAAGGGAAGGCAGATATCAAAGGAGCGTCGGCATGGGTGCCGACAGAAATTCACTGGGAATGCTTCTGGCCATTCTGGCCATTGTGTTTTGCATTTTTAAGTTCATTTATATCGTGTACGAATTGGGACTTGAAAAAGGCGCCCTCTACCGTCCACAGATATTTAACTGGTTTGCACTCCCTGCAAATACCGCAGATCTTGTCAGGAAACCGTGGACCTTACTCACCTATATGTTCATGCACGACCGGGTATTCCATCTTCTGGGCAACCTGCTTTGGCTCTGGGGTTTTGGCTTTATTTTCCAGGACCTGGCAGGCGGCAAAAGAATTGTTCCCGTATTCCTGACTGGAGGGTTTGCCGGAGGTGTGGTTTTTGTTTTGGCTTTTAACCTCATCCCCGGATTAAAAGGTATTCTTCCTGTGGCAACCCTTGAAGGTGCTTCTGCAGGAATTATGGCTATTGCACTTGCTGCCACTACGCTTGCTCCCGGATACAGACTTTTCCCCATGATAGCCGGAGGTATTCCGCTTTGGGTGCTTACGCTGGTTTTTGTAATTATTGATTTCGCAAGTATTACTTCCCAAAACGCAGGAGGTCACCTTTCTCACCTTGCCGGAGCAGTTGCAGGCTTTGCTTTCGCATATGCATTGAAGAAAGGATATGACGCAAGCAAATGGTATATTACACTGAGTGAAAAAATCAACGGGCTGTTTTCTCCTGCCGTAACAGAAAAATCAAAAGCGAAAGACGAATTTTTTTATAACACCGGGGGAGTAACACCTTTCAAAAGACATCCCAATGTTACACAAAGCAGAATTGATGAAATTCTGGATAAAATCAACCAAAAAGGTTTCCGATCCTTAACGGAAGAAGAAAAAGAAATTCTAAAACGGGCTTCACAAAGTGAAGAACTGTAATTTTAGGTATGGCCCCCAAGTTCCGCTCATTAACAAAAAGGCTGTTTGTGATTGCAAATATTACCCTGGTAATACTGCTGTTACTGGCCTGTATGAATGCCTTTCTTCCTCCGGGAAAATTCTGGATGATAGCGTTGCTGGGCCTTGCATTTCCTTTCCTGCTTTTCTTAAATGTGGCTTTTATTATCCTTTGGCTTATCGCAAGAAGCCGGTGGTTACTGCTATCCCTTCTTGCTTTATTACCTGCATATGGAAATATTCGTGCTTTAGTAGGCTTCAACCTCTCATCCGGATTTGAAAACGTAAAAGCCGATTCATCAGATATCAGAATTCTTACCTGGAATGTTCATGCATATTCGGCCAGGACGAAAGAAGGAGCGGATAATTCAGCGCGGGATAACATTATAGAGTTTATTAAGGAATACTCTCCCGATGTTATTGCCATGCAGGAATTCCTGGAGGTGAATTATAAAGGTTTTCACTCCAATTTGAACGATATAAAAGCACTCGGATATCCTTATCATATCCGGGTTACCGATTACATCCGCCGCACAAGAGATTTTCAACTGGGGGTGGTATTGTTTTCAAAATATCCTATCCTCGACACCCTGCATATTCGTTATCCGGGGCCAACCTCATCAAGGGCTGCCGAAAGCCTGATAGCCGCAGATATACTGGTCAACGGAAAAGATACCATCAGGGTTTATAATACCCATCTGCAATCCGTTCAGCTGAAGGGGGATGATTTCAGAAGAATCGAAATCATTAAAAATGTGGAAGATTCCCTCATGGATGCTTCCAAAAATATTATCCGTAAACTGCGTTTTGCCTATAAACACCGCGAAGTTCAGGCAGATATTGTTCGGAAAGAACTGGATAAAAGTCCTTATCCTGAAATCATTTGCGGCGACTTTAACGACGTGCCAAATTCTTACACCTATTTCAGGATTAAAAAAGACAGGGTAGATGCATTTCGTCAAAAAGGGAGCCGCTTGGGAAGAACTTATGCTGCCATCTCTCCTACATTGCGCATAGATTACATCATGGCCGATAAAAGATTTAAGGTTGTCCAGTATAAAAGCTTTGTCCGCCATTATTCCGATCATTTTCCTGTGATGGCCGATCTGAGGCTTACCAAAGAGCAGAAATAGCTTATGTTTGCCTAATTTTGACCCTCAGAATCGGAAATTATGAGCAGCGAACTGTTTATTTATAATTCATATACCAGACAGAAGGAAGTTTTTCAGCCGATTACACCTGGGCATGTCGGAATGTACGTATGCGGACCAACCGTTAGTGGTGAAAGCCATCTGGGTCATGCCAGGCCATTTATCACCTTTGATATTTTATACCGGTTACTGCTGCATAAAGGCTATAAAGTCAGGTACGTCAGGAATATTACCGATGCAGGACATTTTGAAGAAGAAGGAAGGGAAGCGGTAGATAAAATTTCCTCCAAGGCCATATTGGAAAAGCTTGAACCCATGGAACTGGTACAAAAATATACCAACCTTTTCCACTGGGCGATGCGCGCTTTCAATAACCTGGAACCTAGTATTGAACCTACCGCAACGGGGCATATCATTGAACAGATATCCATGATTAAAAAAATCATTCAGGAAGGATATGCTTATGAAGTAAACGGATCTGTATATTTCGATGTAAAAAAATATGCTGAAAACTTTCCTTACGGTAAGCTTTCAGGAAGAATAATGGACGACCTGCTTGAAACTACCCGAGAGCTGGAAGGGCAGGATGAAAAAAGAAACAAACAGGATTTTGCTTTATGGAAAGCTGCTCCACCCGAACATATCATGCGCTGGGAAAGCCCCTGGGGCGAAGGTTTTCCAGGATGGCATATAGAATGTTCTGCCATGGCTACCAAATACCTGGGCGCTCAATTTGATATTCACGGAGGCGGAATGGACCTTCAATTCCCGCATCATGAAAGTGAAATCGCTCAAAGTACCATTTGCAATAAAAAAGTCCCTGCCAGATACTGGATGCATAACAATATGATTACAGTAAATGGCAAGAAGATGGGTAAAAGCTATAACAACCAGATTAAGCTCACCGAAATGTTTTCGGGAGAGCATCCTCTTCTTGAGCAGCCTTACAGCCCGATGACCATCAGGTTTTTCATCCTGCAAACTCATTACAGAAGTACACTCGATTTCAGCAATTCTGCTTTACAGGCAGCAGAAAAAGGCATGAAGAGAATGTGGAAGGCTTATAATGCTTTGATGGCATTTTCTGCAAATGGAGAATATGCTCCGGCAGATAAGGAACTGGATGAAAAAGTAAACAGGTTGCTGAATGAAATGGACGAATGCATCAATGACGACCTGAATACTGCCAGGGTACTGGCAAATATGTTTGAACTGGTTCCGGTAATTAATTCCATAGAAGATAAACTGCAACCATTAAACGTAATTTCTTCCCAGACGCTGGAAAATCTTCAACAGAAGTTTAAAGTATACTGGACAGATATCATGGGTATGAAAGAAGAGCAAAAGGAAGATCAGGAAAAACTGAAAGCAGCCCTTGATTTATTGGTAGAGTTGAGGAAAGAGGCCAAGCAAAGAAAAGATTATTCCACTTCCGATAAAATCAGAAACGAACTGATGAAAGTAGGCATTCGCCTCATGGATGGAAAGGACGGAAGCATGCGTTACGAAATTGATTAAGCATGAGTTACCTTCTTCATTTAAGAAAAGATAAAGTACTGAAGAAGATACTTAAAGACTCTGATGAGATTAAGCTTAAGAAGTCGGCTAACCTGTTTTTAAGCCTTTGCGGTTCGGTAACGGGTCAGCAACTTTCTACTAAAGTGGCTGAGGTGATATATAACCGTTTTCTCCGGCTTTATCCACAGCCTCCCGGGCCTGAAGAGGTTTTAGCTACCCCCGATGAAATTTTAAGAGGTATCGGTCTTTCTGCATCCAAACTGTCGTATATCCAAAACATTTCCACCTTTGCTCTTGAACATGGAATTTCAGTAAGAAAATTAGGCAGGATGAGTAATGAAGAAGTGGTGGAATATCTCACTCAAATTAAAGGTATCGGAAGGTGGAGTGTAGAAATGCTGATGATGTTTTCGATGGGAAGAGAAGATGTATTTGCTGTGGATGATCGGGGAATTCAGGTGGTTATGGCAGAATTATATGGATTGAACAAGGCAGATAAAAAGCAACTGAAATCGGATATGTTGAGGATATCGGCAAAGTGGTCACCTTACAGGACTTATGCCTGTATCCATCTCTGGGATTATAAAGACAATGCACCCAAACTTTAATGTAAATGAGCAGAAAAAGAAGAATGTGGCTGTATTTTATCCTTGCAGGGGTGTTTCTGATGATTTACATGCAAAGCGAAGCAGCACGACAGATGGAAACATTTTATGAACTTTGCCTGTTGCTTGCCGGAGCCTGCCTTGCCTTTGCCGTGAATACGCTTGTAAGGGATAAAGAGTAAAGGTTATTCTGCGGCAAAATGATTGACAGTATAAATTCCAGCTAATACTGCTATAATTCCCAAAACGATACTTCCTAATGAATAAAGTAAAAATTCGGAATATCTCGATTCCTGAATCAGTTGTACATTTTCATAGCTGAAACTTGAAAATGTTGTAAGTCCTCCGCAAATTCCCACCATCAGCAATACCCGCATTTCTTCATTTATGTTTCCCGTTTTCAGGAAATATGCCATGATGATTCCTGCTATATAACTGCCAATAACATTTACGGTGAGGGTAGCAAAAGGAAAGCCGGTCCTGCCCAGTTTCTGAAACAACATGGTTACAGAATACCGCAACACAGAACCGGCAAAACCTCCTGCACCTGCAAAAATCAATAATTTCAGCATATGCTGTTTTTTGTAAAAATATGCTGAAAATTTAAATGCATTACAGTTTGCTGATTACAACTTCTTCAATCACTTTCACTTTTGTATTTACAGAAAAAGATTCTATTTTTCCTGTATGCAAATCTTTTACCTGAAAGTAAACATCTTCTGAAAACTTAGGCAGAACCAGTTTCAGGTCGATGGATTTGCGGCTGTACACCCTGTCGAAGTAAATATTGCCTTTGTTGTCTTTCACTACAATGCTCACCTTGTTTCCATTCACATTAGGGTGCTGGATACGGAAATACATGTTTCCATCGTCATTTCCCAGGTGCCTGATAGACACGGCAGATTCCTTGTAATTGACTTGTACGGTTTGTGCATTTGCGGTATTTGCAACAAAAGCCAGTGAAAAAGCTGCCAATGCATTGATAAGCAAGGATTTCAGGTTCATCTTCATCATATTGTTATTTAATTTTTACGACTGAAAAAACCCGGCAAGCTTAATCGATGGAACAAATATGGATAGCGAATCGTGTAAGAGAGAGAAATGCAAAATTAATATGCCGAAACCGTTAGGGGACGTATAGTTTAATTGTTTAACTTTTAATTAAAGAGATGTAATGGTTTTCCGATAGCAAACCATAACTGATTGTTATTGTTAAAAAACCTTAAGTAAGCGAATACAACAGTATTTTTGCACGGCATGGAAAAGTCGAACTTCATAGATTATATCAGAATATATTGCCGGAGCGGGCATGGTGGTCCGGGTAGCATGCATTTTATGCGGACCAAATACAACCCCAAGGCAGGGCCGGATGGTGGGGACGGCGGTAGAGGGGGGCATATCATTCTCAGGGGTAATAAAAACCTTTGGACTTTATTGCACCTGAGATATTTTAAAAACGTCCATGCAGAAAATGGTGAGGGGGGCTCAGGAAACAGGCGAACCGGCCGGAGTGGTAAGGATGTGATTATTGAAGTTCCTTTAGGTACCATAGCCAGGGATGAGGAAACCGGAGAAATTGAAGCTGAAATACTTGAACACGGTCAGGAAGTCATCTGGATAGAAGGCGGAAAAGGAGGATTGGGTAATGCCCGTTTTGCCACGGCTACCAATCAGGCGCCCGAATATGCACAACCCGGAATGCCGGGAAAAGAGGGCTGGAAGCTGCTTGAACTGAAAGTTCTTGCGGATGTGGGTTTGGTAGGATTTCCCAATGCAGGGAAGTCTACCCTGCTGAGTGCTGTTACTGCAGCAAAACCAAAAATTGCCAACTATCCTTTTACTACCCTTACCCCCCAGCTGGGCATGGTGGAATACCGGGATAACCGAAGTTTCTGCATTGCCGACCTGCCCGGAATTATTGAAGGCGCTTCTGAAGGAAAAGGCCTGGGGCACAGGTTCCTCCGCCATATTGAAAGAAACCCGGTTCTGTTGTTCATGATTCCGGCAGATAGTAACAATCATAAGGAAGAATTTTCCATTTTGCTGAAAGAACTGGAACAATACAATCCGGAATTACTACAGAAAGACATGATTGTGGCAATCAGCAAATCCGATTTGCTGGATGATGAGCTAAAAGAAGCCACAAAGAAAGAATTCCCTGAAGAAATTCCGCTGATATTTATTTCTTCGGTTACTGGTCAGGGTTTGACAGAATTGAAAGACCTGCTTTGGAATACCATCAATACCGAAGCCTAATCATTTATTGTCTTTTCTGCTTTTCCATGGAGAATATACGGCTTCTTGTTCCGGAAGGTTGTCAGGAATTTCCGTTAAAGGTTCGCAGGGGAAAGACTCTCCCTTCATTTGGCGTGGAAGCTGCTGGTATAAACGCGTTCCTTCGAGCTTCCAGGCTTTCATTTCCTCAGTAACTGTTTTAATGATTTTTGCAGGGTTTCCTGCCAGGAGGCTGGATGCCGGAATGTTTTCTCCGGCTTTGATAAAACTTAAGGCTCCGACAATACAATCATCCCCCAATACCACATCATCCATGATTACGCTGTTCATGCCTACCAGGCAGTTTCTGCCTATAATGGCTCCGTGAATAACCGCTCCGTGGCCAATATGGGCGTTTTCTTTTAAATGAACCATTTTGCCGGGAAACATATGCAGGGTACAACTTTCCTGCACATTGCAACCATCCTCAATTACAATTTTCCCCCAATCGCCCCTGATGGCTGCACCGGGTCCTATATAAACATCTTTTCCTATGATAACATTACCTGTTACCACTGCCTGCGGATGCACATAAGCAGAAGGATGAACAACGGGAATAAAACCTCTGAAAGAATAGAACATGCCTAAATTTAAACATATTCACGATAAAAATTCTATTCAACAGCTTATTTCACTTCTCCAAGTTTGCGAAGGTATTCTTCACTTTTATTACTATTTACTCTTGCCCAAAGTACATTATGGTCAGACATTTGGTAGGTCCGCCATTCTTTGTGGTAATATTCCCTCAATGCATCGTCACCGGTTAATTTTTTCCCGTTTGCTGATTTCAGCAGCTCGGGTTTATAGAATTCAAAATCTTCTTTTGTATTCCTGAAAACAGATGTAAAAACTTTAAATACACCGGAGTGGTTGGCGTTGTCCACAAATTCAATCATCTCATGATCAGATTTGAAAGCAATCTGATCGTAATGCATGGTTTCAATAACATTTGTTTTTCTCGATTTGATGTTTTTAGGAATGATAAAACGGTTTTCTTCCAATGCCTTCATGGTTTCATGGTCGGGCCTGATGATATTGAAATCACCCAAAAGAATGGTTGCCCTTCCTTCTTTTTTCAATACCTCATCAGCTTTCTTACTTAAGTATTTTCCAATGGCTCTTATTTCCTGTATCCTTTGGCTTAATCCGCTTTTCCCTTCTCCGTAATAAATATGCACAGTGCAGATATCAAACTTCAGCCATCCCGATTGAAAGGAAACCAGAAAGGGAGTTCGTCTGAATTGCTTTCCGTCTATTAACGGGTTGGACGAGTTGGTGATTTCCGAATCGCTGATCAGCATGTTTTGAGGAAGTACTATTTCACCTGCAATGTTTTTAAACCAAACCTTCCTGGTATCGTACACGAAACAAAGCCGTTCACCATTCCCTCCCAAACCGGTGTGGGTAATATCGGTGGCAATGTAATTCCAGTCGGGCCCAAGAATTTTCATTACCTTATTCCATTCGTCCAGCTCGTTTATTTCCTGTACCGCTACAAAATCAAATGAAGAGATGATTTCTGCAATGTAATAATGACTGTCTTTGGTACGACTTCCAAACCCCTTCCTGTTAGCTTTGCCGAAATCACGGATATTCCAGGTGGCAATTGTAAGCGAATCTTCAGGATGCTTTGCCGGTACTTCTTCCTTAAGCTGTTTTTTTAACTGTAGTATTTTCCTGATAACATAATTCCTTGCTTGCAGGTCGGGGAAATCCTGACGCAGGTAATGATAATAAGGCATATGATGAAAATTTGTTCCTTATGCTTCAGCCGTTGCCGGATCTATAATCGCACTTACCTCTCCGATGGAATTGACGGGGAACCCTCCTTTCTTTGCGTGCTCTTCAATCATCTCCTTATTGGGAGCGATATACACGCAATACACTTTGTCATCTGCAAAATAGCTATGTACCCATTGAATTTGCGGGCCCATGCTGTTTAAAACTTCACAGGATTTCTGAGAAATGGCTTTCAGTTCTGCAGGGCTTAATTTTCCTGCACCCGGAATTTCTCTTTCAATAACATACTTTGGCATGGCAACAAATTTTTTATTAACAATGCCAAGGGCCGGGTAGGTTTTTAAATATGATAATGTATGAAAGATGGGAGCTTTCCAGGGGGACTGTGTTAATATTAAAATTACAAAAAATTGAAATTGATTATTGGGGCTAAAATAAAACCCCGGAACTTTATTCCCGGGGCTTCACTATTTTTTACCAGCACCTTCATCATTTACCACTCGTCTTTTTTTCTGAATACCGTACCGTTAAACATGGCTATAAGTTGGCCATTGCTGAAGACTTCCACATCATACCTTCCCAAAGATCCGGAAACGGAGATTTCTTTTGCTTTGGCAATGATTTCGTCTCCTGCAAATACCGGCTTGAAATGGGATATGGAAGTATGAATGCTTAAGGCGTGGCGGCCTCTGCTGTTAGAAGCAAATGCCAGTGCTGAATCTGCCAGGGAAAAACTTATTCCACCGTGTGCAATGGAAAATCCGTTGCACATTTCCGGCCGTACCTTCATCTTCAAAGTGCAAAATCCTTCTCCAATTTCCAGGCATTCAATTCCCAGCCATTGGCTGAACCGGTCTTTCTCCATCATGCCGAGGAAGATTTCCCTGGGAGTTTTCATATTATTTACCTTTAAATACGGGTTTTCTTTTTTCCACAAAAGCTTTTACACCTTCAGCAAAATCTTCACTATCGGCAGCTGTCACCTGAAGCTGGTCTTCCAGTTGTAATTGCTGCATTAGGGTGTTTTGCGACGAGTCTAACAAGGCACGCTTGGTAAGCGATAATGCTTTTGTAGGCATGGAAGCAAGTTGGGCTGCCAGCTTTCGGTATTCTTCTTTAAAATTTTCATCGGGGAAAGCCTTATAAATCATTCCGATTCTTTCTGCTTCTTCCGCAGAAATATTTTCTCCGAGCATCATCAGTGCCGTGGCTTTTTGTAAACCTATCAGCCTGGGCAGGAAATAAGTTCCTCCGCTGTCGGGTATTAAACCAATTTTAGAAAATGCCTGAATAAAACCTGCTGATTTCGAAGCCACAACTATATCGCAGGCAATGGCAATGTTGGCTCCTGCTCCTGCGGCTACTCCGTTTACTGCTGCAATGACAGGTTTTTCAAGATTCCGGATTTTGATTACTATAGGATTTAACTGCTCCGATAAAATATTTCCCAATCCCCCTCCTTCCATTTCGATTACTTCCTTTAAGTCCTGGCCGGCACTAAAAGCTTTTCCGGCTCCTGTAATGACCACAGCCCTGATTTCACCTGAAGCACATTTATCGAGCTTTTCCTGAAGTAAAAGCGACATTTCCCTGGTAAAGGCATTGTACTTATCCGGACGGTTAAGGGTGATTTCCGCAACTCCTCCGTTAATTTCCAATAAAACTGAAGACATAATAGTTAGCTGTTAAGAATTAATGGCATTTGAAATAATCAAAAGGCTCCTTACAATCATCGCATGAATATAATGCTTTGCACGGAGTGGAGCCAAACCTGCTCACCAACCTGGTGTTGAAAGAATTGCATCGGGGGCACTGTATGGCTTCATCTTTTCCAAACAGTTCGAGGTCGCATACCGGTTGAACTGCTGTAGGAGGTGCTATGCCATAAGCTTTTAATTTTTCTGCTCCTTCCGGCGTTAACCAGTCCGTAGTCCAGGCGGGGGTTAGTACTTCATTGATATTTACCTCATCAAACCCTGCCTTTATCAGCGCCTGATAAATATCCATTCTGATTCTGTCAAGAGCAGGGCAGCCGGTATATGTTGGGGTTACGGTTACGGTTACCTGCTTTCTATCAGCTTTTTCTGAAACCTCAATTTTTCTTACAATTCCAAGGTCTGTAACCGATATCACAGGAATTTCAGGATCCATTACCTGTTCCAGGACGGATGCTGCCTTCTCATAAAGGGATTGATTGGTATGTATGGTTTCAGTATTCATGATTACCATTCACTTCCGGGATAGGTTCTTTGAAGGTATTGCATTTCGGCAAGAATATATCCCAGCTTTTCTGTATGCTGGCCTTCTTTTCCGCCTTTCAGCATGAAGGCTTCTTTCATCATTTTCTGGTTTTCGGCAGTATAAAGCGTTGCTTCATCCAGTACTTTAATTACTCGTGCCTCCCATTCATCTTTCAAATCTGAAGGATCATAGCAGGGATAAAATAATGATAAATTATCCTCATAAGAAGCAGGTGTAAAGAATTCGCCCGTAAATCTCCATAAATCTGCCAGTGCCCTGTTCATCCTTTCATGGCTTTCTTCTGTGCCATCTCCCAGTCGTATTACCCACTCACTACTCCACCTGAGGTGATAAGCAATTTCTTTAAGGGATTTTTCGGCTATGGCTTTCAGTTGGGGATCGTGTGAGTCTTTAAGTTTTCTGAATTGCAGAAGCTGAAAACTGCTGAAGAGAAACTGACGCATGATGGTTTTGCCCCAGTCGCCGTTATCCTGTTCCAGCAGCAAAAGATTTTTATATTCCCTTTCAGTCCTTAAATAAGCAAGGCTGTCTTCGGTATGTTGGGAACTGCCATTTGCCTCATTCAGCAGTTTGGCTGCATGCTGGTAAAAGTACCTGGCCTGGCCAATCAGGTCAAGGGAAATATTAGACAGGGCTATATCCTGTTCCAGAATGGGGCCGTGTCCCGTCCATGCACTGTTTTGCTGCCCCAGAATTAAGGAGTTGTCAGCCAGATGAAGAACGTAATCAGTAATCAGGTTCTGCATAAAATTCTTTTTGCTTCAAAACATTATGACTCCGTTTTACATGTGCGTGAGTTCATCAGGCAGATTATAAAACGAAGGGTGACGGTATATTTTATCATAGGCCGGATCAAAAAGCGCCTCTGATTCTTCCGGAAGGCTGGTATGGATATATTTACTTTCCACCACCCAAATGCTCACACCTTCCTGCCTTCTGGTGTATACATCGCGCGCATTTTCAATTGCCATTTTTGCGTCAGCCGCATGAAGGCTTCCCACATGCTTATGGTCGAGCCCCTGCTTGCTGCGGATAAAAACTTCCCATAAGGGCCATTCCTTATTCATAGCTGAATTCTTTTAAGCTTTCTCTTTGTTTCTTTTTTTCCTGATAGGCTATGGCTGCATCCCTTACCCATTTCCCTTCTTCATGTGCTTTTACCCTGGCTGCAAGCCTTTCGCGGTTACATGGGCCGTTTCCTTTAATCACATTCCAGAATTCTTCCCAGTTGATTTCCCCGAAATCATAATGCCCTCTTTCTTCATTCCATTTCAGATCGGGATCCGGTAATGTCATACCCAACACTTTTACCTGCTCTGCACATACATCCACAAACTTCTGACGGAGCTCATCGTTGGTAAAGCGTTTAATCTTCCATTCCATGCTTTGACGGGTATGAGGCGACTCGTCATCTTTGGGCCCGAACATCATCAATGAAGGCCACCACCATCTGTTGATGGCATCCTGGCACATTTCGCGCTGTTCTTTTGTTCCCCTGCTTAAAACGAGCAATATTTCAAAACCCTGGCGCTGGTGAAAACTTTCTTCCTTGCAAATCCTGATCATGGCGCGGGAATAAGGGCCGTATGATGTACGTGTCAGCGGCACCTGATTCATAATGGCAGCGCCATCTACCAACCAGCCGATAGCACCTATATCCGCCCAGGTAAGTGTGGGGTAATTGAATATGGATGAATATTTGGCTTTTCCGGAATGCAGCTGGTCCAGCATTTCTTCCCTGGAAATACCCAGGGTTTCAGCAGCAGAGTACAGATACAACCCATGACCTGCTTCATCCTGAACCTTTGCAATCAGTGTGGCTTTTCTCTTCAGGGTGGGGGCACGGGTTATCCAGTTGCCCTCAGGCAGCATTCCTACAATTTCCGAATGGGCATGCTGAGATATTTGCCTGATTAAGGTTTGCCTGTATTTTTCAGGCATCCAGTCAAGCGGTTCAATCTTAATTTCATCCCTGATTTTCGCCTTAAATATTTCTTCTGGGTTGTTGCTCATAGCTTTTAAAAAAGGATTTTAAAGATAATAAAATTCCTCCGGAAACTAACGGTTGTTAGCCCGTATTTATGATTTTGTAAGGAAGTTAAAGGTAAAATGATTTCCTGCATCCGGGGATTAATCGTCAAAGCTTACGCGCACCACCTCTGAGCGGGGGTGAGCCTGACAGGTGAGGATATATCCCTTTTCCAGCTCATCTTCCTCCAGGGCGTAGTTGATTTCCATTTCCACATTTCCTTCAAGAAGCTTAGCCCTGCAGGTGGCACAAACTCCTCCTTTGCATGAGAAAGGAAGGTCGGCTCCGCTGTCAAGCGCAGCCTGAAGAATGGATTTGTCTTCATAACCCAGCGTAATCTCAGTTTCCCTGCCATCAATTTTGAGGAAAACTTTACTTCTGGCATCAGAAAAATGATTGCTTCCGGAAACAGATTTTTGTTTTATAACAGACTGGCCGGGTGAAAGGAATATTTCAAAATGGATTTTTCTGGAAGGAAAACCTTTTGATTCCAGCCATTCTTTCACTTCAAAAATCATTTCCTGAGGACCGCACAGGAATACTTCGTCTATATTGTTCAGGTTGAACAGCCTGCCCGACATGGCTTCCATTTTTTCTGCATTTATTCTGCCATTATAAAGATCTGCGTCGGCTCTTTCCCTGCTGAGGAAATGGTGAATGGAAAACCTGTTGATGTGCCGGTTTTTTAACGCTTCCAGTTCTTCTTTGAATATGATGGAAGCTCTTGTACGGTTTCCGAACAAAAGAGTAAAACTACTTTGCGGTTCTTTCAGCATAATGGCTTTGGCAATGGATATCACCGGAGTGATGCCTGAGCCGGCCACTATTGCCAGGTAATTTTTTTTGTTTTGAGGATTAAGTGGAGTGAAAAACCTTCCTGTAGGAGGAAGCACTTCCACAACATCTCCGGGTTTTAATGCCGAATGGGCATGACAGGAGAAAATCCCCTTGTCAATTTTTTTTATCGCCACCCTGAATTCCCCTTCTTCCGGTATGGAACAAATGGAATAGGAGCGCCTTACTTCCTCTCCGTTGATGGATGCTTTGAGGGTAATATTTTGTCCGGGTGTGAAACGGAAGATTTCCTCAGCCTCTTCAGGAATTTCAAACCCAATGCTGATACATTCGGGGGTTTCCTTCCGGATATCTTTAATTTTCAGCGGGTAAAAATGTGTTGACAAAGCCGGTAAATTTTTTGGTTCAGGAGTTCTTTTTCAGGCCATGGATCAGAATCATCACCATGTTTTTTTCTAACTGATCGGCATCGATTTTTTTCACACTTCGGTGCCAGGATTCTATACCGCTTACTGCGTGCAGCATAATGATAACCGCGGTAGGAGCATCAATCTCGTTAATTTCACCCGATCGGATACCTTCTTCAATCAGTGAGGCAAATTTCTGCCTGTAAATTTTCCTTTGATTCTGAAAGTTCAGCAAATACGGCTCCGGCAAATGCCTCCATTCCCTGTCGCTCACATTCACTTCTTCATAATTATTAATCATTTCCCTGATGTGAAATCGCAGAATAAGTTCCACTTTTTCCAGAGCAGAAATGGGCCGTGCCGATACTTCATCAATATTAAGCATGAACTTATTTGCCACTCTGAAACATATATCCTGTAATATTTCCGATTTGGAACTGATATGGTTGTACAGGCTGGCTGCTTCTACCCCTACTTCTTCAGCAAGGTCGCGCATGGATGTTGCTACATAACCGTTTTTACGAAACAGCATGGCTGCTTTTGCGATAATGACATCCCTTCTGGGGTTCGGCCTGTTTTTCTTTTCTTTATTCATAAGCAGTGGCAAAGGTATTAAAACTAACAGTTGTTAGCAATCTTAATAATTTTCCAATAAAATTTATTTAAAGTAGGTTTGCAGCCAAATTTATCTGAAAATTAAAATTATCATATAATGGCTTTAACTGTTGTCGGATCGATGGCATTCGATGCAATAGAAACACCTTTTGGAAAAATAGATAAAATTGTCGGGGGATCCGCAACATATATCGCATATGCCGCTTCCCATTATATCCGTCCCATTCATCAGGTATCCATTGTAGGGGTTGACTTTCCCGATACGGAGCTTCAGCAACTGAGTGATAGAGGGGTAAATATTTCAGGAGTGGAAAGGAGGACTGATAAAAAATCCTTCTTCTGGAGCGGAAGATATCATTTGGACATGAATTCCCGTGATACACTGGTTACCGAGCTGAATGTGCTGGAAGATTTCGATCCGGTTTTGCCAGAGTCTGCATTGGAATCTGAATTTTTAATGCTGGGTAACCTGCATCCCGGCATTCAGAAAAGGGTTATCAATCAGTTTAAGAAACGCCCTAAACTGATTGTAATGGATACCATGAACTTCTGGATGGAGAATGCCATGCCTGAACTGGAAGAGACCCTGAAGCTGGTAGATGTATTGATGATAAACGACAGTGAGGCCCGTCAGTTAAGTGCACAATATTCACTGGTAAAAGCTGCAAAATCCATTCTGGAAATGGGACCCAAATACCTTGTGATTAAAAAAGGTGAACACGGAGCCCTGCTTTTCCATGAGGATAAAGTGTTCTTTGCTCCTGCCCTTCCGTTGGAAGATGTGTTTGATCCTACCGGAGCCGGAGATACTTTCGCCGGAGGGTTTATCGGTTATCTGGCAAAAAGCGGAACGGTTAGCTTTGATAAGATGAAAAATGCCATCATTATCGGATCTGCCCTGGCTTCATTCTGCGTGGAAAAATTCGGCCCCAGGAAACTGAAAGAAATCAGTAAAGAAGATATCGAAAGCAGGGTAAGGAATTTTGTTCAGCTCGTGAACTTCGACATTCAGCTTACCAGTTAAGGCTGCCAGAATATAGGGATACTCACTCTGAGGGTATCCCATCCCAATACCAGTTCGGTTCCGTTATTATTGGGAATGAATTCCATGGTAAATGCTTCTATTTTCCGGTCGCCTGAATAACTGGGCAAGGTAAAAGAAGTTATATCGTAATTGCAGTCGATATTCAGCCCCCAGGTATAAAGATTGCCGTTCAGCCTGATCTCCCATGCATTTTCATGCGGCACCGCATATATTACATATCTGCCTTTTTTAACCTGGGTATCTGCAATGCTTACATCCCTAAAGAATTCTATTTCTGTAGCCTCGTTGGCTCCCATCCTCCAGGGCTTTTCAATTTGAAGGATATCTCCAAAAAGTGATCTGCCCTCTAGTTGCGGACGGGAATATATCACCCTGATGTAAGGGTCGGTATTAATTTTTCCCGACATTTTCAGAATAGGGTAGTCGGGAGGAAAGTAAATCATGTCCATCGGACTTTTATCCAGGCCGTTGGAAGCATGTTGCGGAGGGGTTTCAGTATTGCCGCGGATCACCTGACCGGAGGGAGAAGTCTTCCTCTCATCATTGCAGGAGAAAATTATGGCAATGGCAAGTATTAATAGGAATGAGGGGAATCGATTCAGATAAGTCATAATTATTTAAAAGTAACCAGGATCTCCACACGGGCAGTATCCCATGCAATAATAAGATTTATCTTTTCACCATCTTCAATAAATGCAATTGAAAAAGGTTCAACAGGATGGTCATTTACCATCGGTTCGGTTTCTATTCTGGCAACATCAAGCTCTTTATTGTATTTAAAAGCTCCCCATACATAATTATCCGAATTGATGATGATTGTCCATTTATCTGTTTCAGGAATACAATATAAGGTATATCTTCCTTTTTTTACCTTCTTGTCTCCTATAACGGCATCACGGAAAAGCTCCAGTTCGGTAGCTTCATTGGCTCCAAGCCTCCATATTTCACCATATTCCACCAGGTCTCCGAAAATCTTTCTTCCCTGCTTTAAAGGGCGGCTGTAAATAATTCGCGCATAAGGACTTCCGTTGACCTTGTCCTGTACTTTTAACATCGGGTAGTTGATGGGGTAATACGCTATATCCAAAGGAGATTTGTCCAATTCCGGTATATCAGATTGTGCAAAAGCACAAAGCGAACACAAAGAAAGAGCAGCGATCCAGAATGTTTTCATAAAGGGAGTATTAATGCCGGGAGATAAAGTAAAAGTATAATATGCAAAAATATTATTAAAGATGAAGATTGAGTAAGAAGAAATCAGAATTCGGGATGGATGAGAATGCCCTGCCTGCCGAATATGGATAAGGTATGCTCTATAAGGTCGGGAAAGAAGGAATCATAGTGTTCCCGAAGCAGTTCATAATTATCCTTAAACAATTTTATGGCAGAATCCTTATCACTGATAAAACTTGCCCTTTGGATAATTCCCCTGAAGCTGTTGGCAATACCCCATTCAAACTGATAATTGTATAACCAGTTTTGTTTTTTCATATAAGGAAGAATGTTTCGGAACCTTAAAGGTAGTTGTCCGGAATATTCTTCAAGGATACGATAGGTGCGTGAAGAAAAATCTTTTAATGCGGTTTGTTGGAATAACCTGGTGTCAGTTGCCACAAAATGGTCGTAGGCAATATCAAGGAAAACCCCGCTGTATAGTCCGTATGTATGACTGAATATTTTTCTTGCTTCGCGGTTCACCGGGTGAACATCGGTAAACCGGTCAATTTCGCGGTGTATGAGAATTCCCTTCCTGACTTCGTCGGGATAACCAAACTGTTCCTTTCCTTTTACAAAGTCGGAAATCATATTTCCGACAAGGACTTCTTTTTGGTTAAAAGATAATATTGCATGAGCGAGGTAATTCAACCCTGTTTATTTTCTTTTACAAAGATCAATAACCTGATTTGTAATTTAACGTGGGCTTAACTAAAGTAAGTAAAATTTAACAACCGTTTGAAAGGCCTGTAAAATGTGGTGTTTCAACGGATTTATTCCACTTGTTTTGTCGGGCTTAAACCAAAAAATAAATTGTTTGCAGGTTTTTTTCCGCTCTTCATAATTCACTTGTAACCCCTTTGCCGGCGTATTAATTTTGTCTCAGATTCTGATAACGATAACAGTTACACGAATCGGTAACACTATCCTGAATACAGCAGCATATTAATTCAACATCACGAAAAAAACTTGCAGGGCTGTATAAGCGGTAAAATGGATGGACGACCGGAAACTATTGTTAATACTGCATTTGAGAGAAAATAATCCAAAAAAATACTGTAACTAAAATCTTCCTTTTCCGTATCACAGGAGAACACACGAGCAAAACAATATTTCAAAATAATTTAAAACAAAGTATTATGAAAAAGCAGTTGGTAATTTTAATCTTATCGTTATTTAGTTTGTCGGCTTTTAGTAATTCTGTTGATTCAGAAGATGCCAAAGTAAACAAAGTGGTGCTGACCAAATTTGAAAAATCTTTTCCAAATGCTAAGGATGTAAATTGGGAAAAGGCAGGTCCGTTTATCAAAGCCAGGTTTGAATTGAACGGTTATTACATGGTAATTTATTTTAACTCTGTTGGTGATCAAGTGGCTGTTACCAGAAACCTTTCTGCCATTCAACTTCCTTTGCCTGCATATATTTCCCTGAAAGAAAAGCTGGCTGACGGCAAATGGCTGACTGAGTTGTTTGAACTGGCAAAAGATGATTCTACCACATATTACGCAAGTATTGAGGATGCTGAATATACTTATGTGATGAAAGCTGAAAATGGCGGTGACTGGAAGCTGTATAAAAAAACCAAAAAAGAACTGAACTAGTTTTTTTGCCGGGGTTAAGTTGAAAAGATCCCTCCGGAATTTCGGGGGGATTTTTTGTTTTGGAGGGCTGCTATGCACATGGATTATCCTACCTTTGCCGGGTATTATAAAATAAAAGACATGAAAAAAGGACCAGTATCTGATTTTATTCTGCACCATTACCGTCATTTTAATGCTGCAGCCCTGGTAGATGCGGCAAAAGGTTATGAAACCCATTTATTGGAAGGGGGTAAAATGCTCATTTCCCTGGCAGGAGCCATGAGTACTGCAGAATTAGGTATTTCCCTTGCCGAAATGATCAGGCAGGATAAAGTACACATTATTTCCTGTACAGGAGCCAACCTTGAGGAAGATGTGATGAACCTGGTAGCCCATACCCACTATAAAAGAGTACCCAACTACAGAGACCTCACTCCGGAACAGGAATGGGAGTTACTGGAACAGGGGCTGAACAGGGTAACCGACACCTGTATCCCTGAAGAAGAAGCCTTCAGGAAAATCCAGCATAATATTTTTAATTTCTGGAAAGAAGCTGATGAAAAAGGCGAAAGGTATTTCCCTCACGAATATATCTACAAACTAATCAACAGCGGGGTAATGAAAGAGCATTATGAAATTGATCCTAAAAACAGCTGGATCATTGCCGCTGCTGAGAAGAACCTGCCTATCGTGGTACCCGGATGGGAAGACTCCACGCTTGGCAATATCTTCGCTTCTTATGTAATTAAAGGAGAATTGAAAGCTTCTACCATGAAGTCTGGCATCGAATACATGGTATGGCTGGCCGATTGGTATAAAAACAATTCTGCAGGTAAAGGAGTTGGTTTCTTCCAGATTGGTGGTGGTATAGCAGGTGACTTCCCCATTTGCGTAGTGCCAATGCTGTATCAAGACCTGGAAATGAAAGATGTTCCATTCTGGAGCTATTTCTGCCAGATTTCCGATTCTACCACTTCATACGGATCGTATTCAGGCGCAGTGCCCAATGAAAAAATCACCTGGGGTAAGCTTGACATCAATACTCCGAAGTTCATTGTGGAAAGCGACGCCACTATCGTAGCACCGTTAATCTTTGCCTACCTCCTCGGATGGTAAGCATTCCGGGAGAAAAGTAATTGCCCATCAAATTTAAAGGAGCCTCTGCAGGCTCCTTTTTATGTTTTGGAATAACTGTCAGGATGCCGTTTATTATTGGCATCCAATCTTTTTCACCCTGTTTTCATGCCTTCCGCCTTCAAATTCGGTAGAAAGGAAAATGTCTATCATCTCTTTGGCATTTTCGAAAGCAATATATCTGGCAGGGATGCAAATCACATTGGCATTGTTGTGTAGGCGGGAAAGCCTTGCAATATCGGTTTGCCATACCAGTGCGGCCCTGATTCCCTGATGTTTGTTGGCAGTCATGCATACTCCCTGTGCGCTTCCGCAGAATAAAATTCCGACAGCGGCTTTCCCTGTTTCCACAGCATCAGCTACAGGATGCGCAAAATCAGGATAGTCAACAGAACTGGTATCATAAGTTCCTTTGTCGTCAACAGTATATCCCTTTTGCTTTAAATATTCCACCACTCTGGATTTCAGTTCAAATCCCGCATGGTCGGAACCGATAGCAATAGGGAGGGAAAAGTCAAATGAATTCATGATATATGGTTTAAATGAATGGAATTATCCCCAAGTTTCTTCTTCTACCTTCCTGAATACCCTTTTGGATACTTTAATACTAAACTCATACAAAATTACGAGAGGTATACATACTATCAACTGACTCATCCAGTCGGGCGAAGGGGTGATAATGGCTGCAATTACCAGCAAACCCACATAAGCATACTTCCTGTAATTGATCAGGAATGCTGGCGTAATGATTCCAATTTTGGTAAGGGCAAAAGACAATACCGGTAATTGGAAAGCAAGTCCTGCCCCAATGGTTATGTTTACTAGGTTTTCAATATAATCTGAAAGCATTGGCCTGGTAATCAACGTGTGAGAGTCTCCAAGTGTATAATTGGCCAGGAAACTGAAGGTAAAAGGGGCCATGATAAAGTATCCGAAGGCTACCCCCATAAAGAAGAAAAAGGAAACAAAAAAGATAGAGCCTCTGGCTGTCTTCAGTTCTTTTTCGGTTAATGCAGGCTTCACAAACCTCCAAAATTCCCAGAATACATAGGGGAATGCCACCACAAAACCTCCGGTAAAAGCAAGGGTAATACTGGAAATGAACTGCGAGCCGAATTTGGTGGCCTGAAGTTCTACCTTAACCGGTGGGAGGCAAAGGGCATCACCGGCACCAATCCAGTGGCTGAAATCGCACAGACCGGTGTAACTGATAAAATCGGGGCGGATGGGTCCGAGAATAATGTAGTCAAAGAACCAATCCATATAAATGAACAGAAATACGGCAGTAATCAGCACTGCAATAAGGGAACGGACAATATGCCATCTCAGTTCTTCAAGATGGTCGATAAAACTCATTTCCTTATCGTCGTTCTGCCTGTTTTTAAAAATTGAAACTGCCATGAATCTGTTGTTCTTCCCTTCTTAAGAGCAGGCAAATTTAGTGTAAACCGCAAGAAATATCCATTAATTCAGGATTTTTAACCGAACCATTTCTATTCGGGTATCAGAAACCTGAAGGATCTCAAATTCGTAATCGTCAATTATGATTCTTTCCTTTGGCTTGGGAATAGATTCGTATTGATGAATGATATAGCCGGAGAGGGTTTCGGAATCATTATCCCTGAAATCGAGACCGAATTTTTCCCTGAGGTAATCCAGTTCCAGGCGGCCGGAAAAAATGAATTCTTCATCGGAAATTTTCTTCTCTTCAAATTCTTCCACGTCAAATTCATCCCTGATATCGCCGAAAATTTCTTCCAGCATATCTTCCATGGTTACAATACCAGCCGTTCCTCCAAATTCGTCCACCACCCAGGCTATACTTTTCCTTTCTTTATTGAACATAGCAATCAGGTCTATTGCGCTCATGCTCTCGGGAATGGCCGGAATGGGAAGAAGAATGTCCTTTATTTCCTTCGGGTTTTTAAACATGGCCAACTGGTGGGCATAACCGATAATCTGGTCGATATTACCCTTATATACCACAATTTTACTGAGGCCGGTTTCCACAAATTTCTTTCTCAGATCTTCAATTCCGGCGCCGATTTCAATGGCTTTAATTTCCTTTCTGGGAATAAGGCATTCTCTTACCCTTACAGAAGGAAGCGATAATGCGGCCTCGAAAAGGTCGGCATCCAATTGGCCGTGATCCTCTCTTGATTCAAAATTCTGATTGAAAATATTGTCCAGATCCGCTCTTGACAGGGAATCTTTTTTCCTGTTTATCCTTACATCGAAAATGATGGAAAGTATCCATTCGGAAATACTTACCATTACCCTGGCTATGGGATAAAAAATATCATGAGAAATACCCAGCAGCCCTGATTTTGCAGAGATATTCAACAGAGTATCGCTTTTTGCCCTGAAAATAGCCTTTGGTATAAATTCACCCAGCAGTAATACCACCGTCATGGATAAAATAATCTCCAGAATCAGGCGGGTGGGCAGGAGAAAAGATTTGATGATGTCGGATTTGTCGAGCAGATGGTGCCAGAATGTACTTACCAGCAGTACAAATACTACCAGAAAGAAATTATAACCGGTAATAACCGTGCCGATAAACCTGACAGGTTCGTCAAGCAAACGGCTGATTAATACTCCGGCAGGTGAACCTTGCTTTTTGGAAAGCTCTATACCCAGCCTGTTGGCTCTGGAAAAGGCCACCTCAATTCCAGAATAAAAAGAGAGGAAAAAAATGGCTATGATAATGAGAATTACGACAATGATGTCCATAAGCAATTGAAGTTTACGGCCTTCCCGGTTAATTTGAAATTACTGTTTTTCACTGATATTTAATAGTCTGTGCTTGATCAGGAAGGCTTTTACCAGTTTTTCGGCTTCTGCTTTTGCCTTGTCGAGGTCCTGGTTGACAATGATCTCGTCAAAATTGTCTTTAAAGGATATTTCATAAGCGGCCTTATTCACCCTTGCTTCAATAGCCTCTTTTGTTTCGGTTCCTCTCGATTCCAGTCTTCTGCGCAGCTCTTCTATGCTGGGCGGCTGAATAAATATGGAGAGGGAGCCGGAGGGGTTTTGCTGCTGTACGTGAATGGCACCTTTAACGTCAATATCCAAAATAGGTGCCTGGCGATTATTCCAGATCCTGAACAATTCAGTTTTCAGCGTACCGTAATATTTTCCTTCATACACCATTTCCCATTCGATAAATTCTTCTTTTCTGATTTTTTCCCTGAATTCTTCCACAGAAATGAAATAATAATGTTTTCCGTTTTCTTCTCCTGCACGCGGACTACGGGTGGCTGCCGATATGGAAAAAGCCAGTTGGGGAAATTTTGCCAGTAAATGATTGGTGATGGAGGTTTTTCCGGCACCGGAAGGGGCAGTAATAATCAGGATTGGCCTGCCGTCTATTTCTTCTGAAAATGTATGGTTATTCGAATGACTGTCCATGTTGATAAAAGAGCTGCAAAAATAATCATTCTGCACAGAGCAGGAAATTAACCTTTGCGAACAATGTCTGCTCCCAGTTTGCGCAGCCTTTCGTCTATATTCTGGTAACCCCGGTCAATTTGTTCAATGTTTTGGATAATGCTTTTCCCTTCAGCGCTTAATGCGGCTATCAGCAATGCAATACCTGCCCTGATGTCGGGGCTTGCCATGGTAATTCCCCTTAACGGGCTTTTCCTGGCCAGACCGATGACTGCTGCCCTGTGCGGATCGCAAAGAATTATCTGAGCACCCATATCCAAAAGCTTGTCTACAAAAAACAACCTGCTTTCAAACATTTTTTGGTGTATCAGCACAGAACCTCTTGCCTGGGTGGCTACTACAAGAACAATGCTCAGCAGGTCGGGCGTGAATCCCGGCCATGGATGATCGTAAATGGTGAGTACGGAACCGTCGAGGTAAGTTTGTACTTCGTATATGTCCTGTTGCGGGATAAAAATATCATCTCCTTTTATCTGAAGATCTATGCCCAGAAGCCTGAATTTATCTGGAATGATTCCCAGGTGCTCTACGCCGGCATTTTTAATCAGCAGTTCACCCTGCGTCATGGCTGCCATACCGATAAATGATCCTATCTCAATCATATCGGGGAGGATGGCATGTACCGTACCTTTCAGGAAATCCACTCCGTTAATGGTTAATAGGTTGCTTCCAATGCCCCTGATATCTGCGCCCATGGAATTGAGCATTTTACACAGCTGCTGGATATAAGGTTCGCAGGCTGCATTGTAAATGGTGGTGGTGCCCTCTCCCATGGTGGCAGCCATTATAAGGTTGGCAGTACCGGTTACAGAAGGTTCGTCAAGCAGGATGTAACTGCCTTTAATTTTTCCTTTCAGTTCAAAATTGTGGTTGGAATGAATCTCAAATTCCACTCCCAGTTTTTGAAAACCCAGGATGTGGGTATCTAGCCTTCTTCTTCCTATTTTGTCCCCTCCGGGCCGGGGAATAAGTGCTTTGCCAAACCTGGCCAGCATAGGTCCGGCTATCATCACAGAGCCTCTTAAATGGCCGCTTTTGCTGATGAATTCTTCTGATGTAATATAGTCGGGATTTACATTTCTGGCCGTAAAGCGGTATTGGCCAGGGGAAAGCTTTTCCACTTTCACCCCCATTTCCTGCAACAGGTTGATAAGTAGATTTACATCCAGGATGTCGGGAATATTGGAAATGGTAACCGGTTCTTCTGTTAGCAACACAGCACTAATCACCTGAAGGGCTTCGTTTTTGGCTCCCTGAGGTTCTATGATTCCTTTTAATGCATTGCCTCCGGTTACTTCAAAATGCATAAGAATAATCCTCTGCTAAGGTGGAGTGATTATTTGTACCTCTTTTGCTTGTATTTATTACCGTTGTTACGGTCGTTTCTGTCGTTGCGATCGTTCCTGTTGCTGCGTGCCTGAAACTTCTGCCTTCCTGATTTTTGCCTGTAATCTCCGTAGCCGCTGCGGTCTTGCCTGTTGTCGGTACGGGCACTGCGAACAAAAGGAGTATTGGTAAAGCTTAACTGGTTTTCGGTAATAGCAGATAATTCAGCCTGTATGGCATCATCATGCACATTTTCTTTATGCCAGTTGCTATATACGAGTTTCATGTAGTAGGCAATCACATTGGCGAAAGCCTGTTTTTTCTCGGGATTTTCCTCATGAAGTGCTTTGTCTATAACCAGTTCAAGGTTTTTACCCAAATGAGCAAAGCGGGGCTTCCTTTTGGGATAAGGAAGCGGATCGGGTTTTGCCCTCAGTTTTTCCTTGGTTGGTTTTGGATAGGGAGAATCCACATCCAGCTTGAAATCGGAAATAAGGAAAAGATGGTCCCAGAGTTTATGTCTGAAGTCTTCAACGTTTTTCAGGTGTGGGTTAAGAAATCCCATCAGTTCAATCACCGCATAGGCATTTTTCTGACGAACCTCTCTGTCTTCAATTGTCAGCAGGTATTCCACCATCTTCTGAATATGCCTGCCGTATTCCGCCATCACCAGCTGGTTGCGCGTAGTATTATATTCCATATAGTTATAACTGTACCGACAAAAATAATGGATTAAATTTCAACGGAGAATTATGATTTTGTATTGCCGCTCCGGAAAACTAAAGAAAAAGGGGTTTTAACCTTCAGTATACTCAGGTTTTAAACCCCTCACCGCAGGAAACAGCGTATTTAACCGTACAAGTGTTTATGTTTCAGGCTTCTGTGATTAATATGCAATTATTTCCAACAGCTTTTGCCTTAAACCTCGTCTGATGTTAATGTTTTATAAAAAGTTTTCCTGTAAATACAGCCGGTTCGTCTTCTTTCCTTGCCCTGATCATGTATAGCCCTTCAGGGAATACGGAGGCTGGATGAATATCTGCAAGGTTTTTGGTGTCGGTCCTTATCCTGTCTTTATACACCAGGCTTCCGGCTGAGTTATAAATTTCCAAGAAGTAATTTCCTGCTCCGTTGCCCGGAATATGCAGGGAGAATGTACCTCTGGAGGGATTGGGATAGGTGGTAATGTTTCCGGAAGGATGTTCATTTCTCACCATTTTTACTACTGAATACACTATTGTTCCGTCTGCCGTTTTCCTTCCAATTCTGAAATATACTGTTGATGAAGAAGCCTGATTAAGATGGTACTGATACTGATAATTTGCTTCAGCACCAATGGAAGCGTTGCTTCCTGAAATTTTTCCTGCCTGGAAGAATTGTTTGTTATCATAGCTTATCTCAATTATATATTCAGAATTTGGTTTTTCGCTGGCAATTGTCCAGTTAAGGTTTGCAATATTGTTGGAAGAAGATACGGAAAAATCTTTGAAATCCTTGTCAAGCACTCCGGGAATGCAATAGTAATAGGTAAGGGTAAACCACACCTGGTCGATGGTTTGTGGTCCGCCAAGATAGTTTCCACTACCCGAAATCAGCGAAGACACAGAGATGTAATACACATAACTTACCGAATCATTTCCTAGGAATGGAACAACATTACCTTTAATAACCCTGTTGATGTTGGTATTGATCATGGTATCGAAATCGGTCTGGATAAAGTCGGGCCCGCTAAAAAAATTGCCATCTCCTTCCAGCAGATAGTAAGGGCCATAGTTTTTGGAAAAATTACCTGTAAGTGTACCCGAAATTCCTTCTCCTTCGAAGTTGGTTCCTTTTGAATACGAAATAAGATAGTTTACGGGAAATTCTTCTTCGTTTTCCAGCCTGATTCTTACCCGGGAAATAACGTTAATGTCAAGCTCTACACAGCTGAGGTTTCCCAATGAAGCGTCAAATTGGGGGAATATAAAGCGCGTGCTATCGGATGAGGTTTGCTTGTAACCGCTGTACTGAACCTGCTGCGCTGTACTGTTTCCCCCGCAGTTACACTGCGCCCATACGTCGAGGGGGATAACAAGTGCAAAAATTACCGCAATGGATATTGCAGTTTTCAAGTAAAAAGTTTTCATAGTATATCCGATTTGGTATAATCTAAGAATTTGGATTTATTCAAAATTATTCAATATTGGCACGGTTTCCAAAGTACTTATACTCGATTTTTTCCGCCCTCCGCGAGGTAGATTTCTTAGGATAATACCATTTCCTTTTGCGGTTTTCCGCATTTCTTTCCCGGCTCAAAGGAGGGTTCGGCTAATTGGCTTAATTTCGCTGTTTAAATTTTTCACATTTATGACAGAATCCCGGATTACCATTGATGTTACTTTAGATGATAAAAGAGTTCCGGAAAAAATTTCGTGGAACGCTACAGAAAGTACAGCTGCAGAGCCGAGAAAGGCAAAAGCCATGATGATTGCGTTTTGGGATGGTGCTGATAAAACCGCACTGAGAATGGACTTGTGGACAAAAGAGATGATGATTGATGAAATGGCAGATTTCTTTTATCAAACCCTGATGACCATGGCTGATACTTTCGACAGGGCAACACATTATACTGAAATGTCGAAAGACATGAAAAAATTTGCCGTTGATTTCATGGAGAAATTCCGGGAAGAGCAACTGAAGCAACAACAGAATTCTTAAAATATTTCCTATGACACTGGAACAAAAAATTATGGCAGAACTTAAAACTGCCATGCTGGCGAAAGACGAAAAAGCATTGCGCAGCCTCAGGGCTATCAAAGCAGCCATATTGCTGGCCAAAACCTCTGCAGGGGCAACGGGAGAACTCAGTGAAGAAGATGAAATCAAAATTCTTCAAAAGTTGGTAAAACAAAGGAAAGACTCGCTGGATATTTATATGCAGCAAAATCGTGCAGACCTTGCCGGGAAGGAAAGAGAAGAAATAGAAATCATAGAAAAATTCCTACCCAAACAACTTTCAGAAGAAGAGATAAAAGCAGAGCTTAAAACCATTATTGCCGAAAGCGGAGCCGCAGGTCCGGCTGATATGGGTAAGGTGATGGGTTTGGCTGCTAAAAAGCTTGCCGGAAAAGCCGATGGAAAAACCATCAGTACCCTTGTGAAAGATTTACTTCATCAGTTATAATTTACTTTACAATGAGCCTTGACCTTGCATATCTTGGTGTGCTGATCATTGCAGCTTATCAGGGATACAAAAGAGGGCTCATCGTAGGAATATTTTCATTTTTTGCCGTAATCATCGGACTTGCAGCGGCGGTAAAATTATCTGCCGCCGTAGCGGTTCGTTTAGGAGCGGTAATGGATTTCTCAGAAAAAATCCTTCCTTTCTTATCGTTTATACTCGTTTTTATTGCCGTAATTTTTCTGGTGAGGCTTGTGGCAGTGATGATTGAGAAAATTGCCGAAACCATGCTCCTGGGTTTTGTAAACAAATTAGGAGGTATACTGATGTATGCAGCACTTTACACCATTGTCTTCAGTGTAGGGTTGTTTTATTTGATAAACATGAATTTATTACCTGCGGGAATGGAGGAAGATTCCCGCACCTATTCATTTCTTGCTCTGATTGGCCCTCGAGCGATAGAACTTCTGGGGGCGGTAATTCCCCTTTTCAGCGACATGTTTGAAGAATTAAAAGAATTCTTTGAGGGGTTTAAAGATAATGCATTGATTAGCAGTTAGTTTTAATTTATATTGCGTTGTTTCATATAGATGATTTAACATGCACTCCTGCATTTAAATTTTTATCTTTGTATAGGTTATGGCTTAGCAATTCTGCAAATGATGGCTTGGAATTTTTTAAATTTTGAAATGTTATCAGTGGCAAATTTGTTTTTTTTCATCAGGCCATAATATATAGAAAAGAATTATTTTGCAGCAGAACATTAAATCAATGGATTACCAAATCAGGCAAATAGATAAGTTTAAATTTATAGAAGAAGGTGAAGGTGAACCTTTAATCTTACTGCACGGCCTTTTCGGCGCGCTGAGTAATTTTAAAGATCTGATAGAATATTTCCGTCACCATTACAAGGTGGTGGTTCCCATGCTCCCCTTATTTGAGTTGGATATTCTGCATACTTCTGTGGGCGGGCTGATGAAGCATGTGCATAAATTCATAGAATTACGCGATTATAAAAACGTACATATCTTAGGTAATTCCCTTGGCGGGCATGTTGCCCTTCTGTACGTGCTGAAGCACCCTGAAAGGGTAAAATCTCTGATCCTTACGGGAAGTTCAGGGCTTTTTGAAAGCGGAATGGGCGACAGCTATCCCAAAAGAGGGGATTATGAATATATCAAGAAAAAAGCCGAAATCACTTTTTACGATCCCAAGGTAGCTACCAAAGAGCTGGTGGATGAGGTGTTTGAAATTACCAACAACCGCCTTAAAGCCATTAAAATTATAGCCCTTGCCAAAAGCGCAATCCGCAACAACCTGGGTTCGGAAATCAGTAATATTAAATGCCCCACTTGTTTAATCTGGGGAAATAATGACGTGGTTACCCCTCCTTTTGTTGCACGGGAATTTCATAAGTTAATTCCAAACAGCGAATTGCATTTTATTGATAAATGCGGCCACGCACCCATGATGGAAGTTCCCGATGAGTTTAACAGGATACTTCATAAATTTCTTACAAAATTGAATCAGCCGGCAGCGGTTAGCCAAAATTAATCGTCTATATTAATTGAAATTTTCAAACCCCGGCCTTATTTTTAAGTCTGTAGTTTGAGGCCGTAACCCTCTCGTGCGCGGGAAAAGCGGCTGTATTCTTAAATGTAAAACCTGGAAAGCATGTTAAACAAAGAACTAATTTCTGCAGGTTTTCCAACATTAGGGCCTAATGATACCGTACATGCTGCCTTAAACCTGATGAGGGAAAATGATGTCAGCCAGATGGTGGTAGTTGCCAGCGATAAATATGAAGGAATAGTATTTGAGGATGATCTGCTGAACCTGAATGAAGATATGGTGATGAAAGATATCCCCAATTACTTTTCAAGAGTGGCTGTGAATGATGAAAGGCATTTCCTTGAAGCTGTGCAATCTTCCATTCAATATAACCTTTCTATGGTTCCTGTAATCAATAAAGCAAATGATTATTCAGGAGTCATTCTTAAAGATGAGTTGCTGGAACATGTGGGCAAAATGATTGGAGCCGGAATGCCGGGAGGGATAATAGAACTGGCCATGCCTGTTCATGATTATTCTTCTGCGGAAATCATCAAGCTTGTGGAAACTAATGATGCTCAGATTACCCAGTTAAATACTTACTGGGATACCGAATCCGAACAACTTATTGTTACCCTGAAGGTGAACAAATTTGAAATTTCGGATATAGTTTCTACCTTCCAGAGATACGACTATAATGTCAGGTATTATTTTGGAGAGGAATTGTATAAAAACGAACTAAAGGATAATTTCGATCACCTTATGACTTACCTGAGCATATAGGGTAATAAGTAATTTAAAACCGAGGATTCCCTTCCGGATGCCTATGCAATGGAAATATTACCTGCTCAGCGCTTTGTTCACTTTCTTTTCCGGGTTTATTTTTGGTCAGACAGGAAAGGATAGCCTTATTGGGAAATATATCCCAAGGACTGTTGCGGAAGAATTGCCACCTCCGGTAAACGAACCTCCTGCTCCTGTATCTAAATTCCTGGTTGGAGAAATCGTGATTGAAGGAAATACACGCACCAGGCCTAATATTATTCACAGAGAACTGCCTTTCCGGCCAGGAGATTCAGTAACCCTGACAGAACTTGTCGGCAGTTTTGAAATTGCCCGCCACCAGTTGATGAATACGCGCTTGTTTAATGAAGTGGTAGTGGCTCTAAAATCTTTCAGGGGAAGGATTGTGGATGTTAGCATAGTTGTAAAGGAAAGATGGTACTTATTCCCTATCCCTTACGTAAAATTCGTAGACCGTAATTTATCGGAATGGGCCAAACAGGATTTTGCCACCGATCGTCTTAACTATGGTTTTAAACTCACTCATTATAATTTCACCGGAAGAAATGATAAATTAAAGCTTTGGCTTATAACAGGTTATACCAAAAGCGCCCAATTCCTTTACGAACAGCCTTATGCCGATAAATCCATGAAACATGGCTTCAGGGTTGGATTTTCGTATAGTCAAAACCGTGAGGTAAATTACTCCACTGAAAATAATCTTCAGGTATTCCTCGACAGCTCATCGGGTAATAAAACTTTTTACGGAAACATAGATTATACCTACCGTCCGGGTTTACGTACTTTCCATACCGTTAGTCTGGGTTACCGCTATATGAAAGTGGATCCTGCCATTGTGGAGCTGAATCCGCATTACCTTTCGAAAGGTAAAACCGAATTAAAACAACCGGAGCTCAGTTATAAAATCCGTTACATTAATACCGACTATATTCCCTATCCTCTTGAAGGTTGGATGGGTGAAGCCTCTGTAACACGGGCCGGGTTTACCAAAGACCGCAGCATGACCCAGCTTACCGCAAGTTATGTGCAGTCCTGGCCTGTGGGCAATGATTATTATTTTCATGTACAGGGATATGGTTTATTACGTGTACCTTTTACGCAGCCTTTTGTAAACAGCAATTTCCTGGGGTACGGCGATTATTACCTGAGGGGGCTTGAAAAATATGTGGTAGACGGCGTTGCCGGTATGTTATGGAGAAACACCTTCAGAAAAAAGCTTTTAGAATTTTCCGTCCCTACATTTTTGAAGTCTGAATCGCATTCGCATATTCCCTTTACCATTTTTGCAAAGGCATATTCCGATTTCGGATACTCGCGCAATAAAATTTTTAATCAAAACAACCTTACCAATAAAATGCTGTATTCGGCAGGATTGGGAATTGACATCCTATCCTTTTATGATTTTGTGATAAGAATAGATTACAGTTTTAACCAAATGGGAGAGCGCGGTTTCTTCTTCCACTTTTCTAATGAATTTTAAAACCTTTCCGGGGGGAAGCGGTTGTTGAATAATAACTATCTTTGACCAACAAAAACAATGAAAGTAGCCATATACAGCAGGGTAACGGAGGATATTCAGCCAAATGATTTTCTTCAGTTGTTTGAAGAATTATCTGCACACGAAATTGAAGTGGCGGTATACGAGCCTTTTTTCAATTGTATTAAAAATTGCATAGAATACCAGGGTAAATTATCGCTTTTCAATAGCGGAGAGGAACTGAACTCCAGTTTTGATTTTATGATCAGCCTGGGCGGTGATGGTACGCTACTGGATACCGTAATTCTCATAGGCAATAAAAACATTCCGGTACTGGGTATTAATTTCGGAAGGCTGGGTTTTCTCGCAAGCATAGGACGTCAGGAGCTGAAATCTGCGGTATCGGCATTGGTTAACCGAACCATTGTAATTGATAAACGTTCCATGCTGCACCTCGATTCCAATGTGCCTGTTTTCAACAACATGCAATTTGCTTTAAACGAATTTGCCATTCATAAAACCGATATTTCTCCGATGATAAAAGTACATACTTATCTCAACGGAGAATTTCTGAATACCTACTGGGCCGATGGCGTGATAGTAAGTACGCCAACAGGATCTACAGGATATTCACTGAGCTGTAACGGCCCTATTGTTTTCCCCGATTCGGGAAGTTTTGTGATTACCCCTATTGCTCCTCATAACCTTAACCTCAGACCAATTATAGTTCCCGACACCCATGTGATTTCTTTTGAAGTGGAAGGAAGGGCCGACAATTTTATATGTACTTTAGATTCGAGGAAAGAAATGGTAGGAAAAGGCATACAGCTTGCTGTAAGAAAAGAGTCCTTTTATCTTAGCCTGGTAAGGCTGAATGAAGGGAACTTCCTTCAGACACTCAGGACAAAACTGAACTGGGGGCTGGACACAAGAAATTAACAATAATTATTCAATGAAAATCCTTGTTCCTGCGTTCTGATCTTTCCGGATTTAATAAATTGTGTTTATGAAAAGATATATGCCCTTATTGTTTCTGGTATTTTTTGCCATGAATGCCGAACCGCTGAAAGCGCAGTATGAAAGCGTGGTGATGGAAGGTGAACTGGGCGTGATGCTTGGAGGGGCTCATTATTTTGGCGACCTGAATACCAGAGCAAGGCTAAATAGACCCAAACCTGCGGCATCTGTCTTTTTCAGAAAACAATTCAACAATTACATTGCCTTAAGAATAGCCGGAACTTTTGCCAGGGTGGGATATTCCGATATCTACAATACCCATAATGAATTTATGCTCAGAAGAAACCTGAGTTTCAATTCCAATATATTCGAACTGGCCTTACAAGGCGATTTCAACTTCTTCAAATTCGTTCCGGGCGATCCGTTTCACAGGTTTACACCTTATGTAACCCTTGGAGCCGGTATTTTCAGCTACGATCCATATGCTTATCTTGATGATAAAAAATATTATCTCCGTCCGTTAGGAACCGAAGGGCAGGGAAATCCTGCTTATCCCGACCGTGTGCCCTATAATACCATGGCATTTTGTGTTCCTTTCGGAGTAGGGGTGAAATACGGAATTACCAACAGGATAAATGTTGGCGTAGAGGTAGCCCACAGGTTTACTTTTACAGATTACCTCGATGACGTAAGCACCACATATGTGGGAGCCGACAAGTTTCCCAATATTGGAGGAGAGCCTTCTCCGGCCCTGCTTTTACAAGACAGAAGCTATCAGACAGGTGAAATAATTGGTATTGAAGGAAGGCAAAGAGGATTTTCAGGTCAGAAAGACCAGTATGTGGTGGCCACCGTATTCCTTTCTTTCAACCTCACATCCTACAAATGCCCCACAGCCGACTAAAGGGCTGAAAGTATGATAGATATTATATTTCTTCCCTTAAAGGAGGCATTTTTTTGTACATTTGTGCGCCAATAATAAATCCAGGATGGAAAGTTTAAAGGAACAAATTGATTTACAGCGACTTCCGTCACATATTGCTATTATCATGGATGGTAATGGCAGGTGGGCCAGAGAAAAAGGGGAAGACCGCCTTTACGGCCATTATCAGGGAGTGGAGAGTGTCAGGAATATAGTGGAAGGTTGTTCCGAACTTGGAATCCGTTATCTCACTTTGTATGCGTTTTCCACTGAAAACTGGGAACGCCCCGCAGATGAAGTGACCGGGTTGATGGAACTGTTGTTGCAAACCATCAAAAAGGAAACGGAAACCCTGCATAAAAACAACATCCGGCTTCATGTTATTGGTGAATTGACAAAACTTCCCGAAGCAGCCAGAATGGAATTACAGGAAAGCATTAGCCTTACCAGTAATAATACCGGGCTGAATCTTGTAATGGCATTGAGTTACAGCGGAAGGTGGGAAATTATCAATGCTGTTCAGAAGATTGCAAGGGATGTGAAAGAAGGTAAGCTCGATCCTGAAGCCATTAATCAGGACAAGTTTGCCGGATATCTTGAAACCGGAGGAATACCTGATCCGGAGTTAATGATCAGAACCAGTGGGGAATACAGGATTAGTAATTTTCTGTTATATCAATTGGCATATACTGAACTGTATTTTACCAAACAACGCTGGCCCGATTTCAGAAAGCTAAATCTGTATGAAGCCATAATAGAATTTCAACACAGAGAAAGAAGGTTTGGCAAAACAACAGATCAGATTGCTTCCGGAAATTCCGTTTCAGCCTCCTGAATATTTTATATGGGTAAAATTCGGGGTTTAACAAAAAATTTTAATAAATGCCGTTAATTTGCCCAGTTCAGAAAAATAAAAATTAATACGAGCCCGCATGAGGAAAGTTTTTCCTGGATTTTTACTGGCATTGGTACTATCGTCGATTCATCTTTGTGCGCAGGATGGTGCAAGGGATACGATTCCGGTTCAGGCAGACCCAAGGCTGCTGGGATTGAATACCAGCCGTAACCCACAAGAATTTGTAATTGCGGGTGTGGAAATTACAGGTACCCAATATCTCGACAATCAGCTTTTACTTTCCATATCCGGTATTAATATCGGTGATGTTGTAATCATCCCCGGTACCGATAAATTCAGCAAAGCTATCTCCAACCTCTGGAGACAAAATTTATTTGCAGACGTTAGCATCTATTATACCAGGCTTGAAGGCAACAATCTTTATATCGAAATTAATGTTGTTGAAAGGCCAAGACTTTCAAAATTTGAATTTAAAGGCATAAGCAAGTCTGATGCAGATGAGCTGAAAGGAAAAACCGGCCTGGTTGCAGGAAGAGTGGTAACGGAAAACACTAAACGAAATGCCATCCACGCCATTCAAACCTATTTTACAGGAAAAGGATACCAAAGTGCTAATGTTGAAATTGTGGAAATTCCTGACCCGAGCCTTATAAACCACGTAAGCCTTGATATAAACGTGAAGAAAGGCGATAAGGTAAGGGTATCCGATATTGCTATTTTCGGTAATGATAACGTTGAGGAAATCAAGCTGAAAAAGCAGTTTAAAGGGACCAAAGAAAGAACCAGGATAAGTCTTACTCCGCTTTACAGGGAAAGCATTTATGGTGTAAATGAAAGACCCTCCTTCTCTGAATATGTAAAAGATTATGGTTTCCTTTCATTCAAAAAGACAAGAGATTACCTCGATCCATATGTCAGGTTCAAATTGTTCAGCTCTTCGAAATTTGATGCAAAGAAGTACGAAGAAGATAAAGAAAACCTGATTAAGCATTACAACTCTCTCGGTTTCCGTGATGCTACAATTATTGATGATACTATGTACATCACCGGAAAAGGAAACCTGAATATAGATATTAAAGTAAGCGAAGGAAGCAGGTACTATTTTGGTGACATTACCTGGAGAGGTAATACAAAGTACCCTGATTCTCTGCTAAACATGCTACTGGGCATCAGGAAAGGAGATATTTACAACCTGCAGACCTTAAACCAAAGGCTGGGTATTGAAATGTCTCAGGAGGGTGGTGATATTTCCAGTCTGTATCAGGACGACGGATTCCTATTCTTCCAGATTTCACCAATTGAAACAGCTGTTTACAACGATACCATCGATTTTGAAATCAGGATAATGGAAGGCCCTCAGGCTACCATTAAGGATATTACCATTTCAGGTAACGATAAAACCAAAGAACACGTCATCAGAAGGGAAATCAGAACACTGCCCGGACAGAAATTCAGCCGATCAGAACTGATACGCTCTCACAGGGAAATTGCCCAGCTGGGATATTTTAACCAGGAGAAAATTGGTATAAACCCTGTTCCCAACCCGGAAGAAGGAACAGTGGATATTCAATACACATTGGAAGAGCAATCTTCCGATAAGCTTGAACTATCTGCCGGATGGGGAGGAGGTATCGGACTGACCGGTACACTAGGTGTATCTTTCAACAACTTCTCCATCAACAACATCTTTAATAAAGAAGCCTGGGATCCTCTTCCGACCGGAGACGGACAAAAATTAGGGTTACGTATCCAGTCTAACGGTAAGGCATACCAGTCTTACAACATTTCTTTCACCGAGCCCTGGCTGGGTGGTAAGAAAAGAAACTCACTTACCTTTAGCGTATATAAGAGCTTGTTCCGTACAGGCGGGTTAGATTACTTCACCGGAAGGTATTTCTTCAGCGATACCAACATGCTGAAAAACTTTGGAGCATCTGTAGCACTTGGTAAGCAGCTGAAATGGCCCGATGACTTCTTTACACTTATTTATTCTTTGAACTTTACTCAATACAAGCTGGAAAACTATCCTCTGTTTACCCAAAACTTCAGGAATGGTACTTCCAACAACTTTAACGTAAAACTTACCCTTACCAGGAATTCCGCGGGTCCGAACCCGATTTATCCTACACTGGGTTCCTCCTTCCTCTTAAGCGGTCAGTTTACGCCTCCGTATTCACTTTTGGGTAATAAATCCAATCAGGATAGCTATAAGCTTCCGGAATTTCATAAATGGCGTTTCAATGCCGAATGGTATATACCTATCGGAAGGCCGGGAGGAGCAGAGCGTGATAAGCAGCTTGTGCTGAAAGCCGCAGCCAAATATGGTTTCATGGGCAGGTATAATAAAGACATCGATTACTCGCCATTTGAAAGATTCCAGGTGGGTGATGCCGGTCTTGCCAACGGAAACTATATTCTGGGATACGACATTATCGCGCACAGGGGATATCCGGTATATGAAAATCCCGATCCAAAAGTTAACCCCGATCAGCAAAACGCAACACAGTTCTTTACAATGTTTAACAAGTATACCCTGGAACTGCGTTATCCGTTTACTACCAACCCTTCCAGCACTATATTTGCCACAGCATGGTTTGAGGCTGCCAACGGATGGTACGATTACAAGAGCTATAATCCTTTCAGGCTGCGCCGCAGTGCAGGGGTAGGCATGAGGTTCTACCTGCCCATGTTCGGATTGTTGGGATTTGATTATGGAGTAGGCTTCGACAGGTTTACTCCAGGCTCTACATTAAGAGATGCCACCAGGTTTACCTTCATGCTGGGATATGAACCGGATTAAACCAATGGCCTTATTTTTGGTCATATTGGCTAACCAATAAAACAGAACAGAATGAAAAAATTCATCCTTGCACTGGCACTGCTTACCGGTATCGGAATTTCCGTACAGGCGCAGAGATATGCCATTGTTGACACCAAATACATTCTGGAGAATATCCCCGAGTATAAAGAAGCCCAAAAGCAGCTCGACAGCTTTAGCGAAAAATGGCAAAAGGAAATTGAGCAAAAGCAGGTTGAACTCGACCGAATGTACAAAAACTATGATGCCGAAAGGGTAATGCTTACCGAAGAGTTGAAAAAGAAAAGGGAAGATGAAATTTTCCTGAAAGAAAAAGAAGTGCGCGACTTGCAAAGGCAGCGTTTTGGATATGAAGGTGATCTTTTTAAGAAAAGAGAAGAACTGGTAAAGCCCATTCAGGACAGGGTTTATAACGCCATAATAAAAATTGCAGCTACCAGGCAATATGATTTTGTGCTGGATAAAAGTGAAGGAATTACTGTTATATTTGCCGACCCGAAACTCGATCGCAGTGAAGATGTTTTGAGAGAACTGGGTGTTAAATAAATCACAAAGCCAAATACGTAAGACAACCAAACAGAGATAAAAACAAACTTTAATTATTAAACAAAGAATCCTAGAACTTTAAGTTTCAGGGCTTAAATAAAACAACAAAAAACAATGAAAAGAGTATTTTCCCTTTTAGCACTAAACCTTTGCTTATTCATGGCTATTTCGGCCAATGCCCAAACAACTGCGCAGAAAATCGGATACATTAGTACAGATGAACTGATTAGCATTATGCCCGAAACTGCAAAAGCCGATTCAGTTTTGAACCAGTTCAGAAATGCACTTATTCAAAACGCCCAGGAAAAAGAACAGGCTTTAACTTCCGCTATCGAAAAGTTCAATAAAGACTCTGCTACTTATTCTGATGCTGTGAAAGAAGTAAAAAGAGCTGAATTGCAGAAAATGCTTCAGGAGCTGACTACCGAAGAAAACAGGATTCAACAGCAGCTTCAGCAAAAGCAATATGAGCTGATTGGCCCCATCAATAAAAAAGCATTTGATGCCATTCAGGCTGTAGCCAGAGAGCAAAAATATACTCATGTAATTGAAAAAGGTGCTCTGCTGGTAGCCCCTGCAGGAGATGATATCCTTCCTCTGGTAGCCAAAAAACTGAATATTACCCTTCCTGCCAATTACAAACCGGGAATCGGAAATATAGAATAATTTAAAAAATATTGATAATGAAAGGGTTGCCTTTTTCCGGGGCAACCTTTTTCTTTCAGGGGCATAAAAGCATTGCCAGGAGCGTGAAAATTTTCTTTTTTTATTGGTTATTCCTGTGTTTTATCCTACATTTGCAATCCCTTTCACAAACCTTCAGGATGGTGCCTGAGGGCGGAAATAAAATCTGACCTGTTTCTCCACGGGTTGTTTTAGTAAGGTTTAAAAAATTAGAAAATGAAACGTACATACCAACCATCCAACCGCAGACGTAAATCTGTTCATGGATTTCGTAAAAGAATGCAAACTGCAAATGGCCGTGCTGTGTTGGCAGCCCGTCGCAGAAAGGGACGTAAAAAACTGACAGTTTCCGACGAATACCGTCAGAAATAAGAAATCTGACTAACTTTACGGTATAAATATTTTCAGCCTCTATTTTATAGAGGCTTTATTCGTTGATAAAAACCCTCAAGTCATCGGAAAGTATAGTTTTCCAAAATCTGAAAGGCTGAAAAGCAGGAAACGGATAGATGAGCTGTTCCGGAAAGGTAAATCTGCGGCAGCGTATCCGTTGAAACTGATATTTCTCCCTCGCCCCGTCTCTGAAGAAGACAGCCTCCTCATTCAGGCCGGGTTTACCGTGAGCAAAAGGTATTTTAAACGTGCCGTAAAACGAAACAGGATAAAAAGATTAATGCGGGAATCTTTCCGGTTGACGAAACCTTCTCTGATCGAATTCCTGGAAAAGAAAAGACTTAAATTGGATATCTTCATGGTATATACGGGAAAGGAAATGCCCGATTTACGTCAGATTCAGGAAAGCCTGCAGCAGGCTGCAGAAAAAATGGAGAAACTAATACATGAAGAGCATCCTGAAAATACTTAGCCTTCCTTTCATTGCCCTGATAAAAATCTATCAGTGGACAATATCCCCCTTGCTTGGCCCGCAATGCCGGTTTACACCCACATGCTCCAATTATGCCCTGGAAGCTTTCAGAAAATATGGTTTGTTTAAAGGCTTTTGGCTAACCGTAAAAAGGATATCACGTTGTCATCCCTGGGGTGGCCACGGGGAAGATCCTGTCCCTTAATTCAGGGAGTAAATGTTTTACTGATGATGTATGAATGAAAAACAACGCCAGTTACAACGATTCAAAGCCATTGCCACGGGACTTTTAATACTGATGGCAGCTATTTATATTGCCTGTCTGAAATTCCTTCCCTCTACCACATTTACGGGCTATTTATCTGCTTTTGCTGAAGCTGCCATGGTAGGTGCGCTGGCCGACTGGTTTGCGGTAACTGCTCTTTTTAAACATCCCCTGGGATTACGCATTCCGCATACCAACCTTATTGAAAACAGCAAGAAAAAAATTGGGGACAATCTGGGAAATTTTATTACAGATAACTTTCTGACCCCCAATACTATAAGGCCAAGGTTGCAGCAGCTGAAGCTTATAAACGGTATAATGAAATGGCTGGATAAGCCTCAAAATAAATTACTGCTGACAGGCGAACTGATAAAAATTTCCGGAAGCCTCCTCCACCGCATGGATGAAAAAGATATTCAGGCCCTGCTCACCAAAGGCGCAGTTGGTTTGCAGGAATATATCCGCCTTAATGAACTTGCAGGAAACGGACTGGAAGCGCTGGTGCGTAATGGGTACGACCGGCAGTTTGTTACCCGTATCGCAGCATTGCTAAAAGATTTTATAGAAGAAAACCACGATATCATCAGGGAAAAGGTGAGGGAAGAAAGCCCTGCTTTGGTTCCCGGTATTGTAGATAATCTTATTGCAAAAAAGATTACCAAAGCTGCCGTGGATTTTATCGCGCAAATTCATGAGGATCCTGATCATAAAATCAGAAAAGACATTTCAGACAAACTTCTGGAACTGGCCATTGAAATGAAAACAAAAACCGAATGGGAAGAAAGATTTAAATCAATGGGCAGAACCGTGGTTACCCGGGATGGAATCAAAAACTTATCGCATCAGTTGCTGGATTATATAAAGACAGGCTTTAACAAGGCAGCTGCCGATGAAAATTCTGGCCTTTATAAGCTTGTAGATAAATGGATAGGAGATTTTACCGGTGATTTCATTCGGGATGAAGTAAAAAGAGAAAATGCCGAAAAATTCATACGCCTGCAATTGTTCAGGATGATATTGAAACATAAGCACAGGGTGGCCGAGCTCATCAGCCAGATTGTGGGCGATTGGAAAGGACGCGAATTAAGCGATAAACTGGAACTGGAAGTAGGGAAGGACCTGCAATATATCCGTATCAACGGAACCCTTGTAGGGGGAACGGTGGGAGTGCTGATCCATTTCCTTAGTGCTATCTAAACAACTTCAAGTGCGGATTTTATTTTAGGAATCCTTGCCGTCCTTTCTTTCATTATCCGTATTGCTTCTTCTCGGGATGAAAATGTTTGGTTGTTAATATTCACAAGATGATCGGCAAGCTTTTCGTAATTCCTGGTCATGAGGTAAACAAACACATGCAGGTAATGAATTCCGTCGAATACAATAGCCTGCTTTTCTGCAAACTTGTCTTTTATTTTTAAGAATTCTCCCGGCATTTCGGTATAATGCATGCCCGGACGAAGGTGGTGGATGATATGATAACCATCATTCCAGCAGGTGTGGTTGTATTTTGTGTTAATACAATTGATGGAATTGGTAAATATATCTTCAGGATCGTGCGGATGGATAAAGGAGTGTTGCGTCCAGTTTCCCAGCATCATTACAAAACGGGCAAAAATTAATGGAATAACCAATACTACCAGGGTTGCTTTCAGGTTTACAAAACACATTCCGATGCAAAACAAAATATACAGGCACTCACCCAGGGTAAGCCTGGTGTACAGTTTCTTTCTTTTGCGGTTATACAAATATTCAAATGTTTCCAGAAAACCTTTTATTAAAAAATTAAAGAAGTAGGCAAGAAAACTTTTAAAGCTGTCGCGCTGATAATGCATGGTGCTGCTGGAATCTTCTTCATTATTGTTTTCCACGTGGTGCATACCCATATGGTGGCTGAAATATCCTTCAGGAGCATGTCCGAAGAAGGGGCAGACAAACCAGGTAACATAAGTATAAAAAGCCTGCTGGTATTTGGGCTTCATGGTTTTTCTGTGGCAGATGCAATGAAACATCAATCCAAACCTTCCTTTAAAATAAAACTGGGAAACATAAAAGTATACGATGGCTACCGCCCACCAAACCCATCCGGTAAACAGGTTGGTAAATAATAATACTGCAACAGGAATAACGGTAAGATGAATCAGCGTCAGCAGGTGAATAAAGGGAAGGTCCCTTTTGTCATTCATAAATTTCAACCAGAATCTGGAATATGCACCCGGTCGGTAGTTGCTGTCGTAGACCGGATCACTAAGAGTGCCCAATAATTTCATAATAATAAATAATAAACGGTTTAAATCCGGCCGGGGTTATTATACAATATACAAAGAATTGTGCAGGGATAAGGAAGAATCGGGTTTATGATATAAACCATTCAGAATGAAAGGATGAAAAAAACAGTAAAAACTACTAGTGGTAGTAAGGGTTTGGGAAGAAGGTTAAAATTGTTGAAATATTTCCATGATACTAATCAAACTTAAGAAAAAAGCCTCCATATCCAGGAGGCTTTTTGTTTTTCGTGGTGTGGGGCGGGATCGAACCGCCGACACAAGGATTTTCAGTCCTTTGCTCTACCAACTGAGCTACCGCACCATCGATTGGGCAGCAAAAATAAGGTGGATTTTCGGAAATAAAAAAAATGATTGAAAGATTTTTATTTCCACTGCCCGGATTTTTTCAACTAGTTTCCGTACACGCTCAGGAACTTAATACGCATGATTTTCAACTGCTCCCAGGTAAAATTACCATCGGCCAGTTCTTCCTGGGCTACTTGCAATGATGAGGTTTCACAGTTTTTGAAATATTCCAGAATATCTTCCTGTTCGTATTCATCCAGCATCTCATCGATAGCATAATCAAGGTTCAGCTTGGTACCGCTGGCTGCAATGGACTCCATTTTTTCCAGCAGGTCGTCGAGCCTCATATCCTTATTTCTGGCAATGGTTTCCAGAGGAATTTTCTTGTCAACGTTCTGGATGATATATACTTTATTAAGACTCTTATTGGCAACACTTTTCAGCACAAACTCATCAGGTTTGGTAATGTTGTTTTCTTCCACATATCTGGCAATCATCTCCAGGAAGGGTTTGCCATACCTTAAAGCTTTGCCCTTGCTTACGCCCTGGCATTTTTCAAGTTCTTCCACAGTGGTAGGATAAAGTGTAGCCATATCCTGCAGGGAAGTTTCAAGGAAGATAACAAAAGGAGGAAGTCCTTTTTTCTTGGCTTCTTTCTGCCTTAAATCTTTCAACATTTCAAACAGCACTTCATCTGCAGCCAGTGATCCGCCATCTGAAACATCATCGTCATCGTCGTCGCCATGGGCATTTTCAAGGGTATTGTTGATGATGATTTTGAAAGGTTTCGGCTTTTTAAGGAATTCTTTTCCTTTGGCGGTTATCTTCAATACGCCGTAATCTTCAATATCCTTGCTCAGATAACCTTCCAGCAGCATCTGACGGATGATGGTTCCCCATAACTCGGGGCTGGTATCTTTACCAATACCAAATTCAGGAATGGTGTTGTGCCTGAACATGGTAATCTGCGGAATCAAAATACCACAGAGTATATTTTTTACATAATCAGTAGCAAACTGTTCGTCGAGTGCTTTGATAACTTTCAATACCTGCACTGCCTTGTCTCTGGCTTCTACCTGTTCTTTCGGATGCAGACAGTTATCGCAGGCCCCGCAGTTTTCTGCTTCGTATTTTTCACCGAAATAGTTTAGTAGCAGTTTTCTGCGACAAACACCACTTTCGGCATAAGCAACAGTTTCACTTACCAGCTGGGCTCCTACTTCCCTTTCGCTGAGTGGCTTGTCGCGCATCAGGTGTTCAAGCTTGGAAACATCTTTATGAGAATAATACAGGATACACTTTCCTTCCAGACCATCTCTTCCGGCCCGGCCGGTTTCCTGATAATAGTTTTCAATACTTTTCGGAATGTTATAATGGATAACGAAACGAATATCGGGTTTGTCAATACCCATTCCGAATGCAATGGTAGCCACAATTACCTGAACCTCTTCACTCATAAATTGGTCCTGGCGTTCGGCTCTTAGTTTAGAATCAAGCCCTGCGTGATAGGCAACGGCTTTAACACCGTTTGCCTGAAGCAGCTGAGCCAGTTCTTCGGTAGTCTTCCTGTTTAAAGTATAAACAATCCCGCTTTTGCCTTTTTGAGAAACTATAAAGCGGGCCATATGTTTGATAGTCTGGTCCTTTTTCACCTTAGGCAGTACCTCATAGCTGAGGTTAGGCCTGTTGAAAGAGGAAATAAAGATGGCAGGATTTCTTAGTTCGAGGTTTTTAATAATGTCGCTTTGCACTTTTGGGGTAGCAGTAGCTGTTAGCGCGATAATCGGAGCATCATCCCTTATCTGCTTCATCATTTCCCTCAGCCTGCGGTATTCCGGCCTGAAATCATGCCCCCATTCTGAAATACAATGGGCTTCATCTACTGCAAAAAAGGAAATTTTAAGGCCGTGAAAGAAATCGAGGTTTTCCTGCTTGGTAAGCGTTTCAGGAGCAACGTAAAGCATTTTGGTTTTGCCTTCGAGCAGGTCAGACTTAACCTTGTTGATTTGTTTCTTATTTAGTGTAGAATTCAGGAAGTGGGCAATATCATCGTTGCTGCTATAGCTTCTGACCAGGTCAACCTGGTTTTTCATCAAGGCTATCAGGGGGCTAACGATAATAGCCACCCCTTCACTAAGAATTGCCGGCAACTGATAACAAAGAGATTTTCCACCACCTGTGGGTTTGATGACAAAAGTATCTCTGCCGCTCATCAGGCTCCTGATAATTTCTTCCTGATTGCTTTTAAACGCATTAAAACCAAAATGTCGGTTAAGGCCTTCGAGTAAGAATTGAGAACTGATTCCTTTGTCGTCGGGAATAAGGGGTGTGTCGGTTACGGGGGTTTTTTTAGGTTTGCCTCCTTTTTTAACTGTCGTTGTCATGCTCTTATAAATTGCTCTCTACACTTAATAAAAAGGGATACTGCTTTTTCAAAGAAGCTTGCGAATTTATTCAATTCTCCCTGCTTTTCAAAGCTAATTTGTAAAACTTAAGTTTCCACCTAAACTTTGTTAAATATTAAAATAATACTGATTATCATGTATTCCCTATCTGAGTAGTAGGTTTTTCCCCATTTTTTAGGATAATTTTGCGCGCATGGATTCATTCAATATCAAAGCTTCAGGCTTAAAAACCATACAGTTGGAGGCGTCTGCCATTTCAGCGCTTCAAAGTTGTATCAATGAGGAGTTTGAAAAAGCGGTAAAGACCATAGCGGAAAATAAAGGCCGCCTTGTGGTTTCCGGAATAGGTAAAAGTGCCATCATAGCTCAGAAAATCGTTGCCACCCTGAATTCAACAGGTACTCCTGCTATATTTCTCCATGCCGCCGATGCCATTCATGGCGATCTTGGTATGGTGCAACATGATGACGTTGTAATGATTATCAGCAAGAGCGGGGAATCTCCTGAAATCAAAGTTTTAATACCCTTTATAAAAACCTTTGGTAATACCATAATCGGAATGTCGGGGAACAGGAATTCTTACCTGGCAACCCACTGCGATATTTTTCTGGATACCACCGTATCTCAGGAAGCTTGTCCCAATAACCTGGCCCCCACTTCCAGCACCACCGCTCAGCTTGTCATGGGCGACGCCATTGCCGTAGCACTGATGGAAATGAAAGGTTTTGGAAGCGAGCAGTTTGCCAAATTTCACCCCGGCGGAGCCCTGGGTAAAAAGCTATACCTGCGTGTGGAAGACCTTTACAAAAAGAATGAAAGGCCTTTTGTAAAACTTAACGATGGAATAAAGTCTATCATTATTGCTATATCTCAGGGAAGGCTTGGAGCCACAGCCGTTGTAGGGGATAATGATGAGCTGCTTGGCGTTATAACAGATGGGGATATCCGTAGAATGCTTGAAGGAGATGGTGAAATAAGGGAAGTGAAAGCAGGTGAAATTATGACCCGGACCCCTAAATATATTGAACCCTCGGCACTTGCAGTAAATGCCCTCGACCTGATGAGAAAACACAATATTACTCAGGTGATGGTGGCAGAAAACAACCACTATCTGGGTATTGTTCATTTACATGATTTGATTAAAGAAGGGCTGGTATAACCCTTATCGGAAATTGTATTAATTTCCCTTAAAATACCCGGGCATTTTTTTTATATATCAAACAGATCTTAAATAATTTGAAACATAATGATTAACAGGCATAACTATGTGGTGATAATGGCAGGAGGAATAGGCAGCAGATTCTGGCCGATGAGCAGAGCCAATTATCCCAAGCAGTTTCTGGATATCCTCAATACCGGGCAAACGCTGATTCAGTCTACCTTTAAAAGGTTCGCCTCGTTCATCCCGGTAGAAAATATTTATGTTGTTACTTCCGACGAATATGTGAATATCGTCAAACACCAGCTGCCCGAACTGCCTTTGCAGAACATCCTCGGAGAGCCTTCCAGGAAGAACACTGCACCATGCATTGCCTATGTGAGCATGAAATTAAGGAAGGCCGACCCCGAAGCCTGTGTCATAGTGGCCCCATCCGATCACCTGATTCTGGATGAAACAGCTTTCAAAAAAGTATGTTACGAAGCCCTCGCTTTCGTTAGAAAAAATAATGCTTTGCTTACACTGGGTATTCAGCCTACATTTCCCAATACCGGTTATGGATATATTCAGTACGAACAATATCCTGTATCCGACAATGTGTATAAGGTGAAAACCTTTACCGAAAAGCCCAATCTTGAACTGGCCAAGACATTCCTTGTAAGCGGCGATTTCTTATGGAATGCGGGCATATTTGTTTGGCAGGCCAACACAGTACTGGATGCTATTGAAAAACACCTGCCTGAAATGTATGAAGTATTTCATGCAGAAGAAGATAAATTCAATACTCCTGAAGAAGCAGAAGCTCTTCAAAGAGCCTATCCTCAGTGTACCAATATCTCCATCGATTTCGGTATAATGGAGAAAGCCGACAATGTGTATATCATTCCTTCCTCATTCGGATGGAGCGACCTGGGAACCTGGAATTCCGCTTTTGAACATCTTCCCAAAGACGAGCATAACAATGCCATTACGGCAAATGAGGTGCTGGTATTTGATACCATCAATTGTATGATACAATCTCCCCAAGGAAAACTTCTGGTATTACAAGGCCTGGAAGATTTTATAGTTGTGGATACCGAAGATGTATTGCTGGTTTGCAAAAAAGAAAAGGAACAGGAGATCAAGGAATACGTTTCAGAAGTAAAAAGAAACAAAGGGGATAAATACCTGTAACAAAAAAAGGAAAGAACGTCATTGTGCCGTAAATTCAGCTTAGTAAAGCATCCTTAAATCCTTATTTTGCATCAATGACAGCATTACAGAATATTCTCTTTCTGGATATTGAAACGGTATCGCAGTTTCCGGAATACCGGTATATGCCCGAAGACTGGCAACAGTTGTGGAATAAAAAAGCCGAAACGATTTTAAAGTATCATGAAGGCCAGACTACAGAATCCCTTTATCAGCGTTCATCGATTTATGCAGAATTCGGAAAAGTAATTTGTATCAGTTGCGGAATTATTATCCATTCCGGAGATGGCAAAAAACTGATAATAAAATCTTTTTACGGTGACGATGAAAAGGAAGTATTACTTCGCTTTAGTAATATGCTGCAATCCTGGGCTTCTGCAGGGGATAAATTACTCTGTGCGCATAACGGAAAGGAATTCGATTTCCCCTTCCTCTGCCGCCGGATGATCATCAACAATGTTCCCATACCATCCATATTAAATGTAAGAGGTAAAAAGCCATGGGAAGTGAATCTGCTGGATACCATGGAAATGTGGAAATTCGGCGATTATAAAAGTTATACTGCATTGAATCTGCTGGCTCATGTGTTGAACGTTCCCACTTCGAAAGATGATATCGACGGAAGCATGGTAGGGGAAGTTTACTGGAAGGAAAAAAATCTTGAAAGGATTGTAACTTATTGCCAGAAAGATGTGGTTACGCTTACGAGAGTTTATCTAAGGTTAACAGGAGATCCATCGGCCTCCGAACTCAATTTTGAAATCAAAGAATGAACAACCAACCTTTTTCCATAAGCTCAAGGCTGCCTGATATAACTACGAATATTTTTACGGTAATGAGTTCGCTCGCAGTGCAGCATCATGCCGTAAACCTCGGACAGGGATTCCCTGATTATCCCATGAGCACCGAACTGATGGAACTGGTTAACAAAGCCATGAAACAAGGCTTTAATCAGTATGCACATACCTACGGCTATCTTCCCCTAAGGGAAAGGGTATCTGAAAAATGTGAGCTTGCTTACGGAATAAACCTTCATCCCGATAAAGAAATTACCGTTACCCCCGGAGGTACATATGCTATATATACCGCGATTACATCGGTTATACATCCGGGTGATGAAGTAATAATTCTCGAACCTGCTTACGATAGTTACATACCCAACATTGAATTGAACGGAGGAAAGGTTGTTGGTGTGCCTTTGAAGCTGCCCGATTACAGGATTGATTTCGAACTGCTGGAAAATGCCATTAATGACAGAACAAGGCTGATGGTGTTAAACTCCCCGCACAATCCAACCGGCGCGGTTTTTTCTTCAGAAGATATGAAAAAACTGGAGTTGTTGCTGGAGGGAAAAGATATTTTCATTGTATCAGACGAAGTTTATGAGCATGTAGTGTTTGATGTGCCGCATCAATCGGTACTTGCATATCCCGGCCTTTATGAAAGAAGCTTCGCCTGCTTTAGCTTTGGAAAAACTTTTAATTGTACCGGATGGAAAACAGGCTATTGCATTGCTCCGGAATATTTAATGAAAGAGTTCAGGAAGGTGCATCAGTTTAATGTTTTCAGCTGCTTTGCTCCCGTACAGGCAGCGCTTGCAGAATTTTTAAAAACACCGGATAACTATCTTTCACTTTCAGGTATCCTTCATAAGAAGCAAAAATTCTTTGAGCAGGGAATGCAGGAAACCGCTTTTAAGCCTCTTCCCACCCATGGAAGTTATTTCCAGATATTCGATTATTCTTCCATCAGCGAAGAAGGGGATCTAGAATTTACCAAAAGACTGGTAAAAGAATACGGCGTAGCCGCAATCCCGGTATCGGCCTTTTACCGCGACAAGACAGATCACCGGCAGTTGAGGTTTTGTTTTGCAAAGAAAGAAGAAACGCTGGAAAGGGCGCTTGAAAAGCTCATACGGGTCGGGTAAGAATTAAAAATTAAAGATTATCTCCTTTACCATGGTTAGAGCACTCAACTCACAACCCGTTTTTAATCTTTAAATAATAAATAATTGCCTTCTTAATTAAACAGGTTGTAAACAATTAAGCTCATTACATAGGCCAGTGCGGTCATGTATACAAACTGAATTACCGGCCATTTCCAGGAGCGGGTTTCTCTTTTTACTATAGCCAGGGTACTCATACATTGCATGGCAAATACATAAAATACCATCAAGGATAATCCGGTAGCAAGGGAGTATATTTTCGAACCGTCTTCTCTTGTTGCCGCTGCCATTTTCTCTCTGAGCATGAAATTTTCTTCTCCGTCGTCTTCCACGCTGTAAAGAGTGGCCATAGTTCCTACAAATACTTCTCTGGCTGCGAATGAAGTAAGCAGTGCAATGCCGATTTTCCAGTCATATCCCAGGGGTTCTATGGCCGGTTCCAGAGCTTTACCTAATAAGCCTGAATAGGAGTTGGCCAGCAGCTCGGCATTTTTCTCTTTGTTTAGTTCATCTGCATTGCCGGGGTTTGCCGCAATTGCGCGGTCGTATTTTTCATGAACCGCCTGCATTCTTTCTTTGGGTCCGAATGAACTTGCCGCCCAGAGTATTATGCTGATTACCATGATCACTTTACCGGCTTCGGTAACAAATATTTTGGCTTTTTCTACCATGGTGTTCAGGATACTTTTCCACCTGGGCGAACGGTAAACAGGAAGTTCCAGAATGAAATAGCTTTTATCCCTGTTCTTAATAAACCATTTTGCAATATATGCAATCAGCAAGGCGAAGGTGGTTCCCAAAAGGTATAAAGCAAGCATAACCAGGCCTTGCAGACTGAATATGCCAAATACAAATTCTTTAGGAATGACAAGGCCAATAAGAATGGTATATACCGGAAGGCGTGCAGAACAACTTAAGAGCGGAGTAACCAAAATGGTTAACAGCCTTTCTTTTCTGTTTTCGATGCTTCTTGCACTCATTACGGCAGGAACGGCGCAGGCAAAACCACTGATCATGGGCATAACGGATTTCCCGTTTAAACCACACTTTCGCATAAGCTTATCCGAAAGGAAACTAATTCTTGCCATGTATCCTGTATCTTCCAGAATGGTAATCAGTCCGAACAGGATCATGATCTGAGGGATAAACACCACTATACCACCCAGTCCTGCTAAAATTCCGTTCACCAGTAAATCGCTCCACCAGGCTTCGGGCAATACTTCTCCCAGCCAGTCGATAAGAAATGCAAAAATGCCTTCAATAGCCAGCATGGGATATTCTGCAATCATGTACACGCTTTGGAATAGCAGAAAGAGAACAAAAAACAGAATGAGGTATCCCCATACCCTGTGAAGCAGGATATTGTCGAGCTTTTCGGTAAACAATGACTTCTGCAAAGGAGAAGGTTCGGTTACCGATTGTTTCAGAATATGTCCGATTCTGGTATACCGCTGCAGGATCTCCTCTGCCTGAAATTTGGTGGGGTTAAATCCTGTGTCTTTTGCAATTTTTTTATAAGCTTCTTTGTTCGGTGAATGGTTGTCCTCGGAAGAAGCGTGAATCAGTTCAAGGGAAGATTTATAATCACTGCTTCCATCTCCCGACAAAAACCTTGCATGGCCAATGGCCTCCCCACCTATGGAAGCAATATCTATAAAATCTCTTGGAGGAGTATTCTGGGCTTTGCCGGCAACCAGTTCTATGGTTTTTTTCAGTTGTTGAATCCCCCTGTTTTTCCTGGGGTTAATGGCCACAACGGGAACACCCAGTTCAATTTCCAGCGCGGGGATATTAATTTCAATTCCGTTTTTCCTGGCAATGTCCACCATGGTAAGCGCTACAACCACAGGGAATTTCAGGTCAATAATCTGAGAAGCAAATAGCAGGTTTCTTTTCAGGTTGCTCGCGTCGGCAATCAGTACAATGATATCGGGAAGGTCTTCCTTGTCAATACCCATCAGCACATTATACACCGTCCATTCGTCTTCCCTTCTGGGATAAATGCTGTAAGCCCCGGGCAGGTCAATTACTTCAGCAGTGATATTAGGGGAAATAGTAGTTTTTCCGGATTTTTTATCAACAGTCACTCCCGGAAAATTACCCACCTTTTGATTTAAACCGGTAAGCGCATTGAAAAGTGAAGACTTCCCACAGTTAGGGTTGCCTACAAGTGCTATTTTCAGATTATTTTTCAACACGGGTGCAATATTATCAAATCCCTGATTTATACAGTTACGATTTAAGGAATTAATGCATTATAAATGAGTTACATGAATATTATCGGCAGAATATCATCCGAATAAATTGAAATGCAGCCTCCGGAATGAATAATAGGCCCGTTTATCCATATTCGGGCTACACTTGACAACATTGCACTATCTTTGCGCGCAAATCTTAGTATATGAGCCAAAGGGTTAAAATTAAACAGTTGTTAAGTCAGGAACCTGAAAATCAACAGGTTGTAGTAATGGGTTGGGTGCGTACGTTCAGGAATAACCAGTTTATATCCCTTAATGATGGCTCATGTAATACTAATTTGCAGGTGGTTGCTCCTCTTGGGAGTTTTCCTGAATCTACCTTAAAACGTATTCATACCGGTGCATCCCTTAAGGTTACTGGTAAAGTGGTTCCTTCTCTTGGCCGTGGACAAAAACTGGAGGTAGTGGCAGATGAGATTGAAATTTTCGGAGATTCCGATCCTGAAAAATATCCTCTTCAGCCAAAAGAGCACAGCCTGGAATTTTTAAGGGAAATAGCTCATCTGAGGTTTCGTACCAATACTTTCGGAGCAGTTTTCAGAGTGCGTCATGCCCTGGCATTTGCAATTCATAAATTCTTCCACGAAAGAGGGTTTATATACATGCATACTCCTATCATCACAGCCAGTGATGCAGAGGGGGCAGGAGAAATGTTCAGGGTCACCACGCTGGATTTGCAGAATCCTCCACGTAATGAAGACGGATCCATCAACTTCAAAGAAGACTTTTTCGGCCGCGCTACCAATTTAACTGTAAGCGGACAACTGGAAGGAGAACTTGCAGCTTCTGCATTTGGCGATATTTATACCTTTGGCCCCACTTTCAGGGCAGAAAATTCCAATACCACAAGGCACCTGGCAGAGTTCTGGATGATTGAGCCTGAAATGGCCTTCTGTGATTTGAAAGGCAACATGGATACTGCGGAAGAATTTATCAAATATATCATCCGTTATGCGCTTGAGCATAACCGTGAGGATTTGGAATTCCTGGAAAAGCGGCTGGAAAATGAGGAAAAGAAACTTCCTGAAAACCAGCGCAGCGGCATGAAGCTGATTGAAAAACTGGAATTTACTATCAGAGACAATTTTGAAAGGATTACGTACACCGATGCCATAAATATTCTCATGAACTCCCAGCCTTATAAAAAGAAGAAATTCCAGTATGAGGTAAAATGGGGTATTGATCTTCAAAGTGAGCATGAAAGGTATCTGGTAGAAAAGCATTTCAAAAAACCAGTTATAGTAACCGATTATCCAAAGGATATCAAAGCATTTTACATGCGTCAGAATGACGATGGCAAAACAGTAGCCGCCATGGATATCCTTGCACCGGGTATTGGAGAAATTGTCGGAGGATCTCAAAGGGAAGAAAGGCTTGAGTTACTTGAAAAGAGGATGAAGGAACTTGGTATCTCCACCGAAGAACTCTGGTGGTTCCTGGATATCAGGAGGTTTGGTACCGTTCCGCATGCAGGTTTTGGTTTAGGATTCGAAAGGATGGTGCAGTTTGTGACCGGAATGAGTAATATCAGGGACGTAATCGCCTTCCCAAGGACTCCGGGAAATGCTGAATTTTAGGCTGTTAAACCCATTCATAAAAAACCGTCTAAATATTAAAGCTTTAACGTATTGTTTTATCCAAACAATTCGTTTTAACAGACAGTTAACCCGGTGGTTTGTATTTTGTTCGTCATAATAGAAACACCATAAATCGGTTTTTATGAAAAGAATTTTACTAATTTCTGCACTGGTTTTTTCAGCAGTAACCATGTCTTGGTCACAAGCACCGGTTTCTGATCAAAACCCCAACTATGCTGAAAGCAGGGCTAAGTATATGCAAATGGCCGATTCTTTAACAGCATTGCAAAGCACTACCGTTCAGGATACTTATAAAGCCATTGATTACCTGGCCGATAAGGCTGAAGAAAAAGCTGAAAGACGTGCTTTCAGAGACCAGCTGAGAATGGAAAGGGCTAAAAGGAGTTATACCCGGTATTACGACCACCCTTACTATTATAACAGATGGAATGCTCCTTATTACTATAACAGATACTATAATCACAACTACTATTACAATCCTGTGGCGCCTTGGTGGGTTCCCGGTATCTGGAGGTAATTCAAAAGCTTAATATCTAAACATCTTAATGTTATCAATATGAAAAAGATCATGATGGTTACCCTTGCTGTGGTAACACTGGGAATGGTATATAGTTCCTGCTCAAGAAAAGTAACCCGTATTGATCCATCTGAACAGGTGGATATCAGCGGAAGATGGAATAACACCGACTCTCGCCTGGCTGCGGAAGAGCTCACTCAGCAGATTCTGGGCGAAAGATGGGTGAACGACCATCAGAAAAATCATAATGGCGAAAGGCCTGTGGTAATCGTTGGTTTTATTACCAATAAAAGCCATGAGCATATTGATGCCGAAACTTTCATGAAAGATATTGAACAGTCTTTCATCCGTTCTCAGAAAGTAAGGCTGGTACAAGGAGGGCAAAAAAGAGAAGAACTGAGAGCTGAAAGAGCTGATCAGCAGTCTAACGCCACTCAAAGCAGCATGAAGAAATTCGGAATGGAACAGGGCGCTGATTATATCCTTCAGGGTTCCATCAACTCTATAGTAGATTCTCATAAACGTCAGAAAGTGGTTTACTATCAGATTAACCTCGAGTTGTCTAATATTGAAACCAATGAAATTGTTTGGATAGGAGATAAGAAGATTGCTAAATACGTGAAGAATTAAGGATAGCGTGCCTTTCCCTTTACTATGAACTTTTTCCGGACATATTACCGAAAAGCATTAGTGTTGTGTTTATCAGTGCTAATGCTTTTTTTAAACTCCTGTGTCACCTATAATCAGCGCATAGCCGCTTATTACAACAGCCTGGCGGAGAAGGATTATCTTTCTGCTGAAAAAGCAATTGAGAAGAACAAACTCTTAAAGCGTAACAGAAACAAGCTGTTGTATTATCTGGAGATGGGTAAGCTGGCACATTTAAAAGGTGATTACCAGGAGAGCAACCGCTTGCTGAATGAGGCCGACCTTTTTATGGAAGATGCCCGTACTTCAGTAGGAGATGTTGCCGTTTCCAACCTTATCAACCCCATGATGGCCACCTATAAAGGGGAGGACTTCGAAAAGTTCATGGTGCATTATTATAAAACCCTCAACTTCCTTTTCCTTGGAGATATAGAAGCAGCACTGGTAGAAGCCAGGAGAATTGACCTCAGAGCATATGAGCAACAAGATAAAGCAAGCGATAAAAAATACAATAACGATGCGTTTTCGCTTATGCTTCAGGGTATGATATATGAGGTTGCAGGCGATGTAAACAATGCATTTATTTCTTACCGTAATTCGGCAGATATTTTTATTTCAGGTGATATGAAATATTACGGTGTGCATATGCCCGACCAGCTTAAGCAGGACCTGCTGCATATGGCACATGTAAACGGCTTTTACGATCTGCTGGATTATTACGAAAGAACTTTGAATATCAAATATCAGAAAAGGGAAAAGACTGAGGGAGGAGAATTGATATTGTTTTGGGAAAACGGTCTGGCACCTGTGAAAACTGAAGCCAACTTTTTCTTTCAACTGAATAATTACGGTGGCCAGTTTATTTTTACAGATGCTTCCGGTTCCATCAATATTCCGTTTCATACCGACTATGCATCATCTTTCCATCCCGATGAAAATGTTTTAAAAAACTTGCATGCATTCAGGGTAGCATTCCCTCAGTATGTTTCCGAGGAACCATATTATAAAGACGGATATGCAGAGCTGAACGGAAAAATATACGGTTTTGAGCTGGTAGAAGACCTCAATACCATTGCACGTGCAACATTACAGGAGAGGTTCTTAAAAGAAGCAGCACTGGCCTTAAGCCGCCAGGCTGTTAAGCAGGCACTGGCTTATGCCATGAAACCTTCCGAGGAGGATGAAAAGAAGAATGAAAAACAAATACTTTCCACCACATTGCAATTATATTCTCTTTTTTCGGAAAAAGCCGATACCCGCAACTGGCAAAGCCTGCCTCAATACATTTCGTATACCCGTATTCCTTTAAACAAAGGGGAAAACAAAGTAGTGGTAAACCTAACCGGCATGAGCAGGCGAAATATTGAAATACTTGTACCCGGAAACGGAGGCGTGCAGGTGAGAAGCGTGAGTACACTCACCAAATGATATACGCCATACGACATACGATTTAATACCTATTGCTAATTCCCCGATTTCTTATTTTTTTCTAGGGTCCTCCTGAGCAGCAGCGAAGGACGACATACGATATACGATTTAGTGCCTAATGCTTAATTCCCAGGTTATTTAGATGTAGACATTCAGGGAAAAGTCTTCATTCTTATTACTAATTCCCAATACTTTTTTGCTCTCCGTTTACCCGTATTTTTTACCGTTTATCCAATTCTTTTGATTTTCAAAATTTTAAAATAATGAAAATCAATTATTTCCATTGCATAATATTCTCCATTAGCAAATACCTTAAAAAAATAGGTACTTTGTTTTGCATAGTACTGAATTTTTACTTTATCTTTGTTCTATCAATTTAAAATAGGATCATATGAACATTGAAAACACACAGAGTCAGATGCGGAAGGGGATCCTGGAATTTTGCATTTTATCGATTATAAGAAGAGGAGAGGCCTATCCTTCAGATATCGTTGATGAAATGCGTGCGGCTAACCTGCAGATCCTTGAAGGCACGTTGTATCCGTTGCTGACAAGGCTTAAAAATGCAGACATGCTCACCTACCGCTGGGTGGAAAGCAATTCCGGTCCGCCACGCAAATATTTCTCCCTTACCGAAAAGGGAGAGCGTTTCTACAAGGAATTGGAAAAAACCTGGAATGAATTGGCAAACGCGGTAAATGCGCTTACGTCAGGACAGGTGATGAAAAATTCCGAAGAAGCCAACCAATAACACACTTCAACCATTCAAACGTTTTATTATGAAAAAGGTCATTAACATCAACTTTCAGGGTCGGGTGATTCCAATTGAGGAAACGGCTTTTGAAATTCTGAATAAATATATTGAAAGCCTTAGGGTGTACTTTGCCAATGAGGAAGGAAGAGAAGAGATTATCAATGACATTGAAAGCAGGATAGCTGAGCTTTTCAATGAAGAACTGAAAAAAGGTGCAAGCTGCATTACCGATAAGGATGTGGAGAAGATTATCAACAGCATGGGTCGTCCCGAAGATTTTGAAGCCGAAACCGGAGAACCCGGAGGAAGCACTACGGAAAATTCAGGGGAAAGCTATAGCCAGGCATATACTCAATCGGCTCCAACCGGTAGAGGAAGGCTGTACAGAAATGCCGACGATAAAATCTTAGGAGGTGTATGTAGCGGGCTTGCCAACTATATCGGTATTGACCCCGTTGTAGCAAGAATTGTGTTCCTGGTGTTCATTGGCGCTTTGTTCTGGGTTTATATGCTGTTGTGGATTATTGTTCCCTCCAAATCTATGGAATCGAACATTACCAGAAGGCTCTACCGCAACCCCGATGATAAGGTAATTGCCGGTGTGGCAAGCGGTCTGGCGGCGTATTTCAATATTGATACCTGGATACCCAGGCTGATATTTGCCCTGCCTTTCCTGGTGGCTGTTGTATCAGGCACTATCGGAAACCTGTTCTGGTGGCATTGGGAACCCGGATTTTTCCTTTCAGGATCTGTGGGTACTACCCTCTTCCTTACTTATATCGTATTGTGGATTGCTGTGCCCCTGGCTTCCACAGCTTCAGAAAAGCTGGAAATGAGGGGAGAAAAAATCAACTTAAATTCTATCAAAAATACTGTTCAGGAGGACCTTGGGTCTTTTAAGGGCAGGGCAGAGAAGTTTTCCGCTGAAGTAAGGAGTTCTGCTGCTGAATTCAGCGAGAAAGCTAAAGTAGTGGGTGCTGAAGCCGGTGAACGTGTGAAATCCTTTGCTGCAGAAGCTGCCCCTGTAGCCAGAAGAGCCGGAAGAGGCCTCGGAAACGTAATCGGAATCCTCTTTAAGGCATTCTTCCTGTTCATGGCAGGTATCATAGCCTTAGCATTGTTCGCAGCTTTCCTCAGCCTGTTATTCGGAGGATATGCGATTTATCCTCTTAAAGATTTCTTCCTCGACGGAGTTGCCGAAAATGTCCTGGTTTGGTTGTCTCTGGTGCTGGTTTTAGGACTTCCCGTTCTGGCCATCATCATCTGGATTATCAGAAGAATTGTAGGGGTTAGGTCGAGCAACAATTACCTGGGGTATATGTTTGGAACCCTTTGGATTATTGGAGTGATTTGCCTGATTGTGCTGGTAGGAATGGTAGGACAGGATTACAGGGTTAAAGTACCGGTTGAACAGGAAGTACAGGTGCTGAACCAGAACAATGACAAGATTTTTGTAGAAGCATATCAATACGGAAACCGCTATTATAATTCACAATGGCTGGGATGGAATCAGAAAAACGATTTGCCTTTTAAAATATACCGCGATTCAATGCTGATCAATTCTGTGAGAGTAAGTATCAGGAAAAGCCCAGATTCAAACTACAGGATTTTTAAAGTGATGAGTGCAAGAGGTGCAGACTTTGAAGCGGCCAATCTGAAAGCAGAAGCCATCAGGTTCGATATTCACCAAAACGGAAACAGAATTTCCCTTCCTGAAGGATTCCCTATTACCAAGGAAGAAAAATTCAGGAACCAGCAGGTGTTGGTGATTGTAGAAGTTCCCGTAGGTAAGAAAATCGAACTGGATCATTCCCTGAGGAAATATGTATGGATGGATTTCAGGGTAAACGGAAGAGGTTGGAAAATAGATGTGGAGGATGACTGGAATGATTATTACAGATGGAGAACAGGAGTGGAATATATAATGACTCCTTCCGGCCTGGAGCGCACCGACGCAGTGAAACAACATCCTGATATCAGAAGAGAAGAGAACAACAGAAGTGATTCTATCACTATAGATGGGCGTTACCGTTACCAGCCCCGTATTTCCCACATGAGGGTGAAAGTAAAAGATGAGGTGCAACATGAGAATACTTCCTTTTTCAGCCGAAATGAAAGTCGCACTTCTGCCGGCAAAAAGGATCTGAAACAACTCGAAATTCATACCCCATTGTCGGTATTTTCAAGAATGTTTCAGTAAAATTTTGGTTGAAGTTGGAGTAAAAGGGCTATCTGCTTTAGGGCAGAAGCCCTTTTCAATTTACGACATACGGTGTACGATTTAATTCAATTCAATTCCTAATTGGTAAAACCCCATCGCTTCCAAAATCCCTCCCGTTCCGGTTTTTTGGGCATGATACACATTCTCCAGCTTTGCAGTTGCTTCCAATAATCCGGGTTCGGACCCCCCTACAGCAACGCCTTTGTAGCCGGTTTTGAACAGGCTGAGATCGTTTAGGGTGTCTCCTGCTACAAGGATATTATCGGTATCAACGTTCAGAAGGTTTACGAGTTTTTGTAGTGTAGTTCCTTTATTTACGCCTTTTGGCAAAACATCTATATACTTTCCGTGAGAAATAATCAGGTCTACACCCAACTGCCCTGCTTTGTAATGGACTTCTTCAAAATCTGTATCGCTGTTATAGAAGTAAGAACTTCTTCTTTCCATGGGCACATCCTGGTAGGTAAGCCCCTTTATTTTACTGAATACCTCATAAATTTTTGCTGGGCCGGGCCATAGGTTTTCAATTTCACTTACTACTTCTTTTACAGGCTCAAGCGTTTCGCCTTGTACAAGGGTTGCTCCAACATCGCAAATGATATAGGAAGGACGTGGAATTTCAGGCAAAACAAACAAAGGGGTTACGGTTTGTAAACCTCTTCCTGTAACGAAAACCAGATCCATATGATGGGATTCTGAAATCAGCCTGTACAGTTTGTTTTTTTCTTCATCATCGCCTGCAAGGAAAGTCCCGTCGAGATCCGTAGCCAAAAGCAGGCTGTTCCTTTTGTTTTCCGTCATGTTTCAAAATTAACTTTTAAGCCCCGGATAATAAACTGAAAGCTGTTAAAATCGTTTATTGGCCTGATTTGTACATACAGCCAAATACAAAGTTTTCAGTTACATTTGTCCAAATTTTCCATAATAATGAAAAATACCCCGTTTACAGAAAAACACATCGCTCTTGGTGCCAAAATGGCTCCCTTCGCAGGATACAACATGCCGATCAGCTATGCAGGTATAAACGAAGAGCATCTTACAGTCAGGAAATCAGCCGGAGTGTTTGATGTGAGCCATATGGGTGAATTTATTATCAAAGGAGATAAAGCCCTGGACCTGATTCAGTATGCTACTACCAACGATGCTTCCAAACTGAAAAAAGGAAAAATTCAGTATTCCGTTATGCCCAACGACAATGGCGGAATAGTAGACGATCTGCTGGTGTATTGCTTGGAAGAAAATAAAGTATACATGCTGGTAGTAAATGCTGCCAATATTGAAAAAGACTGGAACAGGCTGAATGAACTGAATAAAAATTTTAATGCAGAACTGATAAATATTTCAGATAAAACCTGTCTTCTTGCCGTGCAGGGGCCGGAAGCAACCAGGCTTTTGCAAAAGCATACCGAAATGGATCTGCTGAATATGCCCTATTACAGTTTTGATAAAGGGGTATTTGCAGGTGTGGAAAATGTTCTGATTAGTGCTACCGGTTATACAGGAGCTGGCGGAGTGGAAATTTATTTTGAAGACAAAGAAGGCCATGCCGATAAAATCTGGGATTTAATCCTTAATGAAGGAATTAAGCCCATTGGCCTTGGAGCCCGCGATACTTTAAGGCTGGAAATGGGTTATTGCCTGTACGGTAATGATATTAACGATGAAACTTCGCCCATTGAAGCAGGCCTTGGATGGGTAACCAAGTTTACTAAAGATTTCCCTTCGAAAGCCATATTTGAAAAGCAAAAAGCAGAAGGTGTCAAGAGGAAACTGGTAGGTTTTGAATTGGTGGAAAGAGGTATTTCAAGAAAAGACTATCCCATAGTAAATGCAGCCGGAGAAAAGATTGGTGTGGTTACTTCCGGAACCCAGTTGCCCGGAATTCAAAAATCTGTAGGTATGGGTTATGTTCAAACAGAATACTCTGCTTTAGGATCTGAAATATTTATCTCCATCAGGGAAAAGCCTGTGAAAGCCGTGGTGGTGAAAATGCCTTTCAGTTAACCGGCAAATAACCAATTATGCCCGTCATTCATCTGACTAATTTTATTCCTGAAAATGCAGATAAACTATACGGCAAAGCGCTGAATATTGCCGTATGGGATAAGTTTACCAGGAAGATTAATGAAGAATTTAAAGCTGTCGCCGGCTCGGAAATTTTAAAGAACGGCGACAGTTTTACCCTATCCGTTACCGTTGGGAAGAAAAAACTGTTTGGCACTTTCAGGGTAATCACCTCAGAAAATCCTAAATCTATTATTGCTGAACAGGTAAAGGGAGATTTTGTTCATTTTCGCTACGAACAGTACTTCAAACAAATTGTCAACGGGACAATACTTATCGACATTATTGATTTCGGCTATCCATCAGGGTTTTTTACGCGATTGTTTACCGGGTTTTCATTAAGAAAAAGAATTAATGCCATCTTTTCGGACCGGGTGAATTTGATATTTGCCAAATCCGACGCTGAGGTGGGAGTTATGTGAAGCAAATACGAGGAAAATGAATAATAACAAACCAGAATTATATACCTGCCTGTCTCCTGCACTTTTGCATCTTTATGAATTACGGGAAAGGGTAGTTGTAGTGATAGATGTATTAAGGGCGACTTCTACAATTGCCACTGCATTGTATAACGGAGCCAACTCGGTTATCCCCGTAGATTCCGTGGCCAAATGTATTGAAATTGGTAAGTCTACCGGGGCGCTTACCGCAGGAGAGCGCGACGGAAAAATTGCGGAAGGGCTTTCTTATGGTAATTCCCCTTTTGAATATCCCAGGGAATTCATCGAAGGAAAAGAGCTTGTTTTAACTACTACCAATGGTACCAAGCTGTTGCATATGTCACTGCATGCAGGAGCCGAACATATTATTACAGGGTCGTTTCCCAATATTTCTGCCGTTTGCGATTATATCATCAGTCAGAATTCCCCGGTTGTGCTTGCCTGTGCCGCCTGGAAAGACCGCGTGAATATGGAAGATATGTTGTTTGCAGGAGCAGTCATTTCAAGGGTGAAAAATCATTTTTCCATTAACTGCGATTCTTCAAGTATTGCATACAGGTTATATGAAGCTGCAAAGTCCGACCTGTACGGATTTCTTAAAGACAATAATGCCTCTCATTATAAACGTTTATCGGGATTTGGCTTGGAGAAAGACCTCAGATATTGCCTTACTGAAGACCAGGCAAATATTTTACCATTCTACATTAATGGCAAATTAATTTCTCATAAAGGGTAATCTGGTATGGTTTTTCCATAAGGAATTAGTTAAATTTGGAATACCTGCCAATCATTTAATTGCCCGGATATGAATGAAGTTTATTGGGGAAATACCTTAAGGGAGTATTTGATTGCTGCCGGAGGAATTATTATTGGTTTTATAATTCTTCGCATACTCAGGACTATTGTATTGTCGAAACTATCCAATCTGGCAAAGAGGACCACGTCTGATTTTGATGATGTAATCATTCACGCAATTAGAAATTACCTTTTGCCGTTTTTGTATTTCGGGCTGATATATCAAATCCTGATTCAGCTAAATTTGCATGCAAAGCTTAGAAGAATACTGGATGTACTGGCTATCGCCATTTCCATTTATTATATCGTAAGGCTGATTATTAGCATACTGCATAAGGTTATTAACCTCAGGCTGGAAAAGATGGGGGAAACTCCGGGAAGGATTGCCCAAATCAACAGCCTGTTAAATATTATAAAAGCATTTGTTTGGGTTATAGGATTTTTGTTTTTACTCGATAACCTGGGCTATAATGTAACAGCCATTCTTACTACACTGGGCATTGGGGGTGTAGCAATAGCACTGGCAGCTCAGGTAATACTTGGAGATTTATTTAGTTATTTTGCCATATTGTTTGACAAACCATTTGAAATTGGTGATTTTATCATTACTTCAGATGAAATCGGTTCTGTTGAAAGCGTTGGTTTTAAAACCACCAGAATAAGGGCTTTATCCGGAGAACAACTGGTAGTGTCCAATTCCGAACTGCTGAAAAAAACCATCCATAATTATAAAAGAATGCAAAGAAGAAGGGTGGTAATCAATTTCGGGGTAAAATATAAAACTCCTGCCCCTCTCCTTAATGAGATTCCCTTAATGATCAGGGAAATTGTTTCCGCCCAGCATGATGTGGTTTTCGACCGGGCGCATCTGTCTAAGTTTACTACAGTAAGCATCGAATATGAGGTGGTATATTATGTGCTGTCTCCGGATTACAATAAGCATATGGATGTGCAACAGGTAGTTCTGATGCAGATATATGAGGGATTATCAGCCAAAAGGATTGAATTTGCCCATTTCCCTGCCGCAGCGTTGGCAGATCAAATTAAGTCTTAACAGCTCACCTTATCCGGGGTAAAAAAATCCTAAATTTTTTAAAGATTTTTTGATTTTTTAAAAATTGGCGTAATATTGTGCTGGAATTAGGCTGATAAGTCATACTGAAAGTCTCTCAAAGCTCATCAGTATATTCTTTCCTACGAATATTTTCAACTTAAGTCATTTTTAAACAACAACATTAGTGTTAATCCAAAACTCATTTTTGGTTTATCCATTCAAGAGACAAACTTTCAAGTTATTTTATGTATGATATTTTGCAACTGAACGAAATGCTCGTTCCTGAACTGCTGGACATTGCAGAGCAATTGAACATTCCGGGTGCCAGGAAACTGACCAAGCAGGAGATGATTTATAAGATTCTCGACAAACAGGCACTTGTAGAAAGCGAAAAGAAATCTTCAGGAACTGCGGAAAAAGGCAAAAAGAAAAGGATAGTAAAGGCCACTACTTCCAATGTTTCAGAAGAAGCAACAGTAGAATCCGGAGACAATGAACCTGTTGCGGAAGAAGAAGAAAAGCCTAAAAAAACAGTTCAGAAAAAAGAAGCACCCAAGAAAACCGTAAAAAGAGCAAGAAAAAAATCAGCCGAAACTACCGGGCAAGCTTCTGATACCCTTGAATCTGCCGAAACTGCAGAAACTAACGAAACAGTAATGGAAGAATCTTCCGAGCCTGTAGCAGTAGTGGATGAGCCTGCAGAATCCACCCCAGTTACCCAACCTGCTCCAGCCCCTCAGGAATCCGCTCCCCGTCAGTTATACACTAAAAAAGAACCTTCATTTAATATTGAATTCGACGGGGTAATCATGGCCGAAGGAGTTCTCGAAATGATGCCCGACGGTTACGGATTTCTAAGAAGCAGTGATTACAATTACCTCAGTTCGCCTGATGATATTTATGTTTCACCGTCTCAGATAAAATTATTCGGACTTAAAACCGGCGATACCGTATTGGGCGCCGTAAGGCCTCCGAAAGAAGGCGAAAAATATTTTGCCCTTCTGAGAGTGGAAACCATCAACAATAAAAGCCCGGAAGAAGTAAGAGACAGGGTTCCTTTCGATTACCTTACTCCGCTTTTCCCTTATGAAAAGCTGAACCTCTTTACCTCTCCTACTGCCTATAGCACTAGAATTATGGATTTGTTTACGCCGATAGGTAAGGGTCAAAGGGGGCTTATTGTTGCACAACCAAAAACAGGTAAAACAGTATTACTGAAAGAAGTTGCCAACGCTATCGCGGCCAACCATCCTGAATGTTACCTCATGGTAGTGCTGATTGATGAAAGACCTGAAGAGGTGACCGATATGGAAAGAAACGTGAAGGCTGAAGTAATTGCCTCCACTTTCGATGAGCCCGCCGAAAAGCACGTAAAAGTGTCTACCATTGCACTTCAGAAAGCTAAAAGGCTTGTAGAATGCGGACACGATGTGGTGATTCTGCTCGACTCCATAACAAGGCTTGCAAGGGCACACAACACAATTGCTCCTGCTTCGGGTAAAGTATTATCCGGTGGTGTGGAAGCCAATGCCATGCAAAAGCCAAAACAATTCTTTGGTGCCGCAAGGAAAATCGAAAACGGTGGTTCACTTACTATTCTTGCCACTGCCCTTATCGATACCGGATCTAAAATGGATGAAGTCATCTTCGAAGAATTTAAGGGAACCGGTAACATGGAATTGCAACTCGACAGAAGGCTTGCAAATAAGAGAATATTCCCTGCTATCGATCTGAATGCCTCTTCTACCAGAAGGGATGACCTCTTACTGGAAAAAGATGTGCTGCAAAGGGTTAACCTGCTGAGGGTGTACCTGGCAGATATGAATACCGAAGAAGCTATGAACGAGTTGTTGAAAAGAATGCGCGGTACTTCCAATAACGCCGAATTTTTGGCCAGTATGAACGGATAATTTGTAAAGAGAAATAAATAAAAAAGCTGTCGGGAACGACAGCTTTTTTTATGATGTGTATGATATCTGAAAAAACTGATTATCGATCAGAACTGTCAGGCTGCTTCCTTTCAGAAGGCTGATAGTTGGTGCTATCAATTTCCAAAGCATCATTCACCCTTTGCATTTCCAGCTCCGTCCCGCTATTGGGCGGTGGCGTCTGAAATTTATCTGTTTCCTGCCCGGTATTTCCTTCGCAGCTCCATAAAAAGCAGCAAACCACATATATCATAAGGTACTTCATATCCGGAGCTTTACTGATATTGTGTAAAAAATTATGCCAGCTCCATTCGGGAGATTATTGCTTAATACCGGGATATGCCTCGCTAATCCTTTTCTTTCTCCATTCTCCCATCACTTTGCGTGCAGCTCCCGAATCGGAAAATTCGTATAAACTGAAAGTATTTGTAGGAACATGAATTTTATAAATAAAAGCTTTCAGGGAATCGGGGTCAATTTCGGAATATCCTGCAAGCAACAGGCTTTCCTTGTCCAGCCATACACCCTCTTCAATACTTGCCGACGGCCCCAGAAATATCAGCCTTTTCCTTATTCCGCTTTTAGTGTCTACCAACGCCACTTCCGTATCCGGACCCATTTCGTCAAGTTGGTACTTACCTGTCTTGTCTTTTGAAATATCTATCTGATAACTGTCGAGGTCGAGAAAATATGTACTGTCGGGATTGAAGCGTAACAGCTTTCCGTATTTATCAAAATAAGATTGCTCAGGCTGAAATGGCACAGCATACAAACTGTCTTCCTTCCACGTTCCTACAAGTTTAAAACTGTTACTGTTAAAGCCTTGAATACTTTCTTTAGCATGCGTAGTAAACCCTACACTGTCGAAGGAATTGAAACTTTCGGCACTTAATACCGAATCTACGGTTACGCTGTTTTCAGTTTCATCCACTGTTTCAATGGAATTCCCATTGTCTGTTGCAGGAGAATCATTTCCTGAACAGGAACAGAAAAATATGATTACCGCAAATAAAAATAATCGGTACATAACGGTTCTTTTAATTTGCCTTGCTTGATGATGCAACTGCATCTATTTTTTCGGCCAGCTTTCGGTCTTTATCAGTTACCGTATTCCCCGCATCATGCGTACTGAGCCATATCTCCACAGAATTATAAACATTGGTCCACCTGGGATGATGATTCATTTTTTCCGCAATAAATGCAACCTTTGTCATGAATGCAAAGGCTTCCTGAAAATTGGCAAAGCTGAACTTTTTGTAAAGTGCATTATTTTCTTCTTTCCACATAATAAAGGAATTATAAAATTTATCGGGTTTGCGGGGAAGAAGTTTCTAAGCTAATCTATGAAATTTATTTCAGGAGGCCGTTTATAACACCAGATTGGTCTTGCTTTTAATGTTGCCACTTGCAAGTTCGGTAACCATTTGCACCTGGCTGATTGATTTTATGGATTGTATCAGGTAATTCATTTTGGAATCTTCTACCACATCGCCTTTCATCAGCCAGAGGTAATCGAGGTGCCTTAATTCAGGGAGAAGGAATTCTCCGTCGTAATGGTTATTATAAAGATAATGTACCAGTGAACCGGCAGGTTCGCTAAATTGAAATACAGAGAAATAATACTCTCTCTGCTTTTTCTTCAGGATAATTTCGATATCGGTATTTATACGGAAATCAAACTGAATAATATTGTTGACATGCCAGCAAAACTGATAATCCTTTAATGGGGAAACAATCCCCAGCAAACGGGTATCTTCGAAGAATTCCTCCTCTAGGTCGGTTATGTCGAGTTTAAGTTTAGCCATAAACGTGAGACTAGAATTCAACTTCTGCCTCCAGGGTTTCCTCTCCTCTTTTGAAAACTATTTTTGTTTTATCGCCTTTCCTGAATTTAGAAAGAGCCTGCATGTATTCCTCCAGAGTATTGGTATTAAAGTTTCCAATTTTGATGAGAATATCTCCGGCTTTCATCCCTGCTTTTTCAGCTGCCCTTCCTGAACTTACCCCATCAGCTCTTACCCCGGTACCGTTAAAGGTATAATCAGGCATAAGGCCCAGACCTACGGAAAACCTTGCAGATGTAGTGGTTTGTCTTTCTGCAGTTGGAGTAAATGCCAGTTTGGGCATTGAATAGGTAGCTTCAATTAATTCCAAAATCATTTTTACAATCTTGGCCTGGCCGGTATAGTTGATTTTATGGGCATCATCTGTGGTTTTGTGATAATCCTCATGTAAGCCGGTAAAGAAGAACAGAACAGGAAGGTTTTTTCTGTAAAAGGAAGTATGATCGCTGGGGCCTGTTCCGCTGGAATCGTACTTGATATTGAAATCCTTCCCGGTTTTCAGTTGCGGAATAATTTGTGCCCAGGCGGGAGAGGTTCCGAACCCTCCAATGGTAAGTCCGTTGTTGTTATCAAGCCTTCCTACCATATCCATGTTAACCATATAGCTCACCTTATCCAGGTCAACAGTAGGGTTATCGGCGTAATGTTTTGAACCGAAAAGGCCAAGTTCTTCTGCTGAAAATGCTATAAACAAATAATTGTATGCTTTGGATTTGGATTTTGAAAGCTGCCTTGCCAATTCAAGTAATGCAGCGGTACCGCTGGCATTATCATCGGCACCGTTATGAATTTGTTTGAGGGTATCGCGTGAATTATTATCTTCTCCGTATCCCAGATGGTCGAAGTGTGCACCCAGGATGATAGTGTGTTCTGCTTTATTGTCTAAATATCCCACTACGTTGTGTCCTTTTCTGTGCTTAGGCCGGATATCGGTTTTGAATTTGATATCCAACATGGCAGCTTCGTCTTTCAGGTATTTTGAAGCCGCATTGTTTCTGATATAGAAAACAGGAATCGGAGAAGTTTCTGAACGATCGTTCTTTTCGTATTTTACGGGGTCTTCACCGTTCCGGGAATTATAGAATACCAGTGCTGTTGCTCCCCTTTCGGAAGCATCTTTGGCCATATCCCTGATGGCTGAGTAAATATCAAAATGCGGATTATGCGAATTTTTTTCAATCAGCTGATGAATATCAAAAAACCAGGGGACATCTTGTTCCTGTAAAACAAGGGCAACAACGGCTTTCCCGCCATTATTGGCACTAAAGCTTAAAGGGAAATATTCATCATACAGTTTCAGGTCGTGGTCGTTTATGATAAAATGCGTAGAAGGGCTGGGGAATTTTCCATCGTATATGTCAAATTCCTGAAACCATGAACCATCCGGTCCTTTGGGCTGAAGGCCGTATTTGGCAAAAGCATTTTTGATATACTCCATGGCCATTTTTTCGCCCTCGGTTCCCGGCCTCCTTCCTTCCAATTTGTCATCGGCCAGAAAACCCACATGGGTTTGAAGATTTTCTACAATCTCGCGATCGGCTTTCTTTAATTTTTGAGCAGGAAGGGAAATGGACAGAAATAATACTGCCGCAAGTAAGAAGGTGATTTTTTTTAACATGGTTACCTTTTTAAAAAAGATTTTGTTTTCCGGCAAAACCTGAAAATTCAGGCTTTCTACAGCGGGATAGTATTTAAAAATTGTGCGTAAAATTACACATTAACGTTTGTTCGGGGCTTAAATCTTTTGTAAAATTAGTGTCGAAAAATCACAGGCAGCCGGTTTATTTACAATGATTTGTGAATTCTGTCTTCCTTTTACCGATTTTTTAAAATTCAGACGGGAAAACCCTGAATTTTCCGTTACTTTTGCAGATTGCTTTTTTCAGAGCCGGCTATAATTTTTTTAATAAAAGCGGAGATTTTTTAAATGGCATTACCTCCTATTCTTAAATATGTTTATACCAATGGTACTGATGAAGTGATTCGCCGGGGTAAGAAAATTCACCTGAATAATACTACTGAAGTATTGGAATTTGATGCCCTTATGGATGCGGTCACTTTCAGAATTAAAGATGATGTGTACCATACTTTTTACAAAGTAGTGGTGCAGAAATTCAGCGACCCCAAATCGCTTGTTGTCCGCTGCTCCTGCCCGTACAATATTGGGGAGATTTGCCGCCATGAATCTGCCGCGCTTTTTACCCTTCAGGAACTGCTGGATAAAAACCAGTTAAGTGCCGAACCTATCGAATATGATCAGAAGCATACTTTGGTGAAAATGAAAACCATAGACATGAAAACCATCAGGATGCTTACTTCTGAAGAAACCTACCTGAAGGCAAGAGATTATATCGAAAACCATTCCGCCGACATATATTATGCCGAAAATGAAACGGTAAAAGCCAGGGTAAATGTAGACGGGCAGGAATATCATGTGCTCATCAGGAGGAATGAGGAAAAAACTTTTGATACCAGCAGTGATGAAGTTGAAACCCGCCACCCGCTTTCACTGGCTAAAGTTATTGTATTTCTTCAACTGCTGAAACAACATAACCAGTTTTATTTCGATTCTATACGCAATTGGGATAATGAGAAAAACAAACTCTTGTCTATTTACGGGTATTCCCTTGAAGATGATTTAAAAGGGAAATTTGAATTTGTGTATAAAGACGGTAAACCATTCCTGCGTGTGCTTGATCCTTCCATTAAAAGATTAGACAAAACTTTCGTTAGAGAGGATGAAGAAAGAAAGGATACCGGTCAGGCTCAGGAACCTTCCGGAACTGCTGTTCAAACGGATGAAAAAGAACTCAGGCGAATAGGAGTGGTGATTAATCTGAATAAAAAAGGTTTCCCGGGTTTTTACATAGATCCTGTGTCGCTGGTATGGCATAAGGAAGACGGATTTGGCGAAGACATTCAGAAAATTGATTTAAGCAGGTATGTTCAGCAGGAAGAATTTTGTGAAAACGACCGCCAGCTTCTGCCGCTTCTTAGAAAGCTGAGTGAGGGTGAAATAAACAAATACCTTAACCGAAATTCACCTTTCAGCGGAATCTGGGAAAATATCATCCACCATGAGGATGATGATGTTTCGGAAGATACCAGGGCATTAATTGTGGAATATCTATATCCCAAACTAAAAAAACTGATTGCAGATATTGCTTCAGATCCTGTAATTTACCTTCTGCCTTCAAAAAAAGAATTTGTTTCCAAAAATCTGAAGCTTATTGGGCTGGAACCCGATTTCATATATCCTTCGTTCAGTGTTGAAAAAGCCGGAAGAAAATATCAGGTTAGCTGTTGGGTAAAGATTAACGGAACAACAATTCCCGTTAGCGAAAATGATGCGGCTTCAGAATTGATATTCCTGCACGACGATAACTTATACTTCTGGGGAAGCCAGGATATTCCTACCTTATTATCTAAATTCAATAAAGATTCAAAACTTCTTATTTCAAAAGAAAACTGGCTGAAAGAATTTGAGAAATTTATTCTCCCCCTTTCAAGGGAATATCATGTGGAATTCGACCAGGAGTTAATAAGTGAAGTGAAAGACGGAGAACCTGAAAAAAGGGTGGTACTGTTTGAAAAAGGCGATTATCTGGTATTTCAACCGGTTTTTAATTATAAAGGTGTCGATACCAAACCCGGAGGTAAAGACGAGTTGTTGATACCTGACGGGGATAAACTCATGAAAGTATTGCGTGATAAGGCAAGTGAACAGAAGTTCTTTAATGATATCAGAAACCTTCATTCCAATTTCGTTATTCCTGAAGGAGGAACACAGCTTGCATTAAAAGGTTCCGATGTATTAAAGAACAACTGGTTCTTCCTTTTCATAGATGCCATGAAGGAAAAGAAAGTTCCTGTTCATGGTTTTGAAGCCTTGAAGAATTTCCGTTTTAACACAGCCAGGCCAGAAACGCGGATTCATATCAGCAATAATACCGATTGGTTTGATGCAAGAGTAGATATTGTTTTTGGCGACCAGCAGGTATCTATTGCCGATGTAAAAAAGGCACTTTCCAATCATCAGCAGTTTGTTCCGCTGAAAGACGGTAGCCTTGGTATACTTCCTGAAGAATGGATTAAAAAATACTCGCTGCTTTTCAGGGTGGGAGAGGGTAAACAGCATTCTTTAAGACTTTCGAAATATCACGTAAGCATTATTGATGAGCTTTATGATAACAGGAATGAGGAAGAACTGATTCTCGACCTAGAAAGCAAGTTTGAAAGCCTTAAAGAGTTTAAGGAAATTAAGCAGATTCCCGTTCCGAAGCATCTTGGGCATATTTTACGACCTTATCAGGAGCATGGATTTCACTGGTTGAATTATCTGAAAGAGATTGGTTGGGGCGGTATCTTGGCTGATGATATGGGTTTGGGAAAAACGCTTCAGACATTATGTTACCTGCATTACTACAAGCATCAGGAAGGTGAACTTAACGCACTTGTGGTGTGCCCCACTTCCCTGATTTTTAACTGGGAGAATGAAATTAATAAATTCACTCCTTCTCTTACATATCATATTCACCACGGCCCCGACAGGCTGAAGGATAAGGACAAGTTTACCCGGTTTAATATAATTATCACTACATACGGTACGCTTCGCAGTGATATCAAACACCTTATGCCGGTGAAATTTGATTATGTGGTGCTGGATGAATCGCAGGCCATTAAGAACCCTTCAAGTAAGGTCACCAAAGCTGCATGCCTGCTGAATTCCACACATCGTTTGTGCCTAAGCGGTACCCCATTACAGAATAATACTTTTGATATTTATTCTCAGATGAATTTCCTTAACCCAGGCATGCTGGGCAGCGTTGAATTTTTCAAACAGGAATTTTCCATTCCCATCGACAAATTCGGTGAGCAGGAGCAGAAAGAGCATTTGAAGAAATTACTGTATCCGTTTATCTTACGCCGAACGAAAGAGCAGGTAGCAAAAGATCTTCCCGATAAAACAGAAACCATCCTGTATTGTGAAATGGAGGAAGACCAAAGGATGATTTATGATGCTTATAGGAATGATTACCGGGAAAGGATTATGGGTACTATTGAGCAGAAAGGCATTCAAAGATCGCAGTTTACCATTCTACAGGGATTGATGAAACTGCGTCAGATATGCGATTCTCCTGCAATATTAAATGAAGAGGAACCCTATCCGAATTATTCCATTAAACTGGAAGAGCTTACCCGTGAAATAAATGAAAATATTGGCAATCATAAAGCCCTGGTGTTTTCACAGTTTCTTGGAATGCTTTCGCTTATCAGAGGAAGGCTTGAAGAATTGGGTATTGATTACGAATATTTCGACGGATCTACCAGTGCGGCACAAAGGGAAGTGGCCATTAAAAGATTCCAGGAAGATGAAAATTGCAGAATATTCCTGATATCCCTTAAAGCCGGTGGTGTGGGTCTTAACCTTACTGCGGCAGATTATGTGTATATCGTAGATCCATGGTGGAACCCTGCTGTGGAGCAACAGGCTATTGACCGTACGCATCGTATCGGGCAGACTAAAAATATCTTTGCCTACCGGATGATATGTAAAGATACCATTGAAGATAAAATCATCCAGCTGCAGGAAAAGAAACGTATGCTGGCCAGAGATGTGATCACCGATGATGAAGGATTTGTAAAAACACTTACCAGAGAAGATGTTGAATACCTGTTCAGTTAAACAAAAGCGTTTATATCAAAAAAACACCCCGGTTTTTCCGGGGTGTTTTTTTTGACAAAAGGAATAAATAATATTTGTTTTAATCTCTGCTGGCAATTTTGGACAAAAGCCTGAGGATTTCAAAATACAGCCATATGATGGTTACCATCAGGGCAAAAGAAGAATACCATTCCATGTATTTTGGAGCCCCTTCTGCCGCGCCTCTTTCAATCAGATCGAAATCCATAATCAGGTTTAGCGCCGCTACGGCAACCACTACCAGTGAAAAGATAATTCCAAAGGTTCCGCTGGAGTGAATCAGTGGCATTTCAATACCGAAAAACCTTAAAACGAATGAAAGCAGATAAAACACCCCAATTCCCACAGTGGCAATTATCACTACTTTTTTAAACATGGGAGTGGCTTTCAACACTCCTGTAGTATATAAGCCAAACATTGCCAGTACCACTCCGAAGGTGATTCCTACAGCCTGCATGATGATATTTGGTGCGATGGCATCAAACTGATAACTGAATACTGCAGATACGCCACCTACTACCAATCCCTGAATAAGTGCATAAGCAGGAGCCAGATATGTGGAAAGATTGGGTTTGAATACATTTACGAATGCCACAACAATTCCCGCAATGGCGGCTATCATTATCCAGGAGGAAATATCTTTGCCTTCAAAAAATGCCTTCCAGGTAAAAGCTGCAGAACTCAACAATAAAAGAATGGATATACCGAATTTGGTCAGGGTTCCCTGAACAGTCATTCGTTCTGTCCCTTCGTAAGCCCCTAATTTTGATCCAAAGGCTTTTTCCGATAAAGTAGGATTTGAGGATTTAAATAATGGCATATTCTGAAATTTTGATTAGTTCAATTTAAATAATAGAAAAAACAGATGCAAGCTTAGGGCTATTTTTTACCCTGTTTTCCCTGATTGGGATTCCTTTTCTGAATCTGAGGCTTGTTTTGCTGTTGTTGTCCGCCACCTTTTTGTTGTGGAGGCCTCTTGTCGTTGCCTTGTGTTTTTTGTTTTTTCTTCTGGTTCTTTTTCTTTCTTTCGGCTTTTTCAAGTGCTGAAAGAGAAATTTGTCCCACCAGGTCAACAAATTCAGGTTCCACTTCTTTGGGTTTGGAACTTGTTACTTCAGCAGTTTCAAGTTCTTCCGGAATGATACCCTGTTCATTCAGGGCTTTGATATGTTTTACCGTTTCAATGGAAACGGGGTACTGCTTGTTGGAATCGGGCAGTACATACCACATGAGGTTTTTGAAAATATCTTTTTTGATAAGGTATGCTGTTCCCTTTTGTACTTTCAAAGTATCGGCATCGGGGAAATGTTGCAATGCATCCAGATAAGTATCCAGTTCGTAGTTAAGGCAGCATTTCAATCTTCCACATTGGCCGCTGAGTTTAACCTGGTTAATGGAAAGGTTCTGATACCTGGCGGCAGCAGTATTCACAGATTTGAAATCGGTAAGCCATGAGCTACAGCATAATTCTCTTCCGCAGCTTCCGATTCCTCCTACCTTTCCTGCTTCCTGCCTTGCACCAATCTGACGCATTTCCACCTTCACTTTAAATTCCCGGGCATACACCTTAATCAGTTCGCGGAAATCCACTCTTTCATCGGCTATATAGAAGAATGTAGCTTTTTTACCGTCGGCCTGAATTTCAACCTCGCTGATTTTCATGTCGAGGTTCATTTGCCTGGCAATGGCTCTTGACTGTATCACCGCATCTTTTTCACGGGCTTTGTTTACTGCCATGATTTCCAGGTCGCGCGGAGTTGCCAGGCGGAGAATCTTTTTCATCTCCGGGTCATCTTCCCTAACGCCGCGTTTTTTCATCTGAAGCCTGACAATTTCACCGGTGAGGTTTACCGTTCCTACATCAAATCCACTGACTCCTTCAACGGTTACGATATCGCCTTTCTGAAATTGTTGTAGTGTGGTATTTCTGAAAAAATCTTTTCTGCTTCCGTTATTGAAACTCACTTCCACTACCCGGCAACTGCTTTCCGGATCGCTGAAGGGCAAATTGGCCAGCCAGTCATACGCATTCATCCTGTTGCATCCACCCGAACTGCAGCCGCCATTGCTCTTACAGCCTTTGACTTTAGTTCCGGCAGTTCCACATGAACCACATCCCATTTATGCTGATTTAAATAGATTAATGATTGAAAAATTACTATCAGGAGGAAGATAACGGGAGAAAACATCAGGCATGATGGCCACAATAGGAGTAATGGGCAGCAACCTGAAATATATTTATATATAAAATATTTGTTCTCAACATATTATCTTTTACCTCCAAATCACTCTGCACCTTAGTTTACCAAAAATAACGAATTCTTTTTGATTATATAATGTAGTTTAATCGAGAGGGCATGGAAAAGCAGCTTTGCGTTGGCATTTCTCTCGATATAATAGATGGCATTGTTTAATTCTCCGATGATGGCTTCCATTTGCGAAAGGGAAAGCATGGCTTCCAGTTTTTGAGCTGCCACCCTGTCTTCTTCCCTGAATTTCAGGTTTTGCGGGTCCATTACTTTTATCTGAAGCGCCATGTCTAAAATCATCAGGGAATGCCTGAAGAATTGCTTGATGTAATCCCTTCCCCCTTTACTCATCTGATCAATAAATCCCAGAAGGGGTTTTTGTTTATACCGGTAAATCAGGTTCAGCCATTCCCTTAACAGTTCCTGCCAGTCGGTTTCATGGTTTTCCACCATCTCCAGGGCTTCCCTGAAATTTCCTTCCACAACGGCTGCAATATCCCTTGCCCTGTCTTCCGCAATTCCCTTTCTCTGCACCAGTGCAGCAGCAATCACCTCTTCATCCTGAAGAGGAATGTTTATCAAAACGGTCCTCGACTGGATGGTAGGAAGTATCTTTTCCAGATTTTCCGCAATCAGGATAAAAAGGGTTTTTACAGGGGGTTCTTCTATAAGTTTGAGCAACCTGTTCCCTTCCTTTTCCAGAAATTCCGCCATCCAGATAATCTGGATTTTATATTCACTCTCATGAGATTTTAGAGAAAGGGTATTCAGTATTTCCGAACATTCGCGGGAAGTTATATTTCCCTGTTTGTTTTCGGCCTTAATAGATTGCAGCCAGTCGGAGAGGTTTCCGTAAGGCATTGCTTTAACAAAACTTCTCCATTCTTTAATCCAGTCTGCACTTATGGGCGGAGGGTCATTCGAATCTCTTTTTATGGTTGGAAAAGTATAATGAATATCGGGGTGCATCAGGGCTTCGGCCTTCACGCAAGCCGGGCATATCCCGCAGGCATCTTCGGGCAACACCACCTCGGCAGGTATTTCTTCTACAAACAATCCTCCGGAAGAAAACTGCGGAGAAAGTACAGGCCGCAGTTTCTCGCAAACCAGATATTGGGAAAATGCCAGAGCAAGAGGAAGCGCCCCTGAACCTTCTTTGCCATGGAACAACAAGGCATGGCTCAGCCGGTTGTCTTTTACAATGTTCCTAAGCCTTTCCTTAACCTTATCCTGTCCGATAACATCCTTAAACAACATGCTGAAACCGGGGTTTATTTAATCAGACTGGTAATTTCTTCATCCATTGGCTGAACCTTGCTGGGGAACACTGCTATCAGTTTTCCCTTTTCATCTATCAGGAATTTGGTAAAATTCCACTGAATGGGATCATCAAAGCCCAGCTTTTTGGCTTCCCCGGTTAAATATTTAAATAAGGGATGGATGTCGGACCCTTTTACAGATACCTTTTCCGCCATAGGGAAGGTCACTCCGTAATTCTTCTTACAGAACTCGGAAATATCTTCATTGGAACCCGGTTCCTGGTTTCCGAAATTGTTGGCAGGAAAACCAACCACCACCAGTTTTCCTTTTTTAGCCTTATACAATTCCTCAAGCCCTGCATATTGCGGAGTGTAACCACATTTGGAGGCAGTATTAACAATCAGGATTTTCTTCCCTTTAAAATCGGCAAAGTTGATTGTGCCCCCTTCAAGTCCGTTTACCTTGAAGTCGTATATTCCTGCAAAAAGCATGGTAAAAAATGATATTAGTGTAATATGAAACATAATTCCCTGATTTTGGTAATCGTGAATGATTCTCTCCGTAAAGTTCCGACAAAATCAGCTATTATCGGTTTAATCTTTTTCAAAAGCTCCTATATCGGGTAAACTTCCCCTTGTTTTACCCCTTATATCAATGGGTAATACCATTGGTTTGCCTGCATCAATGGCGGGAGAATTGTCCTTTAGTTCGAAATTGTAATAATTAGAGGAAATATTAATGGAATCGAACAGCGGATCCTCGGCAATCATGCCTGTAAAATTTCCTTCACCCGGAGCATTTTTAATTTTCCATAAGCAGTTTTCAAAATGGACGTTGTATACTGTGCTGCCTTCTTTCAATACTTTTACTTCATCTTCCACTGCTGAGCCCTGCCCCCAGAATATAGAGTTTACAAAACTTGCATTCAGGGGAGCTGTATAGGCTACGTTATCTTCCACCACATAATTCGCAACGGTTAATACCGGATTTTTTGTAATGATATAATTATTGGCAACATTCACAGCTGTTACATGTCTGAATAGGTAATTTCCTCCATAGCCAAGTATTATTCCGTTGCCGCTGTTGGCAATTAGGCAATTGTTGAGTTCCATGGAAGAGCCAAGGGAAAGTATGGCTGCATCGTAGGTGTTTTCAATCCTGCACTGGTTTAAGATAATTTTTGTATTTCCGGGAAGGTAGTTTTCGGTTGTTATGCCCCGATAGGAATTTTTGATTACTGCATAATTTAGCACATTATCCCTGCTGGTTTCAGAAAAATATATTCCCGGCCATGCACCCGGATAATCCCTGTATGGTTCATCCAGCCTGTCGCCCTGAAATACTACTAATGTGCTGTCGTATCGGTCGCCGTTAACCTTCAGGCTACCCTGAACTACCATTGGCGCATCGGCATGAAAATAAATTTGGGTTCCTTCTCCGATAATAAGGGTTGCACCTTCTTCGATATTCAGTTCTCCCAGAATCACATAGGGTAATTCGTTACTCCAGGTTTCGGAAAGGGATATACGGTGGTTACGCAGAAAAACCGCATTTCTTCCGTAAGCCTGAAGCTGAACAAACCTGGTATTGCCGTTGAAATGGATTGCCACACTGTCTCTCACCAGGAACGGGAGGGTTTCCGAATTCGGATGAATGGTTACGGTTGCAAAAACATAAATGCTGTCGTTTGCAGCAATATCAATATTTCTGATTTCGGGACCGGGCACCCCGTCGGCATTAATACGAAAAGCAGAACTGTTTCCGCCGGCAAGGCTTATGGAAGATATTTTTATTTTTTTGTCGTTGGGATTATGAATTAAAAAAGCATGCGTAACAGAACCGGTGGAAGTAAATACCGTATCAAAGCTTAAGGTATCTTCCGACAACCTGATACCGGCATTATGATCGGTAAGATACCCTTCTTTGCTACAGGAAAGCAAAAATGCAAAAATAAACAGCACCAAAAGGCTTCTCATATTCCGTAAAGCTAACAAGAGTTTTTAAATGTCATGAAACGGAAATTATCTGGTGGAATAAGCAAGGGTGGATATGCTTAATCTCAATCCCTCTACTTTCAGCAATTCGGCTCCGCACGATTCCAGGGTTGCACCCGTGGTTATTACATCATCTACCAGCAATACATGCTTTCCATAGGGAACATCATCTTCGTTCAGCACAAATTTACCTTCCATGTTATCCCATCTTTCAATTCTTGATTTTTGGGTTTGGCTGAAGGTATAAACATCCCTTCTTACAACGTTTTCTTTTACCGGAATATTGGTGATGGAAGAAATTCCCTTTGCTATAATACCCGCCTGGTTATACCCTCTTTTTCTTTCCTTGGCAGGGTGAAGGGGAAGAGGGATGATGGCATCGGGAAGGTCTTCTCCAAGAAATTCGGGTATAACTTCCCCCATTTTCCTTCCAAAGAAATCACCTATTTCCTTTCTTCCGGAATATTTAAGCTGGTGCATAAGCTGTTGCAGGATGGAATTTTTGGTAAAATACATAAAGCTGAATGCTGCCACCAGCGGAATCCTTCCCCAGAATATTTTTTCTACGGGATTATTTCTATAGCGATGAAAATTTGTGAAAGGAAGGTTGCGCAGGCATCGGATGCATAGTAATTCTTTTTCCCTTAAAAGGTCGCTTCCACAACCCGCACAGATATGCGGAAAGAAAATATGCCTTATCCCTTCTGCCGCATTTCGCAACCAACCGGATACCTTCATCATCCTTCAAGTCTCTTTTAAAAAAGATACCTGTACAATTCATCCACCCTTGTCATGGGAACAATTTCAATGGTATAATCTGATGCTTTTACTGCTTTCTTGTTATAACCGGAAATCACAATTTTTTCAAAACCCAGTTTCTGTGCTTCGGCTATCCTTTGTTCTATTCTGTTTACCGCCCTTATTTCTCCGCTTAAGCCAACTTCACCCGCAAAGCAAATGCTTTCCTTAATAGGTATATCTTCAAATGAACTCAGTAATGCTGATAGTACAGCAAGATCAATAGACGGATCTTCTGTTTTAAACCCTCCTGTGATGTTCAGGAATACATCTTTGTTGCCAAACTGAAACCCTCCTCTTTTTTCGAGAACAGCAAGCAGAAGCTGAAGCCTTCTTAAATCAAAACCGGTTACGGTACGTTGTGGTGTGCCATACACCGAATGCGTTACCAAAGCCTGAACTTCTACCAGCATTGGTCTGATACCTTCAATGGTGCAGGCAATGGCAATGCCACTTAAGCTGTCTTCTTTCTGCGTGATGAGAATTTCACTCGGATTGGTAACCGGGCGCATACCGGTTCCGGTCATCTGATAAATGCCCAGTTCTGATGTACTTCCGAAACGATTTTTTGTAGTGCGCAGCATTCTGTATGCAAAATGCTGGTCGCCTTCAAACTGAAGTACTGTATCCACAATGTGCTCCAGGATTTTTGGGCCTGCTATGCTTCCGTCTTTAGTAATATGGCCGATAAGAAATACGGGAGTATTGGTTTCTTTGGCAAACTTCTGTAAAGCTGCAGTAGATTCTCTTATTTGAGAAACAGTACCCGGTGCAGATTCAATATATGGGGCTTGTAATGTTTGAATGGAATCTATGATTACAATCTGAGGCTTTAGTTTTTTTATTTCCGAAAAAATTGCTTCCACTGATGTTTCGGTAAGCAGGTAAATCTCTTCATTCTTCATCTCAAGCCTGTCGGCCCTTAACTTGATCTGTTGCTCACTTTCTTCTCCGCTTATATACAACACCTTTACTCCCTTTAACTGCAATGCAGTTTGAAGAAACAAGGTCGATTTTCCTATTCCGGGTTCTCCTGCAACAAGTACAAGACTCCCGGGAACAATCCCTCCTCCAAGCACTCTGTTTAACTCAGTATCCGGAGTAATCACCCTCGGATGTTCTACTGCTTCAATATTCTTTAAAGCAATCAGCTTTGATTTGTTGTTGGAAGTGGAATGATAATCTTCCCAGCTTGCAATTGCTGCAGTTGTATTTTTGTTTTTTGAAACGATTTCTTCAGTAAAACTGTTCCAGGAATTACAAGAAGGACATTTGCCTACCCATTTAGGACTTTCATAACCACAATTGGTACAGAAAAAAGCTGTCTTAATCTTACTCATGAAAATAAAGGTAGAAGTTTAATGATTATCTGTCACGTGAAAACTCACTTTACAAAACAGAAAAACACTTTTCAGTTTTAAAAAACACTTTTCAGTTTTATTATCCAACACAAAGAAAGTTGAAAGGAAAATGGTAAGAAGAAAAAGAAGGTAAAATTGGTTTTTCAATCGGTAAATTGCATAAAAAAAGAGCCGATAAGAATACCGGCCCTTTTACTTACTAACCCATTAAATTCTAGCACTAAATTACAAATTAGTGGCACAAAACAAAATTATTTTTTGCCATTGTGAATAAAATTAACCAGCCTTATAGTTTTTGGCGGGGAGTGTTTAACAAAATCTTAAATATTTGATTAACAATATTTTACAAAAATTTTTCCAAATTTGGATTCCGGCCTGTTAATCTGTCAGTACTTGTTTTTCACAGAGTTATGTATGACAATTCGGGCTATGGATTTTCTGAGAAAATGACGTGTTTTTCAGGTTGGAATAGATTTGGTTTAATGTTATAACGAAAAAAATAAAATTTAAAAAATGACTCCGGGAATTCTGTTTGTATCTCTTTTGTTTGTCGGAATCAGTATGATTGTATCGGCTGTATTGAAAAGCCGGTTTAACCAGTACAGCAAGGTTCCGCTCAGGTCAGGTTTAAGCGGTAAGGAAGTTGCCGAAAGGATGTTGAGGGAAAATGGCATATATGACGTAAGTGTTACATCTGTAAAAGGCTTTTTATCAGACCATTATAACCCTGTAAATAAGACTATTAACCTTAGCCCTGAAGTGTATTCAGGTCATTCTGTGGCTGCTGCCGCTGTGGCGGCTCATGAAACAGGCCATGCCATTCAGCATGCAACAGCATATACCTGGCTGAATCTTCGCAGTAAGCTGGTTCCTTTTGTCCAGTTTAGCTCTTCCATTGTTCAGTGGGTACTGTTGTTCGGAATTCTGGCTATCAACACTTTCCCTCAGCTGTTGCTGGCCGGTATCATCCTTTTTGCCGTTACTACACTGTTTTCTGTAATTACGCTTCCTGTGGAGTTTGACGCCAGCAAAAGGGCTCTGGCCTGGCTGAATAATACCGGAATTACCATGGGTGAAGAGCATACCCAGGCAAAGGATGCTTTAAAATGGGCCGCCATGACGTATGTGGTTGCTGCCCTGGCTTCCATTGCTACCCTGGTGCAATACATCCTGATTTATTTAAGTGGAAGCAGAAGAAGTTGATAATTAAATATTTATAATAAAAAAATCCTCCAAAAACAAAAATTTTGGAGGATTTTTTTATTCGTAAGCAGCATTTAGGCTGTGAGAGTAGTCTTTTTATTCCGATCCTTACTTTTGGAACTTTCAGCTTTGAGATAATAAACAAATTTTAGGCATAAGCCTGTAACCAAAACCAACTGCAAAAACCCCGGAATTTTCCGGGGTTTTATTTTTGCTTTATAATTTAATTTCTTCGTCGTTTTTATCAAAGAAATGGTATTCCGTAAGCTGATAGTTGGTATTCTTGATAATATTCAGTTTCTCCCCGTATTTAAATCTCCACTTCCATTGTTTTGAACTAAAGAACCAGCCTTTGGTAAGGTAGGCATGCATTATAGGGTGCACAGCCAGGGTAAGGTTTTTTTGTTTATGGCTGATGAGGTAAGCGAAGTTCTTTTCGATTTCGTCTTCGAGCAGCAGGGTTGAAGTAATTTTGCCGGTACCATGGCAGGTAGGGCAAAGTTCTGAGGTGTTAATAGACATTTCCGGTTTCATGCGTTGGCGGGTAACCTGCATGATACCGAACTTGGAAATGGGGAGAACTGCATGTTTAGCCCGGTCAGACTTCATGAATTCTTCCATGGCATCCATCAGCTTCCTTTTGTTTTCAGGAAGCTTCATGTCTATAAAGTCTATTACTATAATTCCTCCCAGGTCTCTCAACCTTAGCTGGCGGGCTATTTCAGCAGCAGCTTCAAGGTTGGTTTCAAGGGCATTTTGCTCCTGATTGTTAGAAACGCTTTTGTAACCACTGTTTACATCAATTACGTGTAAAGCTTCAGTATGTTCAATAATCAGGTATGCTCCGCTGGGTAGGTTAACCGTTTTTCCGAAAGATGATTTAACCTGTTTGGTGATCCCGAAGTGGTCGAAGATGGGAGTGCCGTTATTGTAGAAAGCAACTATTTCGGATTTCTCCGGTGCAATTCTGCTGATATAGTTTTTTGTCTCGTTAAAAATCGTCTTATCGTTAATCACAATCCTGTTAAAGGATTCGTTCAGCAGGTCGCGGAGAATACTTGTGGTTTTGGTTTGCTCACTTAAAATTTTTGCAGGCGGAGTAGCATTTCTCAGATTTTTCTGAATCGTCTTCCAGGTTTCCACCAGCATGGTTAAGTCTTCATGCAACTCTGCAGTATTCTTGCCTTCTGCAGCAGTACGCACTATTACTCCGAAGTTGGCAGGTTTGATGGCTTCAATAATTTTCTGAAGCCTTTTTCTTTCCTCAGAAGAATGAATTTTTCTTGAAACCGCAACTACGTCGTTAAACGGAGTAATAACCACAAAACGTCCGGGCAAAGAAATCTCACAGCTGAGCCTTGGGCCTTTTGCAGCGATGGGTTCTTTCAGAATTTGTACCAGGATATTTGGTTTACCACCAAGTACTTCATTAATCTTTCCTGTTTTAACAATTTCAGGTTCGTTTTTAAACTCGCTGAAGTTAAAACCCTTTTCGGTATTGTCGTTTATGGCCAGCTGCGTAAATTTCAGTAAAGACCTGATATACGGACTGAGATCGGTGTAATGGAGGAATGCATCTTTTTCAAAGCCTACATCCACAAATGCGGCGTTAAGTCCGGGGATAAGCTTTTTAACCTTTCCCAGATATAAGTCACCCACCGCAAAACTTGCATCAGCTTTTTCGTGATGAAGTTCTACAAGCTTTTTATCCTCCAATAGGGCGATCTCTACCCCCTGTGGGGTGGCATTTATTATTAATTCCCTATTCAAACGTAAAATCTTTAGCGTCTAACCGTACTCACACTACAAGGAAGAGAAGCATTCTCTGAAAGGGAGAATGCCGGGTAAAAACAGATTAAGGGGGCAATAAGCGGGCCCCCGAGAATAATATGAGAAGATGTTAACGGTTCTTCTTCTTATGACGATTTTTTCTCAGTCTCTTTTTACGTTTGTGTGTTGCTATCTTATGACGTTTTCTTTTTTTACCACAAGGCATAAATTACCAATGTTTTTTATTAATGAATTAAACTGTATTTCTATTTCGATAAAAACTCAATCTTCTTTTTTACTTCTTCAAGCACCTCAGGATGATCGAGATGTTCGAGTGAAGTTTTATACCATTTTACGGCGTTTTCTTTCTCTCCGTGCCTTTCATACGCTTCTGCCAGCATGATGATGGCTTCAAGGTTTTCAGGCTGCTTTTGAACAATGACATTCAGCCTTTCAATGGCTTTGTCAAACTGCCCGGAAACCATACCCCCTCTGGCCAGAACCAGTTGGGCATACATGTTTTCCGGATCCCTTTCGGCCACTTCCCTGATAAGGGAAATGCCCTTCATTGGATTGTCGCTGATTTCACCTACCAAGTAACAACTTCCAAGCCCTACCTTCAGCGAATCGTTGCCGGGATTCAGTTCCAAAGCCTGTTCAAACAACTTCCTGGCTTCATCAGCCATAAAATTCCTTTTGGCAGGTTCGCCCTGCAAACGGGCACCGTCAATAAAGAATTGGGCTGCAAAAGTGAGACTTTTTTCAGAATTTTCCAATTTTGCCGCCTCCCCGCTATAAAAAGCATAAGGTATAAGCATATGGGCGGTATCCCTCCAGAAGGAGGCGAGCTGCCTGTAAACTTCAATTTTTCCTTCTTTATTGCCGGTAATCTGAAGGTTGTTTTCCAGGGTATTTACTAATTCCAGCTGGGAAGGGGTAAGATTTTGCTTGGAATTGGAAAGTATGGTGTTAAAATCTATTGTCTGTACCGGTGCCTCCACGCGATGTTCGGTATCAGCATGAGGCTTTTTTTCAGGAGTAGTATTACCAAAAAAATAAATCAGGCAGAAAACGACAATGCCTCCGCCAACCAGAAGAATTTGCTGCTTATTCACGATTTTTCAGAATTTAGCTGCAAAGTTACATCTCATCTTCCGGGTTTGGCTGATCTTCCTTAACAGATTGTAACTTTTTAACTTCTCCTACAAATTCCTTGGCAGGTTTAAATGCCGGAATGTAGTGTTCGGGTATGTGAACTGCAGTGTTTTTCTTGATATTTCTACCAATTTTGGCTGCTCTTTTCTTTGTAATAAAGCTGCCAAATCCACGAATGTAGATATTCTCGCCGCTGGCAAGCGTATCTTTTACTTCTTTAAACATTGTTTCCAGCGTTACCAGTACATCCACTTTGGGTATACCGGTTTTTTCGGAAATTCTGTTAACAAGGTCTGCTTTTCTCATATTTGATTTTTAAAATACTCGGAACCTGGAAAAAGTTTTTAAAGGGCGGATTTAATGTGTCAAAGTACACAAAATCAATTCTTTACTGAAATTAAAGGTAAATTTTTAAATAATCAAGATTTTACTGTGATAATCTGCTTAAATTTTTCATAATCAGCTTTTAAGAGCCTTTTTACCCGAATTTTGGGCTAATTTGGCGCCGATGGATTTTGCGAAACTGCTTCTGAAATGGAATTCCCGGGATAATTACAGGCAAATGCCATGGAAAGGGGAAAAAGACCCCTATAAAATCTGGCTGAGCGAAATCATTTTGCAGCAAACCAGGGTGGATCAGGGATGGAATTATTACGAAAAATTTATAGCCGCTTATCCTGATGTAGTGGCGCTGGCCAATGCTGCCGATGAAGAGGTGATGAAATTGTGGGAAGGGTTGGGATATTATTCCAGATGCAGAAACTTAATGCATACCGCAAGGGAAATTGCTTTCGGCAGGGGTGGAAAATTCCCCCAAACATCTTCTGAGCTTAAAAAACTTAAAGGTGTTGGAGATTACACTGCAGCAGCAATAGCTTCATTTGCCTACCGTGAACCGGTAGCGGTGGTGGATGGTAATGTTCAGAGAATTCTTGCAAGAGTTTATAATATTCACACACCTGTAGATACGCCCGAAGGAAAGAAATTGTTTATTGCCAAAGCCAACGAGCTCCTTTCTAAAGAAAGTCCGGATATTTTTAATCAGGCAATAATGGATTTCGGTGCCACTGTATGCCTTCCGCGAAATCCCTTGTGCGGCAACTGTGTTTTTAATCGGTATTGCAAAGCCAATCTGCTATCTGTTCAGCATCAGCTGCCTGTAAAATCAAAAAAACTTAACAGGAAAACGCGCTGGCTGAATTATTTTTTAATCAGGTATGGCGATGAAATACTCATCAGGAAAAGAACCGGAAAAGATATATGGAAAGACCTTTTCGAATTCGTTTTGTTTGAAACCCCTCAATTACCAAAGCAAAGCGAAATAGATGATTTTATAAAATCCCATTTTGGCAATCATGCGGTTCTTCAACCTTCCCGGATAGAAAAAAAGCAACAGCTTACCCATCAAACCATAATGGGAACCTTCCTGCATGTTATCCTGAATAAAAAAACTCCATTAAATGGTTATCATTTCGAAAAAATAGATAACTTGAATACAATTCCATTTCCCGGGTTGATTAACTCGTATCTTACGGATAAGCCCCTTCCGAAAACTCAGACTGAAGAATAACATTTATCAATTATTATTTTTATATTAAAAAAATTAATTTTATATACATCTTATAACGGAATTAATAAAACGAATACTATGAGGGGAGTAAACAGGGTAATATTGATAGGAAATCTGGGAAAAGATCCTGATGTTCAGCACCTCGAAGGAAATATCGGCGTTGCGAAGTTTCCTCTGGCCACCACTGAAACCTTTAAAGACAGAACCGGTAAGCTCGTATCCCAAACCGAATGGCATACCGTAGTTTTATGGAGAGGGCTTGCAGAACTTGCTCAGAAATACCTACACAAGGGCAGCCTTGTTTATATAGAAGGCCGTTTAAGAACCAGAAGTTGGGAAGACAAAGAAGGCAATAAGAAGTTTGCCACCGAAGTGGTAGGTGACAACCTGATTATGCTGGATAAGCGTTCGGACGGGGGAAGTCATTCAAGTTCGGGGGAATCCATGGAAAATTTCGGAGCCGATATCCCCCCGATCGGAGATATCCCGTTCAATGACAACGAGTAACCCTCACGGCAAGCTTTAATTTCTGCGGAAAATATTTTATCTTCCCTATTGTATAAATTTGCACCAAGTTTTTGTTAACCAACTTTCTATACCTTGGATTACCATTCGGTCTGTGACCTGTTTTTTTTGAATATCAACCCCGTGATGCTGGCTGCCACAACTCAGGCAGGGTTATTACTTGGAATTATCATAGTAGTATTGCTGGTTATCTGCTTCTTTATTTCAGGAGCAGAAATTGCTTTTTTCTCACTCACCAACAAAGACATAAACCTTCTTAAAACCAAGCAGGATAAAGGATGGAGAAGAATTGCCAATCTTCTCGAAGAACCCCGCAATCTTCTTGCCTCTTTAATGGTGGCCAATATTCTGGTTAAAATTGCCATCATTATTGTTTCGAATGTTCTCATAGATGAAGTGCTTATACTTGAGGATAACCTTCGCTGGCTGAAGTTTCTGGTAAAAGTGGTGCTGATAAGCTTCATCATCATTTTGTTTGGTGAAATCCTTCCTAAAGTGAGGGCTAATCAGAATAACCTCAGGTTTGCCTACGAATCATCCTATCTGGTGGAAATTCTGAATTATGTTTTCGGAAAACTGGGTGATTTTCTGATAATGGTATCAGAAAAGGTGGAAAAATCTTTCGGAGCCAAAGATTCCAAATCTGAATCAAGGGAGAAAATCGACAGGGCAATTAAATCTACCGTTACGGAAGTGGATGAACAGAAAATCCTTGCTGGAATTTATAAATTCGGCGATATTACCGTTAAGCAGGTAATGCGCATAAGACTCGACGTTAGTGGAGTGGATGTAAGTTTAAACTTCGAGCAACTTAAACAGAAAATGGGAGAGCTGCAGTATTCCAGGCTGCCTGTGTATAAAGAGAACCTCGACAATATTGTGGGTATCATTCATACCAAAGACATTATTGCATACCTGAATGAACCTGCAGATTTCGAATGGCAGCAACTTTTAAGGCCGCCGTATTTTGTGCATGAAACCAAACAAATTCAGGATCTTTTAACAGAATTCCAAACCAAAAGAATACATTTTGCGGTGGTAGTGGATGAGTTCGGAGGAACCAGTGGAATTGTTACCCTTGAAGATATTATAGAAGAAATTGTGGGGGATATCCGCGATGAATTTGATACCGAGGATAACAAAAACAGGAAGATTGACAACGAAACCTATATTTTTGAAGGCAAGACCATGATAAATGATGTCTGCCGCCAGATGGAACTCCCCGAAGATACTTTCGACGTTGTTAGAGGTGAAAGTGATTCACTGGGAGGATTAATTCTGGAAATTGCAGGTAAAATACCGGCTGTGAATGAAGTGATTACAAGCGGAGATTTTGAATTTGAAATTCTGGAAGTAGAGAAAACCAGGATTCAGACAGTGAAAGTGCGCATTAAAAACAGATAAGAAATTATGTCTTCCAACAAATATTCAGCAGCTTTTGCTGTATTGCTTACCCTATTTGTTATATACTCCTGCAACGGCGATTATACCGTAAAACCCAGAGGGTATTTTAAGATAACATTACCGGAACATCAGTATCAGTTATTCGACCGCGAAGGTTATCCCTATACATTCGAATATCCGGTGTATGCAGATGTGGTTAAGGATACCCTGTTTTTTGATGAAGAACCTGAAAACCCCTGGTGGATAAATATCGACTTCCCGGGTTTGAACGGAAAGATTTATATCAGCTATAAAGAAGTGGGTAAGAATAGTTTTGACAAGCTGGTGGATGATGCTTTCAAACTCACTTACAAACATACATCCCGTGCTTCCAACATTCAAGATTCGGTAATTTATACTCCGGAGGGTGTAACAGGATTATATTTCTGGGTGGAAGGAAATGCTGCTACAGGCAAACAATTTTTTCTTACAGATACCACAAAGCATTTTCTCAGAGGCGCTTTATATTTCGATGCAACCCCCAACAGCGATTCCCTCAGGCCGGTAAACGATTTTCTGGAGGTGGATATGAAACACCTGATCAATACGTTTAAGTGGAGATAATTCGGAATTTGCCACCCTTATTTTTGGCTTATCTTTGCAGGAAATCTTAAAACTGATATTTTGATAGCTATTGATAATGTGTTGTTGAGCGAAGACATCGTTACAGCTCAGTTTGTCTGCGATTTGATGAAATGTAAGGGAGGATGTTGTGAAGATGGCGATGCCGGTGCTCCGCTAACCAATGAAGAACTCGACCTGTTGCCTGAAATTTATGAAACGGTAAAACCCTACCTTACCGAAGAAGGAATTAAGGAAATAGAAAAAACAGGATTGTACCATTACGATAAATATTTCGGCTGGGTAACTCCCACTATTGAAGGGAAAATGTGTGCTTACGGTTTCAGGGATGCTGCCGGAATCATCAAATGCGGCATTGAACAAGCTTACCGCGACGGAAAAATTGGTTTTAAAAAACCTGTATCCTGCCATTTGTATCCCATTATTGTCAGAGATGGTAAGAACGGGGAATACGACAGGATGAACTACGAACCACGGGAAGTGCTTTGCCGTCCGGGTTGTATAAATGGTGAAAAACTGAAAGTACCCGTATATCAGTTTTTGAAAGAACCTATCATCAGAAAATACGGGGAAGATTTTTTCAATGCACTCGACGAAATAGCAAAGCGGCTGAACGATAACGAATAAAATTCTGTAAATGAGCGACAACCTGAATTCCTTTCTGGCGAAATCATCCATTAAGGCTGCAGACCTGGAACATCGCAGAAAGATAAACTTTAATATCGGCAAGTATAATACTGCGGTGTTAAAGGGGAAAACGCAATTTGCAGATCTTGAATCGGCCAGGAAAAGAGCCAAGAACCTTAAGTGGAGGGCTATTGAAAATCTTGACACCCTTCTTGAAAATTTTGAAGCCCAGATAACATCCAGGGGAGCTCATGTGATATGGGCAGCTGATGCCAATTCTGCTCTGGAACAAATCGGAAAAATTTGCAAAGAGAGAAACTGCAAAACCGTTGTGAAGAGCAAGAGTATGGTAACCGAAGAAATCCATCTCAACGCTTACCTTGAAGGCCTGGGAATTGAAAGTGTTGAAACGGATCTTGGAGAGTTTATACAACAATTGGATAAAGAACCTCCATACCATATTGTTACTCCTGCCATGCATAAAAGCAAGGAGGATATTGCAAAACTCTTTTATGAAAAACTGGGAACAGCCCCCAATCTTCCTCCTGAGGCATTAACCCTCGAAGCCAGAAGGATATTAAGAGAAAAATACATTCAGGCAGAAGTAGGTATTACAGGAGCGAATTTTATTATTGCCGATACGGGAAGTATAGCCATAACAGAAAACGAAGGAAATGCCAGATTATCCTCTGCATTTCCAAAAACGCATATTGTAATTGCAGGAATTGAAAAGCTTATTCCTTCTATTAACGACCTTGCTTTATTCTGGCCTTTGCTGGCAACATACGGAACCGGCCAAAAGGTAACTTCCTATAATACTATTATCAGTGGCCCCAGGTTGAAAAACGAAACAGATGGTCCGGAAGAACTTTTTGTAATCCTTCTCGACAACGGCCGTACCAATCTCCTGGCCAATGAAAAGGTCAGGGAATCTATGTATTGCATCCGCTGCGGTTCATGCCTGAATGCCTGCCCGGTTTATAAAAATATCGGCGGGCATGCATATGAAACTACCTACAGCGGGCCGATAGGCTCTGTCATTACTCCTCATTTAAAAGGAATGAAATCATGGAATCACCTGAGTTTCGCTTCATCATTATGCGGTAACTGCACTGAGGTGTGCCCCGTAAAAATCAATTTGCACGAACTTCTGCTTGAAAACAGAAAAGAATCTGTTTCGGAAGGCAATGCCGGATTTGCTGAAAAATTTGCCTGGAAACTTTGGAAAAAAGCCAGTCTTAACAGAAAGTATTATAATAAAGGCAATGCGGCTATCAAAAACTGGGTGGCCAATAAAATGGTAAAAGGCTGGACCCGCCACAGAGCAGACTTCAACTTCCCTCAGGAAAGCTTTAACCTGCAGTGGAGGAAGAAGAACAACTATGATGAGAAAAAATAATTTGCCGGTTTTACCGCGGAACTTTCTTCTCCATCTGCCGTGTTTTTCACCTGATAAATTTACCTGCCGTTTGTAGATTCCATTATGTACAGGAATCTTCCGGTTTGGAAAACTTCTCCTTTTGTACGCATACTGATTGCGTTTATACCGGGTATTTGTCTGCATGCATACTGCGGAAAATATATACCTTTCTTAACTGTGGCAACCCTTCTTGCAATTTGCTTAACCTTCTGCCTTGCATATAATTTTTTCAGAGTCGGCATTCAGTTTCGTTTAAGAATGTTTTCCGGCTTGTGTATATATGCAGCGTTATTGAGTTGCGGGTATATGGTGCATTATTTTTCCGATCCGCGCGTAAATCCTGACTGGTTTGGTTATTCTTTAAATGATGCTCAAAGCCTGGTGGTGAAAATTGAAGAGCCCTTACTGGAAAGGCCGTCTACTTTTAAATCGGTAGCAACTGTATTGGGATATTATGACAGTACATCCTATTATCCGGCAACAGGAAGTATGCTGCTTTATTTCAGAAAAGACAGCGCCCTTCCGCATTTCCGGTATGGAGACATTCTCGTGATTCGTTCGCCCGTGCAATCTATTGTACATAACAATAACCCGGGAAGCTTTGATTATGCCGCATACTGTGCAGGAAAAGGAATTTTCCATCAGTCTTTTGTTCAAATACATCAGCTCAGGCATACCGGGATAAACAAAGCCAATTATTTTAAAAATGCACTGTTTACTTCACGACAGCGGATTATCGACATTCTTCAGCAATATATCCGGGGAAATGAAAGCCGTGGGTTGGCAGAAGCGCTGTTGATAGGATATAAGGATGATTTGGATAAGGATTTGTTGATGGCTTACACTAATACAGGGGTTGTGCATGTGATTGCTATATCAGGTTTACATCTTGGATTGGTTTATTGGATGCTTGCAGGAATATTCAAAAAACTGCCGCTAAGAACACCGGTTATCCCCTGCCTTTTAACTATATCCGGGTTATGGATATTCTCTGCAATATCGGGAGGCGCTCCTTCGGTAATGCGGTCGGCTGCCATGTTTAGCATAATGCTGACCGGAGAAATGATTAACAGAAAGGCTTTTTCCATCAACTCCCTAGCAGCATCTGCTTTGATGTTACTTTGCTATTCCCCATCCTGGTTATGGGATATCGGATTTCAGCTTTCCTATATGGCTGTGCTGGGTTTGATATGCCTTTCAGGGCCTGTATATAAAGCGGTATTGCTCGTAAATCCACTGCTGGATTACCTTTGGAAAATGAATGCGGTTACCATTTCCGCTACATTATTAACCCTCCCTGTTACTACCTATTATTTTCATCAGTTTCCTCTATTGTTTCTTATTACCAATTCGGTTATCGTCCCGCTATCAGGAATAATATTATTTGCATTGATCATCATATGCATCCTGTCATTTTTACCTCCGCTTGCCGGAATGGCCGGAATGATTACAGAGCAGCTTATCATCATGATGAATGAGGCTGTGAAATATTTCGATGCATTACCATTCGGATTGTTGAGGGGATTAAAAATCAATATTCCTCAGGTTTATCTTATGTATCTGTTTATTCTCTTCACCTCATATTTTTTTATTAAAAGAGAAAAGAAATACTTATTCCCGGCATTAATTACCTTGCTTACATGCTTATTCATAAGGGCTATGGATTTTTATAAAGCAGAAAGGCGAATGCTTTTTATTGCTTATCAGGTGAGGGGAGGGGGTATAATAGAAATCATTCAGGGGCGTACGGCTTTTCTGCTTGTAGATGAAACGCAGATGAATGACAGGAATATTCAATATTATACTCTGAATCCTTCACATAATCTTCACCGGGTTAAAAACTTAAAAATTGCTTCAAAACCTTCTTCACTCAACATGATATTTGAATATGGAAAGAATGATAAAAAGCGAATATTGATTTTAGGTGGGCAGCACCGGGGAACCATCCCCCGGGATCTACCTGAAAAATCGGTAGGAATAATAATTTCCGGCAGGGTTCAGGAGAAATATATTGAATGGTTAAAAACCTCTGCAGCAGGGAGTTTGGAGTTTTTGCACCGGGTAGATACCGAAGGGGCTTTTGTCAGAAACCTTCAATTCAATTAGCTTTGCGGCTTCCTAAATACTTCCAAGATGACGAAAAAGATCCAATCTGCCCTTATTTCGGTATTTTATAAAGACGGACTTGAAACCATTGCCCGCCAGCTTCACGGGCTGAATGTAAAGTTGTATTCCACTGGGGGTACGCAGAAATTCATTGAGCAGCTGGGTATACCTGTAACTCCGGTGGAGGAGCTAACTACCTATCCTTCCATTCTGGGAGGAAGGGTAAAAACCTTGCATCCCGTTATTTTCGGAGGTATTCTGGGAAGAAGGGATAACGAAACCGACCGTGCCGAAATGAAGCAGTATTATATCCCGGAAATTGATCTGGTGATTGTGGATCTCTATCCTTTTGAAGAAACCCTGGCAAAAACAAATGACGAGGCTCAGATTATTGAAAAGATTGACATAGGCGGTGTTTCTCTCATCAGGGCTGCCGCAAAGAATTATAAAGACGTATTGATTTGCGCATCTCCTGCACAGTATAAAGACCTGGAAGAGGCCATCACTGCCAATAAAGGAGCGTTTACCCTGGAAGAAAGGAGACGCTTTGCTGCAAAAGCTTTTGAAGTGTGTGCAAGATACGACCAGGCTATTTCAGATTACTTCAATGGCAATGATGATATCATCAGTATGAAGTCAACCCGTTCCGTCGGACTTCGTTACGGAGAAAACCCCCATCAGTCGGCGCGCTTCTATGGCGATTATTCTAAAATATTCACCCAGCTTCACGGTAAGGAAATCTCTTATAACAACCTGGTGGATATAGATGCTGCGCTTCAGCTGATCAGTGAATTCAACGAAACTACTTTTGCCATCATTAAGCATACCAATGTATGTGGGGTGGCATCAAGGCCCGATATTTTCGAAGCCTGGAAGGCGGCAGTTGCCGGTGACCCCGAATCTGCCTTTGGAGGAGTATTGGTTTGCAACGGGGTTATCAATAAAGAAACTGCAGAAGCTATTAATGAAATTTTCTTTGAAGTGCTGATTGCCCATCAATTCGATGGAGAAGCCCTGCAAATACTTACTTCCAAAAAGAACAGGATACTGTTACAATGCAGCACAGCTCATCTGAATATTGAAAAATCTTATAAATCTGTATTAAACGGAATCCTAGTTCAGGATACCGATAAAGGTAATTACCTGGAATGGAATGAAGTAGGGGGAAGGCCAAGTACAGAAGAAGAAAAACAGGATTTGATATTTGCCAACCTGATTTGTAAACACCTTAAATCAAATGCCATTGCTCTTGTAAAGAACAGGCAGTTGATTGGAAAAGGTTGCGGACAAACTTCAAGAATTGATTCTCTCAGGCATTCGGTAGAGAAGGCCAAACAATTTAATTTTGAATTAAAAGGAGCGGTGCTGGCTTCTGATGCATTCTTTCCCTTTGATGATTGTGTAAGGCTGGCTCATGCCGAAGGTATTCAGGCATTCATTCAGCCCGGGGGATCTGTAAGGGATAAAGATTCTATCAGTTATTGCGTAGAAAACAACCTGGCTATGGTGTTTACCGGACAGCGTCACTTCAGACATTAATAATTATCGCCTTATAACCACTTCGGTGCCTACGGGGATATAGGAATACAGCCGGTCGAGGTCGTGATTTTTCAGGGAAATGCAACCATTGGTCCAGTTGGTATAATCATCCACAACAATATTGTCATTTGGCCAGGTGCCGTGTATTCCTATACCTCCCCCTATTTTAGCATTAGCCGGAATGATTCCTTTTGCTTTTCTTTCTCTGAACTTTTTCCACGATTCTTCATTGGGATAATCCAGCAGCAGAAATTTGTTCCATTTATCGTGCGGCCTTTTGGCAATGATTTTAAACTTCCCCTCAGGAGTGCGCCTGTCGCCTTCCATATATTTATCTCTCAGGTCTTTTGAGCCGAACACTACCGGGTATGTGGCAAACCATCCCAGATCGTCGTATACATAAAGGCTGTAATCGGATTTATCTATTATGATATGCACCTTTCCAACCGGGTCTCCGCCTCTGACCCCTGTTGTTGTTTTATTAACTCCGGAAAAAAACATTCCCCATGTCAGTATGGCCAGTACTGATGCTACAATTCTCATGATTCAATCTTTTTAAGTAGAAATTCCTCTATAGTCTGTTGCATTTGATGGAGCGGGAAGGGGTACTGTTTTAACGGCAAATTAGGTGAATAATTTATTTGCTTTAACCGGTTTAACAAATTTTAAATCCGTTATAAAACAAAAGCTGCCAATGGGCAGCTTTAAAATATAATGATACAGGATTAAGTTTTTATTACCAAGAGCTGAATCTCAAACCAAAGTTATAAGGTTGATGGTCGAGAGAGTTTTTAAACATGGATTTATCGGCAATGGAAGCATACAGGGTAATGGGTCCGAGTCCGGCTTCCGCAATGTAAGATACCTTCCATGTGTTCAGGTCATAGTTGCCACGGTGTTTTTGTTTTTCTCCGTCAAATTTCACTTTCTGTCGATCGGAGTAGAGGTAACCCAGGCTTACTCCGCCTGCGAGGCTGAAACCATTCTTTTGTTTTGGAGTAAAGTTCAGGTTCAGCATCATTGGCACAGTAATATAATCTGCGGCGAGTTTGTTTTTGGTGTATGATTGAGTAGACATTTCCACCAGCGGGCTTCTGCTTCCGGTATAGCGGATGTTCTCTTTGTATCGGTAGTTGTTCAGTTCCAGTCCCAGACCGTATTGCAGGTTTACGACATTTTTAATGATGTTCAGCCTTTGCATGAAGAACCAGAAGTTTACGTTTACTGATTTTCCGTTTCTCAGATCGAACCAATCTTCACTTGCACCTGCAGGTAAGGTACTTGAAGCAATCAAATCGCTGTAACTGGTTTTATCGTTGAAGTGAGAGAATCCGATATCAATTATACCCCAGTTGGTTTTAAGATTGGAAGGTTTGCGTTTGGAAACCTCAGTCACCACAACTCTTTCTTTGTCGCTGTCTTTCTCTGTTTTGATGATGGTGATTGCTCCTATCTTTATAGTATCGGCTTTTTTCTGATTCAGCGTATCGGTTTGTCCGTAGCTCATCATGGCCATTGTAATCCCGCTAAGGATGAATAATATCCTTTTCATAATGTGTAATATTTATGCTGTTGATTGAAGTTGTTATTTTAATGCTATGTCGAAGCTTGCAATGCTGAGGACTTTATCTTCCCTTGACATATCAGATTCCTTGTTTGCAACTCTTTCAAAAATCCTGGTGGCTTTTCTGAAAACACCACGGAATTCATTTTTCTTGTGGTCGGCAATTTCCAGAGAGCCGAAATCCGAAGATGCGGTTACTGCATCATTGGAAGCCAGTACATTTTGATGAAGAGCAAATGAAGAATTTTCAAGGTTTTCGGCAATTTCCTCAAGAGCTATGGAAGGATTGTCTCTGATCAGAAGGTTATCCTTTACCGCTACTTTTTTCGGAGCTATTGCAAAATCCGCTTCTGTTCTGTTTTCTGATAGTGTTACGTAAGTGGTGGTCTGAAAGTTACTTGAGGATGAAGTTTTTTCCGAAAAATTATTTTTCGCATAATCTGCACGGTTAGAAGAATGAATTTCTTCTGCAATATTAGCGGTGTTACCTGCAGATGCAGTATTGGTTTCTTCAGTGGTATTTTGATTTTCAGGTTGGGAGGGGGTAATGGGAGCAGTTGGGTTGACTGCGTAAACAGTGCCGTCGGCGGAAGGATTGTCAACAGCCTTCCAGGTAACGATGGCGGCCACGCCAATCACCGCGGCAGCAGCATACCTTGCCCATCTCATGTAAAATACCGGCCTTTCTTCTGATGCTTCAGACCTGTAAAGGCTTTCCTTATCAGGATAAACAATAGAGTTGTCAGGAGTAAGCCTGGCCTTAAGAATCAGTTCGAAATCGTGCTGGTAACGTGGGTTTTTATATACAAAATCTTCAGTGTATTCTTTTTCTTCTTCACTCAGCTCATCATCCCCGTATTGAACAAAATAGTTTTCGTAATTCGTTTCGTTTATGGGATTTTCACTCCTGAACAAACCTGATTTGTCCATGGTGATATTTTCAACAGGGAGCATGGTGGCCGACAAGGCTTCAAGTTCGCATTCCAGGTCGGGGTTGGCTTCAATAAAAGCCTCAACAGCCTTTCTTTCCTCACTGTTCAGTTCATTGTCGATGTACAGCAGGAAAAATTCTTCGTAATTGTGTCTGTTGATGTTCATATAAATAAATTTCTTCTTGTCAGATAATGTTTTCAGGGCTTACCAGGTAATTTTTTAACTGAATCCTTGCCCTGTGCAAGTAAACTTTCACCTGGCTTAATGATAGTCCGGTAATTTCTCCAATCTCTTCATAACTATACCCTTCATAATCTTTCAGCATTACCAGAGAACGTTGCGTTTCGTTTAACCTTGCCAGTGCCTTTTCCAGAATCTTTTTGGTGTTGTCGGAATAACCTGTCGTAATTCTTGATTCCTCTCTGAACTCTTCTTTTAAAACCACTCTTTTATGTTTTCTGATGTGGTCAATCATCTGGTTATAGGCTATAGTAAACAGGTAAGATTTTGCCCTCGCATTCTCCACATTTTCCCTTGTCATCCACAGTTTTTCAAAACTGCTCTGAACAATATCCCTGGCATCCTCCTCGTGCCTAAGGTTTTTCAGGATAAACCGATATACGTTGTCGGCATAATCCCTTACACACTGGTTATATTCTTTTTCTGTCATAGCAGGCAGTTAAGCTGAATAGTTTAATTAGTACGTTCGGTTGAAAGAAAGGTTACACGCAGGGGAGGATTTTTTCAAAAATAGTTGTGTTTTCCGGGATTAAAATACAAATGCACGGGCCAGATTTTCCAGGCTTGGGAATTCCAGCCGGAATTCCTTAAACTCTTCCGACTTTCTTTCGGTATCAGGCATACGGTTCCTGTTCCATAAACCCATTACAAACACCATCAATAGTACTACCAATGTTGTCAATCCTGGGAATTTTATCCTTCTCGTCTTTTTCATTGTAAACCTGATTTCCCTTTTATACGTACCTCATGATAAAAAGTTACAAAGTTTAGGAATATTTTCTTTAGAGATGAATATTACCACCTTATATATTTTAATTTTCGGGTTATTTTTGCCGCATGAACAACAATCTGGCAAAAAGAATTGCAGCCGAACTGGAAGAAATTAAGGCTGCCGGTTTGTATAAAACTGAAAGAATCATTACTTCTCCTCAGGGTGCTGAGATTACCGTAAACGGAAAAACAGTACTGAACTTTTGTGCAAACAACTATCTGGGGCTTTCTTCCCATCCCAGGGTACTGGAAGCTGCTAAAAAGGCGGTAGATGAAAGGGGGTACGGAATGAGCAGCGTGCGTTTCATCTGCGGTACCCAAGATATTCATAAAGAATTGGAAAAAAAGCTATCGGAGTTTCTGGGAACTGAAGATACCATTCTTTATGCTGCAGCTTTTGATGCCAACGGAGGGGTATTTGAGCCCTTGTTTAATGACCAGGATGCCATCATTTCCGATGAACTCAACCATGCTTCCATTATTGATGGTGTAAGGTTATGTAAAGCGGCAAGGTTCAGGTATAAACATAATAATATGGAAGATCTGGAACTGCAGTTGCAAAATGCAACCGGTTACAGAAGCAGGATTATTGTTACAGACGGATCCTTCAGCATGGACGGAACCATTGCCCAGCTGGATAAAATTGTAGAGCTGGCGGAAAAATATGACGCTGCGATTATGGTAGACGAATGCCATTCCAGCGGGTTCCTGGGCAAAACCGGAAGGGGAACCCATGAATATCGCGGGGTAATGGGTAAAATAGATATTATTACCGGTACTTTGGGTAAAGCACTGGGGGGTGCTTCAGGAGGCTTCACCAGTGGGAGGAAAGAAATTATCGATATGCTCAGACAGAGAAGCCGCCCGTATCTTTTTTCCAATACCCTTGCGCCCTCTATCGTGGGGGCAAGCCTGGCAGTGCTGAACATGCTTTCAGAAACTACCGAGCTGAGGGATAAGCTGGAATATAATACCAAATATTTCAGGCAGAAGATGACGGAGGCCGGCTTTGATATCAAACCCGGAGACCATCCTATTGTTCCCATTATGCTTTATGATGCAGTATTATCTCAGCAGTTTGCCGCGGAGCTGATGGAGGAAGGAATATTTGTGGTAGGTTTCTTCTATCCCGTGGTTCCAAAAGGAATGGCCAGGATAAGAGTGCAGCTCAGCGCAGCGCATGAACAGCATCATCTCGACCGGGCCATTGAAGCATTTACCAAAGTAGGTAAGAAACTGGGTGTATTGAAATAGCTTATTTCATTACAATCATGCTGATTTCCACATTGGCATTGCGCGGTAATGTTTTTACGGCAACTGTTTCCCTTGCAGGATAATTACCTGTGAAATAGCTGCCGTAAACTTCATTTACATCTGCGAAATATGACATGTCGCTAAGAAAAATGGAAGTTTTTACAACATTGGAAAAGTCGGCACCGGCAGCTACAAGAACCGATTGAAGGTTTTCCATAACCTGAGCAGCCTCTTTTTTAATATCGCCTTTTACCAGTTCCCCGGTTTCAGGATTTACACCCACCTGCCCGGACAGGAATATGAAATTTCCGGCTTTTACTGCATGGCTGTAAGGTCCGATAGGGGTTGGAGCTTTTTCAGACTTGATAATTTCTTTCATTTTTTGACTGTTTTATGATACAAACGTTCAAATTTAGTTAAAATACAGGGTGCAAATAGGGATAACACCCGATAGATTGCGTTTCTTTGCAATATGAAGAATATGGTAATAGCGGTTTTAGGCCCCGAGGAGCAGCAGAGCGAATGGTTAAGGCATTCTCAAAACACTGATAATCAATTTGTTTTTGCTGATTCTTTACGATCTTTGCTGATTGTGGAGGCAGATATCTACATCGATATGCTGTTTGAGTTTTCTCCGCAAAGGATAGAGCAGCTCAAAAAGCTGAATGGTGTGGTAATAGTGAACAGCGTAGAGCATACCACCTCTTTTATTGGGGCGGATTTCGTAAGGATAGCAGGATGGTCTGGGCTTATCCACAGAGACAAACTCGAAATTGCATATCCGAAAAATGTTTCCCCACAACAGAAGGAAGTTTTGCAGAATTGCGGACTGAATTTTCATGAGGTGCCGGACATCATTGGAATGGTAACTCCGAGAATTCTTTCTATGATTATTAATGAGGCGTATTATGCTTTAGGTGAAAATGTGAGCAACAGAGAGGAGATAGATACGGCGATGAAGACGGGTACGAATTATCCGCTGGGTCCTTTCGAATGGGCAGGAAAAATTGGTTTGAAAAAAATCCACAACCTGCTTAAGGAGCTTGGCGAATCCGACGAGAAGCGGTATGGCATAGCACCGAAGCTGGAAGAGGAAGTTTTGCAAATGGCATAATCAATCATGGCATTCATTCTTAGCATAGATACCACTACGGAAAAAGGGAGTATAGCTATTGCAGCAGATGGAAAGGAAATAGGTTATTCTGAAAACCACCATCAGCAATCTCATGCTTCCTGGCTTCAACCTGCCATAGAAGAACTGCTTCGGCAATCGGGATATGATATTACCTCCATCCATGCAGTAGCAGTTGCTTCAGGCCCAGGTTCCTACACCGGATTAAGGGTGGGAATGGCCTCTGCCAAAGGATTGTGTTATGCACTGAACATCCCGCTTATCGAAGAAAATACGCTCAAACTGATGGCTTCCGGAATACTGCAGGAAGAAAAAAACTTTGATCTCTACTGCGCTATGATGGATGCCAGAAGGATGGAAGTGTTTATGGCTGTGTTTGATAAAAACCTGAACGAAGTGGTGGCTCCTGCGGCAAAAATTCTGGATGAGAACAGTTTTCAGGATTTGCTGGAAGATAAATCCATGGTATTCTTCGGAAGCGGTTCGCCCAAGCTGAAAAAAATATTGGATCACAAGAATGCTTTTTTTTCGGAAAGACTGCATTCGGCTAGGGAACTGATACCTGTTGCGGAGAAGAAATTTCAGGAAAAAGCATTCGCAGACCTGGCATATTCCGTACCGTTTTACGTGAAGGAGTTTTTTGATACAAGGAAAAAATGAAAACTTTTTAATTACTTTTTAAGTTTTAAATTATGAATACTACAGGAAATTATTCCATGACTTTAGTGGATGAAGAAGATCAGATTAAGGTTGATTTTCTGGGTTTGAAAAAGGCAGCTTTAATTATCAGGGCTCTGAATCACAAGTTGAGACAACAGATTGTAAAACTGCTCGACGAAAACCAGAAGTTAACCGTAACGGAAATTTATGTTAAGCTCAGGCTGGAACAATCTGTAGCCTCTCAGCATCTGGCAATTTTGCGCAGGGCAGGTATTGTAAAAACCACAAGAGACGGAAAATTTATTTATTATTCCGTAAAACATTCAAGGGTTAAGCAAATCATGGAATGTGTGGAAAAACTGAATTCGTAATAGATCGTTATTAAAATTATCTGATGGAAAATAAAGTAGCGGAATTAAAGCCCTTAACGGTTGAGGAAGTGGAATCTCTTCTGGGAGATCCGAATGTGGTATTTGTAGATACCCGCCATGCCGATGTTTTTACGGAAGGCTTTGTTCCTTCATCCATTAGCCTCGGATTAGAGGGTAAAATGGAAGAGTATGCCAAAAAGTTGCTGCCTGCCGGAAACAGTATCGTCATCATTGCTGATGAAGGAAAGGAAGAAGAATCATACAACAGGCTGAAAACTGCGGGCTTCACAGGTATTAAAGGCTACCTGGAGGGAGGTTATCCTGCATGGGTTAAGGCAGAAAAAGAAATTGACATTATCATCAGCATTGAAGCCGATGAAGCAGGCATTGACCTTTCTTTTGATGAAAACATTGTGGTACTGGATGTGAGGAAGCAATCGGAATATGAGGAAGGGCATATCGATTTCGCCGTAAACCTGCCGCTGTTCGATCTTGCCGATCCGGCTACGGTAAGTACCATTGAAGATGACGACAGCCTTTATATCCACTGCGCAGGTGGATACAGAAGCGTGATTGCCGCATCTATCCTTAAAAAACACGGGCTGCAGAATATGCGGAACATCAAAGGAGGATGGAAAGCTCTTGAACAGGAATCGCGCATTCAGGATAAAATAGTTTATCCGAAAAAGAAATCAGAGTAAACGAAAAAGGGGGACGGTATCACCTTCCCCCTTTTATATATCTTTTTATAAAACTTCTACAGGGTATTTTCAACATATTCTTCCTTCCATTCCCTTTTCCATCTTCTGTGGGTCCATAACCAGTTTTCGGGATGCTCCCTAATGGCCGATTCCAAAAAGCGTATATACCTTCTCGTTACTTCTCCCTCCGGAAGCTCGGCAGGTTTGTCGGTTGCCAGATTGTATTCAAGTTTGTAATACCCTCTTTTCACTTTATAAATGGCAGCAAATACAATAGCTGTTTCATTTGCCCTCCCGAATTTTTCAGGTCCTTTGGGAAATGGGGTAAGTTTTCCGAAAAATTCTCCCCACCATGCATTTTTTAGTTTGCCGGGAACTTGATCGGCTACCAATCCTATCAGATATTGCGAATCTCTGTAAGGCAGCAATTCTGCAGCAATGTTTCTGGCAGAAATTAATATGCTTCCTGAAGAAGAGCGAAGCTTGTGCATGATTTTATCGAATACCTGATTGTTAAGGGGCATATATACCATCAGCGGCACAAATTTCAAATGAATGGAAATGGCTACATTGGCAATTTCCCAGTTGAAATTGTGGCCAAGGTATACCTGCACCTTGTGGCCTTTTTCATAAAGCCGGTTAAATAAGGTGTTGTCGCTGATAAAATGCTTATCTGCCCAGGCAGGCCCGGCAGAAATCATTTTAAGGGTTTCAATAAAATTGTCGGTGAAATTCCTGTAGAATTTTCTCTCAATTTTCTTAAGCTCCTGTGCTGATTTTTCAGGAAATGCTATGCTCAAATTTTTTCTTACCACACCTTTCCTGTAACCGAAAACATAATATACCAGAAGGTATACGAAATCTGAAATCAGATAAAGGATCTGCATGGGTAGCAGAGAGAGCAGATACAGCAATCCGTAAACTACATAATACATATCAGTTGTTCTCTTCCTGTTGTAATTGGTGTTTTATTTCCTGTTCTTTATGCCTAACCCGGGTTTTAACGTTGAATTTTGTTTTAAGATGCCTGGCAATGGCCTCTGCAGCATATACACTTCTGTGTTGTCCGCCGGTGCAGCCAAAATTGATCTGAAGATTTTCAAATCCTCTTTTAATGTAATCTTCCACAGAAATATCAATAATGTTTATTACATGATTGATAAACTCGTTCATCCGCGTTCTTTGTTCCAGGAAGTCGATGACTTTTTTGTCTTTACCGGTAAGATGCTTGTATTCTTCAAATCTCCCGGGATTCATTATTCCTCTGCAGTCGAATACAAAACCTCCTCCGTTACCGGATACGTCTTCAGGAATTGCTCTTTTATAAGAAAAGCTGTTGATTTCTACCACAAGGGGAGTATCCTTGGTAGCTTTTACAGTTTCAAACTTCTGAATGATTTCATCGGAAACCACCTGAAGCAGAATTTTTTTAAATTCGGGAAGTACTATGCCAAAAGATTTATGCTCGCAGAACCATTTCAGGTTGCGCAAAGCGGTAGGAATAGATGTAAGGAATGCAGCCTTTCTTTCAAATAACCCTCTGAAACCGTAAGCACCCAGCACCTGCAGCATACGTATTAATACATAACCGTAATACTGGCTTACAAAACGCTGGGTATCCAGTTCGCGGTTGATCAGTTCGTCAACACAATCTATATAATAATCCAGCAGCGAAGCCTTCCATTCTTCAGGAAGTTCGGCACGTGCCTGCCATAGCATGGAGGCTACATCATACTGTAATGCTCCCTTCATTCCTCCCTGATAATCTATAAAATGTACCTCCCCGTCTTTTACCATAATATTCCGGCTCTGGAAATCGCGGTACATGAAGTATTTATAATCAACCCTGGCCAGGTAAGTGCTCAGGTCTTCAAAATCTTCCAGCAGTTTTTCTTTATCATAAGGCAGCTGAAGGGTATCGAGAAAATAATATTTGAAATACAGCAGGTCGGTTAATATTGCCTGTTTGCCAAATTCATGACTGGTAATGCATTTGCTGTAGTCCAAACCATCATCTCCGTTGATCTGAAGGTAGGCAAGGGCTTTCAGGCTTTTTTTAAACAGCTCATATACCTCGGGTACGAATCCTTTTGTTTCCAGTTCTTTTAACAGTGAAGTATCCCCGAAATCTTCCTGCAGGTAAATAGTCCCTTCATTATTAACCGTAAAAATCTCAGGAACCGGATGGCCTTTTTCCCGGAACAGCCGGCTGAAATATATAAAAGTGTTGTTTTCTTTTACATTGTCTCCATATGTGGCAATAAGGGTTTTATCCCCGTCGAATAATCTGAAGTAATACCTGATGCTTCCGCTTTGAGGAAGTTTTACAACCTCGCATTCGGACCCGCCTGAGTATTCTCTGTACAGCTCTTTAACAGATTGAATAATTTTTTCCATGAACTTGTAAAATTATAAAATTAAGGCCGGGTTGCTCAATTTAAATAATTCCCCTCAAAGCAGAATATTTTATTCCTCCGGGCAGAAACGGACTTGCCGGCTCCCGCCATCCCTTGGTTTTAGCTGTGGTAAATATTTTCTACTAAGCATACATATCTAATATTATCCAGTATGTTAAAAACACTGTAAAAGGATGAGAATGCCTCCATTCATTCAAATTCTGGTATCGTGTTTGCGTTATAGGGAGGAATCCGTTTTTAAAATCCAATCAAATTCCAATGAAAAAATTATCCGGTTACTTTTTAATGGTTACAGGCCTTGTGCTTACCGGTTTATCCCTTTTAATGCTGGTAAACGGTGCCGACAGTCGTGAAAACCTGGTAGAAGTGTTGATGACGCTTTCCGGAGGGATTATCAGCCTGTTTTCCGGCATTAGCCTTCATTTCCCCATGATTGCTTCACCGGAAAAAGTGAAGGCCGTAAATCAAAATGATTATCGTAAACCCCGTTTTTAATTTCCAATTTAAATATTCCTACAAAACATGAAAAATCTCCTAAAACTGGCATGCGCAGCTTCTATCACAGGATTGGTATTTTCATCCTGCTCAAAGCTTGATCAGGATGCAGTACATGCCCCCAAGGTACAAAACAATATATCACAAATTCCACTTGAACCTGCGAAGTATACCATTTCTTCCGTGGGTGTATCCCCCAGAGAAGAACTGAACCTTTTTACCTTCCATGAAAATCCCGATGGCAGCCTTCAGGTGGCTACGCAACTTACCGGAGAAACAGGGTCTTCTTCAGGGCAACTGAGCTTTAATGTGATTAAATCTGAAAACCAGGTTGCTTTTGTTAATTCAGGAAAACCCTCTGATACAGTTTTCGTAGCTTATCTGAATGAAGACGGAAAAGTAAGGGCTGTAAAACAAGGAAATGCCCCGGATGAAAATTTCCTTCCTTCTTCTTTTTATTATGAAAACGGAAAGCTTTCCAGGCTCGAAGTGCTATTCGGTAAAATGAAAATCAGTTCCGAATTTTCTTATGATTCAAAAGGAAACCTGATTAAGATTAAGGAATTTTCTAACCTGGATGATGAAACCGTTACTACTGTTTTCGGTTATGATTACACAGGGACAGCCGGTTCGCAGTTCTATTTCGAACTTCCTACAGGATTTATCAACAATAGTTTTGCCCTGCTGGAATATGTTGGACTTTTCCCCGAACTACAGCCTAAAAACCTTCGCACTTCCGTAAAGAAATCGGATGCCTATTCTGAAACTACAGTAAAATACGGCAATCATAAAATCAGTCCGAACGGACAATTGCTGGGATATGATATTGTAGACGACAAGGGAAATTCATTAAGAAACCACAGTATTGAATGGAAAACCGCCGGTGTGGATGATGCACTTGCATCTGCCGCAAAGCAATAAACTGGTTTTGCCTGTTGGGAGGAAAGGGTTGACTAAAAGTTAACCCTTTTTCTTTTTATTGCAAGGGGAAATTTCCCCTGAAGTTTTGTGAAAAAAACTACCATTTTACCGGTAAAAACCCAGGGAAAGGAGATGGCAGGCTTATAAATTACGGTATAATTTTTTAGTAAATTCATATCAAATACCGCCATGGAAATGATGATTATTGACTCCCATGTAAATTTCTGGAAGTTCAAATCCCTGAAAGCCGATTGGGTGAGCGATAAGAACATGAAGTTGCTTCAAAAAGATTATCTGCCCGATCATCTCCGCAGTTCATTAATTAACAATGAAGTGCAGGGGGTGATTGCCATCCAGGCTGAAGAATCGGAGGTGGAAACCTTATGGCTGATTGAGCTTGCCAATACTTACGACTGGATTTTCGGAGTAGTAGGATGGGTAGACATGATGGGTGAAAATACCCGTGAAAAAATTTATGAGTTCAGCCGGCACAGGCGGCTGCGCGGTTACCGCTACCCTTTGAATAATAAACCATTTGAAGTGGTTACCAACCGCACCTTCAGGTATAATATGTCTTTGTTGAAAGACTACGATTATACTTTCGACCTGGTCATCAGGCCCGACCAGGCAGATTCAGGAGTCATCCTGGCTCAGGCTTATCCTCATCAGGTGTTAATTCTCAATCACTGTGGTTTACCCGATATCCGGTCCAAAGAAATGAATCAATGGAAGGAGGCCATCAAAGAACTTGCTACCTATCCTAATGTATTTTGTAAATTAAGCGGATTGCTTACTCAAGCGCATTATAAGAAATGGAGTCCTGCCGATTTTTATCCTTACTTCGATGTGCTGTTTGAAAATTTTGGAACCCACAGGCTGATGTTTGGAAGCGACTGGCCTACCATGCTGCTTTCCGGAAGCTATCTGCAATGGAAGAGCCTGATTGAAAAATATATGGAAAACATGACCTTCGAAGAAAAGGATGCTGTTATGGGCTTTACCACCGCAAGAGTGTACGATAAGCAATGGGAGCTGATTTATCCCATTTCCAACACCTGATGCACATGCATTTGGTTAAGGCTCGGTATTTCTGCAAATCATCTTTCGGCATAGGCCAATTTCAGGGCATACAGTACTTTTATATCGGCATCAGACATTTCCAAAATAGTATCCTGAAGGAATTTTTGTTTAAATGTGCGGATTACGGCAAGGGTATCACGGGTATCGTAGCCAATAAACCGGAAAGCTTCAATGGGATCGAAATGTTCAGGAACTACCAGGTCCGTGGTATCCTTGTACCATAACCCAAAACCGTTTTCTGCCAGTTTTTTCCACGGAAAATAGATATTGGGGTCTACCTTTCTTTTGGGGGCAATATCGGCATGGCCAATAAAATTGGCAGCAGGTATCCTGTATTTTGTTTTCAGCGTGTCCAGTACCCTTAACAAGCTTTCGATCTGAGCATCGGTAAAGGGTTCAAAGCCGTTGTTGTCAATTTCAATTCCTATGGAAGCTGAATTCATATCTCTCACCGGCCCCCATTTGCTCACACCCGCATGATGCGCCCTGAACCGGTCATCCAGCATCTGGTAAACGTAACCCTCCCTGCAGATAACATAATGCGAACTTACCTGTGCTCTTGGAGTGGTAAAAGTTTTGAAGGTTTCATCACAGGAGTTTTGCGCTGTATGATGAATAATTACAAAGTCGGGAGTCCTTACCGAAAAATTAGTGGTTCCCACAAAAAAACCGTTATGCCCGAATTTCGCCTGGTCGGGCTGTTGGCGCATCGATCTGGTATATTCCTTAAGCTGTTTTTTATGCGTTTTATTGGTTTTTGCATAAGGGTTTACTGCGCAGGCCGCAGCCAGTATCATTATCAGAAAGGCTAAATTCCGGGTCATGGGTGGTTTTTAACGGTAAAGCTAAGCGTTTCCTCATGAATCTTCAGAAAGTTATACTTGAAAATAGCAGGCTTCCGTTATTAACCGAAATAAACTAACGCCCATTAGTTTTTTGATTATTTTTGGGCTTATTTTGTTGATTATGAGTTATAAACCTGTAAATAAAATCAGAATAGTAACCGCAGCCTCATTGTTCGACGGTCATGATGTTACCATTAACATTATGCGTAGGATCATGCAAGCACATGGCGCAGAGATTATCCATCTCGGCCATAACCGAAGCGTTCAGGAAATTGTGGAATGTGCCATTCAGGAAGATGTGCAGGGCATTGCCATTACCTCTTACCAGGGAGGGCATATCGAGTTCTTTACCTATATGAAAGACCTCCTGGAACAAAAGGGGTATTCCCACATAAAAATATTCGGAGGTGGTGGCGGAACCATCCTTCCCCAGGAAATACAATACCTGCATAATTATGGAATATCCAGAATCTATTCTCCCGACGACGGAAGAAAAATGGGTCTGGAAGGAATGATTTCCGATTTGCTGCAACAATGCGATTTCCCTCTTCCCGAAAGAATTGATCCCAAAGCCGAATCAGGTACATTACCCGTACCACAGGTTTCAAGAGCCATCACCCTGGCCGAACTGGAAAAAGATTACAGTCATTTATTAAAGAATATTGCCGGAAACCAGAAGAATAAAGTTCCCGTGATTGGCATTACCGGCAATGGTGGTGCAGGAAAAAGCAGTGTTACAGATGAGCTGATCAGAAGAATGCTGGATCATTTCCCCGATAAATCTTTTGCAGTTGTTTCGGTTGACCCTTCCCGAAGGAAAACCGGAGGTGCATTGCTGGGAGACAGGATCAGGATGAACAGCATTTTCAACCCCCGGGTGTACATGCGCTCACTGGCCACCAGGGAAAATGATGTGGCGTTGAGCGCTTATGTTCAGGATGCACTGAACATTTGTAAGGTATCGGGTTTCGACCTGGTTATCCTTGAATCTGCAGGGGTGGGGCAAAGCGATGCATCCATTCTCGATTACTGCGATGTCAGTTTATATGTAATGACTCCCGAATACGGCGCGGCATCACAGCTTGAAAAAATCAACATGCTGGATTATGCCGACGTAGTGGCCATCAATAAATTCGATAAAACCGGTGCAGAGGATGCTCTGCTTGAAGTACGCAAACAATACAAGCGCAACCACGGGCTTTGGGATGCGAAAGATGATGAGCTTCCTGTTGTAGGCACCATTGCAGCGCAGTTTAATGATTATGGAGTGAATGAGCTTTTTTACCGGCTGATGAATAAGCTGGAAGAAAAAACCGGCATATCCTTCGGTGAGGTAAAAGCACCCGAGAAAAAAGAAAGGCAGAAAACCATAATTCCTCCTTCAAGGGTAAGGTATCTGGCCGAGATTTCCGAAACTGCCCGTAATTATGATTCCTGGGTGAATGAGCAGGTTTCTGTTGCTTCACGATTGTATGCAATCCATAAAGTAGAGGAAATCTTTAAAGAGAAATCGCTGCCCCTTCCCGCCGATATGGCTTCGCTGAAATCAGAGCTGGAATCTATGCTGGATAAGCACTGCAAAGCACTGATAGATTCCTGGCAGGAAACCGTAAAAAAATATTCTGAAGATTTTCTGGAATATAAGGTGAGGGATAAGGTAATTCGTCAGCCATTAAATACCACAAGCCTATCCGGATTAAAAATTCCGAAAATCGTACTTCCAAGGTATCAGGATTGGGGAGATATCCTGAAATGGAGATTGAAAGAAAATGTTCCCGGAGCATTTCCCTATACTGCCGGTGTATTTGAATTGAAGCGTACCAATGAAGATCCTACGAGGATGTTTGCCGGTGAAGGATGTCCCGAACGTACAAACAAACGCTTTCATTACGTATCGCTCGGGCAACCTGCAAAAAGGCTTTCTACAGCATTTGATTCGGTTACGCTTTACGGTGAAGATCCCGATAAGCGTCCTGATATTTACGGAAAGATTGGGAATGCCGGGGTGAACATTTCCACTGTGGATGATGCCAAAAAACTCTATAGCGGATTTGACCTTTGCGATCCCGCCACTTCCGTGAGTATGACCATTAACGGTCCGGCTCCTATAGTACTGGCGTTTTTCATGAATGCCGCAATTGATCAGCAATGTGAAAAATATATTTTGCAAAACGGGCTGGAAGAAGAAGTTAAAAAGAAGATTGAAGAGAAATACAAGCATTTTGTAAGGCCGGTATATTATAATCCCAATGCGCCCGAACGCCTTCCTGAAGGAAACAACGGGTTGGGGCTGATGTTGCTGGGAGTAAGCGGAGATGAGGTACTGCCCGCGGAAGTGTATAATAAAATTAAGCAGGAGGCTTTATCGCAGGTTAGAGGAACAGTGCAGGCAGATATTCTTAAAGAAGACCAGGCACAAAATACCTGTATCTTCAGTACCGAATTTGCCCTCAGGATGATGGGCGATGTGCAGGAATATTTCATTCAGAATAAAGTAAGAAATTTCTATAGCGTAAGTATCAGTGGTTATCATATCGCTGAAGCAGGTGCCAACCCTATTACGCAACTGGCATTTACCCTTTCTAACGGTTTCACCTATCTGGAATATTACCTGAGCAGGGGAATGAATATTGATGATTTTGCTCCCAACCTCTCCTTCTTTTTCAGCAATGGCATGGATCCTGAATACAGCGTTATCGGTAGGGTGGCGAGAAGGATATGGGCAAAAGTGATTAAGTATAAGTATAAAGGTAATGAACGAAGCCAGAAACTGAAGTACCATATCCAAACCAGCGGAAGAAGCCTTCACGCGCAGGAAATTGATTTCAACGATATCCGTACAACCCTTCAGGCCTTGTATGCTATTTACGACAACTGCAACAGCTTGCATACCAACGCATACGATGAAGCCATTACTACTCCTACTGAGGAATCTGTCAGAAGGGCAATGGCCATCCAGCTGATTATTAACAGGGAGCTGGGTACTGTAAAAAATGAAAACCCGCTTCAGGGATCTTTCTTAATAGAAGAACTGACCGATCTTGTTGAAGAAGCTGTGCTGCTTGAATTTGAAAGGATTAACTCACGTGGTGGTGTGCTGGGCGCCATGGAGAGAATGTATCAGCGTAATAAGATTCAGGAAGAAAGTCTTTATTATGAAAGCCTTAAACATTCCGGTGAGTTGCCTATCATTGGAGTGAATACTTTCCTGAGCAAAACAGGTAGTGCTACGCAGATTCCGGGAGAGGTGATCAGGTCTACCAAAGAAGAAAAAGAACAGCAGATTCAAAACCTGATGAACTTCAAACAGCGCAATGCAGCATTTAAAGAGGCCTCACTCAAAAGACTGAAACAAACTGCATTGGATAACGGCAACCTGTTTGGAGAACTGATGGAAACAGTGAAATACTGTACCATTGGTGAAATTACCAATGCCCTTTATGAAGTGGGCGGCCAGTACAGAAGAAATATGTAATACACAAAAAGCTTTCAGAAAAACCTCACTAAGCTTTAAAAATTTAATCATACCCCGAACCTGATTTTCAGGTTCCGGTTTTTTATGGCTTATCGTGAATAACAGTTTGTCACATATTTGGGGCTTTTCGTCACATTATCCCTCCACCTTGCTGCCTTGCTTTTTAATCTTGGCCTTTTGAACCAAATTTTTCTGCTATGAAAAAAATTATATGCTTAGGAGTATTCCTGGTACTGGCCATCACCTGCTTCGCCGGTAAGGTCATCCTATCCGGAAAGATTGTTCAGAAAGGATTAAGGAAAGGTGAATTGGTTTTGCTTTATGGAGATAAACATTATAAGCAACCTTCCATACCCTTTATTGCCGATGAAAAGGGCAGGTTTTCCGTAGAGCTGGATATAGATTATCCTTTGTTTGTACTTCTCAAATGGAATGACATGGAAAGGAAATTGCTGCTAAGCCCAAACAGGCCATTATCCATAAAAATGGATACCACAAAGAATGACCTAATTATTTTTTCAGGTAAAGCCGCTCCCGAAAACCGTATTATCCAAAACACAGTCCTTAATCAGGTGCCTGATTTTGCCAAAGGAAAATGGGATCCTCAAAATCAAATTTTTATTGAAGATTATCCTTATTCAAAACTTCAATATGAAGAGTTTGATAAAGTGATTATGCAGCCTGTCAGGTTGGAAATGGAGAAAACAAACATTCAGTTAAAAAAAACGGGAATTCCTGCCGCACTTCAGCAGATAATAGCATCCGAACTGGGTTATGCTTATCAGTGTTACCTGAATGAATTCACCCAAAATAAATTGCGGTGGACAAATCATCCGGATACTGATTCCATTCGCAAACTGGTGGTCGGATGGCTACCTATGCCCGGGTCTGAAGCGCTTCAAAGTGGTTTCTATGCGAATATGGCAATGGATATGCACATTAAGCAACGTTTTTTGGAGCTGGCTCAGCAACCGGGAAATGAAAATGTACAGGAAAGGATTACGAATTTTCTCGGAAGCAGTTTTCAGCACCTGGATTCTTTAATTGGAAAATATGGCGAATCCGCAGTGCTGAACTGGTTGTATGCCCGTAAGCATCTTCCCTCAAAAGTTCAGGAAAAGCTATTGGTGAATAAAATTCTGGATGCGGTAGATAATGATTATTATTCCACATTAATATATCTGACGGATAGTTTGAATTTCCATTTTCCTCATTCCGGTTACCATCAGCTTGTTAAACAGCTAAAGAAAAAGTCGTTCGAAAGCATTGAATTGGGGCGAAATAATGCTTCCATAAAATTTCATTCGTCAGATAATATCCAATCGCTTGGAGATCTTGTGGCTCCTTATAAGGGGAAGTTTATTTACCTCGATATATGGGGAATTTGGTGTGGCCCATGCAGAATTGAAATGGGTTATGTGGCTGAATTGAAGGAAAGGTTTAAGGGAAGGGAAGATATTGTTTTTCTTTATCTGCATATGGATGACAATGAAAAGATACCCGACTGGAAAGAATACGTATTCCTCAAGAATCTTGAAGGCGAGCATTATCATATGGATAGAAAGCGAATCAATGTTATTTGGGATGATATTGAAGCAGCCGGGGGTAAAAAAAAAACATTTGTATCCATCCTATTTGATTTTGGGGCAAAAAGGAGAGATTATTGAATTGAAAGCAGGCAGGCCTTCCGACAAGGATACACTTTACCGGCAACTGGAAGAAGTATTAAATCAGCGTAAATAACGTAATTTCATAAAACAGGCAGCGAAGGAAATTCCTGCCTGTTTTTTCTTCCTGCATAAAATCATTCAATATGGCTTCCTTCCTGCAGATTTCCCTGAAAGAACTTTTATTGGGTTCGGAAGACTGGTCTTTTCTTCCTGAAACCGTTTTAAGAACAGTGGTGATGTTTGCAGTCATCCTGATCGGTTTATCCATACTTGGTAAACGAGGAGTCAGACAGTTGTCGGTTTTTGAACTGGTAGTGATCATCGGGCTGGGTTCTGCTGCAGGAGATCCCATGTTTTATAAAGATGTTGGTTTCCTGCCTGCGATTCTTGTTTTTGTGGTGGTGATTGTAGCCTATCAGATTGTTACATTTTTTGTAGGAAAATATAAAAGGTTTGAACACCTGATTGAGGGAAGGCCTGTTTGCCTGATTAAAGACGGAAGATTTGCCATCCATAATTTTAATAAGGAGCATCTTGCACAGGATGAGTTTTTTGCAGAATTGAGAGCGAAAGGAGTTTCCCAGCTTGGCCAGGTAAAACAGGCTATTATAGAAGTACAGGGAGAAATAAGTTTATTTTTCTTCCCCGATAAAGATGTCCAGTACGGACTTCCCATATTGCCTGATGAATTTTACCGGTTTGAAAAATTTCCCGGTGAAGGGGAAACCTATTCCTGTTCTCATTGCGGGTTTACTCAAAAAATTGAAAAAACAGGCATCAATCATTGTCCGGCTTGTAATAAAACCACCTGGGTAAAGTCGAGCAATGAGCCCCGATGGAAATAATTTCAGAACAATCGCTCTTCTCTGTAAGAGAGTTTGCCGTTGATGATTTTTGCCTGAGCGGTATACCTATGCTCTTTACTGTTGCTCACTCCCATGATATGCATCACCTTTATTCCTTTATTTAAAAGGTAATCGGATATCATGGAGCGGTGGCACCGCCACCATAATACTTCTGAGCACATGATGGCAGTTCTTTCTTTTTCAGCTATGGAAAGCAATATTTCCATTCCTTTTTTAAAATCATCTTTTTCCATATAATCTGCAAATCCCCTGAAAGCAGGATGTGTCCATGAAGTATTATGAGAATTTTTTTCAGGTGGCCTCCTTCCTCCTAATAATAAAACATGGGTATAATCAATTCCCTCATCTTTCAATTTTTCTGACAGGTTTTCTTTATTAAACCACGGATATTTCCGGGATCCGGGGAAATGCCTTATATCGGCAATATGTTCAATCTGAAAAGATTTCAGTTTCAATATGAAATCTTCAACTGATGTATTGGAATGCCCAATTGTAAAAATGGTATCAATACTTTTCATGATCATGACATTCAAGGCAAAATCCATACCCCGGAACATTCCAGATTAGGAAGATTTACAAAAGGGATTTATTTTTAAGTAGAACTATCATCGATTTATGAAGTTTCAGGAAGAAATACAAATGCTGCTGGACGAAAAGGTAATTGATGATGAAACCGCGAAAAGAATTTCGGTATATTACCTTCGGAAAAGAAAGGGTTCGCACGGCAGGTTATCCACGGTATATTCGGTTTTGGGAGCAATATTGGCCGGACTGGGAATTATATTGATTCTCGCTCATAACTGGGATGAGTTTCCCCGTACCGTCAAAGTCGGCTTTGCTTTTCTTCCTTTACTGACCGGCCAGTTATGGTGTGGTTATTCCTTGTTGAAAGATAATAAAAATGTATGGAAAGAGTCGGCAGCAGTATTTCTTTCACTGGCCGTTGGGGCATGCATCGCGCTGATCAGTCAGATTTATCACCTGCCGGATGATTTGCTTTCATTTCTTTTTGTCTGGTCGCTGCTGATATTACCGGTGATATATATCATGGGCTCCTTTACAACTGCTTATCTGTATGCGGTACTGGTCACATGGTATGCCTGCGAAAAGTTTTACGGTGCAGATTCTGAACAGTTTTATTTATATTATTTACTAATAGCAGGAGTTTTTCCTTTTTATTTTCGTTCCATCAAAAATAATCCTGAGGGGAATTTTGCAGTGTTTCTTCACTGGGTACTGGCATTGTCACTCACCATATGTTTGGGTATTGTGCACGATGAACAACCCGGATTGGTACTGATGAATTATTTTCTGTTTTTCTGTTTGATATTTAATGCCTCAGCTTATAAACTATTTTCTCCGCTTGCGGTATATAAAAATGCCTGGCTGGTAGCAGGTTTTTCGGGAATAATGGTTGTGCTGTTTATGCTGAGTTTTGATTTTTACTGGAATTATGTAATTGATCTTTATCCTGCTGAAGTATTTTTCTCCAAAGAAGGAAGTGTATCTTTTATCCTGTTATTACTCAATATAATAGTAATCTTTACGCTTCATAAAAAAATAGGCTTCCTGCAAATCCTGCCTTTTTTGATGTATATGATTTTTATTTTAGGGGTATTTTATAATGGTATGGAATGGATGGTTAACCTGATCCTTTTGATTATCGGATGGATGTATTTACAAAAAGGATTCAGGGAAAACCATTTGGGCAAAATGAATATTGGGATTCTTATAATAGATATACTGATTATTTGCAGATTCTTTGATACCCATCTTAGTTTCATACTCAGAGGAATACTTTTCCTTATCGCCGGAGCAGGTTTCTTTTTAGCCAATTTTTTGTTATTAAAAAGAAGGAGGTTGCATGAACAATAAGAAGGTATTACTTATTGCCGGGATATTCGTGGCCTTCATACAGTTGTACTTTCCGGCTTCCATGATAACTGAACATGAGCTCACTCTGAAAAAGGGAAAGGAATTCCGTTTTAAAACTGCTCCTGTTGATCCATATGATTATTTCAGGGGAAAATACATTACCCTGAATTATCCAAGTTTCAGGGTTCCTGTGGTAAACATGGAAGAATTAAAAGACGGGCAGGAGGTATATGCCATATTAAAAAAAGATTCCGCAGGGTTTGCAGCTATAACAGCTATCAGCCTTAAAAAACCCGGTGATAACACTGATTTTGTAAAAGCCCAAATATACCTTCCTTATAATGAAGAAAAATATGTAAATGTTTACGTCCCGTTTACCAGGTTTTATACAGAAGAGTTGAAAGCCGTGGAAGCCGAAAGGCTTTACAATCTGTCCGCAGGAGATTCAACCCTCCTTACCTATGCGGTGGTAATGGTAAGAAATGGGAATGGGGTGGTGAAGGATGTGAGGGTAAATGAGGCATCACTGGTGGAATGAAAGGACATGCGATATACGATTTACGATTTTTGATTGGATTCTTAATTCTTCCTTTCTTATTCCTATATTTTCACTTGTCCTTCTGAAGGCAGCGAAAGACGACATACGACATACGATTAATTCCTAATTTATATTCCACATTCCCCTTCTTAATTGTCCTATTTCCACCTGTCCACCTTATCCTTCATTCATGAAATTTGATGAACATAACCATTTGCCATGCATCCCGACATTATTCAATATCATCAGGCATTTTCTACGGCAGAGCAATCTGTTTGTGAGATGCTTGCAGGGGTTATTCATGTATCCCTGAAAAATTCAGAATCGAAGCTTTGGCACGGGCATCCTGTTTGGTTCCTTGATGGGAATCCCATTGTAGGGTACAGCAAACAGAAAAAAGGTATCAAACTGATGTTCTGGAGCGGGGCCGATTTTGAGGAGGAGGCCTTGAAAGAAAAAGGCGGTAAGTTCAAAGATGCCGGAATATTTTATAATGATGTTTCAGAAATTGATGAAAATGATTTGAAACGCTGGCTGAAAAAATCCGAAGAAATCCAATGGGATTATAAAAACATCGTAAAACGGAAAGGTAAACTCGAGCGGTTGAAATAGTGCAATTTTAACCGGTAGATGCGGTAGCCATGCGCTGGATATTTTCAAGTACATTTACAAGCTAAACATAAAACGCTCTGGAATGTACATTAACCTCACCCATGTTTTGAAAAGCGATATCACCGTATATCCCGGAACCATTCCCCCTAAATTTGAACCCGGAAATACTATTGAAAAGGATGGGTTTGCAGAATTGAACATTACCATGTGTACCCATACCGGGACGCATATTGACGCGCCTGCGCATATTATTGAAGGTGCACCCACGCTGGATAGTTATCCTATGGATAAATTTATTGGAAAAGGCTTTGTAATAGATTGCAGGAACCTTCACTCCATTGAAAGGGATTTTCTCCAAGGCTGGGAACAGGAAATTCGTCGATCGGATTTTTTGCTTTTTTATTCCGGCTGGCAGGATAAATGGAATACTGAGAGTTATTTTGAACCTTTCCCTGTGCTTACCCAGGAAGCGGCAGAATGGTTGACAGGATTTCATTTAAAAGCCCTGGGTTTTGATGTGATATCGGTGGATAAAATGGATGATCATCATTTGCCGAACCACCACATCCTTTTACCTAAAGAGATTCTGATTATTGAAAATATGGCCAATCTTCATTTTCTGTTGGATAAAGCATTCGAACTCTATGTCATTCCATTGTACATCGGCAAGGCCGACGGATCTCCTGTGCGGGCTTTTGCCAGATTGTTATAATGAAATAATTTACAACTATGCGTAAACTTATTGCAGCCATTAACATAACCATTGACGGATATTGTGATCATGATGCGGTGGTGGCAGATGTTGAGTTGCATAATCATTTCAAAAACGTACTGGAGGAAGCAGGAGTGATTTTATACGGAAGAAAAACTTTTCAGCTGATGGAATACTGGAAGGAAATTCTGGAACATCCTACAGGTAAAAAGGATGAAGAAGAGCTTGCTGTGGTGATGGATAAGGTTCCGAAAATTGTATTCTCAAACACCTTAAAAACCATCGGATGGCATAGTGCGGTTTTGTCTGAATTGTCTCCGGAAGAAGAAGTTGCACGTTTAAAATCCGCCCCGGGAAAAGATATTTATATCGGCAGTCCGGGATTAATAGCCCATTTTTCACAACAAAACATGGTGGATGTTTTCCGCCTCGTGGTGCATCCCATTGTTGCAGGAAAGGGGCGAAGACTGTTTCCCGAAATGCAGGAAAGGATTAACCTTCGCCTGATTAAATCAAAGGTTTTTGCCTCCGGCGCCATAGCTGCAGATTATGAAGTGGCAAGGCAATAAGCTTTATCTTCTTTCCCTGAAAAAGCTTTTCATCAGTTCGGCACATTCCTTATCCAGAATTCCTGTGGTGAGCTGCGTTTTGGGGTGAAAGGGCTGATGAATCACCCCGTTGCAATGGCAGTATTTTTTATATCCGTTTTTATCGTCATCGGCGCCATAAACTATTCTTCCGATTTTACTCCAGTATAATGCACCTGCACACATAAGGCAGGGCTCAACAGTTACATATAATGTAGCATCGGGAAGGTATTTTGCACCCACATGGCTGAAAGCTGATGTTAAAGCAATAATTTCCGCATGGGCAGTGGTGTCGTTCAGCATCTCTACCTGATTGCTTCCGCGTGATAATATTTTTTCATGTTGGACTATGATTGCTCCAATAGGTATTTCACCTGCTGCATAGGCTTTTTCTGCTTCTTTAAGCGCAAGCTTCATGTAATATTCATCGGTTTGTGGAGTAATCTGGTTCATGAATCCTTTCATTAGCGGTGTACAGTATAATTATTGGCAGGAATAACCTCCCTGATGATTTGAATTTCTTCTTCTGTTAAAGGCCCGGCTCCTATAGCTGCCAGGTGGTCTGTAAGGTGTTTGCGTGTGCGTATTCCTGTTACAACCGACCAGACAGCCTTTTCTGCAAGTAAATATTGAAGGGCGGTTTCTTCCAATGGTCTTTGGATTTTTTCTTTTATGGATGTAATTATAGCTTTCACCTCGTCCTCAGACCGGTCGAGATAAGCTTTGGGAGGTTTTCCTGCAAGCAGTCCCTGTGCCAATCCCCCTCTGCAGATTACTCCGATATTATTATCCCGAAGCAATGGAAGGCATTCTTCTTCAGGCCTTCTGTCGAGCAGGCTGTACTGCATCATCACGGTTGAGATATTTGATCTTTTTACATATTCTCTTATTACATTCGGCCGGATGGAACTGATACCGTAATAACGGATTTTTCCCTGTTCTTTCAACCTTTCAAATGCTTCAATGGTTTCATCCGTGGGGTCGTCAATAGTACCGCCATGTAATTGGTATAAATCGATATAATCGGTCTGCAGTCGCTTCAGGCTTTTTTCTGCTTCCTGAAGGATGTATTTTCTGGTAGGATTCCATTTCAGGCTTCCGTCGGGCTGTCTTTCATTCCCTGCTTTTGTGGCGATGATAACATCTGCCCTTTTATTTTTAAAAGCTTTTCCAACGATGGTTTCATTCAGCCCGTCATCGTATATATTTGCAGTATCAAAAAAATTGATTCCTTTTTCGAAAGCTTCTTCCAGCAGGGAAATGGCACTTCTTTCTTCAGTACCCAGCGACATACAGCCGAATCCTGCAATAGTCATTGGATTTCCTGATGCTGTGGTGATTTTCTGACTCATGGAATTAAATTATAATGTACCTTAATAATCCTATGGAACAAATGCTTAAGGACGGTTTATTAAGACTTCAAAGATACTATCAATCGGGGGTTACCAAAGAACCCGATTTTTCGCTTCCCTTTCTGAAGAAACTTGAGGAGGTTCTGGATGAAATGGAAGATGAGATTTATCAGGCGCTTTATGCCGATCTCCGGAAGAATCCGGCTGAATGTTACACTACCGAAATATCGGTGGTGAAAAAGGAAATCAGGTATTTCAGGAAAAACCTGAAATCGCTCAGAAAGCCGGTTAGAAAAAGGGCTGAGCTGATTAATTTACCTTCTTCAGCATGGCTGTATCCTGAACCTTTGGGTGTGGTACTGATTATTTCCCCTTGGAATTATCCTTTAAACCTTTCGCTTACACCTCTGGTTACGGCTATTGCAGCAGGGAATGTGGTAGCATTGAAACCTTCCGAAAAATCTCCCCACACTTCTTTATTAATAGAAAAACTGATAAAAAAAACCTTTCCGGAAGACCTGGTAATGGTAGTGCAGGGTGATGGCGATAAAGTTGTGCCGGCAATGATGGAGGCCATCAGGTTCGATCATATTTTCTTTACCGGAAACGGAAATGTAGGAAGAATCATTTATCAGGAAGCCGCCAAGGCGCTGATACCCGTTACCCTGGAACTTGGTGGTAAAAATCCTGCTATTGTAACTGATTCTGCGGATCTTAAAATTGCCGCTAAAAGAATTGCTCTGGCAAAATTTATCAACGCCGGACAAACCTGCCTGGCTCCCGATTATGTCATTGCACAGGAAAGCATAAGAGGCCGGTTGATAGAAGAATTTAAAACAGCCATCAAAAGTTTTTACGGAGAACATCCTTTGCAAAACCCAGAGCTGGGAAAGATAATCTCTCAGGATGCTTATGAAAGAATCAAAAGCTACCTGCGTGAAGGAGAAATTCTTTTCGGAGGAAAATATGATGATGCCCATCACATGATAGAACCTACGCTGTTGGGTAATATCAGGGAAGGTGCTAAAGTGATGCAGGATGAAATCTTTGGTCCTGTTCTTCCCGTGCTTACCTACAAGAATGAAGAAGCTCTTGATCAATACTTAACGGCCTACGGAGAGCCGCTCGGAATGTATATTTTTACAAAGGATAAGGAAATTGAAAAGCGGTTTATCGGCAAGTACCGTTTTGGAGGAGGGTGTGTAAATAATGCTGCCATGCATTTCATGAACCACAACCTTCCTTTCGGGGGTATTGGTACCAGTGGTTTGGGGGCATATCACGGAAAGGTTGGATTTGACAGGTTTACGCATTTTAAACCCGTTTTAAAAACTCCCGAATGGCCTGATCCGGGAATTAAATACCCGCCATTTAAAAACAGGCTGAAATGGTTTAAAAAACTGTTGGGATGAAGTTTAAACAAAAAATGCTGAAAAGGGTTTATCCCTTGTTTATGAAAGCGGCTTCAGTGGTAGGCCTGCATTCAGGAAGTTTTAAGAATAAAGAAAAGGCAGCCCCTTTGGTTTCGGTTTATGATTTAGAAGTAGAAACCATTGAGGGGGTGAAGATGAAGCTGGAGGAATGGAAAAACATGTATATGCTGGTGGTGAATACCGCTTCCTATTGCGGTTATACGGCACAGTATGAAGAATTGGAAAAACTTTACAGGAAATATGCCGACAGGCTTGTGGTGCTGGCATTTCCTTCCAATGATTTTAACGGCCAGGAGCCAGACCCTGAGGATGAAATAGCAGCCTTTTGCGAAAGGAATTATAACATCAGTTTTCCTTTGATGAAAAAATCCACCGTACTTCCCGGCACGGGCCAGCATCCTGTTTTTCACTGGCTCACCGATCCCGCACAGAACGGCTGGAACAATCATCCCCCTGCCTGGAATTTTACCAAATACCTGATAGATCCTTCAGGAAAGCTGTTACATGTGTTTGAATCTACCGTTTCTCCGGTTTCGAAGGAGATAGTACAATATTTTGAATAGAAAACTTAAGCGGCATTCGTCTTATAACCCTCATACACCACCGCAATTTCATTCAGCACTTCTATAATGGCTTCGGCTTCTGAAAGGCTTACAAGCTTTTGACGGTATTCTTTAATGTTGGGAAGGCCTTTGAGGTAATTGGCATAATGCCTTCTCATTTCCAGAACACCTACCACAGGCCCTTTCCATTCGCAGGATGCTTTGAGGTGTTTAATGCATACTTCCACTCTTTGTTTGATATCGGGTGGGGAAGGCTTTACCCCTGTTTGAAGGTAGGTTTTGATTTCATTGAAAATCCATGGATATCCAATGGCAGCCCTTCCAATCATAATTCCGTCGACACCATAGCGGTTTTTATATTCCAGAGCTTTTTCGGGCGAACTGATATCGCCGTTGCCGAATATCGGAATATGTATCCGGGGATTGTTTTTTACTTTTCCAATTAATGTCCAGTCGGCCTCTCCTTTGTACATCTGCATCCTTGTCCGGCCGTGAATGCTGAGTGCGGCAATTCCTGCATCCTGCAGCCTTTCTGCTACTTCTTCAATGTTTTTGGAATTTTCGTCCCAGCCTAACCTTGTCTTAACCGTAACAGGAAGGTTGGTAGATTTTACCACTGCCCGGGTAAGTCGCACCATTAAATCAACATCTTTCAGCACGCCTGCTCCGGCACCTTTACATACCACTTTTTTTACCGGGCAGCCGAAGTTAATATCCAGCAGGTCGGGTTGGGTAGCATCTACAATTTTAGCTGCAAGTGCCATGCTTTCCTCATCACCACCGAAAATCTGAATGCCTATCGGTCTTTCCTGATCGAATATTTCCAGTTTCTTCTTACTTTTTATGGCATCACGTATCAGCCCTTCCGAACTGATAAATTCGGTATACATCAGGTCGGCTCCGTTTTCCTTGCACACCAGGCGGAAAGGCGGATCGCTCACATCTTCCATAGGTGCGAGTAGCAAAGGAAACTCAGGTAAGCTGATATGACCTATATTTGGCATATTGTATTCATGATTTCCGGAACAGCACCGGAATTTGCAAATTTACGACCTAATTATTGTCAAACCGATATATGTCAAATCAATTAAGAATTCCTTCACCATGGACCCAGCTGGGTATTTTCCTGGGATTGTTCGGAACAGGCTTTGTGGTGACCTCAATTGTAATGATTCTGTACAGCGTGGCTACAGGAAATCCCATCGTTGCTGAAGGAGAAACCGATGTTGCCACCCTGAAAACCTTGCAGGGAATCTCTTCTGTCACTATTTTCCTGCTGCCTTCCCTGGCTTTTGCCCTGATTGTTTTTTGGGGTAATTATGCCCGCAACCTCGGCTTCAATAAAGTATACGACAACAGGCTTTATCTTTTTGCCACCGCCATAATAGTGTTGGGCTTTCCCTTTCTGTATCTGCTGAGTGAAATCAACTCCCTTGTACCCCTTCCGCAATGGATGATAGAAATGGAGGAAAGGACAACACAGCAACTGATGGAATTCCTGAAAGCCGGGAGCATTACAGATGTTTTAATCAACCTGCTGATTATTGCCGTGCTTCCTGCCATTTGTGAAGAAGTATGTTTCAGGGGAGCGCTTCAGCCGGTATTTATAAGAATTACCGGAAAACCTATTCTGGGAATCATTGTAACCGCAGCCTTCTTTTCAGCATTACACCTTCAGTTTCAGGGATTTCTGCCCCGATTTTACCTCGGAGTAATGCTGGGGTTGTTATTTCTGTACAGCGGAAGCATCTTGCCCAGCATACTTGCCCATTTTATCAATAACGGTGTGCAGGTGATGATGGTTTCTTCTAATCCTGAGTATGTAGAGCACGACCCCAATCTGCCTATATGGATGGGACTGATATCTGGAGGGTTGATAGCCTGGTTGCTGATGACCTATATCAGAATTTCCAGAGCCTCAGCACCCAAACCTGTTGAGGTGGAACAGGAGGTAAAGGATTTTGGGGATATCAATAAATTATGATTCATGGCATTAAATCCGCAGGTATTTAAAACCAGAACCATTTCAGCAATCGTATTTGCCGTAGTAATGCTGGGCGGAATATTGCTGGGATTTCCCACTTTCTTTCTGTTGTTTACCGTAATTCATTTCGGATGCTGGTATGAGTTTCAAAAACTGGTTTCTAAAATTTATCCCCCCTATCAGGATATTTCTGTATTTCACCGCTTTGGGGTGATGGTTGCCGGTTGGTGCCTGATGCTGAATTTTGCCCCGCCCGGTTTTCAGCTGTTCGGAATGCCCTTGCATGAAATCGGCTGGTGGATAGGGTTAACCATGTGTTTTGTTATTCCCCTTACCGATCTTCTGCTGAACGGGAATATTAACGGGAAGAATATTATCCTTTCATTAGGCGGACTGGTTTACATTTCTCTTGCATTATCGCTTCTAACAGGATTATATTCCCATAAAATTTCCGGAGCAGAAAATCATCCGGGTTATTTGATTCCGCTATTAATTATTGGGTGTATATGGATAAACGATACCATGGCTTATATCTGTGGTTCGTTATTCGGGAAAACTCCCCTTTCTCCTGTATCTCCTAAAAAGACCAGAGAAGGAACATTCGGAGGAATTTTCCTTGCGGTAGCCGTTTCTTCCATTGTGATGTATTTTATCTATCCTTCCGTCAATACTTTTTTCTGGATATTCCTGTTTTTCATCATTGCCATTGCAGGAACATTTGGCGATTTGCTGGAAAGCAAGCTTAAGAGAATGGCAGGTGTGAAAGACAGCGGAAGGATTATGCCCGGGCACGGCGGATTCCTCGACAGGTTCGATTCCCTGCTGCTTGCAATACCTTTTGTATGGATTTACCTGATGTTGCTGAACTTCTAAATTGGCAATTATGCATTGGAAGGCAGCTCGGCCAGCGTGGTAATACCTCCTTTTACCACTTCATTAATTTTCACCAAAGGTTTTGAACCAACGGGTAAAAGGATATCCACGCGGCTGCCGAATTTTATAAAACCAAGTTCGGAACCCTGCTCTACAGCCTGACCGGGAATAAGATAATTCACAATTCTTCTGGCCACGGCACCTGCAATTTGTTTCACCAGGATTTCCCCTTTTTCGTTTTTGATCACCACAGAATGCCTTTCGTTTTCTGTAGAAGATTTCGGATGCCAGGCTACGAGATATTTTCCTTTGTGGTATTGAGAATATATTACTTCGCCGCTAACCGGACAAAGGTTCTGGTGCACATTGGCAGGGCTCATGAATACAGAAATCTGCAGCCTTTTTTCTTTAAAATATTCCTCATCATAAGCTTCTTCAATCACCACCACTTTTCCGTCGGCAGGAGATACCACAATATTTTCCCCCAGGGTGAGGGTGCGGGTGGGCACTCTGAAGAAGGATACAATGAAAAGCCAGAATACTATGGACACAAGGAAAATCAGCCAGCTGATAAAAGGATAATCGTAGCTGAGAAAATAAAATGAAGCCAGGTTGATGACTGCAAACAGAATGGCCGTTATGGCAATAGTTTTATATCCTTCCTTGTGAATGCCCATAATAATCAGATTGAAATACAAAAATAAGGATTACCCCCTGCAAATTGCTGAGGAAGTGCATTTAAAAACCGTAATCAGTTGTTGGCAGATATAAACAGTTGTTCCAGCTCTTTTAAATTCTTTACTTCAAAGGTAGGCTTTACTGCAGTGGTAATATTGGTATGATTTACCAGCACATTATCCATTCCTGCATTCATGGCACCCATAATATCGGCATCAATGCTGTCACCAATCATGATGGAATTATGGGTATCTGCCCCTGCGGAACGCAAGGCGTATTCGAATATTTCTCTTTTGGGTTTAAGGCTGTTGGAGCATTCTGAAGTAATAACCTCGGTAAAATATTTTTCAAGAGCGGAATTTTTCAGTTTGCACCTTTGCGTGTGATCAAAACCGTTAGTGATTATATGAAGTTTGTATTGCTTTTCTTTAAGATTTCCCAGTAATTCATGTGTATAAGGGAATAATTGATTGCGTGTAGGAAGCAGGTCAAGGAATTTCTGTCCCATTTCATGAGCCAGCGGCTCATCCCATATCTGAAAATCGAGCAGGGAAAGCGCCATCCTTTTCCATCTCAGCTCGTCTACCTTTATTTTGCCTGCCCGGTATTTTTCCCACAAAACCTCGTTGTGTTTCAGGTATGACCGGTAAAATTGCTCAAAATCGTCTACTCCCAGCCGGTGCAGTTTGAAATGTTCATACAGGTCTGAAAGCGTGATTTTTGCATTCGCATCAAAATCCCAAAGGGTATGGTCGAGATCGAAGAAAAGGTGAACATATTTCATTTGTGCAAAAATAAGCATTAGGATATTACTGAAATGTTAGGATTTATAAGGGTTATCCTGCGGTTTTCTATCTTTGGAGGGAAAATATAAGATCATGCAAATCATTATCACAGGAGCATCAAGGGGAATTGGAAAGGCTATAGCGGAAACATTTGCCGGCGACGGGAAGGAGCATAACTTCTTTCTTTGTGCCCGGAACCGTCAGGTTCTGGAAGCTTCGGTAGAGGAAATGCAGGCAAAATTCCCTCAGTGCCGTTTTACATACATGGCCTGTGATGTTGCGGTAGAGAAGGAAGTAAAGGAATTTGGCGATTGGGTAATTGCACATGCCGGTTCAGTAGATATTCTGATTAACAATGCCGGAAATTTTCTACCGGGTTCGGTGTATGATGAGGAAGAAGGCACCCTGCAGGCTATGCTGGATGCCAACCTGATGAGTGCTTATCATCTTTCCAGGAAGATTATTCCCGTAATGATGAAGCAGGGAAAAGGGCATATTATCAATATGTGTTCCATTGCTTCCCTGAAAGCTTATGCAAACGGTGGCGCATACAGCATCAGCAAATTTGCCCTTGCAGGATTAACCAAAAACCTCAGGGAAGAACTCAAACCTTATAACATCAGGGTATCGGGAATATATCCCGGAGCCACTTATACCGATTCCTGGGCATTTTCAGGCCTTCCTGAAGAAAGGTTTGTCAAAGCAGAAGATGTAGCCCAGGCCGTTTATACCATAGCCCACCTCTCTCCTTCTGCAGTGGTGGAAGATATCGTCATCCGGCCTGTAAAGGGGGATATTTAGTGCAGGGTAAACCTTACGGTTAACCGAAATTTAATAAGGTGTGAAACACATATTGCACAAGTATAAAACATGTTGTTGACTTTTTTGAGCACCTTAGTGACCAAAACTTCCTGCTGTATGCTTTCTATGCCCCCGTCCAGAATGAAATCGCAGTCCTACAGCGTTCGTTGATCATTTCATGCATTTCATCTTCGGGAATATTCCTGCAATCACCTGAATGAGAATCCGGAATTTTCCATCACCTGTGACCGCTCATCAATTAAGATTTCCCTCCTTGTTTCAATGAATTAAATTTGAAATAAGGAATGAATGCGGTATTGTTACATATCTGCAGGGTGATGGTGTTTTTAACGGGGTTGGTGATGGGCTTACCGGCTTTTTCACAAACCATCAGGGTGGAGGTTTCAAGAGAAGTTATGCTTCCGGGAGAAACCTTTCAGGTGCATTATATCATTGATCAGCCTGCTGAAATAAGGGATTTCTCCGTTAAACAAGCCAAAGGATTAAAGCTGATAGACAGTTTTAAAGTTACCTCGCTGAATACTTCTTCTTTTACCTATGTACAGATACTTTCACCAATGGAAAGCGGAAGGCTGGTTGTACCGGTTGCCACTGCGGTGATAAACGGAAAACAGGTGCGCTCTCCGGATAAGCAAATCACGGTTCAGAACAGGGGTGCAGGAAAGGATGCCGTGACAGATCAATCGGTATTATTCCTGGGAGAAACACCTGAAGAAAAATTAAAGGAGAATTTTTTTCTTACTGCTTCGGTGAGCAAAAAGGAGTGTTTCCTTGGGGAAAACATCATGGCGGAATATAAAGTTTATAACCGGTTGAACGCTTCCTCTTCCGTCACCAAAAGGCCTTCCTTCCCCGGTTTCAGTATCCTGGAAATGGCCGACCAATACAGCAAAGCACCTGATGTGGAATTTGTCGGGCAGGAAGCATTTTTCACCCATTTGCTCAGAAAGGTTCATCTTTTTCCGCTTCAACCCGGAAATTTTAAACTGGATGAAGCTGAAGTGGAAACGGAAGTTCATTTTAAAAAGCAGAAGGCCGAAAGCCATTCTTCTTCCGGTTTGAGGGAGTATTATGAACAAAACAGGCGCCCTCCCCAGGAAGATTTGGTATACCGTGCAGTATTACGTTCACCCATGCCCGAAGTGATAGTAAAGCCTCTTCCTGAAAAAGGCAAACCGGAAAATTTCAGCGGTGCTGTAGGTAAATTTTCCATGGACATTCAGGTGAAGGATGATTCCAATGCAAGACAGAAATCTTTTATTGTTTCCATTACTGGTACGGGAAATTTTCCTCTGGTGAATGCCCCTGCAATAGAATGGCCGCAAGGGTTGCGTTATCGGTATAAAGGAAGCCGGGAAATTCTTGATTATAAAAATTATCCCTTATCCGGACAAAAACAATTTACCTGGTCGCTGAGTTTTTCCGGAAAGCAAATCACCATTCCTGCTTTCCGGTTTGTGTATTTCGACCCCGAAACCGGGAAGTATGAAGAGATTTCTTCCGGTGATGTTGTTTTGGAGAATACAGGCAACGAACTTCATCTTTCCAACCTTCAGCAGCCAAAGAATTTTGGCAGTCAAGGGAAGTTTTTCAGAATACTGCTTGTGGGGTTGGTAGCCATGGCAATTGTTTTGATTTTGCTTGTTAACCATTTAAAGCGTAAAGCAAAAAGCACAGCGGAGGAAAAGGCAGAGCAGGTTCCTGATATCCTGATGAAAGCTGAAGATGCGTTGCATAACAACAATATTTCTTTGTTTTATTCCGAAGCCCTGAATTATATGGGTCAAATTGCAGGTAAATATCAGGCAGGGGAATTATCAGTTTACAGAAAGGAAGCCATCAGGCAAAACCTTATCGCATCGGGTTATCCGGAAGCTAAAACAGAATTGTTTATGGAAACCTTTGAAAGCATTATGCTGAACAGGTATCGTCCCGACTGTGATGCAGGAACGGAAAGGGAATTGCTGGAAAAGCTAAAGATGCTGAAAAGCTGATTACTCGTCGGTGTATTTGTAGCCTACTCCTCTTACAGAGTGAAAATATTTAGGGTTGCGGGAATCGTCTTCAAAATACTTTCGGAAATTGAGGATAAAGTTATCAATCGTCCGTGTGGTAGGGTAAACGTTATAGCCCCATACCGCCTGTAGGATTTTCTCTCGTGGTACTACCTGGTTTTTATTTTCGATGAGCAGCTTAAGCAGCATGGTTTCTTTCTTGGAAAGGGAAATAACTTCTCCCTTCTTATTCACTGCTTCCTGTGCCGTGAAATCAATTTTATTATGGCCGAATACGTAAGTGTCTTCAATGATCCTGTCCTGAATGATGGTACTTTTCTTAATCAGCTTTTTAATTCTTAACAGCAGTTCTTCCAGGTCGAAAGGCTTCACAAGATAATCATCGGCTCCTTTTTTTAAGCCCAATACCCTGTCGGCCGAACTGTTTTTGGCACTAAGCACCAGTATGGGTATCGCATTGTTTTTTATCCTGATGGTTTCAGTTACCTGAATCCCGTCAATTTCCGGGATCATGATATCCATGATAATCAGATCGAAGTGTTCTTCCTCTACCTTTTTTAATGCCTGCGTTCCGGTAAAAGCCGAACTTACCTCATAACCTTCAAGTTCCAGGTTGAGCTTAAGGGATTCGTGCAGGTTTTCTTCGTCTTCCACCAATAATATAGAAGGCTTCTTCTGATTCATGATACTAATTTAATTAAAACTGACCCTGAAAATACTTCCATGAGGTTGATTATCCAGCACCTCAATTTTACCGTTATGCAATTTTGCTATACGCTCGCAAAGATATAATCCCAACCCCGTACCTTTCGCGGAACGGGTGCTTTCATTTCCTATCCGGTAAAATTTCTTGAATATGTGCGGCTTTTCTTTATCCGGTATTCCGGGTCCAAAGTCGGCCACTTCAAGGATGATTTTCTTTCCTTCCTGATGCAGGCTGCATTTTATCGGAAGGTCTTCGGCGGTATACTTAATGGCATTTCCAATAAGGTTGTTGACCAGCATTTCCAGCCTTACTGAATCACCGGGGATATAAATTTCTTTTTCTATGTTCATTTCAATATTTCTGCCGGGAAATTTTTGTCTAAATGAACCGGTTACATTTTCAGTAAGCTCAGAAAGGTTGAGATTTTCCTTTTGCCATTGTTTGCCTTTCCCGGAATCAATCTGCGCAGAAACCAGAATATTGCTGGCAAGGTCGTCGAGCCTGTTGGTTTCCTGCAGCGCCATATTAATCAGCCTTTCCTGCTGTTCTTTTGAAAGCCGGTGCTTTTTCAGCATTTCCAGGTTCAGTTTGGCAACGGCAATGGGAGTTTTCAGTTCATGTGTTACTGCCATCATGAAATTTTGTTCCCTCTGCTGAAACCTGATGAGGTTTCTTACTGTGCGGTAAACATAAATGGCAATGATGATAATAAGGCCAAGGAAGGTAAGGCCTTCCAGCATAAACTTCCTCGACTCTCTTTTCTTGAGGGTGATAATTTCTTTGTATTGCTGCAGGTAATCAGGTTCGTTTACATTCAGCTCTTCTATTCTGAAGTGCATCATTTCCCTGTTCTGCAGTTCCAGTTCAATATACCACCAAGCCAGGGCAGCAACTATATAGGTGAGCAGCAGCCAGTAGACTATGGTTATCTTCCTTAACCTGGTGTTGCCCTGCTCTTTCATGCTTTATTGGATTTTTTCCAGCCTTATTCCGGCATTCAAAACTTCTTTCAGAGGATCTTCACGCATAATCTGCTCGATCCGGAAAGTGTAGGTGCCGGTGTCGGGGAATTTAAAGTCCTGGAATATCAGCTGGCGTTGTTCAAATATGTCGTCCATTCCCGAACCCAGCCAGCCTTTTTCATCTGTTGCCAGCAGCACTTCCAGCCTCTGAGACTTGAATTCTTCCTGTCCGGGGTGTTTGATATAAAAATTGATCCAGATATTGTTCCATCTGTAGGCATTGGTATGCCTTAATACCAGGTACAGATTATAGGCAGATGAAGTATCGCTAATGTTTACGCTGACTTCCGGGACAAAATCCGAAGACCATGCATTGCCGGGTATGGCAACATTTTTTTCAAAGCTGTCTATTGGCCCGCATGCCATCAATGCCAGTAAAAATACAGGGATAAAAGATGCCCGGCGAGTTTTAATCCACTTCATAACGGTTATAATACATTCAGAATTTGTTCTTTGGCTTTTTCCAGGTTATCCTTCATGGCCACCACGTATTTCTGGATGGCAGAATCATAAGCTTTGGCTCCGGTGGTATTGATTTCCCTTCCAATTTCCTGAAGGATGAAGGAAAGCTTTTTCCCTTTGCTTACGCCTTCTTCGTTTAATAAAGACAGAAAGTATTCGCAATGGTTTTTCAACCTGACCTGTTCTTCCGATAAATCTATCTTCTCTATATAATAAATAATCTCCTGCTCCAGCCTGTTAGGGTCGTAATTTTCTTTTCCCACATTTTCATTCAGCACCTTTTCAAAATTTTCCCTGATTCTTTGTTTCCTTAAAGGTTCCAGTTTTTCTACTTCCTTCTGGAATTCCATGATCCGACCGATATGGCCTTTAAGGTCGGCTTCAAGGATTTTACCTTCTTCCGTACGGTGCAGGTTGAGGTTTTCAATGGCTTCATCCAGTATTTTGAGAAACTCCTGAAATTCTTCTTCCGTTAAAGTTTCTCCGCTTGGGGTAATCACTTCGGGAAGTTTCAGCAGCGTACTGAGTATATGGGAAGTATCCAGCCCAAGTTCTTTAGCCAGGTCGGCTATGGGCCGGTAATAAGCTTTAGCCAGTTCGGTATTAATGGTAACCGGTTTGGTTTCACCTGTTTCTTTCAGGCTTATTACACATTCAATAGAACCTCTTACCAGGTTTTGCGACAACCGGTTTCTGATTTCGAATTCGAAAGGTTTAAGGAATGCAGGGATTTTAAGATTGAGTTCAAACTGCTTCCCGTTTAAAGACTTGAGATCTATCAGAAAGGTTTTATCCTTAAGGTCCCGCTCCGCTCTCCCAAATCCGGTCATTGATTTCAGCATAGGAATAATTTTAAGCAAGTTAATTGATTTACCCCATAGTGGAATAATTAAAGCCTTTCATTAAATAACCTGGAATAAATTGTATTCCTGCTTATCTCTTTTATATCTCCGGGCTTCAGGTTCCCCAGTTCAATTCCTTCAATGGCAATCCTTATAAGCCTTAAAGTAGGAAAGCCTACTGCTGCAGTCATTTTTCTCACCTGACGGTTTTTACCTTCGGTTAGTGTAAGTTCAATCCAGGAAGTGGGAACAGACTTTCGGGTTCTGATGGGTGGATTTCTTTCAGGCAACCAACCGGGTTCTTCCACTATCCTCGCTTTTGCGGGAAGGGTATGATATAGTTTTCCGTCGATGTTAATCGTTACTCCTTTTTCCAGTTGATGAACGGCTTCATGGGTAATGCTTCCGTCTACCTGAACCAGATAGCTGCGTGAATGTTTGTAAGCCGGGTGGAGCAGTTTTGTGTTCAGCGCTTTATCATTGGTAAGTATTAAAAGACCTTCACTGTCGTAATCCAGCCTGCCTACGCTGTAAACTGATTTAGGGAGTTTGAAATAATCTTTGAGGCATTCTTTCCCATCCGTTGAAGTAAACTGGCTTAACACCCGGTAAGGTTTATACACAAGAAAGTATCTGGTCATGTCGAAAAAAAATCCTCCTGATTGCAGGAGGATGATATATGGATGGGTTGGTAAGTACCGGGAAATGCATTTCCCTACACAATATTAAAAATAATTTTTACTATCAAAAAAATTTTCTCATAAATTTTATACACATTTTTTAACGAACTGTGGAAATCCCCTTCCCCGGGTTTAAGGTTTGCTAACCCGAACAGGTTCATTAAAGTAACCCTTCCTTATGTACTTAATAATGGACTCCGAAAAATTTCAATCCTCTGTAATATTGATGAATAAAGCGTTTCAGAAGATGTTATTAATGAAGATATTTACAGGAAGGATTATTCCTTTGCGTATTAACGGTTAAGTTTTTACTGCTTTACCTTTAAGCTTTGAAGGGTAAAACGTTAAGAAAAAAACTTAAACCTATTCCCCTTAAAGGGAAGGAAATAGTTTCTTTCTTATCTCTTATTGCAAATTGAACTTCCTAATTTTGCTCAAACTTTTCCAAGATGAAATTTCCCTCTCCGGTTACTGCCCAGTGGTTGGCAGAGTTGACAGGTTCAGAAGTTATTGGTGACGCCTCTTCAAAGGCCACAGGTATAAATGAAATTCACAAAGTAGAAGAAGGTGATGTGGTGTTTGTAGATCATCCCAAGTATTACGATACCTGCCTGAATTCTGCAGCCGGTTTTATCATTATCAATTCAAAACCGGAAGCTCCGGCGGGAAAGGTTTTGCTTTACAATGAAACTCCTTTTGAAGCCTATAAAAAAATCGTTGCCTACTTCCGTCCTTTCGATCCCGGAACCAAAATGATCAACTCTCACAGCATTGGAGAAGGCAGTTTTATTTATCCCAATGTGTATATTGGAAAAAACGTAACCATAGGGAAGAATTGTATTATTTATCCCAATGTTACCATCATGGAGCATTGTATCATTGGCGACCATGTGATTATCCAGGCCGGAACAGTGATAGGTTCAGAGGCTTTTTATTATAATTCCAAAGCCCACCGTCAGGTTAAATATGAAAAGATGCCAAGCTGTGGAAGGGTGATTCTGGAAGACTTTGTAGAAATAGGTGCCGGTTGTACCATCGACAGAGGCGTTACACATGATACCATTATAAAAAAAGGAACCAAAATCGATAACCTGGTTCATATAGGCCATGATACCGTAATAGGAGAGAACAGCCTCTTAGCCGGTCAGGTGGGTATAGCAGGTGCTACCACACTCGAAAGGAATGTTACCCTCTGGGGGCAGGTAGGTGTTTCGAAAACTTTAACCATTGGAGAAAATGCGGTGGTGCTGGCGCAATCCGGAGTAAGCAAATCGCTTAAAGGGAATACGGTATACTTTGGTTATCCTGCTGAAGATGCTTCAGAGAAGAAGCGCGAACTGGTTTGGATAAAAAGGATACCTGAAATATGGAAGAAACTGCACGATAAATAACCTTTGTAACAGTTATTCATATTCATAATCGTAAGGCAGCAGTTCGGCTATTTTCTTCCATGCCCAGTAACCTGAGTTAATAAAGTTTTCCTGATCGTAAAAATATCCGTTGCTTTCAATGGTAAAGCCTTTTGTGGTTTCTGCAAGGCTTACCTGTACTTTAAGGTTTTCATCCAGTTTGAATTCCTTCAGGTAATCTTTATGAGGCCATACCTTTTTATACCCTATTCGGTATCTTCCATTCCATTGTATATGCTTTAAATCACCTTCCATTACATATAGCGAGTCGGCATAAATATCAGGTATCAGTTCACCCTGAGCAGCTCTTCCGGGTTTCCTGATCATTTTTTCAACAAGAAAACCTTCTTCTGCCAGTTGCTGATGATAAAATGCACGCATAAAATGTAATCGTGATCCAAGATAAGTGGCAGCCCTGTTCTTTTCCCATTGTATCATGGCTTCTTCGGTACTGTCTATCTGCTCGAAAAATGCATAACCGGTATACTGGCTGATGAGAGTTTTATAATCATACCTGAAAGAATCCAGCTGATAGCGGATGCGGTATCCCAGGGAAAGATTATGAATTATGATGTCTTCCGCAGCTGTTACTTTCAACCTGTTTCTTTTTGCCGAGTAGAAAAACTTCAGTACTTCAGGATTTTCAATATGGCAGTTGGCTGCATTGGGAGTAGTGCCAATAAATTCCTTGATAAAAAAAGCTCCATATTTTTCCCACCCATAAGGGTCTTCACCGGTGAAAACAAAATCCACGGCTTCCAGGGTATTATCCATTGGCTGGAGTATAACTTCCAGGGTATCTTCCATGGAAAGGTTATGCGATATTCTGATCACCTGTTTTTCATAACCCGTATAGGAGACAATAAGGTTATAGCCGCCCTGTGGAAGGGTAATGCTGAAAAATCCGTCTGCATTGGTAATGGTTCCGAGAGAAGTGTTTTCCGCATATACCGATGCTCCGGGGAGCACGCTTTGCTGTGCAGTATCACGCACGTAACCCATTACGGTAAAATTCCGGTCCTGTGCCATTACAGCATTCAGCGTCAGCAGGATGCACAAAACAGTGAAGAGATTTTTCATAGAAAAATGATTGGCATTCCGGAAATAGAACGATCCGGGAATGGAATTATTGGTTAGTTTTTCAGGATTCCTTTTTCCACAGCCTGAAGATATCGTGCCGCTGCTTTTTTAACCGATTCTTCAAGTGGTGTGAAATCGAATCCCGGAAGGAATTTTTTGATTTTACTGTTATCAAAATAAGTAGAGGAATGGGCTACTCTGGCTGTTTCCTTTGTTAATAAAGGTTTTTTATTGAAAATAATTCCTTTTAGTTTTTCTATCCTCCACGCAATTTCTCCTGCTAATGGAGTTGCTTTTCTCGAAGGCTTTTTTTTGCCAAGAGCATCTGCAATTGTATCAAACAATTTTTTAAACGACCAGTTGTCGCCGGTAAGGATAAACCTTTCATTGCTGATGTTGTTGCGCAGCATCCTGTAAGCAGCTTCTGCAATATCTTCCACATCTACAAAACCATTCACTCCTTCGGTATACCAGGGAAATTCGTTGTAAATGTTTTTAAACAATGCACAGCTCGACTGGTTCCAGTTTCCATAGCCTATCACCGTGCCCGGATTTAGGATCACTGCATTTAAGCCTTCTGCCATTCCCCTCCATACTTCCATTTCAGCATGGTATTTAGAAATGGCATAAGGAGTATTATTATTACTGTCGGTCCACTTTTTTGTTTCATCAACCGTTTCACCGCTTTTTACTCTTCCCAGTGCGGCAACTGAGCTGATATGAATAAGCCGGGGAATTCCAAGTTCAATGCAACTGTCCACCACATTGGCTGTGCCCTGTATATTCACATTAAACATTTCCGCATTTTCGCTTCTGTGAAAAGAAACTTTGGCAGCAGAATGAATTACGGCATCAGCACCTTCCATATACGCTCTGATGCCCAGGGGATCCAATATATCACAATCCACCCATTCTACCTGTTGCAGAATTTGGGAATCAATAAAGAATGGAGGAGGCGATGTTCTTTTTATTGCACGAACTTTCTCACCGTTCTCCACCAGTTTTTTTATAATATACCCTCCGATAAATCCGGTTCCTCCGGTTACGAATATCATGTCGGTTATTTATCCGTGTAAGTATAAAATCCTGCGCCTGCTTTTCTGCCCGTTTGCCCTTTTTTCACCAGCTCTTCCTGCAAGGGAGATGGTTTTAGCCTTTCAGGCTTACCCAATGCCTGATACACTTCACAACTAACAGCATAGTTGATGTCAATCCCAATCAAATCCATCAGTGTAAAAGGACCCATTCGAAAACCTGCTGACTCTGTCAGCTTGTCGATGTCTTCTTTGGCAATGGAATATTTTTCTGTTAAATATAAGGCCTCCAGATAATAAGGCCTTGCTACCCGGTTGACGATAAAACCCGGACTGTCTTTACACACCACTGAAATTTTACCCAGGGCATTGGTAAAGGATTTCAGTTCTTCAATAGTATGTTCGGATGTTTGGTCGCCTTTTACAATTTCCACCAGTTTCATTAATGGTACGGGATTGAAAAAATGTAATCCCGAAAATTTCTCAGGCTTTTTCAATGCCTTAGCCATTTCATGGATAGAAAGGGAAGAAGTGTTGGAGCATAGGATGGCATCAGGAAAGTTGTCTTCCAGTTTCTCAAACAAAGCTTTTTTAGCCTCCATGTTTTCGACTATGGCTTCAATGCAACAATCGGCCTGAATGTTTTGCAGTGAGGAAACAAAATAAATGGCAGCAGGTAAGCCGGTAAGCTTTCCTTTTGCTTTCAGGTTTTCGATTTGCGCGTTTATATAAGCCCTGGCTTGTTCAAGAGCCTTTTCCGCAGGATCATATAAGGTAGCGGGAAAACCTTTGGTGATGCAGTTCAGGGCAATTCCTCTGCCCATGGTTCCTGCTCCGCATATTAATACTGATTGGATCATGCCGGGGTGATTTACGTCAGGTAGCTGCAACAAACTGCTCCAGGAAGCGGACATCGTTTTCGCTGAACAGCCTGATATCGTTGATGCCGTATTTCAGCAATGCCGGGCGTTCGATACCCATTCCGAATGCAAATCCGGTATATTTTTTAGAATCAATTCCGCAATTCTCCAGCACATTGGGATGAACCATTCCGCAACCGAGAATTTCCAGCCATCCTGTTTTTTTACATACCGCACAACCTTCGCCATGGCAAAGCTGGCAGCTGATATCCATTTCTGCACTGGGTTCGGTGAAGGGGAAGTAACTTGGGCGGAACCTTACCTTAACATCCTTGCCATACATTTCCTGAACGAAGAAGTATAAAGTTTGTTTCAGGTCGGCAAAGGATACGTGTTCATCTATATATAAACCTTCAACCTGATGGAAGAAGCAGTGCGATCTTGCGCTAACGGTTTCATTACGGTAAACCCTACCCGGACAAATCACTCTCAGCGGAAGTTGGCCTTTTTGCATTTCCCTGATTTGGATATTGCTGGTATGAGTACGCAGCAGCCATGCAGGGTTAAGGCTGAGGTAGAAGGTATCCTGCATATCTCTTGCAGGGTGGTGTTCGGGAAGATTCAGTGCAGTGAAGTTGTGCCAGTCGTCTTCAATTTCCGGCCCTTCCGCAATGGCAAAACCAAGCCTTTGAAAAATACTTACGATACGGTTTTTCATCAGGCTTACGGGATGCCTGCTTCCAACCGGAAGTACATCTCCGGGAAGCGTAATATCTTGCAATGGCCCCTGATCTGAACTGTTATCGAGGGCGGCAGATGCAGATTCAAATTTATCTTCTGCAGCTTTTTTAAATGCATTTAATATTAAACCAAAGTCTTTTTTGTTTTCTGCCGGAACGTTTTTCATTTCCGCAAAAAACTGCTTCACTATTCCTTTGGTGCCTAAAAATTTAATACGGAACTGCTCCAGTTCTTCTTTATTGCTGATGGAAGTTTCAGCGATTTCCTTAGTATATGCCTCAATACGGCCCTTTAACTCATCCATGAAACAAATATAGGAATAAGCCGCTTTCCTTCCCGCTTTCTTCCGAAATATCCCTGCTATGATTTATCTTGCAGCATGGCCGATTTTTTTCATCTGACCGATTTTCTTCAGCCGGTCAGCCTTTCAGATATAGCCGGAGATATTGTATATAAAAACGGACAATACGGTAATGTTCTCAGGATTTTTTCGGAAGAATTTCCCGATCTGAGCGATGTGGATATTGTAATAGCGGGGAGTACCGAAATCAGGGGATGCCGTCCCGGCAAAAACAGGCCTGATTTACTCAATAAAATCAGAAGGGAATTTTATCAGCAATTTTGCTGGCATAAAGATCTTAAAATAGCCGACATCGGCGATGTGAAGCCGGGCAAAACCCTGGCCGACAGCTATGCTGCCCTTCGCATCATCACCAGGGAAATTACAGAAGCAGGTAAAAAGCTATTGATTGTAGGAGGCGGCCACGACCTTACCCTGGGCATGTATCAGGGTATCACCGGAGAAAACCATCCTTTTGTAGAAATTACCTCTGTAGATGCACTCTTCGACCTGGATATGGAAGCCATCAACAGGTCTTCCAACTTCCTGATGGAACTGCTTACAGGGGAACCCAATTATGTAAAGCATTATAATCACATTGCCTTCCAGAGTTATTATGTTCACCCTTCCATGCTGGAAACGATAGATAAATTACGGTTCGACTGTTACCGTGTCGGAATGGTGAAAGAAGATATTGAAGAGATGGAGCCTGCCATAAGAAATTCTTCACTTTTCAGTTTTGATATTGCTGCCATTGCCCATCCCTGGGCACCCGGTGGTGCGATTTCTCCCAACGGATTAAACGGTGAAGAAGCCTGTACGTTGATGCAGTACGCCGGAATGTCTTCGCAGTTAAAAGTCGCCGGTATCTTCGGCTATGAGGAAAGAGAAGAAGATCGGTTGTGCATTACAGAAAGACAGATTTCCCAAATGATATGGTATTTTATTGATGGTGTGTGGAAGAAATCACGCGAGGCGGATATCAGCATTAAAGAGGCCTATAATGAGTATTACATTCAATTCAGCGACATGGAGACCGCTTTTATGCAAAACAAAAGGTCGGGAAGATGGTGGATGCAGTTGCCCAATAAAACCATGATCCCCTGTTCGTATAAAGATTACATCATGGCATCCAGGAATGAAATTCCCGAACGCTGGCTCAGGACCCAGGAAAGAAATTTTTAATTCATAAACATGCTGAACATGCCCAAACGACTGCTACAGTGGATGACATTGCCTGTCTTCCTTTTTTTTATTGCCTGTTCCCCTTCTGCAAGGATTGGGAAGATGGTTAAGAATGATGTGCTGACAGATCCTTCATTTCAAAATGCCCATGTGGGAATTAGTATTTATAATACAGAGAAAAACAAATACCTCTTCAATTATCAGGGAGAAAAATATTTCGTTCCTGCTTCCAATACCAAATTGTTTACCACTTATGCAGGATTAAAATTTCTTGGCGACAGCATAGTGGGTTTAAGGTATGCTGAAAACGATACTGCTATATTCATTCTTCCTACGGGAGATCCGGGATTCCTTCATCCCGATTTTCCCCGTCAGCCTGTGCTGGAATTCCTGAAGCGCCAGACCAAACCTGTGTACATCGACGATACGCACTGGGAGAGTACACATTTTGGAATAGGATGGGATTGGGATGATTATAATTATGCATATTCAGCAGAAAGAAGCCCCTTCCCTGCTTATGGCAATCTCATCACCTGGAGGCAGCAGATTGAAACATCCATTGACCTGCTAACGGGAGATACCGTGTATGAGAAAAATGTAAGCACACATCCACAGATTGCATGGGAAGTGAATTTTAACAAAGACGGGGGAAGGTTCAGGGTAAATCGCGATAAAGACAAAAACGTGTATTACATCACACTGGGAGGAAATGCAGATGCTGAAGTAACTGTTCCTTATGCTACCAACGGAGTGGATGGAGTGACGGATATTCTGAAAGAAGAATTTGACATCCATCTTCGCAAAGGGAAAATGCCAGAAGGGCTTTCCGTTAAAGAAATCCGTACATGGCCTGTCGATTCGTTGCTGAAGCCCTTCATGCACCGCAGCGACAATTTATATGGCGAGCAGATCATGCTGATGATTTCCGAAAAGCTTTTTGGAAGAATGCATGAAAGGTTGTCTATTGATACCACTCTGAAAACGCTTGCCGGTATTCCGCAAGTTCCAAAATGGAATGATGGTTCGGGATTGAGCGGAAGCAATTTGTTTACCCCGCAATCTATGGTCTTCCTGCTGGGAAAGTTGCAGGAAGATTTTGGCATGGACAGGCTGAAGGGAATTATTGCTACCGGAGGTGAAGGAACCATCAGGAGTTTTTATCAGCCTTTGAAAGGAAAGATATATGCCAAAACCGGCACCCTGGGTGGTGTGGTTACGCTCAGTGGTTATCTCTATACCAAAAAAAATCACTTGCTGTACTTTTCCGTGCTGGTGAATAACCATTATGGAAACGGTACGGAAATCCGCCGCACAGTGGAGAAATTTCTTACTGCGGTATATGAGAAGTATTAATCAACTCTGTTACTTATTGAAAAGCTGGTTGAGGTAACTTTCCTTTAGGGAAATGTAAGTTGGCTGTCCGCCCGGAGTAATATTCGGGAAGTTGCAGGCAAACAGTTCTTCCACCAGCTTTTTCATTTCATCATCAGAAAGGGGAGTGCCCGCTTTTACCGCATGCTGCGCTGCAAGTCCGCGAATCAGTTTTTCCCTTTTACCCAGGGTAAGCTGGCTTGAAAAGTTTTTATACTGTTCAAGGATTTTCTCTGCCACATCCTGTTCGTTTCCAGAACCGGTATCGGCAGGCGTTCCGTGAATAATAAAACTGTCTTTCCCGAAAGGCCTGATATCATAACCCAGCAAATGCAATTCGGGCAATAATTCCTGCAACAGCACGCTATCGGCCTGGCTAAGCTGAATAGTTGCCGGAAAAAGGCTTTGCTGAATGGCAATAGGCCGGTTGGAAAATACTTCCTGATATCTTTCATATAATATCCTTTCGTGGGCATACTGCTGATGAATCAGCATAATTCCTTTGCTGGAAGCGGTAACTATATATGTATTGAGGAGCTGAATCAGTTTTTTCCCGGAATCTTCTGCTTTCAATTCTTTAAAAACCGGAGGTTTGGGTGCTTCGGCGAAATAATCTGCAACAGGAGTAATGGTTTCCCGGGTGAACGGATTATACAGCATTCCGGAGGTGGCAGTAGGCTTTACCAGATGTGCCTGATGCTTTTCGGTAAAGGTGCGGTAAATTTCACTACCTGTAATCTTTTCCCTTTTGTAATCGGTAACAGGTTGTGAAATTGCTTCCATATGCTGAATAGAAGGGTCGAGGTCGAAGTCGAGAGTGGGAGTGATGCTGAACTGGGCAAGCGCATGTTTTACCGCAGCCTGCACAAAAGCATACACCAGCTTTTCGTCTTCAAATTTGATTTCCTGCTTGGTAGGATGCACGTTTACATCAATATGCTCAGGATTGATTTCGATGCGCAGCGCATACATGGGGAAGCTGTCGGCAGGAATGAGATCCTGATAAGCACTCATCACTGCATGATGGAGGTAAGGGCTGCGGATAAATCTGTTGTTTACAAAAAAATACTGGTCGCCCCTGGTTTTGCGGGCAGTTTCAGGCTTGCCTACAAAACCAGTTATATTCAGGTAATCTGTGCTTTCGTTTACGCTAACTAATTTAGCATTCAGGTGGTTGCCAAGCAGCTGTACGATCCTCTGCTTGAAGGAACCTTTTTCAAGGTGGTACACCTGCTGTCCGTTGCTGGTAAAGCTGAAGAAAATCTGAGGGAAAGCCATGGCCACCCTTACGAATTCGTCGTGGATATGTTTCAGCTCTGAGGCATTGCTTTTCAGGAAGTTCCTTCTTGCGGGGATGTTGAAGAACAAGTTCTTCATGGCAATGCTGGTTCCCGGGGGGCAGGCAACAGGTTCCTGTTTAATTACTTTGCTGTTTTCGATTTCCAGGTAGGTTCCGGTTTCCTCTTCCTTTCTGCGTGTTTTCAGTTCCACCTGGGCTACGGCAGCGATGGAAGCCAGGGCTTCACCCCTGAAACCCATGGTTCGGATATGAAAAAGGTCTTCAATATCCCTGATTTTGGACGTGGCATGCCTTTCGAAAGCCATGCGGGCATCCATGGGGCTCATGCCTTTTCCGTTATCTATTACTTGTATTAAAGATTTACCCGAGTCGGTAACGATGAGTTTAATTTCAGTGGCACCGGCATCAATGGCATTTTCGAGCAATTCCTTTACTGCACTGGCCGGACGCTGTATTACCTCTCCCGCTGCGATCTGATTTGCAATATTGTCCGGTAATAATTGAATGATGTCTGCCAATTCTGTCTTATTTTGTGCAAATTAGCGAATAAATTTAGCAATTTGGCCATGAAAGTTATCTTAACCTCTATTTTTAGCATCTTATTTTCTATTGTGTGTGTGGCTCAGCAGGACAATCCTAAACTCAATATGAGCTATGCTTCTAGGTGGGCAGACAGTGTAATGAATACCCTGAGCGAACAGGAGAAAATTGCGCAGTTGATGGTGATCCGGACTTCCTCCATGGATGGAAACAGAAAGCCGGTTTTCTTCGATGAAGAAGTGATGGAAGCAATTCAAAAATATAATGTGGGTGGCTTATGTCTGTTTCAGGGTGGCCCTGAACAGCATGCAGTATATCTGAACAAATATCAGGCAATGGCCAAAACTCCTTTAATGGTGACCATTGATGCAGAGAATGGTGCGGGCATGCGTTTCGATTCTGTGATGGGGCTTCCCCGCCAGATGATGCTGGGTGCTGTGCAGGATCCTACCATTATCCAGCAATACGGAAGAGTGGTGGGTGAACAACTCGACCGTTCCGGAATACATGTAAACTTTGCCCCGGTGATTGATATTAATAACAATCCTGCTAACCCTGTGATTAACGACAGGTCATTCGGGGAGGATAAATACAAAGTAGCTTTATACGGACTGATGTACATGCGCGGGATGCAGGAAGTGGGTGTAATGGGAAGTGCAAAACATTTCCCGGGGCATGGCGATGTGAGTGTAGATTCACACCTTGACCTGCCTGTTATTAATAAGTCCAGGAAAGAACTCGATTCACTGGAACTCTATCCTTTCCGCAAACTGATTCAGGGTGGAATTGGCAGCGTGATGGTAGCGCATTTGTACATTCCTTCAATTGACAATGCCAAAAACCGCGCTACTTCATTATCCAAAAAGAATGTAACCGGATTACTGAGAGAAGAACTTGGTTTCGACGGGCTCACTTTTACTGATGCCCTTGAAATGAAAGGGGTATCGAAATTTTTCGGCCCGGGTGAAGCGGCAGTGGAATCGCTTATAGCCGGTAACGATATGCTTTGTCTGCCCGGAGATATTCCTACCACCATTAAAGCCGTTCAGGATGCCATAGCATCAGGCAGGTACAGTAAAAAAGAACTGGATGCAAGGGTGAAGAAAGTGTTGGAAGCAAAATACATGCTGGGGCTGGGGCAGTACAAACCCGTAGTGGTAGAAGGCATTACCGACGATCTGAATAAAGATGTGCCTTACATGCGCAAGCTGGTTGCCGAAAATGCCATAACCCTATTGAGGGATAATGCTCCGGAAGTGTTCCCTGTTAAAAAAGGAAAGAAAGTTGCCTACGTTGCAATTGGCACCAATTCCGATAACGCATTTGCCAAAAAACTTCGGGAGAATTATGATGTTCAGGTATTTTGCTTTGATTATTCCATGGATGCCAACAGGATTCAGCCATTGCTCGACCTGATTAAAAACAGGTTTGATGTGGTGGTAATCGGCCTTCATAATTACAGCCGTTTTCCTGCCCGCAACTTTGGTATTTCAGATGTTGCATGGAACCTTATTGATCGATTGAACCAGCAGGAAAAAACCATCAGCCTGGTATTTGGTAATCCCTATGTCATTAAAAATTTCAACCGGCAGGCCAAAACCCTTATTGCTTGTTATGAAGACGATCCTATTACTCAGGAAGTGGCAGTAGATGTACTGATGGGAAGAGTAGCAACCAAAGGAAAATTACCTGTAACAGTAAGCGAAGAATTTCCTTACGGATCAGGTATTACCGAAAGACACTTGCTATCTACAGCAAGGCCGGAGGAAGTGGGCTTGAATACCACCAGACTTCAGGCTATTGACACCATAGTACACAAAGCCATTCAGGATAAAGCTATTCCCGGTGCAGTAGTACTGGTGGCCAAAAACGGGAAGATTGTATGGCAGCGGGCTTATGGTTATACCACTTTCGACAGCACAGAATATGTATATCCGGAAACCATATACGATCTTGCTTCCGTAACCAAAATCATGGCCACTACCGTTTCCATTATGAAATTGTATGATGAGGGGAAAGTAGGCCTGGATAAAGTATTGGGAGATTATCTGCCCTGGACAAGAGGAACCGATAAAGAAAAACTAACAATCAGGGATATCCTGCTTCACCAGGCTGGCCTGGTATCATGGATTCCATTCTACCGGGAAACCGTTAAAGGTGGAAGGATTCCTCAACCCGATTATAATATTTATTCCAGAAAGCCCACCGAGCAGCACAAGCTGAGAGTAGCCGAAAACCTGTACATGAGAAACGATTATGTTGATACCATGTACAGCAGGATATTGAAAAGCAAGCTGGGTAAAAGAGGCGATTATGTATACAGCGATAACGATTTCATTTTCCTTGGACTGATAGTGGAAGCTGTTTCGGGCAAAACACTTGATCAGTACGTTCAGGAAACTTTTTATCGCCCGTTGAATATGAAGTCAACCGGTTTTGTTCCGCTGACAAGGTTCCCCGCTTATATGATGGCACCAACCGAAAACGACAGGGCATTCAGGATGCAGCTGATCAGGGGAGATGTGCATGATCCGGGTGCTGCCATGTTTGGGGGTGTTGCAGGCCATGCCGGATTGTTCTCCAATGCAAGAGACCTTGCAGTATTGGCACAGGTGCTGTTGAACGGGGGAGAAATTAACGGAATCAGGTTCTTCAAGGAAGAAACTGTAAAAATGTTTACCGCCTACCAGGCTGATTCCAGAAGAGGACTTGGTTTCGATAAGCCTGAAAAGGATAATGCCACAAGAAGAAATCCTTATCCTACAAGGTCGGCTTCACCTGCCACCTTCGGTCATACCGGATTTACCGGTATCGGTATGTGGATGGATCCTCAAGATAATCTTACGTTCATCTTTCTGTCTAACAGGGTAAATGCTCCTGATCCCGACCTGTTCTTAAGAAATAATATTCGTCCGCAGGTACATGAAGCAATCTACAATTCCAAGCTTACCAAAGAAGAAATAGAGCAGCTTGGAGAAGGACATTAATCGGGGTAAAATGTAAAACTTGTATACAGCCACCCGCTTTGCGGGTGGTTTTTTATTAAAACTGACATAAATCAGCCGCGGGGCAGACTGAAGTAAGAGGTTTTCCCTGTCTTATTCGTAATTTTGACCAAATAATCAATATTAATGAGCAAAAAGGAAGAAGTTGTTGTTAAGGAGGTAGTGATCAAATTTGCAGGAGATTCCGGAGACGGAATGCAGCTTACAGGAAGTGAGTTTACTAAAAATACAGCTCTTCTCGGATTAGATCTGGCTACTTTCCCCGATTTCCCCGCTGAAATCAGGGCTCCTCAGGGCACCATACCCGGAGTGAGCGGGTTTCAGCTAAGGTTTTCAAGCGAAAAAATTTACACTCCTGGCGATGAATGTGATGTGCTTGTGGCGATGAACGCCGCTGCCCTTAAAACCAACCTGAAACATCTCAAAAAAGGCGGAAAAATTATAGTGAATACCGATGGTTTTGATGCCAAAAACCTCAGGCTGGCCAACTATGCCGATGGTGACAATCCGCTGGAAAACGGAAGCCTCGACGGGTATGATGTGATCAAAATCGACGTAACCAAGCTTACCCGTGAAGTGCTGAAGGATTTTCCTTTGGGTACAAAGGAGAAAGACAGGGCAAGGAACATGTTTATGCTTGGTTTCCTGTACTGGATGTATAACAGGTCGCTCGACCCTACCATTAACTTCCTTACAGAAAAATTCAGGTCAAAACCTGAAATCCTCGAAAGCAATATACAGGCATTAAAAGCAGGATATAACTACGGTGATACTACCGAAACCTTTACCACTACTTACAGGGTGGAAAAAGCGAAGATGAAGCCCGGCACCTATCGTTCTGTGATGGGCAACCAGGCAGTGGTGTACGGATTGATTGCAGCTTCCCAAAAAAGCGGATTGCCGCTTTTTCTCGGCTCATATCCGATTACTCCGGCTTCCGATATTCTGCATGAATTAAGCCGTCATAAAAACTTTAACGTGCGCACCTACCAGGCAGAAGATGAAATCGCTGCCATTGCTTCGGCTATAGGTGCCAGTTATGGAGGGCATCTTGGGGTAACCACTACATCAGGTCCCGGCATGGCTTTGAAAACCGAAGCCATGGGCTTGGCCATGATGCTGGAAATACCTCTGGTGATTTGTAATATTCAAAGAGGAGGCCCGTCAACAGGATTGCCTACCAAAACCGAGCAAAGCGATTTGCTGCAGGCTTATTACGGCAGAAACGGAGAAGCCCCTGTTCCTGTGGTAGCAGCATCTACGCCAAGCAACTGTTTTGAAATGGTATATGAAGCGGCAAGAATAGCTGTTGAACATATGACCCCGGTGATATTCCTTAGCGACGGATATATTGCCAACGGTTCAGAACCCTGGCGTTTTCCCGCTTCGGCAGACTTAACGCCTATTAAAGCAGGATTTAAAAAGCAACTCGACCATGGTGAAGAGAAATTCCAGCCTTATGTGAGAGATGAAAGGTTGGTAAGGCCTTGGGTAATACCCGGAACACCCGGACTGGAGCACAGGATTGGTGGTTTGGAAAAACAAAACATCACCGGTAATGTGAGCTATGATCCTGAGAATCACCAGCTGATGGTTAAACTCAGACAGGAAAAGGTAGATAAGATAGCCGAAAATATTCCTCTGCAAACCATTGACAGCGGTCCGGAAAAAGGCGACCTTTTGATTCTGGGATGGGGAAGTACCTACGGAGCTATAAAATCTGCGGTGGAAGAATTGCTGGCAGACGGTTATCAGGTAGCACATGCACACCTGCATTACTTAAGACCATTCCCTTCCAACCTGGGAGACATTATCAAGAATTATAGAAAAGTGCTGATTCCGGAAATTAACAACGGCCAACTGGTAAAAATCATCAGAGACCGTTTCCTTGTGGATGCTGCACAATACAATAAAATCATGGGGGTTCCCATTACCAAGACCGAACTGGTACTTGAAGCAAAGAAATACCTGAATAATAACCCTTCCGACAATTAGGACAAGCAGGTAGTGCGTGTGAATGAGGCCGTACTGGTATGGTTTTTTGAAATCTTACCCGTATGGCTTTTTTTACCGGTATGACCCGACGACTGCTTTTCATATGGGCGATATTATCTGCCCCGGTTCTTTACGGGCAGGATTTTCAAAAAGAATCGATAGTACGCTCACCGGATTCTTCCGTTAACCAGAAAGGCCCGGAAAGCCTGATTTGGGGGAAAGGATTCAGAAGGCAATGGAATGCTGCATACGGGTTGGAGAAAATTCCGGAAGGAGAAATTTCAGTTGAACATTATTACGGCTTCAATTATCTGAAACTTTCGCGGGAAGGAACCGATAATCATTTGCTTGCCCCATTGTATACCGACAGTTTGCTTCGTAAAAGAAATGAAAACTTATATGCATTCAAAAAGGATATTCATTACGGTTATCTTCCTTTCGGCTACCTTTTCTTTTCAGAATTAGTCCGGGCATCAGAAATATCCACCTACTCACCCAGGCCAGTTTATGTGCCTGATGAAAAACTTCCCGAACATCTTCACGGTAAGAACATCTGGTATCTTACAGCGTATCTAAACGGAATGGAGGATGGGTGGTCTTCTGAAGATCTCTTGTCATTCATGGAATCCGGTGAAACTGTTGTAATAGATACTAACGCTTTGTTACAGATAAGGGTATTGGATTTGGTGATCCGGAATGCAGAAACATATTCCTCTGTTTACTGGATTAAAGATGAGGAAGGGAAGTATATTCCCCGGAGAAAATTTATTCCCAATAGTTTTTACAAGCCCGGCGGATTAGCGCCAACTGCATTGGCTGTAATGGGACTCACTCCTCCGGCTATTGGTTCGTCCAATAAGCATCCTGAAAAATGGAATGAACAGCAACTGCCTTTTGACTTCCTATTTCTGGGAAATATTACAAAACAAGAGTGGAAGGAAATGACCGGCCGGATCTGCGAAAAATTATTAAAAGCGTTTCCGGATTCCCCTGTTTATCAACATGAGTTATTAAGAGATGACCTTTTCGATGAAGTGTACAGAAATGTAAGAGCAAGAATTGAAAATGCACCGAAGGAGCTGGACCGTTACTTTAATATCCTTTCGCAGTATAAATACATTTGGGTGAAGAGCGGAGATGCATTCACCGCAGCAGCTATCGGGGTGGAAGAATGGCCGGATCATATTCAAAATGAAACGCAGGAATTGCGGGTCATCGACTGGGATGCAAAATCTGTCCGATCGGCTATGGTGAAAAGAAATCGTTCAAACCTGAAGTGGAATGAGCATGTTCCGGATAGTTTCAGGCTGATGCAATTGATGGCTATTTCAGGATTTTATACAAAAACAGGTGTATTCCCGGTAGGAGATATCAACTTCGACGACGGAATAATTATCGGAGCTGGCTATGAGGTATCCCGCCCGGGGTTTAATAAGCTTCCTTATAAATCACGACATAGATTATATGCAGCAACATCCGTTCCGGGACAAGGATTAATAGCCGGTTATGAAGGAGAATGGAAGGTGCTTCCCGGAAATGCAGGATTCAGATTTGCCCTTTCAGGGGGGGTGCCTGCATTTATCATAAACTTTTTCGGTTTCGGCAATGAAACCCTAATTGATAAGGATAAAAAGTCCGGTTATTATAATACCCACCGCCATGAAGCAATGGCTGGTTTATATCTGGTTTTAAACCCGCATAAAAATCTTAAAATATCCATTGGCCCTGAGGCGGAATATCAGTTATTCCCCGGAAAAAAGAATGCAGATTATAACGTGGCCAAGGTATTGGGTGGCCGGGAATTGTATACATTCAACAAGACAAAATATTATGCAGGAGGTGCATTCCACCTGATATTGGACAACAGGGAGATGGAAGTACTTTCAAGAAAAGGAAGCTATTTCTCCCTGGATGTAAAAAACATGTATGCACTGAATCAAAATAGTAAATATTATTTCAAGTTACAGTCTGAGTTCAGACAATACTTCCCCCTGGGAAAACATGCACTTTTAGCTGCCAGAATAGGAGGAGGCCTAAACTCCGGGGATTTTGAATTTTTTCATTCGCAGTTTTTAAGCACGCATACCAATTTAAGAGGGTACAGAAGGTATCGGTTTGCAGGGAATAAAATGGTTTTTGCAAATCTTGAATACCGGGAGAAGATTCGCTCATTCAGAGGAAATCTTCTTTCAGGCCGCTGGGGTTATATGGTTTCGGCAGATATGGGAAGGGTATGGATTCAGGATGAAAAATCTGAAAAATTGCATATTTCTGCGGGTCCGGGTTTATGGCTTTCTCCGGGGAATTCTTTTATGGTTACCGGTTCCCTTTTTGTTAACCGCGAAATGATTGTTCCTTATGTTGGATTTAAATTCTTTTTCTAATGCACCGGTTTTCGGTTAAGCACATATGTTAGTAAAATATTTCCTGTAAAATATCCATCATTTCCTTTTCCTCCCCTGATTTGACCTGCTGCATTATCATTTTTCACTCTTCTTCTGTCGGATAAAACTTCTGCAATATTTGCTTGTTCTTTTTCAAAATACAGATGAAACAATTCAGCACCGGGGTATCTTCCGCTAACATCATCGAGATAATCTGTAAACAATTTTCTGTGAATGATTTCCATTCTGATATTCCATTTTGCTCCGGCTTCTATCAATATTCCCGCTCCCATTGGGAGGTTAAATTGGGTAAGTTTGTAAAGGGAGGGAGTATTGGTAGATAATCCCTGCCCTTCTGTCCGGTAATCTGGTAGTTTATACCATGTACCGTTGAAAAGGGCTTTAGGACAAAAAGAAAAAATTCCTGCTCCGAAATCCAAATAGGGCGAAATGTTTAAAGAGTTTTCTTTTTTATTCAGAATGTTCAAAACATGCAGTTCGGTATGCACGGAAATTTCGGATATGGGTGATTGAAAGTGAAGGTTCCGGTTAAACCGAAGCTTTCCTTCATCTGTGCTTTGGTCGGCCAAACTGTCTGCTGCACCGATTTTCCCTTTTATAAATCCAATTTTAAAAACAACTTTTCTGTTAAGATTTACTGCAGTAAGCATTCCGGCATTTATGCTGCCGGTGTTGAATTGCAGGTCTTTTATAAATCCTTTTCCCGGTCCTTTATTTCCTCCCAGGTCGGTCAGGCAATTGATATAACCTGTCTGCACGCCGGCTTCCAGAATAACCTTCTGGTCATAGTAATGATGATTGTAATAATAAAACTGGGCACCTGCGGCTTTCCATCCTGATATTGTTATCAGGCACAAAATCCATCTCCTCATCTTTTCCGCTTTTTACGGAAAATTACATTTCCGGAGATAAGGTCTTACTGATGTTTTTACGGTAATAAATACAGATTTTTCTCAGTCCGCATTCACCGCATTTAGGATTCCTTGCCAGGCAAACATATCTTCCATGTAATATCAGCCAGTGGTGAGCGCGTGCCCTGAGTTCTTCCGGAAGATAGCGGATGAGTTGTTTTTCAGTTTCGAGAGGAGTGCGAGCATTCACGGTTAGGCCTAACCGCGCTGAAACCCTGAATACATGGGTGTCAACGGCAATATTTGGTTGGTTGTCAAGAACTGAAGTGATAACATTGGCAGTTTTTCTTCCCACTCCCGGTAGCTTTACCAGTTCCTGAACCGTCAGCGGAATTTCTCCGTTGAATTCGTCTCTTACCATCCGGGCCATTCCCAACAGGTGTTTGGTTTTGCTGTTAGGATAGGAAATACTTTTGATATAGGGGAATAATGTTTCAAAATCTGCTTCTGCAAGGGATGGGATGTCAGGGAACTTTTCAAAAAGGGCGGGAGTAACCATATTCACCCTTTTATCGGTGCATTGGGCAGATAAAATAACAGCAACCAACAACTGGTACGGGTTGCTGTAAATAAGTTCCGTTTGTGCATCAGGATACTTCTCCTGAAAATACCGGATGGCAACATCAAAACGTTCTTTTCGCGTCATAACGGATGCGAAAATACCGGAGTTTTCGGGATTTATTCATCCACGGTGATTTCTGCCGATTTCCTTGCGTATTCCAGGATGTTATCGATGGTTTTTCTCCGGGGAGATTGCAAAGGCTGCGTATTCAGCGTTTCTTTCAAGGAAGATAATTCGTTCAATCGCAGATTGAGTTCGAAGTCAGTTTCCAAAGCTTTTTCAATAGCCTGTGTTTTGGCCGGAGAAGTTTCCTTATACATGTAGCGTATAAGATCCTCTTGAGTAAAGAGAAAAGTCATAGGCGTCCATTTAGTCCATTTATAAACCGGAATAGTCCGTTTCCGGGTAATTGTCCGTTTTAATAAACGGTTAACATGTTACTTTATTGTGGTTTTCTGAGAATTATACGGGAAAAACCACATCCGTTCAATCGGATGCAGGTTTTAAGCTTTGGATAAGGTGTTGTGGTTAAGGCAGATAAGCGATATTATTGTTCCAGGGGAATGATAAACAGGTCTTCGTTGTCTTTTTTCATCCTGTATTTCTCCCTGGCATATTTTTCCAGTATTTCGGGGTGGTTTCTGATGCGCTCAAGTTCGGCTCTGGTATTTTCAATTTCCTGCTCGTAATATTTTCTGCTCTCTACTATCTGCCGAAGTTCTGCAGGTTGTTTGAAATGGGTAGTAATAAGGTCTTGTTCGTCAAAAAACAGCATCCACAGCAGGAAAGCGGCTCCTGCCAGTGTGTACTTGCTTTTTGCCCAGGAGGGAAAATTTTCAAAATATTTCTTCATAAAGAAAAGGCCTGTACGCTATCCGGGTACAGGCCGGATATGTTTACAAACCGAATTTAATGGTTTTATTCGGGAAAACGGCATTTGCCCCCAGCATCTCTTCAATTCTTAAGAGCTGGTTGTATTTGGCGATCCTGTCGGTACGTGAAGCAGAACCGGTTTTGATTTGTCCGCAGTTCAGCGCCACTGCCAGGTCGGCGATAGTGGTGTCTTCAGTCTCACCGCTTCTATGGCTCATAATGGTATTGTATCCGTTCCTTTGAGCCAGGGTTACCGCATTGATGGTTTCGGTTAAAGTTCCTATTTGGTTTACTTTCACCAAAAGTCCGTTAGCCACTTTTTTATCGATACCTGTTTTCAGCCTTTCAACATTGGTTACAAATAGATCGTCGCCTACCAGTTGCACGGTTTTACCCAGAGTATCGGTGAGGAGTTTCCATCCTTCCCAGTCGTCTTCGGCCATAGCATCTTCGATAGATACAATGGGGAAGTGCTTTGCCCAGTTGGCCCAGAATTCCACCATTTGTTCCTTGCCCAGCTTTCTGCCGTCGGACTTATGGAAATGGTAAACTTTACTTTCTGCATCATATAATTCAGTCATAGCAGGGTCGAGGGCAATGCTGATATCCTGTCCGGCTTTGAAACCTGCTTTTGCAATGGCATCCATCACGGTTTCGATTGCTTCATCATTACTTTGGATATCGGGTGCAAATCCACCTTCATCCCCAACATTGGTGCTGTAACCTTTTTTCTTCAGCACTGCTTTCAGGGCATGGAACACTTCCACTCCCCAGCGTAATCCTTCGCTGAAGCTGGAAGCGCCCACAGGCATAATCATGAATTCCTGAAAATCTATTTTGTTATCGGCATGTGCCCCACCATTCAGGATGTTCATCATGGGAATGGGCAGTGTGCGGGCATTGGTACCGCCTACATAGCGGAAGAGCGGAAGTCCGGCTTCTTCGGCAGCAGCCTTGGCTACTGCAAGGCTTACAGCCAGCGTAGCGTTGGCTCCGAGCTTTGATTTATTAGGTGTGCCGTCAATTTCCAGCATGGCCTGGTCGATACCCGCCTGGTCTGCCACCTGCCATCCGATAAGTTCTTCGGCAATTAAGGTATTTACATTTTCTACTGCCTTCAATACTCCTTTACCCAGGTATGCATTTTTGTCGTTATCCCTTAACTCTACCGCTTCATGGGCACCGGTACTGGCTCCGCTGGGTACAGCAGCCCTTCCCAAAACTCCTTCATCGGTAATAACATCCACCTCTACCGTAGGATTCCCCCTGCTGTCGAGGATTTGTCTGGCTTTAATCTCAGCAATAAAACTCATGGTATATATTTTAAAAAATTTCTTTTATAGGCTTTTCTTGCGTAAGCTGCCTGAAGATTTCTTCGAGGTTGCCTGATGAACCGCTTTGCAAAGAAACTATATTCAGGTTTTGCTGCAAAGAAAGTTCCAATAACTGTTTTTTCAGGCGGTCGGGGTCATTGGTACGGAATTCAAAGCTGGTATTGCCCTGGTGGCCTGTAAGCTCGGCATTTTCCAAAGCAGCAAACAAACCCGGGTCGGCAGGATTGCTGAAACTTACTGTAACGCTTTGTTCTCCTGCTGACCTGTTTTTCAGGTTCGAGAGTAAATCGTCCGCCACCAGTTCCCCTTTATTAATAATAATCACCCTGTCGCATAAAGCTTCCACCTCAGAGAGGATATGGGAGGAAAACAAAACAGTGCGCGATTTGCCCTGTTCTCTGATCACCTCCCTGATTTCTATGATTTGATTGGGGTCCAGTCCGGTAGTAGGTTCATCCAGAATCAGTACTTCAGGCTGGTGGATGAGGGCAGCAGCCAGTCCTACCCTTTGTTTATAACCTTTTGATAATTGTCCGATTTTTTTTGCTCTTTCTCTTGTAAGCCCAACCTTTTCTATTACATCCTCAATAGCTTTTTTTCTGAAGCTGATTTTATGCACTTCTGCAATAAAATCGAGGTATTCCTTTACGTACATATCGTAATATAAAGGATTGGATTCGGGCAGGTATCCAAGTTTTTGTTTTACCTGGTAAGGGTCTTTGGTAACATCAATTCCGCACACGCGGGCTGTGCCTGCATCGGGAGTAATATAACCCGTAATCATTTTCATGGTGGTGGATTTCCCGGCTCCGTTGGGGCCAAGAAAACCTACGATTTCACCTTTATCTACCTTAAAGCTGATATTGTTTACTGCTTTCTGTGTGCCGTAAATTTTCTGAAGGTTGGATACTTCTATCGACATATGCACAAACCTAATGAATTCTGCCGTTTTGGGAAACTATTCTTCTTCCTCTTCTATGGCTGTTGTCACATGGTCGTATTCCCCTTTGAAAGCATACCATCCGAATTTGATAAGTCCAATAGAAATGGGTACTGTGATGAATATGATAATCATCCAGGGAACAGGCTGATGAATTTCTTTTGTACCCCCCTCGTTGATGTATATAAAAGCTGCGGTACACAAACCTAAGAATACTGCCGGTCCGAGCAGCATCCAGAAAATTCCCAGGTATCTTTTGATGTTTTTCATATGCGCTCTTTTTTAGGTTTGTCGTTGGGTAAATATAAGGCTCCGATGATGAAACTTAAGGCCGCAATGCCAATAGGATACCAGAGTCCGGAAAAGATATCGGTTCCGGGGATAGTGGTAATCAGCAAAGCGATGAATGGTACCATTCCTCCGAACACCCCGTTCCCGATATGATAGGGCAGCGACATGGAAGTATAACGTATCCTTACAGGGAACATTTCTACAAGGAAGGCTGCAATAGGGCCGTACACCATGGTTACAAAAATCACCATGATGAAGATGATGGCAATGATTTTCCATTTCCTTCCTGTGTTGAGGAGGATTTCTTTTTTCACTTTTTCGGTTTCCTGACCGCTTTCCATTGTAACCGTGCGGGTTTCTTTAATGCTGCTGCCATCGGAAAGTATATGGCGGCTAACATAAGCAGTAACGTGGTCGTTTATGCGAACAGGGTTTTCTTCTGTTTTGCTTACCACTTCATTACCGATTTCTACTTCGGCAGTATTGTAAATGGCTTTAAAGAAAGGCTGATACAGCAGTACGCCGAGAAGCATTCCCGCAAGGATGATATTTCTTCTTCCAAGCTTGTCGGAAAGTTTGCCGAATAAGATGAAGAAAGGCGTTGCCAATGCCAGTGCAATGAGGATGATAGTATTGGCTTGCTGATATTCGAGCAGGCATCGGGTAAGGATAAAATTTTGTACATAAAACTGGCTGGTGTACCAGATTACCCCTTGCCCCATAGTGGCTCCAAACAACGCGAGCAATACGAGTTTGAAGTTTTCTTTCCTTCCAAAGCTTTCTTTAAGCGGATTTCTGGACACTCCCCCGGTGGCTTTCAGTTTGGCGAAAAGGGGAGATTCCTTCATCTTCAGCCTGATGAAAATGGATATGATAACAAGAATAATAGATAGCAGGAAAGGTATCCTCCATCCGAAGCCCTGGGCGAATTCGGCTTCCCCCACAATATTTCTAACGGTAAGGATTACGCCAAGGGAGAGAAACAATCCCAGGGTGGCTGTTGTTTGTATCCAGCTTGTATAAAAACCTCTTTTGCTTTGGGGTGCATGCTCGGCAACATAAGTGGCCGCCCCTCCGTATTCCCCTCCAAGGGCAAGCCCCTGCAATAAGCGCAACATCAGTACCATTGCCGGAGCCCAGTAACCGATTTCTTCAAAGGAAGGAACCAACCCAATCATAAAGGTTGCCCCGCCCATTAGGATGAGGGTAAGCAGGAAAGTATATTTTCTTCCGACGATATCTCCCAGCCTGCCGAAAACAATAGCTCCGAAAGGCCTTACGATAAAGCCTGCCGCAAAAGTGGCCAGGGTTGAAAGTAAAGCTGCAGTGGGATCTGTATCGGGGAAAAACTTTTGAGCGATGATGGTAGATAAGGCACCGAAGATGTAGAAGTCGTACCATTCTATCAGCGTACCTGCGGAAGATGCGGTAATCACTTTCCATAAACCTTTTTCCTGTTTCATAAGCAGTTGTGCAGTATTGGGTAACTAAGATAATTTTTTAATTCAGGAAACGGGACGGATATGAAAAATATCAAACAAAAAAATCGGGGAGTGGCAATTCTCCCCGACCGGTTTAATGATTAATGCAGAACTTATCAGTTGGTCACGTTTTAAATTTTCTCGTAGTTATAAATAGGTTCAAGAATTTTTTCATCCTTCATATCAAACACCGGTTTGATGATACCGTCTTTCAAACCATATACCCATCCGTGTAAGTGCAGACTTCTTCCTTTCTTCCATGCTTTTTGAATGATGGCATTTTTGGAAAGGTTTTTCACCTGTTCAATTACATTCAACTCTACCAATCTGTCGCATCTTTCATCTTCATCAGCAATAGCATCCAGTTCATCTTTGTGCCTAGTATATACTTCTTTGATATTGGTAAGCCAGCTGTTGATAATCCCGAAATCGCTTTTGGAAGCTGCTGCTTTCACTCCACCGCATCCGTAATGTCCGCATACGATTACATGTTTTACCTGCAGGTGCATTACAGCATATTCCAGTACGGTTAATAAATTAATATCGGTATGTACTACCATGTTGGCTACATTGCGGTGGACGAATATTTCACCCGGTTGTGTGCCTGTAATTTCATTTGCAGGCACTCTGGAATCAGAGCAACCTATCCATAAATAATCGGGTTGCTGTACTTCCGAAAGCTTTTCGAAATACAAAGGGTCTTCCGCTTTTCTTTCGGCTGCCCAGGCTTTATTTTCCAGTAGTAATCTTTCATATGCTTGCATATTGTTCAGTTTTTAAGGTTAGTGATGGAATGGCGTATTTTTCGGTAATTCCGTTAAATCCATGATCTCGGAAGTTACTTTTTCTTACTTCAACTTTTATATTTCTGTGGTGAGCATTTTTCAAAAAATCTTCTATGGTTTCGATGATGTTGGCATCAATGTAATCTGCCCTCGTGGCATCAATCAGCACATATGAGTTTTGGGGAATTTCGGCAAATTTCGATTTTAATATCGGCTTGTTTAAGAATGAAATATCCTTTCTCAGCCTGATCAGGTAATTGTTATCGTCATTTACCACCAATACCGCGGATTTGAAATTGCTTCTCATTACATAGAACAATCCGGTAACGCAACCAATCAATATTCCTACCAGAAGGTCGGTGAGCAGGATAGACACGATGGTGATGGCAAAAGGAATAAACTGATGCAACCCTCTTTTAAACATGTCTTTAAACAAGTGTACGGAAGCAAGTTTATAACCTGTGTAAATTAAAATTCCCGCCAGTGCTGCCAATGGGATATGATTCAGGTAAGCAGGAATAAAAATAACGGAAACCAGCAGCAGTACTCCATGAAATATGGCTGAAAGTCTGGATTTTGCACCTGCATGAATGTTGGCTGACGTCCGCACGATAACGGATGTCAGCGGTAGTCCGCCTATTAATCCCGATACCATATTGCCAACACCCTGAGCTGTAAGCTCTCTGTTTTTGGGGGTAATATTCTTCCTCGGATCCATCTCGTCTGCGGCTTCAATATTCAGCAAAGTTTCCAGCGAACCTACCAGTGCAAGGGTGATGGCGGTTGTCCATACCATATAGTTGCTTATTCCGCTGAAATCGGGGAACATGAAGAAAGAAGCGAATTCTTCCGGCGATGAAGCGACGGGGATGTTTACAAGTTGTTCCGCAGGAACAGCCAAAGCAGGGTAGAAAGCTCTCAGCAGTTCATTAATGAGTACGGCTGCAAGCACCACCACAAGAGCTGAAGGAATCAGCTTAAAGGTTTTGTATTTTTTCAGCAATACCTTATCCCAGAGTAATTGGATAAGGATACTTAATACCCCAATTGCTACGGCTGTTGGAAGAATATACTTCCAGGCATCTGCTGAAAGGAAAAGGCTGGTTCCGCTGCCAGCAGCCTCAGAAGCTTCGGCATTGAAACCTGTTAAATAGGGAATCTGGTTAAGGATAAGAATAATGCCGATTGCTGCAAGCATTCCTTTAATCACGTTTGCCGGGACAAATTCTCCAATGTTGCCGGCTTTGAATGCTCCCAGTATGATTTGAAAAATACCTGACAGCACTACTGCTGTCAGGAAAAGTTCAAAACTGTTAAGTTTAAGTATTCCGGTAAGAACAATAGCTGTAAGTCCCGCTGCAGGGCCGCTTACACTTACGGAAGATTTACTGATGGCTCCGATTACAATTCCACCCACAATACCTCCGATTAATCCGGAGAACAACGGAGCACCCGAACCCAGGGCAATACCCATGGATAAGGGAAGTGCAATAAGAAATACTACTATGGATGCAGGTATATCATTAGGAAGGGTGGAAAATAGTTTTTTCAATTTCCTGGTCATACGAATATTTTTAGAGAAGGCATAAGCCATCTCCGGTTGAAACAATAAGAAATTTCAATGGGTGAATTCTTTCCGGTTTTGACCGGAAAAAGAGTATGCATGAATCAGGAAATGAATTCGGGAGGCGGTGTAATCAGTTCGAAGTGAACGCAGGGTAGTTCTTTGCCTTTATCAATAATATATTCCCTAAGGGCGTCGAACATGCTGATTCCGAAATGTGTATCGGTATGATGCATCATTTCTTCCATAATGGAAAAGCCGCTTCCGTTGGATTTTTCTTCCACTGGCCCCTGAATGGGGGCTTCGGAATCGGTAACAGCATAGACGGCAGAATCGCCTGAAGATGGATAATAAAAGAAATTGGCACAGGTAAGCAGAAGCAGAAGGGATATCATCAGCAATGAAATTCCTTTCCGGACAACAGGAATTGCATTGATACCCACAAATACTTTCAGCTTCTGGTTTGCCATGACAGCAAATATAATTGCCGGGAGCTTTTTAAGCGATAAATGTTAAAGGAAATTATCAAAAATTATTGATTTTTTAATTCGCGATGGCTTTTGATGAATAATTTTCATTGGGAAACTAAGAGAATTGTTAATTTTAGACTCATTGTTTGACCAAATCTAAAATCATCAGCATGAAATCACCTGTCAGAATTACGAGCCTGGAAGAATACCACGAACATTACCAAAAATCAGTTAATGACCCCGAGAAATTCTGGGGTGATATTGCTTCCACTTTTTTATGGAGAAAACCATGGGATAAAGTTTTGGAGTGGGAATTTAAAACCCCTTCCATCAAATGGTTTCAGGGAGGAAAACTCAACATCACCGAAAACTGCCTCGACAGGCATCTGGAAACCCTGGGCAACAGGCCTGCCATTATCTGGGAACCCAACGATCCGGAAGAGCATCACAGGATTCTAACCTATAAAGAATTGTATAATAAAGTTGTTCAGTTTTCGCATGTACTGAAGAACAACGGAGTGAAAAAAGGCGACAGGGTTTGTCTGTATATGGGAATGGTACCGGAGCTGGCCATTGCCATACTTGCTTGTGCAAGGATAGGAGCCATTCACTCTGTAATATTCGGGGGATTTTCAGCTCAGAGTATAGCAGACCGGTTACAGGACGCACAAGCGGAATATATTATTACCGCCGATGGTTCATTCAGGGGCAATAAAGAAATTCCGCTGAAAGATGTGATAGATGATGCACTTGTGCAATGCAAATTTGTAAAAAGGGTGATTGTGCTTACCCGCACCCGCAGGCCGGTGAGTATGATTAAAGGCCGCGATGTATGGTGGGAAGATGAAATCAAAAGGGTAGAGACCATGGGTAATCCCGACTGTCCTGCGGAGGTGATGGATGCAGAAGATCCGTTGTTTATTTTATATACTTCAGGATCTACCGGTAAGCCTAAAGGAGTGGTTCACACCGTGGCCGGATATATGGTGTATACCCATTATACGTTTATAAACGTATTCCAGTATAATCCCGGAGATGTACATTTCTGTACCGCGGATATAGGATGGATTACCGGGCATAGTTATATTTTATACGGACCATTATCTGCAGGTGCCACCACGCTGATATTTGAAGGAATTCCTACCTGGCCTGATGCAGGAAGGTATTGGGACATTGTAGATAAATACAACGTAAACATATTATATACTGCTCCTACTGCCATTCGTTCGCTGATGGGATTCGGCTTGGGCCATGTGCGTGACCACAAACTGGATTCTCTTCGTGTACTGGGTACCGTTGGTGAGCCAATTAACTCAGAAGCATGGCATTGGTATCATGAGCATATCGGCAAGGGGCGTTGTCCGATTGTGGATACCTGGTGGCAAACCGAAACCGGTGGTATCATGATTTCCAACCTTGCTGGGGTTACACCTGCTATTCCGACATATGCCAGCCTTCCTTTGCCGGGAGTACAACCTATACTGGTGGATGAAAATGGTCAGGAAATCAAAGGAGAGGGAACGATATCCGGCAATCTTTGTATCAAATTCCCATGGCCAGGAATGCTGCGCACTACCTGGGGAGATCATGAGCGATTCAGAAATACTTATTTCTCCACCTTTGAAGACCTTTATTTCACAGGTGATGGTTGTTTACGTGATGAAAAAGGAAACTACAGGATTACCGGCAGGGTGGATGATGTATTAAACGTAAGCGGACACAGGATAGGAACTGCTGAAGTAGAAAATGCCATCAACATGCACTCAGGTGTTATTGAAAGTGCTGTGGTAGGCTATCCACATGATGTAAAAGGACAGGGTATTTATGCTTTTGTAATTTATACGGGCACACACAGCGATTCAGAGCTGGCAAAAAAAGATATATCCCTTACCGTTTCCCGTATCATTGGTCCTATTGCCAAACCCGATAAAATTCAGTTTGTGAGTGGTTTGCCCAAAACCAGAAGTGGAAAGATTATGAGAAGGATATTAAGAAAGATTGCGGAAGGTGAAACTCAAAACCTTGGCGATACTACTTCATTGCTTGATCCTGAAGTAGTGCAGGAAATTATCAAGGGAAGGATAGACTAATTTTTACAAAGGAATGTTTTGATAAAATGAAAAGGAGCCTTTAAGGCTCCTTTTATTGTATGGAAATAAGTTTATGAAGATTGCAGCATTAATTTGCCACCAGCCATTTTTTCACATAGGCAATTTGCCCCAGGTGGTATATGGTATGTTCAATCCATCCGTTGATTAATACATCGATATTGTAACTTCTATTGGGAACCGGCTTTTCAAGGTCTTCATCTGTCATATTATCCAGGGCTTCCAGCAGGGAATTGCAAAGCGATCTGAGTTCTTCCGAACCGTTGGTCCATGTATGTACTTTAGGATCTATTGTCCTCCAGTTATGATCTTCAGCCCACTCCAAAACCGATGAGTCACCCTGAATACTCTTCAGGCAGAATTTCGTCCAGGTAATCATGTGATACAATAGGTCTATCAATGAATGGGCATCTTCGTCTTTATTGGGCTTAATGTATACCAGTGCCGGATGGATTTCCGGAAGAATAGAAAATACCGGTCTGCCAAACCACGGGTTGCCGTCGAGAATGTTGCTGATTCGATTGCGATAGTACTGTACTTTCTGTTTATTCGCCATAAAAAAATCCCTGGAACCGAATTTACCAATTTTATTCTATCGGTAAAAGATTCCAGGGATTTGTATATGCATTCCGACCGGTTTACTTACTGAGGTAAATGCTTCTTTCCTTGTAAAGCTGGCGGAAGTAAGGATCTTTAAGGTCTTTGATAAATCGGATAGCTTCTCCGGTACTCTTCATTTCCGGACCCAGATCGCGGCTCACGCCGGGGAATTTGTCGAAGCTGAAAACAGGTTCTTTTATTGCATAACCTTTCAGGCGTTTGATAAATCTGAAGTCTTTCAACGTTGCCGCTCCCAGCATAATTTTGGTAGCGATGTTGAGGTAAGGAATCTGATAGGCTTTTGCAATGAAAGGAGTTGTACGGGAAGCTCTTGGGTTGGCTTCGATTACATACACTTTGTTGTCTTTTATGGCAAACTGAATATTAATCAGTCCCCTGATGTTCAGCCTGAAGGCAATCTTCCTGGCGTATTCTTCCATGGTTTCCAGAATCAGCGGGGAAAGGTTGAATGCCGGAAGTACGGCATTGCTATCGCCACTGTGAATGCCGGCAGGTTCAATATGTTCCATAATTCCCATCACATGGAAATCTTCACCATCGCAAATCGCATCAATCTCGGCTTCCTGACAGCGGTCGAGGAAGTGGTCGATAAGGATTTTGTTATCAGGAAGATGTTTCAGCAGGCTTACTACGCTTCTTTCCAGTTCCTCATCATTGATAACGATACGCATTCTTTGTCCGCCCAAAACATAACTTGGCCTTACCAGTACAGGATAGCCAATCCTGTTAGCCACTTCAATGGCTTCATCCACAGTATAAGCAGTACCGTATTCGGGATAAGGAATATTCAGTTCTTTCAGCATATCGCTAAACCTTCCGCGGTCTTCTGCGATATCCATATCATCAAATGAAGTTCCGATGATTTTAATTCCTTTCCTGGATAATCTTTCCGCAAGTTTCAGCGCTGTTTGTCCGCCTAACTGCACTATTACTCCCTCAGGTTGTTCCAGTTCAATAATATCCCAAAGATGTTCCCAGAATACCGGTTCGAAGTACAGCTTGTCGGCCATGTCGAAATCGGTAGAAACCGTTTCGGGGTTACAGTTTACCATGATGGCTTCATACCCGCATTCTTTCAATGCCAGCAAACCGTGTACGCAGCAATAGTCGAACTCGATACCCTGTCCGATTCTGTTAGGTCCGGAACCGAGAACGATAATTTTCTTTTTATCGGAACGAACGCTTTCGCTGATGTTGCCGTTTTCGAAAGTAGAGTAGAAGTAAGGAGTTTTTGCTTCAAATTCCGCGGAGCAGGTGTCCACCATTTTAAATACACGGTGGATGCCGGCGGCTTTCCTTTTCTCAAATACTTTTTCGTCGTTTCCATCCTGCATAATCAGAGAAATCTGCTGATCGGAGAAACCAAATTGCTTGGCTTTTCTCAACAGTTCAACAGGAATGGTATCGAGTTTATATTGTGCAATTTTCTTTTCAATATCCACCAGTTCCTGAATTTCGGTAAGGAACCATTTGTCGATGGCTGTTGCTTTGGCGATGGTGCTGATGGAAATACCCTGCATGATGGCTTCCTTGATGCGGAAGATTCTGTCCCACTTGGGTTGCTTGATATATTCTATCAGGTCATCGGCTTTCATCGAAGACTTGGTGTAGTTACCAAGTCCCACTGCATTGTTTTCCAGGCTCTGACAAGCTTTTTGAAGGGCTTCTCCAAAACTTCTTCCGATAGCCATTACTTCACCCACGCTCTTCATTTGCAATCCAAGTGTATCATTGGCACCTTTGAATTTATCAAAGTTCCACCTGGGCATTTTCACGATTACATAGTCGAGAGCAGGTTCGAAATATGCTGAAGTGGTTTTGGTAATCTGGTTCTTTAACTCGTCAAGTGTATATCCTATAGCCAGTTTGGCTGCAATTTTCGCAATGGGATAACCTGTTGCCTTTGAAGCCAGTGCAGAGGAGCGGCTCACCCTTGGGTTGATTTCGATGGCAATCAGTTGTTCGGTTTCAGGATCCTGGGCAAACTGTACGTTGCAACCACCCGCAAAGTTTCCGAGGCTGCGCATCATTTTGATGGCTTTGTTCCTCATTTCCTGGAAGGAGGTATCGGAAAGGGTCATTGCAGGAGCAACGGTGATGGAATCTCCGGTGTGAACCCCCATTGGGTCGAGGTTTTCCACGGTACAGATGATTACCACATTATCATTAGAGTCTCTTAAAAGTTCAAGTTCATATTCTTTCCATCCCAATACTGCCTTTTCTACCAGCACCTCATGGGTGGGAGACGCCTTAAGTCCTCTTTCCAGGGCTTCATCCAGTTCTTCTTTAGAGTGTACGAAACCACCACCGGTGCCACCAAGCGTGTAAGAAGGTCTGATTACCAGAGGGAACCCGATTTCCTGGGCGAATTCCTTTCCTTCCAGGAGTGAGTTGGCCACTTTGGAAGGAGCCACGTCAATTCCTATGTTAATCATCAGCTGGCGGAATTTCTCCCTGTCTTCGGCAGTTTCAATCGCTTCGATATCCACCCCTATTAGTCGCACATTGTACTGTTCCCAAATTCCGAGCTCAGCCACTTCCCTGGTAAGGTTAAGGGCTGTTTGTCCGCCCATGGTTGGCAATACGGCATCAATTTCGTTTTCCTGAAGAATTTGCTCGATGCTTTCCACCGTTAGGGGGAGAAGGTAAACCTTATCGGCCATCATGGGATCGGTCATGATGGTAGCAGGGTTGCTGTTGATAAGAATAACCTTAATTCCTTCTTCTCTGAGGCTACGGGCTGCCTGTGATCCGGAGTAGTCAAATTCGCAGGCCTGGCCTACAATAATCGGCCCTGAACCGATGATCAGTACTGATTTAATTGAGTTGTCTTTAGGCATCTTGAAATATAAGGGTGATACAAAAATAAAATTGCGCAAAGGTAAAGGAGAACCCTGAATAATCACCCTGTAAATTTGGAAAATAATGGGAATTATATATTCTTCTTTTGAATCTGAGGGATATTTAAGTTAATGCTAACAAAAATCCCGGCCTGAGGGCCGGGAAGAATTGCCTGCGATCTGAATATTTTTATTTTTTTTTGATTACCGATGATAGGATGCTAATTCGATGTCATCCAGAGGGACAATGCCGTTCCTCTGCAGGTTGCGGTTTTCTGCCTGCCTGCGTTTCTGATTAAGGCCTGATTGCATTTTCGCCACCCATCTCTCTTTTGCTTTACTGCCTTTTACCAGGCCCAGGAAAAAACCTGCGACCCCAATCCAAATTTCAATCCCTTTAAATAAAATTCTTTCCATAAACATTACATTAATAACAGACAATAAAGTATTGCGAAACGCTGTATAGAAAAGAGTAAAAACTGTACCATTAACAGTCGTTAGTTTCTTTATTGATTGATTTTTAACTTATTCCTCCATGATAAATTTTATTTTGGGGTTAATATTGCAGATAATCCGAAAACGAATCCTCCCATTATGGGAGCGTTTCCTGCATATCTTCCCAAATTAAAACCGTATAAATGCTGCGATTTGTTTTCCTTTTTCTTGCTGTAGCGGGTTGTGCTCCCGGAAGTTGGGCTCAGGATCAGAAAAATCAGAAGAATTATCCTCAGGGTTATTTCCGCAATCCTCTTGATATCCCGATTTTGCTTTCGGGCAATTTTGGAGAGATGCGGGGCAACCATTACCACATGGGGCTTGACATTAAAACCCAAGGGAGGGAAAACCTTAAGGTATATGCCGCTGCTGAAGGGTATATTTCAAGAATAGGCGTGAATCCGGGTGGTTTTGGAAGGGTATTGTACATTGCCCACCCCAATGGATATACGACAGTGTATGCTCATTTGAATGATTTTGCCCCGAAAATTGAGGAATATGTTACCCGTGAACAATACAGATTAGAATCATGGGCAGTAAACCTTACTCCGGATAAGGATATGTTTCCGGTTAAAAAAGGAGAATTCATCGCATACAGCGGAAATACAGGAGGTTCGGGCGGGCCGCATTTGCATTTCGAAATTCGCACCACTGAAGGGGAGATAAATTTAAATCCATTATTATTCGGGCTTCCGGTTACAGATAATGTAAAGCCAAGGTTAGTTCGTTTATCGGTATACGACAGAACAAAAAGCACATACGATCAGGATGGGAAGATATTTCCACTCAAAGTGCTGGCCAACGGAAAATATACCACAACTCCTGCAACCATTACCGTTTCTTCACCACTGGTAAGCTTTGCTTTTACGGGATATGATTCTCATAACGGTTCTCCTAATCAGAACGGAGTTTTCAGGGCTTTGTTAAAGCAAAACAACAAAACCATTATTGAATTTGAAATGGACAGTATTCATTATAATGATACACGTTACCTGAATGCGCATGTTGATTATCGCTACCGTTCCAAAGGTCAGCCCTTTCTTCAGCATTTATCAGAATTGCCGGGATTTGGCCATAAGCTTTACCGGAAATATGATGGAGAAGGGGTGTTGGATATCAGTGATGGAAAAACACATGATGTAGAGATCAGGGTGCAGGATGTACATGGAAATGCTTCGCTGATAAAATTCAAAATCCGGTATGACGGAACTCCGGTTAAACCGGGCACTCAAAAAGGAAAAACATTTTATCCTAACATGCTCGATGGGTTTGAAGCGCCGGAATGCGAATTTTTTATACCTGAAAAAGGACTGTATGATTCCGCCAAAATACTCTATGCACAGGGAGCAGGAGAGCCCGGAGCAGTTTCAGCCACACATTTTATAGGGTCAGATTATATTCCCTTACACGAACCCATGACGGTGAGAATAAAAGCCGATTACCGCTGGGATTCAGCTTACAGGGAAAAAACGCTGATTCAGTGGAAGTCTAAGAACAGCTCATCAGTTGTCAAACCCGAATGGATGGGAGAATGGGCTTCCGCGAAATTCAGAGATTTTGGAAGTTTCAGGTTGGTAGTGGATACCATTCCTCCGGAAATAATTCCATCAGGGTTTACAAATGGGGCCGATCTTTCAAAAGCCACCCGGATAGTGTTCAGCGTTAGAGACAATTTCGGAACTTATAGAAATGTCAGGGCAGAAATTAACGGCAAATGGATACGGTTCACCAATGATAAGTTTCGTTATTTCATTTATAAGTTTGACGAAAACTGTCCCAGAGGAGAGAATGTGCTGGTGATCTCTGCTGAAGACCTGGCAGGAAATAAAGTAGTAAGAGAATTTAAATTTAAAAGATAGATTGATTTATGATTACGTTGCAACCGGGTGATAAGGCACCAGATTTCACCGCAAAAGATACAGAAGGAAATACCATAACATTAAAAGATTTCAAAGGCAGGAAGCTGGCCATTTATTTTTACCCCCAGGATGATACACCGGCATGTACCACACAGGCATGCAATCTTAGGGATAATTTTTCTATATTGAAAAAGGAGGGTATTGAGATAATAGGAATTAGTCCGGATGATGCGCAAAGCCATAAATCTTTTACAGAAAAATATAGTCTTCCTTTCACGCTCATTCCGGATCCGGAGCATAAAATTATTGGCAAATATGGCGTTTGGGGCATGAAGAATTTATACGGAAAAGTATACGAAGGATTATTGCGTACAACATTTCTGATTGATGAGGATGGAAAGATTAAACACATTTTTAAAAAGCCCAAAACCAGGGCGCATGCGGAGGAGATCATTCAGAAATTCCGTTAGTTTTTTTCGGTTGTATTTTGGTGTTAATACTTTCTCAAATTGTGAGAAAAATCCTTGTTTTTGAATTATCCTTAATTAACTTGCAACCAGGTTATTAAAGGTTTAGGGAAATCAGCCCCGTTCTTTTTAGGACGGGGTATTTTTTTAGGTGTATTTGCCGAATGATTGATTAAAATCAAGGAAATGGTTTTGAGGAGGTGTATTGGAGGAGGAAGTAATGGCATGAGCGACTGGGATGGGGTTAGGGTGGCATTAGCTGGTGGAAAGGCTGTAGTGGTTATTGAGTGTTATAAAAGCAGTGGGATAATAGGTAAGGAGGGGGGAGGGGATAGATGTTAAAATATTTGCTATGAAATAACTGTTACGAATAACCGAAAACTATTTCACGGTCCCCTGAGCGGGCCCTCCCTCCCCCACCACCAACACTCCTTTTTTTGATAAGGTATAATAAGGTATCACCAGGATGTTCGTCCTATTCATTCAGTTTCAATCCTCCGGAAGAATTTCGGCTGCTAATGATATGTTGCTGGCATGTCAAAATTAGTATTGGGTTGGTGGGCATCCATGTGAAAATCAGCTAAAACAAATGAGATTTTTCTTATTAGGAAGAAGTCAAGCAATTTCAAAGTGTAAAATAGGGGAGGGAGGAGTGTGGTAGTTAAGTTGAACCAGAATAAGCCAGGGGATTGAGTAGTAGACGTAAACTTCAGTAAAAATCGTCAAAATTTTCTGAGGATTTTCCCCTTGGCGGGCCCTCCCTCCCCCACCACCAACACTCCTTTTTTTTAATAAGGTCATGAGCCTGCTACCCGCAGCGCTCGCAGGAACGATCGGTTTCCTTCATACCGGTTTGAAGCCAACCGATGCTATGTATAATGGCCCTCCAAAATTATCGCTCCCAATTCTCCTTCGTATGTTCATTTCCACAAACTCCCCGGATTTTTTACCCCACCTCTACAGTTCATTTCATCAAACTCCGCTAGCACAGTTTCTTCGGCATTACCTAATTTCTTGCTATATTTAATAACTAACCTCCTGCTGTGAGAAAGCTATTCATCTATATCGCCATTTTATTTCCCTGCATGCTTGCCGGTCAGGTCATGGATGAAAATTTCAGGCATTTGCTTACTCCCCCAAAAACCTATACAGCAGTAAAAACCAGCACTCCTGTAATCATCGACGGGAAGCTTACCGAACCCGCCTGGAGTGAAGCTTCCTGGTCGGATTTTTTCGTTGATATTGAAGGCGACAAAAAGCCTAAACCTTTATTTAATACAAGGTTTAAAATCTGCTGGGATGATGAATACCTGTACATTGCTGCCTGGTTGGAAGAACCCCATATCAACGGTAAGCTCCACAAAAGAGATGAAGTCATTTATTATGATAATGATTTCGAAGTTTTCATCGATCCGAAAGGCACAACGCATAATTATTTTGAAATTGAAATCAATGCGCTGAATACCGTTTTCGATTTGCGATTGCCCAGGCCATACAGAAACGGAGGCTGGGCAGAAATGACATGGGATGTAGAAGGTCTTCAGCATGCTGTTGCAATAACCGGAACACTGAATAATCCTTTCGATGTGGATAAAGACTGGGTGGTGGAAATGGCCATCCCCTTTAAAGCTTTAGAGGAGCGTTCACCCAAACCCGGAGATCATTGGAACATTAATTTTTCACGGGTTCAATGGAAATATGATATCCTTGAAGGAGAATATGCAAAGTCTACTGATCCGGCTACGGGAAGGCATTTCCCTGAAGATAACTGGGTATGGTCTCCGCAAGGGGTGATTAATATGCATTTTCCAGAGAGATGGGGTTATCTGTTTTTTGCAGAGGATAATACGGTAACAAGTCCTCCGCTTCCGGCCTATCATCTATACAAAAAATGGTTGTTTTTATTATATTATAAGCAGAAGGAATTTTTTTCCCGACAAAAGCATTATTCAGGAGATTTAAAAGAATTTAACCTGCAACCTCCTGAAGGATGTGAACTGATACTTTCTGTTATTGACAATAAATTTAAGGCAGATTTGGCGTGCGGAAAGGGGATGTATTCCGTGAATCAGGATGGACTTTTTGTAAAAAATCATTATGAATAAAAGAGATTTCATTCGGTCTGCTATATTAGGCGGATTGACCATTAAGGAAGTCCTTCAACAAACTTCTCATTCACCTATTTTTCATTCTTCAAGAAGTTTTGAAGGGAAGAAATTCTGGGCATGGGTGAACCCGAATGACCGGGAGGCGGAATCTGAGATGGATGCGCGTTATGCAAAATGGAAAGAACATGGCATCGACGGAATATTTTTTGAAGCTGATAATGAAAAGCATTTTCTTTCTGCAAGGAAGAATGGATTGGCAACGCATCGTTGGATGTGGATCATGAACAGGCCCGATAAAGCGCTAATGCAGAACTATCCAGAATGGTTTGCCGTAAGCAGAGAAGGCCTATCCGTAGTTTCCAATCCTCCTTATGTAGATTACTACCGATGGCTATGTCCTAATAAACCCGAGGTTTTGAATTACCTGGAAGCCCAGGTTTCCGAATCGGTGAGCAAGCCTTATGTGGATGGAATTCATCTGGATTATATCAGATACTGTGATGTAATTCTTCCTGTAAACTTATGGCAGACTTATAATATTAAGCAGAATGCGGAATTGCCGGAATACGACTTTTGTTATTGCAATACCTGCCGCTCGGCTTACCAACGTATACATGGAGTGGATCCTTTGAAATTGGAGCATCCCGATCAGTCGGCCTCGTGGAGGAGGTTCCGTTATAACTCTATTACCAGGGTGGTAAATCATCTGGCTTCCACAGCGGCAGAATATGGTAAACCTGTATCGGCTGCGGTATTTCCCACTCCTGAAATTGCCAAAAGAATTGTACGCCAGGATTGGGTAAACTGGAAACTGGATGCCGTTTTTCCTATGATTTATCACGGATTTTATCGCGAAAACGTTCAGTGGATAGGTGAGGCTGTTGAAGAAGGAGTTGCCGCCCTGAATAACAGATTCCCGTTGTATGCAGGGCTGTTCCTGCCCGATTTTGCCGGAGCAGCGGAAATAGAAAAAGGAATTTCTCTGGCATTAAAAAACGGTGCCGTAGGAGTTTCCCTTTTCGGCACCGTGAATGATGATATTTTGAAAATCGTTAAAAAGTTTGCTGCTGCCTAATTATCCACATCCGAAATAACCGGCCTTGTATCATAAGGATCTCTTTTATCATATTGAAACAGCAAATCACTGATGTCAGCTTTTCTTTTTGATTTTTTGGAGTTTTCATGTAAAAATATTTTCTGACCTAAAGCAAACAGGAATGGATAGCCGATATCTTCATAATCATACTTTCCATCGTTCAACACTCCGTCGCTGTTGGTATATACCGTAGCAGAAAGCATGTATTCAATTTTATTTTTGGTATCCAAAACGTAAGATACATCGGTAAGAAATCCGTATGCCCATCCTGTTTTATTAAATACCCTGATGTTTTCTGGCATCTGCCCGAGGCGGAAAAAGAATTTCGCGTAACTGTCGTGGAATATTTTGGTGTCGTATTTAGGATAATCGGTTTCAGAAGGATATTGCGACATAAATTTTAAAAGAAATTTCCTGTCGTCTTCGTCAATATCAAATCTCTTTTCTGTCGGGACTGATTCAGGAAAAATTACTGATTGTAAAATTTGTTGCATATCTCTAAGGCTCATGTAATTATTACGGCTGAAATCAAACGGTTCATTAATCAGCTTTCCTCCACGCATATGAGCTTTCCCAATTTTAATTTCCCTGGGATAATGCAGTTCAATGGTACTTACCAGCATAGGTTGCTCATACAGTACATTTCCATTTGCGTCAAAAAATTTTATCGGATTGCTCCTTCTGTTTTCCTGCTCATCGAAATTGATGAATTGCCTTGGAATAAGAATCGTAGGATACCCTTTTGCTGCCAGTTTTTCGTGAATATTCTGATGGCCAACAAACTGATACAGCCGATTGTAAGCATCGTTATCGCTTATCAGAAATATCTTTTTAATAAAATGACCAATAGTAGGCTTTCCTTCCGGAGCGGTTGAATCAAAATGAAGCGGTACCTGCTTTTCATATGCCGAATCAAAGCGCATATGCGTATCTCTGTCGATTCCGTATTTTTTCAGTTCTTTCAACTTCTCCAATGCCAGCAGGGCAATTGGAAGCTTAACCATGGAAGCAGGGTTAAAATACTGCTCAGGATTGTAGTTATAATAGTGATGAGTGAAAACCGGCTGGTTTTTTCCATTTCTCTTAATCTCGGTATAAATAATTTGCACCCTGTATGTGGCAGTATCTTCCAGCACTTGTTTCAATACAGGGTCTTGTTTGCCGGAATTTAAAATCTTCAACAGGGATGGAGATGTTACCGGTTGGGAAAAAGTGCTGTGCATCAGTGTTAGCATCAATATGGAAAGCAGATATTTTTTCATAGGCTCTAAAAATAACGAAAAATGGACTATGGACGGAATTTCAAATTTTATTGCTCCAATAAAAAAAGTCCACCGTTTGTTGGTGGACTCAAAACTAAATGCACACTGAAATTATTTTCTTCCGCCGAAGGATATTCCTATTGCAAAATCAGCTTGTTTGGATTCACTAATTAAGGCAGTGATTACGCTTCCGCTACCAATAAATAATGGTCCTGCCTGGAAATACACCCCCGCATTCATTTTGGTAAGTTCATTATAATGCAGTGGAAGACCAAAGCTGAAACCTCTTGTTTCAATTCTAGGAGTAAGGCTGAAGCCTGTGAAATGTTTATTGATATAAGGCTTATCCTCGGTATTGGTCAGAGGTATTCTGGTGCCCAGGTTCAGGAATAGTTTGGATATTACGTGATAATCCAGATCCACATTTAAAGTAGTTGGGAGAGAAGCTTTTAATACAGCATCAATATTGTCAGGAGCAGGAGTGAAATATTGTGGCCTGCTTAAGAAAAACTGGTTGTAATTGTCCAGCGAAACATCTTCAAGTTCATTTAAATAAAATCTTTCAGCTCCGGTTATGTGAGCAGTATAGGCTCCGGATCTGTCTGTGTCTTTATCGTAAGAAATTTTTCCAATATCGGTAACGGATACTGCTGCCTTAAGTTTGTAACCGGCATCAGTAGCTGTAGAATTTTTCATTTCATATACAAAGCCTATATCCCATCCAATACCTTTTCCGGTGGTTTTGGTAAGGGTTTCCAGGTCGGGATCATCGAAAGACATTCCGGCAAATCCGACTCCTATGGATCCCTGAGTATTGGCCAGGTAAAAATCTTGCTGTATTTGATCTTCGTAAATGGTTCCGGTGAAATTATTAATCTGAAGATAACCGTTTCCTGCTCCTGAAAGGTATTTAAGCGTAATACCTCCGGTTACTTCGTGTTTTCCTTTCCTGAGCAGTTCTCTTGAATAAGAGGCACCGATTTCAGCCCATGCATTCAAAGCCACGCGCATATTGGCATTGCTGCCGAAAGTATATGGCAAATCAGGATCGCCGCCCTCAAAATCTTTGGTAATGGTATGCGCCAGTTTTCCGTCAAAATCTGTAATATTCCCCATTGCTCTTGCACGGGTGAATAATGCAAAGCTGTTCTTTCTACCTACATTAAACTGAACGGAAGGGCCTAATATATCAACATTGATGAGCCCGGTAGATAATCCCGCATTTTCACCATAAAAATTATCTTCAAAATAACCGTCGGAAAATTGAAACTGGTCGCTAAGTTTAAAAGCAGCCTGATTATTACCGAGATAAGAATGAACGTTGAATAGGTTGATGTGGTATTTATACCCATTGGTATTTAACAGTGCAGGGTTGTGAGCTACTGATTGAACGCCGGAATTTTTAGCGGAATAAAAAGCTGAAGGAAGCTGGGAATATCCGGCAAATCCGGTGGCAAGCAACAGGCTTAAGGAAATCAGGGGTTTCATGTATGGTTGTTTATTGGGTTAATTTTCCTTTTCATCTATCAGGCATCCCACTGCTGCCACCAGACTTTCAGGTATTTTATCCTGTTTTTCTTTTTCCATTAAATACCATATTCTGGAACTGTTTCTTCCGATGGTTGGATAAATGGAAAATAAGTAATTGTCTTTCCAGTAAATTCTGTAAATCGACTTCAGCGGATTTACATCTTCGGGTTCTGCAGTTTCAACCAGTAATTTCGTGGGTTCGGATTTCCAGAGGAAACTGATGTAAAAGCTCTTTTTCTTCATAAGCTGCACAAATTCAATTTTCTCCCCTTATGCCATAAGGCATTCCCAGATATAGAGCTAAACAGCCTACTATCATGAGCCTAGTTTTTCAGGGTCGGATCATGATAAAAACGATACGCCTATAAATTTTCGTGTATGGTTAATGATTAATATTTTCTAAAATTCAATCCCATATGTCCACAGTGGGGTCTTCCAAATGGGAGAATCGGGAGAGTTTCTGCTGAACGGCAATAAATACTGCAGTGAGGATTCCGGCAACAGCCATGCTGATAAAAAACTTTTTCATTAGAAATTTTTCTAATTTCTACATGCAATTGATATGCCACCGGAATATTAAATTGAGGCTGTTCCGGCATTTACCTGCAACACTTTTGTTGTTATTAGCAACTGTCCTGTATGGCGCATGCTGTGTTCTGCAGCATGAAAGATTAACCCGCCTAAACTGGTGGGTATTTTTTTTCTTCCTACAAACCTTTCTTCAGTAAGCATGGCAGTGTCGGTTTGTTTTAAGCATGACAGGAATTCTTCTATTTTTTCGTCGATACGCATTAACAAGTTTCGAAGATTCTTTTCTTCTGAGGGAACACCTTCCTGTTGGAGATATTTCATTTGGCTTTCATTCAACATTTCCCCTTTGGCATAGGTCATCAACCTGTCTACCACTCCCGGAATATGCTCAAGGTGGAAGCCGGGGCTGGCCATACCTGCAGGTTTTTCCCACAAAAGCTGTTCGGGAAAATCCTGCATCATTTCATGCACCTCCCTTCTCACCTGCAGTAAAGCATGTGCGGCAGGTTGAAGTAATGCCGGAACTCCCTCCACAGGACCGCTTAACCAAAATTCGGGTGCTGTAGCCATATAGGGAAATTAAGGAAATAATCTCAAAGGCAGGAAACTAAGGATTTTTACTTATTGCCTTTAAAATAAATCTGTAAACATTCAAGAATTGGCTTCAATCCTTTGGAAACCGGTCTTCGGAGTGTGCATCTTTGCGGTGCAATTCGAAAAAACCCCCTGGAAACAGTAGAAGAAAAAGTCTGGACTGAAAACAACGAAGAAGCCGAACCCCTTAAAACACTCCTATACCCTTTACATTAAAATCCATTGTCCTTTAAAGAAAAACTGAAGTATGGTCCCTTTTGAAATCCTTATCCTTAAATCCATTGCAAGCTGAGGCTCTGAACCCTAAAACATGTCCACAAACCCGTTTTTAATCCAGGTCCCTTATCCATGATCACCTAAAATCCGTTTTTAATCCGTAACCTGTAAAACTGCAACCCCCTGAGCCAAAGCTTTAAATGGCAGATGATTCGTATAGCCAAGGTCCCGTTTTAAATCCTTTCTTGGAAAACCTTAATATTGTATAAACCAACAATCCTTTATTAATCCAATTCCTGAATCGCAGAAGCATTTAAAAACACACCTAAACCCACCCCAACCCTTTTCATGGTATCTGTGCAAAAACCACTTTCTTTTTTTCAAATCTTTTCTATGAGTTTAATTCGGCAACTGATTATCATCTTCTTACCCACTGAACATCACCCTGATAGAATATACCGTCATCGGTTATCAGTTCTCCCTTTGCATTTACGTTTCTGATCACTGTTTCCAGTTCCCGGTTTCCTTGTATCAGCCTTACTTGGCGGTTACGGCAATATAAAATCCGGTTATAAACTTCCAGGTAAGTATTTCCCGCGCTTTGCAATACCTCGTTAAAATCTTCATTGAGGTGTTGGATAAGTTTCCACGCAAAATCTTCCACAGGAATGGTAAATCCTGTTTCATTTTTTATGGATGTAGCGGTGGGAAGAAGGTTTTCTTTCTCCTGATTGAGGTTTATGCCAATTCCTATTACCATCCATTCGGGTATTCCTTCCCGAATCCTGGATTCCACCAATATTCCTCCTGCCTTTTTGTCAGAACAATACAGGTCGTTAGGCCATTTTATGGAAAGCCCTTCAGGAATGTAAATTTTTAACAATTTATAACATGAAATGGCTGTTGTGGCCAGAACGCTAAACGGGTGGGTTTGAAATATTCCAGTCGGTTGAATGATAATACTCATGGTAAGGCTTTTCCCGGGTGCCGATTCCCACTGCCTTCCGCGTTGTCCCTTACCATTTGTTTGGTTTCCGGTATACACCACCGTACCATGACTGGCAATCCCGTCATGTACAAGTCCCATGGCATAATTGTTGGTACTTTCAACCTGGTCAAGCTTTATAAAAGGTTTGCCAATACTGTATAAATTAGGAGTTTGTGCCAACAAATTAGTATTTTTGAAAAGTGCTAAAATAGTACAAACTTTAAGTTATATTGTTGAAGGAAAGGTCAGGAAAAATCCTGATGATTTTAAAAATCAAAGTGTAGATTATTGGAACAAATTCAATCTGTGGTAAAGCGCCGTGCGAAGCCGGGAACAAGCCGGCTCACCCGGAACTCGAAAATTTTTAAAACGATTATCAAGGCAATTCAGGAAAAGAAGGGAGAAAATATCATATCCCTTGATTTGCGTAAAATACCAGAAGCCGTTTCAGATTTCTTTGTTATTTGCGAAGCCGATAACCCGGTGCAAATTAAAGCAATAACAGACAATATTGAAGATAAGGTGAAAGAAGAAACCGGAGAATCTCCCCATCACAGGGAAGGTGTACACGGTGCCAACTGGAGCCTGTTGGATTATATCAATATTGTCGTGCATGTGATGCATCCCGATACCAGGAAATTTTACAAACTGGAGGAGATGTGGAATGATGCCGGCGGTGAAAGCCATTCCTGAAACACAGGATTTCCATTATTAAAAAAGAGATTAATTTAAATATGTCACAAGAGGATAAAACCCCGAAACCAGGAGATAAGAATTTTCCCCCGTTGCGACCGAAGGATGACGGATCTAAGAAAGGACCAAAGTTTAATATTTATTGGCTCTGGGCTATCATATTTGCCGCACTCATTGGTTTCCAGTTTTTCGGACAATTTACTCCAGATGCAAAGCCTCTGGAATCTGAACAGGAGTTCAGAAACAATATGCTTGCCGAGGGAGACGTAGCCAAACTGGTTATCGTTACCAATAAGGATATCGTTAAGGTATATATTAAACCCGACAGGCTTGGTAAAAAATATTATCAGGACAAACTCGACAAATTCATCATAGAGAACAGGCCTGAAGGCCCGCATTTCCAGTTCCGTATCACCAGTGCCGATGAATTTGAGAAAAGACTTACGGAATATTTTAAAGAACATCCGGGTTCTGAAGTTCCCTATACTCCCATAAAAGAAGGGGAATGGTTTGCTCCCGTGCTCAACTTTATGCTTCCCTTGCTGATCATTGTGCTGATTTGGATCATGCTGATGAGAAAAATGGGTGGAGGTCCTGCAGGTGGGGGTGGGCCGGGCGGAATTTTCAACATTGGAAAATCCAAAGCAACCCTGTTTGACAAGGGTACAAAAGTAAATATCACCTTTGCAGACGTGGCGGGGTTGGATGAAGCAAAGGTAGAGGTGATGGAAATCGTAGACTTCCTGAAAAATCCCAAAAAATATACAGCCCTTGGGGGTAAAATTCCGAAAGGTGCTCTTTTGGTTGGCCCACCGGGAACAGGTAAAACACTTATGGCTAAAGCCATGGCGGGTGAAGCACAAGTGCCCTTCTTCTCCATGAGTGGTTCAGATTTCGTGGAATTATTTGTGGGAGTAGGCGCAAGCCGTGTGCGTGACCTGTTTAAACAGGCCAGGGAAAAAGCCCCTTGTATCATTTTCATCGATGAGATTGATGCTATCGGAAGGGCAAGAGGTAAAAATGCCATTAACAGCAACGATGAAAGGGAATCTACCCTGAACCAGTTGCTGGTGGAAATGGATGGATTTAGCGGTGAATCCGGAATTATCGTTCTCGCCGCTACCAACCGTCCGGATGTGCTTGACTCCGCTCTTCTTCGTCCGGGCCGTTTCGACAGGCAGATTTCTATCGACAAACCCGATTTAAAAGGTAGGGAGCAGATTTTCAAAGTACATCTCAAGCCTATTAAAATTTCCTCTTCTGTTGATATACACAAACTTGCCGAACAAACTCCGGGTTTCGCCGGCGCTGATATCGCCAACGTATGTAATGAAGCTGCGCTTATAGCTGCCCGTAAGGGTAAACAAATGGTGGAAATGGAAGATTTCCAGGATGCAGTGGACAGGGTGATAGGCGGTTTGGAAAAGAAAAATAAAATCATCTCTCCTGAAGAGAAGAGGGTAATCGCATACCACGAAGCCGGCCATGCCATTTGCGGTTGGTACCTCGAGCATGCTTATCCTCTGCTGAAAGTTACCATAGTACCAAGAGGTGTTGCAGCTTTGGGTTATGCTCAGTATACCCCGAAAGAACAGTACCTGTACACCACCGAACAGCTTATGGATCAGATTTGTATGACGCTGGGAGGACGCGCAAGCGAACAGATTTTCTTCGATAAAATTTCCACAGGAGCTCAAAACGACCTTCAGCAGATTACCAGAATGGCTTATTCCATGGTTACAGTTTATGGTATGAGTCCCAAAATTGGTAACCTCTGCTATTACGATCCCGCTAATGAAAGTGCTTTCACCAAGCCTTATTCAGAAGAAACAGCCAAGTTGATTGACGAAGAAGTAAGAAGACTGATTGATGAGGCTTATCAGAAAACGCTGAATCTTTTACAGGAGAAAAAAGAACAGGTGAAGATTCTGGCTGAGGCATTGCTGGAAAAAGAAGTACTCTTCCAGAGCGACGTGGAAAAACTGATAGGCAAAAGACCTTTCAGTGAAAAGAAATCCCTGATTGATGAGGAGCATCCTCACGAACAGGGTGGTATAAGCGAAGGAGTGCCTCCTTTCGACGGACAGGTTTCAAAAGTACCTGTTACTGAAAATGAAACTCCGGAACCTCCAAAAGAATAGCGATGAATGTTTCCCCAGATAAAGAAATCATTCTGAAAAAAATAAGAAAGGCGTTGACTCAGTCAACGCCTATTCCTTTTCCCGGCTCTGAAGGACCGGGATATGTATTTCATCCCGCCACTCAGGAAAAGGAAATTGAATTTGCAGAGCAGTTTACACAGCTTACAGGGAAGTTCATGTACTGCCTTAATGAAAAGGAGGCGGCGGAAAACCTGCAGGCTTTGGTGCAAATGAATAAATGGACTTCCATTTACTGCCCGGATGGAAAACTCAAAGCAATGTTTCCGGGGCTTCCCTATTCTTCACTAGATCAGGAAGCATTAAAAAACTGCCATGCAGCCATAACCGGTTGCGAATGCCTGATAGCCCGTACGGGATCAATGATGCTGAGTTCTGCACTTCCGGGTGGAAGAACTACCAGTGTGTATGCTCCTGTACATATTTGCATAGCCTATACTTCACAACTCGTTTGGGATATTCGTGAAGGAATTGAATTCCTTGCTTCAAAATACAATGGAGCAATACCTTCCTCCATTTCCCTGGCCACAGGCCCCAGCCGAACGGCAGATATAGAAAAAACACTGGTGGTGGGCATTCATGGCCCGGGTGAGACGTATGTATTTCTGATTGAAGACCGAAATTAAATTTCCTCCGCTCATGAATGCCGGCAACAATGGTAAAATATATTTTCTGTCTGACTTTCACCTTGGCGCTCCCAATCATGAGGAAAGCCTGATAAGGGAAAAAAGGATTGTAGATTTTTTATGGAGAATATCTGCAGATGCAGATGAAATTTTTATAGTAGGCGATATTTTCGACTTTTGGTTTGAATATAAAAGGGTAGTGCCAAAAGGCTTTGTCAGATTGCTGGGCACATTATCCATGCTTTCCGATAAAGGCATTGGGATGCATTTTTTCCCCGGTAACCACGATATGTGGGTGCACGATTATTTTCAGAAAGAATTTGATTGTCGGGTGTACCATCAGCCGCAGGATTTTATGCTTAAAGGAAAGAAGTTTTTTATCGGCCATGGTGACGGGTTAGGTCCCGGCGATCATGGTTATAAATTGCTGAAAAAAATTTTCCGTAATCCGGTAGCCAAAACATTGTTCGGAATTCTTCCGCCTTATATCGGAATGAACTTGGCTGATTTTTTCAGTAAAAAAAGCAGGGAAGCCACAGGGAAGGAAGAAGAAGCTAAATTCCTGGGAGAAGATAATGAATGGCTTTTGATTTATTGTAAAGAAATACTCAGGCATACCCATTACGATTATCTGATATTCGGCCACAGGCATCTTCCTATTGATTATGCTTTAGGCAACAGCAGGTATATCAATCTGGGCGATTGGATACGTTATTATACTTACGCAGAATTTGATGGAGCTGAATTAAATTTAAAAACCGAATTTGAGGAGAAGGAAAAACTTATTATTCGCAGGCCATGAACAAAAAGGCCCTTTTGATTATATGGGTATTGCTGGGATGCTCAGTTGCTTCATTTTCCCAGGAAAAGGAAAAGGAAAAGATTCGCTGGAAAGCTTCGGGAATTATTTCCGGTGAATATGCTGATTTCTCCGTTGATTACTTAGGCAATACTTACCTTATTAATGCTTCCGGTCAGTTAAAGAAAATAGATGCTAAAGGAGATTCCATCGGAGTGTTTAATGATATTAAAAGATATGGTAAGCTCCACTCAATAGAAATTTCCACCCCCCTGAAAATCCTGTTGTTTTATAAAGATTTCGGAACCATAGTTATTCTCGACAGGTTTTTAAATCCTCGTGCCACGATAGATTTAAGAAAACACGGGTATTACCAGGTAACGGCAATTGCACTGGCTTACGATAATCAGATATGGATATACGATGCATTGGACGCCAAGTTGAAGAAGATATCCGAGGAAGGAAAAATGCTCAGTGAAACTCCGGACTTCAGGGTATTGTTTCAGCCGGTACCCCATCCTGAAATCATTATTGATCAGGATAAAAAGCTTTATGTATACGATAGCAATTCAGGGCTACTGGTGTTTGATTATTTCGGAACTTTACAGCACAAGCTGCCTTTTGCCAACTGGAATGCTTTTACAGTTGCTGAAGGGATGGCTTTTGGAATAAAGGATAAGCAATTATTGCGTTACGCACCCGGCACCCTGCATATGGAAGAAATACCGCTGCCGGATATTGATGAGGAAGCTGAGAAAATGGTAATCCGTCCCTGGGGGGTATACTTCCTTACCAAAAACGGCATTTACCGATTCGATTTTCAGGAAAAATAATATTTGGGCACACGATTTTCTTATTCTTACGTTATTAATCGGGAGTTTAGCCTAAATGAAAGAATTTTTGGATTATAGCATACTGGACAATTCCGTAAGGAACCTGCTGTTGGTAGGTGGCCTTATTGTTATTGCGTTTATATTTAAAAAGCATATTTCACGGCTGATAGCCAACCTGTTCTACAGGATGTTCAAAAATTCTTTTCAGAGCATTGATATTGGAGAATTCAGGAAGGTAGTTGAACCCCCTAATAGTGTATTGCTGATATTGATTGTATTCCTGGTGGGTTTTGAAAAGCTTACCTTCCCACGTGCGTGGAATGTAACCATTTATAAAATCAGGCTGCGCGACCTTATAGAAACTGTTGGAATTATTTTTCTTATCATCTCATTCATCTGGCTTTGCCTGCGTATTATCGATTTCATAGCACAGGTAATTGTAAGAAAAGCCAGCCATGATCATTCCCGAGGAGATCACCAGGTAATAGTTTTCTTTAAAGATTTCTTCAAGGTATTGCTGGTGATAATAGGCATGCTCATGGTATTAAAGTATGCCTTCGGATTTCAAATCTCCAACCTCATTACAGGATTAAGTATTGCGGGTGCTGCACTGGCGCTGTCTTTCAGGGAAAGTATCGAAAACCTGATAGCCTCATTCGTGATTTTCTTTGAAAAGCCTTTCAAATCAGGAGATTTGGTGAAAGTGCAAAACTTTACCGGAACTGTTGAAAAGGTGGGATTGAGAAGCACACGCATACATACCGACCAAAAGACTTATGCTTCTGTTCCAAATAAGCAGATGGTAGATACCATTGTAGACAACCTTACCATGCGCACCCAAAGAAGGGCTTTTCTGCAACTGGAAATCAGTTCGGCTACCCCTGCTGAAAGTGTACACCAGCTTATTTTGGCTATACAATCTTTATTGCAGAGAAATAATGACAAGATTGAAAGTTTTTCGGTATTTCTTGCCGATATCGTTAAAAATGCATTTATAGTAAATGTGGAGTTTTACACTTCCCCTATTCCTATCGGCGATTTTAATATGGTAAAACAAAATATCAACCTCAGCATAATTGAGCTGATGGAAGAATTAAATATCCGCCTTGCTCAAAGGGAAGAGAATAACCATCAGATATAAACGGAATTATTTCAGCAATGCCTGAATCTCCCTGAAGAAGTTTCTGATTTCCTCCAGTTTTTGTATAGAATCGAATTTTTCCCTGCTTTTTTTGTTTTGTTTCATGTATTCTCTTGCTCCGTCTATGGTGAGCTTTCTCCTTCTCAGCAGGTCGTGGATAAAATGAATGGTTTCAATATCCTGAGGACGATAATAGCGGTCGCCTTTCTTGTTTTTGCGGGGGGTGAGGATGTTTTTGAACTCGTTTTCCCAATACCTTAACAGCGACGGGTTTACGGCAAACATAGCCGATACTTCTCCAATGGTATAATATTGCCTGGAATAAAGTTCTTCGCGGGGCGGCAGATTGACTTTTTCAGCCTGTTCCTTATAGGAACGGAGGGGCTTTCTTCCGCGGTTGGATTGCTGTAAAACATTTTCTGCCTGAGGTTGTTGTATAGGTACTTCTTCAGGCTGTTGCTGTTCTCCGGTACTTTCACCTGATGCTTCAGGTTGATTAAAATTTACCTCTATGATTTCTTCCTCTTTTTTATCCTCTGAATTAACCCCGGTTTCCTCCTTATTCACCTCTCCCGATAAATGGGCGGGAGTCTCCGTTTTAAGAGATTTAATCCTGACCCCTACAGCAGGTGCTTCTTCCTGATAAGGCTGGTCAAAATCGAAGGTGATCTGGGTGTATTTCTTCATGACTTTCAACTGTCAAAAACGTTGCCTGAATTTAAAGCAAAGATAGCCTATTAAAACCCTATTTTTTGATGGAAAATACGGCATGTAAAAAGGTGAATAACTTGCATTGAAATGTGGGAAAAATAGACTTAAAATAACAGTTTAAATTCGCCCGAATGCCTTGAATTTCGTAGATTTGCGGAGGTTTAACCAGTTGGGGCAAAAGCCCTTATATATCTTAAAATATGGATTCAGAATTAACAGAAAAAACACAACCGCAATCCAACGGATATGGTGCGGATAGTATTCAGGTTTTAGAAGGGCTTGAAGCGGTAAGGAAAAGGCCGGCGATGTACATTGGTGATATTGGAGAGAAAGGTTTGCATCACTTGGTATATGAAGTAGTAGACAACTCCATCGACGAAGCCCTTGCAGGATATTGTACCGATATAGTAGTTACTATTCATGAAGATAATTCGGTTTCAGTAACGGATAATGGTCGTGGTATCCCTACCGGTATTCACCCCAAAGAAGGAAGAAGTGCACTGGAAGTGGTTATGACTGTACTTCACGCAGGAGGTAAATTTGATAAAAACACCTACAAAGTTTCGGGTGGTTTGCACGGTGTAGGGGTAAGTTGTGTGAACGCACTTAGTACCAGGCTACACGTTACGGTTAGGCGCGATGGAAAAATTTTCGAGCAGGAATACAGGATAGGAGTTCCTCAATATCCTGTGCGCGTAATAGGAGACAGCGAGGAAACCGGTACTACCGTTCATTTCTGGCCCGATACCTCCATCTTCCTGGTATCTGAATTTAAGCGCGATATTCTTGAAAGCCGTCTCCGTGAACTTTCTTATCTGAATAAAAAACTTCGCATTACCCTGCGCGATGAAAGAGAAAAAGACGAAGAAGGAAATATGTATTCCAAAACTTTCTACAGTGAAGGGGGTATTTCCGATTTCGTAAAACTGCTCGACGAAAATGCAGGAAGAAAGCCTATTCTTACCAACCTCATTACAGTGGAAGGGTTTGATGAGGCCACCAATGTTGCGGTAGATGTGGCTTTGAACTATAACGACGGATTTTCAGAGCATATTTATTCTTACGTAAACAATATCAACACCATTGAAGGTGGTACCCATGTTTCGGGTTTCCGCAGGGCCCTTACCCGCGTGTTCAAACAATACGGTGAAAAAGAAGGGCTGTTTGAAAAAGCCAAGGTAGAAATTGAAGGAGATGACTTTCGTGAAGGCTTAAGCTGTATCATATCCGTAAAAGTTCCGGAACCACAGTTTGAGGGACAAACCAAAACCAAGCTGGGCAACAGCGAGGTAATGGGGGTGGTAGATCAGGTGGTATCCCGCTGCCTTCAATCATTCCTGGAAGAAAACCCCAGGGAAGCCAAAACAATCATTCAAAAAGTAATCCTTGCCGCTCAGGCAAGGGCTGCGGCGAAAAAAGCACGCGAACTTATCCAAAGGAAAAGTGTTCTCAGCGGCGGTGGCCTTCCCGGGAAACTGGCCGACTGCTCGGAAAGAGATCCTGAAAAATGCGAACTCTTCCTGGTGGAGGGAGATTCTGCGGGTGGTACAGCCAAGCAAGGCCGCGACAGAAGCTTCCAGGCTATCCTTCCTTTAAGAGGTAAAATCCTCAACGTGGAAAAAGCATTGGAGCATAAGATTTATGAAAATGAAGAGATTAGAAATATTTTCACCGCTTTGGGCGTAACGGTGGGAACACCGGAAGACCCTAAAGCGCTGAACCTGGCAAAACTCCGTTACCATAAGCTGATTATCATGACGGATGCTGATGTGGACGGCAGCCACATTGCCACACTTATCCTCACCTTCCTATACAGGCATATGAAGGAGATGATTCAGCAGGGATACGTTTACCTTGCCCAGCCTCCATTATACCTTGTGAAAAAAGGTAAGGAACATGCTTACGCTTATAATGAAGAACAGCGCAGGCAACTGGTGGAAAAACTGGGTAATGGCAAGGAAGACAGCGTGAACGTGCAACGCTATAAAGGTTTGGGAGAAATGAACGCAGAACAGCTATGGGAAACTACCATGAACCCCGCTACCCGCACGCTAAAACAAGTGACCATTGAAAGTGCTGCAGAAGCCGACAGGATATTCAGCATGCTCATGGGAGATGAGGTGGCTCCAAGGAGAGAATTCATTGAATCTCATGCCAAATACGCGAAACTTGACGTATAATTTCCGGTAAATCGGATTTCAGGCACGAAATTTTATTAATATTTCCCGGCCGCAGTATAACCGGCCGGGAATTTTTTTATCCATAAATCAATTAATATGTCGGAAATTACTTTAACTGCCTACAATGTTAAAACCAAGGAAAAGAATGTTCCTATTAAGGATGCGGTGATTACCAAAACCGCCAGGGGAGCTTATATGGCTCAGGGAAATGACGGAAAAGGAAATAAGTTGACTACTCTCCTTGGCGAAGAAAAAGCCCTCGCTGCTATTAAAGCAGGTATTGCTAAGAAAGGCTGGTAAGAATTTCGTTTTTAAATAATAGGCTTTCTCGGAACAAGGGAGCTAACCTGAAATGTACTTGGGTGTAGGATTATTTTGCCCTATGATACAGGATTTTATATAAAACTCAGGTGCTCGTACTGCCTACCTAAAATTATTCTGTCATCAGCTCCCAGCCATTTTTTCAATAATGTGGCATATACCGATTTGAAATCCACTGTATACTTCAAATCTCCGTTATCAAGGTCCAGTAAATCAGGGAGCGGATTCAGCAATCCTTTTTGTTTTAATGCCCCGCTTATGAAAAACATATTGTTAGCAGTTCCGTGATCTGTACCTCCGCTGGCATTTTGTTCTACTCTCCTTCCAAACTCTGAAAAGGTCATTATCATCACATCATCAAACCTTCCGTTCATTTTCAATTCTTTTACAAAAGCCTCCAGCCCGTCATTCAATGTCTTGAAATGCCTTTCCTGTTGGCCTTCCTGTCGCACATGTGTATCGAAACTTCCAATTGAAATATAATAAACACTGGTGTCAAGGTCTGATAATATCAGGCTGGCAATGGTCTTAAGCCCGTTGGCAAAAGGCGTACGGGGATAAGTAACCGAAGATTTAAAAGTTCCTGCTTTTTCATGAATATAATTGGCACCTGAAATAGTTTCTGCCATTGTTTGGTATAAATAGTCTACCGGCCTTTCATGTTCTTCCGAATGGTGCACTTTTGCCAGAGACTGCAGGAAACTGTTGTTCGCAATATTGAACAGCCTGCGCGGATCTTTCATGGCAAGCCCTTTAAAATCTTTTCCTTTCAAAGCAAGGCTGAGCGAGTCGGCAATTTCAATAGCCTGAATGGCATTCCGGCAATCTTTACAGTATTCGTCAAGATATCTGCCCAACCAGCCTTCAGATTTATATTCTTTACTGCCTGAAGCAGTATGCCATATATCCATGCTTCTGAAATGCGAACGGTTTGGATCAGGATATCCTACATTATTAAGTATGGCCAGGGTTCCTTCGTCATATAATGATTTTAAATGTGTAAGCGCCGGATGTATACCGCATTCATCGGTGAGCGCATGAGCTGCATCCCGCTTTATACTGATGACAGGCCTTGAACGGTAATAAATATCATTACGGAAAGGAATAACCGTATTCAATCCATCATTCCCTCCGCTTAGCTGAATAATCACCAGTGCTTTATTACCCCCTCCTGAAAGCCGGCTATACTGGAAACCCTTCAGCAGTTCGGGTATAAATGCAGCGGCAGTTGCCAATGCCCCGGATTTCAGGAATGTCCTCCTTTTAATCAGCATAATAATAGTTTAACATAATTGATATTCCGGGGTGCTCATCACATCCATTACAAGCTTCCGGAAATGTTCTTCATTGATATTGCCTGGTTTCAATTGATCGTTCAGTATATATTCCTTCTCCTTGATGTCCGGTATCAGAAAATCTTTAAGCACATTTTGTTTTCCGTTAAATACCCTTGTCAGCGCAGTCCAGTCAATTGCAGCCCTGAATGCGCTAAAACCTCTGATAGACTGATTGGCCATTCCCATATCTACATCATCATTTCCTTTTGTTTCCAGCTCAATAACCTCTCCAAGAGCAATCATTTTTGGTATATTTAACCTTAGGAGAATTGAAGCTCCGTCAATCCATGCTTTCCCGCCCGGCCATCCAGCTACGTTGGGAGGGAATAATAATTCCTGTCCCAGTAGCTGTTGAAGTAATATTTGAATTTCCGGGTTCTCTAATTTCATCGGCAAAGCCCTTCTGATTCCTACCAAAAGTTCAACGGGAGATTTAATTCTTGTTCCTACATATTTATCGGAATAAAACCAATCGGAGGAAAATATATCCAGCATCAGGTTGCGGATATTATATCCCCCTTCATAAAATCTTTCACTCAAAGTGCGTACAAGATCATCAGGGATTTGTTCTCCCACAAAAAACTTACAAATCTTTTGTGTTATAAAACAGGCACATTGTTTCTTTTCCAATATGATATTGATGATGTCGAAACCGTCGAAATTCCCGGTTTTTCCCAGGAATGTCTTGACTCCGCTATCATGCCTTACCTTCCGAAAAACAAATTCTCCCTGTACTGTTACACCCCATCCGGTAAATGCTCTTGCAGCCTCTTTCACATCCTCTTCCGTATAATGGCCAAGTCCAAGGGTAAACAATTCCATCAGTTCACGGGCGAAATTCTCATTGGGGCTGCCTTTTCTGTTTTGATTATTGTTAAGAAAGTTTACAATAGAGGCCGATTTGCTGGCTTCCACCAAAAGCGTTTTGAAATCTCCCAATCCGTGCTGGCGGAAGATGTTTAACAGCTGCTGCTGATAGAAAATATTAATACTTCTGCTTGCAAAATGCCCGTGCCAGAAGAAAGCCATTTTTTCCCGGAGTTGGTCTTTGCTTTCGGTCATTTCATCCAGCCATGCAAGATTCAGTTTTTTATATGCTCCTCTGGTATACTCTTTAATTTTTGCCCTTTGTTCTGCAGTAAGGGTAATCGGATTGCCTGCTTCGTCTTTCCCTTCGCCAAGTTTGCTGATTTCATGGTCAATCACGTTCAATTCCCGGTATTCTTCACCATTCAGTAAGTGCGTTATTAATTCGGCAACTGAACTTTTTTCAAGCTCATCTATATCTTTTGCCGAAGGCCCGAAACCTGCCCTCCGCATCAGGTGAAATTTATTTTTAAGGCTGTTTTCCAATTGGGGCTGGTTTGATGTTCAGGAAAATTACTTACATAAAGTAAGCACAAAAACAAGACAAATTGCATACCATTGATGTTGTAATCTTCTTAAAACCGTTGCCGGAAATGTTAAAGCCTGATAATGATTTAATACCTTGCAGAAAGTTTGAATTTGGGTTTTGAACATATTAAAGCTTTCTTTCTTTTGGCTGCCGTGCCCCTTATGGCATTGGCCGTAGCCTGGCATTTCCATACGAAAAAGCATCAATTCAGGAAAATCGGAAAGGAGGAAGTGGTAAGGAAAATGATTCCCGGATATTCCAGAACCTATCAGCTTATCAGGTTTATTATTTTCCTTCTTGCTTTTACCCTTATTATCACCGCTATTGCCAATCCCCGCACATCTTCCACCATGGAGAATGTAGAGAGAAAGGGAACCGATGTGCTGGTAGCGCTTGATGTAAGTAAAAGCATGCTGGCCGATGATGTGATTCCCAACAGGTTGGAGCTGGCTAAGTCCTATTTGTACGATTTGTTTGAAGCATCTTCCAACGACAGGATAGGGATGATTGTATTTGCCGGAAAACCTTACCTCCAGATGCCTTTGAGTACCGACCACAGTGCTGCATATATGTATTTGAGGTATGCTGGTCCGGATATGATCCCTTCCCAGGGAACCGTGCTTTCTGAGGTGATGCAAATGGCCATTCAGGCTTTTAATTCTAAAGAAAGGACCTATAAAACCCTGATATTGGTTACAGACGGAGAAGCCCATGATCCTGAAGCTGAAGAAGTTGCCAGGCAATTGAAAGAAAACGGAATAATGGTAATCACGGTAGGAATTGGAACTCCTGGAGGAACCAGGGTGATAGACCCTTTGACAGGTGCCCCCAAAAGAGACAATACCGGCAATGTCGTAATTTCGCAATTGAATGAAAGGTTGCTGGCACAAATAGCCGCACAAACCAATGGTAAATATATTTACCTGAATGATGTGGATAAAGCCGTGGAGGTTACCCGAGAGATGTTAAATGGGGTGGAGGATATCATAATAGAAGATCAGGCCTTCATGAGTTATACCAATTATTTTCAGTGGCTGATAGCCCTGGGAGTAATACTGCTGATCATAGAATTTGTTTTTCCTGAAAGAAAATTTGAAAAATAATTTAACCATATTACTGCTATCTTTTTTCTGGCTGGTTCCGTTTACGGGTTATTCCCAGCAGGCTGAATCTTTTGTAAGGAAAGGCAATCATCAGTATCATCAGCAGCAATTTGATGCCGCTGCAGAATGGTATAACAGGTCGTTGGAAATCCGTTCAGATGCATTGACATTGTTTAATCTGGGCAATGCATTATACAGGAAAGGAGATTACACCGGGGCCATTTCAAAATATCAGGAAGCCATAGCATTGGCAAATAACCCTTCTGCTAAAAAAGATGCCTGGTACAATCTCGGTAATGCCTATATCAAAAACCGGCAACCGGAGGAAGCCATTAATGCTTATAAAGAAGCTTTAAGAATTGATCCCGATGATGCTGATGTCAGGAATAACTTGCAAAAAGCTTTAATGGAAAGGAAATCGGAAGATCCGCAACCACAAAACAATCAGAATCAGAAAAAATCTCCTTCTTCTTCAGACAACCAAAAGAAAAGCAATGAACCTCAAAAGCTGAGTAAGAAGATGATGGAGCAATATCTTGAATCCATGAGGCAGAAAGAGGAAGAGGTATTGAGGAAAATTCAGCAGCAAAAACAGAAATATCAAACCAGGGAAGGAAAAGACTGGTAAAACAAAGATTGTGATTATGCAGATTTATACAGAATCATTTTCAACCTATAAAAGAATCAGGACTGCAGAAGTGAATGTAGGCGGCCTTTTGATTGGAAATGGGGCTCCCATCCGTATTCAAACCATGACCACCACGGATACCCTGGATACTTTGGCTACTGTGGAGCAGTCGATACGTTGTATTGAGGCAGGTGCAGAACTGGTAAGAATTACTTCTCCTTCAAAGAAGGAAGCAGAGAATTTGCTCGAAATAAAAAACGAATTAAGAAAGAGAGGATACCATACACCTCTTGTTGCGGATATACATTTCACCCCCAATGCTGCGGAAATTGCGGCAAGGATTGTTGAAAAAGTAAGGGTGAACCCGGGTAATTATGCCGACAAGAAAAAATTCGCTTTCATTGAATATTCAGATTACGAATATGAAGCGGAAATTGAAAGAATCAGGCAACGTTTTACCCCACTTGTAAAAATCTGTAAGGAATATGGTACTGCCATGCGTATTGGAACCAACCATGGTTCTTTAAGCGATCGTATCATGAGCCGGTATGGCGATACCCCAATGGGTATGGTGGAAAGTGCCATGGAATTTCTTCGTATTGCCAGGGATGAGAACTTTCACAACATTGTGCTCAGTATGAAGAGCTCCAACCCCATTGTAATGGTTGAAGCTTACAGGTTGCTTGTGCAATGCATGCATGAAGAATTTGACATGATTTATCCCCTGCACCTTGGTGTTACCGAAGCAGGAGATGGGGAAGACGGCAGGATTAAATCTGCCATAGGAATCGGTACGCTTTTGGAGGAAGGGATCGGTGATACTATACGGGTATCCCTAACCGAAGATCCAGAATTTGAAATCCCTGTTTGTAAGGATATTGTCAGCAGATATGCTCACCGTGAATCTGCAGGGTTTAAAAAGGAGGTCTTGCAGAAAGAAATCCCTTCCATAGATATCCTTCCTTATAATCCCATAGAATATAAAAGAAGGGAAACACAACAGGTAATGAACATCGGAAGTGCTTCAGTTCCTGTGGTAGTGGCCGATTTTATGAAAGAAGAAATTACCACTGAAGCACTGAAATTTATTGGATATACCTACGATGAGGCTAATGACAAATGGCATATTGCCGATGGAGCTGCAGATTATATATACACTGCCGGAAAAATTCCTTCTTTCCCATTACCCGGCACTTTGAGGGTGATTGCAGATTATCCTGCATGGTTGAACGCTCATGACAAAGAAAAATGTTTTCCGCTTTTTCAATCCCTGGAATTTGATGCTTCAAAAACTTTGTCAGATTCAGCCAATTTTATTGCCGTAGACGCATATGGAAAGGATGAAGACCGCGATGAGCTGCTTACCCGCATTAAAGACCGAAATGATGTGGTGTTGTGCATTTATTCATCTCACCCTCTTCAGATGATGGCAATACGCAGGTTGATAATAGAGTTGAGTGCGCGGGAAATTCATTGCCCCGTGATACTTGCAGTAGAAAGTCATTCTTCTACAATAGATGCCCAGTTGATAGATCTTTCTGCAGTAGCCGGAGCCATTCTCACCGATGGGATGGGCGACGGTATCTGGCTGATGAACGACCCTTCGAAAATCCTGAATAATAAAATTACCGGAAGGACATACCTTCCCATGAAGAATAATCATCAGTTCCTGAATAATACTGCTTTTTCCATCCTTCAGGCCACACGCACAAGGATTTCCAAAACCGAATATATCTCCTGCCCATCCTGTGGCAGAACATTATTCGACCTTCAGGAAACCACTGCGAAAATCAGGGCGGCCACCAGCCATTTGAAGGGTGTGAAAATCGCCATTATGGGTTGTATCGTAAACGGCCCGGGTGAAATGGCCGATGCCGATTTTGGCTATGTAGGTTCAGGGCCGGGAAAAATTACCCTGTATAAAGGAAAAGAAGTGGTGAAAAGAAATGTAGACAGTGAAGTGGCAGTGGAAGAACTTTTGGAATTGTTAAGGGAAAACGGTTATGCGTAATCGTTATTCCTGCGGATTTTTAGAATTGCTCAGCATACTGAATATATATCCCAGGCTTGCAAGTTCAAGCACTTTTCTTTCAGGCAATCCGGTTTCGGCATTACGTTTCCATTTAATCAGCCTGATGTATCCTTCGGATATTTCAATTCCGGTAATGTCTCCATCCTGAAAACTGCAGCAACCGGTATTAAAATAACTGGGTATGCGCATAGTACTGATATATTTTTTTCCTTCATATTCTGCTTCCCTTTTTTCCAGTTCTTCCCGGATTTCGTCAGCCTTTTCTATAAAATCGTTTTTCAGGAAATAATCCAGTTCTTTCCGGAGCCTGTCGATATGGTCGAGAGATGCAAACACCGGCTTATGGGTATGCCCGGAGATGAAGATCAGGTTTTGCTGCTTTTCACTCCAGTTGTACATCATAATGTTGTGCTTGTCTACAAGGTCAAATGAATCTGAAATTACGTCAACGCTTATCTCAAGAAAACGCTGAATGGGTGTCCATATGGCTGCTACAAACCACATACTGAAAGCATTTCCGTCACTTTTGCTGTCGCCCTGATGACCGTGAGAAAGCATAATTTCATATTCGGTTTCCCTCCATTGGGTGCGAAGCATCAATCCTTCATAGGTTTTAAACTTGTTTCCGAAGAGAGGCTTGAGAAAAAGATTTTGCGGAACAAGGAATTTCCATTCCAAATCGTGGTTGCCGTATAATTTATAATATCTTCCGTCTTCAAAAAATTTGACTTCCTGCTCAAGGCTGTCTTTATAATACTCTATTACTTCTGCAGGTGCGCATTCCCATAATTCTTCTGAATCACCCAGGTTAATCAACGTAAAGTTCCGGTGGTAATAGTAATCCAGAGCTGCTGCATAATTCTCCTTTGCATTTCTGAAATCGTCAGCAGCATCGCCTTTTCCTCTGTGGTGGTCTGAAAATAAAATGAATTTTCCTTCACCTATGGGGAAGTCAATGATTTGTTCCGGAGTAGTTTTCAGTTGTTTGTAGAGTTGGTCAAGGGACTGATGAATAGCTTTACTGTCGGGAGAGGAGGCCAGTTTGTCTGCCATCCTGACGATGGGTTTGGCCAGTATTTTCTTTAAAAATGCTTTCATTAAATGCCGATGGCCGGAAATTCCGGGAAAAGACCTAAATTCAGGGAAAAATTGTTCTTACAGTAAATATAATCATTCCATGAAAGATATTCCCGTCCCGGAGAGTAGATCTTCCATAAAGAAATGGTTTTGGCTGCTGTTAGCACTCAATCTGATGTTTATCGTCGTTGCAGTTTCCCTTCTCAGGCCTGTCACCTTTGGCGATATAGTGTCTCTTGAAATTGCAGGAAATAAGGAAAAAGCCACCGCCTTAATATCAGAATGGAGCAACATTCCCGGCATGCTGGATAAAGCTGTGCTTTCGGTATATCTTGATTTTGGATTTATTGTACTGTACATCTCTTTCCTTGTAACCGCCTGTTTATACCTGCCTGCTTTCAGCGGTTTCGACTTATTTATAAATGCCGGTAAGTTTTTTGCCTGGCTTTTAATAGTAGTGGTTTTTTGCGAGGTACGTGAAAATTTCGGACTGTTAAGAATCCTTGGGGGAGACTTGGAAACAGGGAATATTGAGATTACCCATCATATGGCGGTAACCAAGTTTACCATTTTGCTTATAGTAATCTTCTTCCTGGTATTCAGTCCCTTCCTAAAGCTGCCCAACAGGCAGAAATTTTCTTCCGTATTACTGAAAGATGGTAATACTAATTAATAAGAGATGCTCCGAAGTAAGGATGCAATACCTCCGGTAGTTTAATGCCATCTTCTGTTTGATTGTTTTCAATCAGGCAGGCTACAATTCTAGGCAAAGCAAGCGAACTTCCGTTCAGTGAATGCGGAAAAACGTTCTTGCCTTCATCATTTTTATACCGAAGTTTCATCCTGTTGGTCTGGTAAGTTTCGAAGTTGGATACTGAACTTACTTCCAGCCATTTCTCCTGGGCTGCACTGTAAACTTCAAAATCAAAAGTGATGGCGGAAGCAAAGCCCATATCGCCACCGCAAAGCCTTAAAATTCTGTAAGGAAGATTCAGGCTTTGAACAAGCTTTTCCACATGGGCTACCATTTCTTCCAACGCCTGGTGGCTTTTTTCAGGTTCGGTGATTTGAACAATTTCTACTTTATTGAACTGGTGTACCCTGTTCAATCCCCTTACATCTTTACCATAACTGCCGGCTTCTCTGCGGAAGCAGGGTGACCAGGCAGTCATCTTTATGGGCAATTCTTCTTTCTTAAGGATAACATCCCTGTAAAGGTTGGTAACGGGAACTTCGGCTGTTGGAATAAGGTATAAGCCATCGGCTGTTACATGATACATTTGGCCTTCCTTATCGGGGAGTTGGCCGGTGCCGAAAGCGGAGGCTTCATTTACCATGAATGGCGGGATATATTCTTTATATCCTGCTGCAGTATTGTAATCAAGAAAATAAGAGATTAATGCCCTTTCCAGTTTCGCACCTTTACCAACATATACAGGAAATCCGCTTCCGGTGATTTTATTTCCCAGTTCAAAATTGATAAGATTGTACCTGGCCAAAAGGTCCCAGTGTGGAGCAGCTCCTGCAGGAAGCTGGGGTTTTACGCCCCCTTCTCTTACCACCACATTATCCTCTGCTGATTTTCCTACAGGAACTTCTTTGGCAGGAAGGTTGGGAAGTTGTACCAGCGTTTCCTGCAATTCTTTTTCCACCTGATCGAGTTCTGCAGTAATGGGAGCCAGAGTTGGCTTCAGTTCGTTAACAGTGGCTTTAATTTTTTCCACTTCATCTTTCTTTCCTGCAGCCATCAGTTCACCAATGGTTTTGGAAGAAGATTTTATTTTGGATTGAATATCGTCAAACTTCGCCTGAAGTTGTTTACGCTTTTCATCGAGGGACAGAATTTTATCCACCAATTCCAGCCCTTTGAAATTTTTAACTGCAAGTCTTTCTTTAACCAAATCCGGATTTTCCCTGATGAAAGCTAACTGTAACATGGACGAATAATTTTTTGCAAAGGTAACAGACTGCGCTCACATCTTCAACCATTAAACTTATTCCCCAAAAAAGGAAGGGGTGATTATCTTTGTGATATGCAGGCAAATGACGATTTACAAACGAGATGGTGGGCGCTTGAAGCCAAACTGATGGAAAAATTCGGCAAAAAGCCCGATCTTGAAACCATTCTGTTCCTGATAGGCATTCAGGAATTTGGAGAGGTCAGAAAGAAATTTACCAAGGAACAGAAGCAGGACCTTATGCATGTGGCAGTTTGTACCCTTCTTTCAAAAAGCGGCTATTTTAAATATGAAGGAAGGGATAAGGATAAATGGCCTGTTTTCACACAGGTTAAATCACTTCCTACCATGGATGCCATAGCCCAGGAAAACTTTATCAAAGACCATGTATTGCTGTATTTTCAGGAAAATGATTTTATCTGAATTAAAACACAATTATGAAGTTTAGACCCCTGATTTTATTATCCCTGCTGGTGATTTCCTGCACTGCTTTCTCACAAAATGTAAAAACTGTTAAGGTTAAAAAGACCGACCTTAAAAGAGATGTGGAAATGGTAACGGATAAAGGTACATTGATTCTCAGGTTATCCGATTCCACGCCGCTTCACCGCGATAATTTCATCAGGCTTACAAAATCGGGCTTTTTTGATGGAATTACATTTCACAGGGTGATTAAGAATTTCATGATTCAGGCGGGAGATCCAAATACAAAACATCCTGATTCAGCAGCATCTGTAGGTAGCGGTGGTCCCGGATATACCATTCCTGCAGAAATTATTCCCGGCATGTTTCATCATAAAGGGGCCCTGGCTGCAGCCAGAATGGGCGACCAGGTGAATCCTCAAAGAGAAAGCAGCGGAAGCCAGTTTTATATTGTGCAGGGTAAGGTATTTACTCCGGCAGGATTGGATTCATTGCAAAACGGAAGGCTAAGAGGATACATCATTCCTGAAGAACTTCGGAAAGTGTATACCACCATTGGTGGTGCACCGCATCTCGATAACCAGTATACCGTATTCGGAAGGCTGATAGAGGGATATGATGTGTTGGATGCAATTGCAGAGGTAAAAACCAATCAGCGCGACCGGCCTGAGGAAGATGTGCGGATCATTAAAGCAAGAATGATTAAAAGAAAGAAAAACAGGTAAAGACTTTTATTGAAAAAGAATTCTAATATTTGTAAAAATTAATTGTTATGAATATTCCTGAAAACTTACGTTACACAAAAGAACATGAATGGGTAAAAGTGGATGGTGATGTTCTGATCATTGGAATTACAGATTTTGCTCAAAGCGAACTGGGGGATATCGTATATGTAGAAATTGAAACCCTTAACCAGCAACTTTCTGCCGGTGATGTTTTTGGAACAGTAGAAGCAGTTAAAACCGTTTCCGACTTATACCTGCCTGTTAGCGGTACCATTATAGAAATTAATTCAGCTCTTAACGACGCTCCTGAGAAAGTAAACAGCGATCCTTACGGTGATGGTTGGATGATTAAAGTGAAACCCGACAATATGGATGATGTTAATCAACTGCTGGATGCTGAAGGATATAAAGGGGTAATCGGATAAGAATTCTTTAAAAATTCCGGTAAAACAAAAATTATTGGCAATAATTCTGAGTAAGGAAAGGTTTTTGCATAAAAGCCATCTGTGTTAGCAGTATTATTCCGCATACCGATGAAATTTATCCTTCCCTTTGGATGGACCATTGCAATGGTAACCATGTTGTTGCTTCCGGGTTCATCCATACCGAAAACTGATATTACTTTAATCCCCAATATGGACAAACTTGTGCATTTTGCACTATTTGCAGGGTTTGTCTTTCTTTGGGGATTATATCTTAGAGATAAGTCTGACTGGAAAAAATGGAGAGAAATGATGGTATTGCTTACTTTTTCAGCCATCGCACTCGGAGTAATAATAGAGTTTATTCAGGATTATGTCATCATCACCCGCACTTTCGATCCGGCCGATATTCTGGCCAATTCCCTGGGAGCCATTTGTGCAGCTGCCACCATTGTATATCTGAAAGGGAAAGATTAAGCAGTTCCGGCAAAAAATAAACCCCTGTAGAAACAGGGGTTGTAACCAAAACTAACTGCTTATGAGAAAAATTTACTATTAACTTCGTTCTAATAGGTAGTACAAAACTGATGCCACCGATTAGCCGGCTGTCGTTAAACATCTGTAAAACGATGTTCCGGATTGAAATCTTTTGCAAAAAAACTAAGAATTCCTGATAAACATGATTTAAATCAAGGAATTTGATAGAAAATTAACAATTGAATCAGGGTTTCTATGTACTTATTACCAACGAGTTATATATAAACGGACTGTTTTAAGGCATGACTTGCTTCTGTAAAGTCAAAAGGTGAAATGTTTCCGCAATTTCTTCCCCATTAGTTTTGCTTTGCCATTTTTTCTGTGTTTTCCGCAAATTGCAAAGCATCTATAAACTCCTGAATTTCCCCGTCCATTACGGCATCCAGGTTATATACGGTAAGGTTAATCCTGTGGTCGGTAACCCTTCCCTGAGGATAATTATATGTTCTGATTTTAGCACTTCTGTCACCCGATGAAACAAGGCTCTTCCTGTGTCTGGCAATTTCTTCCTCCTGTTTTCTTACTTCTGACTCATACAATTTGGTACGCAGCATTTGCATGGCTTTTTCCCTGTTGCCCAGCTGAGTCCTTTCGGTCTGACACATTACAACCGTTCCGGTAGGAATGTGCGTAAGGATTACCTTGGTTTCTACCTTGTTTACGTTTTGTCCTCCTGCACCACCACTTCTGGCAGTTTCCATTTTCACATCGCTTTCCTTGATCTCTATATCTACATCTTCAGCTTCAGGCATTACGGCAACCGTAGCCGCAGAAGTATGCACCCTTCCGCTGGTTTCTGTTTCAGGAACACGCTGCACCCTGTGCACTCCGCTTTCGAATTTCAAGGTTCCATAAACATCGTCTCCAATCACTTCCACCTGTACTTCCTTATATCCTCCAACGGTTCCTTCGTTTTCAGATAAAATAGTAGTCTTCCAGCCTTTCTTTTCGCAATATTTCAGGTACATCCTTAATAAATCTCCTGCAAATAAGCTGGCTTCGTCGCCCCCGGTACCTGCCCTGATTTCAAGGATACAGTTCTTTTCATCCTGAGGATCTTTGGGAATCAGCAGCTGGCGGATGCGTTCTTCAGTTTGGGCAATTTTTTCTTCAAGTTCCGGTATTTCGGCTTTTGCTGCAGAACGCATTTCTTCATCATCTCCCCTCAGTGCCTCTTTGTAGAATTCCAGGTCTTCTTTTAACTTAATATATTCAGCCCTTGCGTTTACAATTTTCTCCAGACTCCTGTATTCTTTACTCAATTGAGTAAAACGTTTATTATCAGCCACTACTTCCGGGTTGGTGAGGGCCACCCCCAAATCATCGAACCTGGCTTTTATGGCTTCCAGCTTATCTAACATAGTTTATTACTTTTGATGTCCTGATTTTTTCAGGGAGGCAAAGTTAATCTTAATATGTTTTATGCATTACAGATATTTTAAACCCGAGTTATTATTTGACGGAAGGAAGATATTAAAAGATGCCACCCTGATTGTGCGGGAAGATGATGCTATTGAAGACATCAGCTTTGAAGTGCATGAAGATGCCATACCACTGGAAGGAGTGCTGGCACCCGGGTTCATCAATTGTCATTGTCATTTAGAACTATCTCATTTTAAAGGGCTTATACCGGAAGGTACGGGAATGACCGAATTCCTGCTCTCCGTTATCAATATCAGAAAATCGGGCTTGCCATATATCAGGCAGGCTGCAGAACAGGCAGAGCAGGAAATGGCAGCATCCGGCATAGTGGCGGTGGCCGATATCTGCAACGGAACCGATACCCTTACTCAAAAAAAGTATTCCGGAATTTATTACCACAATTTCATCGAAACCATGGGACTTGAAGAATCCCTGGCGCGGAAAACCATGGAAAAGGCTTTGGAATACTACCGGGAATTCGACAGGTTATTTCCCGGTCGAACCTCTATCGTTCCCCATGCACCATATTCCGTAAGCCGCGAACTGTTCAAACTGATATCAGAAAGAAAACCTGATCTTATATCCATGCATAACCAGGAAAGCCGCGATGAAATGGAACTGTTTCAAACAGGGAAGGGGGATATGTTAAAACTATTGAATGCTATAGGTATCCGGGAATTTTCTTCCGGAAAGGCAAACAGCCTGCAATTTGCTTATCCTTTCCTCGAGGCCGCAGGAACGGTAATCCTGGTGCATAATACCTTTGCCGATGAAGAAAGCATTGCTTTAACGAATAATAGTAAAACTTACTGGTGCCTATGCCCGAATGCCAATCTGTATATTAATAAAGTGTTGCCACCGGTAAACCTGTTTAGAAAGCAGGGAGTGAAAATTGTGGTGGGTACCGACAGCCTGGCCAGCAATCATCAGCTGAATATGTTGAGTGAGCTTTCCTCGATTGCCAAAGAATATACGGAAATCAGTCTGGAAGAAATGCTGAGATGGATAACCATTAACGGGGCTGAAGCGCTGGGAATTCAGGAATGGTACGGGAGCTTTGAAAAAGGGAAAAAACCGGGCATGGTAAATTTCCTCGTTTCGGAGGTTGGAGAGAATATGAAAATTTTTGATAACTCCTGATGCATTTTAAAGCTGCATGCTTTTAAGAACTTCAATGGTATTTAATTTCCCAAAATCGTGTATATGTAACCGGTAGAAATCATGATAAGCTTCCAGTAAAGCTCTTCTGGTTTCGTGGTGGAGATTGAACTGCTCCAGTTCAACAGGCTGCTGTACTTTAAGCAGTTCGGAGGTCAGCGCACTGAGCTTCTTATCTAGATAATAAGGGTGGCCGGGAATCTCTTTTTTAAAACTTCCCTCTTTAAGATCAAGAATATTGTTGGTTTCGGAATAGTTTTCAATAATTCTGAACCCCAGTAATCCCGACAGATGAAGATTAAAATATAGCGGAAGGCCGGCAGCAATATAATCATCAGCCTTATCCAGGTGCAGCAATGTGTCTTCAAGAAAATAATACATATCAGGATGATGTTCCGTCTGCTTTACCGATTTTCCGAATAGTTCAATGATATATTGAGCAGAAATATTCCGGATGACAGAAGTGAAAATGGTATCGAAAAGAACCGCAAACTTATATTCCTTTATCCTCTGCAGGTTTTTCAGTTCATTATGATAAACTACCAGGTCGAGAATGGCGCAGGGTTGAAAGGTATTCCCCGGACCACCCCCATTTTTAGACTGCCTCACATTATTAATCAGGTATGACTGCAGCCCGAAGCTTTCAGTATATATTGTGGCAATAATACTGGTCTCCCCGTACTTCACAACCCTGATTACTATGCCTCTTGTCTTGTGCGTCACTTTGTTATATAAACGATTTTGGCTGCAAGGTTATATTTTTTTTCATCTGTACTTACCAGTACCAGGTAAATTCCGGTAGAGATTTTTTTACCGGAGGCAGCATAGCCGGTCCATTCTGCTTGTCCGCCTGAAGCTTTTCCCATATATACCAGCCTCCCTTCAGTATCCGTAATCCTGAATGAAGCATTTGGCGGCAGGCCTTTGATATAGATTTTTCCTGTATGATCAGGGGGAACAGGATTCGGATAAACCAACACATCCTTTTTATTTAAAGAGCCTGATACGGCTACATCCCTGTAAACCGTTAGGCCTTTGTCTGAACTGAAAAATACATCTCCTGAAGTATGGTCGATAACAATCCCTTTTACATTATTGTCTAACAGTTCTTTTCTTTCACTTGTAAATTGTTGCAAAAGTTTTTCTCCACCTTCACTTATTTTCCATGCTCCGTTTCCTGTGCCTATCCATTTCTCATTGGCAGCATTTACAGCAATGGTATTTACTTTTTCGTTTCTGAATAGGAAGTCGGGAAAATTGTTATATCGCACTACGGGGATAACCAGATCACAACCTTCCCTGAAAATATTATTTCCCCTGCAGGTCATAATTCCAATACCATTAGCAGTACCTATCCATACCAAGCCGTTTAAATCCATAGTTACGGAAAGGACATTTTTATCCGGGAGATTTCCGTTCCCCTGTCCGGTTGTTAACAATCTCCAGTGATCATCACCCGGGTTATCAGGCGTTTGATTGTCGGAAAAAACTATCAGACCGGTTTCGGGTACGGCTATCCATATTCTTCCCTCTGCATCTGTAAATACGGGGGTATGTGGTGCTTGGTTAATGGAAAATGGTATTGTATAGGAGAATAATTTGTTTCGGTTGTCCATTCTGTATAGTACAGGCGGATCGTTCTGTGCTACCATCCAAAGATTGCCATCAGATGAATTACTTAAACCTGAAATTTTCCGGGAATATGCAGGAGCATGGATGATATGGTTATAATCTTCCGGAGAGGAGGAAAACAAAACCAAACCACCTGTATAACTGCCTGCCACTATGTTTGTTGTGCCCGGTAAAAATCCCATTTGAAGTGCTCCATAATTGTTTAAAACCGGATAATCGGAGGAAGGATAATTCATCCATGCACCTGAGGAAATGTCGTATCGGGAAATTCCTGTAATCCCATCGACCGTATTAAAAGCTCCTGTAAGAATGTTTTCTTTCAGAAATATTTTATCACTGAAGGAATAATAAGGCGAATTGAAGGCAATAATTTCTTGCCGGTTTTCGCTTATTTTGATCAGGCCTTTGATTTGATCGGCCACCCAAATGGTATTGTCTTTTATAGCAGCATGATTGGGTTGAAGGATATTTTGATGACGGATATATTCAACCTGAAAATCGGCCTTCTGAATTTTTGAAATAAATGCATCATTAGGTAAGATTTCCGCTGTCAGAATAGTATGTTCATTTGTAAAAAAGGAATGGATTTTCCCCGGTGAAGAATAAATTTTTTCGAAACGCTCACCATTATATACATATATATCTGTGGAATCTGCCAGCCATAAGCTGTTGTTGTCTGCTGCAGCAAAATAGAATATCTTTTCCGAAACCTTATTCCACAGGTGATAATCCTGGATGTTGGCCTGAATATGGGCAGATTTTAATCCTGATGCTGAAGCTGCGATAACAGAGTCTTTCCATTTTGCCACAGCATATACAGCTTCCTGATTTCCGTTATCGCCAATAAACCCGGTAGCCTCTACGGTTCTGCTTTCAATATTAATAATACTGATTCCGGAATGGAATGCCATATAAGCCTTTCCGTCTATTACGGAGATGTGATGGATTTTTTTTTGTTGTATTCCATTGGCATTTTTTAGGGCGGGTAAATTATTCACGCGCATTTCCCTTATGATATCAATATTACCGTTGGAATAACCTGCTATTATAAAGTTATCATGAGCTGCAATAGTAGAAGGAAGCGCTTCTGACAATCCTCCGATGACGGAAAAAACCTCAAGCGTTCCTGAATTTTCCTCAATCGTTGCAATTCCTGCAGGAAAACAGATAATCAACTGATTGTTAAGGAAGAAGACCTTTTGTGGCTGATACAGCGGTATAAAGGATTTACGGTTTCCGGGAGGTTGTGCGGAAGCGTCAATGGATAAAGTAAAAAGTATAAATATGAAAAGAAGGTATTTCAATTGATTAAAATCTTATTGAATAAAATTTTCCTTTAATACCACCCCATGTTGGAGGGGGAAATATTGATTTTCTATTTTTTTTCGATGTTAATTAGATGTCATGATAATTAATTTCAAAAATATTTAACAGAATTAAAAAATAAAGTGCAATTTTGCTGGCCTTTATGCAAATGACAACAAGGTAGAAAATTAAAGCAGAATTAAAATATGGCAATTCCGCAGCGGGATTGTGTTTTTTTTTGTCTTTAACAATTACCTTGAAAAAAAAACGTTAAGGTTAAGTTTAATTTTTTTTAAAACAAAAATGCACATGAGAAAACTGCTATTAAGTTTGATGGCTGTGCTGTTAGTTTCTGTAACAGTGATGGCGCAAACCAGGACGATCTCCGGGCGGGTTACCGATTCCAACGGAGAGCCTATTCCCAATGCCTCGGTGGTAGTAAAAGGTACCTCAATTGGTACTGTGACTCTGGAAGATGGTAGGTATTCCCTTGCCATTCCAAACAATGCCCGCACTTTGGTTGTTTCTGCAATTGGTATGGCTGCCCAGGAGGCAACTATCGGCGCAGGAAACACTTACAATTTCAGGCTTTCATCTGAATCAGCTGATTTGGATGAAGTTATTATCGTTGGTTATGGTTCTGCAAGAAAAAGAACTGATGTTGCCGGAGCCTTTACCAAAGTTGACGGTGAAGTGGTAAACAATAAACCAAGCGCTAACATGCTGGATGCGATCCAGGGTAGGGTTGCCGGTTTACAGGTTTATACTTCTTCCGGTGAACCTTCAGCTACTCCTTCAGTAAGGCTGCATGGTGTGGGTTCTATCAGCGGTGGTAACACTCCACTTTATGTTATCGATGGTATTCCTGTTAACTCAGGTTCTATTGTTTCTCTGAACCCTAACGACATTGAGTCTGTAACCGTTCTGAAAGATCCTTCTACAACTTCAATTTATGGATCCAGGGCTGCCAATGGTGTTATTCTGTATACCACCAAAAAGGGTAAGACTCATACTTCCCGTCTGACTGTTAACTCTCAGTACGGTATTTCTAATCTGACCAAAAACACAATCGATCACTTCACTTCTTTCATGACTACTGACGAGCTTCTTGCTTTCTGGGAAGAAACCGGAATCAGGACTCCTGCTCAGGTACAGTCTATCAGAAGCCAGTATGGTAATAACAATACCCAATGGTATAAAGCTTATTATAAGGAAGATGTTCCTATGTACAATCTTGATATGAACCTGAGCGGTGGAGGTGGAAAAACCACTTACTTCGTATCCGGTTCTTATTTCAAACAAGAAGGTCTGGCTTATCGTTCTGCCTTTGAAAGGTTTACCATGAGGGCTAACGTTACTTCTGAAGTGAACGATTACATCAAGTTTGGTCTGAACCTATCAGGTGGTGTTGACGACAGGGAAACCAACCCTTACGGATCTAACCAGCTGAACCGTGGTCTGGCAATGCTGACTCAGCCTTACTATACATATAAAGATGAAAATGGTAAAGACTACCCCGATGCTATTCCGGGAGTAGGTAGGTACCATCCAAGATATCTGGAAGCAAAAATGCCTTCTGAAGGTAAAAACCTCCAGTTGAACCCCAGCGGTTACATTGAGATTTCTCCTCTGAAAGGTCTGAAGCTCAGGTCTCAGGCTGGTATGGACTTCTATGATTATACTTCATATTCTTTAACTTATCCTTCTTACCTCGGTTCCCTGAACAACGGTTCAAGGTCTGAATCATTCCAAAGAGGATATTATTCTACCATTACCAACACCGGTGAATATTCTTTCAACGTGAAAGAAGATCACAGCTTCTCTCTGCTGGTTGGTCAGGAATACACCAAGAGCACTACTACCAGTCTGAGCGGTTCTTCTTCCGGTCAGTCTGATGACAGGCTCGTACTGATTAGCTCCGGTCCTAACAACAGGAACGCCAGCTCATCTAAATCTGAATATGCTTTTTATTCTCTGTTCTCTAAACTGAACTACAATTACAACTCTAAATACTACTTAGACCTTTCTGTACGTCAGGACCAATCTTCAAGATTCGGTAGAGACAACAGGGTGGCTAATTTCTGGTCTGTAGGTGCAATGTGGAGAATGAAGAAAGAAGCATTCCTGGATAACGTTAACTGGTTAACTGAACTGAACCTGCGCGTGAGCCATGGTACTTCTGGTAACTCAGGTTCTCTGGGTAACTATGCTTCTCTGGCTACTGTATCTAACGGTATTTACGAGTCAGCAAGTTCATTCCAAATTGGTTCTGCCGGTAACCCGCTGTTGTCATGGGAAAGCCAGGCTCAAACCACTGTAGGATTTGACGCGTTCCTGTTCAACAAAATCAACTTGACTGTTGATTTGTATAACAGAAATACCAGCGACCAGCTGTTCAGCGTTCCTTATCCTTACACCTCTGGTTTCTCTCAGATTCCTTTCAACACAGGATCTATCAACAACAAGGGTATCGACGTAGAACTGGAATACACCGTATTCAAAAATCAGGATTGGACCATTACTCCATTCGTGAACTTCAACTATAACAAAAACAAAGTTACCGAACTGTTCCAGGGACGTAATTACTGGGTAGTACCTAACACAGGGGTGGCTTATGCAGTAGGAATGCCAATTTCCTTCCTGTACCCCATCTGGGCAGGTGTTAACCCTCAAACCGGTTTAGCTGAATGGTATCTGCCAGATCCAGATCCTGAGAAATTTATCTACACTACTAAAGATAAAAACAGGACAACCACTGTTTTTGATGCTACTGCACTTCAGCAGAATACCGGTATCGATAGGTATCCTCCATTTACAGGTGGTTTTGGTCTGAATGCTAATTATAAAGGTTTGTACCTCTCTGCTGCATTCAGCTTTGCCAGCGGAAAATACCTGATCAACAACGACAGGTACTTCTTCGAAAACCCATTCCAATTTGCAGGTTACAACACTGCTAAAACATCTGCTGATTACTGGAAGCAACCCGGTGATAATGCAAGGTTCCCAAGAATCGGATCCGGCTTATTCACTCAGTTTGACTCCAGACTGATCGAAGATGCTTCTTTCATGAGGTTGAAATCTCTGGTAGTGGGATACCAGGTTCCAAAAACAATTTTGGATAAAACCAAAGTTATCAAAGGAGCTAACATTTCACTTACCGGTAGGAACCTGTGGACTATTACCAAGTACTCCGGTCCTGATCCAGAAGTGGATTCTAACCTGACTCTTGGTGTTAACCCTAACAGCCAACAATTTGTATTAGGACTTAGTCTGCAGTTCTAATGTGAGAAATGATGTAATTAAGAATAAGAACATTCTTATAAACAAACTATTTAAAAATGAAAAGAAACATATTTAAGATATTAATGGTTGGAGGGGTTTCTCTGCTGGCAATGACGTCTTGCGAGAAGAAACTTGACCTCTATCCATATGATTCAATCGAGCTGTCTCAGTCATTCAAGACTATTCAAGACGCCAGGGCATGGAACAATTCCATTTTCCAACACCTTAGAGGTAGAGTATACGGTCTGTATATGTATTCTCAGGATGTTCAGGGAGATCAGTTGAATGCTACCCTGGATTATGGTAACAGAAACGGTAGCCCTCACCGTTGGGATGATTCCTTCAGAGCCGATGATTATACTATCAGGGACGTATGGCAAGGGTACTATTCTACCATGAAAAACGTGAATGCTATCATTCAGAATATGCCTAACGTTGAAACTGCCAATGCCAACGAAGCGGCAGAAATCAACCAATTCATCGGTAATGCTCACTTAATGAGGGCCTACCTGTATCATGAACTGGCTCTCAGGTATGCCAAACCTTACGATCCTGCTACTGCAGATAATACTCTGGGCCTTCCTCTGGTTCTGGAATACGATCCAAACTTGAAGCCTGCAAGGTCAAGCCTGAAAGCTACTTACGATCAGATCATTTCTGATATTAATGAAGCTAAAACCAGACTGGCAAACGTAGCCGGTGAACAAGGTGCAACCAGGTTTACCATCGACGCTGCAAAAGCTCTGGAAGCAAGAGTAAAACTGTATATCCAGGATTGGCCGGGAGCCAAAACTGCTGCTGATGAAGTAATCAACACCGGTAAATATCCGCTGATTACTGACGCTGCGGATTTCCAGGATTACTGGCATGTTGACGGATATCAGGAATCTATCATGCAGATGTTCATCTCTCAGCCTACTGAAACAGCTAACACTAATACTATATACCTGGGATGGAACAACAGTTTGCAAAAATTCGTTCCTGACTTCGTTCCCAGCCAGTGGGTAGTTGATGCGTATGAAAATAACGACATCCGTAAAGCTGCATACTTTAAACAAGTAGATATTCAAATTTCCGGTACTGTTTATCCAAATTCATGGGTTGTAAACAAATACCCCGGAAACCCTGCTTACTTTACCGGTGCTACTACCAACTATATGCACGAACCTAAAGTTTTCAGGATTGCTGAAATGTACCTGATTTCTGCAGAAGCTGCCTACAACATGGGTGGTGCCAACGAAGATCAGGCCCAAAACAGGCTGAACGAACTGAGAACTGCTCGTGGCCTGGATCCTGTGGCATCTACCGGTGCTGCCTTGTTGCAAGACATCAAAGATGAAAGGTTCAGGGAACTGGCATTCGAAGGTGTTCGTTTGTTCGACCTGAAACGCTGGAACGAACCGGTTGTTAGGAGAGATCCTCAAAACGAAGAGTACATCAACGTTACTCCTGCGGCTTCTTTCCACCAGCTTAACATTCCTGCAGGTCACAACAAATTCACCTGGGGAATCCCCACCAACGATATCACTACCAACCCAAGCCTTCAGGGACAACAAAATCCCGGATGGTAATTGGTTGATACTATATCTCCAACAAAAGGACCGCCAAACGGCGGTCTTTTTGTTTGCTGTCATTGTCATAAGCACAATAAAAAAGGCTTCCTTTTGGGAAGCCTTATAAATATGATTATGTTAGAAATCAATTCGCTCGTAACAATAATTCACAAGGTTTTAATCCTGTATGCTTCTTAAATGCAGTGGAGAAATGTGAAATGGAAGAATATCCCAGCAGCATAGAAACTTCCGTTACGCTTAAGCCTTTATCATAAAGAAGGTACCGGGCATGCTCCATTCTCTGGTTTTGGTAATATTCGAAAATGGTGGTACCGAATAATTCTTTAAATCCTTTCTTCAGATAACACTCATTTATCGCCACTTTGCGGCTGAGTTCCTTAATGGTTATCGGATTGCCGATATTCTGGAGCAGGATATCCCTTGCTTTAATGATCTTCTCCCTGTCCATTTCATTGGCAAGGAACTTACACCTGAAGGTTTCAGATTCTTTTTCGCCTACCACACACTCCATGCTGTATAATAACAGCATCTGGCTTTGGGCATTGATGAAGATATTCTCCAGCGCACCGGTATAATTATGGTTCAGCAAGGATTCCAGAATACTTCTGGTACGTCCGCAAAGGGTAATCATTTTGCTGAAAGACTGAGGGTGCCTGAATGCCAACACCTCGTTGGAGAAACTGATTTCGGCTTTTTTAGGTTTTACAAACTGCGATAAATGCTGTGGGCTGAACCTGAAGCTGATTACATCCAAAGACTCTACTTTATTCCTGCAATGCTCATTGGCCTTTTCGGTGCATTTGCTGCAGGTCATGGCATCGGCACTGCAATAGCTGTTTCCGGTAATGCAAAAATGCAGGTCAAGATGCTCCTCTCTTCCGGGAGCACTATCGTGCTGCACATTATATACGACCATACCGATATCATCGGTATTCCACTGGATATTCCTCTTGTATCTTTTAATGGAATATTGTACAGAACCCGGAATCTGCTGCTCTTTTTCATAAAAAAGCTGCAGCTCATGTTCCATAAACTGCCCATTATGCGCCAGTGAAAGAATATCGTAGGTCTGCATCATAGAGGTGCAAAGGTACGGCTTTTATGTTTCAGGATTCTTTAAGAAAATGCAAAGAGAATAAGGAATCAGGAATTAAGAAAATGTCTAATATGTTAGTGTCCGTAAAATAAGCATCAAATACTCAATCGTCAATCGTATATCTTCCTTCGCTGCGCTCAGGATGAGAATGGAAAAAATAGGTATAAGAAATGAAGAAATAGGTCAATCATAAATCGTATACCTAAATCGTAAATCTAATCCAGGCTTTGGTTGGCCACAGCAGCCATCTTCAATATTCTGTCGAATTGTTCTGGTGTAAGGTCGTTATAGAAGAAGTAAACGGGATCCATGCGGCGGCCGTTTTTATGAACTTCATAATGGCAGTGCGGGCCGGTAGATTTTCCTGTGCTTCCCACATAGCCAATAATTTCTCCCCTTTTCACCCTGGCACCCACTTTGGCGGTAATCTTGTACATATGTCCGTATAACGTACGGTACCCGTAACCGTGGTCAATAATCACATGGTTCCCATAGCCCGAGCCGGAGTTCCCTGCAAACCTCACCCTGCCATTTGCAGTAGCGTATATGGGGGTGCCCTGAGGCGCTGTAAAATCTAGTCCGCCGTGGAACCTGCGGGTTTTATAAATAGGGTCGATACGGTAGCCGAAGCCGGATGCAATCCTTTTCAGCTCTTTATTGCTTATCGGCTGAATGGCAGGAGTGCTGGCCAGAAGGTCTTCTTTATTCTGAATGGCGGTAAAAATCTCTTTATAAGAATTTTCCTGGGCGATTAACCGGCTTTCCAGTTTGTTAAGCGTTCGCAGGATGGAGCTTTCCAGTTGGCTGCTGGTCATACTCATCACAAGCTGGAATTCTTTCTGAAACTCCAGTTCTCTCTGGCGGGCACTATCGGGTATAGGGTCTGCTTCAAAAATGGCACGGTATATTTCATTGTCGCGCTCTTCCAGTTCTGCCAGTTTTCGGTTTAACTCTTCTGCTTTTTCATCCAGCAGCAGGAAGTTATCCCTGAGCGCCTTGTTTTCCTGCATCAGCAGTTTTTCATTGGCAGAAGGGAAATAACGGTAGGCTACAGATACAATGATTAAGGCAGTAACAATGGCAGCAGAAATAAAACCCAGTACCCTGAGCAGCTTTACCCTTAACGGGGTTTCCAGTTTTTCGTATCTGAGCGTATTGTTATTGTAATAATATTTTACCTTTTTCATTTACCAGCCTAATTTCCCCTTATTTCAAAGGGGGTTTCCGTACTTTTGCACAATTAAATTCTGTATCAATTACATAAACCGACAATTTAAAAATTTATTGCCAAATTCGGCAAGCTTTATAATATTTCTCTTATGCTATCCAGTTCAGAAATCAGGCAACAGTTTTTCAGGTTTTTCGAATCGAAAGGACATATCATCGTACCCTCTGCACCGCTGGTATTGAAAAATGATCCCACCCTGCTGTTTACCAATGCCGGAATGAACCAGTTTAAAGATTATTTCCTGGGAAATAAAAAGCCCAAACATCACCGGGTGGCAGATACCCAGAAATGTTTGAGGGTGAGCGGAAAGCATAACGACCTTGAAGAAGTAGGGGTGGATACTTACCACCACACCATGTTTGAAATGCTGGGTAACTGGAGCTTCGGCGACCCCGAAAATCCTTCAGCAGGATATTTTAAAAAAGAAGCCATTGCCTGGAGCTGGGAACTGCTTACCGAAGTATATAAAATTCCGAAAGACCGCTTATATGTAACCGTTTTTGAGGGAGATGCTGAAGACAACCTCCCAAAAGACACCGAGGCCTATGATGAATGGTGTAAATGGATTGACAAAGACAGGATACTTTTTGCATCCAAAAAAGATAATTTCTGGGAAATGGGAGATACAGGACCATGCGGACCTTGTACAGAAATTCATGTGGATTGCCGGAGTGATGAAGAAAGGGCTGAAATTCCCGGAAAAGATTTGGTGAATAAAGACAATCCTCAGGTGATTGAAATCTGGAATAACGTATTTATTCAATTTAACCGACTTCAAAACGGTACACTGGAATTACTTCCTGCCAGGCACGTAGATACCGGTATGGGACTGGAAAGGTTGGTAAGGGTGCTGCAGGGCAAACATTCCAACTACGATACAGATTTATTCATCCCTGTAATTAAAGCAACCGAAGCCATAACAGGGAGGCAATATCATGGAAAAGATTCCAGAGAAGATATAGCCTTCCGTGTGATTTCAGACCATATCCGCGCGATAAGTTTTGCTATTTGCGACGGACAGCTGCCGTCCAATACTGGCGCCGGATATGTCATCAGAAGAATTCTGAGGAGAGCGGTTAGATATTATTTCTCATGGCTCCACCGAAAGTCGCCTTTACTACACCAGCTGGTTCCTACCCTTGCTGAAAAATTTGAAGACATTTTTCCCGAACTGAAAAAGCAACAGGATTTTATATCCAGGGTGATTAAGGAGGAAGAAGAGGCTTTTTTGAAAACCCTAGATAAGGGCATGGCGAAAATTGAAGAGATTATTGAGCAGAATAAATCAACCGGAAAAATACCCGGAAAATCTGCTTTTGAATTATACGATACTTATGGTTTCCCTGCCGACTTAACAGCGCTCATCGCTCGTGAATCGGGTATGGAAGTGGATGAAAAAGGTTTTGCGGAAGAAATGGAAAAGCAAAAAAGCAGAAGCCGTGCCGCCGCAGAAGTAGATACCGGCGACTGGATTCAGATTTCCGGACAGCCTTCCCGCTTTACAGGATATGAAAATTTCAGGGAGCAAACCAAAGTGAGCCGTTACCGCAGCCTGAAATCCGGTAAAGGAATCCAATACCAGATTGTACTGGAAGAAACCCCATTCTATGCCGAAAGTGGCGGACAGGTGGGCGATACGGGATGGCTGGTGTTTGGGGATGAAAAAATCAGGGTGATCAATACGAAAAAAGAAAACGACCTGATTGTTCATTTTACGGAAAGTCTGCCTTCCAATATCAGCGAAGAAGTAATAGCTGAAATTGATGGCGATAGAAGAAAGTTTATTACAGCACACCATACTGCTACCCATCTTGTACATGCTGCATTAAGAAAAGTGCTGGGTACTCATGTAGAGCAAAAAGGTTCCCTCGTTACAGATACGCATTTAAGATTTGACTTCTCGCATTTCTCAAAAATGACTGATGAAGAAATTCGTCAGGTGGAAGAAATAGTAAATGAAAAAATCAGGGAAAATATCCCCGTGGTAATTAAGGAAATGCCCAAGGAAGAAGCCCTGAAATTTGGAGCCATGGCTCTTTTCGGAGAGAAATACGGAGATGTCGTAAGGGTTGTAATGGCCGATCCTGATTATTCGGTGGAACTCTGTGGAGGTACACACGTGGGCTCCACAGGTGAACTGGGTTCTTTTTACATTACTACGGAAACTGCAGTGGCTGCAGGATTGAGGAGGATAGAGGCAGTTTCCGGAAAAGCAGCAACCGACTATGTAATTTCCAACCTCAATTTGCTGAGGGATGCCAAAGCACAGTTTAAAAATCCGAAAGATCTGCTGAAATCCATTCAACTCCTGCTTTCCGAAAACCAGGAAATGAGGAAGAAAATTGAAAGTCTTGAGCAGCAACAACTGGCCGCACTGGCATCCGAACTTCAGGCCAATGCTGAATGGATCAACGGCGTAAAATTCATTGGAAAGCAGGTTTCTGTTTCCGATGCCGATGCTCTGAAAAAACTTTGCTACGAGCTCAAACTGAAAGACGATAATTCCTTTGTGGTACTCACCTCCGTAATAGATGGGAAAGCTTTTGTTGCCATTGGAATTGCCGAAAAACTGGTAAAAGAAAAATTCCTGAATGCCAATGCCCTTATTAAGGAAAAAGTGGCCCCTTTAATAAAAGGAGGAGGGGGAGGCCAGAATCACCTGGCTACCGCAGGCGGACAAAATCCTGCAGCGCTCGATGAAGTGATTAAGTCGGTAAAAGCAACACTTTAACTCCGGCCGGTAAAAAAAATGTAAAAAATATCAACGAAATATTTCGTAGTGATGGAATTTCCCCTATATTTGACTTACGAAAATATACGTAGATAAAATTTTGCAGATTATGGATAATAAAAAAATCTTCGGCTGGCTATCGGTTCTTTGCCTGACCATAGCCATGCTTCCTGTTTATTCCCAGGAAAACAGGGAAGTGATCATAGTGGAGGGCAAGCCTTTGACAGATTACGGCGAAATTATCATTAAAAGGAAAACTTCCGAAAATGATATCAAACTGAATATTGAAATCAAATCTGACGGAGAGTTATTGGTGAATGGCAAACCCTATAAAGAATTTTCAAGCGATGAAGTTTCATTAATCATCAGGAATCCGGCCAGGATTACCCTTAACGGAACCGGGTTCACTACCGGAGGCAAAGTGACTCCGGAAGTTACTATTTTCAACAAGCAGGTGGGTTACCTTGGAGTAAATCATATAGATGACAGAAGCGGCGCCAGAATTACATCGGTAGTACCCGGCTCTCCTGCCGAAAAAGCGGGATTAAAAGTGGACGATGTCATCTTTGAGGTGGACGAAACAGAAATAAAAAATGCAAATGATCTTTCTTCCGCTATTAAGTCGCGCCAGCCTGATGAAGAGGTGACCATAAAATATCTCAGGGGGAATAAAACGCAAAAGGTAAAAGTGAAGTTGGGCACTACCAGTACGGTAAATGTATTAAGTGCAAATCCCGAAAAAATGAGGGACCTTCAATTTGCACTACCTGAAAGGTTTTGGGATTTGAAGAACAATTTTCAATTTAATTTCAGCGGAATCAACCGCCCCCGACTGGGAATTCAGGCTCAGGATATGGTAGAAGAAAATGGGGTAAAGGTGATAAAAGTAAATGAAGATTCTCCTGCCGCTACATCAGGTATTCAAACAGGGGACATCATCATCTCCTTTAATGGAAAGCAGGTGAAAAATGTGGAAGATCTGTTAAGCGCTTCGAAGGATATAAATGAACAAAATGCTATACCTGTAGAAGTATTGAGAAATGGCAAGCAAGAAACGATTAGCATTAAATTCCCCAGAAAACTTAAAACGGCTACCTTATAATTCATCATTCGATTGTGCATTTTCAATCAATAATAGCTGAGTGTTTGTTGTTAAGGAAACCGGAGATATTTTTCTCCGGTTTTTTGGTGCACGACATCCCAGATTCCGTTCATCCATTATTCCTCTCCTGATTACCATTTCTGCGGGGAATGAGGTATTTTTGTACATTAATATGACAACCGGTTCGGGTAAATATGAAATCGTCGTAGGGCTTGAAGTACATGCCCAGCTGCTTACCAAAACCAAGCTTTTTTGCGGTGATGAAATCAGCTTTGGCGATGAACCCAATACCCATGTAAGTGCCATTTCCCTTGCACATCCGGGTACGCTGCCAAAACTTAACAAGCAGGCGGTAAAATATGCAGTGATGCTGGGGCTTGCCTGCGGAAGTGAAATTACAAGGGTAAACTATTTTGCCCGTAAAAATTATTTCTATCCCGACCTTCCCAAAGGATATCAGATTTCGCAGCATACTACTCCCATTTGTGTAGGAGGAAGAGTGCCTGTTTATACCTCTGAAGGAAAGTCATATGTCAACCTTAACCGGATCCATCTGGAAGAAGATGCGGGCAAAAGCCTGCATGATGTGCATCCCGACATGACCTGTATAGATTATAACCGTGCGGGGGCAGCTTTAGTGGAAATTGTTACCGAGCCTGAAATACATTCTTCCGAAACAGCTTATTCTTACCTCACAGAGTTGAGAAAGCTGGTTAGATACCTTGGGGTATGTGACGGGAATATGGAAGAAGGGAGCATGCGTTGCGATGCCAACATTTCCATTCGCCCAAAAGGATCAAAAAAACTGGGAACAAAAGTAGAGGTTAAAAACCTGAACTCTATCCGTAATGTAAAAAGGGCTATTGATTTTGAAGCGGAAAGACTGGAAAAAATACTGGAAGAAGGCGGTGAAATGATTCAGGAAACCAGAAGTTTTGATGCAGAAAGGGGAATTACTTTTTCCTTAAGATTAAAAGAAGAAGCCAACGATTATCGGTATTTCCCCGATCCTGACCTGGCACCATTCGTAGTGGATGAGTTTTGGCTGGAAGAAATTAAAACCCAATTGCCCTTGCTTCCGGAACAAAGAAAACAACAATTTCAGGAAGTGTACGGTCTGTCGGAATACGACGCAGCATGGATTACAGAAGATAAATTCATAGCCGGGTATTTTGAGCAAATTACCGGGCATACCGATAATTTTAAAGCAGCAGCCAACTGGATTACCGGACCGGTCAAGGCCTGGATGAATGAAAGCCATGCAACCATTGAGGAGTTTCCTTTGTCAGCACAAAAGATTGCCGGTTTGATTGCACTGGTAGACCATAACAAAATCAGCTTTTCCAACGCATCAGGCAGGTTGTTTAAAGCATTGCTCAACGCTCCGGATGAAGATCCGGAAGCACTGGCCGCTAAACTGCAACTCTTTCAGGAAGGTGATGAAAGCCTAATTGAATCATGGGTGGAAGAGGTGATGAAAAAAATGCCGGATAAGGTGGCTGCCTATAAAAAAGGTAAAAAAGGACTGATGGGTTTGTTTGTGGCAGAAGTGAAAAAATTATCCAAAGGAAAAGCAGATTTAAAATTAACCACAACTATACTGGAAAAAAAACTTGAATCCTGACATGCCAAAAATATTAAAATCATTCATTCTGATGCTGGTGGTATTCGCGGGATGTAACCGTGAAGAACTGCCTAAGTTTAAAATTGTTGGAACTGCTTCTCACCTGGAGGAAGCAATGAAATACGACGCTCAGACAGGAGATACCGTAAAAATTTATCTGAAAGAACTTCCGTTTGCAAAAGGCAGGCAGCCTATATTACTGGATTCTGCATATATAACAGCTAAGGATAACCGTTTCGAGCTGGAAGCTGTAAGCAGAGGTGAAGGTTTTTATAATGTGGAATTTTCCAATGGGCCTGTTGTTACGCTGATAAATGACGTTCCGGAAATCGGCCTTGAAGTGGACTTCATGGATGAGGACTTTTACGGCGTAACAGGTTCTCCTGCAAGTGTAAAACTTCGCGAGTTTATTTTTAATTACTCTGAAAAAAGCCATGCTGCTAATGCAGCCTTTCAAAGGCTTGACAGCCTGAAGCTTTTAAAAGCCGATGACGACCAGCTGATTCAGGCTACCAATGCCAAAAACAGGGCTATTGCAGATATTAACAATTATACTAAATCATTCCTTATAGATGTAGATAATGCCAATGTAGCTGCTTTTGTATTGGGGAATGTATCCAACACCTTTGCTCCACAGGAGTTTGAAGTGATTCTTACCAGGTTGCTGCAAAAATTCCCTGAGAATGATAATCTCTTTAGCATAAAGGCCGACCTGGAGAAAAAAATGAACCAGATTTCCGTTCCTGATACCAGGGAAATCTGGGTAGGCAAACAGGCTCCGGATTTTATTCTTCCTGATCCTAACGGAAAAAACCTGGCCCTTTCTTCTTTTAAAGGAAAATATGTGCTGGTAGATTTCTGGGCAAGCTGGTGTGGCCCGTGCAGGGTGGAAAACCCCAATATTGTATCGGCTTACAGGGAGTTTAAAGACAAAAACTTCACCATTCTGGGAGTATCACTGGATAAAGACAGGGCCGCATGGCTTAAGGCTATTAAAGAAGACAGCCTTACCTGGAATCATGTTTCCGACCTTGCTTTCTGGGATAGCAAAGTGGTACCATTATATGGTTTCGAGGCCATTCCTTATAATATTTTACTGGATCCCGGCGGAACAGTTATTGCCGAAAATCTCCGTGGTCCGGGATTGAAGAACAAGCTGGATGAGGTCCTTTCTGCAAATGAGTAACCGGAATGGCTAATCAGGGGAGTGATTTTTAGCTATTTATTAAAAATATTCATGTGTCACATCATTATCGTATCCACCTGAAATGGACCGGGAACAACGGTGGGGGAACATCTTCTTATTCTTCCTACAGCAGAAATCATTTCGTTCAGGTAGAAAAAAAACCTGAACTTTTGCTTTCCTCCGATCCTTCTTTCCGCGGAGATCCCCGCAGGTATAATCCCGAGGAAATGCTTTTGATTTCGCTTTCTTCCTGCCATATGTTATGGTATTTGCACTTATGCGCCGATGCCGGTATTGTGGTAAAGGATTATGAAGATCATGCTGAAGGGAAAATGGAACTGAATGCAGATGGTAGCGGAAAATTTACGGAAGTGTTTTTACGACCGGTAGTATCTATTGAAAATCAGGAGCATAAGAAAAAAGCCCTGGAATTGCACCAACTGGCGAATAAGAAGTGCTTCATTGCCAACTCTGTAAATTTCCCTGTTAAACATTTGCCGGAAATAGTATAAATGAATTATTAATGAATAGGTATAAAAAGCGAATAGGCAGCTCTGAAGCTGCCTATTTCTATAATTCGGGTACCTGAAATCAGGGGGATAAGGTAAAACTTACTGACTCATAGGATGTAAGAAAATTAAAAACGGGAACAAGGCTGATAAACTAAAATCGAAATAAAGTTTAAAAGGAAAGGGGAGTAGGAATACCCCCCTTTATTAACCCCTAAACCCTAAACCGTAGAAAAAAATCTTTATATCTTGACTCAGGTTACCTGAGGTGTTATCCATTTGCTGACACCAAATAAGAAACATAAATTATGCCAAAAACGCTTTTCCGGAAATTTTTAAAGATTCTTACATTTTTTTGACAATTCTTTTGGGGGAAAGCATTGCATGGGTTTATCCCGGCGATTGGCACAAAATGATTAAATTTGCAGTCTTTTTAATCAGGGGATTAAATATTATATGGCAAAAAAATACCAAGAGTTTTCTCAGCTGAACCTACCTCAGTTTGAAAAGGAAATTTTAGAGAGATGGACCAGTATCAGGGCCTTTGAAAATAGCGTGGAATTAAGGGAGGGAGCGCCTTCCTTCGTGTTTTATGAAGGACCGCCCAGTGCGAACGGTATGCCCGGTATTCATCACGTAATTTCAAGAACGCTGAAAGACCTGTTTTGCCGCTACAAGACCATGAAGGGATTTCAGGTTAAAAGAAAAGGCGGTTGGGATACACATGGTTTGCCGGTTGAACTGGGTGTGGAGAAAATGCTGGGGATAACTAAAGAGGATATAGGCAAAAAAATCTCCATTAAAGATTATAATGAGGCTTGTAGAAAAGAGGTGCTGAGGTTTAAAGACAACTGGGATGACCTTACCCGGAAGATGGGTTACTGGGTTGACCTGGAAAATCCGTATATCACTTTCGATAATAATTATATAGAAACACTCTGGTGGATTCTGTCAGAATTGTATAAAAAAGGTTATCTGTATCAGAGTGTAAGCATTCAGCCATATTCCCCTGCTGCAGGAACCGGATTAAGTTCTCATGAGCTGAATATGCCCGGAACCTATAAATCGGTAAAAGATACTTCTGCGGTAGTAATTTTTAATGTTATCCGCAACGAAAAATCCGAGCCTTTGTTTGCAGCTCTTGAAACCGGAAAAAAAGCTTCTTCTAATGTGGGTTTCATGGCATGGACTACCACTCCATGGACTTTGCCTGCCAACCTTGGACTTACCGTAGGTGCGCTTATTGAATATGCGCTGGTGCGTACCTTCAATCCGTATACGCATGAACCATTGAATGTGGTGTTGGCAAAAGACAGGATTCCTGCTTATTTCAAAGCCGAAGGCGAAAACGGAGATTTTGATCAATATAATCAAGAGGATAAAATTATCCCCTGGAAAATCCTGAAAACATTTACCGGCGCTGAATTGGAAGAAATTCGTTATGAGCAGTTGCTGCCTTTCGAGGCTAATGCTCCGGAAAATTCCGGTGGTGATCCATTCAGGGTACTCATAGGAGATTTTGTTACCACAGAAGACGGTACCGGTATTGTACATACTGCTCCTGCCTACGGTGCAGATGACTATAAAGTAGGTAAAAAATACGGAATCGGCCTGCTGAACCTGGTAGACCGTGAAGGAAAGTTTGTAGACGGTCTGGGAGAATTCAGTAACCGATATGTAAAGAATTATAAAGACGAGAAAGATTATGTGGATGTAAACGTAGACATAGCAGTTTATCTGAAGAAAAGCAACAAGGCCTTCCGTGTAGAAAAATACGAGCACAATTATCCGCATTGCTGGAGAACCGATAAGCCCATTCTTTATTATCCCCTCGATGCATGGTTCATTCGTACCACAGCATTGAAAGAAAGGATGGTGGAACTGAACAATACCATCAACTGGAAACCCAAATCTACCGGAGACGGAAGGTTTGGCAACTGGTTGGAAAACATGGTAGACTGGAACCTCAGCCGTAGCCGTTTCTGGGGTACTCCGCTCCCAATCTGGAGAACGGAAGACGGAGAAGAAGAGGAATGTATTGGTTCTGTGGAAGAGCTGGTGGAAAGAATGAAAGAAGCGGAAAAAGTACTGGGTATCAAGCAAACCGTGGATGTTAACGCCCTTGACCTTCACAAGCCACAGGTAGACGAAATTGTTCTGGCCAGTCCTTCCGGAAAACCCATGAAAAGGGTTCCCGACCTGGTAGATGTTTGGTTCGACAGTGGAGCAATGCCTTATGCTCAGTGGCATTATCCTTTTGAGAATAAAGAAGAATTCCAAAAGAATTTCCCTGCCGATTTCATTTGTGAAGGGGTAGACCAAACCAGGGGCTGGTTCTATACATTACATACCCTGGCGGTAATGCTGTTCGACAGCGTAGCTTTTAAAAATGTGATTGCCAACGGATTGGTGCTGGATAAGAACGGCAACAAGATGAGTAAAAGGCTCGGTAATGTCATCAATCCGTTTGAAACCATTGGCGAATACGGAGCAGATGCTACCAGATGGTACCTGATCACCAATGCTGCCCCATGGGACAGCCTGAAATTTGATATTTCAGGAATTAAAGAAGTACAAAGGAAGTTCTTCGGAACATTATATAATACCTATCAGTTCTTTGCGCTGTATGCCAATGTAGACGGATTCAGCTTTAAAGAAGCATACGTTCCGGTAGAGAACAGGCCTGAAATTGACAGATGGATACTTTCCTGCCTCAACAGCCTTGTGCAGAAAGTTACCCGCTATCTCGACGATTACGAGCCTACCAATGCAGGAAGGGCTATTGATGAGTTTGTAGATGAACAATTAAGTAACTGGTACGTAAGGCTTTGCAGAAGAAGGTTCTGGAAAGGAGAATATTCCGAAGATAAGATTTGTGCTTATCAGACATTGTACGAGTGCCTTGAAACAGTGGTGAAACTGATGGCGCCAATTTCTCCATTCTTTTCAGATATCCTCTTCCTTAGGCTGAATGAGGTGACCGGTAGGAATAAAGAAGCATCTGTCCACCATTGTTACTTCCCTGAAGCCAATGAAAAAGTCATCAACAGAGCGCTGGAAGAGCGAATGGAGATGGCTCAGCAGTTGTCTTCCATGATTCTTTCATTAAGGAAGAAAGAAAATATCAAAGTAAGGCAACCGTTGCAGAAAGCATTGATACCTGTAAGGGATAAAAGCATGGAAGAGCAGTTGAAAAGGGTGGAGGAGCTGATAAAAAATGAGGTGAATATCAAAGAAATTGAATATCTGAGTATCGACAATACTTTCATTCGCAAGAAAATTAAGCCAAATTTCAGTGTACTGGGCAAGAAGATAGGTCCGAAAATTAAAGCCGTAACCAAAGCGCTGGAAGGCTTCACTCAGGAGGATATAGCAAAGTTTGAAAAAGATGGAAGTTATACTTTGTTAATTGATTCCGAACCCTTAATATTACAGATTAGTGATGTGGAGATTGCAAGCGAGGATATTCCGGGCTGGACAGTGGCCTCAAAGGACAATCTAACGGTTGCCCTGGACATCACCGTAACGCCTGAACTACAGTGGGAAGGGCATGCCAGAGAGCTGGTGAACAGGGTGCAGAAGATCAGAAAGGACAATGGCTACGAGCTAACCGACAAAATATCCGTTAAAATAGAGGAGCAGAAAGAGCTTCTGCCGGCAATCACGAGGTTTAATTCGTATATTTGCGCGGAAATTTTGGCAGAAAGCATAGAATTTGTTCCTGAACTGGTTAATGGTCTGGTAGTGGATATTAATGATATTCCCTTAAAATTGAATGTTTCAAAAAAAGCCTGAAAATTATGGCCACCAAGAAAAAACAGCCTGTAAAAGCGGCAAAAAAAGCTGCTCCTGCTAAAAAAGCAACCCCAGCTAAAAAAACTGCAAAAGCAGCAGCCGCTAAAACCAGCAAAACTGCCTCAAAACCCGTAGCTAAAAAAGCTGCACCGGCAAAAACTGCCAAAAAAGCGGCAGCCAAGCCTGCAGGAGCTAAGAATAAACCGTTGAAAAAAGCAGCTGCTAAGACAACTAATACAAGTACTAAAAAATCAACGAATTTGAAGAAGGAAGAAGCAAAAAAGAAAACTGTGGCAACGAAGAAAGCAACGGCTAAATCCGCACCTGCTAAATCTGCTCCGGCTAAGGCTACCAAAGCCGCAGCAGGAAAAGTGGCAGCCAAGAAAACTGCTGCTCCTAAAACTGAAGAGAAAGCAAAAACTGCAAAAACTGCCAAAGAGTCTAAAGGAACTGTGGAAGTGAAAGCGGCAAAAGAGGTGAAGGAAACAAAAGCTGCAAAACCTGCTGCAAAAGCTGCAGAAACCAAAAAAGCGGAATCTAAACCTGCCGCACCCAAGAAAGTGGTAATTCCTGAAATTAAGACTACCACTTCGGTAAAATACGAGCCTGAATTTACCAAGTCAGTTCTCGATAACACAACTGAAGAACCAAAAGGACCTATGGTAAGATATAGTGATGCTGAACTTCAGGAATTCAAAGAGCTGATTCAGAAGAAATATGAACAGGCTAAAAAAGAACTTGCTTATCTACAGGGCCTGATTACGAGAAAAGACGATTTCGGCGGTGGCGAAAATGAAAGCCGTTATATGACCATGGAAGACGGAAGTATGAGCATGGAGAGAGAACAGCTTTCACAAATGGCCAGCCGTCAGATTACTTATATCGATCACCTGGAAAAAGCACTGATCCGAATTGAAAACAAAACCTACGGAATCTGCCGCGTAACCGGTAAACTGATTGATAAAGCCCGCCTGCGTGCAGTTCCTCATGCTACTTTGAGCATTGAGGCCAAACAGGCTATGAATAAATGATTTTTAAGGGATATTAGAAAAGGGCTGTTGGTACCACCGACAGCCCTTTTTAATTTTCTGTTATTATTTTGGACAGATTCTCTTTATTCCGAAAATAAAAAAAGGCTGCCCGATAAGGCAGCCTTTGAAGTATAATAAGTTGGGCTAAAATCCTCTTCTTTGCTGAGGAGGTCCGGCCTGTTCGCGGGTAAATTCTTCCGGCAGCGGTTTACCCAGCAGTTGCTCGTAATAAAATCTGTAAGCCTCAAGTCTGTTGTGCAGGGCTTTCCTGGGGTCATTGGCTCCAATTCCGTGACGTTCGTTAGGATAGAGCATAAACTGGAAAGTTTTGTTCAGTTCCTGAAGCTTGCCTATCAGTTGAATGCTGTTTTGCATGTGCACGTTATCATCGGTAGTACCGTGAACGATTCTTAATACTCCTTTCAGTTTGTGAGCATATTCCATTACGGAAGTATTCTTATAACCTTCAGGGTTGTCCTGAGGAGTATCCATAAACCTTTCGGTATAGTGCGTATCGTACAGCCTCCAGTCGGTTACGGATGCGTTGGCAATACCATGCGTGAACACATCAGCCCCGTAAGTAAGTGCCATGGCAGTCATATAGCCGCCGAAGCTTCCTCCGGTGATGGCTACCTTATTGGTATCTACCCATGGCTGGCTGCGAAGCCATTTACCACAATCCATATAATCGCGGATTTCCCATAAACCAAGCTGACGGTGGATTTCGTTCAATCCGATTTTTCCGAAATGTCCTGAGCTGCGGTTATCGAAAGCTACCTGAATAATACCTTCCTGAGCCCACCATTGGTTTATCCCTCCCGGGTTTCTCCATCTGTCATAAACCGTACCTGCGTTAGGTCCGCCGTAAATGCTGATCAGTACAGGATAGCGCTTATTAGGATCGAAATTCACGGGGTAGGTTATCACCACAGGAAGGTCGTATTTCCCATCGGATGATTTAACCCTAACCAGTTTAGATTCAGGAATTGCGTAATGCTCGAATTCGGTGCCTTTGATGTTCGCAATTTCTCTTACCACAGTTCCTTTCTTAACATCTACCAATGCCATGGTATTGGGTGTAGAAAGGTTGGAATAAGTGGTAATGAAATATTTGGCATTTGGAGAAAGGCTGATAGCGTCATGAGAATATTCGCCGAAGGTTAACCTTTTGGAAGATTTTCCATCGAGGGTTGCACGGTAAAAATCAAATCTGGCAGAATTTTCTTTTCTGGCGCGATAGTAAATCTCCCCTTTCTTAACATCCACTTTTACAATAGAAGTGCCCCAGTTGTTTCCGGTAGTAATCTGGTTTTTGAAATTTCCTTGGTTATCGTATAAGTATAGGTTTTCCCAACCATCTTTATCGGACTTTACGATAAAGCCGTTATTTCCTTCGAGGAAGTAAAATCTTGCATTTTCATCAAGGTCAATCCAGGTTTTCTGGGTTTCTTCATATACCAGTTTTTTGGCTCCGGTATTCAGTGCAATATCGTAAACGCGCAGAATATTCTGGTCGCGGTTCATCCACGAAATCCAGAGTTTGTTATCGGGAGTCCAGATGGGAGTTCCGAAATACTGATCATCTTTCTGGTTGAAATCTGCCCATACAATAGAAGGATTTTCTACTGAGGTGATGCCAATCCTTACTTCAGGGTTTTTATCACCCGGTTTGGGATAGGCCGTCTGTTCAAGATATCCGTGTTGTCCATCTGCCACATAAATGGGGAAAATAGGTACGCCGGTTTCATCAAACCGCATAAAGGCGATGGTTTTGCTGTCGCCTGACCACCAGAAAGCTCTGTATCGGCTGGCTCTTCCGAGAATTTCCTCGAAATACACCCAGGAAGCATAACCATTCAGAATGGTAGAAGAGCCATCATTGGTAAGCTGAATTTCTTTTTTTGTGGCAATTTCTATGGCATAAAGGTTATTGTCCTTTTTAGTATAAGCAGCCCATTTGCCATCAGGTGAAAGGGTGAAATTTACGGCATCCTGTAACCCGAGCGATCTTGCATTCACAGTAGGCTGAGAGGGCTGGTTTTCAGGAGCCGGAATAGTTTCCGTTTTGCCGGTTTTGGCGTTGACTTTGGTATACACCAGTTCAGTCCCTCTTCTTTCAGAAAGGATAAAATTGTCGTCATCTATCCAGCGAACGACAGAGGGCAGGGGTTTGGTAATATTGGTAGGCTCACCCCTGAAAGCCTGGGCATAGCTAAATTGTTTTTGTTGTGCTGCCGTTTGCAGGGCGAAGGCCAGCAACAACAAAAAGGCACAGTATTTCCTCATAGAAACATTAATTTGATTTTTGGAAAAGCTAAAAATAGCAATAATGTTTGAAGAAAGTTGATTATTTCACTTCCTGCATTTCCACAAGTCTGAAATAAATTCCTTTTTTCTCCAGTAATTGCTCGTGTGTGCCTCTTTCCGCAATCCTGCCTTTTTCGAGGACGATGATTTCGTCGGCGTGTTTTATGGTGCTTAATCTGTGGGCAATAACAATGGTTGTACGGTTTTGCATCATTTTATTGATGGCATCCTGTACCAGCCTTTCACTTTCGGTATCCAGTGAAGATGTGGCTTCATCCAGTATAAGTATGGGCGGGTTTTTTAATACGGCGCGGGCAATGGTAAGCCTTTGGCGTTCCCCGCCACTGAGTTTGGAACCCCGGTCGCCAATATTTGTTTCGTAACTCTGCTCTTTCTTCATTATGAATTCGTGAGCATTGGCAATGATGGCAGCCTGCTTGATTTCCTCAGCACTGGCATTTTTATTTCCCAGAGCTATATTGGCTGCTATGGTATCATTGAATAAAATGGGTTCCTGAGTAACTATACCCATTTTCTCTCTTAAAGAATGAAGGGTGTAATCTTTAATATTTCTTCCGTCGATTAGCAATTCTCCTGAAGTAGCATCATGGAAGCGAGGAACCAGATCGGCCAGAGTAGATTTTCCTGCACCGGAAGATCCTACAAGTGCAATGGTTTTTCCTTTTTCAATTTTAAGATTTATATCCTGCAAAACCTGGACATCATCATAAGCAAAACCTACATTTTTGAATTCAATACAATCTTTGAACTCTTCAAGGTCTACTGCTTCCGGTTTGTCATATATTGTCACAGGAGCATTCAGTACTTCTTCAATTCTCTGAATGGCAGAACTTCCCCTTTGCATATTATAGAATGCGGTGGAAAGGGTTTTTGCAGGTTGAATAATTTGAGTGAAGAAAATGATATAATGAATGAATGCTTCGGGCTGCATGATGTTTTGACCCAGTACCAGCATTCCTCCGAAATACAGCACACAAACCAATACCACTATTCCCAGAAATTCTGATAAAGGAGAGGCCAGGTCTTTGCGGAATATCATCTTATTCCTCAACACATTCAGCTCATCGTTGGTGGAATAAAACTTATCTCCCAGAAGTTTTTCTGCATTAAAAGCTTTTATTACCCTTAATCCTCCCAGTGTTTCATCAATGATAGACATCAGGATGCCATTCTTTTCCTGGGCAGATTTGGACTGCCTTTTCAAAGTGCGGCTGATTCTGCCGATAACAAAACCTGTTACAGGAAGCAGTACCAGCAGGAATAGAGAAAGAGTGGGGCTTAAGAATATCAGTACAGCCAGAATGATGATAATGGTAAGCGGGTTTTTGATTAACCCTTCCAGTGCCGAAACTATACTCCATTCCACCTCATTCACATCATTACTCATGCGGCTGGTTATATCCCCTTTTCTTTGCTCGGTAAAATATCCTATTGGGAGGGAAAGGATTTTGCTGTACAGGTCGGCCCTGATTCTCTGCATCACACTGTTGCGTATGGGGGCCAGAACCCTTAATGAAAGATAAAGGAAGAAGTTTTTAAAGAATATGGCCACCAATACTACCAGGCATATCATCCCCAGGGCATATACCTGCCCGTGGAGTTCAATCATGGAACCAATATGATATTTCAGGGTATTGATAACTGAATCGGAATTAAAACTGAATTCAGGTTTTTCGGTTATGGTGGTTTCTTCCCCGAAAAGCAGGTTCAGGAAAGGGGCCAGCATCCCCAGAGAAATTACGGAAAACAGGATGGAAAGAAGGTTATAAAACAGGTAAAGCCCAATCTTGCTTTTCTGATTATTAAGGTATTTTAATACAAGTGCAAAACGCTTCATTCAGTATGGGGATATATATATAACCCGCAAATTTACTGTTTTGGTGGCATAATTTAAGTTAAACCCTTTCTCTGGATTACCCGGCTGTTGGCGGAAGTTTCCGTATCTTTATGCTTCTGAAAAATTAATATATGAAGGAAGGTAAAAGACAGAAGCAGGTAGGTGGGTTGATTCATCAGGAACTGGTAGGAATATTTCAAAAGATGGGTTTGAATACGATTAACAGCAAGATGGTGACCATTTCAGGGGTGAAAATCACCCCCGACCTATTGGAAGCCAGGGTATATGTAAGCATTTATCCCAGCCAGGATGCAGAAGCTTCACTTGCGATAATCAAAGACAAAGGAGGAGAAATTAAACGCCAATTGGGGAATGCGCTGGCCAAACACCTTCGCAGGATTCCGGAGATCAGGTATTTTCTGGACAATACTCTTGATCAGGCTTTTAAAATAGAGGAAATTTTTAAGGAGATTAAGAAAGAATCACAGGAAGGACAAGATTCTGAAACAAATTAAAACCATGAACCTCCTTTTTGCCTGGAGATATTTCAAAGCCAAGAAATCTACCAATGCCATCAACATTATTTCCTGGGTGGCTGTTTCCGCCATTCTCGTAATTTCAGCTGCTTTTATTGTGCTGCTAAGTGTATTCAACGGGTTTGAAGATCTGGTGAAATCATTGTATTCAAGCTTTTATGCCGATTTAAGAGTGGTACCGGCAGAGGGGAAGAAAATTGTTTTTTCTGAAGACCAACTGGCAAGGTTAAGGAATACAGAAGGTGTTCTCGGTTATTCGTTAGTGATAGAAGAACGTACTTTACTCCGTTACGGGGATGCTCAAACCATCGTTAACCTTAAAGGCGTGGATGAAAATTACAGGGAAATTTCAGGCGTGGCAGGAGCAGTGGTAAGAGGGGAGTTTAATACCGGTGATTCCGAGCATCCCGGAATTGTTTTGGGGAGCGGGGTGGAAAATGCATTGGGACTGGTTTCAGACAGGTCATTATTTCCTGTTACCGCATATCTTTTTCGTCCCGGAGTAACTGTAGCCATTGCAGATCCCCTTCAGGCTTTTTCCTCGGAAAACATCCGGCCCACGGGAACGTTTTTCATACAGCAGGATATCGATAACGCATATGCGCTTACCGATGTACATTTCATGCAAAACATGCTGGGAATGTCTCCTGAAGAGTTTGGAGGTGTGGAGATAAAACTGGATTCCAAAGCAGATCCGAATAAAGTGAAGAAAGTTCTTTCTTCTGTATTTGGGGAAGGTTATATGATTGAAACTCGGTACGAACAAAACCGCAGCCTGTTTAATATAATGACCATGGAAAAATGGGCTACCTACGGTATTCTCACTTTAATGCTGATAGTGGCTTCTTTTACCATGATCGGGGCATTGAGTATGCTGGTGCTGGAAAAGAATAAAGATATTCAGGTATTAAAATCTTTGGGAGCAGCCAACCACCTGATAAGAAGAATATTTCTTACAGAAGGGATGTTACTGGGATTTATCGGTTGTGTGGCGGGGTTAGGTCTCGGACTGGCAATTTGCTGGGCCCAGGTGAAATTTAAAATAGTAACCATTCCGGGAGGTTCATTTCTGATCAGTCATTATCCCGTATTGGTTAAGCCTCTTGATGTAATAATGATATTTATTACCGTCCTCGTTATTTCCATGCTCGCCTCATGGTTTCCCGCATACAGAGCTTCAGTGCAACCGGTGGGGTTGAGGACGAACTAAGAATTAGGAATCAGGAATTAGGAATTTATAACTGGTAAGTGGTAAATAATAGATTGGAACGAAACGCTTTTATTGATTTAGGTAACAAAGAAGTTTTTGAGTATTACGTTCTTTATCACTTTTCTTTTATACGTTGAAAAACAATTCCTAATTTACTTACCACTTACCACCTGCCAATTAATAGTCTCCTAAAGTTTCAGGCAACTGGCTTAGTGCTTTTTCGAGTTGTTCGTCGTTGGGGGCAACTCCGTGCCAGTTGTGGTCGTTTTCCATGAAATCAACACCTTTGCCCATTACGGTATGCATAATGATGGCAACGGGTTTGCCTTTACCGGTAAGGGAACGGGCTTTACCCAGTCCTTCCAGCAACTGGTCCATATTGTTTCCGTCTGAAATTTCAAGCGTTTCCCAACCAAACGCTTCAAATTTTTGCCTGAGGTTGCCTAGGGAAATTACTTTATCTGTAGGCCCGTCGATTTGCTGGCCGTTATAGTCTATGGTGGCAATCAGGTTGTCCACTTTGTGGTGGGCTGCAAACATTACGGCTTCCCATATCTGTCCTTCCTGTAATTCGCCATCGCCATGGAGGGAATACACCAGTTTGGGATCGTGATTCAGTTTTTTTGCCAGGGCAGCTCCTACGGCAACACTTAATCCTTGTCCGAGTGAACCGGAAGCAATTCTTACCCCGGGAAGATGGTCGTGGGTTGTGGGGTGGCCCTGCAACCTGGTATTAATTTTCCTGAAGGTAGCCAGTTCGGATACGTCGAAATATCCTGCACGGGCCAGGGTACTGTAATACACAGGGGAAATATGTCCGTTGGAAAGGAAGAAAAGGTCTTCATTCCTGCCGTCCATATTAAAATCCGGATTGTGTTCTAATACCTTAAAATACAAAGCGGTAAAGAAATCTGCGCAGCCGAGTGACCCTCCGGGGTGTCCGCTTGAGGCGCCATGTACCATGCGAACTACGTCTCTGCGAATCTGAGAGGCTATTTGAGTTAAATCTGCCATTGTATGAAAATAATTAGGCGCAAATCTAAGCAAATATTTAAAGCAGGTACATTATTTGGATAGAATTACAATAATAGTGAACTGATAAAAGTTTATTTAATGTGACGTTTTTTGTAGTATTTTGCAGGCTCCATCCGGCCTCCTGATTAGTACAGAAATTTAATTTCAAAAACAGGCTGATGTTTGATGTTTTTATCTCAGTAATTACTGCATTTACCATAACCTATTTTGCTATACCCGCAATCATAACTGTAGCAGAAAGGAAGAAACTGTTTGATGTTCCTGATGAAAGAAAAATCCATCAACTGCCCATTCCGTCTTTAGGCGGGCTGGGAATTTTTGCCGGAATGCTGATTTCCTGCATGGTATTCGTTCCACTGAATGTTTCACCGGAGCTGCAGTATTTCTTTGCAGCTTCTATTGTGATTTTTTTCCTGGGCATAAAGGATGATATCCTGATAATTTCTCCCATCAAAAAATTTATCGGTCAGGTTCTGGCCGCTTTCCTCATTATTTATTTCGGAGGATTGCAAATTACCAGTATGCAGGGTGTGCTGAATATTTATGAATTGTCTGAAATGTTCAGCCTGATGCTTTCGTATTTCACCATTCTGGTGATTATCAACTCGTTCAACCTTATTGATGGTATTGACGGGCTCGCTGCCAGTTTGGGAATCCTTGTAACCACACTTTGTGGAATTTTTTTCATACAAACCAATGAAACTGCCTATGCCATTCTGGCTTTTTCCACAGCCGGAAGCATACTGGCATTTTTAATTTTCAATTTTTATCCGGCAAAAATATTTATGGGAGATACCGGCTCTTTGTTAATCGGACTGGTTTCCTCCATGCTGGTAATAAAACTTCTGGAAGTTTCGGGTACGCCAGCTTCTCCAATTCCTGCTTCCGGTGCACCCGCTATAGCGATATCCCTTCTGATGATACCGTTGATGGATACCCTAAGGGTGTTTTCCATACGTATTATCAACAGGAGGTCGCCTTTCAGTCCCGACAGGAACCATCTGCACCATATTCTGCTCGACAGGGGCCTTACTCATCCTCAAATTACCATTTCACTGGTAGCCGTAAACTTGGTAGTAGTTTCCCTTGTATATTTGTTCAGCAAAATGAATGTGAACTCAACTTTGCTGATATTAGGCATAGTGGCTATGTATTTTACCGCTACCGGGATTTTATATTTTACCCGAAAAACATCGAGGTGGTTTGTGGCTCCTGTACAGGAGACCGAGGCTTCTAAAGCCAAGAAATCCAAAATAGTTCCTTTGACCAAGGATTCGGTTTTAGAAGAAAAAAATTAATCTTTTAGGAAGAAATCATCATTTTTTCCGCATTTTCACCATTTGAAAAATAAAATTTTGGCAATTTGCAGGGCAATTGAAGAAATTTTCTAATTCGCCAATCGCCTATACCTACTTTTATGTAGGTTTGCAACCTATCAATTTTTTGAACTATGTCAGAAGAAATTAATAAGATTCACGAACAGGCAGTGCAATCGATGGCCAAGGCAATTGACCATTTGGAAAATGAGCTGGTGAAGATAAGAGCAGGCAAAGCCAATCCGGCCATGCTTGATGGAGTTTATGTAGATTATTACGGAAGTCCCACTCCCATTAATCAGGTAGGGAACATCACCATTGCAGATGCCCGTACCCTTACCATTCAGCCATGGGAAAAAAATATGCTTCAGCCCATTGAAAGGGCTATTATCGCTGCCAACTTAGGCGTAAATCCTCAGAACGACGGAAACATTATCAGGCTTTTCCTCCCTCCTTTAACTGAAGAAAGAAGGAAAGAACTGGTGAAAAGGTCACAGGGAGAAGGTGAAACTGCAAGAGTGGCCGTTAGAAGTATCAGAAGAGATGCTATGGAAGGCATTAAAAAGCTTCAGAAAAACGGTTTGAGTGAAGACTTATGCAAGGATGCTGAAGCCGGAATTCAGGATCTGACCGATAAGTATATTGCCAAAATTGATTCCATCCTGGCTGCCAAGGAAAAAGAAATTATGACCATCTAATTCCTGTTGGTAATGTATACCCCTATCAGGATGGTTATCAAACCGGTCATCATCAGCAGGCTTACTGTTTCACCTGCAAGCAAACCCCATCCCAGAGCAACGAAGGGGATGCAGTAGGTAACCATTGAGGCAAACAGCGGCCCCGCTCTTTTCAACAATACATAAAACACATAGGAAGCCATTGCTGTTCCAAACAGCCCTAATACAGAAGAAGCTGCAGTGGCTTTTATCAGCTCTGAATTAAAATTCAGACTGAAATATCCCGTGAAATAAAGAATAAGTATTGCAGGGAAGAGCAGGTAGGAAAAGGCAAGGGCTACAATTGTAAGGGAATCAGTGTTTTTCAGGTATTGGTTTACAATGTTTACGTTTAGTCCGTAACAAACGGTTGACAGTACTACCAGAAAAGCATAAGCGTAATCACCAGCAGAAGACCCCTGGCCGAAAAATAAAATTACCATTCCGGCAAATCCTATTAACAGGCCAAGCAGTTTGCCGGAAGGGTATTGGTTTCTGTACACCAAAATACTTATCCCGATTGTAAACAATGGGGTTAGGGTATTCAGAAAACCGGCAAAGGCACTGGATATTCTGGTTTCGGCAATGCAAAAAAGGAATGCAGGAATAAAGGTGCCCATCAGTCCGGTGATGAAAATCAGAAAGTGTTGACGGGAAAGAATCTTTTTGGATTTTAAGATGGCAACAGGCAGGAGTAAAATACCTGCAGATATAATTCTGATTGCGGCAACCTGATAAGGGGATAGCGCTTTCAGGCCTTCTTTCATGAGAATAAAGGAACTGCCCCAAATAATGGTAAGCAGCAGAAATATCAGCCAGTTAATGATTTTTCTTTTTCCTTTATTCATTTGCCAGGCAAAAATGGTTCATAAGTTTGAACTGTAAACATTTTGTGGAAAATATCCGTGTAAATATTTTAGGTAAAATCTTAAATTGAATAATATCTCATCACTCACAAAACAAGCTACTATGTCTTTTATTAAGGAATTCAAGGAGTTTGCCGTTAAGGGTAACGTAATAGATATGGCAGTCGGTATCATTATCGGATCTGCCTTCGGAAAAATCGTAAACTCTGTTATCAACGACCTGATTATGCCGCTGGTGGCAGGGATTTTAGGAGCACCCGACTTTTCAAATCTTTATGTTCCGTTAAGAAGCGATGTGCCCAAAGGGGTGGCTCTTGCCGATGCCCAGGCAATCGGACCGGTATTTGCTTATGGTAATTTCATTACCGAAGTGCTGAACTTTGTCATTCTGGCATTTGCCATTTTCATGATGGTAAAAGCTATTAACAGGCTTAAGAAGAAACAGGAAGAAGCACCTGCTGCCGCACCTGAACCACCAAAACAGGAGCAACTTCTGGCAGAAATCAGAGATTTGCTTAAAAACAGATAGTAATAAATTCGTTAAAGCGCAGTTCAGCATGCAGAGGTATCCTATTTTTGCATGCTGAACTTTTTTTTAACCAGAAATTATAATTATGAAGAGAATAGGTATGCTTTTCTTTTTAATGCTGATGATCGGAACACAGGCATTTGCTCAGGATCAGTCATTAAAGGAAATAAAACAGAACATGGAAAGAAATACCGTTACCGATACTACCCATAAATCGGGGTGGAAAGCCGGTGGCACTTTTAATATCGGGATAGGCCAGGGAAGCAGTTCCAATTGGGCAGGGGGAGCAGAAATTTTCTCCCTTTCGGTTTCCGGTTATCTTTCCACTTTTGCCAACCTTCGCGATGGAAGATTCGGTTGGTATAATAACCTTGACCTGGGTTATGCATTAATGAACAACTCAAGTTTAAACACGCGCAAAACCGATGATAAAATTGATTTGTACAGTAAAGCTTTAAGTGATTTGAGTGAAAAGCTGAGTATAGGGGGGGTGTTAAACTTCAGGACCCAATTCGACAGGGGTGTAGATTACAACTATCTGGGAGCAGATTTGAAAAGGAGGACTTCCTCCTTCCTTGCACCTGCCTACCTTGTACTGGCTCCGGGTATCGACTGGAAGCCTGGTGCTAATTTCAGCCTCTTCCTTTCTCCTATAGGCGGAAGGTTTGTAATTGTATCAAGGCATCATAAAAGCTATTATTTCCCCAATGGAGAAATTCCTGATGCTGTAACACCTTCACCTGATTACGAGCTTCCTCTTGCCATATTATATGGAGTAGATCCAGCCAAAAATGTTCGTACAGAAGTGGGTGGATTTGCTTCGGCCAAACTGAAAAAAGAAATTTTGAAAAATGTTTCCCTGAGCTCACGTCTCGACCTATATTCCAATTATCTGAAATCTGACAGATTTGAAATGACTGGTCCCGACCAATATATTGTAAACAGAGTAGGGTCCAAGCCGCAGAATGTAGACGTATTCTGGACTAATCAGCTTGGATTTAAGGTGAATAAATATATCAACGTAGGTTATAATGTTGATATCGTATATGATGATGATGTACGCCAGTTTGGCCCCAATGCCAATGCTCCACGTACGCAATTCCGTTCTTACCTCACCATAGGTTTTAATACGCAATGGTAATTTGCATTCCAGATAAAAAGCAAAAGGCAGGACTTCAATCCTGCCTTTGCTTTTAAAAATGATGGTAAGTTTTATTAGCCCCAGTGGGTATCGAAGTTCGCTTCTTCGTCTTCCCTGTTTTCATTCCATTCGATAATGAAATTATTTCTTCCTTCCCCCACCATTACTACCATATATTTCTGTTGAATCAGTTCAAGTAAAGAAAGGAAAATAAATATGGCATGTATTCTTTCGTTGCAACGCTGGAAGATTTTTTCGAAGGAGATTACTTTTTCTTTTTTCACCAGGTTGAGCATTTCCTCCCGTGTGCCTTCCATAGTGTAATTATAGCGCACTACGGTATGCACAGGTTTGTTATTCCGCTCTTCCATTCTTTTCATCACCTTTTCAAAAGCCTTCATCAGCTTATAAAGGGTGATTTGCTGAATTTCTGTTCCTTCGCTGGTTTCTTCACCAATTCCTGCAAGTTCTTTCTGAATATTACCCCTCTTCACCATCAGCATTCTCATCGCTTCCATCTCAGCCATCCTGTTGGCGGCTTCTTTGAACTTCTTATACTCAAGAATTTTATCTACCAGTTCCTGGCGTGGGTCAATTTCATTCCCTTGCTCATCAAGTTCTTTGCGTGGAAGAAGCATTTTTGCTTTGATTCGCATGAGGGTAGATACAAAAAGGATGAACTCGCTGCTCAGTTCAATGTTGAGCTGCTCCTGTTGGTGAATGAAATCGAGAAAATCGTTGGTGATTTTGGTAATGGGGATATTATAAATATCCAGTTCGTCCCTCTCGATAAAGAATAACAAAAGGTCGAACGGGCCTTCAAACTGGTCTAATTTTATCTGATAGGTTTGCTGACTCAATATCTTTGGTTTTTGTTGGTGATTAAGCCGGTATTTAAGCGTTAGCTTTCACAGTTTTCTTTTCCGGAACCATTTCCCTTACTGCTACAGCAATGGCTTCTGCATCGTAACCGCATTCTCTGTGCAGTTCGGCAGGAGATCCATGCTCTACCACTTTATCGGGTATGCCAAGCATTTTCACTTTTACGCTGTAACCGTGCCGTGCCATGAATTCCAGAACAGCAGAACCGAAACCACCCACTATGGTGCCGTCTTCCACTGTAATGATTTTGGAATATTTAGAAAATACTTCGTGAAGGAGTTTTTCATCCAGCGGTTTTACAAAACGCATGTCATAATGAGCAGGATGAATACCTTCGTTCACCAATTCTCTGATAGCCCTGGTGGCAAAGTTTCCTGCATGTCCTAAGCTGAGTATAGCTACTTCTTCTCCGTCTTTTAATTTTCTTCCTGTACCGATTTCGATTTTTTCAAAAGGCTTTCTCCAGTCTGCAATTACTCCGTTTCCTCTTGGGTAACGTATAGCTATAGGATGACTAAATTCATCTAATTGTGCCGTATACATGATGTTCCTCAATTCAATTTCATTCATGGGCGCAAAAACCACCATATTGGGGATACATCTCATATAGGCAATATCGTAAGCACCATGGTGGGTAGGGCCGTCTTCTCCAACAAGCCCTGCTCTGTCGAGGCAGAAGATAACCGGTAGATTTTGAATGGCCACATCGTGCACTACCTGGTCGTAGGCTCTTTGCATAAAGGAAGAATAGATGTTGCAAAACACCTTCATCCCTTGTGTGGCGAGCCCTGCACTTAATGTTACCGCGTGTTGTTCGCAAATTCCCACATCAATGGCTCTGTGGGGCATTTTTTCCATCATGAATTTCAGAGAGGAACCTGAAGGCATGGCAGGGGTAATACCCCATATTTTTTCGTTTTGTTCAGCAAGTTCCAGAATAGTATGTCCGAATACGTCCTGGTATTTGGGAGGTTGCGGAACAGTATATGTTTTCGTATATATTTCCCCGGTAATTTTATCAAACAATCCCGGGGCATGCCATTTGGTTTGGTCCTTTTCAGCAAGGGCGTAACCTTTTCCTTTTACGGTAACTACGTGTAAAATTTTTGGCCCGGGGATATCCTGCAAATCGTTCAGAATATCTACTAGTTTGGAGATATTATGACCATCAATAGGTCCAAAATACCTGAGTTTTAAAGCTTCGAAAAGGTTACTGCTTTTATTGATAAAGCCTTTAATGCTGTGTTCGATTTTGCTGGCTATTTCCCTGGAGAAGTTGGCTCCTACGGGAAGCTTACCAAGTGCTTTCCATATATCATCCTTTACCTTATTATAGGTAGGTGAGGTGGTTATATCGGTAAGATACTCCTTCAATGCGCCCACATTGGGGTCGATACTCATGCAATTATCATTGAGGATAATCAGGATATCGGTATCAGATACCCCTGCATGGTTCATGGCTTCGAATGCCTGGCCGGCGGTCATGGCTCCGTCACCAATTACGGCAATAGTTTTCCTGTTTTCGCCTTTTTGTTTGGCGGCAAGTGCCATTCCCAGTGCAGCAGAAATAGAGGTGGATGAATGCCCTACTCCGAAGGCATCGTATTCGCTTTCGGAACGTTTGGGAAATCCACTTAAGCCTTTGTACTTTCTGTTAGTATGGAAATTATCCCTTCGTCCTGTAAGAATCTTATGTCCGTATGCCTGATGGCCAACGTCCCAAACCAGTTGGTCGTAAGGGGTATCGTAAATATAATGCAGTGCTACAGTGAGTTCTACCACGCCCAGACTGGCGGCAAAATGCCCTCCATGAACGCTCACCACATCAATAATATATTGCCTGAGTTCATCGCAAAGTTGGGATAACTGCTCTTTCCTTAGCTGACGGAGGTCAGCCGGGGAATCAATCAGCTTCAGTAACGGACCCGGAGTAATGATTTCCATACGAGGTAAAATATTGTCAAAATTACATTATTTCCCCTGCCCATGATGAAATATGGGCTTGAAGGTTTGAATTTATTATATTAAATTGATTTTCAGCTGGTAAATGCAAAATTCTTTTTATTAACTCCTGGAAACCTCTTATTTTGTCTTGCCGATAATCCTGCTTTTAAAACCTATTATCCATAAAATTGTCTAGTCAAATACTCATTAATTTAGATTTGTATTGTGGTTAAATCTATTTTAGGCAGAATTTCCAATTACTGGTGGTGTCAGCTTTTCGGCTGGGGCATGCTGGGGCTATCCCTGCTATTTTATGCTTATACTTTCCGCCAGGAAATAAATGCCCAGTATATTATTAAAATTCTGATAGTAGTGATATCGGGTATCATCAGCACCCATATTCTCCGCTATTTCATTAAGCGTAACCGCTGGCTCATGCTTCCGGTGGATAAGGTGATAGGAAAGCTGAGTTTTGCTGTATTGCAAACCTGTTTGCTTTTCAGTCTTTTGGTAATGGGGCTCAGCCAGTTTGTTGACCCTGAGAACTATTCCGATGACCCCGATTTTTTTGTAAGGTTGTTTGCCAATGTGCTCAACATCGGAATATATATCGTTCCCTGGGTATTGTTATACTATATTTATCATTACCTCGCAAAAAGCAGAAGGCAGGAACTGGATACGCTGAAACTGGAGTCGCTGGTAAAAGAGCTGGAACTCAAAACCATAAAATCGCATATTAATCCGCATTTTATATTTAATGCGCTTAACAGTATTCGGGCTTTAATTGATGAAAATCCCACCCGGGCGAGAAATGCCGTAACCGAGCTGAGCAATATCCTGCGGAGCAGCATGAAGTCTGAAACACTGGAAACTGTTCCGCTTTCAAGGGAGCTGAGTATTGTGAGGGATTATCTGGCGCTGGAACACATCAGGTTTGAAGATCGGTTGCAGATTGAATATGATGTAAAGGAGGAAACTTTATCACAGCCAGTTCCGCCAATGATGTTGCAAACGCTGGTGGAAAATGCCATCAAACACGGAATCAGTAAACAGGTGAATGGAGGAGTTGTAAGAATAATTTCGCAGATGAAGGATGGCAACCATGAATTGATAGTTCAAAATACCGGTATTTTAAACGAGCATGCCAATTCCGACGGATTTGGGTTAACTTCAACCAGGAACCGCCTGCAGCTTTTATTTGGTGACAGGGCTAAATTCGACATTCGTCAGGTGGGCAACCTGGTGGAAGCACGCGTAACCATACCGGAAGTACAAACGGAAAACAAACAAACCCATGATAAGAGCATTATTAATTGATGATGAACGCCTGGCCAGGGCGGAATTAACCAAACTGTTATCAGATTTTCCTGATATAAATATCATTGGGGAAGCTGCAAATGCGGCTGAGGGAATAGAGAAAATTGAAAACCTCGACCCCGACCTGATTTTTCTTGACATTCAAATGCCCGGAAAAACCGGATTTGAAATGCTTGCCGAATTGAGTAAGGCACCGCAGGTGATTTTCACTACTGCTTATGATGAATATGCTTTGAAGGCATTTGAAGTGAATGCACTGGATTATTTGTTGAAGCCAATTGAAAGCAGAAGGCTGGCAGAGGCTATTCAGAAAGTAAGGAATGTAACAGAAAAAGAAGCTGCACAAGCCTCTTCAGGGCCAAATCAATCTGTTTTGAGTGAAAATGATCAGGTATTTGTAAAAGATGGCGATCGTTGCTGGTTTGTGAAACTTTCCGAAATTCGGTTATTTGAAAGCGTGGGTAATTATGCTAAGGTATTCTTTGGTAATAATAAGCCTTTGATATTAAAATCGCTCAATGCGCTGGAAGAGCGGCTGGATGAAAAAGTATTTTTCAGAGCCAATCGTAAGCATATTGTAAATATGCGAATGATTGAAAAAATTGAACCTTATTTTAACGGGGGGCTGTTGCTGGAAATGAAAGGAGGAGAAAAAATTGAAGTGAGCAGAAGGCAAACTGTTAAGTTTAAAGAAATGATGAGTTTATAATAAAACAAGCACACGAATATGAAAAGATTATTCATCCTAACGGCAATTTTTTTCTCCGGAATTATCCTTCATGCCCAAAACATTGATAAGAATGAAGTGGCGAGGATACTGAAAACCCTTTCTTCCGATGAGATGCAGGGCAGGGCAGTATTTACTCCGGGATTAGAAAAGGCTGCAGCTTTTATTTCAGACGAATTTAAGAAAGCCGGAATTCAGCCATATCAAGACGATTCTTATTATCAGGTATTCTATCTGAAAAGGGCCAATTTTAAATCTGTTTCAGGGAAGGTAAACGGTAAAGATGTTACTGAAAGAGGAGTGCTTGTATTCAGTCTTAAGCCGGAAGTGAGCGTAAGCAATACTTCAGGTTTTGAAACTCGTCAGATTACCGCGGAAGATAACATTGCCAGAAAATTACAGGAGCTGTTAGCTGAAAAAGGAAATCTGGTAATATTTGTAGACTCTACCCATGCCAGCAGGTTTGCCGGACTTTCACGTGCACTTGCGGGAAGGGAACGTAACGAATATGATAAGGTATTTATCCTTCACAACGGACCTGCAAGTCAGTTTAATATCCATTACAAACAAGAGATTTTAAATCTTGAATTAAAGAATGTGGTAGGCATTCTTCCCGGTAAATCTAAGGCAGACGAATATGTAATTTTTTCTGCACACTACGATCACCTGGGGATTGGAAGGCCTGATAAAGAGCAGGATTCGATTTACAATGGAGCTAATGATGATGCTTCCGGTGTAACTGCAGTAATTTCTCTTGCCAAATATTTCAAAGAGCGCGGCGGTAATGAGCGTACCTTAATTTTTGTAGCCTTCACTGCTGAAGAAAGTGGGGGACATGGTTCAAGATATTTTTCACAGCAGTATGCTCCGGAAAAGGTGATGGCTATGTTTAATATTGAAATGATTGGAACAGAAAGCAAGTGGGGCAGGAATTCTGCCTATATCACAGGATATGATAAATCTGATATGGGTGAGATTCTGGGTAAGGCGTTGGAAAATTCACAATTCAAATTCCACCCCGATCCATATCCTGATCAAAACCTGTTTTACAGGTCAGACAATGCCACGCTGGCACGATTAGGTGTTCCTGCCCATACCATTTCAACTTCCAAAATGGATGTAGAGCCCTATTATCATACCGTACAGGATGAATTTGAAACCCTAGATGTTGACAATATGACTGAAATTATAAAGGCTATTGCATTAAGTTCTTTTTCTATTATTGAAGGAAAGGAGACGCCATCCAGAGTAGATACTACTCAGTTGAGATAAGTAAAATTGAGTTTGCGATAAAAAATTGGGAGCCTTTAAAGCTCCCAATTTTAATTTACGACATACGCAAACGACATTCGACATACGATATCCGATTTACGACAAGTGATTTTAGTGTTGTTTGTTAGTTTTTGATTTTCCCTCATGGAATAAAAAATGGAAAAAAGCATCTGAAATGTGGGAATTTCTCATGGAACGGGTAATGAGGGTTGGGATATTTGTATAGCTTCCATCGCTGTTCGGATGATTCAACCGGTTGAAGTAATCTGAAAAAGAGGAGTAAACAGACAAAAGATTTTATGATAATTGTCTGAATGGGCTAGGCTTGACCATGCCCCAAAAATTCAAGGAGTGATGGTGGCGGGGGAGGGCCCGCCCGGGGAAAATCCTCATTTTTTTGGTTGATTTATCTTTTTCAGCCGGTTATTTTCTCAATTCTTTTTTCTCCATAGAAAATTCTTGTTAAACCGGATTTTCACACTTTAATTTAGAAGTATTGAAAGACAATTTAAGCTCATTTATTGGGAAGAAAATTCCTGCTGATTTGAAGTGATTTCCTCCTGGATACCCAATTCCTGAATACTAATTTTGACATTGCCAGCAACATATTATTTATAGCGGAAATTCCTCCGGAGGATGGACGCTAAGATGAAAAGGATAGAGATCCTGATGAAACTTTATTATATCTAATCAATAAAGGAGTGTTGGTGGTGGGGGAGGGAGGGCCCTCCCGGGGGATTTCCCAATTTTTCGTATGGGGTATTCACATTTTTAGCGGATATTTTCCTCAACTTTATTTGATCTATTAAGCAATCTTCCCGTCCCACAATCCCCTTTTAAAATCCCTATTATAGACTACTTATAAAATACAAAGCTCCCGGCCAATTAAAACCGGGAGCATATCTGAAATTTCTCTTAAGTCCTGCATTAAAAATCTACTCCGAGGGAGAAATGTAATACGGGTTTTCCGGAAAAGAAGCCATTCATTTCCCAACCTGCATCCATTCTAACAAAATATCCCAGTAATGTGCTTCTTACACCAAATCCGTAACCTCCTACAAACGGACCAATGCCTCCGGATTCAATCCTTACAGTAGTATTTCCTCCCGGCCCAGGATAAATAAGTGCGGGCCTTTCAATTTTATCGTATTTGCCATTCCATGCAGAACCCAAATCAACAAATTGCACTAGCTGGAAGTTTCTTAGAAAGGCATTGTTGATGGGTTTGTTAAAAAGAGTGGCAAATACCGGGAAACGGAATTCGCTGTTTAAAACAATGGCATTATTGCCATTGGCAACATTTTGACGGAATCCCCTCATATTAACTGCCAGAGACTGGAAGGCATAGTCGTTATCCATTGGACGAGGTTCCATATTGTATTTGGGAAAGAGTTCGTTATCGGTACCTCCCAGGTAGTAAACAATTTTCTGGTTACCCCAGGAGAAATCTGCTGCTGCTCTTCCTGCCCATATAAAGTTTCTGTAAATAGGAACATATAACCTGGCATCACCACCGAAGTTAAAGCTGAGTTTATAAGGTTTGACATCGGGATTGGTGCTGCTGGGCGAATTAATTTGAGAGTTCAGATCGGTATAAACTTTAAACCTCAAACCATTCAATATGTTCATTGTCTTGACCAAAGTATTATCATGAACATATTCAAACCTGGTAATAGCAAATGTTTGCCTGTTCAGGTCGGGAGATTTTAAAGTGGGCTCCAGAAGGGAAGGAGTAAGTTCCCCTAATACCACTACCCTGTCACGCCTGATACCTGCAGACATTCTCAGGCTTCTAACTTTATCAAAGGGATATTTAACTACCACCTGATAAAGATTGCTGATCATTTTCCCGTCGAGGTAGAAAGCGTTACCGTTCACCCCCAATATACTACCAATATCTGTTTTTCTGTAATAAACCAATGAATAGTCAAATCTGTGCTTCAGATAATCAATTCTTCCAAACCATTCACCTCCGCCACTGAATAAGGATTGAGTAGCGGGTACAAAGATTCCCACACCTCCCGGTCCGAAAGAAGCCCCTCCGCCACTTCCACCTAGGATAGGAAGACGAACTCCACCTGTGAACCTGATATCTTCAAACAAATCAAAAACAGAAGCTTTTAGCATACCGTTAAAAGATCCGTTGCCCTGAAGGTTTACAGGTAGGCTTCCGGTAAATGGCTGATACCTGTTGATTAATACATCATTATTAAATCCACCGGTAAAGTTGTCCACCGCAAACTTCAAACGATAATCATATCTCTTCCCGGTTTGCAGTACAGAACTGTTCAACGTTTCATTCATCCATGGCAGGTTGGCACGGGATGATGTGTCTGGTGCAAATTCTGTTTCGAAAATATCTGTTGGTTTTTGTGCATCATCGTCTTCATCAGGCTTTTGTAATTCATCAATAGCTTGGGCTGAACTCAATCGCTGTTCGGCAATTGTACGCTGGCGATAATCGGTTGGCCTGGGAGAGACATTCCTTCTTCTTAAAGCAGTTTCATCCACCCTCAGCTTATACAGGAACTTCATATTTCCTTCCTGTCTTACTTCACTTACCATTCCGTTATCTCCTGCTATCTTTGTTTCCAACAGCCCGCTTTGATAATTGGTAATAGGGAATACATAGGAAGAATCTTTGGTAATACTGAAGGTATACATAGAATCGGGTTCCTGAAGGCCGTGTACCCTTAAAGCAGAATCAATTTCGTTGGGAAGAGGATTGCGGATATGATCCCCACCAATTACAAACACGGTATCCAATCCCGCACGCTCGGTAGTAAAGTAACCTGCATAACGGTTAAATATACCCGTTTCATCACTTACAAATGTGAAGTGCGTTGTATTATATTGCGCAGGATAACGTGCAGTTCCGTACTGCATTTTGGTGAGCTGGGTAATTTGCCTGAACTCAGATTTGTTGAAATTATCGGCCAGGAAAATATTGAACCTGTTACCCGGAACTGCTGTGTCTTTACCAAGTGTAGTGGCATCCGGACGGTTGGATGAAAATAAAATACCTGTTTTATTAGGGAAAGCTACAAATGTCGGATCCAGATCGGCATAAGCATCATTGGTAACCTGTTCGAAATCGTCCTTTTCAATATTATATATAAAAATATCAGATTGTCCGTTTCTTACAGCACTCATGAGTAATTGCTTGTCGTTGAGCATGAATCCGAAACTTTGAATCAGCTCAAACGGAGTGACAGACTGTCTTACTGTTTTATATCTTGCTATCAGGTCGTAAACAAACAATTTAATTTCACCTTTCTCCCAGTAAATACATGCAAGCTTGGTTCCTTTGCCATCCCAGGCAAGTAAGGGATAATTCGGATTGAGTTGGTTTTCCGGAGTTTTAATTCCCTGCTTTAGTAATACCTTTCTGTCTACCATGTTTTCATACAAAACCACATAAGTTTTCCCCTTCACATATTCTACAACTGCATAGGTCATACTGCGGGGTGCAGGGTTGGGAGCAAACTGGAAGAAATCTTTCTTGTCGGAAATTTCTTCAACCAGAGAAATGGTCCCTTTAGGAAAATTCCTTCTGTTCTTAATATCTTCATAATACTTCTGCTCGTAATAAGTCATGAAATTTGCCAGCAGGTCTTTAAACTTCATCTTCGCAATACGATTGGAAGCAGCATTCAGGTTTCGGTATACTCTTGCCAGGTAAAGAAAATAAGTGACATTTTCTTTTTTGTAAATCTCCTCTATATAATTCCAGAAAGCATGGCCTGCCAGTTCCGGTTTTTCATGAGCAAACTGATAGAAGTTTTTATACCTGCCGGAAAGCATGGCAGATTTAAGCTGGTCGTCAAGATCTGTATTCCAGTTCTCAGCAACATAATATACATAACCGTCTGTTAGCCATTTGGGAAGGTCGAGCAATGCCTGATTTGCAGCAAATTCTCCCAAATCGTCCCCAAAAAGCACGTTGTCCAATAAAGTTTTGGCAATTCCTAAGCGGATTTGTTTTCTGAGTTGGGAATGATCACTATTGAAAAATACCACCAGCTTATTGTTTACCAATTGGGTAATACCGCCGGTAGCCTGCCAGTCCATGGATAATCCTATATTGGATTGTTCATATTCATTATAAGAATTATAAATTACAATATTGGCACGGCGCTGTAGGCCATATTCCATGAATTTTTCAATTTCCGGAAGTTCTTCTTCAGCCATTTGTGCTACGAAATTGGCAATGGTTTGTCCTTTTTCGTAGTAATAGGTATTAAAATTGGGAGTCTGAAAATACTTCCAGTCTAATTTTCTGTATTGCACGCGGTTTTTACCAAACTCCACTGTATTCACCTGCGCACCGGCATCCAGACCAAAGAGTAAGGTTAAACAAAGCACGCACAAAAAATATTGCGACTTTGAAAGATTCTGGTGAAATTGCATATCCTTTCTTTAAGTTTTAAAGTTAGAACAATCCCCGATATATGTAAAATCGAATTTAATCAACATCATGCTAAGAATCCACTCATTTACATTTAATCCGATTCAGGAGAATACCTACATCATTTACAATGACAATAAGGATTGTATAATCGTTGACCCCGGTTGTTATTTCCCTGAAGAGAGGAAAGCGCTGGAATCCTTCATCAATACTAATCAACTAGTACCAAAAGCTTTGTTAAATACCCATTGTCATCTTGATCATGTTTTTGGTAATAAGTTTGTGTACGACACCTGGGGTCTTCCCCTTCATATTCATCCTTTAGAGGAAACAGTTCTTGCTTTTGCACCTCAATCGGGGTTGATGTGGAATCTTGTTTTTGAAAACTACAGCGGGCCTATTGTCCATTTGCATCCCGGAGAAAATGTTTGCTTAGGAGAGGATAAACTTAAAATTTTGTTTACTCCAGGCCATTCTCCAGGAAGTGTTAGTTTTTACTCCGGGAAAGACGGTTTTCTTATCAGCGGGGATGTGTTGTTTAGAGACAGTATCGGCCGAACTGACCTGCCCGGAGGGGATTTCCAAACTCTTGTAAACAGTATTCAAACCCAATTATGGCCATTACCTGATGAAACCCTTGTTTATTCAGGGCATGGTCCGTATACCAAAATTGGATATGAAAAGAAAAACAATCCTTTTGTGGGAGAGGGAGCTTTGTAAAAATTTTACCCGGTAGAAGTTGAGTTCGCATACTGAAACAGGTGAGTAGCATATTGTTAAGTAGTAAATTCTGTAGAAAGGTTTTGTAAAAATCCTATTTTATTTTCTGTGGATTGAAATGAAGTTAGGGGGTGGGTAAGGAAATGTATCAATAGAATAAAAATGGGTATCTGGAAGAGCAAATTCAGGTAATATTGGAAGAAAATCACCGCAAAAAATTGGGATTTTCCCCTAATCGGGCCCTCCCCCACCACCACCTTTCCGGATTTTTTCATGGATATGGCACAACTCTTCCCTCCGGTAAGCCGGCTATCAATTCCTATTGCACTCAGAATGCATCCCTTTCCTCAGATGGTGATATCCCAAAATTAATATCCATCGCAAGCCCTCCCATGTTTTTTCCTCTCCATTTCCGGGAGATTTTTCTCATCTTCCAAAAAGAAAAAAGCAGTGTCCTTATCGAACACTGCTTATGCTTTTCTATATCATCTCTTGTTATTGAGAAACGGCAGGAACTACCAGCCTGAACCCGTTCCCGTGGATATTTACGATTTCAATATTCGGATCTTCTTTCAGGTATTTCCTCAGTTTGGCAATATATACGTCCATAGACCTTCCATTGAAATAGGTATCGCTACCCCAGATTTTCTTCAGGGCTGTTTCCCTTGGCAGCAGGTCGTTCATGTACTCGCAAAGCAATTTCAACAATTCATTTTCTTTAGGAGAAAGTGTCTGCATTTTTCCATTCCAGGATAATTCCCTCAGTTTGGGATTGAAATGATAAATTCCCAAATCGTACTCTTTGTTTTCCTGCTCTCTTGAAATTTCCTCATTCCTTTTCAAAATAGCCTTGATTTTCATTAGCAGTACCTCGCTGTCGAAAGGCTTGGTGATATAATCGTCGGCACCAAGGCGATATCCCTGAATAATGTCGTCTTTCATGGTTTTTGCACTCAGGAAAAACAAAGGAATATCGGGGTCAACATCCCTGATTTCTTCTGCAAGTGTAAATCCGTCCATATTGGGCATCATAATGTCCAACAGGCAGAGGTCAAACTTTTCTCTTTGAAATGCAGCCAAACCTAGTCTTCCGTCTCTTTCCAGGGTAACGTCAAAATCATTCAGCTCCAGGTAATTCTTCAAAACCATACCCAGGTTTGCGTCATCTTCGCATAATAATATTTTTGGTTTCTTTCCTTCCATCTTGCAATATTTTTATTAGACTATTATGTATATGTAAATAAAATTAAATCAATTTATTGTCAAAGGGTTATAAAAATAATTTTTTGTTAAGACTTTGACTGTTTTTTTGCCCCCGGGTTTAAAACATAAGTTAATTAATTTTTTAGGAAATTGCGCATCATGAGAGTGACTAGCGATAATGTTTTGAAAAAACTGATAGTTATAGGGGATAAGGTTTTGATAAAGCCTACTACTCCAAGTGAACGGACGGAAAGCGGACTTTACCTTCCTCCCGGTGTACAGGAAAAGGAAAAGGTACAACAGGGTTATGTTATAAAAACCGGGCCCGGTTATGCCACACTGGTTCCTTCCGACGGAGAATCCTGGAAACCTGAAGAAGAACAGATCAAGTATGTACCGCTGCAGGCAAAAGAAGGCGACCTGGCCATTTTCCTGGTTAGCGGAGCTACAGAGGTGATGTATGCAGGAGAAAAATATTTTATTGTTCCTCAAAATGCTATCTTGCTCCTGGAGCGGGAAGAGGAATTGTAAGCCTCAATTTTCATACTTCATTTTCAATAATCTGCTATATGGATCTGACCACCCGGTTTACCGAGCTTATCAACGAAAAATACAGTTTTAAAGGCGAATACTTTGTAATTGGCGGTGCCATGCTGAAAGGAGAAGCCCTGCCGGGCGTGCAGGTAAAAATTCCCCTTAAAACCATGAACCGTCACGGACTGATTGCCGGAGCTACCGGTACGGGTAAAACCAAAACACTGCAGGTTATAGCAGAGGGCTTAAGTAAAGCCTCCGTTCCGGTATTGCTTATGGATATCAAAGGTGACCTGAGTGGCATTGCTGCCCCGGGTTCAACCAATGATTTCATTCTCGATAGGATGGGGAAAATCGGCCTTTCCTATAACCCATCTTCTTATCCGGTGGAATTTTTAACCATCAGCCACGAAAAAGGGGTGAGGATGAGGTCTACCGTTACAGAATTCGGACCTATTCTGATGGCAAAAATCCTCGGATTAAATGATACCCAGGAAGGGGTAATGTCAATGATTTTCAAATATTGTGATGATAATCATTATCCCCTGCTCGATTTAAAAGACTTAATTAAGGTTATCCAATACATCTCCAATGAAGGAAAAGAGGAAATTGAAAAAGATTATGGAAAAATTTCCACCACTTCTACCGGAACCATACTTCGCAAGATTATAGAACTGCAACAACAGGGTGCTGACCTGTTCTTCGGCGAACCTTCTTTTGATACTGACGACCTGATGCGCATAAGTGATGACGGTAGAGGAATTATCAACGTTCTGAGGGTAATCGATATGCAGAAAAATCCCAAGCTGTTTTCAACCTTTATGTTGGGATTGCTGGCTGAACTGTATTCAACGCTACCTGAAGAAGGGGATATGGATAAACCCAAACTGGTAATCTTTATTGACGAAGCCCACCTGGTATTCCAGGAGGCCACCAAGGCTCTGCTGAACCAGATTGAAACCGTAATCAAGCTGATCAGGTCGAAAGGGGTGGGCATATTTTTCTGTACCCAAAACCCTCAGGATGTTCCCGCTTCGGTACTGTCACAACTTGGTCTTAAAGTGCAGCACGCTCTCCGTGCCTTTACTGCGGCAGACAGGAAAACAATAAAACTGGCGGCTCAAAACTATCCCGAAACTGAATTTTATAATGTGGAAGAAACCCTTACTCAATTAGGTACAGGGGAAGCGTTTATTACTGCTTTGAACGAAAAAGGAATTCCCACTCCACTGGTACATACCATGCTGGTAGCTCCGGAATCAAGGATGGATGTGCTTACAGAAGAGGAAATTTCTGCAATTACAAATTCATCCCGCCTGGTGAAGAAATACCAAAATACCATCGACCGTGAAAGTGCATATGAAATCCTGCATCAGAAAATGGAAAGGATGGGTACTGAGGTTGTTCAGCAAAAAACTTCTTCACGATCGGCAAAAAAAGAGCAGTCGACACTGGAGAAAGTTTTGGATCATTCCATTACCAAGCAAATGGGAAGAACTGCAGCCAATATTATCACCCGCAGCCTGCTTGGTGCTCTGGGGCTTACGGGTTCTTCTTCCAGAAAAAAGAAATAGGATTAGGCCGGGCTGATTTCGCCTTTGTCATTCACCAGAATGTGCTCCTCTGCACGGAGGAAATCCAGGACCTCCATAATGGAACTCCTGTTAATGGGCTTTAGGAAATGAATGATATTTTCCGGAGAAACAGGAGCTTTCTGAGCCAATATTGTTTTTATCATGCCTGAAATGCGTTCAAATTCCTCAGGCGTTAATGGTTTACGCTTTTTATCCAGACAATTGTCGCATACTCCGCATGGCTCTTTACTGTTATCGCCAAAATACCTTCCGATAAATAACGATCTGCAATCTTTGGTAGAAATGAATTCCTGCATGGCATGCACTCTTTCTTGATAATAGGCTCTTCTTTCTGCAACCCTGGGATAGTTAAATACAAGTTCGTTTTCCGGAACTCTGTTGCCTATGAGGTACACCTGCGGGCTTTCTTTTCTTGGCTCGTATTCAATGATTCCCGCCCTGTCGAGGATTTGCAGTTTTTTCGAAATTTCATCTTCGGTTAACCTAAGCCTAAAGGCAAGCTGTTTTTCAAAAATGAATACATGCTGGTCGTATATGCCTTCATAACTGCGCAGTAATGCTTTAATCAACGGCTCCAGATCAGTATGAATAGCCTCAAAATCAAAAAGGGTTTCCCTGCTGCAGACAAACATGGCAGTGGAAGGAAGGAAAACCTGATCGTTTAAAGCTATGAATTCTTCCTGTTCCAGTAGTTTTAACGCATTTATGACAAGATTGGGTTCTATATTGAATGCTTTTATAAATCTGTTGAAATCAAAATCATAATAACTGCCCGCTCCTGAATACACCGGAATCTGCAGAAAATCCATCAATGCATGGTATACCTGTTTTACGAGTTTAAAATCCGGAAATTTAGCATTAGGCAATTTTGATAGGTCCTCCGCTTCTGCATCGTTATACAATAAAACGGCATAAGATTTTTTCCCATCCCTGCCTGCGCGCCCTGCTTCCTGATAATAGTTTTCAAGATTGTCGGGTGGGTCGGCATGAATGACCAATCTTACATCGGGCTTATCAATACCCATACCGAATGCATTCGTACAAACAATGATCCGGATTTTATTTTTTATCCACTCATCTTGTTTTCGGTTTCTTTCCTCCTGACTTAAACCCGCATGATAGAAATCGGCGTGTATACCCTGCATATTCAGCAGGTTGCTTAATTCACGGGTATTGCGCCTGGTTTTGCAGTAAATGATTCCGCTTCCCTGCACACTATTCAATATCTGAACAATGCGGTTAACCTTTGCAGTGGTATTAAAGGCACTGTAAGATATATTTGGCCTGGCGAAACTTTGCCTGAAAATATTTTTATGCCTGAACTGCAATTTCTCCATGATGTCTTCCTGCACCCTTCGTGTAGCCGATGCCGTTACTGCAAGAAGCGGTACATCAGGCAGTTCTTCCCTTAATGCAGCGATTTTCAGATAAGAAGGCCGGAAATCATATCCCCATTGGGAAATACAATGTGCTTCATCCACTGCAATCAGGTTAACGGGCAATCCGGGAAGGAATTCCCTGAATAACCTTGTTTCAAGCCTTTCAGGTGATATATACAGAAATTTGCAGTTGCTTTCTGAAGCAGTTTGCAGGATGGTTTTTACCTGTGAATAAGTTTGCCCGGAAAAAACAGCAAATGCTGTAATATTTCTTCTGTTCAACTGCTCTACCTGGTCTTTCATCAGCGCAATCAGCGGGCTGATCACCAGGCATAGCCCCGGTTTTGCCAGTGCAGGTACCTGATAGCAGACAGACTTACCCCCTCCTGTGGGAAGTAATGCAAGGGTATCTTCTCCTTTCAATACCTTTCTGATAATATCTTCCTGTAATGGCCGGAAGGTATCATAACCCCAGTATTCTTTTAATATGTAATGAATATCCTGCAAATTGGTGAATTACCATTTAGGTGACTTTCTTTACGAAAAGCCTTACTGAATTAATAGCCAATACCACATCACTTAACCCCATTACCAGAGCTGCAAAAGCTGGGACCAGGAACCCGAAAGCCGCAACAGGTATGGCAAAAATGTTATAAAAAAATGCCCAGAATAAATTTTGCTTAACGGTAAGGAAGGTATGTTTACCCAACCCTAAAGCTTCAGGCAGCTTTTTTAATCCTGAATTCATCAGCACCACATCAGCAGTTTGTACTGCTACCTGAGAAGCCTCGCTAAGAGAAATACCTACGGTCGCTTTTGCCAGAGCTGGAGCATCATTAATACCATCACCCACCATCGCCGTAGGAGTTTCAGCATTTAAATCAGCAATGATTGACAGTTTTTCTTCAGGGGATTTCTGTCCGTAAAATCTGTCGATGCCAAGCTTTTCAGCCAATATTTGTGTTTTTTGAACAGTATCTCCACTTAATAATACTGATTCGATATTTTTAGATTTCAGGTATTGAATGATTTGCGCAGCTTCTTCCCTGATTTCATCTTCCACATCTATCCATCCGAAGAGCTGCCCGTTGCAGGTAACATATATGTTATGCGATTTTTCTCCTGCAGGTTGTTCTCCCAATATTTTCCAGGATCCGGCTTTATATTCATTTCCTTCCTGATCTGTAGCCACCATCCCCAGTCCTTTTATTTCTTCAATTTTTTTCCATTTGATATCTGAAGTTTTCCACTCCCTTGCTATCGCCTTGGCCAATGGGTGGTTGGAATACTTTTCAAGGCTGTATACTATTTTTTTGAATTCTTCAACAGAAACCCGACCATTTACAACTTCAAACCCTGATATTTTAAAAACCCCGGTTGTAAGGGTGCCGGTTTTATCAAATACTACCCTGCGGATGTTTTTAAAAGATTCAAGGCTTTTGGCATTTCTGAACAATATTCCCTTGCGTGCTGCTCTTCCCAGTCCTACTGCAATGGCAGCCGGAGTTGCAAGTCCCATTGCACACGGGCAGGCTATTACCAACACCGCAATCATCCGCATAAGCGCTTTAAGAAATGCTTCGTCCTTAAGCAGAATATAGTTAAGGATAAAAGTGATCAATGCGATCACCAGCACTATCGGAACAAACACGGCACTGATTTTATCTGCCAGTTGTTGTGCCGGTGGCTTTTCTGTTTGGGCTTGTTTTACCAGGTTGATAATATTGGCCAGTACAGAATGGTGAACATCTGCCGTTACCTGTGCTTTCACTGTCCCGGAATCAAGGATGCTTCCACCTATCAGGTTGTCTTTTTTGCTTTTGGATACGGGAGTGCTTTCTCCGGTAATGATAGCTTCATTAGCCATGGCTTCACCCCATAATATTTTACAATCGGCAGGAACCTGTTCCCCTGTCTTTATCAGTATGAGGTCGCCCACTCTCAGGTCTTTGTTGTCAACCTGAAAAATAATTTCCTGATGATTTTCGTCAAAGGCAATCATATTGGCCGTAACCTTCTGGGCTTTAACCAGCTTGTTCAGTTCGCGCTGGGTAGCCTGAATGGTACTGTCTTCCAGATAATTTCCCAGAAACACCAGAGTGATGATGGCTGCAGCAGTTTCAAAGAAAAGATAATCCTCTCCCAGTTGAAGAAGAGCACCGGTTAAACTATACAAAAAAGCAGCTGTAGCACCTATGGCTATCAGCACATTCATGTTGGGTTGTCTGTTTAAAATACTTTTAATGGCGCTCCGCCCGAAAAAATCCATTCCCACCACATATACCGGCATACATAATGCCAGCTGAACCCATGGATTCATAATCCAATGCACTTCAATCCACGGATGAACCATGTGCAGCATTAATGGGAGAGTAAAAACAAGACAGAACAGAAATCTTTGTTTATGATTGGTAAACCATCTGGTAGTCTTCTTTTTCTGAAAGGTTTGGCCATTTCCGTTTTCCTCCACTACATGATAGCCCAAAGCATTAATGCCCTCGGAAAGCTTTTCTTCGCTCACGCCGGGAGGAATTTCAAAACTTACCTCTCCTGTGAGAAAATTCGCTTTTACCTCTTTATTTCCTTGATTTTCGAGGAATTTTGTTACGGTATGCGCACAGTTCACACAAGTCATTCCCTCCACCTTCCATTTTACTGTTTCCATATTTTCAGGGGTTTTTGTCATAGAACAAAGTTACATAAGCTAATACAGGACACTAAATGTATGGGGTTCAATTATATACACCTTGTTGCAAAAAACGAAAATTCTATACTTTTTTAACAGAATATATTTGCAGCATGGAAATCACATACGGATTGGAAGAAATTGAACAGGTTGCGGATATGCTGTTGAAACAATATCCTGAAAACCGTGTATTTGCATTTCAGGGTACCCTGGGGGCCGGAAAAACCACATTTATCACAGCCATGTGCAACCTTTTAGGGGTGAAAAATCCTGTAAGCAGTCCAACATATTCCATTATTAATGAGTACAATTCCCCTTCGGGGCTTGTATATCATATCGATTTATACCGTTTAAAGGATGAACAGGAGGCCATGGATGCCGGGGTGGAAGATGCTCTTTATTCCGGTAATTATTGTTTTGTGGAATGGCCGGAAATAGCATCGTCTCTTATGCCTGAAGACACTGTTTTAATAAAAATTTCTACCACGCCTCAAGGGAAAAGAAAGATTACCACCTGTCATTTTCAACCATAGGGTATAAAAATAATAATGTAACTTGAGGAAGAATTATTATGTCTAAGAAATTGCCGCATATCAGTACTTCTTTCACTTATGAAACCCTGGAAGAAACGCTGGACATAAAGCCAAAAGGCGCTAGGCTTCATATTGGCATTCCCAAGGAAAGAGCTTTCCAGGAGAACCGTATCCCCCTAACTCCGGATGCCGTTGGAGTGCTGGTGAGCAATGGACATGAGGTGGTGGTGGAACATAATGCAGGTGAAGCTGCTCATTATAAAGACAAAGATTATGCGGAAGCCGGTGCCAGGATTGAATATGACCGTAATGAAGTATTTAGGGCTCCTATTCTCGTCAAATCGGCTCCAATTGTTAAAGAAGATATTCCACTGCTTCAGTATAACCAGCTGATTATCTCTCCCATTCAAATGTCGATGCTAAAAGCAGAATTGCTTACCGACATGATGGAGAAGAAAATAACGGCCATATCTTTTGAATCCCTGAAAGACGACAGTGGAACTTATCCCATTGTGAGGAGCATGAGTGAAATTGCCGGGAGTGCGGTGATGCTTATTGCTGCCCAATACCTCAGTTCAGCCAATCACGGAAAAGGGGTGCTGCTGGGAGGTATTTCCGGTATTCCCCCTACAAAAGTGATTATCCTGGGAGCCGGAATAGTGGGAGAATATGCAGCTCGTGCTGCACTGGCTTTGGGGGCTTCTGTAAAAGTGTTCGACAACAGCGTATACAGGCTGAAAAGACTTCAAAACAATATCGGACAACGTTTATGGACCAGCGTAATAGAACCACGTATTTTAGCCAAGCAACTCAAAACCTGTGAAGTGGCAGTAGGTGCGCTGGGATCTCAAACCGGAAGAACGCCTGTAGTGGTTACCGAAGAAATGGTTTCCAATATGCGGCCGGGCAGTGTGATCATAGACGTGAGTGTTGACAGGGGTGGGTGTTTTGAAACATCTGAAGTTACCAGCCACGAACAACCCATTTATACCAAATACGGAATTATCCATTATTGCGTACCCAATATTCCCTCCGGATTTGCCCGCACAGCTTCTCAGGCTATCAGTAATGTGCTGATGCCATTGTTGCTGGAAGCAGGGGATGAAGGTGGATTTGATAAGCTAATATGGCATAAGGTGCATTTGAGAAGCGGTATTTACCTGTTTAACGGAGCGCTTACCAACTTTCATCTGAGCCAAAGGTTTGGTATTAAGTTTACCGACCTTAACCTTTTGATTGCTGCCAGCCAGAGATAATAATCCTTTCCGTCCCCGAACCGGAAACCGGAATTCATCAAAAAAATCAAAAACATGAGACTTTTTTTCTTTGTCTTTGCCTGCCTGTTATTTTCAGGTGTATCAGCCCAAAATCTTCCTTCCAACATTAAATTGAACCCGGCGGTTCCTGTAGGAGGGACAAAAGTAAAAATTACTTACAATCCGGAAGGGACAGCCCTTGCAGGAATGAACGAAATAACTGTGAGAGCCCTTAGGTTTAAAGGTGGTGATGCAGATGTAGAGGCTTATACCCTTTCAAAAAGACCTTATGGTTACGAGGCTTCTATCGATCTTCCCGATTCTACCGATCTGCTGGCATTTATTTTTGTTGCCGGTGAACAAAAAGATGATAACAAGGAAGAAGGTTACCTTGTACCTGTAAAGCCAACAAAAAAATCTGCTGTTACTTCCGCACACTTAAGCAGGGCGATGTATTACAATATGTACATCAACTACGATTTTGAATTACCGGTACAACCGGAAAAAGCCCTGGAGCATGCAGAAAAAGCATATAAGGAAAACCCTTCCAGCCAATCTGCCATTGTCGCTTATGTTAACAATTTTACAAGGGTAAAAGGGAAAGAAGGGGAAGAAGAATTTAAGAAACTGCTGCAGGATATAGAAGCAGAAGGCAATTTAAATGAATCGAATTACTCTCTGTTTATTTCTTATTTCACCAGAATGAAAGAAACAGCGATAGCAGAGGCGCTGAAAACAAAACGCAATGAAAAATTCCCTGAGGGAAACTGGAAGGTAACCGAGAAAATGCAAAGCCTTGCCGGGATTCAGGACAATGCGGAAACAGAAAAAGAAATTCTCAGCCTTTTACAGGATGAGAAGTTTTCCTCTTTCAAAACAAGGTTATATTACATGTTGCTGGAGCAGTATAAAGAAGAAGGAAATCAGGAAAAACTTAATAATTTAATCGCTTCTGCACCCATAAAAGATGTGCATTCCACCTATAACGACGTAGCATGGAATATGGCAGAGAATGATGAAGACATTGACCTGGCAGAAAAATTGTCGGCTGCAGCTACGGAGTGGGCAAAAAATAATATCGACCATCCTGATGAAAAGAAACCTTATTATTATTCCACAGCCGACTGGAAGAAAACCAGGCAATACATTTATTCAATGTATGCCGATACCTACTCCTTTATTCTTTATAAGAAAGGTGAATATCAGAAAGGATTCCCGTATGCTAAAGAAGCTGCTGAAATAAGGGAATTCAAAAGCCCTGATTACAACGACCGCTATGCACTTTTACTGGAGAAAGTTGCCCGGCCTGCCGATGTGGTGAATGAGCTTGAAAAACTTGTTGCCAAAGGTGCTGCAGGGTCTTCTACCTTTGAAGTATTAAAAAAGGCTTATCTGGCTACGAATAAAACGGAAGCTCAGTTCGAAAGCTATTTTGCAGGATTAAAGCAACAGGCTAAGGAACACAGGAAAAAGGAGCTTGCGGCTAAACTGATAAATGAGCCTGCAGAGGACTTCAGCCTTGTAAACCTTGAAGGAAAAAAAGTGAGCCTGGCCGATTATAAAGGAAAAACTGTTGTGTTAGACTTCTGGGCTACCTGGTGCGGGCCATGTATTGCCTCATTCCCCGGTATGCAAAAAGCAGTGGAAAAATACCGGGCGAATGATAAAGTAGCCTTCCTGTTTATTGATACCTGGGAAAATGGTGAAGACAGGGAACAAAAAGTGAAGGAGTTCATTGCCAAAAACAATTATTCTTTCCATGTATTATTTGATACCCCTCAGAATGCTGACCCTGATCAATTTGAAGTAGTAAGCAGATATAAAGTTCAGGGTATCCCCACCAAATTCGTAATTGACGGTAACGGTAATGTGAGATTTAAAAGCGTTGGCTTTGGAGGAAGTACCGATGGTTTGGTAGATGAACTTGAAGCAATGATTGAATTGGTGCAGCAGTAACCTTTCTATAAAACATTCAAAAAAACCTGCAGTGTTTATCTGCAGGTTTTTCATTTTTATAAAGTGGGTTTTATGCTATTGGCATTTCCTTCCATGCTCTGGCTGCCATATCCATCTGCAGTTTTCTTTTGGCGAAACTATATTCCCTTGGATCGTTAGAACTCACAATAATCAGTCGGTTGAGGGAATACTGTTGAACCAGATGATGATAAAGTTCAAAACCCTGGTTATCGAGATTTGCGCAGGGCTCGTCGAGAAATAATACTTTGCTTTGTGAGAAGAAAGCCTGTAATAATCGAAGCCTTTGCTTCATGCCTGAGCTGAAATTCCTGATTTGCTTGTCACCCGCATTTTTTAACCCAACCGTTTCCAGCATTTCTTTTTGGGAAATCCCTTCGATAAAAGGCTTGAAGTGCTGATGAAATTTCAGAAATTCAAAAGCCGTCATTTCTTCAATTAACTCGAGATAGGGAGTGGTAAGCGTAATGTATTGATAAATCGCTTCCCCCTCGATATTTTGACCATCAAGTGTATAAATAATGTTACCCTTGCTGGGAACTATAGCTCCGGCAAGGATTTGCAAAAGTGTAGATTTTCCGGCTCCGTTATTTCCTGTTAAAGCATAAGTCTCCCCGGGGAGGAATTCAAAGCTGAGGTTTTTGAATATCCAGTCGGTATTAAATTTCTTCCCCAGATTAGAAACCAAAATCTTCATCGCCATTTCCTTTAGTTGGGCGTTTGATTACACCGGCCTTGGAATTTCTGATAAAGTTCAGAATAGCATCGCGGTGTTTGCCCGGTGCGAAGTTTTGTTCTATAATATCCAGTGCCTTGGAAGTTGTATTTTTTTCTACGTAAAGGATATGATAGATTTGAGAGATTTCCTGAATTTCTTCTTTGGTAAAACCGCACCTGGTTAATCCCACCACATTCACTCCCATATAGCTCAGCGGTTCGCGGGCTGCTTTAACATACGGAGGAATATCTTTTCTGATAGAGGATTGTCCGGCTATATAAGTATGGGCTCCGATATGTGAAAACTGATGTGCACCGGTAAGCCCTCCGATAATGGCGTAATCATCCACAATAACGTGTCCTGCAAGCTGAACGCTGTTGGCAAGAATTACATTGTTTCCGAGGATACAATCATGGGCAACGTGGGAGTAGGCCATCAGCAGGCATCTGCTACCCACTTTGGTGGTCCATTTGTCCTGGGTTCCCCTGTGAATGGTGCAATATTCCCTAACGGTTGTTTCGTCTCCAATCACCACGGTGGTTTCTTCTCCAACAAATTTCAGGTCTTGCGGAATGGTACCAATGCTGGCTCCGGGGAATATCTGGCAGTTTTTGCCAATGGTTGTCCCCCAGCCGATGAAGGCATTAGGGTAAATATGCGTTCCATCGCCAATGGTAACATTATCTTCAATCACCGCAAACGGATCTATTCTCACGTTATTCCCTATACGAGCATTAGGATGTATATGTGCAAGGGGACTTATCATATTTATTCTTTAGGTCTTTTTACAATTTGTGCCACTAAATTGGCTTCGGTTACCAGTTTATCCCCTACATAAATGGTTCCTTTCATTTCACAGATTCCTCTTCTGATAGGATTGGTAAGTTCCATTTTAAGAATGAGGGTATCTCCGGGAACTACTTTCTGTTTGAATTTACAATTATCTATTTTGAGGAAATAGGTATCGTATTTGTCTTCTGTATTTCGGGGAATGGCCAGTAATCCGCCTGCCTGAGCCAGCGCTTCCACTTGCAATACTCCCGGCATTACAGAATTGCCGGGGAAGTGCCCCTGGAAGAAGGGTTCATTGAAAGTTACGTTCTTAATTGCCACCACATAATTTTCTGTGAGCTCCACTACCTTGTCCACCAGCAGGAAAGGATAGCGGTGGGGCAGCATTTGCTGTATTTCTTCTATGTCCATTACAGGTGCAGCCCCGGGGTCGAAGGTGGGTACATCTTGCCTGTGCCTGTATTTTCTGATATGTTCTTTGATCTTTTTGGCAAACTGGATATTGGAGTAGTGCCCCGGCCTGTTGGCAATGATATGCGCTTTGAAAGGATATCCTACCAGAGCAAGGTCTCCCACAAGGTCAAGTAGTTTATGCCTGGCAGGCTCATTGGGGAAGCGCAGTTTCAGGTTATTCAAAATTCCCGATTCTGTTACTTTTACATCCAGCTTATCAAAGAATTTGGAGATTTTCTTCATCTGCTCCTCCGTAACCGGACGGTCAACCACCACAATGGCATTATTTAAATCTCCTCCTTTAATCAGGTTATTTTCCAGCAGCATTTCCAGCTCGTGAAGGAAACTGAAGGTGCGGCAGGGGGCAATTTCTTTATTAAAATCGGAAATTTTCAACAATGAGGCATGTTGTGTTCCCAGAACGGGGGAGTTGAAGTCAATCAACGTATTCAGCCGGTATTCCGAATACGGCAGTGCCACCATTTCCACTTTTTTGTTGGAATCTTCGTAAGAGATGTTATGGTGGATATTGTAATATGTTTTGGTGGCTTCCTGTTTTTGCACTCCTGCTTTTTCCAGAAGTTCCATAAAAGGCTGGGCACTTCCGTCGAGGATAGGAACTTCTTCGCCGTCAATTTCAATCAATACATTATCCACTCCCATTCCCACCAGAGAAGCCATCAAATGCTCAATGGTGCTTACGCGGGCATCTTTAATACCAATGGTGGTACTTCTGTTGGTATCCACTACATTGTCAACATCTGCCTTAATAACCGGTTGCCCCGGAAGATCTATCCTTTGAAAATTTACGCCGGTGTGAGGATCGGCTGGTTTCAGGCGCATGGTTACAAACTTGCCTGTGTGAATCCCTGCTCCGGAGATCGCAATTTCTTCCTTAATCGTGTGCTGATAAAAGACTTCGCTATCTTTCGAAAAATTCATGGTGCGAAAGTATGAAAACTTATGGAAAAGCAACAGAATTAAGTAATTAGGAAACTCCTCAGGGATGTACTGAGACGCATGCGGAAACCTTTAGGGTTTTGATTATTCCCCCGGAAGGGCAGACCTCAGTTCTTTTTCTGTCAACAACTGCCTTACCTGATTTTCCAGTTCCTTAAGCCTTTTTTCCATTTCCGGCAGGTTTCTGAATATGGCCTGGCTTCTTAAGGCGCTGGCATAATCATATGCAGGAGAACCTGTGAGTGAGGTGTTGGGGGTTTTAACTGATTTGCTCACGCCGCTTTGGGCGTTGATTTTGGTTCCGTCGGCAATTTGAATGTGTCCCACAATACCAGCCTGGCCACCTATCATCACATTGTTGCCTATTTTGGTACTGCCGCTTACCCCTGCTTGGGCGGCAATTACGGTATTTCTTCCTACTTCTACATTATGGGCTACCTGAATCAGGTTGTCGAGTTTTGCCCCTGCATGAATATAAGTTGAACCCATGGTGGCTCTGTCGATGGTAGCATTGGCTCCAATTTCTACATTATCTTCAATGATCACATTGCCAATTTGTGGTACTTTTTTAAAGCTTCCGTCAGGTTGGGGTGCAAATCCGAAGCCGTCACTTCCTACTACCGAACCCGAGTGGATGGTAACGTTTTTGCCAAGTTTGCAGTCGTTCAGAATTTTTACTCCCGGATACAGAATACAATCGTCTCCTATGGTAACATTATCCCCGATAAATACCTGAGGGAAGATTTTTACATTATTGCCTATCTGGGCGTTTTTGCCGATATAGGCAAATGCTCCTACAAATATGTTTTCGCCAAGTTTTGCCGAATCGGCTATATATGATGGTTCCTGAATTCCGGAAAGGTTACTGGTAACAATAGCCTGATATTTTGAAAGCAGGGTGGCAAATGCACTGTATGCATTGGGAACCCTTATAAGGGTAGATGTTACAGGCTTTTCCAACGGCTGAGACTCATTTACAATGATAATGCTGGCTTTGGTATTGTAAAGGTAATCTTCGTATTTCGGGTTGGCCAGAAAGGAAAGCTGGCCTTCAACTGCTTCTTCAATTTTACCAAAGGAATGAACCACAACATCCGGATTCCCCTCTATTTTTCCATCGATAAGTTGCGCTATTTGGGCTGCAGTAAATTGCATAAAAATTACATTGGTGGTTTACCTGTTGCCGGGTATTGGATTAGGATAACAAATATAGAATTTTTTCATAGGGTCTGACAGGGTTTGTTGTATCAGGGCATGGTCAACCTCTGAAATATCCTTTATTGACCCGTCTTTGAACAATATGTTAATTCTTTCTTCAGCAGCGTCATAGGTGGTATTGGCTACCTCTCCGTAAAAAATATAGTACCTGCTTTCTTCTTTGGATATTCCCTTTTCCCGGCAAATGGCTTCCCTTAACTTTTCAATTTCTTCTTCTTTCATCGGATTCGCCTGCAATTTAACCTTAAATAATTCCCTGTTGGTTAAAAATTTTGATAAATCCGACAATATTTTATCTGAATGGAAACACCAGTTTTTAAAGGATGCAGTGATATCAGTATCGTCGAGCTGGCAAAACATGGGTAAATGTTCTCTCAGGCTGCTGACATCTCTTTTTTCCTGTAAGAAATAATTTATGGCGGTAGTGGCTCCTAATACCTCTGTTCCTCGATGAATCAGCTCCTTTGCTCTTTCCAGAATTTTCACCAGCAGCATTTCCGCCCCCAGCACGGTTTTATGCAGGTATACCTGCCAGAACATCAGTCTGCGGGAAACCAGAAATTTTTCGATGGAATAAATTCCTTTTTCCTCTACTACCAGTTCTCCGTTGTAAACGGCTATCATCTTCAGAATACGGTCGTAACCAATCACCCCTTCAGAAACTCCGGTGAAAAAGCTGTCTCTTGAAAGATAATCCATTCTGTCCACATCCAACTGCCCGGATATGAGTTGATTTAAAAATTTTCTGTGATATCTGCCTGAAAATATTTCTATTGCCAGATCCAGCGCTCCTTTAAATTCTTTGTTTAGTTCGTTCATAATGGCAATGGAAAGGTCTTCATGATGGGCGCCTTCAATCAGCATATGTTCAAGAGCATGTGAAAACGGCCCGTGGCCTACATCATGCAGCAATATGGCAATTTTTGCTGCCCTTTCTTCTTCTGCAGATATATGTACCCCTTTTTGCTTCAGCTCCGATAATGCACACCCCATCAGATGATATGCTCCCAAAGAATGCAATAGCCTGGAATGCACCGCACCGGGATAAACCAAATGAGCAAAGGCCATCTGATGAATCCTCCTTAATCGCTGATACCAGGGATGCGCTACAATAGCGGAAATTACCGGATCATCTAATGTGATAAAGCCGTGAACGGGATCGTTGATAATTTTTCTATTCCTTCCGGACATTTGTTTATGTTGGTGATATGTTAAAAGAAGGCAAGGGCGTTAAACTGCAAAATTACAAACGATGCCTTTATAAAAGAATTATATTAGTTTGTGGCTACAGGAATTTTCTTAGTATTAACCAATAGTAAACAAGCAATATATGTCTGCAGCCAGAATTTTATGGGTAGATGATGAAATAGAAAGCTTACAATCGCAAATTTTATTTTTAAAGACTAAGGGTTATGAAGTAAAAGCACTTACCAATGGGTATGATGCCATTGAATACGTGAAAGAACACCCTGTAGATGTGGTATTGCTAGACGAGTCGATGCCGGGAATAACAGGGTTGGAAACCCTTGAAAAAATCAAGGAGCTACGTTCACAAATCAAGGTAGTGCTGATTACCAAGAATGAAACAGAAAACCTGATGGATGAGGCTATAGGCAGCCAGATAACCGACTACCTTATTAAGCCTGTAAATCCCAATCAGGTATTGCTCAGCCTTAAAAAAATCTTCGATAATAAAAGGCTGGTAGGAGAGAAAACCACATCAGCTTATCAGCAACAGTTTCGAAACCTTTTCATGGCCCTGAATTCCAATCCTGATTATAACGAGTGGATGGATATTTATAAAAAACTTGTTTTCTGGGAACTGGAGATGGAGAAAAGTAACAGTCCTGAAATGCAGGAAGTATTTCAAACCCAGAAACAGGAAGCCAATACCGAGTTTTTTAAGTTTATATCCAAAAATTATGCTTCATGGGTAGATCCCCAATCTGTTAAGGTTCCTATTATGTCGCATACCCTCATGCAGTTTAAAGTATTGCCGCATATAGAAAAAGGAAAACCTACATTTTTCATCCTACTCGATAACCTGAGGTTCGACCAGTGGAAGGCCATTGAACCCATATTTGCCGAAAACTTCAGAATAATTGAAGAAGACAGTTTTTACAGCATTCTGCCTACCGCTACACAATATAGCAGGAATGCCATCTTCGCAGGAATGCTGCCGGTAGATATTGAAAAAAAATTCCCCCAGGAGTGGAAAAACGACGATGATGAAGGGGGGAAAAACCTGTATGAAGAAAAATTTTTCGATGCTTTATTGAAAAGGCTCAACAAACAGGATATTAAATGGGATTATGTGAAAGTGCTGAACAATCAGGGCGGACAAGAACTGGTAAACAATATTCACAATTACCTGAATAACGACCTCACCATTATCGTGTACAATTTTGTGGATATGATGAGCCATGCCCGAACCGAAATGGAGGTGCTGAAAGAACTTGCGGGTGATGAGGTAAGCTATCGTTCGGTTACCCGAAGTTGGTTTGAACATTCACACTTGCATAACGCATTAAAGAAAATTTCGGATAAAGGAATCAATTTGATTCTGGCAACGGATCATGGGAGTGTAAAGGTGCGCACTCCGGTTAAAGTGATAGGGGATAAGCAAACCACTACCAACCTCAGGTATAAGCATGGCCGTAACCTGAATTACGATAATAAAGACGTACTGGCTTTCCGCGATCCAAGGCAAGCCGGATTGCCCGTTCCTACAGTAAACTCCTCTTATATTTTTGCAAAAGAGGATATTTATTTATGCTATCCCAATAATTACAACTATTACGCAAACTATTACAAAAACACCTTCCAGCATGGTGGCGTAAGCATGGAGGAAATGATTGTGCCCATTATTAAAATGGAACCCAGGGTGTGATTTTCGTTTGATCCTCAACGTTATCATTGAACTCCAGGTAAGGCAGCATTTTTTCCAGTGCTGCCTTATCAATTTCCAGAATGTTTTCCAGGTCTTTTGGCGAATTAAAATTGCCGTGCTGAGCGCGGTATCGTATCAGCATCTTCGCCACTTCCTTTTTAAAATACGGATGAAAAGACAGTTGCTTTTCGCTGACTGTATGAATATTCATTTTCTTTATCAGTCCTGAATTGCATCTTAAATTTGGTTTGATGGCTTCATATACTTCCTCTTTAAGTCCGTATACTTCCTGTAATTGTTCGATTGCATAAAATCCACCCAAACTATTCCGGTAACGGATAATCCTGGAAGCCAGTACCGGCCCGATGCCCTTGAGTTTAATCCATTCGGTTCTGTCGGCGGAATTGATTTCAATGGAAAAGTTTTCTTTAAATGGAACAGCGGGTGGAGCAACATTCTTCTTTTCCGGAATGGTATTATCAGAATGAATCCTGATGTAAGGAATCAACCTGTTGGCAATCGTTTCCTCCATTCCGTAAATCTTTTTGATATCTTCAGCATGGTAAAATTTTCCTCCGCGTTCTCTGAAACGGATAATGGTGTTGACGATTTTTTTAGGGATTCCGAGAAGGGTTAATTCATTTGCACCTGCCTGGTTGGGATCGAAGGGAAAGAGGCGGTATTCCTGTGTTGGGGAAGTGTGTTGTTCTTCCTTTGGAAATTCAGGTACTATATTGCCTCCTGTATCCTGTAAAATAATTTCCGCTAACTGCCAGGATGCAAACTCGTGATGGGGGAAATACCTGAATAACCCAGGCGAAATGATGAGTATGATAATGAATAGAACCAGCGTGATAATGCCTATTCTTTCCCTTCGGGTAAAAACAAAAATCTCTTTCCACTGCTTCATGGCTTTTTGAGCAAAAAATTAATGACTTGGAAGGAGCTTAGGAGGTGAAAATACCCGGTGATTAAACAGAAAATTCCAGTCCGTCGTAAGCCAGTTCAATTCCGTTGGGAAGTTCCTTCATGACTTCTTCGTGGAGCCCCATCTGATGGCTGATATGGGTGAAATAGGTCTGTGGAATGTTTAATGATTGAGCAAGGGCTATTCCTTCATTGAGGGTAAAATGCGAGATATGTTTTTCTTTTCTCAGGGTATTTAATACAAGTACTTCAGAACCTTTAATTTTTTCCAGCTCGGGTGCATCAATCCTGTTGGCATCGGTAACATAGGTGAAATTCCCGAAGCGGAATCCGTACACCGGCATTTTCAGGTGCCAAACCATAATAGGTATGATGCTGATATCTCCAATCACAAAGGGCGTGGTATCTATAATGTTCAATTCGATTTCAGGAACACCGGGATATTTATGTTCGGAAAAAGCATAAGGGAATTCCCGCATCAATACGGAAGTGGTCAGCTCGTTGGCATAAACGGGCATGGCTTTTCCGGAAAAGAAGTTGAAAGCTCTTACATCGTCCAGTCCGGCTACATGGTCTTTATGCGGATGGGTAAAAAGCACTGCATCCAGATTTTTGACCCCTGCTCTGAGCATCTGATACCTGAAATCCGGTCCGGTATCCACGCAAATGGTGGTATTTCCCGAGCGGACAAGAATACTGGAGCGCAGGCGTTTGTCTTTCGGGTCGGCAGACGTACATACCCTGCAATCACATCCGATCATGGGTACTCCGCTGCTTGTTCCGCTTCCTAATATGGTAATTGTAATACGGTTTGCCGCCACAGATTAGTTATTTATTTCCGGGTTGGGATTTCCGCCTTTTTTTTCTTTGGCTTCAATTCCCGCCATCAGTTCCTGATATAATTTGAGGGAAGCAGGGCTGAGCCTTTCTGTATCTACTTCAATCTGTGGAAGGATATCTATCAGCGTGTTGATTCTTCCTTCGAGTTGAAGGAATTTGTTTAATACCACCACTTTTTTATGCTCCAGAATACAGTACCCGCTTTGAAAATTTCCCCTCTCGTAGCGGATGATATAATCCAGCTCCGAGTATATTCTCTCAATCTTCTCCTGAGTTTGCTGATTGTATTTCATTGGAAACAAAATTAAGCTTTTGAATGCTATTTTGAATTTTGGCTAACAAGTGTTAGCTTTAGGAGCTAAAAAATAATACCGAATGGATTTTACAAATGACAATATAACCCTGGAAGTGGAGGAAGCAGCCAGGAGGTTTGCTGAAAAGGAAATCAGGCCGTATGTAATGGAATGGGACGAGTCACAACATTTTCCCGTGGAGGTATTTCGAAAAATGGGGGAGCAGGGGTTTATGGGGGTATTGGTTCCTGAAGAATACGGAGGTGCCGGGTTAACCTATTTTGAATACGTGGCTATCATCAGGGAAATCTCAAAAGTTTGTGGAAGTATCGGGTTAAGCCTGGCTGCACACAATTCCCTTTGTACAGGACATATTCTCGCTTTTGGTAATGAAGAGCAAAAAAAGAAATATCTTCCGGCACTTGCCTCAGGAAAGGCCATAGGCGCCTGGGGGCTTACCGAGCCTAATACGGGCAGCGATGCCGGAAATATGAAATGTACTGCAGTGAGGGATGGTAATGAATGGGTGATTAATGGTACCAAAAACTGGATTACGCATGGTAAATCAGGAGAAATTGCTGTGGTGATTACACGTACGGGAGAGCCCGGGACACGTGACAATGCCACAGCTTTTATTGTAGAGCGCGGCACTCCGGGATTTTACGGAGGGAAAAAAGAAAACAAGCTTGGCATGCGGGCCAGTGAAACCGCCGAAATGATTTTTGAAAACTGCCGGATTCCTGATGCCCAGCGGTTGGGAGAAGTGGGAGAAGGTTTCCGTCAGGCAATGAATGTACTGGATGGAGGAAGGATTTCCATTGCTGCACTTTCCTTAGGTATTGCAATGGGGGCTTATGAAGCAGCACTGAAATATGCCAATGAAAGGGAACAGTTTGGAAAGAAAATATCTTCCTTCCAGGGAATCTCTTTCAAACTGGCTGAAATGGCCACAGAAATTGAAGCAGCGGAGCTCTTGATTCACAAAGCCTCGTATTTGAAAAACAATCATAAGGAAGTTACCCGTCTTGCCGCAATGGCAAAATATTACGCCAGTGAGGTAGCTGTGCGCGTATCTACCGATGCCGTGCAGATATTTGGCGGTTATGGATATACGAAAGATTATCCTGTTGAGAAGTTTTACCGCGACAGTAAGCTGTGCACCATCGGAGAAGGAACTTCCGAAATTCAGAAGATTGTAATAGCCAGGGAGATTATGAAACATCTCGTCTGACGACTTACTGCTTATGACTAATAAAAAAGGTACGGCATCATCATTCAGCCGTACCTTTTTATTTTCGGTTATCTGTTGCCTTAAGGCATAAAGTCGTTATCTTTTGCCCCTCCTGCCAGCAGGCTGCCTATGGCACCTTCAAACATGGGGAATTTTTCTTTGATAAAATTGATAATGACCTGAAGCGACTGGTTGGCCTGCTCATCTGTAAGGCCGGCTTCTGATTTCAGTCTTTCAATAAGTTCCTGCATAATTAATGGTTTTAGGTTAAGCCACTTTTAACAGGCTTAACTTGCTCTTGTTAAATTTATTTGTCGCGTATTCCAGTGTAACGTGAAGTGATTTCTGCTTTGAGGTAGGCATTTCAAACATTGCATCCACCAGAATGCTTTCACAAATGCTTCTCAAACCACGTGCGCCTAATTTGTATTCCATAGCCTTATCTACCATAAAGTCGAGTACTTCATCGTCTATGGTAAGGGCGATTCCTTCCAGTTCGAAAAGTTTATGATATTGTTTGATCAATGCATTCTTGGGCTCGGTAAGAATAGACCTGAGCGTAGCTTTATCCAATGGGTTCAGATAGGTAACCACCGGAAGCCTGCCCAGTAATTCCGGAATAAGTCCGAAATTCTTCAGGTCGCGGGCATTCACATATTGCAGCAGGTTGTTACGCATGGTTTCCTGCAACTCTTTGTTGACATTAAAACCTATGGCATTGGTGTTGACCCTTCTGGCAATAACCTTATCTATACCATCAAAAGCACCTCCACAAATGAAGAGGATATTCTGAGTATTAATTTTTATCAGCTTCTGCTCGGGGTGTTTTCTTCCGCCCTGAGGGGGCACCAGAACATCAGTTCCTTCCAGAAGTTTCAGCAAGCCCTGTTGAACACCTTCTCCGCTCACATCGCGGGTAATGGAGGGATTATCGCCTTTTCTGGCAATCTTATCAATTTCATCAATGTAAACGATACCTCTTTCGGCAGCGCTTACATCGTAATTGCACACCTGCAGCAACCTGGTAAGAATGCTTTCCACGTCTTCCCCCACATACCCCGATTCGGTAAATACCGTAGCATCCACAATGGCAAAAGGCACGTTTAACAACCTTGCAATGGTTTTGGCCAAAAGCGTTTTACCGGTACCGGTTTCACCCACCATGATGATGTTGCTTTTTTCAATTTCAACATCATTTTCAGCGGGTTTATGCATCAGCCTTTTATAGTGGTTATAAACAGCTACTGCAAGTACCCTTTTCGCTTCATCCTGTCCGATGACATACTCATCGAGGAAACTCTTTATTTCAACAGGTTTCTTAACGTTTAATTTAAATTGTGAGGAAATACCGGCAAGGGGATTAGACATCAGCTCCTGGTCGATGATTTCCCTGGCATGTTCCACGCAATTCTCACAAATATGCCCTTCCTGACCTGCGATGAGGATTTTCACCTCTTCGCGGCTTCTTCCACAAAAAGAACAATGTAATGTTGATTTAGCCATTTTATTTTGACCGGCTTTTTATTCGCCGGCCTGTAAAGTTCTAAAAAACCTTTGGAAGTTTATAATTCCAAAGGTTAATATTCTGAGATTTATGTTTTTTAACCGTTTTTAACCGATTTTTTCCATTACTGCATCCACAATTCCGTATTCTATGGCCTCCTGAGCATCCATCCAGAAGTCGCGGTCGAAGTCTTTCATAATTTGTTCCACTTTTTTACCGCAGTTTTCTGCCAGAATTTTGGCACTGATTTCCTTCACCTTTTTGGTTTGACGTGCAGTAATTTCCAGATCCACGCTCACCCCCTGAATATATCCTCCGAGGCTGGGCTGGTGAATCATCACTTCTCCGTGAGGATAGATAAACCTTCTTCCTTTCACTCCGCCACTCAGCAGAATAGAACCCATGGAAGCTGCAAGCCCCATACATATGGTACTAACAGGGCTTTTAATCATTTGCATGGTATCGTATATCACCATACCGCTGGTTACCACTCCACCCGGACTGTTGATATAAAACTTGATTTCTTCACCGGGCTTGTCCATATCCAGCAAGAGCATTTTGGTAGTAACTTCCTTAGCGGATTTGTCATCTACAGGACCCCAGAGATATACAGAGCGGGTTTGGAAAAACTGCTGTTCCAGTTTTTTCACCAGGGCCGACATTTCAGGGCTTTTTACTTCCCTTTCCTCTTCCTTTTCATCGTCGTCGTTGCTGAAAATGAATGGAGAATATTGAAATTTATTGAAGTTCATATTAGCTCGTTTTTAAGATTAGTCTTTATGTTCTTTTCTTGGGTTTACCAACAACACCTCATCTACCAGTCCGTATTCTTTTGCCTCCATAGAAGTCAACCAGTAATCCCTGTCGCAGTCTTTTTCAACCTGTTTGGGAGATTTTCCGGTATGCTCAGAAAGAATATCGTAAAGATTTTTTTTCACTTTTCTGATTTCACTAACAGTGATATCAATATCGGAAGATTGCCCGCCTATTGCACCACTTGGCTGGTGAATCATGATACGGCTATGCTTAAGTGCAGTACGCTTACCTTTGGTTCCTGCAGCCAGCAAAATCGCACTCATAGATGCTGCCATTCCAATACAAATGGTGGCTACATCCGATGAAATGTATTGCATGGTGTCGTATACTCCAAGTCCGGAATAAACATTCCCTCCGGGGGAGTTGATATACATCTGAATATCCCTGTTTCTGTCGGTACTTTCCAGGAAAAGCAGTTGTGCGGTTACGATGTTGGCCACTTCATCATTGATGGGGTAACCCAGGAAAATAATACGGTCCATCATCAATCTGCTGTACACATCCATCACCGCAATGTTCATCGGTCGTTCCTCAATAATGTTGGGTGTCAGGTTCTGTACCTGATACTTATGATAGGCATCCAGGGTATTGCTGGAAATGCCCCGGTGTTTTATCGCGTATTTGTCGAATTCCTTCTTTAAATCCATATGTTATATTTTCTGAATATTATAAATTAAACTAAGATGCTTTAAACTATGCCAATACCTTTCAAATCTCCGTCCAAACTTTCAAAATGCCAAAAAACTGACAGACTTGCATATTTTGGGTAGAAATATAAGACAAATTAAGCCAGAGCGGATATTTATTGGTGAAGAAATCTGCATAAATCCTTTCCGGCGGTTATATAAATCCACCACCGTAATGAGGAAATACTGAACAAAAACAATCCCGGCCTTTTGGACCGGGATGTTAAGTATAATATAAGCTAATCCGATTAATGGTGATGCTGATGATTATGCTCCTGTATCAGGTTGCTGAATTCTTCTACAGAAACTTTGGTTTCAACAGCTTGAATTTGTGCGGTTGCCCAGTCGAAGATTTTCTTAACGGTTAACCTTTCTTCCAGGGGCTGTACCATTTTTTCATCTTGCATAAATCTGTCGAGGTAATCTTTAACCCATGCTTCTTCTTCAGTAGCCTGGGTCATACCCATATAACCCATCAGTTGGTTTAGCGCTTCCTTTCTCAGCTCTTCAGTGGTATGACTGAAATTGTTTTCAGCCATTACCTTATCCCCAATCAGAGACCATTTCAGCCCGTTCAGGAAGTTTTTAAATTCCTTGGGATCGTCGGGATTTGATTTAGCCTGGTTAGGATTCATCTTCATCCATTTCTTCAGGAATTCTTCCGGGAAATCCACTTTGGTTTCATCCATTAACACATGATAAATTTCATGTTCGAGATGATTCCTTGCCTGAGTATTCCAGTATTCTTCCACCTCAGCCCTAACAGCAGCTTTGAATTCCTCTTCATTGGAAATGGTTTTGCCGGGATAAGCGGCTTTGAAAAAGTCTTCATTGAATTCGGCAGGAGTTACGTGCTCCAGCTTTTCAATTTTTATTTTGAATTTTTTTGAATCTTCATCATGACCAAGTCCCAGGTCGCGTGCAATCCATTCCTTTTCTTTCCCGGTAAATACTTCGCCAAAAGCCATTTCTACTTCATCGTCAACTTTTTTACCGTTCAGTTGCTTTTTGGAAGCATCAGAGAAATATTTCAGCAACAGGGAAAGGGTTCTTGCATTTTTGGCTTCATCAGATTCTTCGGTCTGAGGAGCATCGGCAGGAATAAACTGAACGTGCAGCACGTCATAATCGTCGCCAACTGCTTCAATGCTGTCCATTTTGCCATGACGCAGCCTGTATCTTTCCACTTCCTCAGCTACCATATCGTCGCCTATTTCAATTTTATATGAAGGAAGTTTGATGGATTTCAGATCGGGAAGGCTGAATTCAGGCCTTAAACCTATTTCAAACGAAAAACTGTAATCTTTTGGCTCATTCATGTTCAGCCCGTTGAGATTGGAATCCTCAGAAGGAATAGCCTGTCCGAAAACATCGATGTTTTCTTTTTTCAGGTATTCCACCAGATTTTTTTCAATACTATTTACAACCTCTTCGGAAAATATAGCCTGACCGTGCATTTTCTTCACCACGCCCATGGGAACCTTTCCGGCCCTGAATCCGGGCAGACTGATGGTTTTGCTGATTTTCTTCAGCGATTTTTCAAATTCAGGATAATAATCCTCTTTTGTCACGTTAACAGTGAGTTTATCTGTCAGTAACCCAATATTTTCCCTTGTTACTGTTGCCATAGTTCAAATTAATTTAAATGTAGAATTGCCTTTAATCCAGTTTTCCTGGTTAAAAAAGGTTTGCAAAGGTAAGGACTAATAGGGTAATTTAAAGGAGGAAAAAAGGTTTCCGACCCCGAATTTATTGTGAAATTTAGGGAAGAAAATCTTAACTAATTGATATTAAATATTTTATACTTATTTATGCCGTTAATATCAGCAGGGGGATATGTGTTTCATACGCCATGATACGGGTATGGCTTTTATTAAACAACCTTTCGAAAAAACTGTGTTTACGCGCAATCATTACCAATAGCTGGCAGTTATGGTTTTCAATATAACTGTTGATTCCGCTTTCAACAGAGCTGTTTTCTTCGGAGTGGAATTCAAAAGGCAATCCGTTAAATACTTCCCTCATTTGGTTTTCCCATTCTTTTTCATCGGTAACGGTATTGGTACCCGGTGTTTTGATATTGAGAATATGCAAATGAGCATTATGTCTTATCACCAGTTCCACCAAAGGCTGAAGCAGACGGGTATTAATTTCGTAATTGAGGTCAGTAGCGTAAAGGATGTTTTGCAGCGGTACAAATCGCGCATTCTGCGGTACAACCAACAGGGGGACATGTAATTTTCTGATAGCATTGATGGTTGTACTGCCGATGATTTTATCAATTCCTCCCACTCCTTTCATACCCATCACCACCAGGTGGATATCTCTTTCCTCGGTTACCTGTTTTATTTCATCGCTGGGAACGCCAATCCTCACCAGCCATTCTATTTCCATTCCGTATTTTTCGTTCAGATGCGCCGCTTCTTTTTTAATCAGGTTTTCATTGTCTTTCTGCAACTCATCAACGGTTACCATCACATAAGGTACTTCACTCACCGGAGTAGGCATCATATAGGCATGGAAAAGCAATAACCTTGCATTTAAAGATTTTGCAATTTCGGCTGCGTGATAAGCGGCATTTCTTGATTGTTCTGAAAAATCAACAGGAACCAGAATGGTTTTCATATCAGAAAGTTATGGGTTATAAATATACTTTAAAAACCGCTAAAAACTTTCAGCCGGGAAGAAAAATAAAAGGAAATTTCTGATAGCAATACTATCCTTAATTCATGCAGCACAAACCTTATAAAATGCAAAAACCCGCAACAATCGCGGGCTTTTAGTGCGGATGGAGGGACTCGAACCCCCATGCCTCGCGGCGCTAGATCCTAAGTCTAGTGCGTCTACCAATTTCGCCACATCCGCTTTTTCAAGGGAGGGCAAAAGTAAGGGATTTATTTTTATTTAAAAGAATTTGCTGATTGAAAATTGTAATTTCGTAGCGTATGGAAACAGTTGCTTCACAGTCGAAATACAGTCTGGACGATGCTCAGGAGAAGAAACTGATATTGAGAGAATATCGTGCCCTGTTGCGTTCCCTTAAGCCCAAGCTTAAACCGGGCGATAAGGAACTAGTCCGCCTTGCCTTTGAAATGGCTGCCGATGCGCATAAAACCATGAGAAGAAAAAGCGGAGAGCCTTATATTTTACATCCCCTTGCCGTAGCCAGAATTTGCGTGGAAGAAATTGGCCTGGGGGTGAGGTCTACGATTTGTGCATTGCTGCACGATACTGTAGAAGATACTGATCTCACACTGGATGATATTGAAAAGGCATTTGGCCATGAAATAGCCCGTATTGTTTACGGACTTACCAAAATTGCCAATGTGGTGGATGTTAGTGCTTCCCGTCAGGCAGAAAACTTCAGAAAAATTCTCCTTACGCTCACAGACGACCCCCGGGTAATCCTTATCAAGCTGGCAGACAGGCTGCACAATATGCGTACCCTTGACAACATGAAGGTGGAGAAGCAACTGAAAATTGCATCCGAAACAGTTTATGTGTATGCTCCCCTTGCACACCGCATGGGATTGTATACCATTAAATCGGAGCTGGAAGACCTTTCCATGAAATACCTGGAACCCGAAGCTTATAAGGAAATAGCCCGTAAGCTTGCGGAAACAAAAAGGGAACGGACAAGGTATATTAATGAATTTATTAAGCCTATCAGAGAAAAACTGGAAAAAGCCAACTTCAAATTTGAAATATACGGAAGGCCGAAAAGCATACACTCTATCTGGAATAAGATTAAGAAGAAGGAAGTCACTTTTGAAGAAGTGTATGATTTGTTTGCCATCAGAATAATTCTCGATTCTCCTCCCGAAAAAGAAAAAGAAGATTGCTGGAAAGTTTATTCTTTAATTACGGATGAATATTTCCCTGCTCCTGAACGACTGCGCGACTGGCTGAGCAATCCTAAAGCCAATGGCTATGAAGCCTTGCATACCACAGTGATGGGCCCCCAGGGCAGATGGGTAGAAGTGCAAATCAGAACCAAAAGGATGAACGAAATTGCTGAGAAGGGACTGGCTGCACACTGGAAATATAAAGAAGGTTCACCCGATGAAGGAAGATTCGAAAAATGGTTTACTCAAATCAGGGAAGTACTAAGCAATAACGAAACCGATTCCATAGATTTTCTTCAAGACTTTAAAACCAGTTTCCTTACTGAAGAAATTTATGTGTATACACCCAAAGGGGATGTGAAAATGTTGCCTGTGGGTTCTACTGCACTGGATTTTGCTTTTGCCATTCACAGTGCGGTAGGAGCAAAATGTATTGGCGCAAAAGTGAACCACAAACTCGTACCACTTGGCCATAAACTTAGAAGCGGAGACCAGGTGGAGATTATCACTTCCAACAAACAAAAGCCAACAGAAGACTGGCTGAAACTGGTGGTGACTGCCAAGGCGAGGAGTAAAATTAAAGATGCGCTTAAAGAAGAAAAGAGGAAGATTGCAGATGACGGAAAATACATGCTTCAGAAAAAACTGGAGTCCATTGGCGCAGGGTATAATCAGCAAAATGTGGATCTGCTGACAACTTATTATAAATATCCTTCCTCGCTGGATTTATTTTATGATATAGCCGTAAAAAAGAATGATCTGAAGGAGCTGGAGGAATTCCAGATTTTGGGTGATAAGCTTGAACCGCCAAAGCCCAAACCTGTGGAAGTTAAACCTTCCCCTGCCGAATCTCCGGTTCCGGCAAAAGATGCCGAACTGATAATATTTGGAGAAAGCAGCGATAAAATTGTTTACACCCTTGCCAACTGTTGTAAGCCCATTCCGGGAGATGATGTATTTGGTTTTATTACAACCGGAAAAGGGCTAACCATTCACCGGACCAATTGCCCCAATGCGCCAAAACTTCTAGCCAATTTTGGCCATCGCGTGGTGAAAACCAAATGGGCTAAGAATAAAGAGATATCTTTCCTTACCGGTTTGAAAATAATTGGCCTGGATGATGTTGGAGTAATTCATAAAATTACCAATCTTATTTCCGGTGAGCTGAGGATTAATATCAATGCCATGACAATTGAAGCAAAAGAAGGAATGTTCCATGGCAATATAAAAGTTTATGTGCACGATAAAGAAGAGCTGGATAATCTGGTAAACAAACTAAGGGCATTGCCGGGTATTGAAAAAGTTGACCGTTACGACACAGAAAAAGCGGAGACAACTGAACTTTAAACTTTTTTCCTCCTATTTTTGCGGCTTAATATAGATTTCATAAAAAGACAATAATGGTTGATGTATTATTAGGATTACAATGGGGAGATGAAGGCAAAGGAAAAATCGTAGATTACCTGGCCCCCCGGTACCAGGTAATTGCCAGGTTTCAGGGCGGACCGAATGCAGGACACACACTTTACATAAATGGTGAAAAAGTGGTGTTACACCAGATTCCCTCAGGAATTTTCCATGAGAACACTATTAATCTAATTGGTAATGGTGTAGTGCTGGATCCCGTAATCCTGAAAAAAGAGTGTGATACTGTTAGCAGGTTTGGAGTAGATTATTATAAAAACTTATATATCTCCCAGCGTACGCATTTAATTTTACCCACACACCGTGCGTTGGACAAAGCTTCCGAATTGTCTAAGGGCAATGAAAAAATCGGTTCCACATTAAAAGGAATTGGTCCTGCTTATATGGATAAAACCGGAAGAAACGGATTGAGGGTGGGAGATCTTCTGGATAAAAACTTTACCACCCAATACATCAAGCTGAGGTTAAAACACCAGAGGCTGCTCGACAGCATGAATTTCCATGAAGATATTACCGCCTGGGAAGAAGAATTCTTTGAAGCCATTGAACATCTCAGAAAGTTCAATATCGTAAACGGAGAATATTTCATCAACGAAAAAATTGCTCAGGGCGCAAACGTACTCGCAGAAGGTGCTCAGGGAAGTATGCTGGATGTTGATTTCGGCACCTTCCCATTTGTTACTTCCAGCAATACCATTTCCGCCGGAGTGTGTACCGGAATGGGTGTGGCTCCCCAAAAAATCAGGGAGGTGTACGGTATTACCAAAGCATATTGTACAAGGGTAGGAAGCGGACCTTTCCCTACTGAACTTTTTGATGAAACCGGAGACAAGCTCAGAGAAATTGGTAAGGAATTCGGTGCTACTACCGGAAGACCAAGAAGATGTGGCTGGATGGACCTGGTTGCCCTGAAATTTGCCTGCATGATAAATGGTGTAACACAATTAATCATGACAAAGGCCGATGTACTGGATGAATTCTCTGAACTGAAACTTTGTACCGAATACGAAATCAACGGAACCAAAACTGCTGAAGTTCCTTTTCAGATGCTGAAACAGGAGATTAAACCCCTGATGGTTAATTTTAAGGGATGGAATACCGATATCACTAAAATTACCAGGGCAGAGGAATTGCCTGCAGAAATGAAGACTTATGTAGAATTTATCAATAAATATTTAGGAGTAAATATTTCCTTTATTTCCAATGGTCCGGGAAGAGACCAGCTTGTAAGAATTTAGATTATTAATAACTTTATCTTTTTAAAATATTCCTGTTATTTTACAGGAGGATTCTTCTGTAAAAATCAGGAGCAAAAGTTTGGCGAATTAAAAACAATACCGAAAATTTACAGCTTAATATTTTCTGAATATGGCAACAAAACCTAAAAAGTCTGACTCAGGAAAATCTGTAGGAAAATCCGCAGGAAAGAGTTCTCCTAAATCCTCAACTAAAGCCAAAAAGAATTTTGAGGAGGATGATGATTTTTTTGATGATGATGAAGAACTGGAACTGAAAAAGAAATCATCCGTGAAGGCATCCAAGTCCAAGAAAAAAGAAGAAGATGACGACGATGAGGATGATGATTTCGATGAAGAATTTGATGAATGGGAAACTCCCGATGAGGATGATGACTGGGATCCTGATTTTGAAGAATTTGATATACCTCCCCCATCAAAAGGAAAAGGTGGAAAGAAATCTAAGGACGACGATCTTGACTTTGATGACGACTTCAAAGACCTGGATCTCTTCAACGATACCTTTGACGATGATGAGGATGACGACCTGTAATTCTTTATAATTCGTGAGAAGTTACAGACAATTCCCTATTTCAGATTTCAGAAAAACTAAAATACAGATGTTGAATTGGTTAAACCGGTTCAACATCTTTTGTTTTCTGGATAGCAATCATTACAGGCTTCCGCACCAAAGCCTGCAATGCCTTGCAGGAGCAGGTGCCCGTAAGGTTGTTCATTCAGATTATACAACAGCTTTGAATGATATAGATGTATTCCTTACACCTGAAACCGACTGGGCTTTTGGCCATTTGGGTTACGATCTGAAAAACGCAGTTGAAAATCTTCATTCTTCCCATTCCGACCATACAGGATTTGCAGACTTATCATTTTTTTGTCCTGAAATTTTGCTGGAATTAAATGAGCATTTCCTTACAATCGGGTTGTTCGGTAATCATCACGAAGAAGTATATCTGCAAATTCTTTCTGCAAATACCCTTTCTTTCTTCCATTCCGGTGCCTGCCGGGAGGTAAGCAGCAGGCTTAATAAAGACGAGTATATTTCAAGGGTAGAGAAAATAAAAGCGCATATCCGTGCAGGTGACTGTTATGAATTAAATTTTTGCCAGGAGTTTTTTCAGGAGGGAATTGAAATAAATCCTTTGGAAGTATACTTCAGATTAAATGAAGTTTCTCCCAATCCTTTTTCGGGATTATACCGCTGGAACGATTCGTGGTGTATTTGCGCAAGTCCGGAAAGATATTTAAAGAAAGCCGGAAGGAAGATTATATCTCAGCCCATTAAAGGAACGGCTCCCAGAAATGCCGATCCCGGAGTGGACGAAATCCTGAAGGAAAGATTACGGAACAGTGAAAAAGAAAGGGCAGAAAACATTATGGTGGTAGACCTGGTACGAAACGACCTTTCCCGAATTTGCACCAAAGGCTCGGTTAAAGTAGATGAATTATGCGGAATTTACAGCTTTCCCAAAGTACATCAGATGATTTCCACTATTTCGGGTGAGCTTAAGCGTGAGTTGAATTTTTCCGATATCATTAAGGCTACATTTCCCATGGGTTCCATGACCGGAGCGCCGAAGAAAAAGGTAATGGAACTTATAGAACAATATGAGGTTACGAAGCGGGGATTGTATTCGGGCGCTATCGGTTATATTTCTCCGGAAAGAGATTTTGATTTTAATGTAATCATCCGTTCTGTTTTATATAATGCTGCGGAGCAATATCTTTCTTTTCATACAGGATCTGCCATTACCGCTAAGAGCAATGCTGAAGAGGAATACGAAGAATGCCTGATTAAAGGTGAGGCAATTCGTCAGGTTATTTTTAAATGAATTATCCTTCAAAATTGCTCGCCCCTTCACCAGGCATATATAAATGAGAAAACTTGCTTATTTAGTTAATTGGCAGCCAATACGCTTTCGGGCTGGCTTTGATTTGCAGAAAGGAGAATGTTTACCGACTCATTAAGGATGCTGTATCTTTTTTTAACAAACATCTCCATTTTCTTAGCAGGAAGTTTGAGCACCACCTGATTGTCACCGCTATTGATCAATTCATCAAAATGGGGATTATATCTCAGAAAGTCTTCCAGGTCCATCATCACATATTTGGCAATTACGGCAGCATGGTATTTCCCGGAAATATTACGGGTTTTAATATCCTGAAGCTCTTCCGGGCTAAGGCTTTTTAATACCTTATAATGAGCTACTGCTGCCAATTGGCTTTCCGCTTCATATTTGGTAATGGTAGTAATACCTCCCTGATCTTCCATAAGGTAGTGAAGGGCAATGTATTTCTTTACGTGATTCCTGGATTCTGTGGGCAGATATTGCTGAAGTTTCCAGAAGTTATCGGAGCCACTTTTCTTAATGGCATTGTACACCACTCCGGGTCCTCCGTTATAAGCTGCAATTACCAGCAGCCAGTCGCCAAACTCATTATATAAAGCAGAAAGGTATTTTGCAGCAGCATGTGTGCTTTTCACAAAATCCTTCCTTTCGTCTACATAAGAATTTACTTTCAGGCCATAGTTTCTGGCTGTAGCCGGCATAAATTGCCAGGGGCCTACGGCTCCTGCATGCGAACGGGCAGAAATTTTAAGTTTGGATTCAATTACTGCCAGGTATTTTAATTCTACCGGTAAATTGTACTGGCGGAATATATTTTCAATTTTCAGCAGATAAGGTTTACCCCGGCCTTCCAGGTCCTCCACGGTAGAAGCATACCTTTTTGAATAATCTTCCACGAATTGCACCAGCTGAGGATTCAGCTGAATAGTGTTGGAATGAAGGTCAAAATAGGGTGCGGTAGAATCGGAAAAATTTTTGTTAAAACTCAGAAATCCCAGACCCACATCCGCCTTCAGCAGCTGGAAAAGGAAAAATCCGAATAATAACGCTATGGATACTTTTGCTTTCATGTAATCATTTTAGGTACAACAATGCGTCCCCGGAAAAAGGATTTTGTTGTAGATTTTTCGCAGGTAGTATTGGAAATCAAACAGTTATGAAAATTCCGGTATAAGGGACGGTAGGTTTTTCTATCACCGGAAACTGTATTTGCCAAGCCAATGCCTGGAGAGCTGCAGCAAAGATAACTCGCTGAAATTTGGAGTCATAATCTGCAGACCATAAGGCATACCATTACTATGCCAAAAAAGAGGAAGAGAGATGGCAGGGTTACCGGTTAGATTTGCCAAAACAGTAAAAATATCGGCCATGTACATGGCTATCGGGTCGTTGTCGAAACTGTCGGCTTTGAAAGCTGTAGAAGGAGCAGTTGGAAGGATGATGGCGTCTAAGTTATTGAAAATGAGGTTAATTTTCTCAATTAATAATTGTCTTACTTTCTGTGCTTTCCCGTAATATGCGTCATAATACCCGGCGCTTAGCACAAAATTTCCGAGGAGGATCCTTTTCTTAACTTCTTGGTTAAAACCTTCCGACCGGGTTTTCCGGTACATTTCCGCCAAATCGGTTGATTTTCCGGGGGTTCTGTATCCGTACCGGATGCCGTCGTACCGCGAAAGGTTGGAGCTGGCCTCTGCGGTTGTAAGCACGTAATAGGTGGGGACTATATAATCAAGTAGCTCAAAATCAATATCTTGTATTGTATAGCCGTCTTTTTTGAGGGTTTGGGTAAATGTTTTTAGCGTTTTTTTAATTTCCGGGTCGAGGGCTTCGGTGTCAAAAGCCTGTTTCAGGTAGCCAATTTTCCGGATGCCGGAATCTTTTTCCAGTTCTGAACTGAAGTGTGGAACTTCTCTGGCAGAAACTGTTGAATCAAAATCGTCTTTTCCCGCGATAATTTCCAGCACCAGGGCAATATCGTCTATATTCTTCCCAAAAATGCCAATACAGTCGAAAGATGAAGCGTAAGCAATGAGTCCGTATCGTGAAATTCGGCCGTAAGTAGGTTTCAGTCCCGGGATTCCGCAAAAATCTGCGGGTTGCCTTACGGAACCACCGGTGTCGCTACCTAGGCTTACCATACATAAATCGGCACTCACTGCCACTGCAGATCCCCCGGATGATCCTCCCGGCACTCTGGCAGGGTCGATAGGATTGAGGGTTTTGCCATATACCGAATGTTCATTGGTGGAACCCATGGCAAATTCATCGCAGTTGCATGAGCCTATGATAATGGCATCTTCATCCAGCAGCCTTTGAACGGCTGTAGCATTATAGATGGCGGTAAATCCTTCCAGAATTTTAGAAGCAGCAGTGAGCGGATGGCCTTTGTAAGAAAGTACGTCTTTCAGCGTAAATACAACTCCGAATAACTTTCCACAAGGAAGCCCTTTGGCTTTTTTTTCATCCAGTTCAAGCGCACGTTGCCTGGCTTCTTCTGCATACAAATGCACAATGGCATTGAGGTGGGATTTTTCTTTAATGTTATTCAGAAAATAATCAACAGCCTGTACGCAGGAAGTTTCACCATTCTCTATGGCAGAATGGAATTGCTTTATAGACTGAAATACCTCCAATTCTGAAAACAGCTGTTAAGACTTGGATTCAGTAGTAGAAGAAGTTACGGTGTTTTTCTTCTGGTCGGCTTCATGCATGCCTTCCTCAATTTCTTTCTTCACGCTGTTTTTGGCATCATTGAATTCTCTGATACCACGGCCAACTCCCCGCATGAATTCAGGAATTTTCCTTCCACCGAATAATATTAATACCGCAAGAATAATCAGAATCCATTCTGTACCACCAGGCCAGGAAAGAAATAAAAATGTATTGTAACTAGCCACCATGATTTTTAATTTAAGCTTTAAGAAACGAAATTACATAAATCCGATAAGAATTTGGGGAAAGCCTATGGAATGTTTGAAAATTAAGTTTTTTATCGAAGGATGGACGGGTAAAAGCAACCAAACAAAAAAGGGAAGCAACACTTCCCTTTTTTGAATATTTTTATCAATAGTATAATTATTGAGTAACTGACCTTCTTTTTTCGGCAATCCTTGCGCTCTTTCCGCTTCTTTCCCTGAGGTAGAACAGCTTAGCCCTGCGAACACGACCGGATTTGTGCAGTTCGATTTTCTCAATATTGGGAGAATACAGCGGGAAAGTTCTTTCAACACCTACTCCGTCGGAAATTTTCCTTACGGTAAAAGTAGCGGTAGTGCCTTGTCCCTGACGTTTGATAACATCTCCACGGAACACCTGGATACGTTCTTTACCTCCTTCCACAATTTTATAACTAACGGAAATATTATCTCCGGCTTTGAATTCGGGATACTCCTTTTTGGCGGTTAACTGCTCTTGTACAAATTGAACTGCTGGGTTCATGACTTCAAATTTTAAGGGTGGCAAAGGTATGATGTATAAATCAACTTTCCAAACCCTTTTTTAGAATTATAAAATGAAATGCAAAGTTAGGCCAATTTCCTGCTAATTAAAAAATATTTTACTTGTCAAATTCTGCTATAACTGCCTCAGCAAGCGGCACCATTCCGAATTCTGCCGGGAAGTTTCTGTTGGTAAGCAAAATAACGCTGAGCTTTTTCCCGGGGATACGGTAAAAAATATTTCTGAAGCTGGTGGTAGAACCGGTATGATATACCACTTCATCGCCTTTTTCATTTTTCTTTAAATGGAACCCCCAACCGTAAGGAATGGTTTCTCCGTCATTAAGTTGTTGATATTCAAACATTTTCAATCGAAGGCTGTCGGAAAGTATGGCATCGGTATATAAAGCCTGATCCCATTTGAAAAGGTCGGTTACCGAAGAATATATTCCTCCGTCGCCCAGTACCGCTGAAGTGGAACTTTGGTCGCGCCTGATCCAGTTCCCGTCTTTTTTATCATGCCCAAAAGCGCGATTAGGCACTTCTGTTATACCTTTTTCATATGCCACCGTATTGTCCATTCCAAGGGGAAGGAAAATCCTATCTTTTAAATAGCTGGCAAAACTTTTTCCTGAAATTCGTTCCACCACCAATGCCAGCAGGGCGTAAGCAGAATTGCTGTAGCGGTACTTTTCTCCGGGAGTGAAATACAGGCTGTCTTTATCCCTGAGAATTTCCAACACTCCGGCATCTGTAATTTGCGGATTCATCGCAGTATCGGCAACAAAATCTTCATAATCGATGATTCCGCTGGTATGATTCAGCAAATGGCGGATAGTAATGCCTTCAGTGGCGGGGGGTAACTCCGGTAATATTTTACGGATGGGAGTTTCTACCGTCAGCAGGCTATCCTGCACCAATGTTAATACAGCCGTGGCGGTAAACTGTTTTGTAATGGAAGCAAGGCGGAAATTGGTGGTTGCAGTAACCGGGGTCTTGTTTTCTATGTCGGCTAATCCGTAACTGCGGGTTAAAACAGGCTGCCCGTCTTTTATCACCATTAACGCTGCTCCGGGAGATTCTTCTCCTGAATATTCATGCATAATTTCGTCAATTTTATCGCCGGCAGGTTGCATACAGGAAAATAATCCGGAAGCGGCGGCAATTAGTAAGGCGTATTTGGTCATCTTATAATTCGTTATGGATGAAGGGATTCAAAACCGGAAAATTACCGGTTTTATCCGACATAAAGTATTAAGAAAAGCAGTGTTATTTAGGAGTTTTTTAATTCTTTCTGCATTAAAAGTGCGTATTTGATGTAGTCCCCTTATTTTTGCATCCGCTTTCTCAAATAAAGTTTCCCTAAAATTTCTGCAACGTCCTTTTTCAGTGCTTTTTATACTTTTTAGTATAAATGTTTAATTACCTTTGCACCATGAAAACGGAAGATTATCAGATTAATACAAATACGCATATGAGTGATGATTTATCGACCATTGAGCAGGCCGTGTCGTCGGAGTATAAGTACGGATTTGTGACCAATATTGAAGCTGAATCCGCACCGAAAGGCCTGAATGAGGATATTATCAGGTTTATTTCGGCGAAAAAAGAAGAGCCTGATTGGATGCTGGAATGGAGGTTAAAAGCATACCGCCAATGGCAGAAAATGGAACAGCCCAACTGGGCCAACTTAAAAATCCCTCCAATTGATTTTCAAGACATTATTTATTATTCAGCGCCAAAGGTGAAGAAGAAGCTGGGCAGTCTTGATGAGCTGGACCCCGAGTTGAAAGAAACTTTCGACAAGCTGGGAATTTCACTTGATGAGCAAAAAAGGCTTGCCGGAGTGGCGGTAGATGCGGTGATGGACAGTGTTTCCATTGCCACAACTTTCAGGGAGCAACTGGCCGAGCAGGGAATTATTTTCTGTTCAATGAGTGAGGCTATCAAAGAGCATCCGGAGCTGATTAAAAAGTATCTGGGTTCTGTGGTACCTGTGGCCGATAACTTTTTCTCTGCCCTCAACTCTGCTGTATTCAGCGACGGTTCTTTCTGCTTTATTCCCAAGGGCGTTCGCTGCCCCATGGAACTGTCGACCTATTTCCGCATTAACGCTGAAAATACCGGACAGTTTGAAAGAACGCTGATTGTGGCAGAAGAAGGCGCTTATGTAAGCTACCTGGAAGGGTGTACCGCTCCCATGAGAGATGAGAACCAACTGCATGCTGCAGTGGTGGAAATTGTGGCACTCGACAATGCAGAGGTGAAATATTCCACCGTTCAAAACTGGTATCCGGGCGACAAGCAAGGGAACGGCGGTATTTACAACTTCGTAACCAAAAGGGGAATTTGCAAAGGAGTAAATTCCAAAATTTCCTGGACACAGGTAGAGACCGGTTCAGCCATTACCTGGAAATACCCCAGCGTAATTTTAAAAGGGGATAATTCCATCGGCGAGTTTTATTCCGTAGCGGTTACCAATAACTATCAGCAGGCGGATACCGGAACCAAGATGATGCATATAGGAAAAAATACCCGCAGCCGTATCGTTTCAAAAGGTATTTCTGCAGGACATAGCCAAAACAGCTATCGCGGACTGGTACATGTGGCCAAAGGTGCCGTGAATGCAAAGAACTATTCTCAGTGTGATTCCATGCTGCTGGGAGACAAATGCGGTGCACATACCTTCCCTTATATAGAAGTGAAAAACGATTCGGCAGTAGTGGAACATGAAGCTACCACTTCCAAAATTGGTGAAGACCAGATCTTCTACTGTAAACAACGCGGACTGGACGATGAAGCGGCAGTAGCCCTAATCATTAACGGTTTTGCAAAAGAGGTGATGAATCAGCTTCCCATGGAATTTGCAGTAGAAGCTCAGAAATTACTTGCGATTAGCCTGGAAGGCAGTGTAGGTTAATTTATTTAATTCAAAACAATTCTAACAACAACAGCTAAACAAGAATAATATGCTTAAGATAGAAAATCTGCATGCAGAAATAGAAGGTAAAAAAATACTGAAAGGAATCAATCTGGAAATAAAACCCGGAGAAGTGCATGCTATTATGGGTCCTAACGGATCCGGAAAAAGTACCCTGGCTTCCGTGCTTGCAGGACGCGAGGAATATGAAGTGACTGAAGGAAGGGTACTGTTCAATGGAAAAGACCTGCTGGAACTGGCTCCGGAAGAAAGAGCCGGAGAAGGTTTATTCCTGGCTTTCCAATACCCTATTGAAATTGCAGGTTTAAGTACCATAAACTTTATCAAAGCGTCATTAAACGCCGTACGTAAATATAAAGGCCTTGAACCCCTGGATGCAGCGCAGTTCCTGAAACTGGTGAAAGAAAAAATGGAGATGATGGAAATGGATAAAGCCCTGCTGCATCGTTCACTGAATGAAGGATTTTCAGGTGGTGAAAAGAAAAGAAATGAAGTATTCCAAATGGCTATGCTGGATCCCAAGCTGGCTATCCTGGATGAAACCGACTCCGGTTTGGACATCGATGCCATCAGAATAGTCTCCAATGGCGTAAACAAATTCCGCAATAAAGACAACGCCGTACTGATGGTTACCCACTATCAGCGTCTGTTGAACTACATCGTTCCTGATTATGTTCACGTTTTATACAACGGTAGAATTGTGAAAACCGGTGGTAAAGAACTTGCTCTGGAACTTGAAGAAAAAGGTTATGACTTCATTAAAAATGAATTCAAACTGGCAGAAGAAAAAGTAGATCAACCCGCTTAAGAAAAACATTATGACAAACACAGAAATATTAGAACAAAGTTTTACTTCCTTTAAAGCTGAAGAGCATCCGGTATTGAAGCCCCTGAAAGAAGAAGCTTTCCGTGCTTATCAGAAAATGGGGATTCCGGGAGTAAAACACGAAGAATGGAAATATACCAGAATCAAATCTTTATTCAATAAACCTTTTGCAATACAACAACCTGCAGCAGTAACCGAAAATGACCTGAAGGATAAATTCCTTCCCGGACATGAAGAGGCGAATGTGATTTGTATTGTAAACGGAAGGTTCAGCAAAGAATTATCCAGGATTTTTTCCGACGAAATCATTATCCAGCCTCTGGAAGAAGCTGCTACAAATGAAAACAGTGAGATTGTTGCGAAATACCTTGGAGAAAGCAGCAAACAATTGTACGATGGTGTTCATGCATTGAACACTGCTTTCTTTGAAAATGGTGTATTCATTTCCTGCAAGCCCGGTAAAGTGGTGGAGCATCCCGTATACGTATACATCATCTCAGATTCAAGGGCAGGAAATGTTTTTGCTCAACCAAGGTCGCTGGTGTATGTGCCCCGTGCAGCACAAATGCAACTGGCTGAAATTTATATTACTATTGGAAGCGGAGAAAGCTTTACCAACGGCGTAATTGAAATAGTTGCAGAACAGGATTGTATTCTGGATTATTATAAAATTCAGAACGACTCCCGCAACGGCAGCCAGGTATCCAACATGCAGGTACATCAGGTAGGAAAATGCCATGTACATACTGTGGTAATTACCCTTGATGGAGGAATGATCAGGAACAACCTGAATGTCATTATGGATGCCCCCAATAATGAGGCGCATTTATACGGATTATACTTTGTGGGAGGTGAAACTCACGTAGATAATCATACGCTGGTAGATAATGTAGAGCCCGGATGTTTCAGCAACCAGCTTTACAAAGGAATTGCCGACGGCAATGCTACTGCCGTATTTAACGGTAAGATTTATGTAAAGCAGAAGGCTCAAAAGACCAATGCCTACCAAAGCAATAAAAACATTGTGATTTCACCTACGGCCTCAGTAAATGCCAAGCCCCAGCTGGAAATTTTTGCTGATGATGTAAAATGTTCTCACGGTTGTACCGTTGGGCAACTGGATGCAGAAAGCATGTTTTACCTGAAAGCCAGGGGTATTCCCGACAAGGAAGCCAAAGCATTGCTGATAAAGGCATTTGCCATGGATGTACTGGAACACGTTAAGCCCGAACCGTTAAGGGAATATGTGTTTGAAATTATCAATGAGAAACTGAAATAGAAATGATGTATACGCAACCAATTGCACCAATAACCGGTATAGAAACCATCAGGTCTTACTTTCCCGTATTGAACCGTAAGGTAAAAGGGAAGGACCTCGTATATTTTGATAATGCGGCTACCACACAAAAGCCCAAGCCGGTGATTGATGCATTGGTTGCTTATTATTCTACCTTCAATGCCAATATTCACAGGGGAATTCACTCTCTTGCTGAAGAAGCCACTGCTGCTTTTGAAAGTACAAGAGATAAGGTGAAAGATATGCTGAATGCCCGTGAAAGGGAAGAAATCATTTTTACCAGGGGCGCCACGGAAGGGATTAACCTTGTAGCTCAAACCTGGGGAAGACAAAACTTGCAGCAGGGAGATGAGGTAATCATCTCTACCATGGAACATCACTCCAATATTGTTCCCTGGCAGTTGGTATGTGAAGAGAAAGGCGCTGTATTGAAAGTTATTCCCATCGATGATAACGGAGAGTTGATAATGGAGGAGTTTGATAAACTGCTTTCCGATAAAACGAAGCTGGTGTCAGTGGTACATGTTTCCAATGCATTGGGAATTGTGAATCCGGTAAAAGAAATTATTGCCAAAGCCCATGCTTCAGGTGCTAAAGTGCTGATTGACGGAGCCCAAAGTACGGTACATCTTGATATAGATGTTCAGGATCTCGACTGTGATTTCTTTGTTTTATCTGCTCATAAATTCTACGGACCTACAGGTTTTGGCATTTTATACGGAAAACGTGATATACTGGAAGCCATGCCTGTATATCATGGCGGTGGAGAGATGATAAAAGAAGTTAGTTTTGAAAAAACTACTTATAACGATCTTCCGTATAAATATGAAGCAGGTACACCCAACATTGCGGATGCGATAGCTTTCAGAACAGCAATTGAATTTGTGGAAGGAATAGGAAAAGATGCAGTGAGGATACATGAAACAGCCTTGTTAAAACATGCTACCGAATTGCTGAAAGACATGCCCGGTGTCAGAATTATAGGAAATTCGAAGAATAAAATCAGCCTTGTATCCTTTGTAGTAGATAAACTTCATCCTCAGGATATCGGCATATTGCTCGACAATGCAGGAATTGCAGTGCGTACCGGACATCACTGTACACAGCCTTTGATGGACAGGTTTAAAATACCCGGTACAGTAAGAGCCTCTTTTGCCATGTATAATACCATTGAAGAAGTAGATAAAATGGCCGAAGCTTTAAGAAAGGCTATTAAAATTCTTAGCTAGAATGGAAGATTTTAAATCAATTGCGGAAAGAGAGCAGGAAATCATAGAAGACTTTTCATTGTTCGATACCTGGGATGAAAAGTATGAATATATCATAGACCTTGGAAAGAAACTTCCTACTATGGAAGAGCATCTGAAAACTGATGATAAAAAGGTAAAAGGATGCCAGTCTACCGTATGGTTGGTTGCAGAAGAAAAGGATGGTAGAGTATTTTTTAAAGCCGATAGTGATGCAGTGATTGTGAAAGGATTGATCAGTATGCTGATAAGAGTATTATCAGGGCAAAAAGCCGATGATATTATCAATGCAGAGCTCGGATTTATTCATAAAATTGGAATGACCAGTCATCTTGCGCAAACACGTTCCAACGGACTTTTGGCAATGGTGAAGCAAATGAAGAATTATGCCCTGGCATATAAACTGAAAAATTCCTTATCGTAAAAAACAAGGGTTATGGATACAGCAGCACTGAAAGCCAAGGTAACAGAGGTTTTAAAGACAATTTATGACCCTGAATTGCCTGTGAATATATATGATCTGGGATTGATTTATGAGGTAGAAGTATTACCCATCAATAATGTCCAGATAGTGATGACCCTTACTGCTCCCGGTTGTCCCGCGGCTCAAACCTTGCCGGTGGAAGTGGATCAGAAAGTCAGAGCCATAGATGGGGTGAATGACGTGCATGTATCAGTAACATGGAATCCGCCATGGGATAAATCGATGATGTCTGAAGAAGCGCAACTTGAATTAGGATTTTTATAAGAGGAGGAAATATGAAAATAACAGCACAGGAAGAATATGGGCTGAGGATACTCCTCCGCATTGCTGCCTGCAAGGATGAAGAAGGGATGAGTATACCAAAGCTTAGCGAAGCCGAGGGGATGAGCAAACATTATGTTGCTAAGCTTACCCGCCTGCTGAGGATGGAAGGTTTTATCAAAAGCACTCCCGGCCATAAGGGAGGTTATTTGCTTGCCGCACCTGCAAAAGAAATCAACGTAAACAAAGTGTTGAAAGCCCTGGGCGGTGCATTGTTTGACCCTGCATTTTGTGGTGCACATTCGGGATCAATGAAATTCTGCACCAATTCAGCCGACTGCTCTACCCGCTCTTTATGGCAGATGATTCAGTTTGCCGTTGATAACCTGCTTGACAAAATCACCCTGTTTGACCTTATCAATACGGAAGAAAATGCAGGCAACTATCTGAAAAGCCTGCTTTTTTCAGGTAACTTTATTTCCGGCCCCTCGAATACGGAATCCCAACCTGCAATAGTAACCGAAAATTAAGGTTACGGTTTAGCCTTTAAATATATCGACATGGAATTTGGTTTGTGCACCTTCGCCGATATGCAGCCCGAATATGTTTCGGGTGAAGCAATGATTACCAATAAAAGGTATAAGGAATTGATGGAAGAAATCCGCCTGGCCGATGAACTGGGATTGGATGTTTTTGCCATTGGAGAACACCATCGTCCGGATTATGCGGTTTCAAGTCCGTCTACCGTACTGGCTGCAGCAGCTATGATTACCAAAAACATCAGGCTTTCCAGCGGGGTGACCGTTCTGAGTTCAGATGATCCGATCAGAGTATTTCAGCAATTTGCCACAATTGATCAGTTGAGCGACGGAAGGGCAGAGATTATGGCGGGAAGAGGATCTTTTATTGAATCTTTCCCGTTGTTTGGTTATGATCTTTCAAAATATGATGAGCTGTTTGAAGAAAAGCTTGAACTGCTGATGAAGATAAATGAAGAGGTGATTATCAACTGGAAGGGTACTGTAACTCCAACCATTCCCAACAGAGGAGTTTACCCAAGGCCTTTCCAGAAGAAAATCCCAATATGGAGAGCAGCAGGAGGTTCCCCTTCATCTGCTGTGGCAGCAGCTAAAGCCGGTTTGCCCTTAATGCTGGCCATCATCGGCGGATTGCCTGAGCAGTTTACACCCTTTATTAATTTGTACAGGCAAACAGCATTGAAGTCGGGCATAGCCGAAAAGGATCTTCAGGTAGGAATCAACTCACACTGTTTTATAGCAGAAACTTCAAAAAAGGCGGCCGATGATTTTTATCCTTCTTATGAAGTAATGATGAACAGGATAGGAAGAGAAAGAGGATGGCCTCCGCTTACCAGGGAAAGATTTGAAGCATCCCGAAGCCCCAGAGCAGCTTTGATGGTAGGAAGCCCGCAGGAAGTAACTGACAAGCTGTTGTACGAATATGAATTATTTGGTTACACCCGATTCCTTGCACAAATGAGTATGGGTACGGTAGAGCATAGTAAAGTAATGAAATCAATCGAATTGTTTGGGACAAAAGTGGTTCCCGAAGTAAAAAAAGCGATAGGCGAAAAATCAAGGCAATAATATTTACCGGAATTTTATTAGAATTGCAGGCATTCAGGTTTGTTTTTTGCATGGTAGTTTATTATAATGCACTGCTATGAAGAATTTCGGAAAATCCTTCCTGATAGTACCTGTAATCTGCGGGTTATTCATCAGCTCATGTGAAAAATCCACCAAAGACGATACTCCACTTCCTCCTCCTGAAGTGACCAGGCCGGTATTCCTGCTAATAGATGAACAAAGCATTTCGGAAGGGAATGTTCCCAACCAGTTTTCTTCTGTAGATATTAATAAGTCAATGGCAGATGTGGGCTATCGTACGCAGTTAAGATATTTCCGCGACAGGCCTGGCCAGGAGGTGGAACTATATACAGGTGAGGTAGGAAATGAGGGATGGTTTGCCATTAAATCCATTCCGCTTTCATGGAAAAATGCGGGTCCTACCGATAAAGGTGCAATGAACTTTTTTGAAGCAGGTCCCGGACTGGGTGAAAACGGAGATGCCTCTCTTTTGAGTGAAGTACCTGATATTATCCCCCTGAGGGCAAGAGGGCTGAAGATGCTTGAAGGAAGAATTGTTATTGCCATAGTATTTAACGGAAATATTCCGGTGGATTATGATCCCATCAGGGCTAATCTTCAGGGTGAAACATTGGGCGTTGTTGCATTTCAGGTGATCAGCACAAGAAAAAGAACAGATGGGAATGAAAATGCACTTCCGGTGGTTAAACTGAAGATTTTGAATTCCGATAACCTTATTTCAGAAGGGTTATATCTTTTCACGAATACTCCTTCCATTCACAGTGCTTCAGATCCGCATGATATAGATCCACCCGATGATGTTGGTGAGCCTGATTTAATACCTGCCGGGTAAATTTTTAAGCGGCAGTAATTTTCCACTGTCGCTTTTTTTTATTCCTTATGCTAAGCTGATGCTTTGAGCTTCAGGGATGATGAGTTTTGCTTCATATTTCACTTCTGTTTTTTTCTGTATATATTTACCAAAAAACAATTTGATGAAAGTGCTGGTTACCGGTTCCGCCGGGTTTATTGGATTCCATATGGTAGAAAGGCTTATGAAAGCCGGAAATATTGAAGTAGTTGGAATAGATAATATCAATAATTATTATGACCCCGGACTCAAATTTGGAAGGCTGAGGGAATCGGGAATAGATCCGGAAGCTGCGGAATCCGGCAAACCTGTTCAAAGTAATAAATATCAGGGCTATTACTTTATTAAGCAGGATATCCGAGATAGGGAGCAAATACTTTTGTTATTTGAAAAGCATCGTTTTGATATTGTAATACATTTGGCTGCCCAGGCAGGTGTGCGATATTCCCTTCAGGCACCTTCAGATTATATCAGCAGTAATGTAGACGGATTTATGAATATCCTGGAAGCTTCCAGGCAATTTCCGCTAAAGCATTTGATTTACGCAAGTACCTCAAGTGTGTATGGCCTGAATACTTCTGTTCCTTTTAAGGTAGAACATCATACCGACCATCCCGTATCATTATACGCAGCTACCAAAAAAGCCAATGAAATGATGGCGCACTCTTACAGCCATCTTTTTGATATACCTTCAACAGGATTGAGGTTTTTTACGGTTTACGGTCCGTGGGGAAGGCCCGATATGGCATTGTTTAAATTTGTTTCTGCTATCAATAAGGGAAATCCTATTGAAGTGTACAATTATGGTAAAATGAAAAGGGATTTTACCTATGTAACGGATATTGTTGAAAATATTTTCCGGTTGATGGATCATCCTCCTGTGCGTAATAACCATTGGGATTCCTCTAATCCGAATCCGGCCACATCTTCTGCTCCGTACAGAATATTAAATATTGGTAACAGTACACCTGTATCGCTAACAGATTTTATTGAAGCCCTGGAAGAGGCTTTGCAAAAACCTGCTGAGAAAAAAATGCTTCCGCTTCAACCCGGAGATGTGGTAGAAACCTGGGCAGATGTAGAGCCATTGATTGCCATTACGGGTTTCCGCCCCCAGACACCTGTAAAGGAAGGTGTCAAGCGTTTTGTTGAATGGTACCTGCAATACTATAATTAAATAATCGATTTAATTACATAAAAAAGGGATAACATTCAGAACGCGTTATCCTTTTTTTTTGCTTTTGCTAAACTGTACATTACTTTTTCAGATTTTTTCTAAAGCATGAAGGATATCCTGAAGAATATCGTCTTTATGCTCGAGGCCTACCGATATTCTTATCAATCCGGGAGTAATGCCTACTGCAAGTCGTTCTTCTTCTTTTAACTTGGCATGCGTGGTACTTGCAGGATGCGATGCAATGCTTCTGGTATCTCCAAGATTGGCAGTGAGTGATAATAATTGTAAAGCATTCAGAAATTTTCTTCCTCCTTCAATACCGGAAGCGATTTCAAAACATACGATTCCTCCGCCCGCCCTCATTTGCCTCCTTGCAATTTCATATTGGGGATGTGAAGGAAGGAAGGGATAACGCACTCTTGAAAGTTTCGGATGTCCTTCAAGTTTCCCGGCTATATATAGAGCATTGGAACAATGCCTTTCCATGCGTACGTCTAATGTTTCAATGCTTTTGCTCAATATCCATGCATTAAAAGGAGACAAAGCAGGACCGGCATTTCTGCAAAACAGGTAAAGCGTTTGAATCAGTTCTTTTGAGCCTACAGCAACTCCTCCCAGTACCCTGCCCTGTCCGTCTAACCATTTGGTAGCAGAGTGCAAAACAATATGCGCACCATAAGAAATTGGTTGTTGAATTAAAGGGGTTGCAAAACAATTATCTACAACCAGTAACAGATTATGCTTTTTAGCGAGCCGGCCGGCTTTTTCCAAATCAATAATATCCAGTCCGGGGTTGGTTGGGGTTTCAATAAAAAGCATTTTGGTTTCCGGCCTGATGTATTGCTCCCAGTCATCCTGATTTGATGCTTCCACCAGTGTGGGGCTGATACCGTAATTAGGTAAGATTTTATTTACAATACCATGCGTACTGCCGAATACGGCATTACAACAGAGGAGATGATCGCCTTGTTTAAGAAATGCCATAAAAGTGCCAAATATGGCTGCCATACCGGATGCAGTAGCAAAGCCGGTTTCAGCGCCTTCCAGGGCGCACATTTTATCTATGAATTCTTTAGTGGTGGGGTTACTGTATCTGCTGTATATATCCACATCAATCTCTTCCGCAAATGCAGCTCTCATAGTTTCTGCATCATCAAATACAAAACTGCTGGTTAAGTATAATGGTGTGGAATGTTCATTGTTTTGCGTGCGGGCAGATTGAATTCGGATGGCTTTGGTAATCGGATGCATTGATATAAGTTTTATCTGATTCATGGGTTCAGCTGCAATTCCCATGTTAAATTAGTTCCGGATAATCGTAATGTTTCAGCAACTGAACAATATTTTTCCATGGCAAGTCTGCATGCTCTTTCAGCTTTATCGTATTCGACATCCCCTTTAAGCATGAATGTGATTTTTACATTTTGCCATAAAGAAGGAATTTTATCTTTTTGTCTTTCCCCGGAAATGATGGCTTGAAAGCCGGTGATGGTTTGCTTTTGCTTTTCAAGAATAGTAACAATATCTATACCGCTACATCCTCCCAGTCCCATCAATAATAATTGCATTGGCCTTGCACCAAAATTTTTTCCTCCGCTTTCTTTAGCAGAATCCATTCTTATGATGTTTCCCGATTCATCTCTGGCTTCAAAACCAAATTTTTCCTGTACCCTGGTAATTACTATTTGAGGCATTGCAAGTTGTTTTGACAAAACTATATCAAAAAACAACGGGATAAATAAAGCCTTTAAAATTTGCATGAACGACTAATAATCGTTAGTCTGTTTAATATAGGATGGTTAAAGGTTACTTCCTTTTTTTCCTTTCAAGGAATTTTTTTCTGATGACCTCATGTACGGGAATGCCGTAAATTTTGCTTTCCAGCCATGAGATGATATCGAGATAATTAAAGGCACGGGTTTCCATTTGGTTTCTCTCGTATTTCCTGAGCTGTGTGAGCAATAGCTCAAATTCTTTTTTCATGTCAGATGGCCTGGTACGTAAAGCTCTGCGAAGGAAATCAAATATATGTTCTTCCACCGCACTAAGATTTTGCATCCTTGCCATAAAGCGGTATACCGATTTGGCCAGGTATTCTATCAGCTCAAAATTCCCCAGTTCATAATGGGCAATCAGGTGCAATAATCTGGAATAACATTGCAAATCGGTCCTGAGATCCACCTTCCAGTTGATAATCTTTTGCAGATAATCAATAGAAGTTTCATAGTCTCCGCTTCCGAAATACAAAGAGGCGATTTTATAATAAAACACCAGCACCCTGTGCCTGTCGAGGTATAGTTCGTATTCCTTTAATTCTTTCTCCAGATCCGGTACCAGCTTCAGTCCTTCTTTAAAGGTGCCTTCCATAAAATGTTTGTTGATACGGGAGATACTCAGGTAAACGAACGTTTGTATGCGGTTGTTTGCCGATTGTTGAACAATATCAGAGGCTGCAAAGTCTTCAAACTTCTTAAGCGTTTCAATAAATTTATCGTAATTCTGAAGGTCGAAATGCGCTCCCAGCAGGTTGTGCATTCCTTTGATATAATTGCCTGATTCCAGTACCAGCATCTGAGGTTCGGCTTCAAATAAGTCTACCCATTTCTGGCTGTACCGGTAATACATCAGAAAATCCTGAAGTATAAAGGAATACCAGCAATAACTCTGATACAGGTACAACTGTTCATAAAACCCTTTTACAGCACTAAGATTTTCCGGTAGTTGCGACAGGAAATAATTTTTCACTGCTTCCGCATCTTCGTTGTTTCTGGCGTGGCCGTTAGTAATATACAGGCTGTAAAGGTTCAGTGACAGATTGGAAAGCCGTGTAATAAGATCTAACTTCTTAATTAGGCCGCTGCTTTTTTCAGCAAGCTCCTGGGCTTTTCCCTGAATACTCCTGGTGATGTGAAGGGATTCAATTTTCTTTTCAAAAAAAATGGCCTGCATCAGGTAAGTATTCTGATTGGTGCTGATAGCCAGCTCTTTCATCTTATCCAGTATTTTAAGGCTTTGAAGATAAAGGCCTTTATTATACAGGATGTGGGCATGTTCAAGGTATTCGCTTAACTGCAATATCAGATTGTCTTTATCCCTTAGCTGACGAAGGCTGGTGAGGATTTTTCTGTATAAATAAGCCTTCATATTGGAAAGCTGATGCTTCACAAGGCCGGGCGTTTTTTTCAACAGAAGCGCTTCATCATAATATTCCATTTTATCCAGCGTATCAAAAAGCCGGACAATCTTCAGGTCATCACCCGAATTTTTCTTCACATAAAGCTTGAAATTCCTCTTTTCAGACTTTTCGAGAGACTTTATCAGTTGAAATAATGGATCTGTTGATTTGTTGGGCATCGTAATCTGATATCTTTAAAACCTGCTACAGTGCGAAGTTTTGGTAAAATTACCTTTGGTTTCAGAACTGTAAATTAACTACAAATATGATTTCACAAGCCGTAAGTATAAGGATAATTTCGGATTGATGGCAGATACTGCCGGAGATTAACATTATCTAAAATACGGTTCAACATGGCGGGAACACAAATTTTAATATTCGATACCACCCTCAGAGACGGCGAACAGGTGCCGGGATGCAAGCTGAATGCCGAAGAAAAAATCCAACTTGCGCTGCGCCTTGAAGCTTTGGGTGTGGATATAATTGAAGCAGGCTTCCCCATTTCTAGCCCCGGTGATTTTCATGCTGTTCAGGAAATCTCCAAAGTGGTAAAAAATGCCGTAATCTGTGGTTTGTCAAGAGCTGTAAAGAAAGATATTGAAGTGGCTGCTGAAGCCCTCAGCAAAGCTAAAAGGAAAAGGATTCATACAGGGATAGGCACTTCCGATTATCATATAAAAAGCAAATTCAATTCTACAAGGGAAGAAATACTTGAACGTGCAGTGCAATGTGTGAAATGGGCGAGGAATTATACGGACGATGTGGAGTTTTATGCAGAAGATGCCGGCAGAACAGATAATGAATATCTGGCAAAGGTAATCGAAGCAGTGATAGCAGCAGGGGCTACTACCGTGAATATTCCCGATACCACGGGTTATTGCCTTCCAACCCAATATGGGGAAAAGATTGCTTTTCTGATAAACAATGTTCCCAATATTGATAAGGCTGTGATTTCCTGTCATTGTCACGACGACCTTGGCCTTTCCACAGCCAATTCCATTGCAGGTATTATGAATGGAGCCAGGCAGATTGAATGCACTATTAACGGTTTGGGAGAAAGAGCGGGCAATACCTCGCTGGAAGAAGTGGTGATGATCATCCGCCAGCATCATCATCTGGGTTTTTATACCAATGTAGATGCAAAACAGTTGAATTCTGTAAGCAAACTGGTAAGTGAAACCATGAGGATGCCTGTTCAGCCCAATAAAGCCATAGTTGGATCCAATGCATTTTCTCATTCTTCCGGTATTCATCAGGATGGATTCCTTAAAGATGCGCGCACTTATGAAATTATTGATCCGGTAGAAGTCGGGGCAGATTCATCCAAAATTGTACTGACTGCCCGCAGCGGAAGAAGTGCACTTGCGCATAGGTTGCACAATCTGGGTTATCAGTTTACAAGAGATGATATTGATGTTTTATATCCTTTGTTTCTTGAAATAGCAGACAACAAAAAAGAAGTAGAGGAACCTGATTTACGCGAGCTGGCTTCAAAATACAAAAGGGAAGCCGCAGCAGCCATACTTCAGTAAAATTTGAAACAAGAATAATCAAATTGAAGGGATATTATTCAGATCAGTTTTATTAAAAAAGATTTATCAACAGTGGGAAAGACGTTATTCGATAAGATTTGGGAAAAGCATATTGTAAAGACCATCTCCGATGGTCCTTCGGTATTGTATATAGATAAACACTTTATTCATGAAGTGACCAGTCCGCAAGCCTTTAAAGGTTTGGAAAAAAGAGGTTTAAAAGTTTTCAGGCCAGGGCAGGTGGTGGCTACGGCCGATCATAATGTACCTACCATCAATCAACATTTGCCCATTGCAGACTTATTGTCGAGAAATCAGGTGCAACAACTTATTGAGAACTGTAAAAATCATGGTATTGAATTATATGGCCTAGGACATCCATTCCAGGGTATTGTACACGTAATTGGGCCTGAACTTGGAATTACACAGCCGGGGATGACGATAGTGTGTGGTGATAGTCATACTTCAACTCACGGCGCATTTGGAACTATAGCATTTGGTATTGGAACCAGTGAAGTGGAAATGGTATTTGCCAGCCAGTGCATTTTGCAGTCGAAGCCTAAGCAAATGCGCATTAATATCGAAGGCAAACTGAATAAAGGAGTGGTTTCGAAAGACATAATCCTTCATATCATTTCAAAAATTTCTGCAAGCGGGGCTACAGGTTATTTTGTGGAATATGCAGGTTCCGCTATCCGCAGCCTTTCGATGGAAGCCAGGATGACCATTTGCAATATGAGCATTGAGATGGGCGCAAGAGGTGGATTGATTGCTCCTGATGAAACCACTTTTGAATATATTAAAGGAAGGTTGTTTGCTCCGAAAGGTGAAGCGTTTGAGAAGAGGGTTGCAGAATGGAGAGGGCTTTATTCCGATGGAGATGCCGAATTTGACAAAGAGTTATTTATTAAAGCTGAAGAAATAGAACCCATGATCACTTATGGTACCAATCCCGGATTGGGTATCGCCATTAGTGCCATGATTCCGAAGATTGAAATGATTGAAGATGAGAAAGAAAGAAAGACGATTGTAAAAGCTTTGGAGTATATGGGTTTGAAAGAAGGTCAGAAGTTATTAGGAATGCCCATTCAGCACGTGTTTATAGGGAGCTGCACCAATTCCAGAATTGAAGACCTGAGAGCTGTTGCCGAAGTTGTAAAAGGCAAAAAGAAATCAGAAAAAGTAAATGTGATGATTGTTCCCGGATCTCAGCAGGTAGCAAAGCAGGTAGTGGAGGAGGGCCTGGATGAAATTTTCCGCGAAGCGGGTTTTGAAATTCGTCAGCCCGGATGTAGTGCCTGCCTGGGTATGAACGAAGATAAAATTCCTGCAGGAGAATATTGCATATCTACTTCCAACAGAAATTTTGAAGGAAGGCAGGGGGCGGGAGCCAGAACACTTCTTGCCAGTCCGCTTACTGCTGCAGCTTCAGCCATTACAGGGGTTGTAACCGATATAAGAGAACTTTTAAGCTGAGAGAAAAATGAAAGCATTCAGAAAAATAACATCCACATTTATTCCATTGCAGGTAGAAAATATTGACACCGATCAGATTATTCCTGCGCGGTTTCTGAAAGCCACAACCCGGGAAGGATTTGGAAAAAATTTGTTTCGCGACTGGAGGTTTTATAATGATGACGAATCTCAACCCAAAGAAGATTTTATCCTTAACAATCCTGAATACCGGGGTGAAATTCTGGTAGCCGGAAAAAATTTCGGTTGTGGGTCGTCGAGAGAACATGCTGCTTGGGCTATTGAAGATTTCGGGTTCAGGGCGGTGGTATCTAGTTTCTTTGCTGATATTTTCAGAAACAATGCCCTTAATAACGGAGTATTGCCTGTTCAGGTAACGGAAAACTTTTTAGAGAAAATCTTTTCTCTTTCAAAAGAAGATACGCTTACCATAGACCTGGAAAATCAGGAAATCAGAATAGATAAAACAGGAGAGTCCCAATCCTTTGCCATAAACCCATATAAGAAAGAATGCCTGTTGAACGGATACGATGATATCGATTATCTGATAAGTATCAGGCAGGAAATTGAAGCATTTGAATTAAGTAGGAAGTAAAATAATCTGAGATGAACAAGAAAATTGCTGTTATACCTGGTGACGGAATCGGGCCCGAAGTAACCCAACAAGCTATTAAGGCTCTAGATGCGGTTGCTTCAACCTTCAATCATGAATTTGAATACCATTACGGTTTAATGGGAGCTGATGCCATTGATAAGACCGGAAATCCCCTTCCTGATGAAACCATTGAATTATGCCTTGGCAGCGATGCAATCTTATTCGGTGCAATAGGTGATCCCAAATATGATAATGATCCCAATGCCAAAGTAAGGCCGGAACAGGGTTTGCTAAAACTGAGAAAAACCTTGAAACTGTATTCCAATATTCGGCCCGTAGTGACATATCCTTCATTGCATCATTTGAGTCCATTAAAGATTCAGCAAATGCGTAATGTGGATTTTGTCATCTTCAGGGAACTTACCGGAGGAATTTATTTTGGGGAAAAGTCTTTATCAGAAGACGGAAATTCCGCTACCGATACCTGTACTTACAGCCGCTCAGAAATTGAAAGAATTGCAGTAGCTGCCTTTGAATATGCCCTTACAAGGAGAAAGAAACTAACATTGGTAGATAAAGCCAATGTGCTGGAGACTTCCAGGCTTTGGAGAAAAGTGGTGAAGGAACTGGAAACTCGTTATCCTGAAGTAAAGGTGGATTACATGTATGTAGACAATGCCGCCATGCAGCTTATATTATATCCTTCACAGTTTGATGTGATTCTTACTGAAAATATGTTTGGGGATATTTTAAGTGATGAAGCTTCTGTATTAAGTGGTTCACTTGGTTTGTTGCCTTCTGCTTCTATTGGGGAATCGCTTGCCTTGTTTGAACCGATTCATGGTTCTTATCCGGCAGCAGCAGGAAAAGATATTGCCAATCCGCTGGGCTCTATTCTAAGCGCGGCAATGTTGCTTGATTATTTTGGAATGAAGGAAGAAGGAGATAAAGTGCGCAGTGCAGTTAACTGGACTATTGCCAACGGATTTGTAACAAGAGATATTGATTCAAGTAATGGTTATTCCACATCAACCGTGGGCGATTTAGTAAAGGATTTTATTGAAAATAAAGTAGCATCGGATTTAAACAAACAGAATATACATTTAAGCAAGTCGACAATTATTTAGGTAAGTATACAACCAGATAATACTCCCTTCCTTAATCTGAACCTTAACCGGAGACTAATTATCATAACGATTGCTTCTGAAAAATCTGTCCGGATTTTTCCGGGGATGTCATGCTTTAATCTTAACCATCATGTCTTCAGTATTGAATAAATATTCGCGCGTTATTACACAGGATGAAACCCAACCCGCAGCCAGGTCTATGTTGTTTGGAATCGGACTTGCTGAGGAAGACATGTCGAAGCCTCAGGTGGGCATTGTCAGCATGGGGTATGACGGGAATACCTGTAACATGCATTTGAACGATTTGGCTAAAGAAGTGAAGAAAGGGGTTTGGGATAACAATATGGTAGGGTTGATATTTAATACTATTGGTGTGAGTGACGGAATCAGCAATGGTACGGAGGGAATGCGGTATTCGCTGGTAAGCAGGGATATCATTGCAGATTCTATTGAAGCAGTATGTGGAGCGCAATATTATGATGCTTTAATCGCCATTCCGGGTTGCGATAAGAATATGCCCGGTTCCATAATAGCCATGGGAAGGTTAGACAGGCCTTCGCTTATGGTATATGGAGGAACCATTGCACCCGGGCATTATAACGGGCAGGATTTGAATATCGTTTCTTCGTTTGAAGCGTTGGGCCAAAAGTTAGCAGGAACGATTACGGAAGAAGATTTTAAAAATATTGTTAGGCATGCCTGTCCGGGCCCCGGAGCATGCGGAGGTATGTATACCGCCAATACAATGGCTGCCGCAATTGAAGCATTGGGAATGAGTTTGCCTTATTCTTCTTCCAATCCGGCACTCAGTAAAGAAAAGCAACAGGAATGCATCCGGGCGGGAAAAGCTATTCTGCATTTGCTGGAAAAAGACATTCGCCCTTCCATGATCATGACGAAAAAGGCCTTTGAAAATGCCATCAGGCTTATTATGGTATTAGGGGGAAGTACCAATGCGGTTTTGCATCTGATCGCTATGGCTAAAAGTGTTGGCCTTACACTTACTCAGGATGATTTTCAGGTTATCAGCAATAACACTCCGGTACTGGCTGATTTCAAACCAAGCGGAAAATATCTGATGCAGGATTTACATGCTCATGGCGGAATTCCTGCAGTGATGAAATATTTATTGAAAAACGGAATGCTTCATGGCGATTGCCTTACCGTAACAGGTAAAACTGTAGAAGAGAATTTGCGTGATGTTCCCGAATTGGAATTTGAAAATCAGAAGATCATTATGCCGGTAGACAAGCCCATTAAAGAAACAGGGCATTTACAAATTCTCTACGGAAATCTTGCTGAGGGAGGAAGTGTGGCGAAGATTACGGGGAAAGAAGGAGAAAAGTTTTCCGGCCCGGCAAGAGTATTTGACGGAGAGTTTGAACTGATAAAAGGAATACAAACAGGAAGAGTAAAACCAGGAGATGTGGTGGTGATAAGATATGTTGGCCCCAAAGGAGCTCCCGGAATGCCGGAAATGCTTAAACCTACCTCTGCGATTATTGGTGCGGGATTGGGAAAATCTGTTGCCCTGATTACCGACGGAAGGTTTAGCGGCGGAACGCATGGATTTGTGGTGGGGCACATTACTCCTGAAGCTTATGAAGGCGGATTGATAGCACTCGTAAAGGACGATGACATAATTGAAATAGATGCAGTATCCAATAAACTTACCCTGAAGGTATCCGAAGAAGAGATTGCAAAAAGAAGGCTTGAATTCAAGCAGCCGGTTCCTCCCGTTAACAGAGGTGTTTTGTATAAATATTTAAAATCAGTTAAGACAGCTGCTGAAGGTTGTGTTACCGATGAAGATTAACCATAAAACTTTTTCCAATATGGGTACAAGTACAGCCGAGATGATTCTTCCTCCAAAGAAGGAATTAAGGGAAATGACCGGATCTCAAATCCTACTCGATGCACTGGTGTGTGAAGGTGTGAAAACGGTTTTCGGTTACCCCGGTGGAGCCATTATGCCGGTGTATGATGCTTTGTATGATTATAACGATAAACTAAGGCATATTCTGGTGAGGCATGAACAAGGCGCTACGCATGCAGCGCAGGGTTATGCAAGAGCATCTGGAAAAACCGGAGTGGTGTTTGCTACCAGCGGTCCGGGTGCTACCAATCTCATCACAGGGCTTGCAGATGCTATGATTGACAGTACTCCCATGGTGTGTATAACCGGACAGGTATTTGCTTCATTGCTGGGCACGGATGCGTTTCAGGAAACTGATGTGATAAATATTACCACACCTGTTACGAAATGGAATTATCAGGTTACCGATGCCTCGGAAATTCAGACTATCCTATCCAAGGCATTTTATATCGCTTCAAGCGGCCGGCCGGGACCGGTGCTGATTGATATTACGAAGAATGCACAATTACAAAAGGTAGCCGTGCCGCCGTATAAAAAATGTACCCATATCAGAAGTTACAGGCCTAAACCTGTAGTAAGAACAGAATATATTGATGAAGCTGCAAAACTTATTAATGAAGCAAAAAAGCCTCTTGTCTTATTCGGCCAGGGAATTATTCTCGGAAAAGCTGAGAAGGAGTTTAAAGAATTTATTGAGAAAGGAAATCTTCCTGCAGCCTGGACAATACTTGGATTAAGTGCACTTCCAACGGATCATCCATTGAATGTGGGCATGTTGGGGATGCATGGAAATTATGGCCCCAACCTGCTGACCAATGAATGTGATGTGCTTATAGCAGTGGGTATGCGCTTCGATGACAGGGTAACCGGACGTTTGGATAAATATGCCAAACAGGCAAAAGTCATTCACCTGGATATCGATCCGGCTGAGATTGGGAAGAATGTTCAAACTCATGTGCCGGTGTGGGGTGATTGTAAAGAAACGCTTCCTTTGTTAACAGAAAGAATAAAGTATGCCGACAGATCTGAATGGTTGAAAAAATTTAAGGAGTGCCACGAAAAAGAGTATGAAGCTGTTATAAAAGAAGAAACCAGCCCACAAACCGAAGTGATGACCATGGGGGAGGTGGTGAAAGTGTTAAATGAACTTACCCAGGGTGAAGCTATAATCGTTACTGATGTTGGGCAGCATCAGATGGTGGCTTGTCGCTATGCAAAATTTGTAAAAAGTAAAAGCAATATTACCTCCGGTGGATTGGGAACAATGGGATTTGGGTTGCCTGCAGCTATAGGAGCAAAAACCGGAGCTCCCGAAAGAGAAGTTATAGCAATTATTGGCGACGGAGGCTTTCAAATGACTATACAGGAACTTGGCACCATCATGCAAAGCAAAATTCCTGTAAAAATGCTTATCCTGAATAATGAATATCTGGGAATGGTTAGGCAATGGCAACAACTCTTTCATGATAAAAGATATTCTTTCGTGAATATAGAAAGCCCGGATTACGTTCAGGTGGCAAAAGGTTACAAAATTCCTGCCCAAAGAATTTCCGAAAGAAAAGATTTGCTTCCGGCACTCCGGGACATGATGCAATCAGAAACCGCTTACCTGCTGGAGGTAATGGTGGGAAAAGAAAACAATGTATTCCCCATGGTGCCTCAGGGATGCAGTGTTTCGGAAATCAGATTGAAATAATCTTTAAAAGTAAGCACCATGAAAAGGGAATATACCTTCACGATATATACAGAAAACCAAATTGGTTTGCTAAACCGTATTGCCATCATTTTTTCAAGAAGGAAGATCAATATTGAAAGCCTGAATACTTCCCCTTCTGAAGTAGACAGCATCCATCGTTTCAATATTGTGATAAATGAAACTGAGGAGGTGGTAAAAAAAATAGCAAGACAGATTGAAAAGCAGGTGGATGTGTTAAAAGTGTATTACAATACCAATGAAGAAATCATCTGGCAGGAACTGGCATTATATAAAGTGCCTACGGAAATGGTGGCAGAAAAACTGGTAGTGGAAAGGTTGTTAAGGGAAAAAGGCGCCAGGGCTGTAGTTATAAGAAAAGACTATACCATTTTTGAAACAACAGGGCACAGAGAGGAGACGGATTCCCTTATTAGAGAATTAGAACCTTATGGGCTGATAGAATTTGTAAGAAGTGCACGGGTGGCTATTATTAAAGCCAGTGCAGGATTTCATGAAAAGATTAAAGAGTTTGAACAGGCTGAAAAGGCGCCAGAAGTGGTGGAGAATGAATATTTAAACGAACAGGAAAAAGTATTTACATATTAAACCGATCATTTAAAAAATCAATACAAAATGGCTAAACTAAAATTCGGGAACACCGAAGAAAATGTGGTAACCAGGGAAGAATTCCCTCTTGAAAAGGCACAGGAAGTGCTTAAAGATGAAGTGGTAGCTGTAATTGGATATGGTGTTCAGGGCCCCGGGCAGGCTTTAAATCAAAGAGATAACGGCATTCATGTAATTGTGGGGCAGAGGAAAAATTCCAAGTCATGGGATAAAGCCGTAAGAGACGGTTTTGTTCCGGGAGAAACGCTTTTTGAAATAGAGGAAGCCCTGGAAAGAGGAACCATTATCTGTTATCTCCTTAGTGATGCAGCACAGATTCAGTTATGGCCAACCGTGAAAAAATATCTTACACCAGGTAAGGCATTATACTTTTCGCATGGCTTTGGAATTACCTATAACGATCAAACTGGGATCGTGCCTCCGAAAGATGTTGATGTTTTCCTTGTAGCTCCTAAAGGGTCGGGAACCTCTTTGAGAAGAATGTTCTTGGAAGGAAGAGGATTAAACAGTTCCTATGCAATTTATCAGGATGCAACAGGAAGAGCTTTCGACAGAGTTATTGCTTTGGGTATTGCCATCGGCAGCGGATATCTGTTCGAAACCGATTTCAAGAAAGAAGTATATAGCGATCTTACAGGAGAAAGGGGTACACTGATGGGTGCCATTCAAGGAATTTTTGCTGCTCAGTACGAAGTGCTGAGAAGTAAAGGTCATAGTCCATCTGAAGCATTTAATGAAACCGTTGAAGAACTCACCCAGTCGCTGATGCCTTTGGTAGCAGAAAATGGAATGGACTGGATGTATGCGAACTGTTCTACCACTGCACAAAGAGGTGCGCTGGATTGGTGGAAGCGGTTCAGGGATGCAACCCGGCCGGTATTTGAAGAATTATACGAAAGTGTGGCCACAGGAAAAGAAGCTGCCAAATCAATTGAGAGTAACAGTAAACCCGACTATAGAGAGAAGCTGGAACAAGAACTTGCAGAGCTGAGGGAAAGTGAAATGTGGCAGGCTGGTAAAACCGTACGCAGTCTTCGTCCCGAAAATCAACCGGTTGTTGAAAAGGCATAAACTTCCTTTCAGGAAACTGATAAATTAAAATCATGACAACATCTACTGTATTGACATCGGATAAAGCTATTAATATTGAACAGGCAGCGGTAAGGCTGAGAAAGTACATCATGCGTACTCCTCTGCAACTTAACCGCAATCTTTCCAGAAGGTATCAATGTAACGTTTATCTGAAAAGAGAAGACCTGCAAATTGTACGCTCCTATAAACTCAGGGGGGCGTACAATATGATTGCACAGCTTTCAGAAGCGCAAAAGCAAAGAGGTGTTGTATGTGCCAGTGCCGGCAACCATGCTCAGGGATTTGCTTATTCGTGTAACCAGCTCAATATAAAGGGTGTGGTTTTTATGCCCAGCATTACCCCTTCGCAAAAGGTTAAGCAAACCAGGATGTTCGGAGAATCCAGTATCGAAATTATTTTGCATGGCGATACTTACGATGATTGCGCGGCAATGGCATTAAAGTATGCGGAAGAAAACAACATGGTATTTATCCATCCCTTCGATCATGAAGATATCATTGAAGGGCAGGGTACTGTTGGTGTGGAAATATTCGAAGATCTTTCCAATATTGATTATGTTTTTCTGCCTGTAGGAGGAGGAGGCCTTGCGTCCGGGGTGAGTACCTATTTGAAATCAAAACTTCCTTCCATAAAAATTATAGGGGCAGAGCCGGCAGGAGCCGCCTCCATGCTGGCTGCATTTAAAGCAGGAGCACCCGTAACCTTAAATCAGATTGACAGCTTTATAGATGGTGCTTCAGTGAAAACAGCAGGAAAATTAACTTTTGAATACTGTAAAAAATATTTAGACGGGTTACTTCCTGTTCCTGAGGGTAAAGTTTGTTCTTCTATCCTTCAGTTGTATAACGAAGATGCTCTCGTTTTGGAACCGGCTGCTGCATTATCTGTTGCTGCCCTGGATTATTATAAAGAAGAGATTAAGGGTAAAAATGTGGTGTGTATTATCACCGGTAGCAATAACGATATCGACAGGTTGCAGGAAATTAAAGAACGTTCCCTGCAATATGAGGGATTAAAACATTATTTCCTGATTAAATTTTCCCAACGTCCCGGAGCATTGAAAGAATTTGTGAATCATGTACTTGGCCCCACCGATGATATTACCAGATTTGAGTACATGCAAAAACACAATAAGGAAAAAGGTCCTGCCCTTGTGGGAATAGAATTACAAAATAAGGAGGATTACCCGGTATTGATATTTAACCTGAAGAAATATAATATTCAGTATACTGAATTGAATAAAGATTCTACCTTGTTTGAGTATCTGATCTGATGATAAAATTATGCCGAGTTTCTACTGGCATTAATTATTCCAAAAGAACAACGCATCACCAGTTTTTCATACACTTCCCTTGTGGGGTTCTGAATGCCTTTTTCATCCATTTCCCTGATCATATTCATGGCAAATTGCTGAATGGTAGTAATAGGTAGTACTATCTTTTCCCTCATCTGTATGGATGCCCGTTCTATGGGAAAATCGGCCATCAGCATGCTCTTGCCTGTGAGTTTTTGTAAGTACTCTTTTGTCAGCCGGTATTCCTGATAAATCATTTTCCATATATTGCCATACACCGGATCATCGGCAAGATAGGCTGTCAGCGGGAAGAAGCATTTTAGCATAGACATCTCACAGTTGTCAATCAGCGTTTTAAAAAAAAGATTTCTGGAATACAAATTCCGGAGTTCTTCCATCTTTCCTTTATTGTCCATCGCTTTTAAGGCAGTTCCCACGCCATAATAACCGGTAAGATTTTGCTTCAACTGGCTCCATGAACCTACAAAAGGAATGGCTCTTAAATCCTCCAGAGTGAGCTTGTCTGATTTGCCTCTTTTTGCCGGACGGCTGGCAATATTCGTCATGCCATAATATTTCAACGGACTGACATTTGCCAGGTAATCCAGAAAGCCGGGATGGTTTTTTAATTCGTTATAGGCGTTGAAACTGATTTCTGCAAGCTCACCAAACAATTCGTCTTCTTCTCCGGTAAAAGTAGAGGGTTTCTTTTCAAAAAAATTACTACGTACACATGCTGTTAATAATTGCTCCATATTATAACGGGCGGAATCTATGGTGCCGAAGTTGGAGCTGACTGTTTGCCCCTGGATGGTTAACTGAATTTGCTTGTTGGCAATATTACTACCCATGGAAGCATAAAATTTACTGGTTTTACCACCTCCCCTTGATGGAGGACCTCCTCTGCCGTCGAAGAAGATTACGGATATTCCATATTTCGATGAAATTTCAGAAAGCCTTTCACGTGCTTTGTAAATGCTTCGGTTAGCCATAAGGTAACCACCGTCTTTGGTTCCGTCGGAGAAGCCAACCATAATTGTTTGCCTGTTGTTTCTCCTTTTAAGGTGTTGCCTGTAAAAACTACCGGTATATAATTGTTCCATTACCTTATCAGCCAATTCAAGGTCTTCCACGGTTTCGAACAAAGGGATAATATCAATCTTCATCTCCTCTTCTTTCCATCCGCTTAATTTAAACAATGCATAAACCTCAAGAATATTTAAAGGATTTTGTGAGTGGCTGATGATATAACGGTGGCAGCCCGTTTCGCCATTATATTCCTGAATGGTTTTAATGGCCTGAATACTTTTAATGGTGTCGGAAGCAATATCACTAAATCCTTCAGTATCCACGGTAGCCTTTATATTTTCGATGCATTGTATTTTTTCTTCAATGGAAAGAGACGGATAATTTTTAGGCAGTGCATTGGTTTTTTCAGCAATCTCCTCCATCACTGCTGTAATTACGGAGCTGTCCTGGCGGATATCCAGTGAAGCGAAATGCAGGCCGAAAGCTTCTATTTTATAAATCATATCTTCCACCATATGGAGGAAAAGGCCGTTATGTTCATTGATGATAATATCTCTAACTTTGAGCAAATCCTCCAGTAGTTCTTTTGCAGATATCCGGGTTTTATGTCCAGGAATAAAAATGTTTTCATACAGCTTGCTTTCCAAATCTCCAATGATGGAATCCACACCTCTGAAGGTGAGTCGTTTTTTAAGTTTACGTATGTCCAGGTAATATGATTTGATAATTGCTCCCCTTAAAGCATCAGCGACCCTTAAAGTAATATCTGTAGTAACAAAAGGATTTCCATCGCGGTCGCCCCCTGGCCAGAACCCCAGCTGAATTACCGGTTCATGTCCGGGTTTGGTCGGTATTTCCGAGCCTATTATATTGAGGATTCTTCCCGCAGCATGATAAAAAACATTTTCCAGATACCATATCAGGCTTACAGCTTCGTCATAAGGAGTAGGCTGTTTCTTTTTAAGGAAAGGGGTTTTGCCTAATTGTTGCAGGTACATGTTTACCTGTGAGGTGTTGTTGGTGGCTAATGCTCTAGAAAGGTCATTTATTATGCCCAATACCGGACCGGGATAAAATTGAGTAGGATGGGCAGTTAGTACAAGCCTGATGGCAATGCCTTCGTCCTGAATCAATTTTATCAACTCTGAACGATCGATTTGAGACAATAGGTTTTTTATTGTACCGGGTCCGGATAAATCATTAAAACTGCTAAATCCTGCATCTTCAAGTGCATCGAAAAGTACCACCTGCCTTTCGGCATATTGAACAAAACGGAACAGCAGGTCGAGACGGTCTTTAATATCAGAATAGGAGGTATGCTTTTCAAAAAACTCTTCTACAATTGTTCTCGGGCTTAATCTCTTCTCATAGCTTTCTTCACATACATTAAGAAATAAGGATAGCAGAATACCTGTTTTTTCAATTTTATGAAAAGGCAGAGAGGTAAACAGGCTGTTATACAACTGAAATTTAAGTGCTACATTATTTTGAAACTCCTGTAATCCTGCGGTTAGCTGCTTTTCCATATTCATGCTTTTCCGGGTGTAATATTAAAGTTAAGCATTAAAGCGCAATAGGCATGCCAGGGGCATGGGGGTATAAGAGCAGGACACAGCAAACCGGATGCATTGAGGCAACTTTCCATGTATTGAAAGCTTAGCAATATAGGTTAACAACTGTTCATTCGTTTATTTAAATTCTTTGAAAAAATTTAATGATTTAAATTTTTCTTTCAAATCTATTTATTTAACTTAGCCTGAATTATTACCATAGTGGGTAGGAATTATACATATCATTTATCTTCTTTAATAACTTCTTCAGTTATTACCACCACTACTATTACAACCCGTTAAGGGTTGTTGTTTCATCATATTATCCCCGGCAGTGGTGCATGCCACTTGAATGAAAAATAAAGTTTCACCATTTTCATTTGTTTACATTATGCAGGTATTAAAATTCGGAGGAAGTTCTGTAGCAAATGCTGAGAACATTCAAAAGGTTATTCAAATCATCAGTAAGGCAGTTCAAAAAGACTCAACCATAGTAGTCGTTTCAGCTATGGGTGGTGTAACCGATGCACTATTGGAATCCGGTTTAAGAGCATCGGAGGGGGATGATGGTTATATATCTCTGATAAAAGATATTGAACAAAGGCATATTTATGCCGTAAAGGAACTTATTCCCGCAACAAATCAAAGTGCTGTTCTGAGTAAGGTTGTAAAGCTTTGTCAGGAAGCCGGGGAGATTGCAAATGGAGTTTTTCTTTTAAAAGAATTATCTCCTTCTACACGCGACAGACTGGCGGGATATGGGGAAAAGCTATCTTCCACCTTGTTATCCATTGCGTTGAAGGAGAAAGGAATTACTAATGTATGGAAAGATGCTGCTGACCTGATAGTGACCGACGACCAGTTTGGAAATGCAAGGGTGTTGAAAAATGAAACCCATCTGAATATCCGAAATTATTTTACCGGTGAACCTGCTCCTTTATATATTCTCCCGGGATTTGTAGCTGCAACAAGAGACGGTAGGCCGACAACTCTCGGACGTGGAGGTTCCGATTATACCGCAGCAATCATCGCCGGTGCTTTAAAGGCCGATGTGCTGGAGTTATGGAAAGATGTTTCCGGAATGATGACCGCCGATCCACGTTATGTTACCAATAGCCGCATAATTCGTCATATTTCTTATGAAGAGGCCATGGAGCTTTCTCATTTTGGTGCAAAAGTGGTATATCCTCCTACCATACAGCCGGCAAGAGAAAATAAAATACCTGTTCTGGTTAAGAATACATTTCGTCCGGATGATGAAGGGACACTTATAGACGACAAAGCTCTACCAAATGGCAATATGATACGTGGTATTACCAGTATTGGAAATATAGCTCTGATTAGCCTTGAGGGAAGCGGAATGGTAGGCGTTCCGGGATTTTCAAGGCGATTGTTTGAAGCATTATCCAGTGAGAATATAAATGTAATTCTGATTACTCAAGGCTCATCGGAACATTCCATTTGTGTGGCTATTGAAAAATCGGCAGCGCAAAAAGCGGCCGCAGCAGTGAACAAGGCATTTTCCACAGAGATTTCATCCGGTCGGATAGATCCCCTTAAAATTGAGGAGAACCTTTCCATTATAGCGGTAGTAGGGGATAAGATGAAGAGCATGCCGGGTACTTCCGGAAAAATGTTTAGCACTCTTGGAAGGAACGGAATTAATGTCAGGGCAATTGCTCAGGGATCTTCTGAACGCAATATTTCAGCAGTAATTTCGGATCGAGATGTAAGAAAGGCTATCAATGCCATACATGAAGAGTTTTTTGAAACAGTGTACAAGCAGGTACACCTGTTTATTGCCGGAACCGGAAATGTGGGAAGCCGGTTGATCAGTCAGCTTGCACAGCAGGAAGAATTCTTAATGGAAAAACTTCGTTTAAAGGTTAAAGTTGTGGGCATTTCCAACAGCCGTAAAATGTATTTTAATGAAGATGGCATTTCCTTAAATAACTGGAAGCCGATTCTGGAGGAAAATGGTGAAAAGAGTGATGTAACAGCGTTTGTAAAGGGAATAATTTCCAGGAACCTGAGAAATGCAGTATTTGCAGATGTTACTGCCAATGAAACTGTAGCCCGGGTATATCCGGAATTACTGATGAACAGTATAGCCGTTGTGGCTTGTAATAAAATTGCTTGCGCTTCGGAATATGGATATTATGAAAAGCTAAAAAGGTTGTCACGAGATTATAATGCTCCTTTTATGTTTGAAACCAATGTAGGAGCAGGACTTCCTGTGATAGGCACCCTGAACGATTTGATCAGAAGTGGTGACAGGATTAGAAGAATAGAAGCAGTGTTGAGTGGTACGTTAAATTTTGTATTCAACCATTACAACGGTAAAAGGAAGTTTGCGGAGGTTGTATGGCAGGCCAAAACAGAAGGGTATACTGAACCTGACCCAAGGTTAGATCTTGCAGGTACCGATGTGATGAGAAAGATTATGATTCTTGCAAGAGAGGCAGGAGAAAAGCTGAATATGGACGATATTGTCAATAACAGCTTTATGCCGGAATCTTGCATGCAGGGAAATCTGGAGAGTTTTTTCCTTGAGATGGAAAAACATGAAGATCATTTCAGAAGCTTATATGAGGATGCGCATTCAAAAGGATGTAAATTGAAATTTGTGGCAGTATATGAAAACGGTAAAGCATCTGTTGGTTTAAAGGAAGTTCCTCCGCACCATGATTTCCATCATTTGTACGGAAAGGATAATGTGGTGGCTTTTTATAGCGACCGATATCCTGATTTACCTTTAACTGTAAAAGGTGCAGGTGCAGGGGCTGAGGTAACTGCTTCGGGAGTTTTTGCAGATATTATAAGGGCAGTAAAATTCTGAATATGAAAAGAATCAGGGTGAGGGTTCCTGCCACAGTGGCCAATCTGGTATGCGGATTTGATATTCTGGGAATGGCTGTACAGGAACCTGCCGACGAAATGGAACTGGAGCTTACAGAAAAGCCCGGGATTGAGATTATCCATACCGATGATTTCGGGCTTCCCGGTGACCCTTCCAAAAATGTAACAGGTGCGGCACTGGAAGCTTTGCTGAAACAGTTAAATGAACCTGTTGGCTTTAAAGTTAAAATAAATAAAACCATAAAACCGGGTAGCGGCCTTGGATCAAGTGCTGCAAGTGCAGCCGGAGCTGTGGTTGCTGCCAACCATTTATTGGGAAAAAGGTTTAATGACGAAGAGCTGGTACAGTTTGCAATGTTTGGCGAAAAACTTGCAAGCGGTGTAAAACATGCCGATAATATTGCTCCCTGTATTTTCGGCGGAATTACCCTGATACGTTCTATTTTCCCGCTGGATATTGTTTGCATTGAGCCTCCCGATTTATTTGTAACAATTGTGCATCCTCAGATAGAGGTAAAGACTTCAGATGCCAGACAGATTTTGAAAAAGGAATTGCTTTTAAAAGATGCCATTAAACAATGGGGTAACATAGCCGGACTAGTAGCCGGGTTAATAAAAAAGGATATTAACCTGATTGGAAGATCAATGGAAGACGTAGTGGTAGAACCTTTCAGAAAGATTCTGGTACCGGGTTTTGACGATATTAAAAACGGATGTAAAGAAACTGGTGTATTGGGAGGAGGAATTTCCGGTTCCGGGCCTTCTGTATTTATGTTAAGCTCAGATAATAAAATTGCCCTCCATGCAGAATTGGTAATGCGGGAGGTGTATGATAAGATGGGGATTAATTATAAAACTTATGTGACAAAAATCAGTCCGGAAGGAGTGAAGATTTTGGAATAAATATTTAGTGCATGAAATATAAAAGCACCAACGGAAGGGCAGAACTTGTGGATTTCAAAACAGCGGTAATAAAAGGACAAGCTGAAGATGGCGGCTTGTATATGCCTATGGAAGTTCCTCACCTGCCTGAAGAGGTAATTTCCAATATCAAAAGATATAGCAGGGAGGATCTGGCATTTTATTCAGTGAAGCCTTATGTGGGTGGAATGATTCCTGATAATGATTTAAAAAGGATAATAAATGAAACACTAGCTTTTGAAACCCCGTTATTGAAGCTGGATGAAGAAGTATCGGTATTGGAACTTTTTCACGGGCCGACACTTGCTTTTAAAGATGTGGGAGCAAGGTTTTTAAGCAGGTGCCTTTCATGGCTTTCCAAAGATGATGATAAGAAAATAACAGTATTAGTGGCAACTTCCGGAGATACAGGAAGTGCAGTGGCAGACGGTTTTTACGGAGTGGAAAATGTACAGGTAGTGATTTTATATCCATCCGCAAAGGTGAGTAGTATTCAGGAGCAACAACTCACAACATATGGTGGTAATATCCGTGCATTGGAAGTAAAAGGAGATTTTGACGATTGTCAGCGTTTGGTAAAGCAGGCATTCGCCGATGAACAATTAAGGAAAGAAGTAGCCCTCACTTCTGCCAATTCTATCAATATCGCCCGTTGGTTGCCACAGCAATTTTATTATTTCAGTGCCATTCAGCAATGGGAAGGTAACCAGCCTCCGGTAATTTCGGTGCCCAGTGGGAATTTCGGTAATATATGTGCAGGAATATTGGCCTGGAAATCGGGTTTGCCAGTAAAGCATTTTATTGCAGCCTGCAATGCTAATGATGTGGTTCCCCAATTTTTAACTACCGGAAAATATCAACCGAAGCCTTCCGTGCGTACCATCAGCAATGCCATGGATGTTGGCAATCCCAGTAATTTTGTGAGGATAATGGAGATTTTTAATGATAAAGCAGATCTGTTAAGTTCGATGTTCAGCAGTTATTCATTTAATGATGAGCAAACAGTGAAGGCCATGCAATCTTTAAAAGAAAAATATAATTATCCTTCCGACCCTCATGGTGCAATTGGTTATCTGGCATTAAAAGAATATCAAAAACAATATTCTTTGCCCGGAATATTTCTCGAAACTGCGCACCCTGTTAAATTTCCTGATGCAGTTCCTTATGAAGTGATTATACCGGAGAAATTGAAACAACTTAAGACAAAAGAAAAAATGGCAAAACTAATAGATGCTGATTACAAAATGCTGGTAGAAGAAATCAGGAATTAGGAATGGGAAATTCCTAATTCCTGGTTAATTAATTCCTGCTAATTCAAGGCTCTTCTTCTTCAGCTTCCTGATATCAAAATCATCAATTATCGGATTTGCCGTAAGAATCAGGGAAGTATTATTTTCCTTCCACCAGGAATTGTTTTTTAGTTCTTTGAAAGATAATACGCCTACGAGGTATTTTCTGTCTTCATTGGCGTGCCATTCTTCAATCCATTCGAATTTTTCCCTTGGGATATATTTCCAGTCGTCGAAACTTACATAGGCGCGCAGGTAAAAATCCTCATTCAATTCATTAGGCACGTGATGGTAAAGCTTTTTATACTCGTACTTATACTGATATCTTAAAGCTGAAATATCACTTAGAACAGCAGAAGCCGTTGGGAAACTTCCTGCCCCTTTTCCATAGAAAAACTGCTTGTCGGCAAACCCGCTTTCAATTACTACCCCGTTATATTCATTCTTTACAAAAGATAGGTGATCTTCCTCAGTGACAAACTGAGGTAATACAAAAGCTGCAACTCCTCCGTTTTTAAGCTTTTGCGCCTGAGCTACCAATCTTATGTGTAGTTTCTTTTCAGAAGCAACTTTTGCATCGGTGGCTTTTATATTTTGGATTCCGTTAAACAGAATGTTTTCAGGATGTTCTACAATTCCATAAGCATGAGTAAGCAAAAATGACCATTTGTTTACCGCATCAAAACCTTCCACATCCAGTTTGGGATTACTTTCTGCAAATCCCAGCTGTTGAGCAAGCGTAAGTGCCTGGATAAAATCCAGTTTATCTTCAAACATTTTTGTAAGGATGAAATTTGTAGAGCCATTTACAATGGCTTTAATGGAATGCAGCAAATCATTATCGTAGTATTCTTCCAGGTTTCTGATTACCGGAATAGATGCACAAGCTGCAGCTTCATATAAGAAGGAATTACCAGTTTCCAGTTGAAGCTCCAGTAATGCCGGAAGATTTTCTGCAATCATTTTTTTACTTGCACTTACCACATGCTTTCCATTTCTTAATGCATGAGTAGCAATTTCAAATGCCGCATTGGCATCATCAATTACTTCCACAATCACATTAATTGCTTCGTCATCCAGCAGTTCGTCTTTATCAAGGGTAAATAAATGTTCCGGTGCATTTCTTTTTTTAAGGGGATTTTTAATGCAGACTTTTTTTATTTCTGCATTTAGAGAAGGGGTCTGTTGAAGAACTTTATATAAACCTTCTCCTACTACTCCGAATCCGAACAATCCAATTACTAATTTCTTATGCGTATCCATATTATGCAGATTTCAATATAGTATTTTTAAAATAGCCTGGTATAAATTTTCTTATCAGGTTTTCAATCTGGTTGTACTCCAGCAGAAAACCATCGTGTCCGTAGGGTGATGCAATAATTTCACAGCAGGCATCGGGAATATGCTTTGCTGCAAACAATTGTTCTGATACCGGAAAAAGAATATCTGTTTCAATTCCGATTAGCAATGTTTTAGCTTTAATTCTTTTCAAAGCCTTTTCCACTCCCTCTCTGTTTCTTCCAAGATCATGTGAATCCATTGCTTTGCTGAGGAAATAATAACTAAAAGCGTTAAACCTTTTTTCCAGTTTTTCACCCTGGTAACGTTGATAACTTTCTGCATCGGGAGTATGGGAAAAAGGATAGCCATCGGGACGAGGCTGAGTTGCCTGATAAGTATCATAATGCCTGTATGAGAGCAATGCAAGAGCTCTTGCTGCTTTCATCCCTTCTGCTCCGGCACGTGGATGTTTTTCTTTCCAGGAGGCATCAGCTTCAATACACATTCTTTGCGTAGCGTTAAATGCGATTCCCCATGGAGAATGTACCGCATTTGTTGCCAGAGGGATGATGTATTCGAATAGCTCTGGCTCTTCGGTTGCCCATTCCAGTAATTGCTGCCCACCCATGGAACCTCCTACGCCAATTTTAATTTTTTCAATTCCCAGGAAGTTTTTAAGATGTTGGTATGCCTTTATCATGTCCTTTATGGTGAAGAACGGAAACTCATGATACCATGATGTACCTGTGGAAGGATTAATATCCAGAGGACTAATGCTACCGTAACAGCTTCCGGGGACATTTACGCATATGATAAAATGCTCCTCAGGATTGAAAAGCCTGTTTTCTCCAACCAGGCCGGGCCACCATTCTGCAGGAATACTGTTTGCCGTTAAGGCATGAAAGATCCATATTACATTATCTCCGTTTTCATTCAGCTTTCCTAATGTAGTATAAGCTAAATGAAATCCGGGTATAGCAATTCCTGATTCCAGTGTAAATGATTCTGTATGTTGGTAAACTTGCGTCATTTTAATAACAGGCCTCCGGTTTTAGCAGGAGGCCTGGTAGGAACTAAGCAACAGATAACGGTTTTAAGATAGATTGAAATGCCTGTTCAAAATCGGCTTTGATATCTTCAATATGTTCAATACCCACACTCACCCTGATTTGATTAGGAGTAACTCCGGCCGCTCTTTGCTCCGCTTCACTTAATTGTTCGTGTGTGGTAGAAGCAGGATTAATCACAAGCGTTTTAGCATCCCCAACATTTGCAAGGTGGCTTGCAAGTTTAAGAGCGTTGATAAATGCCACTGCATTTTCTTTTCCACCTTTTATTCCAAAGTTTACAATACCTCCGAATCCGTTAAGAAGGTATTTTTTGGCAAGCTGGTAATAATTGTTGGAAGAGAGTCCGGGGTAGTCAACGTATTCTACCTGAGGATGAGCTTCGAGCCATTTCGCAAGCGCCAATGCATTGTCGTTATGGCGCTGAACCCTTAAGGAAAGGGTTTCCAGACCTTGTAATAGCAAGAAGGAATTAAAAGGACTTATAGCAGGGCCGTAATCTCTTAAACCTTCTACTCTTACTCTTATTCCAAAGGCAAGATTGGGTAAGCCTAAAGGATTTCCTTCACCAAAAACGTCCCAGAATTTCAAACCATGGTACCCTTCAGAAGGTTCGGAAAATTGGGGGAATTTTCCATTATCCCAGTTATAATTCCCTCCGTCTATTATCACACCTCCAATAGAGGTGCCGTGCCCGCCAATCCATTTTGTGGCAGAAGCTACTACTATATTGGCTCCCCACTCGATTGGACGGAAAGTATAACCGCCTGCTCCAAAAGTATTGTCTACTATCAGCGGAATATCATATTCCCTGGCGAGTTCGGCAAATTTTTCAAAATCCGGGATATTTAAACGAGGATTACCGATGGTTTCGATATAAATGGCTTTGGTATTTTTATCGATATGTTTAACAAAGCTGTCGGGATGGTCATCTTCTGCAATTCTGGCTTCAATTCCCAGTTTTTTAAAGGATACCTTAAACTGGTTCCATGTTCCTCCATATAAGAAAGGAGATGCAACAAAGTTTTCACCTGCGTTGAGAATATTCGTAATTGCCAGAAACTGCGCTGCCTGTCCGGATGAAGTGGCTACAGCATATGTACCCCCTTCCAGTGCTGCAATTCTTTTTTCAAACACATCAGTGGTGGGGTTCATGATTCTTGTATAGATGTTCCCAAACTCTTTTAATCCAAAAAGATTTGCAGCATGCGCTACATTATCGAAAACATAGGATGTAGTCTGGTATATAGGTACAGCTCTCGATTTAGTTGTAGGATCAACTTCCTGCCCTGCATGAAGCTGCAAAGTTTCAAAACGATAGTTACTCATAATAGGATGTTTTAAAAGGTGATTTTATAAATGAAAAGCGAATGAAGGGAAGGCTTAAGCCTGGGTCCGGTGTTGCAAAAAGATATAATAGTATGCCCTAAGGCATACACATACAGAATTCGCAAAGAATGGAGCGGTTAGAATACATACCGGAACCTTTGTAAAACTCTACTAATTTAGTAGGCTTTTTAATCACAAGCCAAAATTTCATTGCTCAAATAGTTAAAATAAATGTTAAGAAAATTGAGAAATGATGGAAATGAAACCTATGAAAACCGAAAAGATGCCAAAGGGCCTTTGAGAGAAGGAGAATAACACTTTGCAGTGATTACATCAACTTATCTTTCCCTTGATTGGGCTGGATTTGGCACCTTATCCCGGGTGGGACAGGTTGTCAAGGCTTCACAGGGCCATTTCCCTCTGCCTTTCTTGATAAGAAAATGTTACAGAACTGGTACAAAGTTATAGGGGGTAGATTGAATATTCCAAAATAATTTTGATAAAGTTTTATTCAAGACAATATAAGGTCTTTGGAAAACCGCTACAGGAAAGGGTTTTGGAGGATGTATTTTTTCTGCGAACTAACATTTGTTATTCGGTTGATTTGGTTATAAAAGGATCTGAAAGCCCGAGTTTAGGGTATTATTACAGCTTTCGGATAAACTTTTGCTTAGATTTCCATGACACAACCCCGATGCTTTTTTAGTAAATTTGTGGGCTTAACAGCGAGGGAACTTATATATGAATCAGGAAGAAATCCGTCCATACAGTGGTGAAGAATTTATTGAAGTGATAGGTGCCAGGGAACATAACCTGAAGAATATCAGTTTAAGGATACCCAAAAACAAACTGGTAGTATTTACAGGGGTAAGCGGAAGCGGAAAATCTTCCCTTGCATTTGATACTATTTATAATGAAGGGCAGAGGAGATATATGGAAAGCTTTTCTGCTTATGCCCGTCAGTTTATAGGAAACCTTGAAAGGCCGAAAGTTGATTTGATAACCGGTTTGTCTCCGGTAATTGCCATTGAGCAAAAAACTACAAGTAAGAATCCCCGGTCTACCGTTGGAACCATAACAGAGGTATACGACTTTCTCAGGCTACTTTTTGCCCGTGCTGCCGATGCCTATAGTTATCATACGGGAAAGAAGATGTCGAAGTTTAGTGAGGAGGAAATTATCCAAAACATTTTTGAAAAATACAAAGGCAAAAAAATTTCTCTTCTTGCACCTGTTGTAAGGGGAAGAAAAGGGCATTACAGAGAATTGTTTGAAGACATCAGGAAAAAGGGTTTTGTGCGTGTAAGGGTTGATGGAGAATTTAAGGAACTCGTTCCCCGAATGCAGGTTGACCGCTATAAGATTCATGATATTGAAGTAGTGGTAGACAGGCTGGCGGTTACAGATGATATGAAAGTTCGTTTAAGTCAGAGCGTTCAGAAAACCCTTCAGCTTGGTAAAGACCTGATGTTTATTCATCTCCAGGATTTGGACAAAATTGTTCAGTACAGTAAGGCCTTGATGTGTGAGGATACAGGATTAAGTTATGAAGAACCCTCACCTAACAGTTTTTCGTTTAACTCTCCTTACGGCGCTTGTCCGCATTGTAAAGGACTTGGAGTGATTTATAGAATTAACCTCGATGCTATTATAGAAAATGATGAACTGAGTATTAATGAAGGGGCTCTGGCACCATTGGGTAAAGACAGAGATACTTATGGTTTTGAGGCATTAAAACAACTTGCAAGAAAATATAAAATAGATTTAAAAAAGCCATTTAAGTCATTACCTGAAAAATCGAGGAATCTGATTTTATATGGTAATGAAGAAGGGGTGCTTCCGGAAGACCCCGGGTTTTCTGAAGCGCATATTGCAGGAAATGAAGCAGGGTATGAGGGTATTATTCCCCAACTGATGAGATGGTTTAATGACGGAAGTTCAGATGCTGTGAAGGATTGGATTACGCAGTTTATGACATTAGGAGATTGCCCGGTTTGTGAAGGTAAGCGATTGAAAAAGGAAAGTCTCTGGTTTAAAATAGATGGAAAAAACATTGCTGAACTGAGTGAAATGGATCTCAGCAGTCTGTATGACTGGTTTCAGGATATTGAAAGCCGTATATCTGCACGTCAGGCTACAATTGCAAAAGATGTATTGAAAGAAATCAGGGAGAGATTAAAATTTCTTCTTGATGTAGGGTTGAATTATTTGTCATTAAACAGAAGCGCGGGAAGTCTAAGTGGGGGAGAAGCCCAGCGTATCAGGCTTGCCACACAAATCGGTTCCCAGTTGCAGGGCATTACCTATATACTTGATGAGCCTAGCATCGGACTACATCAGCGGGATAACCACAGGTTAATTGAAGCGTTAAAGCATTTGAGAGATATCGGCAACTCTGTGTTAGTGGTGGAGCATGATAAAGACATCATGCTATCTGCTGATTATCTGTTTGATATTGGTCCGGGTGCAGGCAAACACGGAGGAAGGATAGTTGCGGAAGGAGAACCAGAAACTTTTTACGGAACAGGCTCTGAGACAACAAAATATTTATTTGGTGAGAAAGGGATTGAAGTTCCTGAATTAAGGAGGGCAGGAAATGGGAAGAAGATAAGCCTTGCTGGAGCTTCGGGAAACAATTTGAAGAATGTTTCAGTAGATATTCCCCTTGGAAAGTTTATAGTGGTAACCGGGGTAAGCGGAAGCGGAAAATCTACACTCATTAATGAAACGCTTTATCCGATTCTCAGCAGACATTGTTACAATTCAAAGCTTAATCCTTTACCCTATAAATCTGTAAAAGGATTAGAGCACATAGATAAGGTGATTGAAATTGATCAGTCGCCCATAGGAAGGACACCCAGAAGTAATCCTGCTACCTATTGCGGATTCTTTACCGATATCAGAACCTTGTTTGCGTCGGTACCTGAAGCGAAGATCAGAGGATATACTCCGGGAAGATTTTCTTTTAATGTAAAGACAGGCAGGTGTGATGTATGTGAAGGAGGAGGAATGCGGGTAATAGAAATGAATTTTCTTCCTGATGTATATGTTCCTTGTGAGAAATGTAATGGCAAGCGCTATAACAGAGAGACTCTTGAGATCAGGTATAAAGGCAAATCGATTAGTGATGTGCTGGATATGACGGTGGATGAGGCCGTGGAATTTTTTGTGAATGTGCCCTATATCCACAGGAAGATAAAAGTATTGCAAGAGGTGGGTCTGGGATATATTACCCTGGGCCAGTCGGCCGTAACATTAAGTGGTGGTGAAGCCCAAAGGGTGAAGCTGGCAACAGAGTTGGGAAAGCGTGATACCGGAAAGACATTTTATATACTTGATGAGCCGACAACAGGTTTGCATTTTCAGGATATCAGGCATTTGCTGGATGTGTTGAATAAGCTGGTGGACAGGGGTAACACAGTATTGGTGATAGAGCACAACCTGGATGTGATAAAAGTTGCTGATCATATTATAGACATAGGCCCTGAAGGAGGATCGGGAGGGGGAAGAGTGTTATTTTCCGGAACACCTGAGGGTTTGATAAAGGTGAAGGAGAGTCATACTGCCAAGTTTTTGAAGGAGGAGTTGAAGTTGGCGAAGAGGGGGAAGAAAGGGAGTAATAAGTAAGGTGGTTATTTGGAAGCCGTGAGGTATTGAGAGGTTGAGGGTTGGATGAGGAGGCAGGGTGGGGGAGATTTAATGGTAAGAATATTCAGGTAGAATATAGATGAAATCATCAATAATTTTTGGGGTTTCCCCCTGGGCGGGCCCTCCCTCCCCCACCACCAACACTCCTTTTTTTGATAAGGTAAAATAAGGTTTTACCAGGATCTTCATCCTTTATATTCAGCTTCTATCCTCCGGAGGAATATACACTGATTTTAATATGTTGTTGGCAAAATCAAAATTATTATTAAGTTCTTCGAAATCCATGTTGAACTCACCAAATTGCCGTAAGATTTTTCTTCTTAGAAAATAATATGTTTAATTCAGTATGAATTAAATGGAATAGGGTAGGAAGCTACTGATGGATATTAACTTATAGTAATTATCCAGAACATTAAAACAATGAAAGGGAAGATTATCATCAAAACTTTCTGAGGACTTCCCCTTGGGCGGGCCCTCCCTCCCCCACCACCAACACTCCTTTTTTTAATATGGTAAATAGATTTCCTCTTGGCTTCTCAGCCATCTTCCTCCCATAGCGTCTCCCACCGGTTGGAAACGTCAGTGTTGAAGGCATCCCAATCTACTGCCATACTTTTTCATCACCTCGTCCCTATACACCAAACTTACCAGGTTTTTTCTTCCCGGTGTATACGGATAATCCACTTGATATTTCCAATAAATAGGGGAGTCTTTCACATCGGCCCAAAACAAAAAAGCAGAAAAAAAGTTATCCTTTTTTTCTGCCGGACCATCTTTCCGGATTATTAGCCACCCGGAAGACAAATTTCTGAAAATGAATCTTACAATAAAGTCCGGCGAGCGTGGCAGGGAGTAATCAAAAAAATCGTGATTTCAGGGTAACTATAAACAATAGGGAACGGATCAGGTTTGTTATTTCAACCGGATATTAGATTCTTAAGATTTCCCTGCCGCTGACCGGGTTTGTTATGAAAACAAAGAACTGTGTCTTTAATTATATCACAGACAGATTACCTGTCTCTATTTTTTCGTCTTCTTTAAAAATTTCAAAGGTGTAAAAACCTCTTCCTAAATTTCTTAATACTGTGGTCTGCTTTCCTTTCAACTTCAACTGCTTCACCAGCCTGCCTTCTACATCAAACAGGAAAAACTGATACCATGAATTTTCTGATGCACCCGCAGTAAAAAATAATACCGATTTACTTGCATCTGTATACAACTTTACCTTGTGTTTTTTATTATTAACCTGCTTACTGATGATGATGCTGTCTGTGTGTAAATTCCAGGCAAACAAATCAACAGGAGCTGATGCATTAGCTTGATATCCTACAACATTTCCGATATTTAGCAGACATGCTGTTCCAAAGATATATAGTAGTTTCAGAGTGTAAGCCATGCCGTTCAGGTTTGAATCATCAGAATCTGATAGGACAATCGGTAGAGTTACGGAATCCACCTCCTGCTCCAAGTTTGAATCCTAATTTCACATTGAAAGTGAAGTAAGCATCATTATTGTTTGGATTGCCTCTGATCATTCCTGGAGTATAAGTCCTGGATAAACCGGTTCCTGATTTGTTGGCCATCCTGTCGGCCAGCTGAGCAGTAGCAGGATCCATGTGAGTATAGAATACTGCAGGGTTAATATACCGGGTACTTACGTCATCAATATAGTCGGTGAATGTAGTACGATGCAATACCTCCAGGCTCACATTAAACCTTTCATTGAGGAAATATTTTACACCTACACCCATAGGAATATTTAATTGGGTAAGGCTGTATTCCTTCCTGGTGGGATATTCTGGAAACCCTTGCCCTTCTGTACGCAGTGGTTTCAGTTCCACCCACTCTCCGGTAAGAGGATCTTGTCCCTTTGGATTAAAGTTGAACACACCCACACCTACTGCTGCATAAGGCCTGAATTTTCTGTAAAGGTCGTTGCGATCGTATTCCAGAAAAACAGTTGGATAAATTTCAGTCAGTAACATGGCCTCAGCCAGGTGAGATTTAAAGTTGGAATTCCTCACTTTCCTGTGCTCTTCCCACCCTCCTTTACCTTTAATATATTGGTCATCTCCTTCAAGTGCTCCGTAGTTCAGGGCTAATCTGAATCCAATGAATTCTGAAGGATAAAATGCGGCATATGCGCCTACATGAAATGTTGTTGCGGGAAAGTTATTGTCTTTAATAAACTTTGTTCCTTTACCGGCATTACCTCCAAGGTCTCCCAGAAAAAAGGTGGGGCCTATAGTGAATCCGGCTTCCATTGAAGAACTTGATTCCTGATACTGCGCCTCAGCACGTAAATTGGACAAAAAAAGGAGTGTCAGGATACAACACTTCCATACAGAAGTTTGTAAATTTTTTTTCATGAATATTAGATTTTGTTTTCAGATGGTCCTGGATTCCTGTTTGTGAAAACAGGTCTCACAATTCTATAAACGCAAAATCATCCTTTTTTGTGTGTAAGAATTACAGAAAAATTATTTCCTGAAAATCAACGGGAAAATACCATTCTCTGAAATGCAGGTGACTAAAGACTTACAGAAGATAGTAAGTAAAAACAATTATTAACCAATAGGGAATAAAATCTTTTGGATAAGGAAAACTATGAAGGAGAATTACGAATGCGGCATGGTAATTTTACGACACTTCCAACAAATGAATGGATGATCACTGCTGATGCTTTCTGATCATAGGAATATGAGGGATGCCGTCTTCAAGATATCCTTCCCCACATTGCTCAAAACCAAATCCTCCGTAAAAGTTTCGCAGGTATTCCTGAGCGCCCAGATAAATTTCTGCCTGAGGATATTTTTCCAAAATATACCTGACAGATTCCTGCATTAATAATTTACCTGTCCCTTTTCCTCTTTCACCCGGGTGAGTAATAACTCTTCCTATTACCGCCGCAGGCTTTAATACTCCGGGATGAAAAATTCTGCTATATGCTACCAGGTCATTTCCTTTTGTAACCATCAGATGTTCTGCATGCTGATCATTCCCGTCGGGGTCTAAATACGGGCAATTTTGCTCTACCACGAATACCATTGCCCTGAGTTGTAAAATGGAATACAATTCAGCAATGCTTAATTCATTGAAAGACTTTATAGAAATATGATAATCCTGGTTCAACCGAAAGAATATTTAATTTATTAAAGATATTTCTTTCCCCATCGTTTTTCTATAAACTTCTTGATTTCTTCTTCTCTGGCATTGTTTCCGGGAATGTAAAATTTCTTTCCGGCTATCTCATCGGGTAAGTATTCCTGTTCTACAAAATTCATGGGAAAGTCATGTGCATATTGATATTGTTTTCCATAATTTAATTCCTTCATCAGTTTTGTGGGGGCATTTCTGAGATGAAGGGGCACAGGAAGGTCGCCGGTTTTTCTTACCACCTCAATAGCCTCATTAATGGCCATATAGGTGGAATTGCTCTTTGGTGAGGTAGCCAGATAAACTGCACATTGAGAAAGGATAATTCTGGCTTCCGGATTGCCAATTTTATTTACTGCTTCAAAACAAGCATTTGCTAATAATAATGCATTCGGATTGGCAATACCAATATCCTCACTGGCTAAAATTACCAGTCTTCTGGCAATGAATTTTACATCTTCTCCTCCTTCGATCATCCTTGCCAGCCAGTATACTGCAGCGTTGGGATCGCTTCCCCTAATAGATTTAATAAATGCAGAAATGATATCATAATGCTGTTCGCCGGATTTATCATACAATGCAATCTTTTGCTGAGCCACCTTCATCACTGCTTCATCGGTAATGATGATTTTTTTATCTCCTCTTGCTGCAAGATGGTCGGAAACAATTTCAAAAAGATTTAAAAACTTACGGGCATCGCCACCCGAAATATTCAGCAACGCTGCATTTTCTTTAATTTCAATATCTAGTTGCTTTAAATATTCATCTGTTTGTATAGCTTTCTGCAGCAGTTCATTCAAATCTTGTTCTTCCAATGGTTTTAATACATATACCTGGCAACGGCTGAGTAAAGCTGCATTTACTTCAAAAGAAGGGTTTTCGGTTGTAGCGCCTATTAATGTAATGATGCCTTTTTCAACCGCTCCGAGTAAAGCATCTTGCTGGCCTTTGTTAAACCGGTGAATTTCATCTATAAACAGAATTGAACCGGGTTGCCGCTTTGCCAATTCAATCACTTCCCTCACTTCCTTTACCCCTGCACTAATGGCACTAAGACTGAAAAACGGGCGTCTCAGACTATTGGCTATAATATTTGCAAGAGTGGTTTTACCCGAACCCGGAGGCCCCCAGAATATCATGGAGGGAATATTTCCTGAAGCAATAATCTGACTGAGCACACCTCCTTCTCCTGCAAGATGTTTTTGCCCCACAAGCGACTGAATGTCCATAGGGCGCATGCGCTCTGATAAGGGAATTTTGGTTGTGCCCATATTTATTTTAAGTGCTTATTGAGAAATTCAACTATTTCATCTAATGCTGAAGTGATATTGGTGCCATAAAAAGTATGTCCGGCACCGGGGTAGATCACCACTTTATGTTCCGGTCCGAGATTTTCAAGCAAGCCTTTAATTAATAAAGCCTGGCCTACAGGTACAACATCATCCTGATCTCCGTGAAGGATTAAACTGGGAGGGATACCATCCTTAACATATGTAACCGGACTGGATTCCCTGTAAAGCTCCGGATTAGATTCAGGATCTGTTCCGGTAACTGTTGCCAGAATTAATGTTGTGGCTAAATTGGAATAATCTTCAAACAATAGTTTAAGATCCACCGGCCCTGCAACTGAAATCACCGCCTCCGGCTTATTGCTTCCATAATTTTTATATGCCTGAAGCAATGCCAAATGCCCACCGGCACTAAATCCGGCAACGGCATATTTACCGTTGATCTGGTATTCCGATTTTTTAGAAAGTATATGATTTACTGCTGCCTGAATATCTTTTTCCTGTGCAGGGAATTTGTCGCTTTCTACAAGTGCGTACCTGTAATTAACATTAAAGAATGCTACTCCCGGGAGCCTTTGCCTCAAAGTATTCAGATATTCGCTTAATTCTGATTTATCTCCAGAAAGCCAGCTTCCTCCGTGAACCATTATTAGTGAATAAGTCTCGCCGGTACTTCTGTTTTCAGGAAGATAAGCATCATACACCTGTCTGGAATGATTTCCGTATGACTCGTTATGCAAAATTTTTTCCCCTTCAACCTCTGCACTATCATCCTTTTCTTTGCTGCAGGCAATTGTAGCTGTCAACATCATCAACAGTGGCAGATAGGAAATCTTCATATATAAGATTTTTATTCTGAAACATTCATCCTGATATGCAACTCATCCAATTGCTGTTGATCAATCTCAGCGGGTGCATCAAGCATCACATCCCTTCCGCTGTTGTTTTTAGGGAAGGCAATGAAATCTCTGATGCTTTCACTTCCTCCAAGAATTGCACATAACCTGTCGAATCCAAAAGCTATGCCACCATGAGGCGGAGCTCCGTATTCAAATGCTCCAAGAAGGAATCCAAATTTTGAAGTGGACTCTTCCTCACTCATGCCCAACGCTTTAAACATTTGCTCCTGCAATTTTCTCTGGAATATCCTGATGGAACCTCCTCCTATTTCATTTCCGTTCAATACCATATCATAGGCATTTGCCCGGATGTGCGCATAAGGGTGATTGAGATAATCTGTAGGATTTTTTATTTCTGGCGAGTTGTCAATCATTACAGGAATATCTTCAGGCTTTGGTGAAGTAAACGGATGGTGGCGCGCTACCCACCTGTTACCTTCTTCGTCGTATTCAAACAAAGGAAAATCTAATACCCATAATGCCCTGAATGCGTCTTTCTTCCTCCACCCAAGTCTTTCAGCCATCTCCAGGCGTAGTTCACTCATGGCTTTACGTGTTCTCTCTTCAGTTCCGGCAAGCATGAGAATTATATCTCCCGGTTTTGCGTTACAACCTTCTGCAATGGCTTTCAATCTGTCTTCTGAATAAAACTTATCTACGCTGCTTTTAAAAGTTCCGTCGGGATTACATTTTATAAATACCAGTCCCGACATGCCGATTTGAGGACGTTTTACCCATTCTGTAAGTTCATCGGTTTGTTTACGGGTATAAGCATGCCCTTCAGGAACAGCAATTGCCAATACGGTTTCTGCTGTATCAAATACCTGGAATCCTGCACCGGCAATCAGTTCGCCTGTGGCCGGACAGGTTTTATTAATTCTGAAAGGGGATTTGATATTGGTAATTTTCATCTCAAACCTGGTATCTGGCTTGTCGTTTCCGTAATTCCACATGGCTTCTTCCCAGGTCATTCTGTCCACTGGCCCCAGATCAATTCCTTTCACATCTTTAAATATCCTTCTCACCATTCCTTCGAACATCTGAAGAATGTCTTCCTGTTCTACAAAACTCATTTCACAGTCAATCTGGGTAAACTCAGGCTGCCGGTCGGCGCGGAGGTCTTCATCGCGAAAGCACTTCACAATCTGATAATACCTGTCGTATCCGCTTACCATCAATAATTGTTTGAATGTTTGCGGCGATTGCGGAAGGGCATAAAACTGACCGGGGTTCATCCTGCTGGGTACCACAAAATCCCTTGCTCCTTCCGGTGTGGATTTTATCAGAAAAGGAGTTTCAATATCCATGAATCCGTTTTCGTGCAGGTAATTTCTTGCAGAACGGTTTACGGCATACCTCAGCTCCAGGTTTTTCTTTACTGCATTTCTCCTTAAATCGAGATAGCGATATTTCATCCTCAGGTCGTCACCACCATCGGTATCGTCCTGGATGGTGAAGGGAGGGGTAGCTGATTTATTCAGAACCGAAAAACTTTCTACCAAAATTTCTATATCTCCGGTGGGCAGGTTGGGGTTTTTATTGGAACGCTCTGCCACTTTCCCCTTTACCTGAATCACAAACTCTCTTCCCAGGGGCTCAAGATCAAGCTGTTGGTTATGTTTTTCATTAAACAACAACTGGGTAATGCCATAACGGTCGCGAAGGTCAATAAAGGTGATGCTTCCAAACTTCCTGATGGTCTGTACCCATCCTGCCAGTGTAACTTCCTGGTCTTTATGCGCTAATCTGAGTTCCCCGCAGGTATGCGTCCTGTACATATGGTAATTATATAAAATTTTCGGTCAAAAATGTTTATTGAATTCTTTTCCAACGATTTATGAGCAGGAAAACACAAATTTACGTCAATTCCGCCTAAACAAATTTTTGGGAGGGTCTTCCATTTTCAAATTTTTCTTTATATTTTGTTGGCACTTTCCAATATCTGCGTGAATCTCCGCAAATAATCCGCTTAGAATAATCCAATCCTTTTAAAGCCATCCAGTCCCCGAAAAGCCATTTTAACCTTAACAGGAAAAATGGAAACCTTATGGAAATTTTTATTATTCTGAGTGTCGTTTTTCTGCTTGTAGTATTCCAGGAATCGATTTCTGAAGGTGTACAAAAGCTGATTCAAAAACGTAAGTTCAGAGAATTTCTGGCTAAAGAAGCTTATTATCACAGGATTGTTTCCGAAAACATTCGGTATTACAACAAACTTACCAGAGAGGAGCAAAGGAAATTTTTGTTCAGAACTTATCTTTTCCAAAAGCAAAAGAAATTCCACTATATAGAAGTGGAGCCTCGCCCTGAAATGCCTGTTCTGGTAAGTGCCGTGGCCGTACAACTTACTCTCGGGCTTGAAAAATTCTCTCTTGATTATTTTAAAAATATCTTCATCCTGAAAGAAGATTATCATTACGGTTATTATTCCCGTCCTTTTCAGGGACATGTAGATCATAGCGGAATTTATCTTTCCTGGGACAACTTCAACCGTGGAATTCAGGGGCTTACGCCCAACTGTAATGTCGGACTTCATGAAATGGCTCATGGTCTGGCATATGTGAATTTTATCACCCAGAGTGAAGAAGACAAACATTTCAAAAAGGAATTCCGTCAATTCTCCAAAGTTGCTCGTCCGATTTTCAATGCAATGCAGCAGGGTTATAAAACACTTTTGGGAGAATATGCAGGCACCAATTATCATGAATTCTGGGCGGTATGCGTGGAAGTGTTCTTTGAAAATCCGGTAAGGTTCAGGCATGAATTACCCGAACTTTACGATTCAATGACCCGCCTGTTGAAGCAGAATCCTATTGAAATTTTTATGCAAAGGAAAATGGCGGCATGACCGGGTTTAAAGGCTTCCTGTTCCCGGCCGCCTGATGGAGAAAATTAATTCATCATAATATTCCCCATATTTAAATATAGTCTGGTTCAGCTTTGCTTCAAAGCTGAACCCTGCTTTTTCCAGCACTCTTGCCGAAGCTTTATTAATCCCAAACGGACGTGCGAATATTCTTGTGATATCAAAAGTATTGAAACTGTAATCAATCATTAGTTGTACTGCCCGGGTCATATAGCCTTTTCCATGAAAGGGCAATGCCAGCCAGTAACCTAATTCTGCATTCTTTCTGAATATGTCTGACTGAAAATGAAGGCCAATACTTCCTGCTGCTTCCCCTTCTATTGCTATACAAAAAATGTTAAGGGGATGGGCTGTAGATGCCATTTTGATAAAACGCATCCCGTCTTCATGCGTATAAGGGTGGGGAAACATATCGGTGAGAAACCTTGCAATTTCAATATTGTTGGCATATTTTACCAATGAATGTATGTCTTCATACCGCCATCTTCTTAAAATTAGGTCTTCAGACTGAAGTAAGGTTTCTCCTTCATGCATATTATTCGGTATAGATGACTCCTTTTAAATACAATTTTCCCTGCCCGCTTATTTCTACTCTTTCTCCAAGATGTTTACAGTGAAGATATCCTCTTCTAGAAGAAAGTTGAACAGCTGACATTTCATTTTTTCCCAGCCTTTCGCTCCAGTATGGAATGAGGGTGGTATGGGCAGAACCGGTTACGGGATCTTCGTTTACTCCTACCTGTGGCCCAAAAAATCTTGATACAAAATCACTGTTGTCTCCACGGGCAGTTACTATAACTCCGCGTACAGGTAATTCTGCAATGGCCGGGAAGTTGGGTATCAAATTCCGGATATCTTCTTCTTTTTCATATACCAGCATTAAATCGGTTTTGCCTTTTAGAGCAGATAGGGGTTGAAGATTGAAGCTTCTGATAATTCTTTCAGTAATGGCACTGGGCAAGGGCTTGTCAGACGGGAAATTCATCGTAATCAAATTGCCTTCCTTTCTTACAACCAATTCTCCGCTTCTCGACACAAACCTGATTACATTTCCCTGATAGTTTTCTTCATTAAAGAGAACATATGATGTTGCCAGTGTGGCATGACCGCATAAATCCACTTCAGCAGCCGGAGTAAACCATCTTATTTCCACTACTTCTTTACGCCTTACATAAAAAGCAGTTTCAGAAAGGTTATTTTCCATGGCAATTTTTTGCATCAACTTTTCATCTGCCCATTCCTCAAGGGGGCATACGGCAGCAGGATTCCCAGTAAAAACTTCCCCCGCAAATGCATCTACCTGGTAAATTTTCAGTTGCATAGCGCAAAATTAAGGATTCATATTTGCAGGAAGGCTATTCTTCTGAAATGGTTCTTGCGAGCAAATGATCAAATCGGTTTACAGAAGCCTCTTTTTCAATTTCTTTCCCTTCCAAAATATGTTCTATCAATTGCAGGGAAAAATATGGAGCAAGGGAACAACCTTTTGTGCCCATTCCGTTCAGGATTCCAATATTTTTACAAACAGGATGCATGCCTGCAAATGGCCTGCGTTCTACTGTAGCCGGCCTTACTGCTGCCTTATGTTCTATAATTTCGAAAGGAAGCTTTAGCCAACCCTTTAAAAAGTTTTCCATTTGTTGCCTGAATGCATCCGTTGGCTTACTGTCTTTAAATTCCCATTCATATCCACCTCCAATCCAGAAATAATCATCATACAAATGAATAATAGAATGAGTTTTCTTATAAATATTATCAGGTGGCAATCCCGGAACCTTAATAATTAAAGCCTGCCCTTTATTTAAAGCAAAAGGTAATTTCCCGAAATAAGGATTAAAATATCCGTGAGCTCCTTCACAGTAGATTATGTACCTGGCTGTAATGTCTTTGTATCGGATATGTTCCGGGGTAACTTCCAATTGCTCATGATCGAACACATCTTCTAACAATCTTCCTTCTTCCAGCAACGTTCTTCTGAATAAAGGAAGAATCTCCCTCAGGTTGGCAATATAAGCGGGAGTAATTACACCATATCCGAAATCATAATTAAATACACTACGATAATCTTCCGTTCCATGCATATGGATATAATCTATTCCCTCTGCAATCTTCTCCCTGAAATTGTTTAATACTTTTTCATTTGGGAAGAAATCTATTATGGATTTCTTCCTAATTCCTTCAACACCAAGATGTTTTCCTAACGCAGTATAGGCTTTTTCGGCAAAAGGCATCAATTCATCTATCTTCCACGATTTAACTACTCTTCTTCCGGTAACCGGGTTAATCAGTCCCGCCGCCACTCGAGAAGGAATGTCGGTTCTGTATTCATCCACTACAATATTGCTGATGCCTTTTTGGGTTAAAAACCAACTTAAAAAAGTTCCGCTGATACCCTGTCCTATAATCAGAAAATCTGTATGCATACTATTCTTTTATTCTTCTACCACTAGTTTCAATCCTTTGGAATGACTGCTGAATTCCGGAGCATAATAGTTTTGAATAGTGGTAATACCATTGCTGAAGGTACCTGTCTGGGTTACCTGTAAAGGATATTCAAATACATAAGTTCCTTTGGGCAATCTGTCGAAATAGAAGTTTACCGCAAGATCGCCTACACTTTGATAATATCCCAAACCTCCCTGGTAACGGTACCCGCTTAACTGCACGCCCGGTTCAAGAGCCGGCGCCCTCATATCTTTCATATGAACATATTCCATATCCCTGTCGGAACGGATTACCACTCTTACCATTACTCTGTCACCCAGCTTCAAGGGCTGGTTGTTTTTAATGGGTTCAAGCTTTTCTCCGGATGGTGTATTACGAATCAGGAATACATCTTTCTCCAGAGTTAAACCACTATTGGAAGATGCTGCAACTTTATCTGCTTCTTCAAAATACTGATAATACACTGCGCCCCAGGTAGGCTGCATATTATCTGCATTCGACCGTAGAAATTGAATTTCGCTGAGGTCCGGTCCCAATTTGTCGCCGGGAATGGTGGCTTTTACATAACCTAGGGTTGCTGCAGTGGGGCTTCCTGCTGTTGAAAAACGGCGGTTGCCAAGGGTAACGGTTACCACAGGAGGATTTGACAGGCTTTGCTCAGAACGGGTGAGTAAAGCAAACACTGCATCTGCTGTGGCTCTTGGTGAATGCCAGCGATTAACCTGTTTGTTCTGAAGAATCCATAATTTCATTTTTGCAATTTCTGCTTCACTTTCCCCCGCTTCATTAAATAAATCAATTATTCTGGCTTGAGCTTCTATCTTGCCTTCATGCCAGTAATATCCCTGTTGAATTTCTTTCCAGAACATTCCCAGCTGTGGATCTCTTTTCGCATTGTCTTTGAAGGAGGCAAGTATTTTTTTGCTCAGATTCTGATCGCCCATTCTTTGGTGATAAATTGCCAGGAGGGCCTGAACCATCATGGATTGTTTTTGCCAGTTCATTTTAGATTGATCAACAAGGAATTTATAAGCCGCCTCTGCTTTATTATTTACTTTTATTTCAGGGAAATAGCTTCTTGCATACAGATAGGTTATTTCCAGTGGTGAAAGCGTATAATGCTTCAGATTTGTTTTGGATGCAAGCAACTTTGAATAATCTTCTTCTTCTTTTTGGTCAAGGAAATTCAGTGCTTTCTCCACGATATCATCTATAGTTTCACGATGTGCTTCAGGAATGGCATTGGCTTTCTTAAGCTTTCCAAATCCTTCAACAAGATATAATGTCATATATCTGTCGGGGTAGGGGAAACCTTTAATCCAGGTAAATCCTCCTGAGCTTGACTGCCATTCTTTAATCCTGTTCAATGCTGTAGTCAATTCTTTATCCACATTAGCCATTTCAAACAGCAGCATAAGGTTCCGCTTTTGCTCTCCTTCAGACTGAGCTTCCAATACCCAGGGGGTTTCCTTAAGCAGTATGTTTTTCAATTCCTGGTTCTTCTCAAGGTTGCTAAGGAATTGAGAGGAATCTGAAACCTTCCATTGCTGCAAAGCGGTTTTTATTGCCGGCATAGACTGCATAATTCTTGATGCCAGGGCATTGGCATAATATACGTTGAAGGCCTGGTCAATGCAATCGCAATCTGAGTTTTTCAGATAAGGAAGTGCCTGCACCGCATACCAGACAGGGTTTGATGAAAATTCAATGGTCAGCGCATGCGGATTAGCAGTTGTGTAAGAATCCATTTCACTTAAAGAAGGAATGGTAATATTCCACGCATCCTGTTCGGTTAAATTCACAGGATAGGTTTCAGTAACCAGTATCCTGCTGCTTACGACAGGGATGACCGAAGATTCTCCATCACTATAATTCCCGGATCTTGCAGTAAAGGTATAAGTAACAGGTTTGCTGAACTGAGCAGGAACGGTAACATTAAAGCTGGCCACAACAGTTTCTTTAGGGCCTACAGTAAAATACTGGTCGGGGAAGACGTTGTTAAACCATCCGTCAACAGGTATTCCGGTGGTGGCATCACTTAATCTTAGATTTGCCGTACCTGTAAGTTCTTTATCGGTAAGATTGCTGATTCTTAATTTCAGGTTTATCCTGTCTCCCTCTCTTAAGAATCTTGGCATATTGGGCTGCACCATCAGTTCTTTTTGGGTAACGATGTTCGCTTCTTTGTATCCGAATGCCAGAGATTTATCATGGGCAAGCAGCATCCACTTCCAGGCAGTAAGGGCTTCCGGTGCATCAAATGTAAAGCTGATACTTCCGTTAGCATCAGTTTTCAGCTCCGGAAAGAAAAATGCTGTTTCATTCAGGTTGGTTCTGATTTGAACAGGGGTTTCTTCTTCCCGGAAGTTGGAAGCTTCAGCGGAAGGAACAGGGGGTGCCATACTTTTTTTGCCTGCTTGATCATCATAAAAAATTTCCTCATTTTGTGCCTGAATTACTCTTGACCTTCCCATTAATTCATTAACACGACTGTATCTTAAACCCGGAACAATTATTTCGGGGTATTCGCTGTAAGTGACATCCTTCCATTTATTTGATGAAACTTTATCATAAGAAGGAGCAAATCTTTCCAGCATAGTCCCCCACGAACTTAAGGGGCGGCTGTTACGGTAAATCGATGGAATATTCCAGATATTTTTCCTGTACTGATCGAGAGATAAATCATACATGGCAGTTAACAGTTCAGCTGCTACTTTATCTCCTTTGCCTGATGTAATCTTCACCGTCCAGGTTTCTTTGCTGCCTGGCAGTAATTTATCTCTGAAGCTAACCAGTTCAATATCCAGTTTATGGGTGGTGTCTGCAACAGGAATGCTTACGGATTTTCGGAAAAGCCTGTGTTGATATACTGCAGCCAGATTAAATTCCACCGTGCTATAATTTCTGTCTTTCAGATTGAAAGATTTTTCTCCTGAAAATTGCTCATACCCCCTTTCTGCTTCATCATCATTTTGCCTGGTATAGAACAGGTGGACATCCGGAATATTGGAAGTGACAATAAGGTTAGCCTGTTCTCCTTTTTGAATTGCAGGCTTTTCCCTGTAGGTATCCACAAACAATGCGCCGTTAGACGTAGATGAAAGAACATTTACATAATGCTCAGTGGTGGCAGTATCGCCTGCCGGAAGTTTAGACGAAGAAACAATTTTATACCAACCGCTATTCAAGGAAATGTTATCAAGCGCCACCCCTTCTATACCCACCGAATCGGTACGATTCACTATCACTTTCCTGATTTTAAATCTTTCAGGATTTTCACTCTCTTCGTATTCATCATAAGGAAAAAGTTTCTCAAATTCCGCTTTACTTAAAACATATTGATCAGGAGTATTCCATAGCCTTTTCCTGTACTTCTTACCGGAAGTTTCCAGTTCATATACGGTTGTTTTTACCACTGCAGGAAGAGGGTCTCCTGCAAGGTCGGTAGTCTTAATAACCGGGTAAGATTTATCTTTTGGTGAAATTTCAAAAGGAAAATCTATTTGAATTTCAAGGTTGTTATAGCCTGCATGGACAAATGCTTTTGCTTCTCCTCCTTCTCCGCTGATGTCGGTGGTATGAACGATAACTTCATAAAGGAATTTTATTCCTGTTTTGCCTGGTTTTTCATCGGGGATAGCCTTGAAACTGATTTCAAAAGTTCCGTCATGGGAAGACGTTGTTTCTCCGTTGGTAATTTCTACTTCTCCTGAATATGCCGGCAGATAACTTCTTCTCAGATACCATGGGAAAGGGCGAAATATTGGTTTGCGGATGACTCTGTACGAAACTTTTGTCCCTCCCAGCAGATTCCCTGCATAGCCTTCTACCAATCCTTTAACGGAAACATTATCATGAAAGCGATAAGATTTTTTTTCAGGGGTTAAACTTACCTGATATTTTGGCCGTTTATATTCTTCCACAGAAACAAAATGAGAAGAATGGTATCCTTCTGCTGTAATTCTGAATATTCCGTTAAGCCGGTCTTCAGGAATGGAAAACCTTCCGTGAATGCTTCCATAAGCATTGCTGGTAACGCTTATCGAATCAGTAACCTGATTATTGGGATCTCTGAAGTAAAGCCTGATGGTTTTATTGGATATAATTTTGGCTTCCCCGGTTTTCGGATCGCGGGTGATGAGGATACCCTTAAAGAATACATCCTGTCCGGGCCTGTATATGGCTCTGTCGGTAAAGAAATGAATATTGGTATTTTGTTTTTCATATTCATCATCCGGTAAGATTTTTCCGGGTTGCCTCAAAGTATAATAAACATTATCTTCCGTAACATGAATACGATCATTTCCTGCCGCTATCTCAAAACTCAGGCTGAGGGCGTTTTGCTTCTCCGGAAGCTTCATTTCAAAATGTCCGGTATTATCTGTGGCATATGTTCCTAATTCTGTTAATGTGTAGTCATTAGTTTGAGCGTTATAATATCTGTTCCATAAGGTAACTATAGCATTTTCCACCGGCTTTCCGGTTACCGCATTCAAAATATAGATATGGTTATCATTTTTCAGATAAGTTAGATCCGAAACATATATAAATGCAAGGGAATAATTACTGCTTTGAGAAACAGAAAAGTTTTCATCATCTGAAACCATTACAGCATATTCTCCTGACGGAAGGCTATTTACCGGAAGTTCAACAGAATGAGCATGATAATCCTCAGTTGCAGGTAACGCAAAGGAACTGGTGGAAATTGCAGGAAGTTTTGCTAATTCTTTCCAGCTTTCTTCTTCCCAGCTTCTTCTTGTAAACATCCCTCTTTGTACTTTATTAATACGGATGACTTTTACAAATACCTTTGGGGTGTTTTTATAGTTTATAAGAATTCTGAAAGGAGTATTTACGGCGTTCACCTGCTCAGCCTGAACGGATAAATAAGGTTTTTTGATTTCCTGAATGCTGTTGTAAATTTTGTTGTACGAATCGGAATCTGCCTGTTGTAGGATGCTGTCACCCAATGCCACCGCTTTTTTCAGCATATCCTTGTTGGAGTCATCTCCATAAGGCTGCCAGGAATTACCTTTGTTAATATAAAAAAGAATCAGTTCATGCCAGGTATCTGCATTAGCAGGAATTGTACCAAACGCTTTCCCTAATCTGTAAAGCGCTTGTTCATACAACTCCTCTTTATTTGTCAATACAGCATATTCCTTCACAAACTTTATCCTTTTTAAATCGGCATCAATCAGAGCAGCAATATTGCCTTGATTAAGATGAAAGGCTATAAGATGCTGAAATAACTGAAGTGCTTTTAAATGAAGAGAGGCAGAATCTGCAGAAGAGAATTCGGAAGCTATAAATTCTCTTGCCTCCGAAAAAACTGCCGGGTCATTGATCACAAATACATCAGGAGTGGTAAGTATCCTTTCATCTGATTGAAAATATTCCAGTGCTCTGTGTACTACGATATCATAAAGGGTTGGCCTTACTTCAGGAGTGTTTCCTTTATAGATAATTTCTCCATATTGACTAACCGGAATGGATTTTAAATTTTCTGTTCCTTCTAATGAAGCCAGGTAATGTTCCTGCATCTTATTATGAAAATCTTCCACAGACCATGTTTTCGGGTCATCCGGTGTGGAGGAAGAAACAGTTGTACGGTTGTATATTTTCCAGCGAAGATTATTAAAAGTATTTTGGTAAAACTGTCCGGCAATCGAATGCAATATTGATTTTTCAGGCTCAGCGGCATTTGCAATTTCCTTTTCCAAGAAATTGGAGGATTTCCTGAAATAATCTTCTTCTACTTCCGGAAGATATTGAAGCGTATACATAATGGATTTAATCAATTCGGGGCTGTTCTTATCAGCTTTTGCTTTTTCTCTGATATTTGCTACAAGGGATAGTGCAGCATTTATTTTTCTATCATCCTCATACAGCTTTTCCACTTCTTTCCAAGACTTGTCATAGTCTGTTTTTTTACCCATAAAGCAGGAATTAACAGTAATCAACAATAATAACAGCGGTAGTAATGTCTTATAATTCATCATGCAAAAGATGATTTTTTAATGAATATGGATGCTAAAAGGACAACCTTTTCACAAAGTAACCTCAGCCTCCCGTGTTAATTATTTGTTATTCAAAAAAACTAACTTTGAGAAAAAATTATGGGAATCTGGCGACAATTAGCGGAATATTTATTCATCAGGAAAAAAGATGCTCATGAGCCCAGAAATTTCAACACCAGGGTAATGCATGGCATCAACCGGATCTCCATTCTCCTTTTTCTCATAGCCATTATTGTGATGGTGTACAGGCTAATCAAATCATAATTTCTCAACCGAATCTTCCTGCATTTTTCCCGGTTGGGAAGAAACGGATGCCTTACCGGCAACAGTTGAAGCCTCTTTCACTACAATGGCCGCGGCTTTTGCGGAAGCTTTACCGTCTTCTTTCAGCAGATGTTTCAGCTTAAGATAATCTTCATGCATTTTGGCAACGGCATCTTTATCATGCAATATTCTGTCGAGCTCCCTGATAAGATTTTCAGGAGTCAGTTCATGTTGAATTAATTCTTTCACCACAGGTTTATTCATGATGAGGTTGACAAGAGAAATATAATTCACCTTTATCAGCCTTTTTGCAATCAAATAAGAAATGGAAGAGCCTTTATAACATACTACCTGCGGAACATCGAAAAGGGCAGTTTCCAGTGTGGCCGTCCCTGAAGTAACGAGTGCGGCTTTAGCGCGCATGAGTAAAGAATAGGTTTTGTTTCTGACAGAGCGCAGGTTGGGATGGCCTTCCAGCAATGGTGCATAAAATTCATCGGGGATGGCGCTGGATTTTGCCAGAATGAAGTTATACCCGGGAAAGGCTTTTACTGCTTCCAGCATTATAGGAAGTTTGGTAAGGATTTCCTGCTTTCTGCTGCCGGGTAAAAGGGCTACAATATTTTTTTGACTCAGTGGTGATTCTTCTGTTATGGACAGGTCTTCACTATTGAGTTTTTCTTCCACTACTTCTACCAGTGGGTGCCCCACATAATCTACCTGGAAATTCCATTTTTCATAGAAGTTTTTCTCAAATGGAAGGATAACTATCATCCTGTCTACATGCTTTCTGATGGTCTTTACCCTGCTTTCTTTCCAGGCCCATACCTGCGGCGAAATATAATACACCACTTTAATCCCTTTCTGATTGGCCCATTTGGCTATCCTGAGGTTGAATCCGGGATAATCAATCAGAACCAGCACATCGGGGTTGAATTTTTCCACATCGGCCTTGCAGGTTTTGAGGTTTTGCATAATGGTTCCGAGGTTGGAAATCACCTCCACAAAACCCATAAAAGCCAGGTCGCGGTAATGCTTTACCAGGGTGCCCCCGGCTTCTTCCATAAGATCGCCGCCCCAGCAGCGGATATGGGCATCGGGGTCCTGTTCCAGAATGCCTCTGATCAGGTTGCTTCCATGCAGGTCGCCGGAGGCTTCACCCGCAATAATATAATATCGCATCCGGGAGTAATTTTAAATGCAAAGTACTTAAAAATAAAAGGGATTGAGTTATAAAATAAACTTCAATAACAATGCCCCGATTGCATATAAAAGTGTGGTGATAAAAATTCCCTTTGCGGTATGGTCTCTTCTGGTGTTGATATAATAGGTAAACAAGGCAATATTCAGTACTAGACAAGGTACTGAAAGCCCGGTAATTTGATTTTTATTGGTATAAATATATTCCCAAAAATCTGATGGGGTGAACACAGGATAGAACTTCACCATGTAATAAATGATAAGGCTCAGTACCGGAGCAGTAAGCCCCAGTATTACCCCAAAAACGAAGTTGTTTCTTTTAAACATTAAAAATTCCAGTTTTTAGCAAGTTGTTCTTTCAGGGTGAAGTTAGTGAGGTCAAACTGCACAGGTACCACACTGATGTAATTATTTTTCAAAGCCCAGACATCGGTATCCTTACCCTTATCCATATTGGTAAATTCACCTGTGAGCCAGTAATATTTCTTTCCGCTGGGGTCATCCCTTTCCAGAAACTCTTCCTCATATTTCGCATAAGCCTGGCGGCAGAGTTTCATCCCCTTAATCAGATTTAGGGGTACTGCCGGAATATTCACGTTCAGGATAAGATGTTTGTCCATTTTCTGGGTCAGCATGTATTCTATGAGCCTCCGTGCCCAGGTGCGCGCTCCGGTAAAATCGGCTTCAATGCTGTGGTCGAGCAGGCTGAACCCAATGGCGGGAATACTTTCAATGGCTGCTTCCACTGCAGCCGACATGGTTCCGGAATAAATCACGTTAATGGAGTGGTTGGCGCCATGGTTAATACCACTGAGGCAAATATCCGGCTTTCGGTGCAGAATTTTGTCAACCGCCAGTTTTACACAGTCTACCGGCGTTCCGGTGCAGGCAAATGACCTGATTCCTTCAAAATGATCGGTTTGGGTAAGTCTTAAGGGGTGCCCGATGGTAATAGCGTGTCCCATGCCGGATTGAGGCTTATCGGGTGCCACTACAACAATTTCTCCCAGCCCCCTGGCCGCTTCCACCAGGTTTCTAATTCCGGGAGCAGAAATTCCGTCGTCGTTGGTGATTAATATAAGCGGGGTGGATTTATTGGCGGTTTTGGCAGCTTTTGGTTTTTTGGATGAACGGGATTTTTTGGCTTTGGCTTTTGCCATAACTATATGTATTTAAATGAATTATGTATTATTAATTCGTTTTCAAAAGTATTGATTTTTATTTCCGCCTCAAAATAGGAGTTTAAAATCGTATTTTTTCATTCCCTTATTGAATTCTGAGCGGTTTAAATTAACTTTGCACGCGGTTTCAAATGCCGAAATCGTATTGTATTAACGTAATTTTTAATAATATATTTAATTCATGGCTGGTCAATTAAAAGAAGTTCGTAACCGGATTAAGTCTGTTCAGAACATGCAGCAGATTACGAAGGCAATGAAAATGGTGAGCGCTGCTAAATTGAGGAAGGCTCAGGACAGTATCATTCAAATGCGCCCCTACGCCAAAAAGCTTCAGGAAGTATTGGGAAATATCGTGAGCAGCCTTGAAGGTGAAGTGGGAATGGAACTGGCAGAAACCAGGCCGGTGGAGAAAGTGCTTTTAATTGTAATTACCAGCGACAGAGGACTTTGCGGAGCTTACAACTCTAACCTCATTAAACTTGCTAAGCAAACTATCGAAACCACCTATGCCGAGCAGTTTAAAAATAAAAATGTAGAAATCTGGGCTGTGGGTAAGAAAGGATATGAGCATTTTGAAAAAAGAGGTTACCGCATCAGTGCAGAATTCCGCGACCTGCTGTTGAATGTAAGCTTTGAATCCGCACAGGCTATGGCTCAGGCGGCTGTAAAAGCTTTTAAAGAAAAGAAATTTGATGTGGTAGAAATCGTGTACAGCGAATTCAAAAACGCCGCATCTCAAAAATTCAAACTGGAAAGATTCCTGCCTATTCCTACTATTTCCGATAATGCCAATTCAGGTAAGAAAACTGATTTCATTTTCGAACCTGAAAAAGAAGTGCTTATCGCCGAGCTGATGCCAAAAATCCTGAATACACAATTGTACAAAGCTATTCTGGATGCCAATGCATCTGAGCATGGTGCACGTATGACAGCCATGGATAAGGCCAGCGAAAACGCCGATGAAATGCTGAGAACACTCAGGATTTCGTACAACCGTGCCCGTCAGGCTGCCATTACTACCGAACTTACAGAAATTGTGAGCGGTGCGGCTGCTCTTCAGGGTTAATCGATCTACCATTAAAAATCCCTATAACCGGCTTCAGCAATGGAAATCGGACAAATTATACCGCATATTGAAGCATTGATATTTGCCAGCGACAGGCCTTTGTCTTCCCTGGAAATCACAGAATTGATCAACAACGCCTTCGGTTTCATGGAAGATAAGGTGACCCTGGAACAGGTGAGTGCTGCAATAGATGGTATTGTTGAAAAATATGCATCTGATTTCTATCCTTTTGAAGTACGCGAAAGTGGAGGTGGCTGGCAATTCCTTACCAAAAAAGATTATCATAAAACCATTGCACAACTCAATGGTGACAAATACCTTAAAAGGCTTTCCAATGCTGCCCTTGAAACCCTGGCTATTATTGCATACAAACAGCCGGTTACCAAGGCAGATATCGAAGCCATCAGAGGAGTAAGTTCTGATTATTCCATCCAGAAACTGCTGGAAAAAGAACTGATTGTCATTACCGGAAGAAATGAAGACCTTCCCGGTAAACCGCTTGTATACGGTACTTCCAAAAACTTCATGGATTATTTTGGATTGAATAGTTCGGATGACCTTCCTAAACTTCAGGAAATTTATCAGGAATCTGTAGAACCTACCGAAGTTGAGCCTCAGGAGCATCAAAAGCTGGAAGAGGAGGGAGAAAAAATTTCAGATTTCGAAGCATCCGGTTGGGCAGTTTCTGAATCAGGTGAACTGACTGATTATAATAGCAATGAAGAAGATAATGCATCACCTGAAACAGCGGAGCAGGAAAAAGCTTCGGAGACCGGAAGCAATGAACCGGCAGAAGAAAATGAACAAACTGATACTGCTCCAAATGCCGACGTAGATAATGTTGAAAAAGATAATTCCGAAGAAGAGGGGGTTGAAAAGGAAGAATCAGAAGAAGATGATGATAATTTTGAGGAAGAGGAAGTTAATGCTGATGATGAGGAGGAAGAAGACGAAGACGAGGATGATGAAGACGACGATGAAGACGACGATGATGACGACGATGATGACGACGATGAGGAGAAAGATGACGAAGATGACGATGACGACGACAGGGATTAAGTTGAATTGACATAATTTAAAACCGCTGATTTCCTGATGAGGAAATTCCGGCTCACTTACTGTTGCTATGATTCCTTCTATCCCCCATGCGAAATTGCTGGCTTTGGCTGAAAGATTTGGAACTCCTTTATACATTTACGACGCAGATACCATCTCCGCGCAATACCGGAAATTAAAGGAAGCTTTCTCAGGGTTTAATTCGAGGATATTTTATGCCTGTAAGGCACTGACCAATATCAGCATTCTCAGGCATATGGAATCGCTTGGATTGAATGTTGACTGCAGTTCTATTAACGAAGTCAAAATTGCCCTTAAGGCGGGTTTTACCCCCGAGAGGATCTTATATACTTCGAGCAATATTGCTTTTGAAGAAATTCAGGAAGCAAAGGAAATAGGCGTTTCTATTAATATCGACAGCTTTTCCAACCTGGAAAAATTTGCCAGAACATATAAAGGTTCATATCCCGTAGGCATCAGGCTGCGTCCGGGCATAATGGCAGGAGGAAACCTGAAAATTTCCACCGGACACGATAAAAGCAAGTTCGGTATTCCGCTTTCTCAGCTCGATGATATTTATCGTTTGATGAAAGATTATGGTTTGATGGTTCATGGCCTGCATATACATACCGGAAGTGATGTAAAGGAAGCTTCTGTGTTTTTGAAAGTTGCAGATGTTTTATACGGTCTGGTACCAAATTTCCCCGACTTAAAATATCTCGACTTCGGGGGTGGTTTTAAAGTGCCTTATCATGATGAAGACGCAAAACTGGATGTGAAGCAGCTTGGGGAAACATTGCAGGAGCGTTTTTCTGCTTATGCTGCTGAAACAGGAAGAAATTTGCAATACTGGTTTGAACCCGGAAAATATCTGGTGAGCGAATCAGGATATTTTATCGTGAATGTGAATGTATTAAAGCCTACCGACACCATTTGTTTTGTGGGAGTAGACAGCGGCTTTAATCACCTTATCAGGCCAATGTTTTACGATGCCTGGCATACTATCATCAACTTGTCTAATCCGGGTGGGACTAAAAGAATATATACAGTTACAGGCAATATCTGCGAAACCGATACATTTGCATCAGACCGTGAAATTGAAGAAATCAGGGAAAACGATAAACTTTTGTTCTTTAATGCCGGTGCGTACGGAATGGAGATGGCTTCAAACTATAATTCGAGGTTCAAACCTGCAGAAGTAATGGTGAAAGGAGGAAAGGTTTATCTGATCAGAAAAAGAGACGTGTTGGAAGACCTGTTGAGAAATCAGGTGTTTGAAGATTTCGGTCCGGCTGATGCTTTATAACCAAAACCTTACATCTTGAGTGCTGAAGCGTTTATATCTCGTATAAAATCTCCTGTAAAGCTCAGCCTTTTTATGCTGGGCAACCTGCCTTCAGCGTTTTTTTCCGGATTAAGAATAAAATCGATGACCCCGCAAATTTGTGTGGTTACCGTTCCCTATAAATGGTTTACCCGTAATCCTTTTCGGTCTACATATTTTGCCTGCCTTTCCATGGCTGCAGAAATGAGTACCGGTGCGCTGGCTCTGGCTCATATTTACGGAAGGGAAACTAAAATATCCATGCTGGTGTTGGGGTATGAATCTTCCTATCATAAAAAAGCTATCGGTATCACCTGTTTTACCTGCAATGAAGGTGATGCAATTAAGTCTGCTATTGATGCTGCTGTACAATCCGGAGAGCCTGTGGTGCTAAAAGTAAAAACAACAGGTACAGATAAAGACGGAAATCTGATTGCGGAAGCAACGGTAACCTGGTCTTTTAAAGCAAAGAAATAATTATATTACAGAATGAAGATAGCATTTCATGGTGCCGCAAGAACGGTAACAGGGTCCAAGCATTTAATTACTACTACCAACGGTAAGAAATATCTGCTCGATTGCGGTTTGTTTCAGGGCCTGGGTAAAAATACGGATGAAATCAACCGTGAGTGGGGCTTCAATCCGGAAGAAATTGATGTGGTGATTCTCTCTCATGCGCATATAGATCACAGTGGGTTAATTCCCAAATTATATAAAGATGGATTTAAAGGGAAAGTACATTGTACATACGGTACCAAAGCCCTTAGTGAAGTACTGCTGGAAGATTCTGCAAAAATTCAGGAAGAAGATACCCGCCATTCCAACAAATATCGTGCATCTGTGGGTAGGCCATATCTTGAGCCTTTATATAAAACCGAACATGCGCTTTATTCTCTCGAAAATTTTGTTGGCCATGATTATGGAGAATGGGTGAGGATAGATGATTATGTGGAGGTATTGTTTACCGATGCCGGCCACATCATTGGAAGTGCAGCTATTAACCTTCGTATCACTGAAAATGATAAGGTGAAAAGCTTAACATTCAGCGGAGATATCGGAAGGTACAGGGATGTGATACTACGTTCTCCACAAACCTTTCCGCAGGCAGATGTGATTATCATAGAATCTACTTATGGCGACAGCCTGCATGAAGGATTTCATTCTACACCGGATCACCTGCTGGAATGGATTGAGAAAGTATGTATTAAAAGAAAGGGAAAACTTATTCTTCCGGCTTTTTCTGTAGGCAGGACACAGGAGCTTTTATTTTCATTAAATCAACTGGAACTGGAAAGAAGGCTTCCTAATTTGAAATATTATGTAGACAGCCCGCTGAGTAAAGAGGCAACAATGGTGGTAAAGCAGTTTCCCGAATATTTCAATAAATCCATTCAAAAGCTGATGAAGAGCGATGCGGATCCTTTCCACTTCAAAGGATTACATTATATCCGCACTGTGGAAGAATCCAAAGCTTTGAACTATATGAATGAACCCTGCGTAATCATTTCCGCCAGCGGTATGGCCGATGCGGGAAGGGTGAAGCACCATATTAGCAACAATGTAGAAAATTCACGTAATGCAGTGGTATTTACCGGCTATTGCGAACCGGAATCTCTTGGCGGAAGAATGTTGGCAGGTGCTAAAGAAATCAGTATATTCGGAGTAGCACACCAGGTTAATGCCGAAGTGGGAGAAATCAGGAGTATGAGTGCACACGGAGATTATGATGATTTGTCTCAATGGCTGGCCTGCCAAGATCCGCAGCAGGTGGAGAAATTATTCATCGTACACGGGGAGTATGAGGTTCAGGTAAATTTCGCATCAAAACTTTCTAAAAAAGGATTTAAAGACATTTCCATCCCCTCCAGGCATCAGGAATTCGGGTTGGGATAAAAGATTGTTGAGATATTTCCACAGACCAGGAATAATCCATCCTTCTGAAATTCATTCCATTATTGGTTGGGGTGTATGCGGCATGCATATTTGGCTTGTAATTACCTAATACTTTCAATCATGGATGGAGAACACCACAAAAACCGCCCTCAGCAATTTCAAACCTTCGTTCAGTGGGACGACAGGTGGCTGAACATATCCGTTATTCCTTTAAAGGATGACCAGGATTGCCTGCACTATCTTGTAAAATTGCCTAACCGGAAAAAATTTGTACTGAGCATAAACGAATCCGGACAATGGCATGAAATCAGGGGAGAAAATTCTCCCTTTATTGAAACCCTGGGTGAAGCTATAGAATATCATTACGCCATTTGTAATTAGCATGGTACCGGAAAGCATTGTTCCTCTCGATTGTCTCTTGCCGTTAGAATCATCCCTTCAAAAATTTTTCACGCCCCTGATTTTACTTCTCTTAAACTTGAGAGGGTGTATCTCTATTGCATCTTACTTAAAAGCTGCTGGAGGGTTTAATGTATCTTGAAATAAGTTGGTTCGTAAATAATATCATAACAACCTTTCGTGATAAAATTACTGAGGTGTCAGGGCTTGTTTTGTGCATTGCGTACATACATGATAGTGAGAAAATTAAATTTTAGAAAATTTTTTTGAAATTTATTCAAAAGCCGATAACTTTAAATCCTGGCTCCGTTTTTAATTCTCCAATTCCTCCCGATGCCCATGTGAAAACATAATATAAGGCTACTGATCCTGATATGCACCATATCAGGAGAGCTTTTTCCAGTAATTTTTTATGGCTGTATTGCCTGATACTCTTCAGGCGATACGGCCATCAGTATCTGAAATTTTCCACTGGTGTGTAAATTTTCCCTTTTTCTGTATTTATAATAACTGTCTTTTCTTTATATCGCAGTACACATTCCCCGCCATATTTTGACAGCACCAATAAATCTTTAAGTTTTCCATTTTCCCAGGAAAAACTCAGTTCAAAACCTCCTCTGGCTTTAATTCCTTTTACTTCACCCTCTTTCCATGCTTCAGGAAGGGCAGGAAGAATTTCAATTCCATTATGCGATTGTAACAGCATTTCCGCTATTCCGGCAGTCCCCCCAAAATTTCCATCAATTTGAAAAGGAGGGTGATCGTCGAATAAATTGGGAAGGGTGCTTTTTTGCAGTAATAATTTAATATGCTCAAAAGCATCATTCCCCTTCATCAACCTTGCATAAAAATTGATTATCCATGCCCGGCTCCATCCGGTATGTCCTCCTCCGTAAGTTAATCTTCTGGCAATGGTGGCATCTGCTGCCTTAAAAAGATCGGGTGTTTCCCGAGAAATTTGTGAACCTGGATATAAGGCATATAGCTGTGAAATATGCCGGTGCCCTTTTTCTACCTCATCATAATCTTCAATCCACTCCATGATGATTCCTGTCTTGCTACTGATCTTTGTAGGAGGTAAACGCTTTAAAGTAGCTTCAAGAATTTCTATTAAACGCTTGTCCTCTTTTAGAATCTTTGCAGCCTGAATAGTCCCCTTATATAATTCACGAATAATTTGTATATCCATAGCAGGGGCATAGGTAAGCTGTTCGGCTGTGCCATCGGGTAAGTAAAAAGCATTTTCCGGCGACATAGAGGGAGCCGTAACCAGATAACCATTAGGACCTTCAATTAAAAAATCCTGCACAAATTCTACTGCTTCTTTCATTACAGGATAAGCTACATGCCTTAAGAAGGCATTATCGGGATTGAAAAGATAATGTTCCCAAAAATGCGTGGTGAGCCATGCTCCTGCTAACGGAGAAGTTCCCCAGTGTATGCCTGAAATAATTCCGGTTTTTCCGAAAATATCTGTAGCATGATGCATGGTCCAACCTTTCGCTCCGTACATCTTCCTTGCGGTAATCCTGCCGGGAATCCGGTACCGGTCAATAAAATTCAATAATGGCTGAATGGCAGAAGAGAGGTTGGTAACATCCACAGGCCAGTAATTCATCTGCAGGTTGATATTGGTATGATAATCCGACCCCCAGGGTGCATCATAATGTTCGTTCCATATGCCCTGCAAATTCGCAGGCAGTTTGGCAAAAAATCCCGAGCTGCTCAATAAAAGGTATCTGCCAAACTGGGTATATAAGGCAAATAACTGATGATCGCTTTCTCCATTTTTAAATGCCTGTAGCCTCTTATCTGTAGCAATATGCAATTTGTCGGCATTCCCAAGCCTTAGGCTGAACTTGCCAAATTCCTTGCTGAAGGTATGAATATGGCGATTTAACAGCTCTGATGACGCATATTGCTCTGCTTGATGAAGCAGTTTTTTTGCTGTATCAAGGCTGTTAATGCTTCTGTCGAATTGAAGCTTAGGGAGATGATAATCTGTTGCTGCAGATAGAATGATCCTGATGGAATCTGCACTTTCTACCAGTACGGAATTGCCTGCTGTTTGAGTGCCTCCCCCATAGGCATCCACTTTAACAATGGCATGGAACTTCATGTTCAATCCTCCTTCACCTGTAAGGGAGTCGGTTACATCCACTATTTGCCCGTTCATGGTAATGGTGTTTCCATCAGCCGTAATGCTCGCATCCTTTAACCTCGATAAGGTGATTTTGCCTGACAAAGCAGAATTTTTATCCGCTGTTATCCATATCACTATAACATTATCAGAAGTTGAAGCAAAAATTTTTCTGTTAAACCTGATACCATTGATTTCATAGGAAGTTTCGGCTACACCTCTGTGTAAATCCAGACTGCGCTTATAATGTTTTGTGCTCCCCTGAAAACCGAAATCGAGGTATATATCCCCCAGCGTTTGATAGGAGCGGAAGTCTGTAGGCGTACCTACCATGTACTTCCGGGCTAACTCATGCGCTGTTTTGTTTTCTCCCTTTAATAACAGCTCCTGAATATCACGAAGATGCTCAAATGCCTTCGGATTATTGTTATCGAATCTTTTGCCCGCCCATAATGATTCTTCATTCAGCTGAATCCTTTCTCTTTGTACTCCTCCAAATACCATAGCCCCTAAACGGCCATTGCCTAAAGGTAAAGCTTCTTCCCAGCGCGATGCCGGCTGGGCATACCACATTATCAGGGAAGTATCCTGTGCATTTGAAATAAATAATGAGATTAGGAATAAACAGGCAATTAATAACTTCTTCAACAATGGTAATACGGTTTAATGAAACCGAATTTAATCATTGTAAAAGGAATTATTGTATTTGCGGTGGTATTAAGAAGAAACGGCCTTTAACCCTATAATGGAGCTAATTAAAGTAAACAGGAAAAACAAACGCCAGAAGGTAGCCGGTTCCTTGAATATGAATATTCCCACCAGAACGGTTCCCACTGCACCTATCCCGGTCCATACGGCATAGGCAGTACCAAGCGGAAGGGTTTGTGTGGCTTTTATCAGCAGTAACATGCTAATAGTAAGACAAACGAGAAAGCCTCCAAACCAATAATAAGATTCGGGAGCACCAGTTTCCCGGGCTTTACCCAAACAAAAAGCAAAACCTACTTCAAACAACCCAGCAATGATCAGGATAATCCAGTTCATAAGGAATATTTATCCGGCAAATTTCGCCCCCGAATCAGAATTAAAAAAGCCATTTTTTGAACTTCAGTGCATTTTACTCTTTTACCTTATAACCGGCTTTTTCTATGATTTGCTTTACATCATCTTCTGAAAGCTTTTCGGTAACAACAGTGAGTATCTTATCTGGAATGGTTGTATCTACCTCCCATGATTGAATGCCTTCTGCCTTGTCTAAGAAGGGCTTTACAGCAGCAACACATCCGCTGCAATTGATGTTGGTTTTAAACTGATATTTTTTTTCGCTCATGATTTATATGTTTATGTGAATGTTTATTTTTTCCATTTCAACCTGAGGCTGTTGGTGACAACACTTACGCTGCTCAATGCCATTGCCGCACCGGCAATCATGGGGTTGAGTAAAAATCCGTTTACCGGATATAAAACTCCTGCCGCCAGTGGAATGCCTATGATGTTATAGATAAATGCCCAGAACAGGTTTTGCCTTAAAGTTTGGATGGTTTGGCCTGAAAGCTTCAATGCTTCAGGAATCTTTGCAAGGTCTGATGAAACAATGGTCATCCCCGCTACTTCCATGGCAATATCGCTTCCTCTGCCCATGGCAATGCTCAGGTCGGCAGTAGCCAGGGCGGTACTGTCATTAATTCCATCCCCCACCATGCCTGTTATTTTTCCTTGCTCTTGCAGTGATTGAATAAACGATGCTTTTTCTTCAGGCAATACTTCGGCTTTATAATGTTCAATGCCGGTTTGTTTGGCGATTGAAGCTGCAGTGGCTGCATTATCACCGGTAAGCATAAAAACTTCAATTCCTCTGTTTTTGACCAGCTGAATTGCGGCTGCAGAATTTTCTTTGATTTTATCGGCAATCGCCAATACTGCAAGCGCATTAGATTCGTCGGCAAACCAGATAACGGTTTTAGCTTCCTCCTGCCATTGTGCTGCCTTTTCAATCAACTTATCTGAAATAATTATTCCTTTTTCTTTTAACAGGGTTTGATTTCCCGCATAATACCATTTGCCACCTGAATTTCCTTTTACCCCTTTCCCGGTAATGCTTTCAAATGCTTCAACAGGTTGTGGTGCTGCTTTTTCAAAATACTTTACTACGGCTTCTGCCAGCGGATGTTCGGAATATTTCTCCAGACTGAGTAATATTCCTTCGGAACTATTATCATCATTAAGCCATACTATATTGGTTACATGCGGGTTCCCTTCTGTAATGGTTCCTGTTTTATCTAAAACCAGCGCATTGATTTGAATGGCCTTTTCAAGAGATTCAGCGTCTTTAATCAAAATTCCTTTTTCTGCTGCTTTTCCTATTCCTACCATTATGGCGGTAGGAGTGGCAAGCCCTAAAGCGCATGGGCATGCGATGACCAATACAGTAATAGCAGCCAGTAACCCATGCGTAATACCATTGTCTCCTCCCAGAAAAATCCAGATAATCAGGCTGAGGATGGATATTCCTATCACCAAAGGGACAAATATTCCTGCAATCTTATCCACCAGTTTTTGAACAGGAGCTTTACTTCCTTGGGCGTTTTTTACCATTTCCATAATTCTTGCCAGCATGGTTTCACTGCCCAGCTTTTCTGCTACATAACGAAAGCTTCCTTTCTGGTTAATGGTGCCGGCAAATACTTTGTCATTTACCGATTTCAATACCGGAACAGGCTCACCGCTTAGCATGCTTTCATCAACATAAGAATTGCCCTCTATTACTTTACCGTCCACCGCAATCCTTTCACCGGGGCGGGCTAGAAGGATATTGCCTTTTTGAATGTTCTGGATGGATTCAGTTTTTTCCATTCCCTCAGGAGTAATGATGGTAACGGTATCAGGGCGAAGTCCTGCCAGTTTTTTAATGGCATCTGAGGTGTTTCCTTTTGCTTTCTCTTCGAGTAATCTTCCCAGTAAGATAAAAGCAATTATTACCGCTGCTGCCTCAAAATACACATGTGCTTCCAGGCCTCTTGCTTCCCAGAACTGAGGGTATAGCATATTGAATACGCTGAACAGATAGGCTATACCGGTACTGAGGGCTACGAGGGTATCCATATTGGCAGAACCATGCTTTGCCTGCTTCCATGCATGGATAAAGAAATCTTTCCCCAGCCAGAATATGATGGGAGTGGTGAATACCCACATAATGATATTGGCATAGGGCATATGCATGAAGAACATTCCAATGAGGAAAACCGGCAGGGCAAAGATTACCGCAAGAATGGTCCTTTTCTTAAGTTCACGGTACTTCTGTTGATGAATGGCTTCCAGGCTTTCTTCCATCCATTCACTTTCCTCAACCAGCAAGTCATATCCGATAGATTGTATCGCTTTCTGAATGGTTGGCATATCGGTTACTCCCGGAATAAATTCTACGAATAAGTTACCTGTTCCGTAGTTTACTGAAGCCTGAATGACTCCCGGCACCGATTTTACCATGCTTTCAGCACTCACCGCACAAGAGGCGCAACTCATATTTAATACAGGATAGGTATTACGGATAACCGAAACTTTATAACCTGCATCATTTATTGATTTCACCACATCCAAAAAAATTTCGGGATCACCAACCTCGATAAGCGCTCTTTTGTTGTTAAGTTCCACCCGGTGCTCACTTACGCCGTTTACTCCCGAGATAGCTTTATCCACTATAAGAGCGCAATGTTCCGATTCGACATTTTCCAATGGAATGTAATATTTGGCTGTTTCCATAACTCCGGTGGTTTATAGCAAATATCTCTTTTAATACCGGGCTAGTTGTTATGGAATTATGGAAAGGTTTTGTAAGTTTTTATACTTTATCCAGCGGCTTTCTTTTGCTGAGTCCGATTTTTTTGAAATGACTGGGGGAAAGTCCGGTGATTTTTTTAAACTGGTTGCTGAGGTAAGCTACACTGGAATAATTCAGCCTGTCGGCAATTTCTGAAAGGGATAATTCATCATACACCAACAATTCTTTAACCTTTTCAATCTTTTGAGCGATATAATATTTTTCAATGGTAGTGCCTTCAACTTCTGAAAACAGTTTGGAGAGGTAGGAATAATCCATATGCAGCTCGCTGCTGAGGATTTCAGACAGGTTTTGCTGATGCCCGTCGTGTTGATGATGTACCAGTTGAATGACGGTATTTTTTATTTTTTCAATAATCCTTCCGTTTCTGTCTTCTATCAGTTCAAATCCAAGCCCTTCAAGGTTTTGAGCAAGCTGTTTCCTCGTGGCTTCATCAATGGGTGCTTCAAGGGTAACCTCTCCAAGGAGGATATTACTTGCAGGAATTCCCAGCTTGTTCAGTTCATGCTCCACAGCAGCTATACACCTGCCGCAAACCATGTTCTTTATAAATAATTTTTCCATCGGAGGATTTTGATATCATTAAAGTTAGTACATCAGTATTGCATTTGAAGAATATTTAAAAAAAGCCTTAAAAAGCTTACATATTATAAAATCTGGTTATATTTATAAAATTTTTAATCTATCGTCATGAAATCCAAAAGGCTAATGGCAACAGACTGGAGGCTGACAGGGCAGGAGAATTATCTGAAAGGGTTGCAACTTGAATTTAAAACTTATTTTCCGGCTGATATGAACTGGGACCACGATCATTGTGAATTCTGCGGAGGAAAATTTTCTTTGAAAGAAGGCGATATCCGAAAAGGGTATACCACCGGTAAGGGATATTTATGGATATGCGAAAATTGCTATGTAGATTTCAGAGATGAGTTTGAATGGGAGGTGGAGTAAGTAGGGGTTCAAATGATTAATTTATATTTTGGTTGCGTAAAAGTATTGCAATATTCCTCAATTCTTGCCAGGGTCGGCTCCCTTGCCGCAACGTAAAAATTAAAATGAATATTAAGGCACATTGCATTTTACTTTTTTCCGCCGCCTCACCTTCCCCTTCATCCTATCCTAATTCATTATTTGAGAATTCATTATTCGGGGGGAGCGTATTCTTTATTTTTAGTTTTTGAAATATCTTTATAATTAATCCACTCGGGTTCCTGTAGCCACATGTCCGCCTACCTCTCCTGCAAGGAATATCAGTTCATCTGATTCATTTTTATACCAGAAGTCATAGGTGTTATTCTTTGCATCAGAAACCCTGTAATAAGATATTCCATCCTGTGCATACCATGGTGTTGCCTTTTTGATTGTTCCCGAATGCTCTCCCCATTGGTAGGTGCCGTCTGCCTGAATAATAAGCGTATTCATGGCTGCACCGGGGTAGTATTTCATATCTACCATATTATCGGGCCGTGTATTATATACAACAGCTCCGGGAATCCATACGTTCCACCGGCCGTAAATGGTTCCGGGAATATTTTTAACCTCGGTTTTGGTGTTCGTAGTACAATTGGTGAGGAGGAGGGAGGTGAAAAGAATCATGGATAGGTATAGGGTTAAGGTGCGCATAGTATTTTAAGTTTATACGATATAATAATAAATGTCAAAAACTCCTTTTATTATTATGATAATTTTCTACTGAATTGTAAATTGATTTTTTCCAGGGCTTTGAAAGAAGGAGTTTTTTTGAATAAATCATTAAACCTAATTATTTATTTAATTTTCAATTTCTTTCATAGAAAGATTTCAAATTATTTCAATTTTTAGACTCAATCAAAAATCCACAACGCGGAGCTTTTTCAAAGGATGTAATATTCAAACGATTGGTTTCTGACTATATTTCTTTCCTAACCGAAGTGTTGCTTAAGGTCAATTCCTCCTTAAGATCTTGAAGTTACTGCGTGATCCATCCCAGCAAGTAAAATTCTTGTTGATTACCTGAAGAGCATGCGGGTTCTAATTATTAACTCGTGAGGATACTTCTTTAATTTGGTCTGATGGATAAATCAAAATCTTAAAAAAATGGATGTTTATTTAGGCTTATGCGCTTAAGGCAACATTTGTTTTCGGTTATCCGGGTAATATTAAAAGGAAGGGATTGCCATCTAAAGGATATAAAATAAAAAATCCTGCAAAAAGAATTTGCAGGATTTTCGTAGCCCGTAGGGGAATCGAACCTATCGGGCATTAATCTCTTTATCAATATTTTACAACCATCCCTTTTCCCAACTCACCGAATCGCTCACTGGTTTGA